>Ga0208265_100031_pt1 | contig 221361 bp, 199 predicted proteins | sample LakWasMet44_HOW7_2_FD_183882 | JGI IMG/M metagenome (GOLD analysis project Ga0208265, IMG submission 183882) | Freshwater sediment methanotrophic microbial communities from Lake Washington under simulated oxygen tension - Sediment Metagenome... | ecosystem: Environmental > Aquatic > Freshwater... | reverse complement strand
ACCGGGAAAAAATGTGCTACGGATTTCCTCGAAAACATCAGGATCGTTTTTGATAAACATCTTCCTCGTTGGAATTATCGGGCTTTTCCGTAGGAGCGTTTCGGGAAGTTATTTTTGAGCAAATCCTAAATACGGCGCAACAGTTCAAATCGGCCAAAATAAGAGTAGCCTAATCCCTTCCTCAGGGCACGGCGTGAATACATCAGCCATAAAAATTATGAATGAGGCTTCAGACTGAGATATGGAAAACCCGCAATTGAATTTTGCGTTTCCGGAGCACCCCATCGATCCTTCGATGGTGATGAACTGTGTGGCCTACAGGCACGGCAAACGCATAGGCGCGATCACGTTGGAGGCGATCAGCGATGTGCTTGCCGAAGAGGGAACCTTCGTCTGGCTCGGGCTGCGCGAAGCCGATAAGGTCTTGCTGGCAAAAATCCAGAAAGAGTTCGGATTGCATGAACTGGCCATCGAAGACGCCTGTTCGGCGCATCAACGGCCGAAACTGGAAGAGTATGGAGACTCTCTGTTCCTGGTATTGCGGACCGCGCAACTGACCGAAGACCAGCAGGTTTCATTCGGCGAAACCCACTTCTTCATCGGCGCGCGTTTTTTGGTTTCGGTGCGGCATTCATCGTCCTTGAGTTATACGAAAGTGCGCGAGCGCTGCGAGAACATGCCGGAGCAGTTGGCCAAGGGTCCCGGTTTTGCGCTGTACGCGCTGATGGACTTCATCGTCGATCATTATCTGCCGGTTGCCGAAGGCTTAGGACAGCGACTCGAACGACTCGAAGCGGATATTTTCGACAAGGATTTCCGCAGTGAAACGTTCGCACAGCTTTACGACCTAAAGCGCGATTTGCTGCTGCTGCAAAGTGCGACGATGCCGTGGCTTGACATCTGCAGCGAACTGATGCGTTTTCATACGCACATCATCCCGAAGGAAACGCGCTTTTATTTCCGCGACGTGCACGATCACGCGCAACGCATCCACCAGGCCGTCGACGGCATGCGCGATATGCTGAACGACGCGATGCAGGTGCATTTGACGATGGCGACGGTGCGCCAGAACGAAGTCGTCAAACGGCTGGCCGGCTGGGGCGCGATTTTGGCGGTACCGACGATGGTGTTCAGCTTATACGGGATGAATTTCAAGCATATGCCGGAACTTAACTGGCGCTATGCCTACCCGGCAACGCTCTTGATCGTGACCATCGGCTGTATCTGGCTGCATCGCCGCCTCAAAAGCATCGGCTGGCTGTGAGGCTCACGGATGTCCAGCATCGAACGCCCCGACCCCGATGAACTCCTGGCCCGCGTCGCGCGGGAACAGGCGAAGGCCCGGCGCGGGCGCTTGAAAATCTTTTTCGGCGCCGCGGCGGGCGTCGGCAAGACCTACGCGATGCTGCTGGCGGCGCGCGAAAGGCGAGCGGAAAACCTCGATGTGGTCGTGGGGTTGGTCGAAACCCACGGCCGCGAGGAAACCAAGGCCTTGCTGGAAGGCCTGGACGTCTTGCCGGCCAAACAAATCGATTACCGCGGCACCGTGCTGCGCGAATTCGATCTGGACGCGACCTTGAAGCGGCGCCCTTCAATCATTCTGGTCGATGAACTCGCGCATACGAATGCGCCGGGCTCGCGCCATCCGAAACGCTGGCAGGACATCGAGGAATTGCTCGATGCCGGCATCGACGTTTATACCGCGTTGAACGTGCAGCATCTCGAAAGCCTGAACGACGACATCGGCCAAATATCTGGCATCCGCATTTGGGAAACCGTGCCGGATACCGTTTTCGAAGAAGCCGACGAGGTCGAACTGGTCGATCTGCCGCCCGATGAACTGCTGCTGCGGCTCCGGGAAGGCAAGGTCTATCTGCCGCAGCAGGCGCAGGAAGCGATCCGCAATTTTTTCCGCAAGGGCAATCTGATCGCGCTCAGGGAATTGGCGCTTCGGCAAACCGCGCACCGGGTCGATGCGCAGATGCTCGATTACCGGGAAGACAATGCGATTCGCGAGGTCTGGCAGGTCAGCGAACGGATTCTGGTCTGCATCGGTCCTAATGCGCTGGCCGAACGGCTGGTCAGGGCCGGCAAGCGCTTTGCAGTCAGCCTGCGCGCCGACTGGATCGTGGTTTATGTCGAAACCCCCGAATTGCAGCGCCTCCCCGCCGAAAAGCGCGATGCGGTGCTGCGTGTTTTACGCACCGCGGAACAGCTTGGCGCGGAAACCGCCACGCTGAGTTCGCCGAATATGAGCGAAGCGATCATCAAATTCTCCAGCGACAGAAACGTGACCAAGATCATGATGGGCAAACCGTCCCGCCGCGGCTGGCGGCGCTTTGTGCTGGGCTCGGTCGTCGACACCTTGATCGGCGAGGCGCACAACATCAATATTTATTTGCTCGGCAGCCCGCAAAAATCGCGGGAAGAAGAGGATGCTCCGCTACTGGCCGCGCGCCGCAGAGATGTGTTGCCGGGTTTGCTGCAACGTTCGAAATCCCGCAAAAAAGGCTATTATCTCGGTTATTATTGGGCGGTCGGCGTGACCTTGATCAGCGCGGTGCTCGCCCGGTTGATGCACGGGAGCTTCGAGCAATCGAACCTGGCGATGATTTTCCTGCTCGGCGTCGCGCTGATCGCCGCGCGCTTCGGCCGAGGGCCATCGGTGCTTGCGTCGATTCTCGGCGTCCTCGTATTCGATTTTTTCTTCGTGACCCCTTTTCACAGCTTTGCGGTCTCGGACACCCAATATCTGGTCACGCTCAGCGCGATGCTGATCGTCGCGATGCTGATCAGCAATCTGACTGCGAATGTACGCTCCCAGGCCAAGGTCGCCGCGCACCGCGAGCGGCGGGCCTCGGTGCTGTATGCGATGAGCAAGGATCTGGCGGCGGCGGAGAGCGAGACGGAGATCGTACGCACCGCGGCGCGCCACATTCATGCCGAATTCGGCAGCCGCAACGTGATACTTTTTCCGGACGCGAGCGGACGCATGATCTATCCAAATGAACCGGGCATGCCTGAATCACTCTCAGGCGCCGATCTCAGCGTCGCGCAATGGGTCTTCGATCATAACGAAATGGCCGGCCAGGGCACGACGACCTTGCCCGGCGCAAAGGCGATCTATTTTCCGATCGATGACGGCAGCACCGTGCTCGGCGTGCTGGCGCTGGTGCCGGTCAATCTGCGCCGGGTATTTCTGCCCGAGCAGCAAAAACTGCTCGCTACATTTTTGCGGCTGATCGCGCAGGCGGTAACCCGCTTGCGGCTTGCCGAACAAGCGAAAATCGTGCAGTTGCAAATCGAAACGGAAGGCCTGCGCAACTCGCTGCTCAGTTCGATCTCGCATGACCTCCGCACGCCCTTGGCGACGATCGTCGGCTCCGCGAGCATTCTCGCGGAAGACGACGGCAGCTTGAAAGCCGAAGACAAGATCGAAGTGAGCCGCGCGATTTACGACGAGGCGAGGCGCATGTCGAATCTAGTCAGCAATATACTCGACATGGCGCGGCTCGATGCCGGTACGATTCAGTTGCACAAGGAATGGTATCCCCTGGAAGAGATTATCGGCACCGTGTTAACCCGTTTCGACAAACGGACCAGCGACCGTCAGGTCAAGGTGACTTTGCCGCCCGGTATTCCGATGATTTATGCCGATGCGGTGATGATCGAACAGGTGTTGACGAATCTTTTGGAGAACGCCCTGCGTTATACGCCGGCCGGCAGCCCTTTGGAAATTGCAGCGGAAATGTCCGACGATTGGGTCGAAATTTCGCTCGCCGACCGCGGCCCGGGGATTCCGGCGGGACTCGAAAACCGTCTGTTCGAAAAATTCTACCGGCTGCATGACGAAACCGCGCAAAGCGGTGTCGGCCTGGGACTTGCGATTTGCCGTGCGATCGTCGCGGTGCATGGCGGCTCGATCCGCGCCCATAACCGTGCCGATGGCGGCGCGATTTTTTCTTTCCTATTGCCGCTCGACCTTCAGCCCCCGGCCGTCGCACAGGAAGAATGAATCGGGCTCTGAGTCCTAATCAAAAATGACCGCGCTAAAACTCAAAATCATCGTGATCGAGGATGACCCCCCGATCCGCCGTTTTTTACGCACCGCGCTCGACACGCACGGTTTTGAAGTGTTCGAAGCGGCAACCGGAAAACAGGGCGTGATCGAGGCGAATAGCCGCAAAGCCGATTTGATCATACTCGATCTGGGACTGCCGGACATGAACGGCGTGGACGTTGTCAAGGCGGTCCGCGCCTGGTCCGAAATGCCGATTATCGTGCTGTCGGCGCGCAGTGCCGAAGCGCACAAGATCGAAGCGCTCGATGCCGGCGCGGACGACTACCTGACCAAACCCTTCGGTCTCGGCGAGCTCTTGGCCCGTATCCGCGTGGCGCTGCGCCATGCCGCCATCCCTCCCGAACAAACCGAGGCCGGCGTGTTCGTGACCGGCAATCTCCATGTCGATTTAATCAACCGCCGGGTTTACAACGACGATCAGGAAATTCACCTGACGCCGATTCAATACCGGCTGCTGGCGGTGCTGGTCAAACATGCCGGCAAGATATTGACGCATCGGCAGATTTTAAAAGAAGTCTGGGGGCCGAATAGCATCGAAAGCCCGCATTATCTGCGGATTTACATGAGCCAACTCCGGCATAAACTCGAATCCGACCCGGCTCAGCCCAAATATCTATTGACCGAATCCGGGGTGGGTTATTGGCTGAAAGTTTAGAACAGGCCGGTTAACTCGGCATTTTGGGAAAAGCGCGCCTCATTTATCGCCGGATTGGAAAGGCAGCAGGTTTTTCCCCTGATGCTGTAGCTGCCGGGCCGTGCGGATGATCTTTTTGCGCTCCTTGTGCGCATAGATACCCGCCGCCACGCCGAGACCGAACACCACCAGAGGGTAGCGCGCGACGCGGTGAACCACCTCCGTGGCGATCTGGGTGCCGACCGTGATCAGGCCCAATTTGATCAGGGCGTCGGTTTTGGTGCCGAAATCATCTTCAGTCAGGCTCTCTGTTTGGTTTTGCTCGTTTTGCATGCGGTTTCCGTGTGTTTCCTGGTATCAAATAATAGATCTTTGCAAGCTGATGCGTCTTTGCCATTAAGTTAAGCCGTTCGGTTCGCTGAGCGAAGTCGAAGCGATTTGTTGGCTTCGGCTTCGCTCAGCCTACGATTAAGTTTTACGAGGAAGCGCTTAAATTAATGGCAGCGTGCCCGCATCACCGGGTTTCTGTCGTGGTAAGCCTTTCGATATGCGTCAGAAAGGCCTCGCTGTCCATAGTGCCGACGATCCGGAATGCTTTTTGCTCCCGCTGATCCGGCCCGAAGAACAGGATCGCGGGCGGTCCGACCAATTGAAAGCGCCGGAGCAGTTCCCGTGCCGCCGCGCCCGCCTCGGTCACGTCGGCCTGCACCAGCGTCAATGCCGACAATGCCGCGCGCACCCTCGGATCGGAAAAAGTCAGGTTCTGCATCTCCAGACAGGATACACACCAGTCGGCATGGAAATCAAGCATCAGCCATTGGCCTTTCCGCCCTGCCTCGGCCAGCTTTTGTTGCAGGCCGGCCGCGGTCTCGACGTGTTGAAACGCCAGCGGCTCGGCCTGGCAGGCAACCGCCGCCGTGCATAACACTGCCAGATAATCGCGCTGCGGACGGGTCACCACGCCAACCAGCAGTAACAAGCCATAGATGAAGACGATCGCTCCGGTGACCTTCCAGAGTTTTTTGGAACCCAGATACAAGAGCGGCACGGTCAGCAGCAAACTCCACAACACCCACATCACCGAAGACAGCAGGATGCGCCCCAGCAGCCAGATCGCGACCGCCAGCAGCCCCACGCCGAAAATCGTTTTCGTGACATGCAGCCAGGCGCCGGCGCGCGGCATCAAGCGGCCGGCCGAGGTGCCGATCGCCAGCAGCGGCAGCCCCATGCCCAGGCCCAAGGAAAACAGCGCCAGGCCGCCGAGCAGCGCATCGCCCGACTGGCCGATATAGATCAGCGCGCCGGCCAACGGCGCGGTCACGCACGGACCGATCGTCAGCGCCGACAGCATCCCCATCATCGCCGCTCCCAGCCAGTTGCCGCGCCGCTGCCGGGAGCTGATCGAGGCGATTCGGGTTTGAATGAAGGCAGGCATCTGTAACGTGAACAAGCCGAACATCGACAGCGCCAACAGCACGAAGATCCCGCTCGCACCGATCAGCACCCAGGGCTGCTGGAACAAGGCTTGCAGATTCTGTCCGAACAGCGCGGCCAAAATCCCGAAAACGGTATAGGTCAGCGCGGAGGCGAGCACATAGCTGAGCGACAGACCGAAGGCCCGCCGCGTGGTCAGTTTTGCGCCATCGCCGATCACGATGCCGGAGATGATCGGAATCATCGGAAAAACGCAGGGGGTAAATGCCAACAGCAGGCCGAAACCGAAAAAGCTCAGCAGGATCAGGCCGAGCGAATGCCCCGCCAACACCGCCGCGATCCGCTCCGGCTCCGCGGCAACCGGCGGCATGATGCTGCCCGCCGCGGCATCGCCGGCCTCCGGCAGGTCGAACGCCACGGTTTTGTGAATCGGCAGATAACAAACGCGGTTTTCGGCGCAGCCCTGATAGCTCAGATCGATCACGACCCGGTTTGCCTTGGGGTCCAGGCGCCGAAGCGGCAGTTCGGCCGTCACGTTGTCGCGGAGGATCTCGACGGTGCCGAGAAATTTATCCTGCTTGACCTCGCCCTTCGGCAAAACCGGGCTCCCCGCCTCGATGCCGGGGGTTTGCGAGGCAAATTTGAATTTATGCCGGTAGAGATAATAGCCCTCGGCAATGGACCAGGAAAACCTTAGCGTCCCGGAATTTTTGACCGCATGCGTCAATTCAAACGCCGCCTCGGGATCGAGCAATTCCGTCTCATCGGCCCCGAAGACCCCGCATGCCGGCCAAAATAGCAAGCAGAAAAGCAAAATTGAAATCGGCAGTTTTCGCATGGTTCAGGTTCATTTTCGTCCCACCGGCGTTAGCGCCTGGCGGGACGAAGCTTGAGGAAGGGTCAATAATCCGGCGCGCTGCGGAAGGTCCATTGGACCGCCAGGTTCGCGAAGAAGCCGTCACCCAACTGCACTTGCTGAAAAGGTTGGCCTCTTGGATTGACGACATCCTTCGAATTCAGGTCTTCATAGATCGGCAAACCGACCGAACCGCGCAATTTGAAATTGCCGCCGAAGGCGTTCAGGAAGCGATAGTCGCCGACAAACGCAAGATTGGTGACCGTACCGCCGCTGTTGCCGATCTTGACGCCATTATCTATGCTTTTCTCGTTGTAACTTGCGTCCACTTCCACGCCGAACATCAAATCATAGTTTGGCGTATAGTGTAATGCCAAACCGACCGCAGCCACGTCGCCAAAGGCGTAGTTATCGTCGTTTTTGGGGTTGGCCGTATAGAGCGCGGACGTATGCAACCAGAAGTCTTTCCAGCGCTGCGAGTACAACAGGCCGCCGGTAAAGGTCGCGGTATCCTTGCCCAATTGCAGGGCGGGGCCGGTAGTAACCAGCTGTTTTCCACTGATCGGATCGAGCGCCCGCGTTGCGCTGAACTGACCGGTCGGCAAGGTCGTGCCGAGCAGCACGCTGACAAATTTGTCCCAACGCGTGCTGCGCCACACATTGTAACGTCCCTCCAGAGTAATGTCGCCGATGCCGTTTTCATTGCCTATCGTTTCGCCGAATGTCGAACCGGCTGGCGTTGTCGTTTGCGTTAAGGTGTGGGTTCTCCGCTCCAACCAGGGCACATTGATGAACAGCGCCAGATCATCGGTCGGCGAATAGTTCATGATCAGCGCCTGTTGATGGCCTTCGAGCTTGCTCGACGCGCGCGGTTGCGCCTTGTTCGCGCCGATGAAATCCCCCGGCGTCTTGCTGCTGGCGGAGCCGACCTTGACCCGGTCCTTCTCGGTATAGCCGTAAACCATGCCGACGCTGAAGTTGCCCTTGCCCGGCGTCACCGCGGTGCGGATCCGGAACGGCGCGGTCGTGCCGACCGGCGATATGTCCTGGTAAGCGATATTGAAATCGATCACATCGCCGCCTTCCTTGGCCGCGAACGCTTCGGCCTCGTCCCGCTTCGCAAAAGCGATGTAGTTCGGCACCATGTCCGGAATCACCTTGCTGCCGACCACATAGGTCGCCTCTTCCGCATCGATCAGCTGGCCGGAGACCCAGTCATGCACCTTGACCGACGCGAACGCGGAGATGCCGCCGGCATCCTCGACTTCGCGCAACATACAAGCGACGCCGCAGGTATATTCCTTTTTGCCGTCCTTGTAGACCAGTTCGGCGGCGCTCTTTTGGTATTGGTCGATATACATGCCGCAAACCCTGCAACTTGGCCGTTCATGTTGATGTTCCTCTGCCCGGACTTGGGCAGACAGCAACAGAAACAAGCCTATTGCCGGCAGTATCGCTATGTTAATTACCGCTTTCATAAAAACCTCCCTTGTTCAGGACTGTGGTAAAAAGCTTTTCTAAGGCATCCGCCTCGGCTTCGCCGCTGATTTTTCCGCGCAGTATGCCTTCCTCGTCGATCACGACCGTGGCCGGCAGGAATTTCACGCCGAATTGTTTGGCCGCCGCGCCGTATTGATCGACCAGCAGCGGATAAGTCAGTTGCCTGAATGGTTCGAAGCGTGCGTCGTTTTTTTCGACCGGACTGACGTTGACCGCGACCGGCAGGAAGCTCCGGTCCTTGTATTTTTGATAGAACCTTTCGAGCGTGAATAATTTTTCTTTCTCGCAAAAGCCGCAATCGATCGCCCAGAAACGGATCAGCACGACCTTGCCGCGCACATCCTTTGGCAGCGTGAACGGCTTGCCCTGCAAGTCGGCCAGCGTGACCGTCGGCACAGTATCGCCGATCTGCAAGCTCCCTTTCTTGCCGCACGCGCTCAGCAAGGCTAAGGCAACAAAGGCCAACAACAGCCAGGGTCCGATTTTCATGAGCGGCGATCCAGCGACTCGATCACGGCCGGCGTCACGTCCTGAAAGCGCAGGATCGTTTTGCCTTTATGGTCTTCCAGAAACTCCTGCGCCGCCTCCTGATCCTTGAACGGCAAGAGTTCATGCCCCATCGGCCCCAACACGTCGGAGCCGATCACGTAAAACGCGGTTTTCGCGTCAATCAGTTCGACCTCGTAATAATCGGTCACATAAATGCTCTGGATTTTGTCCGCCGATTGGCCGGGCGTGTATTTCGCGGTATCGAAAATATGCTTGAACATGTCCTTCGCGCCGTCATAGAAAAAGGCCTCGCCGCTTTGAAACACGATGCGCGCGACCCATTTCGGGTATTTGTAAACGAACATGCCGCAGACCGGGCAGCGGTCGGTTTTCTTGATCGTGACCTCGCCGTCGCCGCTGTAACTCGCGCCAGCAATGCTGAGCAACAAAATCAAAGCCGGCAGGCGCAAAGAATGAAGCTGAATACGGGTAGGCATCGTTACATGACCAGATTGGAAACAAGGATTTGATAAGTGACCAGGGCGGTAAACGCCGCGTATAAAAGGACCGAGGCCAGCGTCAGCCGGGATATGTAAGCGCCAAGTACGCGCTTCAGGCTCTCGACCTCGATAAAAGCCATCAGCACACCGGCGCCGATACCCGAGACGACCGCGCCGAACAGCAGCATGTACAGCAGATAACCGATGTAGTGATAGTCTTCCATAATGATGCAGAACGGACAGTGATGGGTCGGCAGTTCGTAGATATAGAGCGAGATGAACGAGACGATCGAAACCAACGCAATGACGAACGCGGCCAGACTCAGCCCGGCATAGAGATAGCCGCCCTTGCCTTTCCGATAGAAAAAGAGGCCGCCGATCAGAGCGCACAGCATCGTGCCGTAAAAGACCCACATCATCGGTTTGGCCGGCAAGGAAGCGATTTCGGAGCCGAGCCCCCCTTCCTTCTCCGAACTGAACAGGCTGCCGCAGCAGGAGGTGATCACATCCGCCTTCATGTCCAGGAAATAGGCGCTTTCGATCAGCATCTCGACCACGATGATCGGCGCGATGACCGCCAGCAGCAGGTATTTCTTTTTGATCAAGGGATAGTCGTAGCCCTGGTTGTCGGCATGATTGAAGACCAGCCAGAGGCCGGCGAGGATGAAGTTGACGATCTTCAGCACCAGCGTCGGGTAGCCGAACGCATTCACGTTCAAGGTGCCGGCCGCGCACATCGCGCCGACGAACAAGGGGCACAGCGTGTCGGCCGTGAACACGAACAGGAACAGCGACAACAGTTGCAGTGCGAAGACAAAACCGAGCAGCGTCGAGATCAGATAGGTCTTGCGTTCGAGCGTCAGCTGCAATTCATCCCCGCTTTGAATGTCCCAATGCCGGATGATTTGCGCGCCAAAGTAGGCCGCGTAAACCACCATGAAACTGCTGACGTAGGACGCCAACAGATTCGCGATCACGGTCGGATGCAGGATCACGCCGGCATGTCCTCGATCCTGCCGTCGCGCAGATTGACGACCCGGTCCACCATCGCGGCCTCATAGACCAACGGATCATGGCTGGTGATGATCACCGTCTTGCCTTCCGCCTTGAATTTTTCGATGATTTCCATGAAGCGGTACGACAGCTTGGTGTCGAGATGCGCGGTCGGCTCGTCGGCGATGATGATGCCGGGATCGTTGATCAGCGCGCGCACGATAGAAACCCGTTGCGCCTCCCCGCCGGACAGCCATTCCACCTTCGCGTTCGCCTTGCTCGACAGGTTCAGTTCGTTCAGGCCGTGCAGCGCCTTGATCCGCAACTGCGAGCGCTTTTCGCCGAGCGGATAGGCCGGCAGCATCACGTTTTCCAGCACCGAGATGCCCTTGATCAGGTTAGGCTGCTGAAAGATGAAGCCAAAGGTCTTGCGGCGAATGTCGGTCAGGAAGCGTTCGGGCAGACTGGTGATTTCGCGCCCGTTCAATTTGACCCTCCCTGCGGACGGCCGGCTCATGCAGCCGACGATGCTGAGTAGCGTGGTCTTGCCGGAGCCGCTCGGCCCTTTCAATACGGTCACATGATTCTCCGCAATACACAGATTCACGCTGTTCAGCGCCGAAAACTCGCTCGGATTGCCGGCGTTGAACACTTTTTTGACATTGACCAGTTCGATCATGGCTTATTCTCCGGTATGCCGCATCGCGGAATCGGGATCGATCGTCGCGGCGCGCCAGATCGGCACGATCGTCGCGACGGTGTAGGGAACGACGGTCAGGAAAAACAGCGTGGTCAACTGCTCCGCGTTGATAAATGGGGTCAGATCGAAATTCGGATACAGGCTCGACCAGCCTTTCAAGGCCGGCTCGAACACCAGCGAGCCGGTGAAAAAGACATGCACATAGGCGAGGATCACGCCGCCGAAAAATGCGCTCAGCGACACGATCGCGCCTTCCCAGAACTTCATCAGAATCACATCGGACGTTTCCCAGCCGACCGCCTTCAGGATGCCGATCTCGCGCCGCTCGCCCGCGCTGAGGCCGGACGCCTTGTCCCAGGCAAAGATCACGAACGCCAGCACCGCCGCCGAGAACACCACGATCATCATGCCGCCCCGCCAGTTGAAGATCGAGTCGTAGGTGCGCAAAATCTCGTCGCGGATGATCGGCCGCGAGTCGATCAGGCGCTTCTTGATCTTCGCCGCGACGGTGGCGACTTCGCTCGGGTTTTTGACCGTCACGATCACATCGGTCACATGCTGCGTGTCGATGCCGAACAGTTTCCGAAAATCGTCCTCGGTAATCAGCATCAGGTCGGAAGACACCAGTTCGGATTGCGACGACAGGGTGCCGGCGATGCGAAGGTTCATGATCGTGCCGTCGAAGGCGCGAAACGGCATGTAATCGTCCCGAGTGAGTTTGCGCAGGCGCGCGATGCCGTTGCCGATGATCAAGGTGCCGGGCTCCAGCTTCGCCCCGTTCAATTCGAGCAAGGGCTTCGACGATGCCGCTGAGTCCGCATCACCCGCCTCGCCTTCGACGCTTGCCGTTTTCGCGTGGGACTCGCCCGCCGCCGTTTTGGGCGGCGTCAACAGGGTGTAATTCGCGCCGACCAGGCTGTCGTAGTAATAACCCCACAAACGGCTTTCGACCCCAACGACGCCGCGAATCTGTTTGATCGTGTCGATATAACCGACCGGAAACAGATCGTGCCGCCCGGCGAGGATTTTTTGCACGACGATTTCCGGCGAGCCCTTCAGGATCAGCGAGGCTTCCTTCTTGATCGAATAGGTAAAGAACATCGTCGAGGCCAGAATGAACACGATCAGCGTGTACAAGGCCAGCAAGCCGAGGTTTTTCACTTTCCGGCGCAGCAGCGAGGAAATCGTGAAATCGATGATGTAGCGTTGCTTTTCAATCCAGGCATTCATCGGCTTTGGGTGACTCCTGTCGGTGGCTGGGTGAAGGAGCCGGAAGGGAAATGTTCGAGGGACAGGGGATGATCCTGAAACGGGGTGTTCAAATCGGCCTGGGACAGATGCCGCGTGTAACGCGCCTCGGTAAACAGACACAAGTCGGTCAGTCCCAGCCGCTTGACCAGCGCGGATTTTTCATTCAGGCTGTCTTGCGCCGCGCCTTCGCGAACCGACGCATGCACGAGAAGCAGGCCCAGGACAAGAACCTCGGCGCTCAGGCAGTAAAAAAATAGCGTGGAATTGCGCATGGCTGAATGATCACGACGGCTGACGTCAAAGTTCTTTTTTGCTTAGGAAAATCACCGAATGCGGCGCTTGATACCATACTGTTGGCCGGTCATCTCTATTAGGAGTTTATTATCCGCAATTTCTATAAGATTTGTAAAAATGAATATTATGAATTTATCATACGCAAATGATCGAAGTTCCCAATAAATAGACGGCATGATTTATGCCAATCTTAATAAGTTATTGATTTGGTCTTGTGGCACCAGCATTCAGCCGGAGAAATTAATTAAACATTGTCCTTTGACATACAAGAAGTGTGTGATTTGACACAATATAGGTAACGCAAAACCTAAGTTGACTTCCCAGACTAAACGCGCTCAGCCTTTTTTGACCGCAAGCGTTGCCGCCCGTTAGCAGCCTCATAATCGGTAAAACCGTATCGGGAGAATACCTTTTTATCAGCGCCCCCGGCGGCAAGCAAAAAAACGCCTCTTGAAAGACAAGAGGCGTCTGTTTGATGGCTGTCAGTTAAACACGGCGGTAACGCTTTGATTCTGAGTCACGGGCACACTGCATTTCTTCGAAGTCGAGCCTTCGCAAACACTGCCTGACCAGTTTTTAAACGCATGCTTTCTGGACGGCTTGGCGGTCAGGGTTACGGTTTTACCGGCCTTGAAAGACTTGCTGCAGGTTCCTTTGCGGCAGCTAACGCCGCCGGGTTTGCTGACTACTCGGCCGGCACCGCTCACCGTCACCGACACTCTGTAGGCGGTAGGCGCGACTGCAAAATTCGCGGTCACGGTTTTGGCGCTGTCCAGGGTCACGTTACAAGCGTCTGTTCCCGTGCAGGCTCCGCTCCAACCGCTGAACACATAGCCTGCCGCAGGGGTTGCGGTTAGCGATACCGCCGTATTGTAATCCAGGCTTGCCGTGCAGGTAGCCGAACCCAGCGCACAGCCTGCATTGCCGGCAATACTGCCGCCATTGGCGGTTTTATTGAGGGTCAGTGCGAACTGCTGCAAGCTGAAGCTGGCGCTTACGTCTTTAACGGCGTCCATCGTCGTATTGCATAGGCCCGAACCTATGCAGGCGCCGCTCCAGCCATCAAACACACTGCCGGTATCCGCCGTTGCGGAAAGCGAAACCGCGGTATTGGCCGGCAGATCAATGGTGCAGGTCTGGCCGCAATCGATGCCATTGCCTGATACAGAACCGAAGCCATTGCCTTGTTTGGCGACCGTCAGCGAATAGCTTTGCGGATTGGCGTGATTCGGATCGACCACATTCAGCACAAAAGCCTTGTTGACCGCCGCATTGGCCGCATCGGTCACGGCTATGCTGAATGCAAAGCTGCCCGCCGCCGTCGGCGTTCCCTGCAACACGCCGGTGTGCTTGCCGTTGGCGTCCTGTTCGAATGCCATGCCCGCAGGCAGTGCGCCGTCAGTCACATCGATGCTGTAAGGCGAATTGCCGCCCACCACCACAGTGCGTTGTGTATAAGGCTGATTGATTTCACCGTCCTGAAGATTGTCGATGACGCCTAAGCCCGCTTCGGCATCAAATCCGGCCATTTGCGCGCCGATATAGTCGCCCACGACGATTTCCAGGGAGCAATCGACTGGCACGCTGATCACCTCGCCCGGGCGTGCAGGATCGTTGCGGGTTACGTTTACGGTTCCGTCTCCATGCAGGCCATCGGCGCCGACCTTGTCGCACATGGCTTCTCCGGATTCGACATCGAAGGTTGCATCGCTCCCGGCATATTTATAAAACTCGTAACGCCGAGTCACCACTTCGTCGCCATCCGGGAAATCTTCGGCCGCGGCAGCCAAGCGGCCTTTCGCGCCGCCCGGTTTTTTAGGATCATTCAGTTTGGCGAACTCGGTTTGCATCATCCGCCACTCCATTTCGACCTCGGGCAACACATCAATGCCATCGCCAGGCTTATCGTTCAGCCAGTTTTTGTCATCGGGAGCATTCGGATCATCGGAAACCAAATCCTTCAGCGCCACAGCCTGGTTGTTTTTTGACGATGTTTTGATTTCTTTGGCCCAAACAGCCTCGCCAAACTGTGGCGGAACCGGAGGCGCGACTTCCGGGGCTGGCGGTAGCGGTGCCTGAATCGCGGCGACGACCTGCGCAGGTTGACCATCAGCCGGCGGATTATAAACCCAACTCGGCGTGGCGACATTCACTGCCGGACCATGAATTAACGATCCGGGGTTTGCGGGGTCTTCGATAAGCCAGTGATAACGAACCGCGGTAGGAACTCCGTAGTAACCCACGCCGAAATGCTCGCAGCCCTCGTTAACCGCAGGATTGGTGCACATGTGGCCGTCGGTTGGCGCCAGAGGCGCGGCGGGGACAGCGGTATAAGCCAGGAATGCGCCGCTCGCGTCCTTTTTACTTTCGTAACGCACGAACACCCGCGGATTTCCGCTGGGGTCAACATCCTCGCGAATCACAGGCGCCCCATAATGATTCCAGTCATAGGTATAGGTAATATCCTGGCTATGAACGCCGTCCAATTCTATTTCGAAGCCGTGGCCAGACTGATTCGTGTCGTTGACCACATCAAAATTATTCAGGTCGCCATAAGCCGTGGAAGCCATCGCGGAATGGCCGGACAAAGCCATCGCCGCTAGAGCCAATGACAAATATCGTCTCTTCATTTTTCACCTATCGTGGTTGGATTTGATAATTAGGGGTATGCCGGATCAGGTGAACCACCGCGCCTTCGCGGGCTCAATCGATCGAGCCGCCAGAGAGTCTGCAACTCACGGCTTCCGTATATGCCGACCTGATGAATATAGGTTCATTTTTCGGCCAAAATCATCAGCGCCAAGCCTAGCAAAGGAATATAAATCGAACCTTAAAAAGCGCAGGCCGCACCAACCTAATCGCTTCAAAACAGCCCTTAGCAAAGGCTTAACGATTTTGGCCGACGGTGATTAATGAATAACGTTAATTGACAGCGGCTACCGATTCTAAAAATACATCAGCAATCGGCTCCACAAACGTTTGAACTCCCTGATCAAACGTTCATATTCGGCTGCCGTTTCCGGCGCTGCGGGCTCAGCGCCTGCCGTTGCATGCGGTTTCGGTGCGGGCGTCGCCTCCACGACGATAAAGGTCCCCGGCATCATGCCCATCCAGCAGCTCCAGGGCACCACGCCGGCTTCCGGGGGCGTGAATTCGATCACCTGTTTGCCCGGTTTCAGGGTGATCTTCAGATCGTATTGAGGCACGATGATCTCCTTATTGCATTCGTTCAGCTCTTCGCCGTTGATCACCCATTTGACCGGAATGCCTTTGCGCAAGGTAAAACGATTCGGCGAAAAGCCGGTGCTCAGCACGTCCATCGTGATCGTTTGTTCGGTCGCGAAAGACGGCGTTTCGGAGGCGACCGGCGCCAGCTTCTGCGCCACACGCGCGACCAGCGTATTGAAATCGATTCCGGTGCCGGTGACCGCCAGGCCCCGGTTCAGCATGATCGCCCCCAGAATGATTACAATCACGCCCGAGGCCTTCACTATTTTCGGCGTCAGATTCGCCGACAACAGGCTGGTCAGAAAGCCGAAGCCCATCAGCAGCGGCAAGGTGCCGATGCCGAAAAAAAACAGAATCGTCGCGCCTTCCGACCAACTGCCGGTGCCGGCGGCCATCACATACATCGCCTGCAACGGACCGCAGATGATCATCAGGCCGTTCAACAGGCCGATGACAAACGGGTTGCTGTGCTTACGGTATTCCTTGCCGACGAAACGCATCAAAAACGCCGGCGGCTTGATCTGAAAATGGCTCAAGGCCGGAAACACTTCGAACATGTGCAGGCCGAACAAAATCAGAAAAACACCCGCCGCAACGCCGACCACGCCCTGCGTGAACGGCGTAAACGCCACGATCGCCCCGAAGGCGCCAAACAGCGCGCCGATCGTGGTATAGGACAGCGTCTTGCCGATCCCGTACAAGAGATGCGTGCCGTAGGATTTATGCCCCCTGGCGGCGGTTTTTGCGGTATAGCCCAGAATCAACGGACCGCACATGCCGACACAGTGGAAACTGGTCAAAAAACCGATCAGCATCAGCAAACCGTAGCTGATATCGCGGCCGAGTTTCGGCATCTCGGCATGATCCATGAACCAGCTGTCGAGCCAGAGGATGAAGCCGATACCCAGCAGCGCCAGGGTGACGGCGGCAATTCTTTTCAGGGCTTTGCCGAAGCGGCCCGGTCTTGAATCAGTTTGGCTTGAATCGGCGTTGGGTTTGATGGTCACCGGTTATATCCTGTGATTGATCAGTGATGGTGAAGGGGCAGGCGTAAAACCTATTTCAGCATACCTTTTGATGCCGACGCAATGGAACGTTTGCGCCGAATCGCCGTCACACGACTTGAAATTTACATACTGACTCTGCATTTTCAACACGATGAGATGACGCACTGTTGCCGAAGTTTACCGGCAACGCCGACGCTCCTTAACCGATACGCCACAGCAGGCGGAATTGGTAAGGAAATTGCATGGCTATTGACTTCTCCGTTTAAAATGCTTTAACTAATACCCTGCCATTCTTGAGGAATATGATGAATCACTTAACCCAAAGCGAGAAAAGCAACATCGCCCAATCAAAATCGGACGATGCCACAAACTCGACGCGGCAGGCCGACATGATCGCCAGAGGCCTGACAACTAGCATCGTGGTATCAACAATCATTCATGCCGGCCGCGGCATCGTCGTCGCTGCGACCAGAAAGCCGGTCATCATGTTCGGTCTGGGTATCGTTGCTGGCTATTTCGTACACAAATATCGCAAGGAGATCGTCTCGGCATCCCGCACAACACTCGAAGAAAGCCGGGATTTTGTGTTGCGGCAAAAGGATCATCTGCAAAATCTGATCGAGGAAACCCCGGAAGAAAGGGATACTCCGAAGAGTTTGCACTAAGTACTTTTTCTGCTTCCCACGAGGGAATCCAGGGGTGGACGCGCCGGCGTCCCGTTTCGCGACGCAAGCGCGTCGTGACGGCATTCCCACGCGGCGCGCGGGAACGAGAGAAGATACGAAGCGCCGCATCGACAAACAACAATGATGGACTCCCAACAGATGCTTGCACCCCACGAAAAACTCGCGCACGGCAAAGTCGTTCATCAGCTCAAGCGGCGGATTCGCGTCATTGCCCCGGTGCTGCGGGGGGATGTCGAACGCGCCTATATCCTCGAAATCCTGCTGCAAAAGCGCGACGGCATCGTCAAGGTCAAAACCGTTCCCGACATCGCCTCGGTGGTGATCCATTTTGATCCCGAAAAACTGCCGAAGCCCCGTTTGCTGACGCTGCTGGATACGCTGCTCGGCAATCTCGGCAAAAAAAAGCCGCTCGCGCTGTACGAAACCGCGTCGAATCCGGCGCCCGCCGAAACCGGCAGGCCGCTCGAACACCACCTGAACGTGGACGGCATGACCTGCGCCTCCTGCGCGCTGCTGATCGAAATGCTGTTGCACCGCGACCCGCGCATCGCCTCGGCCACGGTCAATTTCGCCAGCGAAACCGCCGCGGTGGCCGGCCATATCAGCCAGGACGCCGTGTGCGGCCTGATCAACCGGATGGGCTACCACGCCCAGTCCTTCGGCTCGCTCGCGCAGCGCAAACTGCTGGTCGAACGCGAGAAAAAGCACCTGCAAACCGCCCGCCGCCGCGCGATCCTGGCCGGCGCGCTGAGCCTGCCGGTGATGGCGATCGGCATGCTGGCGCCGGCGTCGAGATTCTGGCACTGGTCTCAACATCTGCTCGCGATGCCGATCGTGCTGTGGGCCGGAAAGCCCTTCTTCAGCAAGGCGTATAAACTTGCCAAACAAGGCGCGACCAACATGGACACCCTGATCGCGCTCGGCGTCGGCTCGGCTTACGGCTATAGCGTGGCGTCCCTGCTGAAGGGGCGCTCCGGCCTGTATTTCGACTCCGCGACCGGCATTCTGACCTTCGTGCTGCTCGGCCGCTATCTGGAAGAAAAAGCCAAAGGCAAAGCGCATGAGGCGATCCGCGCGCTGGTCAATCTGCAGCCGCAAAACGCGACGGTGCTGAAAGGCGGCATCGAAGCGATCGTCCCGCTGACCGAGGTTCAAGTCGGCGACATCGTGCTGGTCCGCCCCGGCGAGCGCATTCCGACCGACGGCACCGTGATCGAAGGCTTCTCGAACGTCGACGAGTCGATGGTCACCGGCGAAAGCCTGCCGATCGTCAAACAGACCGGCGATGCGATCGTCGGCGGCTGCATCAACGGCAACGGCTTGCTCAAAATCGAGGTCAATGCGATCGGGCCCGATACCGTGCTCGCCAACATCATTCATATGGTCGATCAGGCGCAGTCGTCGAAACTGCCGATCCAGAAATCGGTCGACCGCATCTCGTCCGTCTTCGTGCCGTCGGTGATGGCGGTGTCGACGCTGACCTTTCTGTCCTGGATGATGCTCGGCGCCCGTTTCCCGGCCGCCTTCAGCAATGCGGTCGCGGTGTTGTTGATTGCCTGCCCCTGCTCGCTCGGGCTTGCGACCCCGATGGCGATCATGGTCGGCACCGGCGAATCGGCGCGGCACGGCATCTATATACGCAACGGCGAAAGCCTGGAGTTGGCATCGAAACTGACCACGATCGTATTCGACAAGACCGGCACGATCACCGAAGGCAAGCCGGAAGTCACCGACTTCATCGCGGTTTCCCGTTTATCCGAAGACAGGATTCTCGCCCTCGCAGCCGCCGCGGAATCGGGCTCCGAACATTTCCTCGCCAAAACGATCGTCGCTTACGCGCATGAGCGTCAGATTGCCTCCCTACAGGTCGAGGAGTTCGCGAGCATTCCGGGGCACGGCGTGCATGGCCTGATCGATGGCAGCAAGGTGATGCTCGGCAACCGCCGCTGGCTTGAAGAATCGGGCATCGACCTCGGCGCTTTGACAACGCAGGAAACGACTCTGTCCGAGCAGGGCAAGACCCCCGTTTATCTCGGCGTGGACGGCAGCGCCGCCGCGTTGTTCGGCATCGCCGACCGGCCGCGCGAAAATGCCGGACAAGCGATCGAACGGCTGCGCAAACTCGGCATCGAGCCGATGATGGTCACCGGCGACACCGAGCAAACCGCCCGCTACATCGCCCGTCAGGTTGGCATCGAAAAGGTGGTCGCCCATGCCCGGCCGGAACGCAAGCTCGAAATCGTCCGCGAATTGCAAAGCCAGGGCGCGAGGGTCGGCATGATCGGCGACGGCATCAACGATGCGCCCGCGATCGCCGCGGCCGATGTCAGTTTCGCGATCGGCACCGGCACCGATGTCGCGATCGAAACGGCGGATCTGATTCTGGTCAGCGGCGATATCGGCAAGGTCGCCGAAGCAATGGAATTAAGCGGCGACACCCTGCGCGTCATCAAACAGAACCTGTTCTGGGCGCTCGGCTACAATACCGTCGCGATTCCGCTGGCGGCGCTCGGCAAGCTGAACCCGATGATCGCCTCGGCAACGATGGCGTTCAGTTCGATTTCTGTCGTGTTGAATTCGTTGCGGCTGCAACGGAGAGGCTAGGATAAAAAAGTTATCGTTGGCTGAGCGGAGCCGAAGCCAACAACTCGCTTCGACCCTTCGAGGGGCTCAGGACGGCGCTTTGCTCAAGCAGCTGGAGCATTTTTTCCTTTCCCCCAAACGCAAAAAACCCAGCCGTTAAGCTGGGTTTTTTGGTATATCCGGTCAGTTTTATTACAAAACTACTGAGCTGATATTTATTACAAACCAACTGAGGTTGAAGAGGTTGGTCTTTGCTTTTCGCCGTCTTGCGGATCCAAGCAGCCAGTCAAACCTACGATAGTCAGAGTCAGAGCCAGAAGTGCTAAAATTTTCTTCATAATAATATCCTCCAAAAGGGGTTAAATTATTTTTATAGTGGAGTGCTCTTGTGAGCACCCGCATTTTATACCACGACTTACTTTTTGATGCAATAAAACAAACCGACCGTTCGCTCAATAATTAGAGAGCAACGCTAGATGCAGAAGTTGGTCTTTGCTTTTCGCCATCTTGTGGGTCCAAGCAACCGGTCAGGCCAACAATCATCAGAGCCAGAGCGAAAACTGAAAGAACTTTTTTCATAATATCCTCCAAAAACGTTTAAATTATTTTTATGTGTGCGCCCATAAAAGCACCGCTAATTTATACCATGCCATCGGCGATCAGGCAATAAAAAATAGGCGTCTGGGACAGCCGCATTACAGCTCGTTGATGTTGCTTGGCAATTCGATACGGATCGAACCGTCCCGCCAGGCCGCGGTGCCGATCTCCTGCCACGGCGAAGCGAAATTCTTGTGCAGCTGGTCATCGACCCACTGCGTCGGCGATTCGATTTTTTTGAGCTTCAGATGGAAGACCGTTTGATCGAGCCGTAAACCGATTTTTTGCCCCCAAAACGCGGTCACTTTCATGATGAATTTCTTCAGCCGCGTCTCGTTGATCGTCGGCGTCACCGCGATATTCGCCCACATCGAATGCACGCGTCCCCAGTTCGGCGCGACCAGCCTGCCTTGCTCGTTCACGAACGGCAGCCATTGCTCGCGGCCTTCCGCGTCGGTATAGGTAATCCCGATGATCCTGTCATAACCGGCAAAATGATCGTGCAGATACAGCGCATGCGGCGCGATGCCGAGAAAAAGCTGCGACACCGAGATCAACTCGTTACTGCTCTTGATCATGGCCGCCAACGCCGGGCTCTCGGGTTTGTTCAATTTAAAGCGGTACAGGATGCCGTAATGAATCGTGCTGTTCAGTTGCAGCAGGATGATCGCGACCAGGATTTTCGCCAGCTTGCGCGCAAAGGCTTTCGGTTTTTGCTGGGCATACAGCTCGAATACGCGATGATAATAAGTCTGATCCGGCAAAGGCTCCGCGCTGACGCAATCGGCGGTACAAGCCACGCGCGCGCGATTATCGGCGATTTGCCGATATTTTTTCGCGGCCAGATGATAGATGCCGGGCAGTTTCAGCACTAAGCCCAGAGGGCTTAAATAACGCATCTTGATCAGTATCTGGATATAGGTGTCTAGCCCTGCGTAAAGCCGATTGTTCCGGTCCAGCGCATACAGATCGGTCAACAACACCTCCTGGCTCAACACGCTTAACGCCGGGTACTGTGCCGCATGATCCTGCGCGCCTTTGAAGTCGATGCAGCGGAAAATGTCGAAATGATTCAGGATCAGCGCCGTGCGATTGCAAAGCGGGCACAACTGATCATAAAACACGGTCAACACAGGCTCTCTGGCCGTCACAATCCGGCCGATCCTTCGCCACCAACTGAACGGCACGAGCAAGGTATAAAAGACCAGCATGCCCATGCCGAACGGATAAATGTTCAACGACAGCGTGATGCCAAGATGCATGCCGATGCCGATGAACAAATACACCGGACGCAGGTTGCGCCGGTTGAAGAAGGCCAAAAACGTGAACTGGAAAACCAGGATCGTATAGCCGATCGCCTTGACCAGCGCTTCCTGGTTCAGCAAAAACGACATGTCCAGCGCGGACACATAATAAGGCTGGGTCGATGGCAGCCAGGAGCCCAGGCCGTTGCGCCAATGCTCGGCAAACAATTTATGGATCGCCGAATCGAAATACAGAAAACCGAGGCAGATCGCGACCGGAAGATAATAAGCCAGCGCCGACACCATCGGCTTCGGGTAGCTGCGGTATTGCCGAAACGGCGTGCCGAGCTTGCGGCGCAACGCGTCGATCGCAAACGCGCGGTCGCCCGGCATGAACAGCAGGAAGAAATTGGCCCCGGTCATGAACATGTCGAAACCGCCGTCGAAATCGCGCTGCATCGGCGTGAAATTGACGAACACGATCCAGAACAGGTAGTTCGCCAGCAGCGAAAACCGGTAGCGATAGCCGATCACGACGAAAAACGCGATCAAGGCCCACAGTCCCAGGAAAAACGGGATCGTCGGGAATTCGACATCGATATACGGAATCGGGTCGAAAATCAGATGATTGAAATAACTTAAAAACAGCACTTCCTGTAGCGTGACCAGGCCGTAAAAAAGCCGGAACAAGCCGATGCCGGTCGCGGGGACCTGTTTTGCGTACAGGCGATTAATCAGCGAGAGAATAAATTGCATCATGCGGTGGATAGGATTGATCGATTCGGGCCGCTACAATGCCAACATTTGGACAAAACATCAAGCCCACAATAAAAGAAAGGTTATTAAGGCGGGCAAAATGAGCGCGATAGGTTCTGCTTTGAGGCGTTTATGGCTAACCGAGCCCTAAATCACACGCCCTGCACATCGACATGGCTCGATCCGCCGCTGACCCGCCTGACCTGAATCCGGACGCCGATCCGTTCGGTCATTTCCTGAACGTGCGAAATCACGCCGACCTTACGGCCGAGGGACTGCAAGGTGTCCAGCGCATCCATCGCCACGCGCAGGGTTTCGGCATCGAGGCTGCCGAAGCCTTCGTCGATGAACAGCGATTCGACCTTGACCCGGTTCGATGACAATGACGCCAGCCCCAATGCCAGCGCCAGCGACAATAAAAACGATTCGCCGCCGGACAAGGAATGCACCGAGCGGATTTCATCGCCCATATCCTGATCGACGACCTGCAAGGCCAGGGTGTCCTTGACCCGTTCCAGGCGGTAACGGCGGCTCAGGTCTTTCAGATGCTGATTGGCGTAGCCGAGCAGGATGTCCAGCGTCAGCTGCTGGGCGATGTTGCGGAATTTTTTGCCGTCCGCCGAACCGATCAGCGCGCCGAGCTTGCCCCAGGTATCGCTGACCGCCGCTTGCGTCCCGATTTGAGCCTGCAATTCGGAAGACGCCTTGATCCTGGCCTCGTCGGCCCGGCGTTGCAGATCGAGCTCGGTGCGCTGGTTCTGCTCGGCCGCAAGCTGACTCTGCAACTCGCTGAGCTGCAATTGCAGCGCGTCTTCGGTATCGAGAGAAGCGCGCGTCTCCAGATGCGCTTCGCATTGCCGGCGGCGCTCGCTCAGAACGCTTTGGGCTCCCGTCAGGGCCTCCTTCAGCGTGTCCAGCGCGAGCCTTTCGGCGGCAATCTCGCTGCGATTCTGCTGCAAAATCTCGCGCAAATCGGCCGCTTCGATCGGTTTATCTGCGGCGTGCGCTTGATTGAATGCGGCCAGCCAAGCGCTCAAGGCCTGCTGCGCTCGGCCAAGCTGCGCCTGCCTGGTGTTCCACTGGTGTTGGGCTTGCTCCCGGGCTTCACGGCAGGTCGCCAAACGGGTTTGATTTTGCGCGGCGGCTTCGGCCGCGGCCTCGAATCGTTTTTTGGCGCCGGAGATGTTTTGCTCGAGCCGCGTCTCGATCGCACTGACCGCCTGCCCGTCGAACAACGCCGCGCGTGCAGTCTTCTTGCCCGCCAATTCACGGTCAATCGCCGCGAATGCGGTCTGCGCGGTAGACACTTGCGCGTCGGCCTGCCCGAGATTACCGGTCAATGCTTTCAACTCGGTCTCGAAGACGACGATCTCCGCCGCCAGTTGCAGTTGCCTATTTTGCTGATCCTGCCAATGCTGCGCCTGTTTGCTGCATCGGCTTGCGAAATCTTCCGGCGCGCTGATCCAGTCCTGCCGCCATCCGGCATCCGCGAAGGCCACATCCAGCTCGGCCAGCTGCCGGTCGAGCTGCTCCGCTGCGCTTTGGCGCGTTGCGGCCGCGGTTTGCCGGTTGAATTCGGCTTGTTTCAGCGCCTCCCCGGCCGCATCGAACTGCTTTTGCACGGTATTGCGCTTTTCGAACAAGACTTCGAAGCGTTGCCGCGCCTCCGTCAAGCGGGCATTCACCTTCGTCATCGCCTGCAATTCGCCGGCGATTTTTTGCTGTTGCGCCTCGGATGCGGCGATCTGGCTGGCGAACCAATTCGGATACGCTGCCGCCTCCCGTGCAGCCAGTTCGGCCTTCAGCGGCTGAGCATGCCACTGGATTTGCTGTTGGCCGATTTGATCGGCCGTTGCCGCCAGATCGGTTTTCAATTCGGCGATCTGTTTATCGTGTTGCTCAAGCGAAAGGCCGAGACGGCTGTCCTGTTGTTCGCCCTGTTTGCGCCGCTCCAGGCAAGCCGCCACTTCCCGCTCCAGCGCATCCAGCTGGTCGCGATAAGGATGCCTGTTATCCGCAAAGGGATGCTGTAGGGAGCCGCACACCGGGCAGGCTTCATCATCCCGCAGCGTCGCGCGCATTTGCTCGACATTTTGACTGCAGGCCGACCAGGCCAGATCGAACATTTTGCCGGCCTGTTCGTGCCGTGCGATCCAGTTCGGCAATTCCTGACGCAGCGCCTGCCGTTCGGCGCTTTGCCGTTGCCGGCTCTCGGTTAAGCCCTGCAACTTTTCGCTTTGCACGCCGTGGGCGGATTGCAATTCCAGAAGCCGCCGCCAGACCGCTTCGGCCGTCCTGAGCCGCTCCAGCCGTTCCTGGCTGCCGCGATTGGACTCCAGCAATGCCGCAGTATCGAAGGCGGCGGCTTCCTGCGCCAGGGTCTTCTGTGTTTGTTCGGCCTGTTCGCTGTCGCCGCGCAGTTGTTCGACCTGGGTTGCCGCCGCCTCGGCCTGGCGTCGGCATTCAACCAGTTCATGTTCAGAGGCCGCCAACATATTGCCGGCAGTTTGCAGCCGGGCCAGCGTTTCCCGGCCCTGCACGAACAAAGCCTCCCAGCGCGGCCATTGCCGGCTCAGGGTTTCCAGGTGCGCGTTCGCGTTCAGCCAGATCGAAACCTGTTCGCGCGCTGCCGCGGCAGCATGGTTTTCTTTCGCTTTGCCCGCGAGCGCGCCTTTGATTTTATCCAGGGCCTGCCCGGCTTCCTGCCATTGCCGTTGCTGCTGCGCGTGCGCCGGCTTCAGCGTCTCGATTTCCGCATCCAGTTGCCGCGCCTTGTTCAGTTCGGGAAGCGCGGCCGCCTTGTGCCGTTCGGCCTCGTCCCTCTGCTGTTGCGCCTGTTGCTGCACGGCCCTGCCCGCCTGCGCGGCCGTCTCGGCCTCGGTCAACGCGGTCTCGGCCCGGCTCAGGTTTTGCAGGGCCTCCTCGCATTCGCCGGCCAAACGATCGGACTCCCCCGACAGCGGACGCGCATCCTGCAACGCTTCGATCAGCGCCAAGCGCTCGCGGCGCGGCTGCGCCTGACTATCCTCGCGTTGTACGCTTTCCCATTGGCCTTGTGCCTCCTGCTCGGCTTTCTGCAAGTCGCGATAACGCCGATGCCATTGCAGTTGCGCTTCGAGCGCCGTTTTACGCTGCGTGTTGCTTTCGATTGCCTGCGCAAGCGTTTTGAGTTTCTCCTCCAGTTCCTCGCGGGCGGCCGTATCCAGCGGCAGTTGTTCAGTAAGCCGGGCTTGCAGTTGTTCGAGCGTGTATTTTTCGAGTTTGGCGCGCTCGAACGCCCGGATCGAAATCTGGCTGTACTGGTCGGTGCCGGTCAGCGTTTCGAGCAGGGTCGCGCGCTCGTCGTCGGGCGCTTTCAAAAACACGCCGAATTCGTTTTGCGCGAGCAGCACCGCGCGGGTGAACTGATTGAAACTGAGTCCGATGCGTTGCTGTATCGCCTCCAGCACTTCGGTCTTGACGCCCCCGATACGTTGTTGATCGGCCCGGCAGATCAGCGTCATCTCGGAGGCTTGCAGCTTGCCGTCCGCCTTGCCCCGCGCCCGGCGCACGCTCCAGCGAGCGCGATATGACTGCCTGTCGCCGCCGACAAAATCGACTTCGGCATAACCTTCCGCACAGCCTCGGCGCAACAGATTGCGGACATCGTGCTGCATCACCGTTTCAGCGCCGACATCCTGAAGCCGCGCGCCGCTGGAAGTGACCTGATGCAGGCGCGGCGTCTTGTCATACAAGGCCAGACACAGCGCATCGAGCAGCGTGCTCTTGCCTGCGCCGGTCGGACCGCTGATCGCAAACAGCCCGGCAGTGGCCAGCGGCGCTTGTTCAAAATCGACCCCAAATTCGCCGGCAAGCGAGGCCAGATTTTTTCCTCGGATCGCCAAAATTTTCATTGCGCCGCCTCGGCCGGTTCGATCAGCAATTCGATAAATGCGGTGCACAGCGTCGCCGGCAACGCCTCGCCGTGCTGCGTTTGATAATGCTGCTGCAAGATGTCTTCGGGCTGCATTTGGCTCAATTGCGCGAGTTCGGCGTCGGCATCGAGGCCAAAGGAGGCATCGCTTCGCCGATAGCTGGCATCGATGCCGGCGAAGCGGACCGGCTTGTCTTTCAACGCCGCTTCGATCGCCGCGCGCGCGCCCGGCTCGGGGCTGTCGAAACGCACCCGGACTTCCAGGTAAGGCCATTGCTCTTCGGGCAAATCGTCCAATGCGAGCGCATGCAAGGCTTCGAGCGCCTCCGGCAATGGCGCCGGCTGCGCGGGGATGCGCAGCATGCCGACCGCACGCGGCACCCTGAGCGGCTCGATCGTCTTGGCGCTCTCGCCGTGCAGTTCGATCAACACCACCTGATGCGGATAGTCGATTTCGGCAAACGACATCGGCAATGGACTGCCGGAGTAACGAATCCGTGCCTTGCCCGACACCGCCTGCGGCCGGTGTAGATGCCCCAGCGCCACATAAGCCAGGCGTTCGTCGAATATCGCCGCGGACAACATTTCGGCCCCGCCGATCACGATACGCCGCTCCGACTCCTTCGATACATCGCCGCCCGCCATATGGCAATGCCCGAGCGCTAACAGCGCCTGCCCGGGCTCACGCCGGCTCAGCGCCAGCTCGAATCCCTGCCGGTACACTGCCGCCATGCCTGCCAGATAGGGATCATCGCCGGTTTCGATCCGCGGCACATCGCCGGGGCGCAAAAAAGGCACGGCCAGGCACCAGGCGCGCACCCGGCCCTGCCGGTCCGGCAAAGGCACTAACAGAGACTCCAGATCGATATCGCCGCTCGGCGTGCGGCGAGTCTGGCCGATCACCGTGGTTTCGAAGACTTCGAGCAGCGGTGCCGGCGCCTCCAGGCGTCCTGCCGAGTCGTGATTGCCCGCAATCAACACGATGCGAAGCGCCGGCGCCGCCTCGCGCGCGGCATGGAGAAATCGGTACAACTGTTTTTGCGCAAGCGAGGACGGATTCGCATTGTCGAAAATGTCGCCGCTGACCAGCAGCGCATCGATGTCCAGCGTCCTTATCTGAAGGACCAGCCAGTCGAGAAAACACTGATGTTCATAGGCGCGGTCGAAGCCGCGCAAGGTCTGGCCCAGATGCCAGTCCGAGGTATGCAAAACTTTCAATGGAGCCTTTTTCGTGGGTAACTGATGTGATGCATTGTCCACGAAAAACACGAAAAACACGAAAATTTTCATAGCTCAATCCGTTCAACCGTAGCTTTCGGATAGAGGACCAAGTTGACCCGCGAACCCAAGCGCATGCTCGGAACACGGTTATTTGTATCAACTTTGCTCCCTCCATTTTTTCGTGCCTTTCGGGTTTTTCGTGGAGATTCATCGTACGTCACATCAGGCAGGCAACTGACGCTTGCTAAAATTGGCCGAATGCCGGAACATCTTAGCCAGAAGAATCATCAAGCGGCACCGGAGAGTCTAAATGAAAAAGCTATTGGTCACAGGTGCGACCGGGCAAATCGGAGCGGAATTGTCGCCGGTCCTCCGAAGCCTGTACGGCGCCGAAAACGTGATTGCGGCCGCCAACCACCCGCCGCCGTCCGGCGAATTTCCGGCATCGGGGCCTTTTTACCGGCTCGATGTGCGCGATGCGGACAGCCTCGAACGGATCGTCGCCGAACACCGCTGCGACACGATCATTCATCTGGCCGCGCTGTTGTCCGCGGTCGCCGAGGACAGGCCGCAGGAAGCCTGGGACATCAACATGAACGGCTTGTTGAATGTGCTGGAGGTCGCCAGAAAACACCGTTGCGCGGTATTTTTCCCGAGTTCGATCGGCGCCTTCGGGCCAGGCACGCCGGCGAACGATACGCCGCAGGACACCCTGCAGCGGCCGACCACGATCTACGGCATCACCAAGGTGTCCGGCGAATTGCTGTGCGACTATTACTACCGCCACTTCGGCGTCGATACGCGCGGCCTGCGTTATCCGGGCCTGATTTCGAGCCAGGTACTGCCGGGCGGCGGTTCGACCGATTACGCGGTCGAGATTTTTTATGCGGCATTGACCCGCCGGCATTACGATTGTTTCCTGAGCGCCGAGACCCAACTGGACATGATGTACATGCCCGATGCGATCGGCGCCGCGATCAAACTGATGACGACGGACCCCAGCCAATTGCGCCACCGCAATGCCTTCAATGTGACCGCGATGAGTTTCACGCCCGCGGAGCTGGCGGCCGAAATCCGGAAGCATATTCCCGAATTCACGATCGCTTATGCGATCGATCCGGTGCGCCAGGCGATCGCTTCCTCCTGGCCCCGGCACATGAACGACAGCGCCGCCCGCGCCGAATGGGACTGGCGGCCGCGCTTCGATCTGGCGGCGATGGTTCAGGATATGCTTGAAAAAATCGCGGCCAAACTGCAAAACGGCTAACCGGAGGTCATCATGTCGCTTACAAAAATAGAAACGCAGCTGCAAGATAAAGTCAGCCGGCTGCAACGGCAAGGCATCAGCAAGGGCCGCGAGAAAGTCGTGACCGGCATCCTGCCCCCGGCGGACGGTTTCGGGCCGCGCTATGTGCTCGAAGGTTACGGCGATGCGCCTTATCTGCGCATGAACTCGAATGCCTATCTCGGACTTGGACTCGACCCGCGCGTGATCCGGGCCGAAGCCGAAGCGGTCGAAAGCTATGGCGCAGGACCCGGCGCGGTGCGCTTCATCAGCGGCACTTACCGGCCGCATGTCGAGCTCGAAAAAAAACTGGCCGCATTCCATGGCCGCGAAACCGCGATGCTGTTCAGCGCAGCCTATGCGACGATGCTCGGGGTGCTGCCGCAGCTGATCGCCGAGGATACGCTCGTCATCAGCGATGCGCTGAATCATAACTGCATCATCAACGCGATCCGTCTCGCCCAGCCCGCCCGCAAGGAAGTGTTCGCGCACGGCGATCTGGCCGCGCTGGACAGCATCCTTGCCGCCTATCGCGGCCAGGTCAAACGCGTTTGCGTGGTCGTCGACGGCGTCTTCAGCATGCGCGGCGATCATGCGGAACTCGACCAAATCAACGCGATCTGCGGCCAATATGAAGAGTCTTACGAACAAGGTGTCATCACGCTGGTTGACGACTCGCACGGCGTCGGCGCATTCGGCAGGAGCGGACGCGGAACCGAGGAAGTGAGCGGCGGCAGGGCCGACATCCTGGTCGGCACGCTCGGCAAGGCCTTCGGGGTCAACGGCGGCTATGTCGTCTCCAGCGCGGCGGTGATTGCCTATCTGAAGGAAAGCGCGCCGCTTTATATCTATTCGAATCCGATCACGCCCGGCGAAGCGCAAGCGGCCTTGGCGGCCTTAGAGATCGTCGACAGTCCGGAAGGGATTGATTTGCTCGAAAGACTGCGCGGCTTGAGCCGCCGTCTCAGGTCAGGGCTCGAACGCCTGGGCTTTGAAACCCTGCCCGGCGCGCATCCGATCGTGCCGATGCTGATCCGCGACACCGATAAAACCACCCGGCTGGTCGAGCATTTGTTTGCTCGCCAAATCCTCGCCACCGGGCTGAATTATCCGGTGGTTCCGAAAGGCGAACAGGAAATCAGGCTCCAGGTTTCGGCAAATCATACCGAAAAGGATATCGATTATTTACTGGATAGCCTCACTGAGGTTACGCACGATTAATCTCCACGAAAAACACGAAAGGCACGAAAAAATGGATGGGGTCGTGTTTTTCGTGGACAATGCGCAACATCGGTAATTGAACTAAACTTCTCGCCAACTTGCCGTTCCGCAATGGCTCGTTTAACATGGCCTTTTAGGCGAATCAAGCCCACATCCACTGCTCCTAATGCTAAAGGGGACAAGCTCCATGAAACCAGTTTCTAAGTCAGACAATTTGCCAGTTAGACCCTCGAAAATCAGCAATTTTTGTCTGATCACTTCGCTGATCACCCTGGTCGGCTGCGCAGCCACCAGCGTTTCGGAGCTGAACGACTCGAAAGCGACGGCAGGCTACGATCCGAAAGACACCGACAAACTGTTCGTGGTCGACTGCCTGTTGCCGGGACAGGTTAGGAAGCTCGGCGCGCAGGCGATGTACCTGACCGCGCGGCGGCCGATCCAGACCACCGCCGGCGACTGTGAAATGCGCGGCGGCGAATATGTCGCGTATGACCGCGCGAATGCGGCGTCGTCCTTGAAGATCTGGCTACCGCAGGCGCAGCAGGGCGATGCCGAAGCGCAGGTCAAGGTCGGCGAAATCTATGAAAAAGGGCTCGGCGGCATGGCCGATCCGAAGCTGGCCGCCGAGTGGTATCTGAAGGCGGCGGAGCAAGGCAATTCGCAGGCGCAGATCAACCTGGGCTACCTTTATGAGAAAGGCCTCGGCGTCAAGCAGGACAAGGCGACCGCACTGAACTGGTACCGCAAGGCATCGGGACTGGCCGGCTCCGATCTGCAATTCTCGACCGTGATCGAGGCCAATTATCAGCAGCAGCTGACGCAACTGCGCGAGGAGTCGCAAGGCTACAAGGAAGAAGCGGAATCTCTGCGCACGCAGCTGGACGCCACCCGGCAACAATTGAGCGAACAAAAACAGCAATCGCTGACGATAGCAAGCCAACTGGATGCAACACGCCAGCGCTTGCAGCAGGAAAAAGGCAAGGCCAACCGCAACGATGAGCTGATTCAGTCGTTGCAGCAGGAAGTCGAAACCAAGAAGTCGAATTTGAAAAGCCAGCAACAGCAGGTTTCCGAACTCGAAAAACAGTTGAAGGCCGAAGAGAAACAAATCAAGAGCCGGCCGAAAACGCAAAAAATTGCGCGCCAGGAGGTAAAGCCTGCCCCGGTCGCGGAAGAAGTCCCCGAAGCCGTCGAGGAGCCGCAAGCGCAGGTTTCAGAAGACAAACTGGCCGAAATGGAAGCGCGTCTGAAAGCGCTCGAAAGCGAATACCAGGCCCATGCCGCGCACATCAACATGGACATGAATTCGATCGAGGAAAAGGCCAAACAGGCCGGCAGTACGCAGGAAAAACTGGCCGTTGAGACGTTGCGCAGCAAACTGTCCCAGTCCCAGAACCAGTTGCGTGCGCAAGGCGGGCAAATCAAGGAACTGAAGACGGCGATTGCATCCGAAAAGCGCAACTTGGCCGAGCCGACGATGCTTGCGAAAGCGGGTCCGACCATCGAAATTCTCGATCCGCCGGTCAAGCTGACCCGGGGCAACGCGCCGAGTTTCCGTCTGCGTTCGGCGACCAAAATCAAGGCGATCATCGGCAAGATTTCTTCGCCGGGTGACCTGAAAAGCCTGAAGATCAACCAACAAGCGGTTCAGCCCGACAAGGACGGCGTCTTCAAGTCCGAAATCCCGATCGATTCGGCTTCGACGGCGGTCAAGATCGTCGCGACCGACAAGCAAAACCGGCGCAGCCTGATCAGCTTCAATTTGCTCGCCCCGACCCAGGCCGCGGCGCAAACGTTTGACGACGGAGCCGAAAGCGCCGGTTCCAGCGCGTATCCGTCGGTCAATTTCGGCAAATATTATGCGCTGATCATCGGCAACAATAACTATGCGAACATGCCGACCCTGAATACTTCGGCAAATGACGCCAAGGCGGTCGACGAAGTCTTGCGCTCGCGCTACGGTTTCAAGACCAAACTGTTGATCAACGCGAACCGGCATCAGATCATGACCGCGTTCAACGACCTGCGTCAGAGCCTGACCGACAAGGACAATCTGTTGATTTATTACGCAGGCCACGGCGAAATCGACAAGAGCGACGAAAGCGCCTATTGGCTGCCGACCGACGCCGAACCGAACAATACCGCGAACTGGCTGTCCAGCTTCAACGTGACCAAATATCTGACGGTGATTCCGGCCAAGCATATCCTGGTGATCGCCGACTCCTGCTATTCGGGCGCGATGACGCAGGGCGCCATCGTGCGCCTGCCGAAAGACATGGCGGAGGACAAGCGCGAAAAATGGCTCAAGTTCATGATGAACCGCAAGGCGCGCACGGTGATGACATCCGGCGGCGAGGAACCGGTACTGGATTCCGGCGGCGGCAATCACTCGGTCTTTGCCAAGGCGCTGCTAAGCGCGCTGAAATCGAACAAGGGCATGATGGTCGATTACGAGCTGTTCCGCATCGTTTCAGGACAGGTCAAGAAATCCGCATCAATGGTCGGTTTTCAACAGTCGCCGGAATATTCCGCCTTGCAGCATGCCGGCCATGAAGGCAGTCCGTTCTTTTTCGTTCCGAAAAGCTAATACAACCCTGACCCGTTATGACAGATAAAACCGCCGACGATAATGCCGATGACGCGACCCGGATTGCGCCGAGGCCGGCCAATCTACCGGAGCCGGAAGCCGGACCAGCCGAGCGCCCGCATCCGCCGGCAGAGGAGACTGACGCCACGGTCGTGACTAGAGTCAAGACCAGCGCCCCGCCGCCGGCGGACACCGGCACTTCAGGCCTGGACGCCGAAACTATCGTCAGCCAGACCGCCCAACCGACGGCCGCCACCTCGCGCACAGCCGGCAGCACCAGAACCCTGGGCTTTAGCGTAGCCTCCCCTTCCGCCCCGCTGGCCGTCGGCTCGGTGATCAAGGAGCGTTTCGTGATCAAGGAAGTGATCGGCTGCGGCGGCATGGGCACCGTGTTCCGGGCGACAGACCTGCGCCGGGAGGAAGCGCTCGATGAAACCCCGGATGTCGCGATCAAGGTGTTGAATGCAGAATTCCGCGAAGACCCCGAGCTCTTCATCGCGCTGCAAAGGGAAACCAAGAAAACCCAGCAACTGGCGCACCCGAACATCGTCACCGTTTATGATTTCGATCGGGACGGCAGCAATGTGTTCATGGTGATGGAAATTCTGAACGGCCAGTCGCTCAGGCAATATATCCGGGAACATGCCCCAGGCGGCCTGCCGTTCAAGAAAGCCTGGCCTATCATCAAAGGCCTGGCGCTGGCCCTGGCTTATGCGCACAAACGCAACATCATCCATTCGGACTTCAAACCCGGCAACGTATTCATCACGATCGACGGCGATGTGAAGGTGCTCGACTTCGGCATCGCCTGCGCGGCAACCCGCACCGACGCCACCCATGACAAAACGGTTTTCAATGCCCGGGATCTCGGCGCGCTGACGCCCGAATACGCGAGCCTCGAAATGTTCGAAAATCAGCCGCCCGACCCGCGCGACGACATTTATGCGCTGGGCTGCGTGACCTACGAACTGTTGACCGGCAAGCATCCGTTCGGCAAGATTGCCGCGCCGAAAGCCTGCGAGGTCAATCTGCAGGCGCCGGTGATTCCGGGTTTGAAGCGGCGGCACTGGAACGCGCTGCAGCATGCGCTCGCCTTCAAAAAAGAGCAGCGCACGCCTTCGGTCAATCAATTCATCAATGAATTCGAGCCGCGCGCGAAACTTCCCTGGATTTTATCCGGCATCACCGCGCTGGCACTGCTCAGCGCGGCGGGCGCTTACGTCTATCTCTATTACAATGTCGATCCCCTGGCCGACAAGGTAATCGCGCTGACACCGGAACAGGAACTCAAGGTCAAGGATCTGCTGGAACTCGCGCAGATTCACTATGACGTCGGTTTCATCACCGCGCCTTCCGGCAGCAATGCGTTATGGGCCTACCGTCAGGCGCTCGAAATCGACCCCTATAATAAACCCGCCAAAGCCGGACTCGAAAAAATCGCAAACCTCTGCGAACAACAGGCGGAAGAATTATTCCAACAAAACAATATCGCCGAAAGCCTGATCAAGATCGAAGAAGGGCTGGAGGCGGTGCCGAAACATGACGGCCTGTTGGCGTTGAAAAAACAGATTCTGGAAGTGCAAAGCCAGAATTAACGCGTCTCAAGGCATGATCCGGCGCCTTACCTGGCTTTGCTGTTTGCCGCTGCTCGCGGCCGGATGCGCCGCTCCCGAAATCCGGCTCGACCGGGAGGCCGAGCGCCTGCATTTGAGCCGGACCGTCGTCAAAGGCACGGACTATCAACATGTCGTTTATCGGAACCTGGCCCCCATTCAAAACGGCGAGCTGCACGTCTATCTGGACGGCGACGGCTCGCCGTGGATTCGCCATCGCCAGATCGCGGACAATCCGACGCCGCGCAATCCGCTCGTGCTCCGCTTGACCGCGCAGGACCCGAGCGCATCGGTTTACCTGGGGCGCCCCTGTTATCACGGTTTCGGCGCCAAGCCGCCCTGCACGGCCGAGCTCTGGACCAGCCGTCGTTATTCGAAGACCGTGATCGAGACGATGAGTGCCGCGCTCCAGGAAATCCGGAACACCTTGCATCCCCAAAGAACGGTATTGATCGGTTTCAGCGGCGGCGGCGCCTTGGCGATGCTGATCGCCGAACGCCTGGAAGGCATCGGCGCCATCGTGACCGTCGCCGGCAATTTGGACCCCGACGCCTGGACGGCGCTGCATCACTATTCGCCGTTGACCGGATCGGAGAATCCAGCCAAGCATCCTCCCCTCTCCGGCCAAATTTTCCAGCTGCATCTGGCCGGCGCCAAGGACACGAATCTTCCGCCGGACTTGATCCGGCCGGCCGTGCGGCGGCAGCCGTCGGCACGATTGATAGTGATGTCGGACGCCGATCACGACTGCTGCTGGGAGACGCATTGGCCTTCGATACTCGATATGCTCAAAGACCGCCGATAGCGTGCGGAAAAATGGTGCGCGATGCGCACCCTACGGACTACCCCGGCTTCACTGTTGCCGAAAGCAACGGAGGGTTGAACTTGAAGCCGAAGTGTTTCGGGTCTTCCCCGATCACCGCGGCCGAGAAGATATAGAAGACATAGTCATAGGTTTCTTTCGGAATCTGGTATTGCTGGATGAATTTCCAGAAATTCTTGTCGCGCGGATTGTCGGGCATTTTCTTGATCATTTCCCTGACCCGGTTTTGCCCGTAATTGTAACTCGCGATCACCAGCAGGCCGGAAGCCTGCGCCTCGGTGCTGTAGATCAGTTTCAAATATTTGGCGCCGGCGCGGGTCGCCTGATTGAAATCGAAGCGCTGATCCTGTTCGTCATAGTCCCGCGTCGCCGCCAGCGGGCCGGACTTCAGCCCGAAATCCTCGCCGGTCGAAGCCAGCAGTTGCCAGGCGCCCTTCGCGATGCCGAAACGGGTCTCGGGGCCGACCGCCGCCGCATCGTAATTGCTTTCCTGCAGCGGCAGATAGATCAAGTGCAGCGGCAAACCTTCCTTGTCCAACGCGGCCAGGATCGTCGGCGCATAGGCGTTGTTTTCGAGCGTCGCCATCGCCTGCGGCATTCGCGAGGATGACTGCCAGTATTTGATATAACGCCTGACCTCATCGACAAAATCTTCGGGCAGTTCCAGTTCGCTTTCGCCGAATTCCCGCGCGACCTTCGTAATCAACTCTTCTTCATAGCGCGCCGCGGTCGGAAAACGGATGCGCAGCGATTCGGCCTCCTGCACGTATTCCTGATATTTGGCCTTCATGCCTTGCAGGCGTTTGCGCTCCTGCGCCAGCCTTCGGCTTTCCGCGGCGATCTTTTCCTGTTCAGCCTTGATCTGATCCTGATCGGCCTGCAATTTTTGCTGAGCGAGCGTGTTGATCGTTTGTTCGAGCACCTTGGCGCTGGATTCTATCGTCAACTCGGCGCGCGACAGGCTAACCTCCAGCGTCTTGATGTCATAAAACAAGTCGAGCGCGAGCGTACGCGCATTCGACAAGGCAATCCTCTGATAGGTCACCACGCCGACCGCCACCAAAAACAGCGCGGCCAGCACCGAAATCCATTGGTTGTATTTCTTGCTGTGGACCACCCGATCCTCGCGAATCAGCGTGCGCACCATCCGCGTATAGTCGCCGGCGTCCTCGGCCTCTTCCGCCGACATCAGCCGCTCCCTGACCGCTTCCCTGGACAACTGGCGCTTATCCGCCGCCTGCCCACTCAGCGTAGCGTCGGAAGGCGGCGCCGGCGCGGGATTTTCACTCGGTTTCGGCGCCTTGCCCGCCGCCTGTCCTGTCGCCTGAATGCGCAGAAAAATGCCGGGATTGCCCAATTGCACCCGAACCGGCAGCGTCAAGCGGGATTGTGACTCGACCCGCAGGCCGTCAATAAAGACGCCATTCGCGCTGTTCAGATCGACCAGCCACCATTCGCCCGCTTCCCGTTTGACTTCGAGATGATGGCGGCTGATCACGCCACTATCCAACACCACCCTATTGTCCTGCGCGCGCCCGGCGGTGAAGCCCTGGGTAAAAAAATAGTCTTTCTGCGTTTTTCCGGAAGCGTCCTCGATAAAGACCTGCAAGCCGGGCCGGGCTATCACGGTCCGGTCCGAGTCCGGCGGTGGAACGGGCGGCTTGAAAACGGTTTTATCGTCCTGCATTGGAATCGCCGGCTTGGCTTAATGGAGGCAGATGAAATGGCGGCATCACAAGCATGATTTGAAAGGTTGCGCGGTCAAATTGGCGTATTTTAACTCAAGCGCTCCAAAAACCGCGCAAGGCCGATGGCGGATCGGCGAGCGCCTGAAATCTTGCCAGACGTGCGATATTGGCGCTGCGGTGGCTCAGAAACGGCATGATCCCGAGCCCCAGCACTTTATCGATCGCCCGGTCGTTCAGACACACCTCCGCGCACGGCAACAGTCTGGCATCGCCGTCCTGCTTCAAGCTATACGCCGGCAAATCATCGATTTGCAAATGATCGCCCGGCTGCATCGAGTCGCCGTTTTCGAGATAGGAGCGACCGAGCAGCAGCGCGCAATAAAAAGCCGGATTGCCCCATAAAAAAGCCGCGTGCGCGAACGGCGGCTCGGCTTCCTCGAACGCGAACGACTCGATAGGATCGGCATCGCGTCCATACGGCAAACGCAGCAAAATCCGCGGCAGCGCCAAGCCGAGCCACGGCGCCGCAGGGCTCTGCCGCAGCGCCTCCCAGCGTTTTGCCGCTTCCGGCGTCATCCCGGCCCAATCCTGCGGACCGGGCGACTCGGCCAGAGTACTGCATCCCAAAAGCCCGGCATCGGCCGCCGCGATAAAAGGCCCGCCGGCCCGGGCCGCCAACAGCCCGCAGGCCGCCAGCAAGGCGACATCTTCCGGGCTGTTGCCGAAACTGAAGTTGCCGATCACCAGCGACCAGGGCTCGCCGCCGAAGCCGCCGGTATTTTGTTCCACCAGCAGGCGGTACAAGCCGGAGCCGCTCAGGTTTTCACCCGCGGCGCTCACGGCGTCATACAATTGCGCCTTGCCGGCATCCAGCACATGCAACGATAAACTTTCGCCGGTCTCCAGGTGCGAAACCAGGGACCACAGCGCTCTCCAGGCGGCTTCGAGCGCCTGGAACTCGGGATGGTGCAAAAGCTCGCGCATTTTCGCGCTCAACGCTTCGTCGACCGCCTTCAGATAAACGTCCTGGAAGGGCGGCGCATCGGGAACGATATACTGGGCGACTATCCGTTCGAGGGTGTTTTCGACAATCGATTTTGCCCTGGCCTCGGGCGAGGCTTCAGGGCGATCGGAACTCCCGCCGAGCAGGCGCTCAAAGGTCGTCTGATCGTCTTCGTCTGTTGTCCGTCCCGTATCGGGCGCAGGCGCCTCCGGAGCGACCTGTACTAGGCTGCGCAGCTCCTCGGCCGCCTGCGGAAACGTCGCGGCATCGTAGAGGCGTTCCCTGATCCGCGCCAGCCCCCGAAAGAGTTCCAGGTTTTGAAACAAGGCATCGGGGTGGAAGTCTTCGATCTGCCGAAACGCCAAGTCCACTTCGGCATCGAGCCGCAAACGCAGCCGGGGGGCGATACGCGCCATCACCGCATCGAAATTGTCGATGTCCACGCGCAGGATGGAACGCTCTTCAAGCTTTTTCGGATCAGCGCCTTGACCGCTGAAATCGCCGAGGATAAGGATGCGCATCGGCTCGCCTTCCGGTTTTGGGGTATTGAAATCCGCTCCCGGCCGGGTGAACGTAAAGGACAGTCGCGTGGTTGCGGACATCATCTCACCTAAAATTCGCCGCGCACACCCAGGTTTATCGTATGCTCGGCCAGGCTTTGACGCCCCACCATCGCCTCATAAAACAGAAATGCGGAGACGCCATGGGTGAATGTCGCCGACATCCCCGCGCCCAGATTCGCATAGTTGCGGTCCGCACCGTCGCTGACGACGGTGAAGACACTCTGCGCAGGATCGTTGCTGAATTGCCAATTGACCGGCCGGCTACCGTCATGAAACTCGTGTACCCATTCGGCCCTGGCGGTCGGCATCAACACGCCGAACGGCATGCTCATCGCGTAGGACAGTTGCCCGCCCAATGCGGTTTGCAGGGATACGGCATTTTGCTTGCCGACCGTCGCCAGGCTGCCGAAGCCCGGAGCGCCGGGATTGCTTGCATTTTCCTGAAAACCATCGATTTGCACATTTTGATAGCTGACCCGGCCATAGGGTCCGTAGGTCAAACTCTGGTCATGAAAATCGTAGCCGCTGGAGACATTGAATGAGAAATCGTTGCCTTGGGTGGCGCCTTTGGCGGTTTGATTGACCGGGCCGCCAAATCCTGGAAAATTGATATTTCTCCGCATATCGTAATCGTTCCAGCCGCCGGTAAAGATACCGTCGACGTAAAAATCGTCTTTGTAGTAAGTGCTATAGAGCGAATAGCTGTAACCGTCCAGGTTCAGGTTTCCTCTCGTTGCGTCGAAGTCGGATTTGACCGCGTTATAGCCAAACGTTCCGCCGAATACGAAATTATCGGTGAAGCGGTAATCGACGCCCGCCGTGACCCCTTGGCTATCGTATTCGAAACCCAGTTCCCGATCCGTGCGGTCCTTGTCGCCGACGCCGAAGTTGCCGTTCACGAATACGCCGAGCTTGTCAAAAGGGCTATCCTTGTCGCCGCCGGCGCCGCCGGACACCTGTCCCGGCCCCCCGAAGGCCAGCCCGGAAGGCAGGGCATTGCCGTTCAAACCGCTGACGTCGAAGCCGCCCCCAACGCCTCGGCGTAACAGCATCAGCCGATTTTTGACATTGCGAAACTGCTGATTCGCAACAGAAATCGCCAGCGTCGATGGCGCAAGCGCCTGAAGAGGAGTCAATTGTTCGACTGCGTTATTATTGGTGGACTCGCCTGGCCCGCCAAAGTTTACAGAACTACAAGTGCTAGCAAGATCCTGTTGCGCTGATGTCGCGGTATTTGAAAATCCAATGTTACTGCATGGGTTTTGCAATGCAAAAGCCTCGTAACTGGTCATGGCCAACAATCCGGCCGTCAAAGTTCCATAAACAATAGAGGGTCCGTTCAATTTGGATACGGCAAGTGTTTTTGATAAAAGGTGTGAATGCTTAATATTGTTAAATGACATCATGGTAAGTCGCGCTCCTTCTTTCGGGACATTTGTTTAACCGCGGAAAACCAGCGTTTATCCTGTACTATTTTCCCGTTATCTTTTGCAAAATCGGTGACAAGATACACGGCTTTTTGTAGCGGCCCCAAGCTTTATTCAAAACATAAAGCTATTAAAATTCATACACATTAAACTCTTTATTAAAGAACTTTTCAAAGTTTTTCGTACGCGGCAGTTACCACGACGACCGAGATATTGTCCCTGCCGCCCCGGCTTTCCGCTTCGCGAACCAGATTTTGCACGATGTCGCGGGGAGAACCTTGGCTACAAAAAGATGCGATGTCGGCATCCGTCAGTTCCTTGATCAGGCCGTCGCTGCATAAAATAAACAGGTCCCGATCGGCGATCTCGCCTTCGCCGCAATCGATCTCCAACACCTCATCCGCGCCGACTGCGCGCGTAATCACGTTTTCGTGGACGGGAACAGTCGATGTCTCGGAGGCGTCATATCCCATACCCGACGCGGACGATAAGGAATGATCCTGGGTCAGTTGCTCGATGCGCCCTTGCCGGTAACGATATAAGCGGCTGTCTCCGGCCCACAGGTAGCGGAAACGGTTGCCGGCAATCAACAGCACCACGATCGTGCTGCCGATGATCTGGCCGTTGCCCCGGCTGTCGGCCAGCTGCAGCAGGTCGCAGTTGACTCCTTGCAGGCTCGCTTCGACTTGCTCGCGGTAGCGTTCAAGGTCGTCGCTGCGGGGAATGTTCGCCAACGCGCTGACCAGGGCCTGACTCGCGACATCGCCCGCGCTGTGCCCGCCCATGCCGTCGGCGACCGCCCACAGGCCGGCATCGCGCCGGTCCAGAATCGCATCCTCGTTGATCCTGCGGCGCATCCCGACCACGCTGAGGCCGGCGCTTTCGATGACCCAGCCCTGGCCCAAATTCGCCAGGCGCTCGCGTTGCTCGCGGCCGACCGTAATCTCATCGTCATCTCGCGCCAGAGGGTCCGCGCTTTGCCCGTATGCGGCAGCCTGAACTTCGATGCCTTGCTGCGAGGGCATGTCGAATGTCTCAGCAAAACTTTCGCTCAGCTGCACGTTCGAAAACTGCCATTGGCGATGCGGCCATGCGCCGTTCAGAAAGCCGGCGAAGGCATCGACCGGCGGCATCCCCTCGCACAGCAACAAAGCCGTTTTTGCTTCTTCAAACGCGGTTGACCGCCAGTAACTGCACCGCTCCAGAAAACGGCTGCCGAACTGGCCGCCGATCTGACGCAAGGCCTGCGGCGTATCCAAAGTACTGTCGAGCCGGAAATGAAACGCCTGCCGCCCCGACGCGGTGTCGATGCCCTCCCGGCCGTAGCGAAGCGGGCGCGCCGGGACGAAGTCGCCGAGGCGCAGGCGTTCGAGCCGGGCATCGAAGCTGTCCAGGTCGAAATCGTAGTCCAGCGAGCATAGCGCCAGATCCGACAATGCGTCGAACCAGCCGCAATCGGCTTCGAACAAGTCAGTCAACGGCCAATGGGTCACTTTCGCGGCCAGCGTCAACGGAAAATAACGCCCGACCCGATCGACGCTCGGCATCATCACTCCGGCCCAGGCATCAGGCCCGCATTGGCCTGGCGACAGGGCGAACTGCCAGATCGGACTGTACAGGAAAGTCTCGAGCCAGGCCTGTCCCAATTGCTCGCGGCTCGCCAGCAAACCGGCCTGCAGCCATTGGTCCCAGGGGTCGATGAACTGCCGCGGCAAACGCCGGGACAGAAAGTCGCCGTGACTTGGAATCTTGCCGTAAAAACCCGGCGCGGATTCGGGATAGCTCACAGGCCTTCCGGACAGCGGAAACCTTGCAGTTCCCTGAGATTGAACGGATTCATCACGCTGGCCGCGCGCAATTCATAACGCGCGCTCATGCCTTCCAGCTGCAAAGTCAGATTGAATTTTTCCGGTGCGGCGGTCGGTTCGATCGTGGCTTCGTCGAGCAGACGAAAAAAAGCCCAGGTCCCTTCCTTGCTGCGGCTGACCTGGCGTCCGTCGAGGGATTCAAACACGATGCGCACGCCCTGGCTCGGGGTCGGTCCCGGCCACTTCAGGCTAACTGCCTGTTCCGGGCCGTGCCGGTAGACCGCTTCCTGGCCTTCGATCTGCAGGCGGAAGGTGCCGACCTTCGGGTCCAACGCCTGCGGTTTCAATTCGAATTGCACCTGCGGCGAGGCGCCAGCCGCGAAAAAGGCGTCGCGTATTTTCGCCGCCAGCTGGAAGCGCCGAATCGATTCCTGCGAGAGCCCCAGCGGTTTTTCGGCCGCCATTTCGGACCAGACCGGCTTGCTGGTATCGACGAAGGGTTTCAGGTTGGCTTGGAAAAACTGGTCCATCAGGCCGGACGGTGCGAAGATTTTCGCAAAATCGGCCAGCAGGACATCCTGGTTCGTGCCGGTATTGAACGGGTAGCGGCCGGTCAAAGCCATCTTGCAAGGCGATGCGACGCCGGTCTTGACCATCTCGCTCAACTGCCCTTTGGCGGCCGAGGATAGTTTCTGGCCGCCGCTGTTCACGACGATTTGCAGCCAGCCTTTCAACGGCTCCGGCAGGCGGGCAAATTCGAGTTGCGCCTGCTTCAGCACATCCGCGCCGCCGCCGCTGAACAGGTTCGCCTGATTCTGCAGGGCCTGGCCGCCGGTGTTCGCGCTGCTCAACTGCAAAAAATAATCGCGCAGACCCTTCAGCTGCTGCAGGACTGGGTCCAGCGCGACCGGCTTGTCCGGCCCGCCGCGCACCAGAGCGCTCAAAGGCTCGAACTGCACCTCCGCCGCGATCGCAGGGTCAGGGCCGCTGTCGAGACCGGCCGCGTTTTTGGCCATCGCGAGCAATTGCGAGGTCTTCGCGTCCGGCGACTTCAACGCATTGCCGACGGCTTTCGCGATCGAATCGCTAGCCTCCTTGCTGAGCCGGCTGAACGAGGTATTCTGATCGATGCCGTCCAACAATTTGCGCAAGGGGCCGTCGGGCCGGGACAAGATGTCGAGCATTTGCGCGGTCTGGCTTGTCGTCAGCGCGGGCTGCAGCCTCAGCTTGGCCAACAGGTCCGACCATACCGTCTTGTATTCGTCGATATAGAGCTTCTTCAATTCGCCATGCAGCTTTTCGATTTCCGCGATGTCGAGTCGGGTCTGGCTGCCCAAGACCCAATTTTGCTCGACCGCGTCCTTCACGAAGTCGCGGCTTTGGGTCAAAAACAATTCCTTGTAGCCGTAGCCGGTGAACACCGCGGGGATCGCATAGGAGGAAAAATCCTTGCCGTCCGCCAACGCGAACACGCGCGCGCCGTCCGCGCCCAGAGCCTTGCCCAACTCAAAATCGTGCCCCTGTTCGGTCACCGCTTCGGACTTGAAGCGGGAGTAGATCTGGCCGATCAACGGCACCTGCGTCAGTTTTCCGCGCACCGAGTTCACGAACACGTCGTCGATCGGCGCCGGGTCGAGTTCCAGTTTGAGCAAGTTGTCCAGATGGCGGACCAACTGGGCGACGGCCTCCGGATCGCCGGCATAGTGCTGGTCCCAGTCCGCGCGGATCCAGGTCATCGCGGTTTCCGGCGCCAGCCGCTCGGTCTGGTTGAACATCAGATAGACCTTCAACAACTGATACAGCACGTCGAGCTTGTTGCCTTCCGCGCCCTGCATCCTTTCCTTCAGACGCTGCATGATCGCCGGCAGGAAATACTCGCGCAGCATCGCATCGTAGGTATGGTGGGCAGCCGCCTCGATCTTGTCGCCCTGCGACAGGCCGAATCCCATCATCAGGCCGCCGTCCTGGTAGACTTCCGCGACCCCCAGCAGAATGTTCAGGCGCGGCAACAGCACCCGGAAATTATCCTGGCTGTCGCTCGCGTTCAGCTTCAGCGAGCGGTACTGGGCGATCTGTTCCTCGACCTTTTCGAGCGCCGAGCGGTTATTGAAATAGCTGACCGTCCACAGCGAGATCACGGCCAGAAAGACCAGGCCCGCGCCGATGTAGGCGCCGAGCTGCAGCCAGCGCGTGCGTTTTTCGAGCTTCGGATCGGTGCCTGCCAGTTCCGCTTCCGGAAACAGCACCTCCTGCAACAAACGCGTCAGAAAGTAGCTCTTGCCTTGTCCGCTGTACATCGGAGCCGCCTGCCGGTCCAGGTGAAAGGCGCCGGCCAGAATGCCGAGCATCCTGTCGATCGGCGTGCCTTCCTGGGTGCCGCTGGTGAAGTACACGCCGCGCAGCAGCACCGGCTGTTCGTAACGGTTCGCCGCGAAAGTCGTCTGCAGGTAGTCGACCATCGCAGGTTTCGCCAGCGCCATCTGCTGCGGAAAATCCAGGATACTCGCGCGCCGGCGCACGTCGCGTTCGTCCTGAATGCGCCCGATCGTCCGGCTCTGCAAACGCTGCAGCAATTCTTCATAGGCATCCCCGAAACGCGCCGGCAAATCCGGCTCGCCGCTCAGGGTGTCGGCGGCAAAGGTTTCGCCCCATACCTGCGCGCGCTGCTCCTGGGTCAGATCGGCGAAAAAATCGTTGAAGCCGGCCACCAGGTCGGCCTTCGTGAACATCATATAGACCGGCAGGCGCACGCCGAGCTGTTGATACAGCTCATGAATCCGGGCGCGCACGGCCTTCGCGTGCAAGAGGCGCTCCTGCTCGGACTGTTGCAGCAAATCCGACAGGCTGGTCGCTACAATCACCCCGTTCAACGGCCGACGCGGCCGGTATTTTTTGATCAGCGACAGAAAGCCAACCCAGCCGGCCGCATCGACCGCCTTGTGGCTTTCCTGCGTGGTATAGCGGCCGGCGGTATCCAGAAACACCGCATTGTCGGCGAACCACCAGTCGCAATTGCGCGTCCCGCTGACGCCCTTGATCGCGTGTTTGCCGAGTGTTTCGGCCAACGGAAAATGCAGGCCGGAATTGACCAGCGCGGTGGTTTTGCCGGATCCCGGCGCGCCGATGATCGCATACCAGGGCAGCTGATAGACGAACTGGCCGCCGGACTTGCCGTCCTTGCGCGATTGCTTCAACACCGCGAACGCTTCTTCGAAACCCTTGCGCAGCGTGTCGACCTCGTCGGTCGAGGCGGCCTGGACATGGTCCGCATCGGCCGCCACCAGTTGCTCGACCAGTTGTTTTTCGGCGCTGCCGGCACGCAGCTGCATGACCAGCCGATAAATGATCCAGATCACGAACAAGGCGACAATCACCAAGATTCTGGCGAGCACCGATTCCAGCGGCACGCTGCCGGCGATCGCGATCAAGGGTCCCGCCAGCCAGATCAGGCAGCTCAGCGCCGCCAGACCCAAAAACTGAATCACCCACTTATTCGTAAAAAATGCCTTGAGCTTTCCCATCTGTGCTCTCACTGAATCTGTAAATCGACGCGGCGATTGATCGCCCGGTGTTCCGGCGTGTCGTTGGGCGCCAACGGCTCGCCCTCGGCCCGGCCTTCAAAGCGGATCTTGCCGCTCTGCGTCGCCAGATCGTTCAACATTTCGCTGACTTTTTTCGCCCTGGAGGTCGACAAATGCCAATTCGATGGAAACCGCGCCGAGACGATCGGCTTGTCGTCGGTATGACCGATGACCAGCACAGTGTCCTTGCCCACCGCGAACTCGTCGGCGATCTTTTTCAGCATCGGCATGAACTCGGGCTTTAACTGATCGCTGCCGGAGGCGAAGGAATTGCGGATTCGAAGCAGCCTGTCGTCGACCACCTCGACCATGTCCTTCGCGATTTCGGCCGCCAGCACCCGTTTGAAGCGCTCTTTCCGATCCGGGTCGGCGGGCTTCACGATCGGCGCCGCGCGCGCGATCTCGACCGGCTGTTTGGCGAGCGCGAACAGTTCCTTGTAATCCTGGTCCGAGCGTGCATTCAGCGCCAGCACGAAACCGATGTAGACCAGGAGCAACAACACGCCGAGCACCGCGCCGACCACCCAGAGCGGCACATAGCGCACCAGCGCGTTGCGCACATCCTTCAGCCCGCGCCAGCGCGGCGACAGTTCGCGTTCGCCGTCGCCCTTCACGCGCTGGATCAATTGATACAGCTCGGCGCGGTATTTTTCTAACTCGTTCGCGCCGTTCGTCAGTACCCGGTATTTGCCTTCAAAGCCGAGGCTGATGAAAAGATAGGCCAGTTCGATCAGCGCCAGGTTTTGCGCCGGCTGTTTGACCAGCGCCGCGACGATGTCGAAAAACTTCTCGCCGCCCCAGGCTTCCCGGTGAAAGGAGATCAGGAGGCTCTGATGCCCCCAGTTGCTCTGCGATCCCCACGGCGTATTCAGGATCGCTTCATCCAGAAAGCTGCAGAGCGCGTAACTGGCCATGCGGGTCTGATCGGCGCCGAAGCCGGCTTGCAGGAGGCGGTTTTCGAACAGGGTCACTTCGCTGGTCGCGCGCTGGCGCAGCGCATCGACCGCCGGATACATCGCGGTTTGCCTGAGCCGCCCGGCCAGAGAAATCAGCGACAAGGCGGCCGCGACGACAGGATTTTCCTTGAATTCGGCGGCGGGCAGTTCGGCCGAAGTAACCGGCCGGTAGGCCGGAGAAGGAGGCGGCGGAGAGAATGGCGGCGTCTCCGCAGCCGGCGGCGCGGCCGCGGGCCGCCTTCCGCCCGGCATCGGCCGGATGATGGTGCGGTCGCCGTCATCGAAGGGACCTGAAGGATCGTTTGGATTCATGCCGTTCAACCTTTTCTAATTGCCCAAAACTCAAGTTCCAGTTCCGGAAAACTGCCGCCGATATGGATCGCGAAGCCGCCGGAAGCCGCCATCTTCGCCCATAGCTCGCTTTGCTTGTTCAGCTCGAAATACGAATAACCGGCATGGTAAGGAATCTGCCGCGGCGCGACCGGCAAGGCCTGGATCGCGATGCCGGGCAATGCCGAACGCACCAGCGTCTGAATATCTTCGACCGGCCCGATTTTGACCTGCGGCGGAAAATGGCTGCGGATCAGCTCCGAAGACACCTGGGCCTTCGCCGCGAGCACGAAGATCGCGCCTTCCAATAGCGTCAGCTCCGGTCGTTTCGCGACATACACGCCTGGCCGGGCTTCCGCGAGCGGCAACTGCACCGCGTTCTGTTCCAGCACCATGCTCAGGAGGCTGCGCAATTCGTCGATCAACGGGATGAAAGTGGCTTTCAGGTCGTCGTGCTTATAGTCGGGGAAGGCGATCGGCCGTTTGTTCGGCCGGTAAAAGGTCGCCAGTTCGCCGGCCATTTGCAGGCACAGGCGGAAAAAATCTTCCGGATGCAGCACCTGGGCATTGGCCAGATGCGCCAGGAGCGGCTCGTAACGGTTGATCAATTGCAGCAGCATGAAATCGGCGATTTCGGCGACGCCGCCCTGGCTGCTACCGGCCACCCTGCCGGCCAACGCTTCGCCGCGGGTATGCAGGAGGCCCTGCAACTCCCCGGCAAAGCCGCCCAAAAGTCCTGCAGATGAGCAATGCACGGCAGGCGGAATATACTGCTTGTCGAGGATCACCGTTTTATCGGCGCGCACTTCAATGATCCTGGCGATACCCAGGCACACATAACCCGATCGCTCCTGGCTTTCGCACATCAGGCGCGGCTTCAGCGCGCCGATCTGCACCTCGTAACGGCCGTCCGAGCCGCTGTTATGGTCGCGGACTTGGCGCTCGGTCAGACGATAACGCGCCATGTTGTCCGGAAAGGACTCGCTGTCGACCTCGGTCGAATCCGGCCGGCGCAGCGGCAACGCCAGATAGACGACGCTGGCCTTTTCGTTCTCCGGCACATCCAGGGGTATCGGCAGTTCATCGTCTTGCGGCAAACTGAACGGCGTGCCGTCCGGAAACACGCCGCTGCACTCGCTGAGGCCGACCTTGCCGATCGCCAGACAGCCATGATCGAGTTTCAGGCTCGCAAAGCCCCAGGAATAGGCGCGTACAGCGAGCGACAAGCCATGCAACAGGCTTTCGAAATAACGGTCATGCTGCTGGAAATGCTGGGGCCGGAGAAACATGCCCTCGGACCAGACTACCCTATTGTTTTCAGACATATTTTTGGTTCCCGGCAGGAATGCGGTGATATGGTTAGCGTTTTGACGAGCGGCTCAGCAATTGCATCTGCTGCTCATAGGCATCGCCGAATGCATCGCCGAAAAAATCCTCCTGAGCGGCGGACTTCAGCTTCGGATACAGGATCGTATAGTGCTCCCAGCATTTGGCTTTTTTCTGAAATAGCAGACCTTCGCCTTGCGTTTTCTCGATCGATTCGGGATCGAAGCCGCGCAGGACGTCCGCCAGTGCGGCCTGGATGCCGGCGGTCATCGCCATTTGATGATTCATGATGTCGCTAAAACCTTCGCGCACCGCTTCTTTCGGGGTCAGGAAGCCGGGATGCGTCGGCGCCAGGATCAGCTGGATCGCGTCATCGACATTCGGGGTGAATTTCAGCGGATTATTGTCGACCGAACGCATCGTGGTCACCGAAACGCGAAACTGACTTTTCAATTCCGCGCGCGCGCGCAGCACGCACATCAGCCCGTCCACCATGCTGCGCAACAGCTCGCCCGAGGTTCTCAGCAGTTCAGGCCACTGTTCGGGGGGCAGAAACTGCGGGTCGTCGATGCCCGCGCCGGCTAAAAACGCGCGAATCAATTCGCTGTCCGCAGGAACGCTTGGCTGCGGCTCGGGCGGGCGCCGGGGCGCCTCAACCGGCGCCGCTTCGGGCATTGCAGCAGGCGCCGCCGGAATCTCAGGCTTGATGGCGCCGGTAACGGCAGCCGGCGTTATTTGTGCTGCTACGCCGGCCTGGCGAGCAGGGCCGGCCGGATCGAAGGAGTTTGCCGGCAAGGGCGGAGCAGGCTCGGTTTCCGCTTTCAACTCCACAGGCTCGGAGAAAGGAGAAAACGGCAACTCCGACTCCGCGTGCGGCGCGTCTGATACTGCCGCCGAATCGGCTGCCGTCTGGCTCTCTTCGGCAAAAAAATCGGCCGGCAATTCGGGGAAATCGAGCGGCAGCGACGGGCTCGCCGTTGGCGGAGCACCGGCTATCGGCGCGGCAAGAGAGCCGGGCAAATTATCCAGGGTCGACAGCAAATCGCCGACGTCCAGGTCATCCGCCGCACGGCCCTTAACGGACGCAGCGGGCTGCGCTGCCGGCGGCGTAAAGATTTGATGAAAAATCGAGGAGTCGGGCTGCTCGATGAAACTTTTCTGCCTATCTGCCTCCGGCGCCGGCTTTTGCGGGGCAGCAAACGGGCCGTCCAGAGGCCCCCCGCCGGCGAGATCCAACTGGCGAACCGGCTGCGCGGCATAAGGTTCCGAAAACGCCGGCGCGGACTCGACGATCGAGACCTGCAATTCATATTCGCCGACGCGCAGCCTGTCGCCGTCCGCCAAAACCGCCCGGCTTTGTTGCAGCAACTGGCCTTGCGGTTCCAGGTAGGTGCCGGCGGCGCTGCTGTCCTGAATGAAATACTGCCCGCCTTCGTATTGAATCTCGGCATGCCGGCGGGAGATATATTTCTCCGGGTCCGGCAACGCCAAACGGTTATCCGACGAACGGCCGATCGATCCGCCCTGCGCATCGAAACGCGCGCTGATCTCCTCGGCCAGCGGCATACCCTTGTAACTGACCGCTTTAATGATCAAAGTCATAGCCGCTCCCGCCGCTGAAAGGCCCCCGGCAAAATCGAAGCCGCCGATGAATCAATTGAAATGTTGAGGATAGCCAGCCGGGTCATTGATTGGGAAGAAGGGGCAACCGTTAAAAATGCTTATGATACAAACATTGCAACATTTTCAACAAGCCCATTTCCCTACGGCTCTTTTTTAACCGACTCGATGCGCACTTCATTGCCTTGCAATTTGATCGCCACGGAGCGGGTTTGATGGGCCGCCACCGGCAGCGTGGCGCGCCATTGCGCGGTATCCAGTTGTCTGAACGCGGCAAAGACCCCCAAGGTTTTGATGTCGGGATCGAGCTGCAGCGACAAGCTCTGCTGATCGTTCGGCTTGATCAACAATTCCTGCTTACGCGCCATTTCGGCGGACAATGTCGCCTGATCCTTATCGAACAGCGAAAAAAAGTCGGCAGAATTAAAGGCGCTGGTTTCCCGCAATTGATAAATCCGCAGCATCACCGGCGCGCCGGCGCCGCCCGCATCCGCGTTCACATTCGCGGCGCTGCTGATTTTCAGATTTACGATTGTCGGCGGCTCGGGCGCGGCCGCCGGAGGCGCCGGCGGCGGACTGCTACAGGCCTGCAGCAACGCGAGCACACCCATCGATACAAAACCGAACCGGTTCATTCATTCATCTCCCATTTTTGATCCATTCTAAAAAGCGCTGCATTTTTCATCCAAGTTAACCTGCGACAAGCATCAATTGATCATCACAAGGCCGCCCTTCACTGTCAGCATCGCGCTTCCATCGACCGACGTTTTCAAGCCTTTCACATCCGTTTGCAGCGATCCCTCGATCGAGATATTCAGGCCTTTGATCGTCACGCCGCTCTGATCGATCTTGACGCTGCTTGATCCGACCGTCAGCTCGATCGATTGCATCGCCGATTCCTCGATGCTACCAAGATTGACCTGTACCGTGTGATTGCCCGTTTTGACCGTCAGGTCATGATTGCCGGTATCGACGCTGACCGCGCGGTTGCCGGTTTTTACGGTCAAATTGTCATTGCCGGTATCGATGCGGGCGGATCGATCGCCGGTTTTGACCGTCAGTTCGTGATTGCCGGTATTGATGCTGACCGTACGATTGCCGGTCTTTACCGTCAGGCTGTCATTGCCCTGATCCAGGGTCACCGTCCGGTCGTTGTAAATGTCTATCGTCTGATTGCCCTGATCCTTCTTGTCGAAGCCGACCTTTTGCACGTCGTTGTTCTCGACGATCCGGGTGCAGTCTTTCTCGGCATGGATGTAAAGCTCTTCCTCGCCTTTCTTGTCCTCGAAGCGGATTTCGTTGAAATTATCCGCGCCCCCCTCCTTACTGCTGCGGGATTTGATGCCGCTCTGGGTTTGGTTGTCCGGAAGCACATAGGGCGGCATTTGCTCGGCGTTATAGACCCGTCCGGTTATGATCGGCCGGTCCGGGTTGCCTTCCAAAAAATCCACGATCACCTCCTGACCGACGCGCGGGATGTGCATCGCTCCCCATGCTTTACCGGCCCAGACCTGCGCGACGCGCACCCAGCACGAACTGTTTTCATCTTTCTTGCCGAGTCGATCCCAATGGAACTGGACCTTGACCCGTCCGTATGTGTCTGTCCAAATTTCTTCGCCTTTCTTGCCGACCACGATTGCGGTCTGCACCCCCTGAACGATCGGCATAGGCGTCAGCCGGGGCGGCCTGAACTGGTTTTCCGCCGTGGCGGGAAGCACCCGGAAGGCGCACTGGTATTCCTCCTCGCAATCGGTAATTCCATCCGACTCATAACCATTGTTCTGCAGCTGAAGGCTCGAAGACACGATCGCGTATTCGCGGTTTTGATCCGCCACCGGAAAATCGACCAACTTAAACTTCATACCTGCCGCCAATTGCCGGGCGTTTCCGCGCGCGGCAATTTGTTCGAATTGGCTGCGCAACTCCTCCAGACGCACCTTGCTGTACTGCTCGCCGTCGGACTTCTCTTTATAGCCGCCCGGATAATCGTAAACTTCTTTGCCGCTTTCCGTATGCGCTCCGGGTTTGGACGACTTCGCCGTCAGATCGGTGTTGGGCGCCTCGAAATCGTAGTCGTCCAATTCGTAATTGCCCGACTGGATTTCCTGGCTCACATTCCATTCATAAAGGTGCCCTTCCTTGCGGCGATTTTGATTCGCCGGTTGAAAAAAGGGAATGTTCGCATTGACCGGTGCTTTTTTTTGCGCCGCGACCGAATCGCACAGCACCAGGGTATGGGCAGAATGGCTATGATTGAAATAGTAATAAATGCCTTCATCTTCCAGCAGCCGGCTGATGAAATTAAAATCGGTTTCGCGGTATTGCACGCAATATTCGCGCGGCGAATAGGTGCTGGAAAGCTGCATGCCGACATCCGAAACCCCGTGCTCATTGAGGATCAGTTTGACGATATCCGGCACCGACTTTTCGGTTGGCATGATCCGGCAATTGCTGCGCCGCGTTAATAACCAGGCCTTGGGTTTTAGCGTCGCCCGGTAATGATAAAAACGCCCCATCATGCCGCTGCGGCTGGCCCGTGTCACTATGCCATGCAGAAAACGCTGCCCGCCTTCCAGCAAATGTAAAGTGACGGTCATGTTCTTGCCCAGCAACTGCTTCAAGTCAATATTATTTTTTTCGCTGAGCAGATCCAGCTCGTACTCGAACAATTGACTGAGCTGTTCGCTGCCGGACACGCGCCACAGAAATAAGTCATTTTCGCCCAAAGGCGTCTTAACGGAAGCACTACGGCCAACTTGAGAAATGGGCATAAACAATTCCTGATCAATTCGAATTTAATTTTGCCAACAGACGGACGATCTCATAAAAACGGCAACCGCATACTTTACAAGACTCGCTGAACCACCGCTTCTAGCCGCCGATCAAAACGGTAAAACAACCCAAAATAATCGCGCCGCCATGTGACATCGAATCCCCCATGCGGGCGGCGGGCATGTTGCCGATCAATACCGTAGCGGAACCCTTCACGATGACATCCGGCGGCCCCACGCAAACCGCCATATCTCCCATCCTTGCCGCAGGCAAACCGCCTATCAATGTGGTCACCGCGCCCGGCGGAAGGATCGGACCACCGACATGCGGCACGGGGCCGTTAAACATCGGACAAATATGCATGTCGGAAACTCGCGCCGCGGGTTGGCCCATCGTTTACACTCCTGTTCAGCCTTGCCAGGGACGGCCGTTGCCGCCATTCGCAATATCGGCGCCCTGCTCCAGAAAGTAGCGGTATTTTTCCGCCGCTTTTTCCGGCTCGCGCGATACCGCCGCCAGCATCACCGCCCCGGCGACCGCCTTGGATGATAGATTTTCCGGCGCCGTTACCGGCGGAGAATTTTCGGGGGCCATGCTGCCGTCGCTCCAAAACGCGGCCATCGCCGCCCATGCCGCCGGGCCGTCAAACGCGGTGGCCTGCGCCGCGGCTTCCGCCAACCGGCGATTGGCCTCGGTCGGTTTATACACCCACTGTTCCGCGGCTTCGAGCGCCTTAAGGGAGGACGGCGGCGCATCCTGGGCCATCATGCCGCGCGTACAAATACACGCCCACCAGGCGGCCTCGCGTTTGGGCAAGGCACGCGCCAGGAAACGCACCGCATCGGGATAAAGCTGGCGTTCCAGCAAGGCATTCAAAAACTCCACCGGCTCAGGATCGGCTTCGAGACACTTGACCGCCTGGGGATCGAGTTCAATATCCCGACAAACCGCCGCCGCTTTCGGCACAGCGACCTTCTTTAATGCATCAAAACCGGCCATCTGCTTTTCATCACCCTTTGACTTTTCAACCCCGGAGAATCGGGCTTCGCCCGCTCGACTTTCCCTGCCGCATGCCAATACGGCAGGGAAATGCAGGCATCGACTTTAACATAGAATCAAGCGGCAAACCATGACAAGATCACGCTTTTGCCGAACACCGACCGAAGCATTCATCAACTGCGCAACGCCTTCAACACCGCCTGCAACCTGTCGTTCGCATCGCCGAACAGCATCCGCGTATTGTCGAGCACGAACAGCGGGTTGCCGACGCCCGCATAACCGGACGCCATGCTGCGTTTCATTGCGATCGTCATGCCGCCTTTCCAGCATTCCAACACCGGCATGCCCGCAATCGGACTGTTCGGGTCGTCCAGCGCGGAGGGGTTGACGATGTCGTTGGCGCCGATCACCATCGTCAGGTCGACGTTCGGGAAGTCCTCGTTGACTTCGTCCATTTCGTAAACGATGTCATACGGCACCTTCGCCTCGGCCAGCAGCACATTCATGTGGCCGGGCATGCGCCCTGCGACCGGATGGATGCCGAAACGGACTTTTTTGCCTTTGTCCCTGAGCAGTTTGGTGATTTCGTTGACCGTATGCTGCGCCTGCGCGACCGCCATGCCGTAGCCCGGAATGATCATGATGTTTTTCGCGGCGAGCAATTGCTGCGCGGTTTCTTCCGCATCGATCGGCTGCACGTCGCCTTCGATGACCGCGGCCGCGCCGCCGGTGCCGGTGCCGAAACCGCCAGCGATCACGCTGACAAAATTGCGGTTCATCGCCCGGCACATGATGTAGCTCAGGATCGCGCCACTGCTGCCGACCAGGGCGCCGGTCACGATCAACAAGTCATTACTCAGCATGAAGCCGGTCGCGGCCGCGGCCCATCCGGAATAACTGTTCAACATCGACACCACGACCGGCATGTCCGCGCCGCCGATCGCCATTACCATGTGCACGCCGAACGCAAGTGCAATCGCGGTCATGACCAGCAGCGGAATGGTGCCGCCGCCGCTTTCAGCCTGTTGTAAAAACAGATAGCCGAAATAAATCACCAGGACCAGCAGGCTCAGATTCAGCCAATGACGGGCCGGCAACAACAGCGGTTTACCGTTGATGCGTCCGCTCAGCTTGCCGAACGCGATCACCGAACCGGAGAAGGTCACCGCGCCGATCAGGATGCCTATATAGATCTCGACTTCATGAATGGTCTTTTCGACGCCGGACAATGTGCCGCCTTCATCCATGAAATTCGCGTAGCCGACCAACACTGCCGCCATCCCGACCAGACTGTGCATGATCGCGACCAGTTCGGGCATTTGCGTCATCTCGACCGTTTTCGCGGCCTTGAAACCGATCGCGCCGCCGAGCAGCAGGGCGGCGATCAGGATCGAATACGCGGTGACCGAGCCGCTCAGCACGGTCGCGGCGATCGCGATCGCCATGCCGAGCATGCCGTAGTAGTTGCCGCGCCGCGCGGTTTCCTGGTTGCTGAGGCCGCTCAAACTCAAAATGAACAGCACCGTCGCGGCGATGTAAGACATCGTGACTAAACTTTGTGACATGTTTTTTTCCTTATTATTTTCTGAACATTTCGAGCATGCGCCGGGTTACCCAAAAACCGCCCGCGATGTTGATCGAGGCGATCAGGATCGCAAGCCCTGCCAGTACGCTGATCATGATGCCCGGCGCGGAAACCTGCACCAACGCGCCGATCACGATGATGCCGCTGATCGCATTGGTCACGCTCATCAGCGGCGTATGCAGCGACGGCGTCACATTCCAGATCACCTGATAGCCGACGAAGCAGGCCAATACGAACACGGTGAAATGCGACATGAACGAGACCGGCACGACCGCGCCGAGACCGTACAGCGCGAGGGCGCCGATCACCAGCGGAATAAACGGCCTGACCGCTGCAGGAATCAGGCGGTTATTGGCCTTGGCTTTTTCCGCCACGCCGGGGTTGGCCGGCGCTTCGGTCTGCGGCGCGGGGGCGGCCGATAATTTCGGCGGCGGTGGCGGCCAGGTGATCTTGCCTTCCTTGATCACGGTCGCGCCGCGGATCACTTCATCGTCCATGTTCACGTTGAGCTCGCCGTTTTTTTCCGGGCTCAATTCGGTCAGCAAATGCCGTAAATTGGTCGAATACAATTGACTGGATTGATTCGCGAGCCGGCTCGGCAGGTTCGTGTAGCCGATGATCGTGACGCCATGCTTGACCACGACCTTGTCCTTCTCGGTCAGCGCACAGTTACCGCCCTGCTCGGCGGCCAGATCGACGATCACGCTGCCCGGTTTCATCGACTCGACCATGCCCTTCGTGATCAACTCCGGCGCCGGCTTGCCGGGAATCAATGCGGTCGTGATGATGATGTCGACCTCCATCGCCTGACGCGCAAACAAGGCCATTTCGGCCTCGATGAATTCCTTCGACATCGTTTTCGCATAACCGCCGGTACCGGAGCCTTCTTCCTTGAAATCGAGCATCAAGAATTCGGCGTCCATGCTCTCGATTTGTTCTTTCACTTCGGGACGCGTGTCAAACGCCCGGACGATAGCGCCCATGCTTTTTGCCGCGCCGATCGCGGCGAGACCCGCCACGCCGGCGCCGATCACCAGCACTTTCGCCGGCGGAATCTTGCCGGCCGCGGTAATCTGGCCGGTGAAAAAGCGGCCGAAATGCTGAGCCGCTTCGATAACGGCCCGGTAGCCCGCGATATTCGCCATCGAACTCAAGGCATCGAGTTTTTGCGCCCTGGACATTCTCGGCACGCTGTCCATCGCCAGCACGGTCACCTGTTTGTCGGCCAGTTTCTGCATCAGCGCCGCATTTTGCGCAGGCCAGATAAAACTGATCAGATGGCCGCCTTCGCGCAGCAGATCGGTTTCGTCTATCGCCAATTCAGGATGGCGCTCAGGCGCTCTGACCTTCATCACAAGGTCGGAGCCCTGCCACAATGACTTGGCGTCATCAACGATTTCGACGCCCGCTTCCTGGTAGGCCTCATCCGAAATATTTGCGCCCTGCCCCGCCCCTTTTTCAACACATACCGAAAAACCCAGCTTCATGATTTGCTCAGCGGTCTCCGGCGTCAGCGCGACGCGCTTTTCGCCTTGATGAATTTCTTTAGGTACACCAATCTTCATAGAGTCTCCTGTATTTTTGGGAAGGGCTAGATCAGCCCCAAGGGCTAACATTCGGTTTCGACCTCAGCAAACGAGCATAGAAGATTAGCTGGCGCATTTCAATAAAAATCTGGCACGGAAGCCATTCACTCCCGAGCGTCAATTTTGGGGCCGCCGCCCCGAATTCCGATCACACCGAAAACCTATTGCAAACACTAGACCTTACCTAAAGCTTAAACTAAACTGTTTACAACGATGATATCGAGACACCGCGATGAACATTCTGGTCATAGAAAAAAGTGAAGTATGCCGATTCATTCTGGATCAATGCCTGACCTCGCTGGGCCATGTCGTTCACCATGCCGGCAAAGCGGAAGCCGCGCGGCCATTCCTGCTCTCCCATCCAATCGATTGCGTTTTTATGGATATCGATTTCGGCCGTGAGCGCGCCATCGAGGCGATCAACGCGATCAGGACGGAACATCAGGGGGAATGGCTTCCGATCGTGGCGCTGAGCTCGGGAACCGACGATGAAGCGTTTGCGGGCGCGATACTCGCCGGCGCCGACGCGCTGCTCCCAAAACCCTTAAGCCGTCATCGCATCCTGATGCAGCTGATTGCAATGGAAAGAATGGCTATGGCGTGGCAGACTCCACAGACCAACCGCCGCTACTTTGAGAAAACCCTGAATAGGGAAATGAAATTAGCCAAACGCGAACGCCGTCCGCTGACCCTGCTGATGTGCGAAATCGGCAATCTATCCGAACCGGATCAGGCGGACCAAGGCGAAGCCAGAAACCGGCAGCTTAATGCGATCGCCGCGGCGATCGAATGCATTCCGTCAAGGCCGACCGATTTTGTCTGCCGTTACGGCAACATTCGTTTCGCGGTGGTCCTGCCGAATACCGATGAAAAAGGCGGGCTGCGTATCGCGAACAGGATTCAGAGATCGGTCGAGGCGGCCCTGGCAAAAACCGCGGCCGACCGGACGGAATCGCCGCTGACTTTCCGTATCGGCTCGGCAACGTACGACAGCCAATGCCAGTCGGTCGAGGAGTTGATGCATGCCGCCGTGGCGGCTTTGAAAAGCGGTCAGCAAGTCCAGCCAGCGGATTTTGCCGGCCTTCCTATCAATATATCGGCGCCTTGACCTTTAATCTTTCCGCAATCAGCCCAATCAACCGTTCGGCCAGCCGTTTTTTGTCGGTCATCGCCAGCGTTTTCCTGCCGTCTCGCCAAAAAACCTCCAGCGCATTGTGTTCGCTGTCGAAGCCGCCCTGCGCCTGCCCGACCCAATTGGCTGCGATCATGTCCAGATTCTTGTGCGCCAGTTTGTCCAGCGCATAAGCCTCCAGATCGGTCGTTTCGGCCGCAAAGCCGACCGTAAAGGGACGCCGGCTCAAGGCCGCGACTTCGGCCAGGATGTCCCGGGTTTTTTGCAGCGCAAGCGTCACGTGCTCGCCCTGTTTCTTGATTTTTTCCGGCTGCCTCTCGGCCGGCGTGTAATCGGCCACCGCGGCCGCACCGACATAAATAGCCGAAGTTGGAGCTCTGGCGATCACCGCCGCGTACATTTCAGCGGCCGTTTCGACGAGAACGAGCTCGATATTCTCCGGCGGCGGCAACTGCGCCGGCCCCGACACCAGCGTGACGGTTGCGCCCGCGTTCCTTGCCGCTTCGGCCAAGGCATAACCCATTTTGCCGGAACTGCGGTTCGTGATGTAGCGCACCGGGTCCAAGGGTTCCCGCGTCGGGCCGGCGCTGATCAGCACTTTCAAGCCTTTAAGGCAGAGATCGGCGGGGGCCGCGAAGAGCGCGGCGCAAATCTCCTGCGGCTCCGACATCCGCCCGAAACCGGTTTCGCCGCAGGCCTGCTCGCCTTGGGCGGGGCCGATCAGCTGCACGCCATGCTGGCGCAAGGTCGCAACATTCTCCTGAGTCACAGGCTTGCCCCACATCGCCTGGTTCATCGCCGGCGCGACATAGACCGGGCAAGTCGCGGCCAGGTACAGCGTCGTCAATAAGTCATCGGCCAGGCCGTGGCTCAATTTTGCGATCAGGTTGGCCGTGGCGGGCGCGATGACCATCACATCGGCCCAGCGCGCGAGGCTGATATGATCCATCGCGTTTTCGCTTTCGGCATCCAGTAGATCGCTGTGCACCGCATTGCCGGACAGGGCCTGGAACGTCAGCGGCGTGACGAACTGGGCGGCCGCTTGGGTCATCGCGACGCGCACCTCGGCGCCCTGTTTGCGCAGCAGCCGTACCAACTCCGCCGACTTGTAAGCGGCAATGCCGCCGCTGACGCCCACTAAAATTCGTTTCGCTTCGCTCATGCTGAACTGGATCAAAAATGCGCATTATGGCAAGGATGCGCGAATTCTTCTACGCTTAACGTCTAAGGTTTATCTTTTTTACTAAACGGGAGTATTGCGCATGGGGATCAAAGATTGGGCCGAGGAAGACCGGCCTCGGGAAAAACTGCTGCAGCGCGGCTCCGGCGCGCTGACCGACGCCGAACTGCTGGCGATATTTCTGCGCACCGGCACGCCCGGCAAATCGGCGGTCGATTTGGCGCGCGATCTCTTGAGTGATTTTGGCTCGCTCAAAGCCCTGCTCGATGCGGACCGCCAGCATTTTTGCCGGGCGAACGGCCTCGGCGACGCCAAATACGCGCAGATGCAGGCGGTGATGGAGATGGCGCGCCGGCATTTCAAGTAAGTCCTGCAGCGCGGCAATGCACTGACCAGCCCCGAGGCGACGCGCGCCTATTTGAGCGCGCAGCTTCGCGGCTACAGCTACGAAGTCTTCGCCTGCCTGTTTCTGGACAACCAACACCGGGTCATTCAACTGGAGGAATTGTTCAAGGGCACGATCGACGGCGCGGTGGTGTACCCTCGCGAAGTCGCGAAAAAAGCGCTGCATCACAACGCGGCGGCGGTGATCTTCGCGCATAACCATCCCTCCGGCATCGCCGAACCCAGCCAGGCGGACCGACAGATCACCGATAAATTGAAACAGGCATTGTCTCTATTCGATATTCGGGTGCTCGATCATTTCATCATCGGCGACGGCATGCCCTATTCGTTCGCGGAGCATGGCTTGATTTGAAGACGAAAGCCGGAATGCGGTTACGAATCAGCCTTTGCGGACTTGCCGCCAGGCCGGATGCGCTTCCAAAAGCGACAAGGCTTCTTCCAGCAAGCTAATGCCGGGCTCCATCCTGTGCCAGGTCGAAGCTCCAGACGGGTGCGGCAGTGGAATCGCCTCCGCTTGATGGCCGTGAAAGTTGACCGTATGCACCTTGCCGATCACTTCGTTCAATTTTTTGACCTCGATCAACTGGCTGATCGCGAGTTTGCCGACCGGCAGGATCAACGCCGGTCTGATCAAGTCGATCTCGGCCCTCAACCAGGCCGCGCAATTGCCGATTTCATCGAGACTCGGCACCCGGTCGCCGCCCTTCGGGTTTTTACCCGGAAAACAGCGGCACACCGCGGCCATGTAGACCCGGCTTCTGAAGGTTTCCTCGTCCAGCCCGATCCGTTCAAACCATTTGAACAAGGTCTTGCCGGCAGTCCAGGCGAACGGCTTGCCGAAGCCGCCTTCCTTGTCCCCAGGCGCCTGGCCTATCAACAAAATTGGCGAAAACACGGGGCTGCCGCTGACCACCGGGCCGATCATCAGCGGGCATTTTTTGCAGCCCGCGAGCGCTTCCCGATGCACGCGCATCGATTGTTCTTGTATAAGCATCAATTACAGCTCGATGTCGATGCCGACCGGGCAATGATCGGAGCCTAGGATGTCCGGCAGGATGAAGGCCTGTTTGACACGATCGATCAGCGGATTGCTGGTCAGCACATAATCGATCCGCCAGCCGATGTTCTTGCCGCGGGCGCCGGCGCGGAAACTCCACCAACTGTAGGCGACCGTATCGGGGTAAAAATGGCGGAAGGTATCGACGAATCCGGCGTCGATGAAGCGGCTGAAACCGTCGATCTCGACCTGCGTGTAACCGGCCGATTTATTGTAATTCGGCTTCGGCCGCGCGATGTCGATTTCATGGTGCGCGACATTGAAATCGCCGCAAACGATCACCGGCTTCCGGCTTTGCAATTTCAGCAGATACGCCAGAAACTCGGCATCCCAGGTCTGTCGGTAGTCGAGACGGACCAGTTCCTGACCCGAATTCGGCACATACACGTTGACCAGATAAAACTGCTCGAATTCGGCTGCCATCACCCTGCCCTCGCGGTCGTGCGCCTCGATGCCGATATCGTTAGCGATCGAGATAGGCGCCTTACGGGACAGCAGCGACACGCCCGAATAACCCTTGCGTTCGGCCGAGTTCGAATAGAGATGGTAATGGTCGATCCCTTCCAGCGCCTGCTCGATCTGATCGACCTGCGCCTTGGTTTCCTGCAGAAGAATGCAGTCCGCGTCGAGCCGCGCCAGCGTGTCGGCAAAGCCCTTGCCCTGCACCGCGCGAATGCCGTTTACGTTCCATGAAATGATTTTCATGACTTTCTTATCGGGTCAGGCGGACTTCCGCTTCTTTATACTTGGCCGCGCAATAGCCCGCCACTTCGGCAGGCAATGACGGCCCCGGCGCGGTCTTGTTCCAGTCGAGCGTTTCGAGATAATCGCGCACATATTGCTTGTCGAAACTCGGCGGGCTGATGCCGACCCGGTATTGATCGGCCGGCCAGAAGCGGGACGAATCCGGAGTCAGGATTTCATCGATCAGATACAGGGTGCCGTCCGCATCGACGCCGAACTCGAACTTGGTGTCGGCGATGATGATGCCGCGCTCTTTCGCATAGGCGGCGGCTTCCTTGTAAAGTTTGAGGCTGGCCTCGCGTACCTGATTGGCCAGGTCTTCGCCGATCAATTCAACCGTTTTCGCAAAGCTCACATTCTCGTCGTGGTCGCCGACTTCGGCCTTCGTCGATGGCGTATAGATCGGCTCGGGCAATTGCTGAGCCTGTTGCAAGCCTTCGGGCAGCGTGATGCCGCAGACCGCGCCGGTTTTTTGATAATCCTTCCAGCCGGAACCGATCAGATACCCGCGCACGATCGCTTCGACCGGCAACGGCTTCAACTTCTTCACGACGATCGAACGGCCTTCAACCTGCGCGCGTTCGGCCGGGTCGGGAATGATTTGTTCCAAAGGGATATCGACCAGATGGTTAGGAATCACATCTCGCATTTTCGCAAACCAGAAGTTCGATATCTGCGTCAACACGCGCCCTTTGCCCGGAATCGGATCGGGCAGAATGACATCGAAGGCCGACAACCGGTCGGTCGTCACGATCAGCATGTGCTGGTCGTCGATGTCGTAAATATCGCGCACCTTGCCGCGCGCACGGAGTTTTAAGGAAGTCAGTGCCGATTGGTACAGCGCCGCGGGAGCGTTCATGGTGCCTCGCTGAAGGATTCAAAGCGTTGCATTTTAGCATTATTTTTCGCGACAGGGGATCGGCGAAAGGACCGCAGACGGCAATTAACCACTCTGAAATGCACGGAAAAAACTTTTGACTACCCAATATTAATCCGGTTGCAAGCCCTTTTATGCCAACGGAAGCATTATCTTTTTGATCCGTCGATACAAATTCCCGGCATTCCGATACCTACAATCCATCCTTAATTTATTCTTAATATCAAACACTTATCTCTAACATAGCCCTCTCTTACAATTTCAGAGAGCTGTGCTACGCTTCATTTCGATTAGTTAATATATTCCAACTGATCGAATAACAAATATTGCTAGACTTGAATATAACTATTTTTGAATACAATTCATCTATGATGTGCGCTTCTCACTCTAACAGCATGTTTCTGAGAGCGAATCATGAAATAGCTGCTTGTATTCTTGAATATTTTCACACACACATCAGATACATTTTCAATCCTCATGAAAAAAAATAAAATACACCAAAGAAAAGACCGTTTTAGCGTCAAATCACTGGCCGTCATAGGCTCATTGACCACGATGGCAGTTTCGCCGATCGCGTTCGGCGACACGGTGCTGGTAGCTGATACTTATGTCGACATCCAAAAGGGCTTAACCAAAAATTTCGGCAAAAAAACTGCGCTTCTAGTGGTAGCCGGTAAATCCAATGGCTTTCTTAAATTCGACCTGGAAAAATCCACGCCGAATCCGGCCATGGTAGCCAAAGCCACACTGAAAGTTTTTGTCTCCGGCATCAAAAAGAACTCAGTCGGTAAGCTGCAAGTCAAAACCGTAAACCTTGATCAAACCGCACTAAAGAGCATTCAGGAATCCACGGTTAACGGCGCCACTAACCTTAATCTCGACACTGTCGCCCTCAGCGAAATCAGCGGAATCAACACCTCCAGCGTCAACCAATGGGTGGAATTTGATGTCACCGACGCCGTTAAAGCCGCTATTGAGAAAGGCACGCCCGACACACAGATCGCATTTGCATTAATTGGCACGGACACGCTCAATGTCAAACTCGAAAGCAAAGAGAGCAAGGCCGCCGGAAATGCCGCAGACTTGAATATTGTTTTTGCGACAACCGGTGTTGCAGGCACAGAGGGTGCAGTAGGCTCTACTGGACCGACCGGAGCGACAGGCCCTACCGGCCCTCAAGGTTCCATCGGCCTCACCGGCGCCACGGGTGCGGAAGGCATCCAAGGCTTGCTTGGCCCCACCGGTCCGCTCGGTCCACAAGGCTTACTTGGCCCCACCGGCCCGCTCGGTCCACAAGGCTTACTTGGCCCCACCGGCCCGCTCGGTCCACAAGGCTTACTTGGCCCCACCGGCCCGCTCGGTCCACAAGGCTTACTTGGCCCCACCGGCCCGCTCGGTCCTACCGGTCCGATAGGCCAGATAGCCAACACGGTAGTTAAAACAGTGACTCAAGCCGCGCCGGTGACAGGACAACTGATCAGCGCGACCTGCGATGCGGGCCAGACCTTGGTTGGCGGCGGGGTTAATGTGCCGAACATCGCGAACGTGCTGCCTTTGAGCAGCGTACCGGTGCTGGATAGCATTACAGGTCTGCCGATCGGCTGGCAGGGTTCGTTCGGCTTACTGGATACATCGGTTGTAGGGACTCTGGTTGACACGACTGTAAATTTACTAACTTCAGTAGTCTCATTATTGGGTATTGATGTACTAACGGGAATTACTGGTTCCAGCCTGAACTCCGGTGCGCTTACCGGAACGGTAGCAGGTATTTTACCGGGCGTTTCTTTACCGTTATTGGATGCCAATAACAACCCAGTGAGCTACACCGTATACGCCGTCTGCGCTGCGGCGGCACCACAAGGGTAAACAGTAAGAGGCGTTGCATCCGCATTACGCCGTCAACTTGACCGCCCGGATCTTCCGGGCGGTTTTTTTTCGAAACCGCCGAATGGCTACCGTTGCAATCGGTTACGCCGTTTTTGAAGCAAACGCCGCTCCAGACGATGGAAATAGCGACTGATGCCGAATACAAAGGCGGCCGCCAACGGCAACGCGAAATACCAATGCGTTTTGGCGAAATCGACGACTTTCAGGATTTCATCGCCAAACACATACGCAGGCGTAATCGTAATCGCCGCCCACACCCAGGCGCTCAGCAGGTTGATCAAGGCAAAGCGCTTTGCCGAATATTTGGTGATGCCGATCGACATCGGAATGACCGTGCGCAAACCATATAAATAGCGCTGCATAAAAATGATCGGCCAGCCGTATTTTTTAAGCAGCAAATGCGCGATCGCGAATTTGCGCCGCTGCTTGTGCAGTTTGCGTTGAATCAGCCCCTTGTTGAAGCGGCCGATATAAAAATAAAGCTGATCCCCGGCAAAGCCGCCAAGTCCGGCCACGAACACCGACAGCCAATAGGACATGTCGCCGGTATGCGACATCACCCCAGCCATGATCAGGCCGGTTTCGCCTTCTAATATCGACCATAAGAACAGGATAACGTAACCGTATTCCTTAAGCCAACCTACAAATAAATCTTCCATCAATGCTTGCGTTTCAGTGAGACTCCGCTCTTATATTAGCCACGGTTAACTCCATCCGCAGTCTTTGATTGGTGGGGCCGTTCGCATTCCGCGATGAACAGGATCCGGCGTCCGAAGACTATAGGTGAATAACTCGTTTAAAGCAACCGATTGCTGCCATTTTATCGGCATTAAGCGGTAACTTTCGTCGAAATACGCCAGATGCAATCACGCAGAAGGGAGATTTGAAAAAGGTCATCCGAACAGAGCATCCGCAACGGGCCGATCCCCTGATAAAGGCAACAAAGATTGGCCTCCAGAAAAAACCTTGCCCCCGACTTAGCGAATCGAGGCATTTTTTCCGCCCAAGGTGGGGTTTTTTGATTCTGAAACGTCTTACACAATAATAGCCCCTAAGAGACCCGCGACGAAAGGCCGCAGCTTTAGGGCAACGTATCATCGGTCAACGGCCTATTTCGCATTTCAGGTATTTTTATGAGGATGAAAAAGTCGAGTACAAGCGCAGAGGATTTGGTGCCACCCGAGCAAAAATTTCCGTCGGCCCGTTATTTTCAGATTCACTTTCAATATTTGCAGGAAATCATCGCCGACCTGCACCTGCAAATGGAAAATGCCAATCAGCAAATTGCCGAATTGCAGAGGCAATTGCAGCTCAACCATGCCGTAAATGACACGCCGCCGCACGACTTTGGCAAAAAACCGGAAGGTTGTCTTGAGCGCGGATAATCGAAGGCCGCGGACGCCCCCAACCGAAACCCAGTCCTTTGCATCTCCCGCTCATCCTTAAGAAACGGAAGTCTTTGACCGATAACGCATGCCTCACGATTTGAAACAAGCCCTTGCCGGGCTCTTTTGCTTGCTGTTGGCCGGCTGCATGACCACGCCCGAGCGCGAGAGGAAGACCGCCTTGCCGCCGCTACCGGGACAATGGTCCGCCGAACGGCAAAAACAAGATCCCATGCAGGACCATTGGCTGGAGACTTTTGCCGATCCTTTACTGACGCAGACGGTGCGCACGGCTATCGCCGACAATTACGATTTGCGGGCAACCGCCGCCCGCATCGACGCGGCGCGCGCCAGGATGCGCATCGACGGCGCCGGGCGCTGGCCGCAACTGGCATTGCTTGCCGGTTACCGGCGCGGCGATCCGGGAACGAGCGCCCCGGAAATCGGCGCCTTCACGGCGCTGTTCGATCTCTCCTGGGAACTGGATGTCTGGGGCCGCATTCGCGCCGCCCAGCTGGCATCAGGACAGGACGTCGAAGCGGCAAAGGCCGATTGGCAAGCCGCGCGCTTGTCGCTGGCGGCGCGCACCGCGCAGAATTATATCGAATTGGCCGAGGCGCGCGCGCAGGTCATGGTCGCCGAACAATCGATGCGCGAGCGCCGTACGCTGGTCGATCTCTTGCGCGGGCGCTTCCGGCGCGGACTGACCCCGGCGCTGGATTTGCGGCTGGCGCTGACCGATCTGGCGAATGCCGAAGCCCAGCTTGCCGAGCAGCGCACGCGGGAACAAAACCTGACCCGCGATTTGGAAGTCCTGCTTGGCCGCTATCCCGACGGCCGTTTTGCCAAGGCCGAAGCGCTGCCGCCGTTGCCGCCCGCCGTGCCGGCCGGCATTCCATCCGAACTGCTCGAACGCCGTCCCGACCTGAATGCCGCCTTCGACCGCCTGTGCGCCGCCGATAAACGCCTCGAAAGCGCCCGCAAGGCCTTATTGCCCCGCTTCACGCTGACCGGGAGCGGCGGCGCCGGCAGCGCCGCCTTGACCGAACTGGTCGATCCGCGCGCGGCGGCCTGGAATCTGGCGCTCGGCCTGTTGCAGCCGATTTTTACCGGCGGACGCCTGCGCGGCGAGATCAAACTGCAAGAGGCCAGCGTCGAGGAAGCGCTGAACGGCTACCGGAATGCCGCGCTGAATGCCTTCCGCGAAGTCGAGCAAACGCTGGCAGCCGAAGATCGCCTGCGCGAACAGGAAAGCGCCTTGCGGGAAGCGGTCAAACAAACCGACGCCAGCCGCAAACTGGCGGTGTATTCGTACCAGCACGGCCTGATCGAGATTCTGACCCTGCTGGACAGCTACCGCAGCACCCTGAACGCGCAAAGCGCGCACCTGACAGCGCGCCGGCAATTATTGAACAACCGCATCGATTTATATTTGGCTTTGGGCGGCGGCTTTTAGGCATCATCCGGCACTACAAAAATGATCTTTTCCATCGCTTGAAACAAGACAGGAGAAAACCCGTGATCAAAAACCTCACCCTGATTTTGACCGTCACCGCGGCTTTGACAGGCGCCCCGCACGTAAACGCCGGCACGCTCTCAGCCGGCAAATGGGCGACCGCAGGCTGCGGCAACAAACCCGAAACGCCCATCATCGATCAAAGCAACGCCGAAGCCTTCAACAAAAGCGTCGCCAAGATCAATGACTGGCAACAACAGGCGAAGACCTATTATGAATGCCTGATCAACGAAGCCAACAAGGACAACGTCATCATCGCCGATAGCGCCAATGCCGCGCAGGCCGAATACCGCGCAACGGTCGAAAAGATCGGCAAAGACGCCGACGCCGCCAAGAAGAAACTCGACAGTCAATAACGCCGCTTTTGCGGGCGACAGCGGCAAATGCCGCATTTTTTTCTCCGCAGGGTGGGGTTTTTTTATTCTGAATCGTCTTATAGGAGGTAGAGTCGGCCCGGGAGCTGAGCACGGTCTTTTGCGCATTGAGTTTGGCCTATTCCCGATCGCTTGATTGGGCATTTGCCCATCATCTGCATCGCCCCGCGCCAATCAAACGGCTTCATGACGATAAGGTAACAATATATGCATTTTTTCAATTTCCGGGAGGGAGGGACGCGCGCGCCGGATTTCGCTTATCCGGGCGGCACGTCAACCCATCCGTTTTCTTCATGGCAAGCGCTGCTCCATGCGCTGCGCCGTGAAAAACGGCCCGGCTATCTGCTGGGCGAGATCGTCCTGACCGTTTTGCTGCTGCATCTCTTGGTGCTGCTCTGGTTGTTGGCGCCGTCCGAGCCGATCGCCCAGGCCAAACCGCTGATGATGGAGGTATCGCTCGTCGCCGCGCCGAAACAGGAAACCCATGTCGCGCCGCCGAAACAGGAAACCCATGTCGCGCCGCCGAAACCGCCGGAGCCTCCCAAACCGAAGCCGAAGAAAAAGCCCGTCGCCAAGAAGAAGCCGGACGTGCGCAAGCCGCCCAAACCCGTGTCGAAAGATGCGGTGGCCTTGCCCAGCCCCGCGGAAACCCAGGCCTCACAACCTGAAACTACGCCGTCGCCACCCGCGCCACCCGCGCCGCCGTCACCACCTGCCAAAACCACAGCGCCGCCTGCGGAAACCTTTACCGAAGCAAATTTCCGCGCCAATTACGGCTTCAACCCCAAGCCCGAATATCCGCGCCTGGCGCGCAACCGGCACTGGGAAGGTAAGGTCTTGCTGAAGGTGCAGGTCTCCGCCGAAGGCCTCAGCGAAAGCGTCGCGGTCCAGCGCAGCAGCGGCCATGACATCCTCGACGAGTCAGCGGTCGCCGCGGTCGAAAAATGGAAATTCATTCCGGCGATGCGCGGCAGCACCGCGGTCGCCAGTTCGGTGATCGTACCGATTATTTTCACCTTAAACAATTGATAGCAGGAGACATCAGTGCCATTCCACATCCCCCCTACCGTGATCGTCGACGGAACCCTCTACGCCTTGCTGGCTTTTTCTATCGCCACCTGGTCGCTGATCGTATTCAAAACCTGGCAGTTCGCCCGCAACGGCATCGATAACCGACGCTTCGCCAGCGCATTTTGGGATGCGCCCGATATCGGCAGCGCCGAATCCCTGCCCCTATTCACCGCACGCGGCCCCCAAGCACGGATCGCCCAACACGGTTTCGGCTGGCTAAACGAAATGCACGCCACCTCCGGCCAGGCCATTAAATTCCACGGTTCCCCGGAAGAATTACTCGGCCAGACGCTGCGAGTACAGACCCAGGAAGAACAGCGCGCACTGGAAAGCGGCCTCACCCTGCTCGCCAGCATCGGCAGCACCGCACCTTTCGTCGGACTGTTCGGCACCGTGCTCGGCATCATGCATGCGCTGCATGAAATCAGCCAAAGCGGCTCGGCCAGCCTCGACGTAGTGGCGGGCCCCATCGGCGACGCCTTGATCGCAACCGCGGTCGGCATTGCGGTCGCGGTGCCTGCGGTGCTCGCGTATAACTTTTTCCTGCGCCGCGTCAAAAATCACCGCCTGGAGCTGGACCATTTCGCCGGCAGCTTTCTGCATCTGGTCTTCAACACCGACAACAAACAAGGATAACGCGCCATGGCCTTCAATACTCAATCGGAAGATCAGGACGCGGTCAGCGAAATCAACGTCACGCCGCTGGTCGACGTGATGCTGGTGCTGGTGATCATTTTATTGGTCACCGCGCCGCTCTTAACGCAATCGGTCAAGGTCAACCTGCCGAAAACGGCCGAGACGACGCCGGACGTCAAAGACCAGCCGTTGCAGCTCGGCATCGACGCGCAAGGCCTGGTCACGCTGAACAAAAACCCACTCGCCGACCTGCCGGCGCTGGAAGCCGCGTTGGCCGAAGAACTCAAAAACAATCCGGAAACGGCGGTGCATCTGTACGCCGACCAGGGCGTCATCTACTCCAAAGTCGCGGAAGTGATGGCCGCCGCGCAACATGCCGGCATCACCAAGCTGGCGTTTGTGACGGTGGAACAGTAAGGACTTGGCAAGCCGGCTTGAAAGGCTAACGGTAATGCTTCATTGGATGGATTGCCGTACAAGCAGGCTTCAATAGGTTTTGTTTGGAATATCCCCTGTCGTCGCCTGAACGGATAACCGGATTGAAGCTATTGATTGTCTCTTACGAATGAGAGGAAAATACGGTGGATCTTTCTGATTGATTATTTAGGAGTATTGCATGACTACAGTCCATCAACCGCGTCCACCCTTTCCCCCGTTCAACCGCGAAACCGCCGCGCAAAAAGTTCGCCTAGCGGAAGACGCCTGGAACAACCGCGATCCTGAACGCGTCGCCCTGGCCTATACCGTAGACAGCCAGTGGCGCAACCGCGCCGAATTCCCGGCCGGCCGCGAGCAGATCATCGAGTTTCTGACGCGCAAATGGCAGACCGAGCGGGAATACCGCTTGATCAAGGAATTATGGGCGTTTGACGGCAACCGGATCGCTGTCCGCTTTGCCTATGAATGGCATAATCAGCACGGCGAATGGTTCCGTTCCTACGGCAACGAGAACTGGGAGTTCGACGAAAACGGCCTGATGCGCCGCCGCTACGCCAGCATCAACGACTTGCCGATTCAGGAATCCGAACGCAAGTTTCATTGGCCTCAGGGCCGCCGCCCCGACGATCATCCGGGACTCAGCGACCTCGGGCTTTAGCAGGCCGCAGGTCAAAGCGAAATAACCTTCCGGCCGGACGGGTTTTGTAAACCCGTCCGTAACGTTTTCGCAAAGTGATAGGTTCCAATGACATGCGCTAGTCAATAAGCCGTATCACTCATTCCGGAACATTACTGTCGAGGAACCGGTAATCAGGAACCGCTCGTAAATTGCCCAGTCCCACTAGAATACCTGGAAGCCTCTTCGGAGTGACTGTCTTTAATCTATGAGGAGGGGAAAATGTCAAACTATCGATATCTTATCATTGGTGGCGGCATGACGGCATACGCCGCGATCAGTGGCATTCGAGCCGTCGATTCGGATGGCTCCATAGGCCTGATCAGCGCGGAATCCCATCCCCCCTATAAACGCCCGCCTCTTTCCAAAGGCTTATGGCAGGGAAAGCCGATCGAAAAAATCTGGTATCCGCCAGAAGAGCTGAAGGTAACCTTGCATTTGGGACACTACGTGCAAACCCTGGAACCCGCGGATAAAACTGTCATCGATGATCAGGGAGACAACTACCACTATGAGAAACTGCTCATTGCGACCGGCGGAGATCCCGTAAAACTTCCATTCGGCGGTGATGAGATCATTTATTTCCGCGACCTGGATGATTATCAGAAACTTCGTGCCCTGAGCGAACAAAAGCAGCGTTTTGCCGTGATCGGCGGCGGCTTCATTGGTTCGGAAATCGCCGCGGCGCTGGCCATGAACGGCAAACAAGTGGTGATGCTCTTTCCCGAAGAAGGGATAGGCGCGGCCCTGTTTCCACACGGACTGAATCAGTTCCTGAACGAATATTACCGCGCCAAGGGGGTCGAAGTCTTGCCCCGCCAAAAGGTCACTGGGCTGGCTCGCAAACAGGGCCGCTTATTCCTGGATGCCCGCGGTGCCGATGGGGCTGAAAGCCGTATCGAAGCGGATGCGGTGGTGGCCGGGATCGGTATTAAGCCCAATGTCCGCTTGCTCGAACAGGCTGGATTGGCTGTCGATAACGGCATCGTCGTGGACGAGCTGTTACGTACGGAAAACCCGGATATTTTCGCGGCCGGCGATGTCGCCAGCTTCTACAACCCCAGTTTAGCTATCCGCATGCGGGCGGAACACGAGGACAATGCCCTGACCATGGGCAAATGCGCCGGCCGGAACATGGCCGGCGACGCGCAGCCTTATCATCATCTGCCTTATTTTTACTCCGATCTATTTGAACTGGGCTATGAAGCCGTCGGCAAGACCGATTCCCGCTTGGAAACGATGGAAGATTGGGTCGAGCCTTATAAAAAAGGCGTGATCTATTATCGGCAGAATAATCGGGTGCGGGGCGTGTTGTTATGGAACGTTTGGGAACGCGTGGACGCGGCTCGCGCGCTGATCGCCGAACCGGGACCGTTCACCCCTGCAGATCTGAAGGGAAGATTGTTGTCTTGATAAATCATGCCAATGCATAGTGATGTTTCCAACTCCTGCATCATGACTCAACGGCCTGCTTTGATTCGCCTTACCACCTGAGAAGCCTGCTTCGCTACTCTAGAAACGCAGGAGGTTAACCATGGAAACAAGAGCATTTCCGCCGGGCGTCAATACGGCCTTAGATTTCTCTTTGTTTGAAGCCCTGTATGGACGGCGGGCTCGCCGCTTCTCGCTCGGCGCCTCCATTCCCGATGGGCCGCTCGCGTTCGCTTCACGCCATGATCCGATGCCGCTCAGCGAGCTGGAACAGATGATGGTGCTGACCGCAGCGGCGGGCAACACCGGCTGGCATTACATGATCACGCGCCATGCCCGCTACGCGCCGCATCTCTCGAACTACTCCGCTGCCGCCGGCGGCAGGACCTTTCCATCGTCTGCGGGTTCTCACACGAGCGAAGTTTTCTTTACCGATGACGACGGCGTCTATTTCTTTGCCACCCGCGATGCACCCGTACGGGTAGTGCGCGAAGCGGATAAACCGTTCGACCTGGAATCCCTCCTTATGGCCCATAAGAAGCGCATCCGCAAACTGGCGACGGGGCGTCTTTACATTCCGGCGGAGGAGCCGTTCATGGAGGGGCACAATACCTGGTGCGCGAACCTCCCCGGCAGCACGCTGATCATTCCGGTAGGCGACGTCGCGCAGCATCTGCTCCTGATGCTTTGCTTTCTGGTGCAGAACGGCTATTGCCTCTATGACGATGTGAACCGGCAACCCATAGATGGGCTGGAGCGTTTTCCCCGGCTTATCAATACGGACAAGCCTTTCCCGCTCACTTTCATCGAGCAGTATGCGCTGACCGAACTGACGGCAGAACTCGCCACCGCCTGTTTTGCCGGTATGCTGATGCTGCAGGCGATGGGCCTGGGCGGTTGGATGTTTGACGGGATTGACCGGCATGCTGTGCTGGGCGCCAGCGGCGACCCGAGTGTGCCAGGACTGGGTTTTCGCTATGATACCGATGCGCGCTGGTCCATCCCCAACCCGACGGGGCTTTCCGGCGTGTTTGAAGGCTATTGCCCGCCGCATTATGCCGATATGCGCGCTGCCATGGAAGCTATCGCCCTGCGGAAGTTCGGTCCGGGCGGGCCGTATAACCCGAATACCCCCGGGCCGTGGAAAGAAAGCGCGAAGATACGCGGTAGCGCACAGGTGCATAGCGAAGAATTCAAGGCCTGCGTCGCACTGCAAGCGCAATATATCTACGACCGCTTCGGTAAATTTCCCGGCACCGTCCCGAGTATTTTTTGTTTGACGTATCTCCAGGCTCATCACCTTGATCTGGAGTTCTACGACCATCATTTCCAAGCCGGTGCTTACCTGCAAACCCACGCCGAGCACATGGCGCGTTGGCATGGAAATACGGATAAGCCAGATGACTAGGCATGGCCTATCGGGTTTGCGAGCGGTTGTATAGCTAGGGCTTTTTTTCAGTCCGATGAACTTTATCCAATTTACTTCGACAAAAAGAGTGCAGCGATTGTCGATTATTCTAGCGCTCTGCCTTCGAGCCTTTTAGAAATGATGTCGAGTCTCTGTTAACAGACGGCCTTGAAAAACCGGCGCATCCTCTAAGAGGCGAAAATATTTTAGATGGAGAACGGCGAATGCGAGTTAGACCTCTAAATTTATTGACGTTTGCGGAATTGTCGCTGTTGGCGGCATTGGCATTTTTGCCGCTTTACCACGAAGAAATCCGCGGCCAACAATCATGCAGGATGATTACCCATATCGCGCTGATGACAATCGCAGCGCCCGTGCTGGCCGGCTGGCTTCGCAAACAGGCCCGTTCTGCTACTGAACTTGCCAGTATGACTTCGCTGCCGGCGGCTACCGCGCTGCAAGCCGCTTTGTTTATTGCATGGCACTCACCGCCCGGCCTGGCGATGGCTGGGCACGGGGGCGATAGCATCATCATGCAGGCGACGCTGTTTTTTTCTGCCCTCTGGTTTTGGCTTACCGTCTTCAATCAGGACGGCAGGCATTCATGGCGGGCGGTCGTCGCGTTGCTGTTGACCGCTAAGCTGTTTTGTTTGATCGCCGTCCTGCTGACGTTTGCGCCGCGTGTGCTTTATGTTTCTGGCGCTATGGCACCCAACCCGGCGATGGCGTCTGATCTCGCCGACCAGCAGTTGGCAGGGCTGCTGATGATCACCGCCTGTCCCCTCACATATGTGCTCGCTGCGATTGTGCTCATTTATCGTTGGTTTCAGTCGCTGTGTGATTCCCGAAGTGACGTTGCTCAGTCGGCATTGGTTTCGGAAAACGTGTCATGATGGAATGGGTCAGAAGGTATTGGCGTTTCCTTCTGCTTTGGACGCTCGGTCTTTTGGCCGGAGGCATCGCCCTCGCTTTGATGGGCGCCTATTCCGGCATTTTAAACATAGCGGCGAGCGCGGGCCATCCCGCCTGGCTTGAGTCGTTTCTGCAGTTGGGCAAGGAGCGCTCGGTTAAATTCAACAGCAGAGCGATCGCCCCCCCGGCGCTGGAGCCAGCCGAACTGGTGCCGCTGGGCGCGGCGCATTTTCAAGGGACCTGCGCGATTTGCCATGGCTCGCCGCTGCAACCGGTCAATCCGATTTTTGGGCACATGCTGCCGCATCCTCCCGATCTTCAGCGGCATGCCACGCACTGGACGCGCGAGCAACTGTTCTGGATTGCGCGTCATGGCCTTCAATTGACCGGCATGCCGGCGTGGAGCGGTCAGAACCGCGACGATGAAGTCTGGGCTGTCGTGGCCTTCCTGGAAGCCTTGCCGTCAATGACCGAGGCCGACTACCGCCGCTATGCAAGCGGCCATAGCAAGACGCAAGACTATGCCGACGCGCAGCTCGTCAGCGCCGGACGGCCCCGATTTGACCTGACCGCTTGCAGCCGTTGCCACGACACGGCCGATGCCCCGCCGACAAGCCCTTATATACCGCGCATTGGAGGTCAGGAGGAGGCTTATCTGAAAAGGGCGCTGCACGACTTTCAGGACGACATGAGGCAAAGCGGCTTTATGGAACCCGTAGCAGGCGATCTCGATGATGAACACATTGAGCGTTTGGCTTCCTATTACGCCGCTCAGAGACCGGCTTTTCGCCAACCCGCGCGGCCCTCCTCGGCCGATGAGAGCGAGTTAGGCCGTCAACTGGCCGAACAGGGCGACCGCACGCGCAAAATTCCGGCCTGCAACGCGTGCCATGGCCGGAAGGGGCGCGAGGACTATCCTCGTCTGGCCGGGCAGTCAGCACAGTATATCGGGCAGCAATTGCACATCTGGCGGCAAGGCGGCCGTGACAAGACGCCGCACGGCGCGATGATGGCCGTCGTTGCGAAGCGGATGACCGAGCAGCAGGTCGCGGCCGCGGCTTCGTTCTTCGCGAATCAGCCGCCATGGACAGAACGGTCTCCGCGTCCATGAAAATAATCAGCCATGGCTTTTTGAGACTGTATTTAGTCATCGCGCTAACCGCGATGGTGGGTTGCGAAGGCGAGCAATCGGCATTCGCCGGCCTCGGTCCGGTTTCGTCGCGAATTACGCTGCTGATGTGGGTCATGTTCATTGCCGCAGCGTTGATAACGGCTTTCATATGCCTGCTGATTTTTATTTCAATAGCCGGCCCCAGCCGTTGGCGGCAGAAGTTGAGCAGTGAACAAGGCGTGGTTCTCGGGGGGATCGTTTTCCCGGTAGTGACCTTGAGCACTCTGCTGATTTACGGCTTTATGGTGTTGCGGGAGGGCGAAAATCTGGTTCACGCAGAAAATCCTGTGCGTATCTCTGTCGTTGGAGAGCGTTGGTGGTGGCGGGTGATATATCTCCACGACGACGGACAGACGACGGAAAGTGCCAATGAAGTGCATATCCCGACAGGACGCACTATCGAACTCGAGCTATCGACAGCGGACGTGATTCACAGTTTCTGGCTGCCGGCGTATGCCGGCAAGGTCGATATGGTTCCCGGCCGCATCAACAAGTTGCATTTAATTGCCGATAAACCCGGCGTCGTGCGCGGACAATGCGCGGAATATTGCGGCGGCGCCCACGCGCTGATGGCTTTTTATGCCGTGGCGATGCTTCCCGCCGATTATGACGCCTGGCTTGCGAAAGAAAGGTCGGGTGCGAAACCGGCTTCTGAAAAAGAGGGCGAAAGGCTTTTTTTCGCCAGCGGATGCGGGGGCTGCCATAGCGTTCGCGGCAGCCGGGCCAACGGAGAGATAGGACCGGATTTGACACATGTCGGCGGCAGGCTATCGCTCGGCGCCGGCATCCTGCCCAACGAACCGAAAAGCTTTGCCCAATGGATCAGCCGTCACCAGACGCTTAAACCCGAAAATTTGATGCCGCCTTTCGATTTCTTTTCCGAAAGCGAGCTTCAGGCCTTGTCGGCTTACTTGAACGCCTTGGAATAATCGTCATGCTGCATGTTAATGAATGCAGCCTGGCGATCAGCCGGTCATTCTTTACGGCGGCGCTGGTGTTTTATACCCGTGGCAGGGCGATACGTTATTTCATGAGGGGGAGTTTGTGACCAACACCACTGAAAAACAGGCGGCACTGCCCAACAGCTTGCCGCGCCCGCCCAGTGAAAAGGAAGAGCTGTTGCGCATCTGGGAGACCCCGAGCGGCTGGCGCTGGATTACCGCGGTCAACAACACCGTCGTGGGCTTGCTGTATCTCGGCGCCGCCTTCGCCTTTTTTGTACTTGCAGGCCTCTTGGCCCTGGTGATGCGTACGCAGCTGGCCATACCCGAAAATGATCTGGTCAGTCAAGATCTCTACAATCAAATCTTCACCGTGCACGGCACCACGATGATGTTCCTGTTCGCGGTGCCGGCCATGGAGGCGCTCGGAGTGCTGTTGCTGCCCCAAATGCTGGCCGCAAGAGACCTGCCGTTTCCGCGCCTGAGCGCATTTGCCGTTTGGGCCTACATCATCGGCGGCGGGGTGTTCTTCTCGACAGTCTTCTACGGCCTGGCGCCCAAAGGCGGCTGGTTCATGTATCCGCCGTTGACGCTGACCGAATATTCGCCCGGCGACAACGCCGACTTCTGGCTGCTCGGCATCGGTTTCATCGAAATCTCCGCGATCGCCGGCGCCATCGAGATTATCGTCGGCATTTTGCGGACCCGCCCGCCCGGGATGTCGCTCGATAAGCTGCCCATTTTCGGCTGGTCGATGCTGGTCTTCGCCGGCATGATCGTGGTGGCGTTCCCGGCGGTCATTCTCGCGACGATGTATTTGGAAATCGAACGATCTTTCGGCTGGCCTTTTTTTACCGCCGCTCAGGGCGGCGATCCCTTGCTGTGGCAGCATTTATTCTGGTTTTTCGGTCACCCGGAAGTGTACATCATTTTCCTGCCGGCGGCCGGGCTGGTCTCGATGATTGTGCCGACCATGGCACGCAGGCCGCTGATCGGTTACCGGCTGATCGTCGTGGCCCTGATTGCGACCGGTTTCTTCAGTTTCGGCCTGTGGGTGCATCACATGTTCGCCACCGGCATCCCGTCGCTCAGCATGGCTTTTTTTTCGGCCGCGAGCATGACGGTCGCGGTACCGTCCGGTATCCAGATCTTTTCCTGGATCGCCACCATCGCCGCGGCCAAGGACCGGTTTCGGCTGACGACACCGGGGCTGTTCGTGCTGGGCATGCTGTTTATTTTTACGATCGGGGGGCTGACCGGCATCATGGTCGCGATGGTGCCGTTCGACTGGCAGGCGCATGATACCTATTTCATCGTCGCCCACCTGCATTATGTCCTGGTCGGCGGCATGGTCTTCCCGCTGTTCGCGACCTTTTATTACTGGGCGCCGATGCTCAGCACGCGGATGCTGTCCGAGCGCCTCGGAAAATGGTGTTTCTGGCTGATATTTATCGGCTTTAATGTCGCCTTCATGCCCATGCATATTTCCGGTTTGCTGGGCATGCCTCGCCGGATATGGACCTACTCCGAGGCGTCAGGCTGGGGACCTTATAATCTGATATCCACGCTAGGCGCTTATCTGATCGGCGCGGGAGTGCTCGTTTTCATCGTGGATCTGATACGCAATTTCCGAGTCGGACAGGGCGGACAGCTCAATCCCTGGCAAGCAGGAACCCTCGAATGGCTTCCTGCCGATCTATATTCCACGCGCTCCATTCCCCAGGTGAGCAGTCGAGAGCCCTTATGGACGCAGCCCGATCTGTCCGAAGAGGTCGACTCAGGCCAGCATTATTTGCCCAATGCTCCGACCGGCGCACGCGAGACCTTAGTCACCTCGGTCATCGAAGCCAAACCGCAGTACGTGATCCAGATGCCGGGCAACGGCTGGGCGCATGTGCTGGCGGCCGTGTTTACCGCGGCCTGTTTTCTGCTGTTGACCATCAAAGTGGTGGCGCCGGCTCTTGTTTGCGGAGTACTGGCGATCTTGTGTGGCCTAGCCTGGGTATGGGAGCTCGATAAAGGCCCCGGTAAAGGCCCGGTGGACATCGGCGCCGGTATCGAGCTTCCGGTTTATGTCTCCGGCCCGATAGGCCACGGCTGGTGGGCCATGGTGATTCTGATGGTCGTCGCCGGCTCGCTGTATTTATCCTACTTGTTTTCCTATCTTTATCTCTGGACCGTAGCGCCCAAGGTTTGGCCTTCCGATGCAGGAGGCCTGCCAGACCTTAAGTGGCCTGCCCTCAGCGCCCTGCTGTTTACTGCCGGCGCGGCATTTTTTGCGGTCGCAAGGAGAACGCTGCCGGCACCGGGTCACCCGCATTTAGGGACGCCGCTGCTGGTGCTGCTAGGCGCCCTCTCGAGTATCCTTGCCGTGTACTTGGCGGTCGGTTGCCACTGGCAGGCGGGACTCAGGCCCACCGTGTCGAGCTATGGGGCCATGGTCTACACGGATGGCATTTTAACCGGACAGCTCGTTTTTACCGTGCTGATTATGTCGTTGTTTGTGATCGCTCGGCACTTTACCGGCAAGCTCGACCGAGTACGTTGCGCTACGCTCGAAAACACCGCCTTGCTGGTTTATTACACTGCGGCGCAAGCGCTTGTCGGGCTCGTTGTGATTCATGGCTTTCCGAGAATGATTTTATGATGAAGGCATCGAAAAACCCCTCTTCCAAACAAGCCGTCGGCACTGTGCTGATCGCTTTGATCGGTCCTTTAACGATTTGGGCGCTGCACTTTTCTGTGGTGTACGGGGCACACCATCTCGTCTGCGCCGCACTCGCGGGCAATTACGTCGGTTTTGGGATGCAGACGACCGTAAGCGTTGCAACCGTTGCGGCTCTGCTGGCATTACTGCTTCTGATCGTGAAGCCCGATGTTGTGCTGCGTATGAAGAGAGACGAGGCGATGCCGAAAAACTCCCGGTTGTTTCTGACAGACGTCATGCGGTTGCTTGCATTGCTGTCTTTGTTTGGGGTTTTATGGGCCGGCAGCGCTGCCTTTTTTTTCCCGGCCTGCATGTCGCTCGTATGATATGAGATAGATCTACTTAGGATATGGTCATAAACAACTTCCCGATAAAATTTTCCGTTCGTCCTGAGCTTGTCGAAGGATGGACGGAAAATTCCCGGCTCATGCTGTCACCCGTTCATGCTTCGACGAACTCAGCACGAACCGGTGACAGCATTTACGGAAGTTATTTTTGACGGAATCCTTAACCGCCTTTCGGCCCCAAGGAAGACTCCTTGACCTGCCAGCCGCCGCCCAATGATTTGTAGAGGGCCACTCTTTGTCCGGCGAGCTTGGCTTGACTATCGATTAAAGCCAACCGTCTAACAAGCAGTGCGCGTTGGGCGATCAGCACGTCCAAAAAAGCGGTCAAGCCGTTGCGGTAGCGTTCCTGTGCCAGCGCGAGCGCCAGCCGGTCCGCCGACTCGGCTTGCTTCAATTGTTCATGGCGCTGCCGCTCCTGTTCGAGAGACGCCAGCGCATCTTCGACTTCCTTGAACGCATTCAGCACAGCCGCCCGATAGGCGTACAACAATTCCTGATGGCGGGCTGTTTTACCTTCGATATTGGCTTTGATGCTGCCCCAGTTGAAAATCGGAAACGCGAGGGTCGACGCCATCGACCAGGATTTGCCGAGCATCGTGAAATCGGTGATGTCGGTATTTTGGAGGCCGATGAAAGCGGCAAGATTGATGCGCGGATACTGCGCGGCGACCGCGGCGCCGATCTCCGCATTCGCGGCCGCAAGCTGTCTTTCGGCGCTGCGGATGTCGGGTCGGCGGCGTAACAATTCCGACGGTAGGTCGGCGGCGACCGGCGTTGACGGAAGCGGGATGGCTGAGGCTTGCCGCAGGCGTGCGGCCAATTCGCCCGGCGTTCTGTCCAACAATACGCTCAAGGCGTGCATGGCCAGTTTGATCTGGTTTTCATAGAGCGGCCGTTCCGCCGCGGTCGCATCGGCCTGCGCCTCGGCTTGCGCGACGTCCAGGGAGGAGGCAAGCCCGGCTTTTTGCCTTTCCTGGGTCAGATGCCAGGTATCGCGCTGCGTGATCAGGTTATCATCGACGACGGCAAGCAGCTGCTGATTGGCGCGCAGGGTAATGTATTGACTGGCCACTTCGCCGAGCAGACTGACCTGCAAAGCTCTGCGGTTTTCGGTTTCGGCTTCGACAGTCGCTTCCGCCGCTTCGACGGTCCGCCGGATACCGCCGAATAAATCGAGCTCCCACTGCGCATCGAAACCCGACTGGAAGATATTGATCAGCCGGTTGCCGATGCCGAAGGCGCCGCCGGCCGTACCCGTCGTGCCGGAGGACGAGGTGATGCTATTCAGACGCCGCGAGACGGTGCTTTGGCCGGAGAGCGTCGGCAGTCCCGCGGCGACGGCCTGCGTCCTTTGCGTGCGGGCGATGCGGATGCGCTGGAATGCCTGTTTCAGGTCCAGATTGGCCGTGATCGCTTCGTCAATTAAGCGGTCCAAAACCGGATCTTCGAAGGTTTTCCACCAGATATGAGAATTTTCAAGATTGCCTGGCGCAGTTTGGTTTTCGCTCCATTGGGCGGGCGTTGGCGCCTCGGGAGGGACATAATCGGGGCCGACCGTACAACCGGCGATGAACCCCAAGAGGCAAAGCGTCAGGATTCTGTTCATGCCGGCGGCAAAGGACTGGCATTGGCCGGGGCCGAATCGCGATCGAAATCCGGCGCTTCGATGAACACATCGAGCTGCTGGCCGACATACACCGGCATCTTGCTGCGGTTGAAGCTGTACAGCGCCTGCAAGACCCGCGTATCGACGCGTTCGGTGCTGTCGCCGGTCAGCGACTTTTTCGGCACCACATAAGGCTCGACCCAGACCAACGCCAAATCGGTCTGAAACCTGCGGTTGCCGCGCAAATAGGCGACGGCCTTGCTTCGGGGACGAAAGCGCCAGGCGTCGTTTTCGTCGATGTCGACCCTGACATGAAGTTCGTCCAGATTGCCGACGATCATCAAAGGCGTGCTGAGCGGCCCCGCCTGGGCGAACTCGCCGGGCCGCACATTCACTTGCAGCACTTCGCCGTCAACCGGGGCCGTGACCCGCAATAAATCGAGCGTAGTCTGGCTCGCCTTGACCGCAGCTTCGGCCTGCAGCACCTCGGCCCTGGCGCTGTCGAGCTTGCGCCTTGCGATCAAGGTCGCATTGCGGCGCCGCTCCAGTTCTTCGGTGCTGATCGCGCGTCGGTCCTGGACCGCGTCGGCCAGACGCTGCAACACCTCGGCGTCCCTGACCCCCGCTTCGGCTTCGCCGACCGACGCCTTCGCTTTCGCAAGATCGGCCTCGCGCACGGTCAGTTCTGCCAGCGCGGCGCGGTCGTCGATTAAAAACAGGATGTCGCCGAGTTTGACGCGATCGCCGACCTTCACCTTGACCGCTTTGACGAGGCCAGCCAAGGGGGAGCCGATCGCGATATTCTGGCTTTTCGCCTCGACAATGCCGGCCCCGGCAATGAAGGTCGCATAGGGCGAGATCGCGGGTTCCGCCGCGGCCTGTGCGATCGGCGCCGGCTTATTGCTGCTGACGACCTGGAACACGCCGAACAGGAAGCCGGCGGCGGCCAGTGCGGGCAGCGTATATTTAGGTAACATCGTGGGCTCCTTGCTCGGTGCGGCCGGGATTGGCATTGGTCGAAGGCTGGGATTGCTGCACCCGGACAATTTTTCCGTCATCCATTTGCGCGATCCGGTCGGCGAAGCTGAAAATGCGGGCATCGTGCGTCACGATCACCAGCGCCCTGGAATGGTCGACCGCGACCGCTTTGAGCAATTCGAGCACATGCATTCCGGTTTCATGATCGAGCGCGCTGGTCGGCTCGTCGCAGACGATCAGCCTCGGGCTATGGATCAACGCGCGCGCGATTGCGACCCGCTGCTGCTGGCCGCCGGAAAGCTGGGCGGGCAGCGCATCCGCCCGATCCCCGAGGCCGACCTGATCGAGGACAGCGGCAGCTTTGCGAACCGCTTCGCGCCGCTTCATGCCGTTGATGATCAGCGGAATCGAGACATTTTCGGCCGCATTGAGTGCCGGCAACAGGTTATAGGCCTGGAACACGAAGCCGATATTTTGGGCGCGAAATTTGAGTTTTTGATCATTTTTCAATTTCAGCAAATCCTCGCCGAACACCTGGCAGAGGCCGGAATCCTGGTCCAGAATGCCGGCGATCACCGAAATCAATGTCGTTTTACCGCATCCAGAAGGCCCGACCAACATCATCAACTCGCCGACATGGACTTCGAGATCGATGCCTTGCAGCGCGGTAATTTGCTGCGAGCCGGTGTCGTAGGTCTTTACGACGTTTTGACACAAAACGGCCAGCGTATCGTCGCCCATGCTCAGCCTTTGAACACGACCGCCGGTTCCAGCATGATCACCTTGCGGATACTCAATAAGGCCGCGAAGACGCAGATCATGCTGACACCCATGCCGCTGAACACCAGCAATTGCCAGGGGAACTTAAAGGCCAGGATCGTATTGCGCATCGCATAGCCGAATAAGGCGGTCAGGCCGACGCCCATGCCGTAGCCGATGCTGCCGACCAGCACCGCCTGCAGCAGGATCATCCGTAGCAGCACCCAGTTGCTGGTGCCCATCGCCTTCAGTACGCCGAACTGCCTGAGATTTTCGAGCGTGAAGTTGTAAAAGGTCTGGCCGGCGATCGCCGCGCCGACGATGAAGCCGAGCATGACCGAGATGCCGAAGTTGATCGGAATGCCGGTATTTTTCAGGAAATAATTGTAAGTCAGCGCCTTGAATTCTTCCTGAGTATAGGCGGCCAGTCCGGTTATCCGTTGAATCCTTTGGGTCAGTTCTGCGATGTTTTGGCCCGCCTTGGCCTTGACCAGAACGAACGAGAGCAGTTTCCTTTCTTTCGGCGCATAGAGCAGTGCGCGGTTATAGGTTGTATAGATGACCGGCTGGGATTGAAAAGTGCGCGTGACTTTCGCGATGCCGACGACGATCGCCCGGCGGTCGTTCAGTTCGAGGGAATCGCCGATCGTCAGCGGCACGGGCTTGCCGTCCTTGATCTGAGGTGCTTTCGCGAGTTTGGTGTTCGCGCCTTCGAGATCGACGAGCACGCCGTCGCTGCGGCGCAAGTCTTCGAGTTTTCCGTTCAGCATAGCGGGAGGCCCGCCGATCAGGGTCGCATCGTCCAGTCCGATCAGGTTGCAGGTCTGAAACGTGCCGTCGTACAGGCGCGCCTTGATCAGCCCCTTGTATAAAGGCACCGCCCAGCCGACGCCGGCCACGCCGCGTACCCGATACAATTCGGTGTCCTGCATCGGCTTGACGTCGTCGATGAACTGAACCTTGGGGTCCATCACCCAGATGTCGGCCAGCCCGACATCCGAGACAAAGCTGTACGATCGCGCCATCAGGCCGAGAAAAATGGCGGGCTGCTGGGTCATGATCAAGGAGGCGAAGGTCAGCCCCATCACGATGCCGAGATACTTGCCCCGGTCCCCCATCAGCATGGTCAGCGCGATGTAATTCATGGCGTTATGTTCCTTTCTGACAAACCTCTGTCCTTATGCCTCACGACACCATCTTTGTCTCAGCTTATCCCGGTTCAGCGCCAGCCATTGCAGCGCCAGGATCGGAATCGCGGACTCGATCTCGCCGCTTTCGAGCATCCGATAGGCTTCGTCGAACGGCGCCGGACGCACCAGGATGTCTTCGTCTTCATGATCGAGGCCGTGAATGCCGCCGACCTGACGGCTGTCGATCTTGCCGCAAAACAGCGTGATCATTTCCGCGCAGCCGCCCGGGGTCGTATAGAATTGCATCACCTCGATCAACTCCTCGATCACGCAGCCGGCCTCTTCCTGCGCCTCCCGGTGCGCGACGTCCTCGGCGGTCTCGCCCTCCTCGATCGCGCCGGCGACGATTTCGACCAGCCAGGCCCGTTCCGGGCAGCCGATCGCACCGATCCGGAACTGCTCGATCAGGACGACCTCGTCCCGCTCCGGATCGTAGAGCAACACCGCGACGCATTTGCCGCGTTGGAACAATTCGCGTTCGATCTCGCCGCTCCAGCCGCCCGCAAACAGGGTGTGCCTGAGCCGGTATTTTTCGAGGCGGAAAAATCCCGCATAGCCGGTTTCCTTGCTGATGATTTCAAAGGCCTTGTTCATTTTTTCGCTGGGTATTGCACTCTATAGATCACGCCGAGGTGATCGTCGCTGATCAATAAACTGCCGTCCGGCAGGGTCAGTAGGTCGACCGGCCGTCCGAGCACGGTTTCGTCCCGAGTCAGCCAGCCGTCGATGAAGACTTCTTCGCTGACCGCTTTGCCGTCTTTAAAATTGACCAGGGCGACCCGGTAACCGTCCGGCTCGGAACGGTTCCAGGAACCGTGCTGGGCGACGAACAGCTGGTTGTGATAATGCGCCGGAAACTGCGTGCTGCGGTAGAAACGAATGCCGAGAGGGGCGATATGCGCCTTGAATTTCCAGGCCGGCGGCGTATAGTCGGCGCAATTCTTGCCGTTGCCGTACTCCGGATCGATGACCTCGCCGCCGTGGCAATAGGGATAACCGAAATGCTCGCCGACCTGGCTCCAGCGGTTCAATTCCTCGGGCGGCAGATCGTCGCCGAGATAATCGCGGCCGTTGTCGCTGAAAAATAACGTATCGGTGCCGGGCTGCCAGTCGAAGCCGACCGTATTGCGGATGCCGCGCGCGATGATCTCGAAATCGCTGCCGTCCGTATTGACCCTGACCAGAGAAGCGTAGATCGGCTTTTCCGGCTCGCAAATATTGCAGGGCGCGCCGACCGCGGTATAAAGCTTGCCATCGGGACCGATACGCAAATATTTCCAGCCGTGATGCTTGTCGGTCGGCAGCTTGTCGTAAACCGTCACCGGTTTCGGCGGCTTCTGCAAGTGTTGCAGGATAGCGTCGAAACGAACGATCCGGCTGATTTCGGCGACATAGAGCGTGCCCTGCCAGAAAGCGACGCCGTTCGGCATCGTCAAATCCTCTGCGATCACATCGCGCGTTTCGGCGCGGCCGTCATTGTCCTTGTCCTGGAGCGCGTAAACCTTGCCTGAAACGCCGGAACCCGCAAACACGACGCCGTTGTCGCCGAGCGCGAGGCTCCGTACATTCGGCAAATCGCTCGCATACAGCGAGATCGTAAAGCCCGGCGGCGCATGCAGCTTCGCAATCACCTGCTCGGGCATCTGTTGCCGCGCGCAGGCGGGAAAGACCACACCGCTCAGCAGGACCGCAAGCCCGATTGATTTCGTCTTGTTCATAACGCCCTCGCTCGTTAAACTTTATTTGTATATTATCACTCTGACCCGTATTGAATTCATTTATTCAATCCCTATTTTGTTAACATCCCAACTTGTCATCCAGGCAAACACTATGATGCGAATTTTTCTGTTTTTAGCGACCAATATCGCGATACTGATCGTGATCAGTATCGTTTTCAACGTGCTGGGTTTAAGCGGCGCCCTCGATGCCCGGGGCGTCAATCTGGACCTGAACGCGCTGTTGATCATGTCCGCGGTGATCGGCATGAGCGGCTCGTTCATTTCGCTGGCAATGTCCAAATGGTCCGCGAAAAACGCGATGGGCGTGTATGTAATCGAACAACCGCAAAATCAGACCGAAAAATGGCTCGTCGATACGGTCGCCCGCCTCGCCAGACAGGCCAATATCGGCATGCCCGAAGTCGGCATGTTTCAGCAGCATGAAGCGAATGCGTTCGCGACCGGCATGAGCAAGAACAGCGCCCTGGTCGCGGTCAGCACCGGCCTGCTCGAAACGATGAGCGCCGACGAAGTCGAAGCGGTGCTCGGCCACGAAATCACCCATGTCTCGAACGGCGACATGGTCACGATGGCGCTGATGCAGGGCGTCGTGAACACCTTCGTGTATTTCTTCGCGACGGTGATCGGTCATGTGGTCGATCGGGTCGTGTTCAAGACCGAGCGCGGCTACGGTCCGGCTTATTATATTACGCAGATAGCCGCGCAGTTGGTGCTCGGCATCCTCGCCTCGATGCTGGTGATGTGGTTCTCCCGCCGCCGCGAATTCCGCGCCGATGCGGGCGGCGCAGCGCTGGCCGGACGCCAAAAGATGATCGGCGCGCTGCGCGCCTTGCAGCGCAGCCATGAGCCTTCGGCGCTGCCCGATCAATTGGCCGCGTTCGGTATCAACGGCGGCGGCGTGATGCGCCTGTTCATGAGCCATCCGCCACTGGAAGAGCGGATCGCGGCATTGCAAAACAGCCGTTGATCTATAAAATCTTACGGACGGACTGAATAACCCGTCCGGTACCACGCTCCCAGCGGGACGGGTGATTCAACCCGTCCTCACCTTTTCAAAGTCGCCAGCCTGCCTCCGCGTCCGCCCGGACGCACCGTTAAATTCCGATCGGCTGTTCCGGCCGTTTTATGGGATAATTCGCCGAATTTTTGCAATTGATCCCATCACACATGACTTATCCCACCATCGAAGCCTTCGTCGGCAATACTCCGCTGGTCCGCTTGCAGCGCCTGCCCGGACCGAACAGCAATACGATCCTGGTCAAGCTGGAAGGCAACAATCCGGCCGGTTCGGTCAAGGACCGACCGGCGTTGAGCATGATTCAACACGCGGAAGAAAGAGGCGAGATCAAGCCCGGCGACCGGCTGATCGAGGCAACCAGCGGCAACACCGGCATCGCGCTCGCGATGGCCGCCGCGATCAAGGGCTACAAGATTACCCTGATCATGCCCGACAACATGAGCGCCGAGCGCCGCGCGTCGATGAAGGCCTATGGCGCCGACATCATCCTGACGCCGGCCGCCGGCAGCATGGAAGCCGCGATCGATCTGGCCCGCCAGATGGAAGCAAAAGGCGAAGGACGCATACTCGATCAGTTCGCGAACCCCGACAATCCGCGCGCGCATTACGAAGGCACCGGTCCCGAAATCTGGCTCGACACCCACGGTTCTATCACTCACTTCGTCAGTTCGATGGGCACGACCGGCACGATCATGGGCACATCGAAGTTTCTGAAGGAAAAAAATCCGGCGATCCAGATCATCGGCGTGCAGCCGGAAGGCGAATCGAAAATTCCTGGCATCCGCCGCTGGCCCGAGGAATATCTGCCGAAGATTTACGACCCGAGCCGTGTCGACCAGATCATCCTGGTCGATCAGCTGTCGGCCGAGCAGACTACGCGCGACCTGGCCGCGATAGAAGGCATTTTCGCAGGCGTCTCCTCCGGCGGCGCGGTGTATGCGGCGCTGCAACTGGCGAAGGAAGTCGAGAATGCAGTCATCGTCGCAATCATCTGCGACCGGGGAGACCGGTATTTATCGACGGGCGTATTTCCGGACTGAGCGCCGGCGGGCATCGTCAAGGCTTCTGACCCTCGGCGGATTTATGATCCTGCTGGGGTTCAGCGCCAGTAGCGGCGCGCTCGACAACATCGCACTCGACGTCGGCGCGCTGCATGCGCAAGGCTGGAAACTCGAAGGCGTAAAAATCGCCTTGAACGACCTTCCCGAGCGCCGCCAGCAACTGGTCCTGACGATCGGCAAACTGAGCCTGCCGAAACCTCTCGACGACCTGAAACTCGCCGACATCCGCTGCACCTCCTTTACTTGGGGCGACAACCAAGTCATCTGCGAGCGCGGCAAGGCGCGAATCGATTCCAAACGCTGGCGCTCGCCCGGCGCCGATTTTTCGTTTCGACTCGGCGAAAAATCCAGCCGCGCGAAAATCACCGATCTCCGTCTGTTCGGCGGCACGGTCGATGCCGAATTGACCGAACAGGCGATGCGCTGGCAGGTCAAGTTGAAGGCGGAAAGGCTCGACGGCGTGCTGCTGCAAAAACAGCTCGGCTTCCTTCCTGCCGAAATCAAAAACGGCGAGCTCGGCCTTGCGCTGACTATTTCAGGCCGCCAAAGCGAAATCGACGAGTTCGACCTGAACGCCAGCACCGACCGGCTGACCCTGCAAACGGCGGACGGCAAGACCGCGACCGAGGCACTCTCATCCAACACGCAGCTCCATGCGGTTCACGCCGACGGGCTCTGGCATTGGCGCCTCAGCGAACAGTTGACCGGCGGCGCGCTATATCTGGAGCCCGTCTATCTCGAAGCGGGCAAGGATATGATCAAGTTGACCGGAGAAGGTCTCTGGAGTCCTACAGGCCAACGCGTCGACATCGACTCCTTCGTTTTCGATCATGCGGGCACCGCCACGATGACCGGCCGCGCCGCGCTCGCACTCGGCGCGCAAGTGCAATTGACCGAAGCCGCGGTCTCCGTGCAAACGGACGATCTGAAGCCGTTTGCGTCGGTGTATTTACAGCCTTTCTTCGCCCAAACCGCGCTCGAAGGCCTCTCACTGCAAGGCAAGGCGAAGACCGATGCGGCGTTGACCGAACTGGGTTTGACGAGCCTTACGGCGAACTTCTCCGATCTTGCGGTTCAGGACGAAAGCGGCCGCATCCATGCCGAAGGCGGCAAGGGAGCCATCCATTGGACGAGCGATTCTGCCGTTTCCATCCCATCGACGCTAAGCTGGCAGGCATTATCGCTGTATGCGCTGCCGCTAGGCCCGACCGAACTGTCATTCGTAAGCCGCGCGAACCAGATCGAATTGCTGAAAAAAACCAAAGTGCCCTTCCTTGGCGGCAATATCGCGATCAATCGCTTCAACTACCAAGGCCACCCGGAAGCCGAACCCGACGTGTATTTCGAAGGCAGCCTGAACAATGTCTCGCTCGAACGTCTGTCTTCCGCTCTAAACTGGACGCCGCTGTCGGGCACGCTCAGCGGCAACATTCCGGGCATCGAATACCGCGACAAAACCCTGAAACTGGGCGGCGAATGGGTGATCAAAGTTTTCGACGGCGTGATCAGAATCGCGAACCTGACTTCCTCGGGTCTGTTCAGCGATTTGCCGAGATTGTCTGCCGAAATCGAGCTCGATCATCTGGACCTCGACCAGTTGACCCGCAAGTTCCAGTTCGGCGGCATTACCGGCCGCTTGTCCGGCTTCGTGAAGAATCTGCAACTCGAAAACTGGCGGCCGGTCAGTTTCTATGCCTGGTTCGGCACGCCGGACGACGACGATTCGCGGCACCGGATCAGCCAGAAAGCAGTCCAGAATATCGCGAACATCGGGGGCGGCGGCGCGGCGGACCTGTTGTCGCGCAGCTTTTTGCAGTTTTTCGAAACCTTCGGTTACGACAAGATCGGCCTCGGCTGCTACCTGCATGACGGCGTCTGCCAGTTGATGGGGATCGAGGCCACCGAAACCGGTTACCGCATCATCAAGGGCGGCGGCCTGCCGAGAATCGACGTGATCGGTTATAATCCTCGGGTTAACTGGAGCGTATTGATGGAGCGCCTGGAGCGCATTACCACCTCGGATCAAGTCATTATCAAATAATCAGGTGCAACCATGAAAAAATTTTCGCTGTTCGGCGCGCTGCTGCTCTCCGCCTGCGTCACGATCAATATCTATTTTCCGGCCGCTGCGGCCGAAAAAGCCGCGGATGAAATCATCAAGGACATTCAGAACGTCGCGCCGGCGAAGCCGGAGCCCAAATCCGGCCTAGATGCCGATCATGCAGAACTTTACCGCTGGATCGATATGGCGGTCGGCACGTTCATTTCGAACGCTCAGGCCGCCGAAGCCGATTTGAGCATCGACAGCGCCGAAATCCGGCAGCTGCGCGCATCGATGGAAAAGCGCTTCGCCGCTTTGCAGCCCAACTATGCGGCCGGCTACATCGGCATCAAGGCGGACGGTTTTTTGAGCGTTCGGGAAGGCGCGAATGTGCCGCTGAAAGAACGCAATCAGGTGACCAAGCTGGTCGCGGCCGAAAACAAGGACAGGCAGACGCTGTATCAGGCGATCGCGAATGCGAACGGCCACCCCGAATGGCTGGCGCAGATCAAATCGACCTTCGCCGCGCGCTGGATCAGCAACGCCCAGTCCGGATGGTGGGTTCAATCATCGAACGGAAGCTGGAAACAGAAATAAACAATGGCAGGCAACAGAGCAAGAAAGAAAACCTTACCGGAAACCCCGGTCCGGGTCACGATCGAATCGCTCGCGCATGACGGGCGCGGCGTTACGCATGTGGACGGCAAGGTCGTATTCATCGACGAGGCATTGCCCGGCGAGGAAGTCGAATTCGTTTACACCGAAATCCGCCGCGATTTTGCCGAAGGCAAGGTCGTGAACCTGATCACCCGCGCCGACGCGCGCAGCGAGGCGGCCTGCCCGCATTACGGCGTCTGCGGCGGTTGCAGCTTTCAGCATGTCGAAGCGGCCGAGCAGATCCATATCAAGGAGGACTTGCTGAAGGAGCAGTTCAAACGCATCGGCAAGGTCCCGGTGCCGGAACTCTGGCAGCCGTTGACCGGGCCGCATTGGGGCTACCGGCGCAAGGCGCGCATGGGCGTCAAATATGTCGCGAAGAAAAACCGGACCCTGGTCGGTTTCCGCGAACGCCGCCACCCCTATCTGGCCGAGATCGACAACTGCATGGTGATGCACCCTGTCGTCGGCGAGAAACTGGTCAACCTGTCCGAGATGATCTCGGGCCTCAGCATCCGCGAAAAAGTACCGCAGATCGAAGTCGCGATCGGTGACGAGCAATGCGTGCTCGCGGTGCGTGTCATGGAACCTCCGACCGAGGCCGACAAGGAAAAGATGCGCGCGTTCGCGCGCGAACACGGCGTGTCGATCTGCCTGCAACCGAAAGGCCCAGATTCGATCGTGCCGCTCGACGGCGAGCCGGAAGTGACTCCGACCTATGCGCTGCCCGATCAGGCCATCGAATTCAAATTCCGCCCGGCGATGTTCACCCAGGTCAACTACGAGATCAACCGGCAGATGATCAACCGGGTGCTCGACACCTTGGAACTGAACGAGAACGACACGGTGCTGGACCTGTTCTGCGGACTCGGCAACTTTACCTTGCCGATGGCGCGCTATGCCGGCCGCGTGGTCGGCATCGAGGGCGACCAGCCGCTGGTCAACCATGCGAAGGACAATGCCCGCCACAACGGGATCGAGAATGTCGAATTCTACGCGGCCGACCTCAGCAAGGATGTCTCAGACCTGCCCTGGTTCAACCGCAAATACAACAAGATCCTGCTCGACCCGTCGCGGGCCGGCGCCTCCGAAGTGCTGAAGTATTTCAAGAAATGGCAGCCGGAAAGGATCGTCTATGTGTCCTGCAATCCCTCGACCTTGGCGCGCGATGCGGGCATCCTGGTCAACGAACTCGGCTATAAGCTGGTCAAGGCCGGGGTGATGGACATGTTCCCGCAGACCGGGCATGTCGAGTCGATGGCGCTTTTTGTGAAATAGGAATGGCCGATTTTTACCTCGACGTTTCGATCGGCAAGCAATGTATGGCGCTGATCGAAAACGGCCTCCCCTTGAAAACCTATCCGGTCTCGACCGCCAAGAACGGTGCCGGCGAACGGAAAGGCAGCGAATGCACGCCCAGAGGCTGGCATAGAATCCGCGCGAAAATCGGCCGGGGTGAACCGATCCATACCGTGTTCAAGGGCCGCCGTCCGACCGGCGAGCTCTACAGCCCCGAACTCGGCCGCCTTAACCCAGAGCGCGACTGGATTCTGACCCGCATCCTCTGGCTCGGCGGCCTCGAACCCGGCCATAACCGCTACCGCGAAGTCGACAGCGCCTGGCGCTATATCTACATCCACGGCACACCGGATGAGCTGATGCAGGGCAGACCCGCGTCGCACGGCTGTATCAGGATGTTCAATGCCGATGTGCTGGAGTTGTTCGATCGCGTCGAGGCGGGAATCAAAGTATATATCCATGAAGACTGACGCGGCCTAATGAGTCACGGCTCACACATATCAGGGCAGAACAAACCCTCTCCAAAGGGAGAGGGTTGGGTGAGGGGAAATCAAAACCATCAACCTTATGAATTTAACAGAAAAAGCCAGATCGCTCAGAAGCGACCAGACAGACGTAGAGCAGCTTTTATGGCAACAATTGCGCAACCGCCGTTTTTATAACTATAAGTTTCGCAGGCAATTCCCTATTGCTCCCTATATTGCCGATTTTGCTTGCCTCGACCTAAAACTAATCATCGAATTGGATGGTGGTCAGCACACCGAACAAAAGCTCTAAGATAACCAGCGCGACATATTTCTTGAACAACGAGGATTCAAAGTCATACGCTTTTGGAATAATGATGTGATAGATAATTTGGAAGGAGTTCTTGAGTCTATCCGCTTGGCTATTTTAAAAATTACGGATAAGAATGAGTGATTCTTTAATTTCCCCTCACCCAACCCTCTCCCTCCGGAGAGGGCATTTGCGCATCGCGCTCGGCATCGAATACGACGGCAGCGGCTTTTGCGGCTGGCAATTCCAAGCCGAACGGCGCAGCATACAATCCACGCTGGAGCAGGCGCTGGCGAAAGTCGCGAATGAACCGGTCACCGTGATTTGTGCAGGCCGGACCGACGCCGGCGTGCATGCGATCGAACAGGTCGTGCATTTCGATACGACCGCCGAAAGGGAACCGAATTCCTGGGTCATGGGCGGCAACACCCACCTGCCCGACGGCGTGCGCATCCTCTGGGCCAAACCTGCGATCGGCGACTTTCACGCGCGCTACAGCGCGATCGCGCGCTTCTACCGCTACATCATCCTGAACCGGCCGGTCAAATCGGCGCTGACCCCGACGCAAACGACCTGGTGCCATGCGCCGCTGGACGCAGACCTTATGCATCAGGCCGCGCAGCACCTGATCGGCCACCACGATTTTTCCTCGTTCCGCGCCCAGGGCTGCCAGTCCAAGAGCCCGTTTCGGCAAATGCATTTCGTCGAGGTGTACCGCGAGGGCGACCGGGTGATCATGGACATCGCCGCGAATGCGTTTTTGCACCACATGGTCCGCAATATCGCCGGCACCCTGATCGCGATCGGGGCCGGCAAGCAGCCGGTCGACTGGACACGGGAACTGCTGAACGTCAAGAAGCGCGCCCTGGCCGGCGTCACCGCCCCGCCCCACGGCCTGTATCTGGGCGGCGTTTTTTATCCTGAATGCTACCAACTCGCTAATCACCCAATCTTCAGCAAATTGCCTGCGGATGCGCAAAGGCACCGTGATTGAAAATCAAGACATTCTGCCCCCTAAATCAACGATCGGGATAATAATGAGCAGTCGCAAGATCACAATACTCGGCGGCGGGCAGGCAGGTCTCCAGCTCGCATGCGGCCTCCTGCACAAAGGCTATCAGGTCAAGGTGGTGCAGAACCGCACACCGGAGGACATCCGTTCCGGCAAGGTGCTATCGAGCCAGTGCATGTTCGGCCAAGCGTTGCAGAACGAGCGCGACCTCGGCCTCGATTTCTGGACCGAGGAATGCCCAACGATCGATTCCATCAATTTTGTCGTACCGGCACCGGATGACTCCGGAAAGAAGCAGGTCGATTGGAACGGCGGGCTCGATCGCCCGGCACAAAGCGTCGACCAGCGCCTCAAATATCCCGTATGGCTGCAGGAGTTTGAGCGCCGTGGCGGCAAGCTGGAAATCAGGGAGGCCACCGTCGCTGATCTGGATGACTATGCCGCCACCTCGGATCTGACGATCGTTGCCGCCGGCAAAGGCGACATCGCCAAGCTGTTCGAGCGCGACTTAGAAAAATCCCCCTTCGGCCAACCCCAGCGCGTGCTGGCGTTGACTTACCTGCACGGCATGACGTCGCGGCCGGACCATTCGGCAGTCAACTTCAACCTCATTCCGGCCGTCGGCGAATATTTCTTGTTTCCGGCGCTGACCCACAGCGGCCCCTGTGACATCATGGTGTTCGAAGGCATTCCCGGCGGACCGATGGACTGCTGGAAGGACGTGACCAGCCCCTCGCAGCATCTCGAGCGCTCGAAATGGATTCTCGATAAGTTTCTGCCCTGGGAGGCGGAGCGCTGTCGCAACGTAGAGCTTACGGACGCCAACGGCATTCTTACCGGCGCCCTCACCCCGATCGTGCGCAAGCCTATCGGGCGGCTGCCTTCCGGCAGGGCCGTGCTGGGCTTGGCGGACGCCGTCTGCCTCAACGATCCGATCACCGGGCAGGGCTCGAACAATGCGTCTAAGGCCGCCAAGATCTACTTGGATGCTATCGTCGCCCATGGCGATCAGCCGTTCGACGAGGCGTTCATGCAGGCGACCTTTGACGGCTACTGGAACTATGCACAATTTGTTACCGGCTGGACCCATTTGCTTCTGCAGCCGCCGCCTCTCCATGTCTTGAAGATCATGGGGTCGGCGCAAACCTATCCGCCGCTGGCAAGACGCATAGCCAACGGCTTTGACAACCCGCTAGACCTGTTCCCGTGGTTTGCCGTGGACGAGGAGGCGGATCGGTACCTGCAGCAGCTCGCAGAGTGAGGGAGGTCTGCTGATTCACCCCCGCCGAAAAACGAGCTGAACACCATTAGGTAAAGGTGAACAGATTTGGAAAAATCCAGAACTTCCGGATAAATCCAGAGATTCAATCAAAATGCGGGCTTTCGGCTCTTCTTAAAATGGTCGTTGTTACAGCAACTCTATACCGTAACGGCGAACAACGAGCGCGAATAGACCAAAGCAAATGATTGTGATGATGATGCAAGACAGCAAAGTCAGCCAGAAGCCAATGCGTGGGAGCAGCACAGGAAAAATCAGAAACATCGGCAAGGTTGGCACGACATACCAGAACGTATACCACGCATGGTTAGCAATCTTCTCCTGCGGTTGTTTTTCAACATAGAGCCAGATAAGCGCCAATATCGTCACCAGCGGAAGCGCCGCAACAAAAGCGCCTAGTTTGTCACTGCGCTTTGCGATTTCTGACACCAGCACAACAACAGCGGAAGTCAGGAAGTACTTTGTTATGATCCAAGCCATGATATTTCCATTTAGACTATGTGGTCTGGAGCTAGCACGCACGGTTGCCCCCCGTCGCCTAGCTCAACTTGCATAGTCGCATGCTGAATGTGAAAACGATCATGCAATTCCTCCGCTATCTTAGCCATGAACACATCACCGGGGTGACCATTTGGCATGACGAGATGAACAGTCATCGCTGTTTCCGTGGTACTCATGCCCCAAATGTGAAAATCGTGTATTTCCGTAACGCCCGGCAGCCCCGCTAGGTAATTTCGGACAAGCAGTGGATTGACGCTCTCTGGAACGGCATGCAGGGCTAATTTTATCGACTCCCACAGGAATCCCCATGTACTGACCAAAATGACAATGACAATGAGCAAGCTGATTGCTGGGTCTAACCAAAACCAACCCCCGACAAGGATTCCTACGCCGGCAAGTACCACCCCAAGCGAGACAGCAGCATCTGTTGCCATGTGCAGGAATGCGCCGCGAATATTCAAATCTGTTTTTCTACCGGACATGAACAATAACGCCGTCGCCGTATTAATCAGCACACCCAAAGCTGCAATCCAAATGACCGTTTCAGCGGCAACAGGCAGCGGGCTCATCAGGCGCTGCATAGTTTCCCAAGCGATACCCCCAGTTACAACCAACAGCAAGACAGCATTAATCAGTGCCGCTAGGATGGACGAACTGCGTAGACCGTAGGTGAAATCTTGAGACGGAGGGCGACGCGACAAAACACTGGCTCCCCATGCGAGTAGCAGACTTAATACATCGCTCAGGTTATGCGTGGCGTCTGCCAGCAAGGCTACTGAATGCGCCAGAAAGCCATAAATGCCCTCGACTGCGACAAATCCGATGTTAAGCAGAATGCCGACGGCAAAAGCACGCCCGAAATTGGCTGGTTTGTGACCATGAGTATGCTCATGGTCATGATGGTGCGTGTGTGTCATGTATAACCTTAAAAAAGCCGTGTTTTCTATTTAGGACGCATGCCAGTTATCTCGCTTGTCGAACGCAATTTCGACGGTTTGAATAGCTAGCTTTATTTAGGTTGCCTATAGAAATGGCAATAAAGATACATTTGCTCTACACCACTCGGTGTAACATGCAGTTCTTTGTGACTGCGCTTTAATTCAAACTCCTCTCCTAGTATATGCTCTATCTGATCTGGAGTGTATCGTTGTACTGGCAAACCACTACACTTGGGCGGTGCTTCTGGTGCGAACGTACCGATAATGAGGTGCCCACCCTGCCTTAACGCCTTAAAAAGGTTGTCCCTGTATTTTCGCTGCTGCTCGGGGGCAATGAGAAAGTGAAATACGGCTCGATCATGCCATAATTCATAGTGATTCATCGGCAAATCAACTTCGGTGATATCCCCCTCCAGCCATGAAATTAAGTCGGTTCTTTTTCCTAACCGTGCCTTAATCGTGGACAAGGCTTTCTCCGATAAATCGAGAACCGTTATTGATCGATAGCCTGCGCCCCACAGGTCATCGACCAACGTGGAAGCGCCCCTGCCGACATCAATGATGGGAGCGTCATCCGGCAAACCAAGCTCCTTAATCCAGCTCAGGGAGGTCTGCAAATGAGGTTCATACCAACCAACTTTCTCGGTCGGTTTCGTCGAGTATACTTGTTCCCAGTGATCTTTTGGGTTCATTTCACCCAGCCTAATCGTGTTTCATTGAACATTATGCCTATGTTATCAATAGGTCAAAGATAATCGGGCATAACACTGAGTGAGCATCACAATAACGAAGGCGATGTATGCAGTGCTCGAATGGACTGCCGCAAGATACTGAACGCAGAGCTGAGAAAGAGGCTTGCAATAAGGCTGCCAACAACAATATCCGGCAAGCGTGAGGCGAGCAGAGAGCTACCAGCAGCGGCTAGCAAGACACTGACGTTCGCGATCAGGTCATTTCTGGAACATAGCCATGTGGAACTCATGTTGAGGTTATCGCTCCGGTGACGATAGAGCAGCAAGAAACAAACAAGATTTGCGGCAAGTGCTACTCCGCCGATGATCCCCATTGTTTCCACACTCGGCATGATAGGGTAAAACACCTTATAGGCGGCTTCCGCCAGCACACCAAGACCAAAGGCGAGCATGAATACACCCTTCACCAAAGCCGCCCCTGCCTGCCAACGTGCCGAACGCGCAAGTACGAAAAGGCTGAACCCATACACCAAGGCATCGCCGAGCATGTCGAGAGCGTCCGCGAGAAGCGAAGTGGAGTGAGCCAGCAGTCCCGCCCAGCCTTCTACAAAAAACATCGTGGTATTGATGATAAGCACGATCCACAACACTCGCCCATGCTTAGTTCGCATGGCAGTTATCTCGCAGCTTTTATCTTCACAGCAATTTGCCATCAGTTTTAACCCATAACCAAAGCACAGTAAGCGCGTCAGTTTGAACTATGCTTCAACTTAGCGTCAATCTTTCAAGCGAACTCGCGTCATATCAGGGTCGGTTCTGCCTTCCATGAAACACTATTATCAAGCCTGCTTCAGATAGTCTGCGTATTTTATGATTGTCCGAAAAAATCCTAATTTGTAGGATAGGCAGAAGAACTGAACGTCGGCTTTGGGTCGTCCTGAGACGATCAAACTCAGTCATATTTACAGTTGCCAATGGCTGCTTTCGTGTAATGACATTGGGTTGGTTTCTCATAATTTTCGCCGGCCTATTTGACTGGAACACCCCCCAGAATTAAGGCTTTGGACGAAAACAACCGACTCCAGACCTCGGCTTCAACTCCGCTCTCCCCCGATCTTCTCGTAGAAAATCGGGAAGCTATTCCTGTCGACATCCTTAACTTCACCGATTTGCTCCATCGATTACCCCAAGCCGCCTTGTCTCGATACCTAAAACTGGAACATTGCCGAAAACTGCACGCGATGCAAATCCCCATTGGCGCCGCTTTCGATTTCGCGCATCGCATAGGTGTATTCCAGGCCGAAGGTGGTTTGCAGCAAGGGGCTCCATAACAGGTTGATCAGCCCCGACTGCGCCCATTTGGAAACGGTGCCGGAAACGAAGTGCGGGTTGTCGGCGTAGGCAAAGCCATAGCCCACGGTCGAGCGCCATTCCTGTCCCCACCAATGCCGGTAGGCGAGATAACCGCTGTAAGCGTCGAACAAGTGAATTTTACCTTCCGTATCGAGCGCAGCGTCGTTGAACAGATTGTTCGAAGAATAGCGGCCTAGCGCATTGCCGTAAGCCAGCATGAAACGGACGTCGTCGCGGCCGTAGGCGTTGATTTTTCCGGCCAGGCTGACCGCGCCGCCGAAGGCGCTGTCGGCGGTTTTGTCCGCGATACGGATATCGCGCGCCATCGCCGCCAGCGATAGCGTTCCCCACGGCTGGGTCGTGCTGAAGCGGGTCACGATATCCGGCGCACGGTCGTCATCCGGCGTTAGCCGAATGCCTTGCGGGTTGGTCAGCGTACTTTCCGGCGATTCGAGCGCGACATGCCAATCGATCGGGTTGTTGCCGATGCTGAACGGTTGCGTCCAGCGCACCTGCGGCTGGCGCACGAAGATTCTGCCGAGCGGCCCGCCGACGAAATCGTTCAATTCCGGCAAGGCCTGCGCGTCCATGAACGTGGTCCAGGTCTGGCCGGCGAGGAAACGGCCCAATTGCCCGTAGGCATGGCGCATGCGCGGCGCGTAGGAATTGCTGACTCTTTCGTCGCCGGGGGACTGGAAAGCGAAAAAATCCAATTCGAGATAGGTATTCAAATCGCCGAGCCGCGTCGGCGTGAAACTTTTCAGCCAGAACCGGCTTGAGCGGGCATGAAAATTGATCTGATTATCCTCGGCGTGGCTGTCGTCGACCGGAATCGAGCCGGGCACCAACCACTGGTCGCCCTGGTTCGTGCGGCCGTTGTCGCCTGTGCTCTGGCTGTTATAGATCGCGTCCAGTTTGACGAAACCGCCTATCGCCAGCGAGGTATCGGTGCCCGGAATTTTGATCGAACCTTTGGTCGCGCCGGCTTCGACCGGTTTGGCGGCGGGCTTCGGCGCCGTCTCCGGCGTCGCCGCGGCGGTTTGCGGGGGCTTTGCAAGCTCGACCTGCGCGGGCGCCGCGCTTGCCGCCAGTTCTTTTTCTTCGAGCTTTTTTTCCATGGCCTCCATGCGCGCGGTCAATAACTTGAGTTGTTCCCTGAGGTCGTTGACGGTTTGCTGGAGATTTTCCTCGGCATGCGCGAACGGCATCAGAAAAAATGCCAGGAGCATAAAAATGGCGATACGGTTCAGCATGATTCAAGCACTCAATGCGGCAATTGTCGGAATGAACGATGGCATTCATTGCAAATCGCAACGATTTGCTCGAGACGTTTCGGAATGCCGTCGACATAATTTTGTTCGGCCTCCTGCTTTAGCTGAGCGACTTGCTCCTTTAATCGGCCGCTCAAATCCAGAAAGGCCAGCCTGTCTTGCGGATTCAACGCCAGTGAAGGCAGCGCGTTGGGTATCTCCTGCACCGTCCCGAGCATCACCCCGGCGACTTCCGCCATTTCCTGCAGGCGTAGACGGCGCTCTCGATCCAGTTCCACTTCGGTCAGAAGATGTTCAAACATCAGATCGTTCAGCCGGCTCATCAGATCCTGCAAACGTTCGCTCTGAATGGCATGCAGCGCCGGCTTGCCGGTGTCCTGGAGGGTTGGCGAGGCGTGTCTTTCGGCGCCGCAGGCGAGAAGCCATAAGGCGCAAAGGCTTGGAATCGATCGCTTCATAAGGTTTTTCTCGTTAAAAAAGCGCGGATGGCGAGGAGGAAACAACTGTACAGATGGATTTAGCGTAGGCTATGTTGCTAACGACGAGGAAGACATTCAAGCCATTGGGCATCGAATGTCAGGGAGCGCGGCTGCCACGCAGGCCTAGGTGATGGAGAATTGCGGCGAAGGTACGACGGGGTCAAGGGTCTGATCTTGGTTTTGACCCCGTCTTTGGGATAAAGAAAAATATGTGGTCGGGAAGTATCCCGCCCGGCAAGGTTTAGTTTGGCTCGTTGTCAACCTGGCATTGAATGTCTGCGCCGCCTGTGACAAAATTGTTGCTGTCTAGCCCGCCATTGATACTGGCACCCGGCTCATTACAGATGTCGGTTTTATTTCCCTTCACGGTATTTTTATCAATGATGGTGCCTGTGCCGGAGTTAGCAATGCCTTCGCCGAGGTTGCCCATGGATTTATTGTTTTCCAGCTTGTTGCCAGAACCGCTACGGATGTAGATTCCCGATCTGCCGCTTTTATTGATGGTATTGTTTAAATAAGTGTTATTGTCGCCTGAATCGTGTCTTATGCCGGCAAAAAAGGCTGAGTTGATTTTATTGCTGTCAATAGTGTTGTCTGAGCCCCTGATGGTAATACCTGATTCCTCCGAGCTTTCTGAGCCTGTTTTGGCAATGTTGTTTTTGCTGATAATGCCGTCATCGCCTTCAAAATAGATTCCATTTTCACCTGTGCCGGAAATAGTGTTATTGCTTATTTCCAGTTTAGATCCACGCGCATCAACACCGCTGTCATCATTGGGTGCATTGATGATTTTATTGACTTTAACGAAGCCGCCGTTACAGGTCTTAATGTCATTGTCCGAGGCAGAACAGTCCACATAAATACCACCGCTATGATCTGAGCGGTTATTTTCTATGTCAGGATTGTCACCTTCAACAGTAATTGAACCTGCGCAATCAACCAGCTTGTTTTTTTGAACCTTGGCGTTGTTACCAACTATGTTAATGGCAGCATCATTGCAAAGCGTAAGGCTATTGGCTGTCACTTCAGCATCGTTGCCCTGTATATAAAAGCCATTATCTGTGCTGGCTACTTTATTATTCTCGAGGATGATTTCATTACCCTGCAGCTCAATCGAATCACCTCGCCCGCCATTGAACAGATTTTTGCTGATCGTTGCCTTGTTGCCTGAGCCTTCGATGTCTTGATTATTATCGTAAAAACAATTGCCGGCAACCGAGAGATTGTCGGCATTATTAACCAAAATCGCAGGGCTGGCATGTCCTATGGCGATTTTTTGTATAGTGATACCCTGGCTGTTGACAGAAACCCCTGTATTGTCACAATGATTGGTGTCGCAGGCTTCAATGCGGGTTGAACAACCTGCACCTGCCAGGGTGAGGTTGGGCTTGTTGATACTGGGTGATTCATTGTAAATGCCCGCGGCAATTTTAATGGTGTCGCCGTTGGCTGCGGCGTCAATTGCTTCCTGGATTGTAGCTTTGCAGGATTCAGAGGCCTTTTTGGGATCTACGCAAATAGTTGCCGCAAAAGCGCTGTTGCCAATCAGCAGCATCGCAATAGCACCTGCCAGCCGGTTTTTTTTGTATGCAATCATGTTTCTTCCTTTTTTATTGTTATATGAGATTTGTTTTCAATGCCGTTAAGCCAAGAAAAACGCTGGGTATTCCACATCAAGCGGATATCAAAGCGTAACTTTATGCTTTTGGCTCGCTACCCATTCAGGTTTCAGGGTTAGCTTAGCTGCATTGAATTAATTTTCCATGAAGATAAAAAGATACTCAAAAGATTTGATCAGGGTGATGCCTGTTAAAGATCCTGGATCTGCACAAGATGACCTACGCGACTGAGGATTGCGACCGACGGCGCGAAGGAATCCCTTCTCCAACGGTTTGAGCGCCAAGCCGTCAAGCCATCCAGATACGGATGACGGTAACGGCCAAGCCCGCCGCGCCGCAGGCCGCGATCACCGGGATTACGCCGACCTTGTAACGCAACAGCACCAGCAGCGCGCCGGCGCCGATCAGCGCCGAGATGAAGTCGAAGCGCCCGGAGAGGCCCTGTGGCCAGAACACATGAAAGGCGAAGAACACGGCCAGATTCAGGATCACGCCGACCACCGCGGCGGTGATGCCGGTCAGCGGCGCGGTGAATTTGAGATTGCCGTGCGTCGACTCGATCAACGGCGCGCCGGCCAGGATGAACAGGAAGCTCGGCAGGAAGGTGAAATAAGTGACCACGAAGGCCGCCGCCGCGCCCGCGAGAAAGCGCTGCTCGGGTCCGAATAGCGTCTCGCCCCAGCCGGCGACGAAACCGACGAAGGAGACGACCATGATCAAGGGGCCCGGCGTGGTTTCGCCGAGCGCCAGGCCGTCGATCATTTGCTCGGGGCTGAGCCATTGAAAATGCTCGACCGCGCCCTGATACACATAGGGCAGCACCGCATAAGCGCCGCCGAAAGTCAGCAAGGCGGCCTTGGTAAAGAACCAGCCCATTTGCGTCAACGCCCCGTCCCAGCCGTAGCGCGCGCACAAAAAACCCAGCATGCCGCCCCATAGGATCACCCCGGCCATTAGCACTTGGGCGAGGCGCTGCCAGCGAAAACGCGCATGTTCCGGCGTCGGCGTGTGATCGTCGATCAACGCCGGACCGTAACTTCGCTGGGCGGCGCCATGACCGCCGACCGCGAATTTTTCGGGTGCCCACTTGCCGCCGATTGCACCCAGCACCGCCGCGCTCAACACGATCAACGGAAACGGCGCATGCAGCAAGAAAATCGCCAAAAACGCCAGCGCCGCAATCGCCCAGAGCAGCGTATTTTTGAGCGCCCGCGTCCCGATGCGGTAGGCTGCGAACAGCACGATGGCGGTCACCGCAGGCTTGATGCCGTACAGCATACCGGCCACGGCCGGCACTTGCCCCCAGGCCAGATAAATCCAGCTCAACCCGAGCAGGATGAACCATGACGGCAGCACGAACAGCGTGCCGGCGATCACCCCGCCCCAGGTCCGATGCATCAGCCAGCCGATGTATGTCGCCAATTGCTGCGCTTCGGGGCCGGGCAGCAGCATGCAGTAATTCAGCGCATGCAAATATCGCCGCTCGGAAATCCAGCGCTTGTTCTCGACCAAATCCTGGTGCATGATCGCGATCTGTCCGGCGGGCCCGCCGAAGCTGATAAAACCGAGTTTGAGCCAATAGCCGAAGGCCTGACGCAGCGTCACGGGCTGGGGCGGCGTCTGGGCCGTATCGAGCGAATGCATGATGCGCTTCCTGAAGCGTAGTTTGATTGATGGAAGCCGCGGCATCGCTCGGGCTGCTCAGGGCGGCCCGAGCGATGCCGCCAGCTTGAATCTACGAATTATAACCAAACCCGCCCCAGACTTGACGCGAATCTTGCGGTGTTTTGATTCAGGCTTGATTTGAAGCAATCAGTTTTTGATAAACGGCCAGATCGACCGCAGAGAAACAGCAGAAAACGACCTCCTCGATCGAGGGAAGACGGCCGACCGCCGCCACGACAGCCCGATAAGCCACTTGCGCGGCCAAATCGGCCGGATAGCCGTAAACGCCGGTGCTGATGCCGGGAAACGCGAGGGTGCGAAGCTGATGTTCGGCGGCAAGCTCCAGCGCGCGCCGGTAACACGAGGCCAGCAGTTCGGGCTCATGGCGGGTTCCCCCATGCCAGATGGGGCCGACCGTATGGATCACATGACGGGCCGGCAGGTTGTAACCCTGGGTCAGCTTCGCATCGCCGACCGCGCAGCCGCCCAGCGTCCGGCATTCCCGCAGCAATTCGGGCCCCGCCGCGCGATGAATCGCGCCGTCAACGCCGCCCCCTCCGAGTAGGCTGGAATTGGCCGCGTTGACGATCGCATCGACCGCCAGCGTGGTGATGTCGGCCTGTAAGGCGATCAGTTTTGCAGTCATCCGTCACTCCGACAATAAATGCACGCATGAAACCGACTCAAGAAAACCGCACCCGATTTCCCCATCCATTTTTTCGTGCCTTTCGGGTTTTTCGTGGAAATTCATCGCGCGCCTACCAGCCGCCGCCCAAATCATAGATTGCATCCTTCACCAGGCCGGTGCCGATCGCGATCATCAAAATATCGGACGCGACCCGCACAAAACGGTAGCCCGGAGGCGGATACCCTAGCCCCGCCAGCACGGGCGGCGGCACATCGTAATAAATCACATTGCGCGGCAAGGGCCGGCCGATCGCCCATTTTCTTGCCTGGCCGGGCGGCATGCAGCCGTTGTGTTTCTTGGCCAGCCCCGGAGGGCAACGGCCGCCGCGGTATTCGTCATGGTAATAATTGTAAACGCTCGTGCGGTGCTGATCGCCGAAGTATTCTCCCCCGCTATAGCGAGGCCCCTCGTAGCGCCGGTCATCACGACGATCCGCATGATCGCTATCCCGCTGATTCCGATAGCGGCTGTCGCCGTTCCAATCGCGCCGATCATTTTCCCTATCGTAACGCCCTCTGTCGGAATAATCCCGTCTATCCGGCCAAGGCTGATCCTGCTGATTTTTCCCGCCGTGTGGATTGCCGGCCCATGACGGCTTGTCCGCGAGCGCAGGATTTGCGGCCAACGCCGCAGCGGCCACGACTAACGCGAGGCATTGAGTTTGAAAAGCCGATGTCGCCATGATCTGTCCCCTCACTGGATTTGAAACATTGAATCGTTAGACCGCTTGCCGGATTATCTCCCCGACGCCTGCGCGCAACGGCCTTTTTACTTGAGTTTCAGCATAAACCTCGACGATGAATATTCGCTTAAAAGCTGCGTTTGTTGACTGTTGCTTGCGCCGTCGGTTCAATCATCCTCATCGGGTATTTGCGCGCGGAATTCCTCGGACAACAGCATTTGCCCGCCGACCGTCACGACTTCTTCTCCGGGCTTCAGCGCGTCCCTGACAAAATAGCCTCCGGCCATCGGGGCATAATCTGCGAGCAAGCGCCGGCTGAAGACATCCTCGGCGGTTTTGACATAGACGAACGCCTGATCCAGCGACCAGATCAGCGCGGAGCCGGGTATCGCAACGCCGGTTTCCCGGGTACGCCCTTCCGGCAGCCACACGCTGACCGTCATGCCGGGCCGGATGCGCTTACCGCCGGTGCGGAAAAAATAGCTCGCGCCCTGCACGGTCTGATCGATTTGCGGCGCGGGCGAAATATAAACCGCCTTCTCCGCCTGGCTTCGATTGCCTTCCGGATCGATAAAAACCGCCGCCTCGGCGGCGGGCAGCTCCTTGCCGGCCGGCAACGTGACCAGCAGCAAGGTCTCCTTGCCTGATACGAAATCGCCGAGGCGGTCCTTGTCGGACGCAAACGCCCAACCGGCAAGCTCGCTTCCCCAGGCCACCCTAGCCTCTTCGAGCACCGCATCGCTTTGCGCGCGCCGCGCTTCAAGCTGCGCCTTGTCGGTCTGCCAGAGCGATTGCTGCTCCTGTACGATCCGTTTCGCGGCAACTCCATGCCGGTATAAGTCTTCGGTGCGCCGGATGCTCTGCCCGGACTGCGTCAGCCTTGCATTGGCGCTCTGCTGCTCGGATAAAGCGACCCGGTACTGGCTTCTGATCGTCACCAGCGCCTGAACATTGATCGCCTTGCCGTAGGCGGCGAACTCCGGCTGATAAGCGGCCGGCTGCACTTTGATGATCTCCAATCCGACCAGTTTTTGCTTTTCCTGATCAAGCTCGACCACCGGCAGACCGGCCTCTGCCTCCGGCTTGACCGCTTCCGCCTCACCCTCGGCGGCCGATACCGGAACGCCGAGCGGACACAGCGCGGCAAGGAGCAGAAACAGGCGGAAAGCAGAGGTCGACATCAGGCAACGCTTGGGCTGGAGACAAGGCTCATAGCATAGCCGGTATGCTGCCGGGCGTAAACCTGAAGGGAATACTCGAGATCATGTCTTGAACGGTTTGAACAGGCATAGCAAATTCGGGTTACAATGCGAAGACAAACTGATCGCTGCGGCAAGGCAGCATTTCCCCCTACTGAAAAAGGAGCGTTTCCCGTGCTTTACACCCCAGAAATCGTCGAAGAGCTGAACGTGCTGACCCGTTATAATCTGACCACCACCCTAGAAGGCATCAAGGTTCATAAAAATGCCGATCCGGGCGTGATCGCAGCGACCCTGCGCCTGTTCCATAAAGGCCTGGTGACTCAGGAAGACGGCGGCTATCTGACCGCGCTCGGCCGCGAAACCGCCGAACACGCGCAGGCGGCACTGGATATTCTGACCGCGGCTTGATAGATTAATCAGGCCTTAGCGTGAAGGGGGGATTATGCCCCCCTTGTTCCGTCGATCATTTGACTCACTCACTGCCGATGCCCGATAGTACATCCCCCAAACCATCCAGCTCGATCGCCTTGATTCCGGTAGACCCCGCGATCGAAAACTATATGCGCGGCCTGCTCGGACGCACCGACGCTCCGGTGCTGCACGAAATGGAAGCATTGGGCGCCCGGAGGAATTTCCCGATCGTCGGTCGTCTGGTCGGAGTGTTTCTGGAAGCGCTGGCCAAATCGGTCAACGCAAGGCGCGTGTTTGAGTTCGGCAGCGGCTACGGCTATTCGGCCTACTGGTTTGCCAAGGCGGTCGGCCCCGAAGGCCGCGTCGTCTGCACCGACGGCGATCCGCATAACCATGAACAGGCCGAACGCTTTTTGCAAGCGGCCGGCTTATGGGACCGGATCGACTTCCACACCGGCTTCGCGCAGGACATCTTCGCTCAAACCGACGGGCTCTTCGACATTTGCTATAACGATGTCGACAAAGGCGGCTACCCGGAAGTCTGGCGCCTCGCGAAAGACCGCATCCGCCCCGGCGGACTCTATATCGCCGACAATGTGCTCTGGCACGGCCGCGTCGCGGTCGAGGAATTTACCGACATCGCGCCCGGCTGGACCGAAGCGATACGCGAACATAACGCGCTGATCTTCGACGACCCCGATTTCGATGCGTACATCAACCCGACACGGGACGGCGTGATCGTCGCGCGCAAATTGGACCGCTAACCCCCTATGCCGGCCCGCCTCGTCTTCTGCTTGCTGATCCTGGTTTACACGCCGCTCCTGCATGCGCACAAGGCCAGCGACAGCTATCTGACCCTGAAAGTCGCGGGCGACCGCATCGAAGGACGCTGGGACATTGCACTGCGCGATCTCGACTACGCGCTCGGCCTCGACAGCGATGACAACGGCGAAATCACCTGGGGCGAGGTGCGCAGCCGCCGCGCTGCGGTTTTCGGCTATGCGCTGAGCCGACTGAACCTGAGCGGCGGCAATCCCCCCTGCCCGCTGCAAGCCGGCGACTACCTGATCGACTCGCATACCGACGGCGCCTATGCGGTGCTGCTGTTTACGGCCGTTTGCGGCGCGGAATTGTCCACTATCGGCGTCGACTATTCGCTGCTGTTCGATCTCGATCCGCAGCACCGCGGCCTCTTGCGCATCGAATACGGCCAGGCGACGCATACGGCGGTGCTGAGCCCGACCCATCACAATCAGCCCATCGAACTGGCCGACGTCAAACCCGGCGCCGCGCTCCTGCAATACCTGAGGGAAGGCGTCTGGCATATCTGGCTCGGTTACGACCACATCCTGTTTCTGCTGAGCCTATTGTTTCCGGCCGTACTGATTCGCCAGGAGCGGTCTTGGCGGCCGGCCGAACAGTTCCGCCCGGTGCTGCTCGAAGTCGTCAAGATCGTGACCGCCTTCACCGTCGCGCATTCCTTGACCTTGAGCCTGGCGACACTCGGCGTGATCGAGTTGCCCTCGCGCTGGGTCGAATCGGCGATCGCGGCCTCGGTCGTGCTGGCGGCGCTGAATAATGTATATCCCTTGATCAGCAAGAAATTGTGGCTGGTCGCTTTCGGTTTCGGGCTGATCCACGGCCTCGGCTTCGCGAACGTGCTGAAAGACCTGGGGCTGCCGAACAACCTGCTGGTCCTAGCCCTGCTCGCCTTCAACCTCGGCGTGGAGGCCGGCCAGCTCGCGATCGTCTCGGTGTTTTTGCCTGCCGCTTTTTTCTTGCGGCGCAGCTGGGGCTACCGCCAGCTGTTGGTCCATGCAGGATCGGTGCTGATTGTGTTCGTCGCGCTGATCTGGTTCGCGGAGCGGGCGATGAACACCCAACTGGTCGACTGGGAGTCTTTGTTCAAATGAACGGCCGGAGCATGCCCGCTAAATGAAACGCAAACTCGTCGCCGCGATCAGCGCGATCCTGCCCCTCCATCTGGCCCTTGCCGCCCCCTATCGGCCCGATCATGACGCCCAGGTACTCGAACGCTTGCCGGCGGTATCCGGCCCCGCAAACCGGGAACTGCGCGCATTGCGCCAGCAGTTGGCGGCCAATCCCGGCCGGACCGAACTCGCGCTCGATCTGGCCGAACGCTATCTCGCCCGCGGCAAAGCCGAGGCGGACCCGCGCTATTACGGCTATGCCGAAGGCTTGCTGAAAGCCTGGCCCAAAACGCCGGAGCCGCCGCCGAAAGTATTGCTGCTCGGCGCGCTGATCAAACAGCACCGGCACGACTTCGACGGCGCCTTGCAGGATCTTGATACGCTGCTGCGACGGCAGCCGGACAATGCGCAAGGCTGGCTGACCCGCGCGGTAATCCTTCTCGTGCAGGCCCGTTACCCCGACGCGCTGCAAAGCTGCGCCCCGCTGATCGAACTCGACGACGCCTTGCTGGCAGGCACCTGCCTGGCAGAGGTCAACAGCCTGATGGGACAGGCGCGAAAGAGTTATGATTTTTTGCAGGAGACGTTGGCCGATCAAGCGGAAGCCGGCGCCGAACAGCGGCAATGGACCCTGACCGTGCTGGCCGACATCGCCGCCCGTCTCGGCAAGCCCCTGGAAGCGGAAAAGCATTTTTCCGAAGCCATCCGCATCGATTACCCGAATGTTTATCTCTTCGGCGCCTATGCGGATTTTTTGCTCGATCAGCACCAGCCGCAAAAAGTGCTGACGCTATTGCAGGACAAAAGCCGGATCGATGCGCTGTTTTTGCGCAGCGTACAGGCCAAACAGCAACTCGGGAGCAACGATCTTGCCCAGGCGACCCATGAACTCGAGGCCCGCTTTGCGGCCAGCCGGATGCGCGGCGAAAACCTGCACCAGGGCGATGAAGCGCGCTTTACGCTGCATCTATTGAACAAACCCGAAGACGCCTTGCGGCTGGCCAAAGCGAACTGGCAGGCGCAACGCGAACCGAAGGATGCGCGCATTTTGCTGGAAGCGGCATGGGCCGCGCAGGATGCCGAAGCCGCGAAGCCGGTGCTCGATCTGTTGAGCGCAAGCGGAATGGAACATCCGCAACTACGGCAATTGGCCGCAGAAATCAGGCAACTGCGGTAGAGGGCGGCAAGGGATGGACGAAAGCGATAGAGTATGAGGGGACGGGTATGGGTCCCGTCCCCAGTTTTATGCAGCCGGATCAAGCATGATGATGCTTGCAGCAGCGCCTGCGGCACCAGATCACCAGCCCGGCGATGAGTCCGACAAGGATCAGCCCCGGAATCACCACGAACTTCAGGATATAAGGCCAGCAGGATGGCGGCGGCGTTTGCGGTCTGGCCGGCCAGGGCTCGGCCAGATAAGGAAACTCGCTCAACAACGGCTTGTCGTTGACGGTCGCACGCGGCCACTGCTTGGTATCGATGAAGGCGTTTTCCTGCAACGGGCAATCGCCCTGATTACAGGTCAGCAAGGCCACATCGTCGGTCAAGCGCCGGCCGTTCGGAAAGCCCGGTGCAAAGCGGTTCGTGTAAACCATCACATCCGGCACCATGTCGTAATGGCGGATCAGCAAACCGCTCAATTGATTCAACTGCGCCAGCGGAGGAATGCAGGCCAGGAAAAAGTCCTGCAATTTCTTCCGGGATACGGCCTTTTCCTTGATCAAGGCGACATGCTGATTCGGATGCACCGTATTCAAAATGTCGAAGCGCCCCAATTGCGTCCGGTTCGAGCGGCCGACATGATCGATCTGCTTGCCGTCTTTAACGCTCTTGGACGTTCCCCACAACAGCCAGTCCTGCTGATTGGCCGGAAACGCGGTTTTCGGAATTTTCATCACCATCGTGACCACGTTCACGTTAAAGAAACGGGGGAAGATGAAAGGGTCGTCGCGAACGCCCGTGTACATCACGATGCTTTCGGGATTCTTCAGGCCTTTGACAGTCTTGTCTTTCAGCGATGCATCATCGTTCAGATGGATCGTAACCTGAGCGTCGGCTTCGATCGTTTCGGGATTCACGATCGTGCCGCCGTAGCGAGCCTTATCTTCCGCGTTATCGAATTTGAGCTTGCTGTGCAGGTCGAAATGGACCGTATACTCGTAAGGCGCAAAATTGTAAGGCGGCGCCGCGGTCAGGGAACGTCTGACATTGAAGACGACGATCATGTTGTCGCCTTCTGGATAAAAGAATAAGCCGGTAATATTCGGCTCCTGTGTCTTGGGATCAAGATTGATCGGATCGGCATGATCCGAAGCAATAGACAAGGAGGACACCAGCGATAACAACGAAAGCAATAGAATGCGCGCGTATAACATAACAACCCCTTTATTCTGTTAAAAATTTGGGTGAAGACTGCATGCGTCCGCGGCAGCTTAATACGAAATTCCTTATACTTTATTTAAGCGATGGCGGCGTTGATTGGCGGCTAACTTGGGGCGCATGGCGCGTCATCATATACCCGTTCAAGTAATGACACAAGCCTCTAGCCGATTGAGCTGAACCCGCACCGGCACGACCGATCAAACTCCATTCGTCCTATGCACGATATCGACAGCATGACGCCGAAATCGCGAAGACATTCCGTAAAATGACCCGCTGCGATTTTTTGCTGTTACTATAAAGAGCATCGGCAATAACAGAGACGACTCTGTTCCGCCCCAGACCACGCAAGCCAAATTTTGGCCAAACCCCGTATCAAATACCCGCAATGAACAACCACCCCACCCTCCCCGCCGCCGAGGCTTTCAGACTCCTGAGCACGAACCATCGGCTGTCCGTGATCGATGTCAGGTCGGAAGGCGAATATCACAAGGCGCATTTTGCGCATACGGTCAATATCCCGATTCTTTCGGATGCCCATCGTCATGACGTCGGGTTGACCTATAAGACCGAAGGTTCGGAAGCGGCGAAGGTCTTGGGACACCAACTGGTCAGCGGGGACTATCAAGACGCGCTGATTCGCCGCTGGTGCGAGGCGATCAAAACTCATGCCGAGGCGCCGGCCTTGCTTTTTTGCTGGCGCGGCGGCCTCAGGTCGCGCATCGCGCAGGACTGGGTTTATCAACAGGGCCTGGAAGTGCTTCGCGTCGAGGGCGGTTATAAAGGTTTACGCCACGAAGCGCTGAAGGCGCTGGAAAATCCGGCGCCCTTTGTGATTCTTTCCGGCATGACCGGTGCCGGCAAAACCCGTTTGCTGCACCGGCTCCCAAACATCGTCGATCTCGAAGCCCTTGCCCATCACCGCGGCAGCGCCTTCGGATCGCATTTCGGCGCCAGCCAGCCGCAACAGGCGACGTTTGAGAACGGCCTGGCGCAGGCGCTTTATCGGGTGGCGCCGAACTATGTGCTGGAAGATGAGAGCCCCAATATCGGCCGCTGCCATCTGCCCGACGATTTTTATGCGCGCATGACGACCGCGCCGATGGTCAGTATCGAAATCCCCGCGAGGCAACGCGCATTCGCGATCCATCGGGAATACATTCAAACGCCTTTGGCCGGCGGCATGCGCCTGGAGGAACTGGAACGGCACTTTCTTTTCAATATCGACAGGATCAAGAACAAGCTCGGCGGCCTGGAGTGCGACAAGATCAAGACACTGCTGACGCGGGCGTTTGCTATCGACGCGTTGGCTGAAGACAGCACGGACGCCCATCTCGACTGGATCGAACGGTTGCTGACAAGCTATTACGACAAGCAGTATCTCTATTCGCTATCGTTAAAATCACGCAAGACCCTGTTTCAAGGTTCCTGGGAGGACTGCCTGGATTTTTTACGGACGCAGCCCCATGATTAACCGCACAACGCCGATCGTCTCGGACCTGGTCCTGCTCGGCGGCGGGCATGCCAACATCCAGGTGCTGAAAATGCTGGCGATGCATCCGATCGGAGGGCTTCGAATCACCCTGATATCCGATCAGACCCATTCGCCTTATTCCGGCATGCTGCCCGGCTATCTGGCGGGCTATTATGGCTATGAAGACTGCCATTTCGACCTCAGAAGGCTCTGCGAAGAACTCGGCCAGCGTTTTATCAAGGCCAAGATCATCGGCATCGATCCTGAGCGAAAAAAGATCCAGTTGGAGAATCGCCCGGAAATCCGCTACGACTGCGCCTCGATCAATGTCGGCATCGCCCCCAGGCGCATCGAGAATCTGGCGCCGGCGTCCGCCGCAAAGCTGATTCCGCTCAAGCCGATTTCGCAATTCATCGCGCATTGGGACCGGCTGATCGCGGACCTGAAGGCTTATCAAGGCCCTGAGCCTTTGCCGCTGGCGGTAGTCGGCGCGGGCGCCGCGGGCGTTGAAATCGCGATCATCCTGAAAATGCTGATCGATCAGAACGACTGGAACGCCGAAGTCACCTTGATTCACCGGCATGACTTCCTGGTTTCGCCCCAAGACACTCGCGCCCAGAAACAACTGTCAAACACGCTCGCCGCCGCCGGCATCCGGGTGTTGCCGAATACCGAAGTGCTGCAATTGCAGGAAAACGGCCTGCGGCTGAAAGATGCTCAAGGACGGATTCAAACGCAAGAGGTTTACCGGGCATTGATCGCAACCCAGGCCGCCGCGCCGCCGTGGTTTGAAAGATCGGGGCTGCCGGTCGACCCGGACGGCTTTGTAAAAGTCAGCGAAAAACTGCTCGCCGAGCATCAAGACGCCCTCTTTGCCGCCGGCGACTGCATTCATTTCACGCCTTCGCCGCTGAAAAAGGCCGGCGTGTATGCGGTCCGCCAAGGCCGGATTCTTGAACACAATATCCGCGCTTTTTTCACCCGCCAGGGCGCGATGAAACCCTTCCGCCCGAAAAAAGCGGTGCTGTCCCTGATCACGGTCGGCAACCGCAAGGCGATCGCGCATCAGGACAGCGCCTCGGTTCTGCGCTGGCTGCCGCCTTCGCTGTTGTGGCGCGTCAAGGACAGTATCGACCGGCGCTTCATGCGGCGTTTTCAGGCCCACACCTTTGCAGTAAAACCTGCGCATTTCAATCCGGTGATGCCTCGTCCCCAATTCACCCTGGTTCCGGAAGATTGGCAAGACAACACCTGCGGCGGCTGCGGCAGCAAATTGGCCGCCTCCACGCTGACTCAAAGCCTGAACCAACTGACGATACCGCAGGACGACTCGGTATTGCTCGGCGTCAAAGACGGCGAAGACTGCGCGCTGACACGCTTTTCCGAACAATCCCTGTGCCTGCAAAGCCTCGACCAATTCCGCGCCTTCCTTTCCGACCCCTTCGTATTCGGTCAAATCGCCGCCCAGCACGCGCTCAGCGATATCTATGCGATGGGCGGCACGGCGAAGACCGCGCAAGTCGGTTTGACGCTCGGCCCCGCCACCGAAAGGATGCATCGGGAAGATATTTTTCAGCTGATGTCCGGCGTGCTGGATAGATTGACCCCAAGCGGCGTTGCACTCGTCGGCGGCCACACCGGCGAAGGCGCCGAACTTGCGATCGCAATATCCGTCCAGGGCGAAGTCGGGCCGCAGCAGGTGCTCAGAAAACAATTGACCCGAGCGGGCAACCGCCTGATTTTGACCAAACCGATCGGCACCGGCGTGATCTTTGCCGCCAACATGCTGGCCCAGGCGAACGGAAAATGGGTTGATGCGGCGCTTTTCAGCATGCTGCAATCGAACAAACTCGCGCTGGAAGCGATCCGCCCCTTCGACATTGCCGGCTGCACCGACATTACCGGTTTCGGCCTGTTGGGTCATGCGTTTGAAATGATCGGCAAAAACGCGATAGGCGTCAAAATCGACTATCAGGCGATTCCGTTGTTCGACGGCGCCCGTGACTTATTTGCCAAAGGCTATTCCGCCTCGCTGGCCGAAAGAAATTACCAGTCCTTGCGTTCGGTCTTAAGCTCCGACCTGAACCCGGCAAATTTTCCCGCGCTGTTCGATCCCCAAACCAGCGGCGGGCTTTTGTTTTCGGTGCCCTTCGAACAGGCGCAAGACTGTCTGCAAGCGCTGCATCGAAACCATGTCGTCAACGCCTGCGTGATAGGCGAAGTGATTGACCGGAACGCAATGATCGTCGTGTGACGGAACCCAGGCAAACGCAATAAGCCGGGCCGCGGATCATCCGACGACGTTTCTGCTTCTGTCTTGACCGAAACCGAACACACCGGGTTACAATCTGACTTCTTTCAGCTACTTTTCTCAGTAAGCCATGGCCAAACCCGTCACTCCCCTGATTGCCGCCGACATCCTCATCGAATTGATCGATCGTCCCGAGCGGCCTTTCGTATTGATCGAACGCGCGTTTCCGCCCTACGGCTGGGCGATACCGGGCGGCTTCGTCGATGTCGGCGAAACGGTCGAGCATGCCGCGATCCGCGAAGCGAAGGAAGAGGTCGGGCTCGATGTGCGCCTGACCGCCCTGCTCGGCATCTATTCGGACCCGAAACGCGATGCCCGCGGCCATACGGTCACCGCCTGTTATGTAGCCGAGGCGCACGGCATGCCGAAGGCCGCCGACGATGCGAAGAACTGTGCGATTTTCACGTTTGCGACCCTGCCCGAATTATTGGCCTTCGATCATGCCGAGGTGCTGACCGATTACCGGAATTATTTGGCGACCGGCAAGGTCACACCGTTGCGCCAGTAGCGAGCCAAGGCGGCACACCGCTGCCCCTAAGATACCGGCGTATCCTATCCGCATCGAAACGACCCAAGGGAGACCCGCCACATGGCAACGCAATATATCTTTTCTTTCCAGAACGGAGACGGTAAAAACAAGGCGCTGCTCGGCGGCAAGGGCGCGAATCTGTGCGAGATGACCCAAATCGGGCTGAACGTGCCGCCGGGTTTTGTGATCTCGACTGCCGCCTGCCTCGATTACCTGCGTGACCGCCGCCTGCCCGACGGCCTGATGGAAGGCGTCAAACGCCATATCGAAGCCATCGAACAGACGACCGGCAAGCGCTTCGGCGGTAACAGCCTGCCGCTGCTGGTATCGGTGCGCTCGGGGTCGGCGATCTCGATGCCGGGCATGATGGACACGATCCTGAATCTCGGCCTGAACCGGGAGACGCTGCAAGGCCTGATCGAGGAAACCGGCGATCCGCGCTTCGGCTACGATGCCTACCGCCGTTTCATCCAGTTGTTCGGCAAGGTCGCGCTCGGCATTCCGGATGACAAATTCGATCTGCATTTCGACAACGTCAAGAAACAGGCCGGCATCAAGGCCGATGTCGCACTCGATGCCGATCATCTGAAGGAAATCAGCGACCTGTTCCTGCAAGTGGTCAAGGAAGAGACCGGCCGGCCGTTTCCGGAGGACGTGTACGAGCAGCTCGAACTTGCGATCAAGGCCGTTTTCGAATCCTGGATGGGCCGGCGCGCGATCGATTACCGACGCGAATTTCGGATCACCGAGAAGATGGCCAACGGCACCGCCGCGAACATCGTCACGATGGTGTTCGGCAACATGGGCAACGACTGCGCGACCGGCGTCGGCTTTACCCGCAATCCCGGCACCGGCGCGAACGAAATGTACGGCGAATATCTGGTCAATGCGCAGGGCGAGGATGTGGTTGCCGGCATCCGCACTCCGAAGCCGGTGCAGGAGCTGACCCGGGAGATGCCGGACCTGTACCGCCAGCTGACCGAACTGCGCGACAAGCTCGAACAGCATTACCGCGAGGTGCAGGATTTCGAATACACGATCGAGCGCGGCGTGCTGTACTGCCTGCAAACGCGGAGCGGCAAGATGAACGCGGCCGCGATGGTCAGAACCTCGGTCGAAATGGTCAAGGAAGGCCTGATCAGCAAGGAGCGCGCGCTGCTGCGGATCAACCCCGAATTACTCGAGCAGTTGCTGCATCCTCAGCTCGACCCGCACAACAAGATACCGCCGCTCGCGCAAGGTCTGCCCGCATCGCCCGGAGCCGCCTGCGGCAAATGCGTCTTCGATGCCGACACCGCCGCAATGATGGGCAAGGCCGGTGAAAAAATTATCCTGCTGCGCGAAGAAACCAAGCCGGAAGACATCCACGGTTTCTTCGCCGCGCAGGGCATTTTGACCAGCCGCGGCGGCAAGACCTCGCATGCGGCGGTGGTCGCGCGCGGCATGGGCAAGGCCTGCGTTGCCGGCGCCGAGGACATCAAGGTCGACGTGCGGTCGCGGCGCGCGCTGGTCGGCGACGTGCTGATCCGCGAAGGCGACATCCTGACCATCGACGGCGGCAGCGGCCTGATCTATCTCGGCGAAATACCGACCGTCGCGCCGACCGTATCGTCCGAATTGCAGACCTTGTTGTCCTGGGCCGACAGCTACGCGGAGCTGAAGGTGTACGCGAACGTGGACACGCCCGAAGGCGCGAAGAAGGCGCTCGCTTACGGCGCGGCCGGCATCGGGCTGTGCCGCACCGAAAGGATGTTCAACGCGAAGGAGCGCCTGCCGCTGGTCGTCGACATGATTCTGGCCGAAGACCCGGACAGCCGCGCCGCCGCGCTCGAGAAACTGCTGCCGATCCAGCGCGAGGACTTTGTGCAATTGTTCACCGCGATGGCCCCGCATCCGGTCACCGTGCGCCTGCTCGATCCGCCGATGCATGAATTTCTGCCCAGCGAACATCAACTGGAGGACGAAATTCAGGCCTTGAACAAATACGAGACCATGATCAAGGGCCAGCGCGTGACCCTCGAAACCTTGTCCGGGCACGACGTGCTGCCGGCGCCGTTCAACCTGCTCAGCGAGGACGTGATCGGCAAGGCGATCGCGAAAAAACAGCTGATGCTGAAAAAGGTCCGCGACCTCTCGGAAGTGAACCCGATGCTCGGCCATCGCGGCGTCCGCCTCGGCATGTCGTATCCGGAAATCTACAAGATGCAGATTCGCTCGGTGCTGGAAGCGGCGGCGATCTGCGCCCAACAGGGCCTCGCCATCGCGCCCGAGATCATGGTGCCGCAGGTGATTACGGTCGAGGAACTGAAGCGGGTGAACAAATATGTCGCCGAAGTCCGGCAGGAAACCGAAAGCCGCTACGGCCTGGTATTGAATTTCAAATTCGGCACGATGATCGAGACCGTACGCGCCTGCACGCGCGCCGGCCAGCTGGCCGAAGTGGCCGAATTCTTTTCGTTCGGCACGAATGATCTGACCCAGGCGACTTTCTCGTTCTCCCGCGAGGACGCGGAAAACAAGTTCTTGCCGCTATACAACGAAGTCGGCCTACTCGAGGATAACCCCTTCGAGGTGCTCGACGTGAAAGGCGTCGGCCAGTTGATGAAGATGACCGCCGAATTCGGCCGCCGCACCCGGCCCGGCATCAAGATCGGCATCTGCGGCGAACAGGGCGGGCATCCGCAATCGATCCGCTTTTGCCACCATATCAAGCTGGATTATGTGTCCTGCTCCGCCCCGCGCATCCCGATCGCAAGGTTGGCGGCGGCGCATGCGAAACTGCTCGAACATGAGTTTTCCGAACAATCGTAGCCTCGATGCAGCGTAGCGAGATCGAGGGATAAAACCCTCGATCTCGCAAGACAGCATTTATTTCGCCGCCAACGCCGCCCGCAGCGCCCCGTCTAAATCGGGATAATGAAACTTGAAGCCCTGCTGCAACAAACGCTCCGGCAACACGCGCTGGCTGCCCAACACCAGCTCGGACATCTCGCCGAGCAGGCATTTCAACACGATCGCCGGCGCGGGAAACAGCGCCGGTCGATGCAGACGGCGCGCCAGCGTACAGGTAAACTCCCGATTCGTGACCGGATTCGGCGCGGTGGCATTGTAGGCTCCCTGCATCGATTCATCGGCGATCATCGTCAGCGCTATGTCGATCCAGTCCTGCCGGTGTATCCAGGACATCCATTGCCTGCCGCTGCCGAGCCTGCCGCCGAGTCCGAGACGGAAAGGCGGCAGCATGCGCTGCAATAAGCCGCCGTCTTCCGCAATCACCAGGCCGGTCCGCATCAGGCAGACACGCACGCCGAATTGCGCAGCCCGTCTGGCCGCCGCCTCCCAATCCGCGCATAAGCGATGCGAAAAATCGGGACAGCCGAGGGATTCTTCGGTCAGCTCCGCATCGCCCTGATCTCCGTAATAGCCGATCGCGGAGCCGCTGATCAACAACTTCGGCCTGACGCTCATTCGTTCGATGCAATCGACCAGTTGCTCGGTCAGAACGATCCGGCTTTTTCTGATCAACTGTTTGCGCGCCTCGCTCCAGCGCACGTCGAAGATCGGTGCGCCGGCCAGATTAACGATCACCTCGAATGACATCTCCGGCGCCAGAAAATCCACGTGGCCGAGCCCGAACACTTCCGGCCCGAACAATGGTTCGACAAGCTCCGGCGTCCGGCTCAGCACGGTCACGTGATGGCCTTCGCCAACCAGGGTTTTGACCAAGGCCTTGCCGATAAAGCCGGTGCCGCCGGTGACTAGAATTTTCATCTGAGCGCCCTCCTGATCAAATGGATGCCGTATCGTTCCGAATTGACTCGAAACGCAACCGGGATTTACTTCAATATACCAGAATCGCTGAAGACGCCAAGCCTGACGCGAAAAATCGAAAACGCTCATCAGGCTTTGCCGGGGCAGCCCGCTCCGTTAAAATCTCCGCTTATTTGATCAGGACTTTTACCATGTTTGAGTTATATCTCGATACCGCCGACCTTAGCCAAATCGCGCGTTTCGGCGCCTCCCTGCCGGTGCGCGGCATCACGACCAATCCGTCGATATTGGCCAGGGCGAATATCGGCCTGACCGAATTGCTGCCGAAGGTCGCCGAGGTCTTGGGCAAGGAGGCCAGAATTCATGTGCAGGTGGTCAGCGAAAGCACCGACGCGATGGTCAAGGAAGCCTTGAGCTTGCAGGAGCTGCCTTATGACATCGTGGTGAAGGTGCCGGCGACCGAGACCGGCCTGGCCGCGATCCGGCAAATGAAGGCGCGGAACATTCCGGTGCTGGCGACCGCGATTTACAGCGTGCAGCAGGGATTTCTGGCCGCGTTGTGCGGTGCCGATTACCTGGCGCCTTATGTGAACCGGATCGATGCGATAGGCGCGAACGGCGTCGGCGTGGTCGCCGACTTGCAGCACCTGCTCGACCGCCATCAACTTGCCAGCAAGCTGCTGCCGGCCAGCTTCAAAAATACCCAGCAGGTGCTGGAGGTACTAAAGGCCGGCGTCGCCTCGATCACGCTGCCGGCCGACATCGCCGCCGAGCTGTTCGCGCATCCTTCCGTGGAGCCGGCGGTGAATCGCTTCAGCCAAGACTGGCAAGCGGTCTTCGGACCAACCTTATCGTTTGAAAGCTAGCTAATCGTTCAATTGCAGCACGTTGACCCGACTCCAGCCGGCCTCGATGAAATCTTCATCGACAGGCGGCATGCCGTTCAGCATCCAGCGTACCAGGATATTCGCGACATTCGGATAAGTGACCCTGACCCGGTGCGGATTTTCGAGCCAATGCGCGATCGTCTTCGCATCGAGCTCGTGCATGATGCGTCCATAGCCGAGCTGCTTTAGCGCGGCGGCGTTCGAGATTTGCTCCAGCTGCGAATGCAGCGGCTTGATCAGGATTTTCTTGCCCAATTGCAGCGCCTCGCTGACCAGTTCGAAGCCGGCATTGCTGATGATGCCGGCGCAATCGTGCAGATCGTTATGGAAGCCTTCGCGCGACAAGGGTTTGACTTGAATATGCGCCGAAGGCGATGCGATCGCCGCCGGCGTATACAGCATAAAATCAAACGCCTTGAACGGCATCAACAGCCTGACCACCTCATTCGGGTTCTCGAACGGCAGATATACGACGATCTTGTTCGCGGCGGACTGCGGCGGAGGCTCATGCGGCGCGATGATCGGCGGCAGGATAGGCTGGCCGAAATGATGCCAGTGCAGGCCGATGTTCCGCCGCGTCGGCGCGAAATATTTCATCACGCTTGCGGCGATCACATCGCCGCCTTCGCGCGGTACGCGGTGATTGAACGCATACTGATGGCCGATGCCCAAAACCTTTTTGTTGCCGAGCTTGGCCGCCCAAGCGGTGACCGGTTCGAAATCGCTGAGCACCAGATCGTAACCGCCGAGATCCAGCGCCTTGACCTCCTTGATGAAATTGATCGGACGGGCGTCGCATGCGGTTTTCAGATAGCTGACATCGCCGTTCTGGGTATGAAAGGTCAACCCTTCCCTGACGTGGTAACCGTTGAAGATTTCCATATCGAAATACTTGGCCGCATCGCGTCCGCTAAACAGATAAGTCACCTCAACGCCGGCCTCGGCAAGCGCTTTAGCCATTTCGCGCGCGCGCGTGATATGGCCGTTGCCGGTGCCCTGCACTCCATAAAATATTTTCATGCGGCTTTATTTTCCCTTTGCATCAGAAAATCCTTCCACTCCCCGGCTTTTGAGGCCAGGGTTTCCCAGTGCGTCACGGTCGTGTAATGCCATATCTTCTTGCTCATGTCGGATTGATATCCCGCGTAAAATAGCAAGCGTTGATGACAAAACGTTAACCGTTCGATGACGGTTTGATGAAGGCGACAGGAATGCGCTTGGGTTTGTTGGTCAACTTTGGCTGTTATCCGAAAGCAACGGTTGAACGGGTTGGACTAAGAAATTTTTCGTGCCTTTCGTGTTTTTCGTGGACAATGCGGTAGGTAGATGAGTCCTACAGCCGGACGATTTACGGATTCAAGTCCTGGTCATGACGATGCCGATGATGGATCACGCCCATGCTGAGCGCGATAAACAAGCCGAACACGATCACGACCGTGTCGATCGTAAAGCCGGCCCGGATCATCAGCGAGTACGCGCCGAGCAGCAACAGAATGCTCAGGTTTTCATTGAAGTTCTGCACCGCGATCGAGTGACCGGAACCCATCAGCAAATGCCCGCGGTGCTGGAGCAAGGCGTTCATCGGAATCAAAAAGCTGCCGGCCAGTATGCCGATCAGGATCAGCAGCAAGGACGCGACCCGCCAGTCGGTCACCCAGACCATCGCCAACACGACCAGCCCCATCGCGATGCCGAGCGGCAAGACTTTGACCGCATGGGTGACCGGCACCGCTTTGGCCGCAATCACCGAACCGATCGCCAGACCGACCGCGACCATCGCGGTCAATTGCGTCGCCCGCTCCAGATCGAGTTCCAGCGCGGCGGCGGCCCAGGTCAGAATGATGAAACGCAGACTGGTGCCGACTCCCCAAAACAGCGAGGTGACGGCGAGCGACACCTGCCCCAGGGGATCTTTCCAGAGCATTCCGAGACTCAGGCAGAACTCCTTGACCAAAGACGCCGGATCCCGATGCGTCAACGCATGTTCGATCTTCAGTTTGGGGATGTAGACGTTCAGGACTGCCGCGATCAGATAAATCCCGAGGATCACCAGAATCGCGAATTCGGGCGCGGTATCGATGCCGCCGTTGAACGCCAGTTCGCTAAGGTGCTGCACGATCTGCGCCTCGACCCGAGGGCCGATCAGCACGCCGCCGAAAATCGCGCCCAAAATGATCGCCGCGACGGTCAGCCCTTCCATCCAGCCATTGGCCCAGACCAGCCTTTCGAGCGGCAGACACTCGGTCAGAATGCCGTATTTCGCCGGCGAATACAGCGCCGCGCCGAGGCCGACAAAGCCGTAAGCGATCAAGGGATGCAGGCCGAACAACATCGCCAGGCAGCCGACGATCTTGATGCTGTTGCTGATGAACATCACCTGGCCTTTCGGCAAGGCATCCGCATAAGCGCCGACAAACGGGGCCAACAGAATGAACGCAAACACAAAGAATTGTTGCAGCACCGGGATTTGCCAGGCCGGCGCCGCCATCGATTTGAGCAGCGCGATCGCCGCGAACAGCAGCACGTTATCGCCGAGGGAGGAAAAAAACTGCGCGGCCAGAATCGTGTAAAAACCGCGCGTCATCGGAAGCGCTGCGCCCGCGGAAATCGCGGTAACAGGATTCAGGGCGGTAAAAGGGTTTGAGGTTTTATGCATGGGGTGCCTGCCGGTCAGTCATGAACACTCGTTTCGAGAGGCCTTTGCGCTGCCAGCACGGGCTCTTCTTTCTTGATCCAGTGCAGCAATTCCAGCTCGCCATTGAAATGCTCGACGATCGCAGTGCAGCTTTCGACAAAATCGCCGGTATTGACATACAAAAACCCTTCCATCTCCTTGATTTCGGCATGATGGATGTGGCCGCAGATCACCCCGTCCAGCCCCTTGTCGCGCAAGGTGCTGACGATGCTTTTTTCGTATTCGGATATGAATTGCACGATATTCTTGACCTTGAACTTCACAAACGCGGCCAGCGAAAAATGTGACTGAATCCCGAGCCAGCGCCGGATCGTCCGCAAGATGCGATTGATCCAGAGCAGAAAGTCATAACTCACGCTGCCCAGTTTGGCGATCCACTGATGGTATTGGGCGATCGTGTCGTACTCGTCGCCATGCACGACCAGGAACTGCTTGCCCTTGGAGGTGGTGTGCACATCCATGTTTTTGACCTCGATATCGCCGAACACATAATTGTTATAATCCCTGACATTTTCGTCATGGTTACCGGGCACATAAATGATCTGCGTGCCGTGCCGCGCTTTCCTGAGCACTTTCTGGATCACCGTATTGTGATCGCGCGGCCAGTACATTTTCTTCGACAGCGCCCAGAAATCGATGATGTCGCCGACCAGATACAGCTTTTCGCTGTCGTTGTGCTTCAAAAAATCGAGCAGCACATCCGCCTGGCATTGCGTGGAGCCGAGGTGCAGATCTGAAATCCAGATGGTTCGGTAAGAGATGTTGTCCATAGGCAATTGATGTTTCTTGTGATCTCAGCGCAGACCGATGCGGCATTGCCGATGCATGCTGCCGCATCGCCTCCTCAACGGTTTACAGTCTGCGCGATGCTAACAGAGACAAATGAAAGTTATGTGACAGGCGGAACGGTGAACCTTCGATAGGCTCGAAAGATGGGCACTAATCCTGTTAGAGTTTTATCAAAAACTGGAAAATAAGCGGCTTATATGTTAAAAATAACTTAACGCCACAAGTCTTGGTCATCGATAGCTCTCGGCAACAACCAGACGACGGCAACCCGGAGATTAACGAATTCTTTCGCATTCTTTTGAACGCCACCGCCGGTTATCTATCTTAGTAACAAAAGGAACAGAACCGGTTTTTTAACAATTTCCAAGCAAATTTTTTGGCGGCATGCCATTTCAAATCAGATCGCAACTTATCAAAATGGTTTTTCTCATTGCAATGTGCCTGCTGGCCAATAGTGCATTTGCGGGCACATCCACCGAACTGCGGTCGAGCAGCCAGACTTCGGCGCCTTATTCGCTAGAGCTGAGCGCAAAAGAAAAAGTTTGGCTTGCACGCCATAAAACAATCCGGGTTGCTTTCGACGACTCCCTGCCGCCTTACAGTTTTGTTGATCAAAACGGAAAGTTCAGCGGCATCGCAGTCGACATTTTCAATGCGCTCAGTCAAAAACTCCCGATCCGCTTTGAACATCAGCCGCGAAAAAGCTGGAATCAGATCTACAGAGCCGTTGCCGAACGTCGCACGGATATTGTGGCGACCATGGTGGACCGGCCGGAACGCCGCTTATTATTTAATTTTACCCACCCCTATCTGACCAAATCCCTGGCCATCATCACCCGGAAAAATGACACGGCGATCAAAAAGCCCAGTGATCTTGCCGGAAAAACCGTCGCCTATATCCTTAACTATCAATATGCCGAGGGCATCAAAAAAAAGCATCCGTCCATCAAACCCCATGTCGTGAAGTCGATGCGGGAATGTCTACAATCGGTCAGCACGAAAAAAGCGGATGCCTGCATCACCTTTGTCGGCACCGCCAGTTATTTACAAACCGAATACCGATTAAGCGACATCAAATTTGCGGGCTTTTATGAACGCCGTACCGCCGATGAAAGCATTGCGGTGCGCGGCGATTGGCCGATACTGGCCGGTATTATGCAAAAAGGGCTGGATGCCTTAAGCGAAGCCGAAATGAACGCGATCTATTTCAAATGGGTGCCGCCGCCCGCTGTGGCCCCTGTCGTAGCCAAAGAAAGCCCAGCCCCAAAAAGCATCGTGCACACCATCAAGACCGCTCCTCCCCGCCGCGAAGAGAATTATTGGCTATCCACCTGGCCATTGCTCGCGGTTGTCGGCGTGGTCGGCTTATGGACCCTGCGCGTCCGGCTCCATCACCGGCATCCGGTACCGCCACCGCAGAATCCCTTCTCGCCAGACTCTCAGACCGTAACGGCCTCTCCGAACGATTTTGAAGAGATGCTGCTGAAACGCGCAACCGAACTGAAAAACCGCGATACCCGGTTTCGCAATCTGATCGAAAATCAGAGCAAAAATTATTTTTTCTTTCAGTGCGACAAGCAGAGCAAAATCACTTATGTCAGCCCCTCCGTCTCGGCAATACTCGGCTATAACCCCGAAAAATTCATCAGCACTTTTCAGAATCGTATTACCGACCATCCGGAAAACATAAGAATCAGCAGGCTGCTGGAGTTATGCCGCCAGGGCAAGCCCTGCCCGCCCTATGCGCTTGAAGTCTATGACAGCGACAACGAACGGCGCTGGCTCGAAATCACCAGCGAGCCGGTTTATGACGAGTTCGGCAACTGCATCGGCGTGGACTGCCTGGTTTTCGAAATCACCAAACGCAAACAGGAAGACGAACGCCTCATCTGGCTGTCCTTCCATGACGAACTTACCGGCCTTGCCAACCGCCGGATGTTGGTCGATCGTTTACAACAGTCGATCACGATGGCGCATCGCAGTCGGGTGTCCTTGGCGGTGCTTTTTCTGGATCTGGACGGATTCAAATCGGTGAATGATAAGATGGGTCACGCGGCAGGCGATTATGCGCTGAAGGAAGTGGCGATAAAGCTCTCGGGGATAGTGCGAGACTCCGATACCGCCGCGCGTTTAGGCGGCGACGAATTTGCCTTGTTGCTGCCGGACGGCGACGAGGCAGCCGCGACTGCGGTCGCGAAAAAAATCGTGGACACCCTGAATAAACCGATCGCTTACGGCGAGACCTCGATACAATTTGGCGTCAGCATCGGCATCGCCCTCTACCCCCGCCACGCTACCGACAGTGATGCATTGCTGCACTATGCCGATGCCAGCATGTATTATGCTAAACAAAAACGGCTGGGCTATTCGTTTCAGGCGGAAAGTTGAGAACTGCTGTGATGCATCGTCCACAAAAAACACGAAAGGCACGAAAAATTTCATAGCACCCTCCGTTCAACCTGATGTGCCATCATCTTCGAAGATGATGGCACAGGCTACGCCTGCCCCACACTTCTGCCGGTAAGGTCATTGCGCTTGGCCGGACTGCGCGTAAAACGCACCGGAATGCACGCCGACCGGAACGACAAAGCACCATTCTACTCTAATGTATTGCCTATCGGGATGTCCGGGATAACCGCGTGTTGTGGTCTAATATGAGCACCATAGACAAGGCGTGTTTTTATCGCCCCATAGCGAATCGTATCGCAGTGTAACTTTGCGGGACAAGATTGGATTCCCCGCTATTTTTTGACAGGCCTTATCATGAAAAAAATCGTGAACCGTCGGCTGCTGATGGTATTGCTACTGTCGCTGGGGGCTGCGGATGTTTACAGCGACGCGGATCACTCGAAGTCTTGCGGTTTCTTTGCTGGCAGATTGAGCGACCTAAATCTGCAGCGGCCGCAGCGGGTGCTGCTGATTCCCTTACTGAGCAAAGACCCGCACTCGACCGAGAGTCCAAGGTGGTCCGAACAGCCGGCCCGCACGCTGAAAGCCTTTTATAGGAACCAGTTCCATGCGGACGTTACCGTGCTGCGCGATCTTTGGAGCTGGCCCGATTATTATCGCGAAGTCGAGCAAGTGGCGGAGCAAGCGCCGCCTTTCGACCGGGTGGTTTTCATCAGCCACGGCGGTTTTGACGGGCCCGTCCTCAAAAATGCGGTGTTTTGGCAAAAACTTGAGATCACGGGGAACACAGGCAAATTGCTTCAGCTTTCCGAGGCGCAACCGGGGCTTGAGAATGCGATGTCGATCACCTACGACACCCGCAAAAACACCGTATTCAGCGACTATATGGCCACGCGCTGGCCGGAAATGGCGCCGATGAAATCGAGCGACACCTTCCATCTGCTGAAAGGGCTCGAAAAACAGTTGCAGCCGCTGGATCACGCCTGCTACGCCCGTTATTGCGCGCCGGAACGGCTGGCTAGCCAGCCGGAGAGGCTGCGGCCCTACTTGCTCGATAGCTGTGAGCTAATTTGCCGAGAACCCTTGTTCGAGCAAAAAACCGCCGCTGAAATATCCGAGGAAAGATTCTTTCGCTTCACCAAATCGCTGGCTTCTCTGACCAAGGAAAACGGCCTGATATTTTTCGGTGCCTGTAACCCTGGCAGCGCGGCTTCGATGAAAACGCGGGAGCATGATGAAACCGAGCTGTTAATCAATTCAACCATCGCGGGCGGCCCGCATCGGAGTTACGTGCATCTGGTCAGCGCAGCAACCGGCCGCATCGCCGCAGGGCCAATCGGGCAAAGCAGCGCCGATGACATCATAAACCGTGTTACGCTGTTCGAGAACAACCGCGCCCAGCGCAATCTCTGCATCGCCTCGCCTTCGGCACGGTGAGTGCCTGCCAAAGGCCATAGAAATGAACCGACGATGGCTTTTTGAAAATCACTTGCGCTAACATAGCTTAGCGCCTACGATCTCTCTTTTTTGAACTGATCCCCCATCAGGAGTCATCATGGCTGGATTCCGTATTCCTGGCCCCCTGGGCCTGTCTACAAACATCCCCGATATCGATTCGGGAACATTGGCAAGAAATGCCAGCCCCCTAGCCGGCCCGGTTGGCCTAATCGCTAATGCGGCTGCGGCCGCTACGTCGGGCGGCGATGCCGAAATCGAAGCGCTCAATTTGGCAACTACTGCGCGCACCGCAGCTTATGCGTTGAAGAAGGCCCATCCCTCAATCAAGTTCACGAGCGGCCGTCGGGACAAAATGGATCAGGCGCGCGCGATGGCCAGCAATGTGGTCAAGAACAGAAAATGGATCGAAGAAACCTACGCGAACAGCCCGCTACGCAAAAATTGTCAGGATTGGGTCAACAACAATCCGAAGAAGACCGCGCAAGCCGAAATCACCGAAGGCCTGCTATCGGTATTCAATGCCGCGACCGATGACGAACTCGGAAAATTCAGCAAACATCTGTCGGGAATGGCCTTTGACGTGCAACCGGTTACCCAGGACGCCGAAAAAATCAAGGCAACGATTCGCGGTCTTTCCGGATTGGACAAGTTCCTCGATAAAGAAGGTGGCCTGGTGCGCTGGCACGCCCAGTTCAAATAGTGAGACGGCAGATGAGGCGGATCGATTCCTTGTTGACGCTCTGCGGGGCCGGCTTCCTGCTGGCGACCTGCTCGGCAAAGCCTGCCTTCACCGGGGATGCGACGGCACCACTCACGCCAATGTCGTGTGCGGTGGTGGAAGGCAAACCGTCAGCGCAAGACCTACTCACTGCCCAAGCCCTCCAGCGCAACATCAAGACCAGCCCGCTCTACACGATTCCGGCCGCCAACGGCCTTGCTTCATGCCGTATCCGCTATCAGGACGATGCGGTCGTCGTGTTGGAATACCAGTTTAAAGAAGGAGGCTGGCTGCATGTCAAACGCGATCAGCGCATCGAATACACGGAGCAAAACGCCAGTTTTACGCTGCCTTCCAATCAAAAACCGGAAGCGGTCCTTGCCGGCGCCGAGCGCTCGGCTTTCGGCGACACGGGCTGCGGCATCGCCTGGCGCGAGCCCGAGACACGCCCGGCCGAGAATTCCAACAACCTGACCGAAACCGTGTTTCGCGGCGATGTCTGTAATTGCCAGGCCGTCATTCGTCGCCAGGCCGATGGGCGTGTGGTCGGGCTGATGCTGAAGAGCGCATGCTAATCTGAAAATCGCGCTCAAGACAGATTTGTCCCACAGGCCGGGGTTACAATCCTTGGACTGAACGTTTCGCGCCAACGGCAAGGCTTCAAGAAAATGTTCGGACGGGTTTACAAAACCCGTCCGGCGTAGGTCATACTGAAAAGCCGGATTTCTGCAATTAAATAGCCTGCCTACCTGACAACGACTCTGCCGGGATTCTCTTGCCTGATCGCCGTCTCGGCACGGGCCTGCTGATTCGTGCCTTTGCTGTCTTTGGCCGGCACATGACCGGCCTGCATCGGCTCGGGCGCCTTATTCATCACCGTCACCGGCAGGCCCAGCGCCCCCCAGTTATAAAGCCACCCGGCATCCTCGGAGACATTGGGCCAGCGCTTGTTTTGGTCTTTGGTAGCCATGTTGATGCAGCCATGGCTGGCGGGACGGCCAAAACTATTGTGCCAAAACGCGCCATGGAAGGCATAGTCTCTATGGAAGAACTGCGTATACGGGACGTCTTCCACTTCATAGAAACCGGGCTGCCCCTTGCCGACATCGCTACGCATTCTCTTGTGGCGGTAACGGTCATAGATATAAAAGGAACCCGTCACCGTGGGGGTTTTGCTTTTGCCCGTGCTGACCTTGAAGGTGCGCACCACTTTGCCGTTTTCCACAGCCTCCACACGCTGGCTGTCCAGGTAGACGAAAAGCCTCCGGTCCGTGCCGGTGCTGAATTGCTCGATCAGGGCTTGCTTCAGCATCCCGCCGCGCTCGCTTCTTAAATGTTGCCCGTCGTCGCTGACTTCGATGGCGCTTGAGGCCGGCCATGCAGGCTGGGGGGTAAATCTAAGCTGGCGAGGCCCAATCCAGCGCCATTTTCCAGAGATGGCTTGGCCATCACGGGTTTGCACCTTGAGATGGCTCGCCGCGTTGGCCCGATCGGCCAACGCTTCATTAAAAGTCACTTGCAGCGGCAACATCAAGCCTAGATTGGTCAATCCCTTGACATTCGTCTCGGCGGCAAGGGGTGGCGCGGTTGTCAATTCCAGATCGAGCGGCGGCAGGGATACGCCCGTGGGGGTTTTATAGTTCACCTGGACCGCATACTTATGGTCTTGCCCATAAGCACTCGCCAGCAACCGGATGTTATGGCCCGTGGCATCGTGTTCCGTCTTCAACGTCAGGCCGCCGGTGGCCTGCACCTCCCCCACGGGTCGGTCGAAATGCAGGGTCACCGAGGCGTCCGGGCCCAACCGGGTAAGCGTGGGCCCTTCCAACTTCGGTATGGCGGCCGTTGTGAAGTTAATTTCACGGGTTTCGGACTCTCCGGACCAATACCGCTCCGCCGTCACCTTGATCTTATGGCGAGCCTCGAAAGCTAGAGGGACAGGCAGGCTAAGGCGGGTTTGATCCTTCGCCGCAAACAGGACTTTTCCCGTGCCGTCGAGCAGTTCAACCTTGGACAAGCGGGCGCCCAAGCCCACCGCCTCCAGGGTAATGGCTTTGTGCGGATCAACGTCGTTGCCGCCTTGCAAGGATGTCATCGAAAACCCATAGGGCAGCATGCCTTGGCTGACGAAGGTTTCGTTCGAATTGGCTTGCGCGACTACCGACAAAGTCATAATCGCCGCGACCGACCAGAACAGAATCGGTTTGATCGAACCGAAATATGTGGCCATTTTCATCGAGTCACTTTGCACACAAATAGGTGTATTGATTAAAAGCTGGGCATACCCGCTCACAAGCCTCAAGGCATCCCCTTCGGAGAGCCCCGCCAGAAGGCCGATCCTCGGTTCGAGGACACCCTCAGTTTTATGCCCATTCCATTGCCCTCATTATACTAAAGATAGTTCCTCCAGAAGAAAACCTTGCCAAATCAGCCCCAACGGAACAGGGTAAAATCATTGCGGGTAGCCAACGGGTTGCTCACTTTTTGAACAAGGCGGGGGCAAAAAGTTTCACCTAAGCTCGTATGGCGGTTTCGCGCACGAATGCAGGGATGCAGGAGGTAGAGCAACGCATGGAGCAGTTGCCGAGCCAACCGCCATAGCGGATGCCATCACAAAGCTTCGATGCAAATGAAAAAAACCAGCCGACAAGGTTTTTGACAACCATGGTTTGAGAGACTTCGATAAGGTATTGCCTGCTGCGAATCTACCTTCTGGATAGCATTCAAAATATGTTGAAAATAAAGTTAAAAGCAAAGAAGATATACTAAGTGGAATTATTTATTGGGCTTTTAGGGCTGGGCAAGATTCTGAAGGGTGTAAGATGAGTGAGAACGAGAGAGTCGGAAAATTAATCTGTGTTGTAGCGAGCGCATCTGTATTTGTGTGGTTTTTGCTCTCACAAAACTACAATTCTGAATATGATCTCCTTGCCAATTTCTACTACAACATGAGTGTCTATAAAATAGAATTTTTCTGTGAAGAGGTGCGCTCATCCCTCTGGCCCCACGAAATTAAGCAAGAGTGCTGGGATATTATAATAAAAACCAAGTATCTTGTACTTTTCTCTCTTCTATTAGGAACTTATGGATATATGATTTGGAAATCCCTGTTGCCTAATCCAACTCCAAATATTAGCAAAATACTGGATGAGTGGAATGCAAAAAGGCCTAAAAAAACCTCTAAAAATACCGGCCCAGCAGTAAAGCATAGCAACGAAGTCGATCCTTGGAATAAACCATGACTGTCCTGTAACTAAAACGCGTTAAGACGCAATTTAGGAGCGTAACTAGCGATAGCCACATACTATCAGCGATCCGAGATTTGTTACCCCGGCCTGAATGTTTCAAGCCAACTTCAAAGCAATAAGAGAATGTGCGGACGGGTTTACAAAACCCGTCCGGCCTAGTGATGCGGGGCGCATGCTAACCCGAAAAGCGCCGGCACGAACGATTATTCAACTCGCTGGTTAATCACGACTTTATAATCGCCCGATCCGGATACGGCCGCTTTTTCTACCGTCCCGATCAAATCCCCCGGCTGCGTAACGGCCTGACCGGATTTGGAGATGCGCGCAAGCAATCTCACCTCGCCGAAATTCGATAATTTCATCGCCGGCATCATCGCCATCGTATCGTCGAGCGTGACCTTCAGCGGCAGGTCGGAGACCTGTTTGCGCACGATCGCGAGCGGCATTTTAGGTCCCGTCAGGGCCTGGGCATAGATGAATAAGGTGTCGCCGGGACTTGCGGCTTGCTGGAGTTCCGGCGCCAGGCTGACTTCGACGCTAATCGAAGCGGCCGCAGCAGCGGCAGCTGGCGGTGTCTGCGGCTCGCTTGCCGCAACCTGCGCTTGCCCCGGAAGACCGGCAATAATGTTCTGCATTTCCTTCCGCGGTTCGGAGCCTTCCGGCAGCAGCGATTCTAGCTTCCGCCACAGCGCCGCTGCGCCCTGCGGATCGCCTTGCTGCACCTTGGAAAGGCCCGCAAGCCAGAGGCCGTTCGGGTTTTCGGGTTCGAGTTTCAGCGCCTTGAAGATCAGCTCGGACGGTTTGCCGGCCAGGTTTTTCTCGGCGGCGAAGGCCAGCGCTTCCGCGTAGAGCAGCATCACATCGGGTTTGTCGCCCATCAGACGGTAGGCATTCCCGAATGCGTCGGCGGCTTTCGGGAATTGTTCGAGATATTTGTAGGACTTGCCGAGCATCAGCCAGCCTTCGGCGTCGTCGGGATTAGCCTTCATCTTCTCGGCGAGACCCGCAACCATTTTTTCGATGTCCGCGGCATTCGGCATGCCCCCCGGCGCGGCCTGGGCCAGTTCTGCGCCGTGTTCGACCGCATCGAAACGTCCGAGCGCAAGATACAGGGAGCCTGCCAATACCGGCACCGCCACGGCAACCAGGTAAACCATCCAGCGGCCCTGGGTATTGGCGGCCTTGACCTGGCTTTCGATCGAAAGATCGTCGCTGAGCGCGAGTTCCAGTTCGGCGACCTGCTCGTCGAATTGCGCCTGGCTAATGCCGCCGGCGCGCAGATTGTTTTTAAGTTCGGCGAGCCGAATCCTGGCGATCTCGATATTGCGATGATCGAGATCGGCCTGCTGCAATTGGCGGGCGCGCCACAACGGCGGCAAGACGAACGCAAAGGCGACCAGGATAAATGCGGCCGCGATCAGAAAAAATACGATGTTCAAGAGCGGTCACCTTCATCCAGTAAGCGGCGAATCTTTTGCCTTTGTTCGTCGCTGAGCGACGGCTTCGGGCTGGTCTGTTTGCGGCGGATCAACACGATCACGAATAGCGCGCCGATCAGAAAAAACAGCACCGGCCCGAGCCAGAGCAGCAGCGTTTTGACCTTGAACGGCGGCTTGTATAACACGAAATCGCCGTAGCGCTCGGTCATGAATTTCACGACTTCGTCCTTCGACTGGCCTTTTTCCAGCATTTCATAGACCTGCCGGCGCAGGTCGGCGGCGAGGTCCGCATTCGAATCGGCGATGGTCTGATTCTGGCAGACCAGGCAGCGCAGTTCCGAGGTCAGCGATTCGTAGGCTTCCTGCTGTTCGGGATTCTTGAATTCGCGGTATTCGACGCCGGCGCTGCTCACGCCAGCCAGCAACAAAAGAAAAATCAGAGTAATCGGTTTCATTCGGCTTGCAGTTTTGCGATCAGAGGCAGCAGGGTTTGCTGCACGGTTTCAGGCGTCACGGGACCGGTATGTTTATGGCGGATGACGCCTTTCTTGTCGACCACGAAGGTCTCCGGCACGCCATAGACGCCCCAGTCGATGCCGATCCGCCCTTCCTGATCGCTCACGCTCATGTCGTAAGGATTGCCGAGCTGATTGAGCCAGTTCAAGGCATCGTCCCGCGCGTCCTTGTAATTCAGTCCGATGATCAGCGCCGCGTGCTGCTGCGCCAATTGATTCAGCACCGGATGCTCGGCGCGGCACGACACGCACCAGGACGCCCAGACATTGAACAGCCAGACCTTGCCTTTCAAATCCTCGGGCGACAGTTTTTGTTCGGGATTATCGAGCTTCGCCGCGCTGAACGCCGGGGCCGGCTTGCCGATGAACGGGGACGGGATCTCGGTCGGGTTCAGTTTCAAGCCGATCGCGAGGAACACGCCCATCACGATGAAGATAATCAGAGGGATCAGGTATTTAAGCATTGGCGTCTTCCTTGTTTTTCGCGTTGATCCGGTAGCGCCGATCGAGCGCGGCCAAGAGGCCCCCGGCCGCCATCAACATCGCGCCCAGCCAGATCCAGCGGATGAACGATTTATAATAAATCCTGAGACTCCAGGCGCCCTGATTGCCCAGAGGCTCGCCGATCGCGACGAACAGGTCACGGAACAGGCCGGCATCGATCGCGGCCTCGGTCATCGGCATTTTCTGCACCTGATAGACGCGTTTTTGCGGCTGCATCTCGGCGACTCTTTTGCCATCATGATCGACCGTCACGAACGCCTGTTCGGCGACATAATTGGGACCCTGCGTTTGCTTGACGCCGTGGAAGCGGAAGCTGTAGCCGGACATGTCCAATGCCTCGCCCGGCGCCATACGCACGTCTTTCTCGATGCTATAAGCCGAGGTCAGCGTGATGCCGACCGCAAATACCGCGATGCCCGCGTGCGCGAGCGTCATGCCGTAGAAACCGGAAGGAATGCCCGCGAGCCGCTGCCAGGAGAAGCCCTTCGCGCCCATGCGGTCGTAAAAAGACAGCCCGGTGCTGGCCAAGGTCCAGAACGCAAGGCTCAAGCCGAACACCGCCGCCCAGGAATAAAACGGCATCAACAGCGGCAACAGCAAGCCCAGCACGATACAGGCCAGCGCGATCCAGCGCACCCGCAGCGCCAGCGCGCCAAACAGGTCGCGTTTCCAGCGCAAGAGCATGCCGAGGCCGACCGCGACCGCGAGCGGCGCGGTCAATGGAATGAACACCGCGTTGAAATACGGAGGACCGACCGAAATCTTGCCGAGTCCCAACGCATCGATCACCAAGGGATAGAGGGTGCCGAGAAGGATGCTGGCCGCGGTCACGACCAGCAGGATGTTGTTCACCAGAATCACCGATTCGCGCGACACCCAGTCGAAAGTCGCGCTACTTTTGACGGTCGGCGCCCTGACCGCATACAGCAGTAACGAGCCGCCGACCACGACCCCGAGGAACACCAGGATGAACAGACCGCGCGCCGGATCGCTCGCGAACGCATGCACCGAGGTCAGGACGCCCGAGCGGACCAGGAAGGTGCCGAGCAGACTCAGCGAAAAGGCGAAGATGGCCAAAAGGACGGTCCAGGTCTTGAACACGCCGCGTTTTTCGGTCGCGGCCAAGGAATGGATCAACGCGGTGCCGACCAGCCAGGGCATGAACGAGGCGTTTTCGACCGGGTCCCAAAACCACCAGCCGCCCCAGCCCAGTTCATAATAGGCCCACCAACTGCCGAGCGCAATGCCGATGGTCAGGAACATCCAGGCGATATTGGTCCAGGGCCTGGACCAGCGCGCCCAGGCCGCATCGAGCCGGCCTTCGAGCAGCGCTGCGATCGCGAACGCGAAGGCGACCGAGAAGCCGACATAGCCCATGTACAGCATCGGCGGATGGATCGCGAGACCGGGGTCTTGCAGCAGCGGGTTCAAGTCGCGGCCTTCGGCAGGCGCCGGAAACAGCCGCTCGAACGGGTTCGAGGTCAACAACAGAAACAGTAAAAAGCCGATCGCCACCAGCCCCATCACGCCGAGCACCCGCGCGACGGTCGCCTCCGGAATGCTCTTGCTGAAGCGCGCGACCAAGCCGGTCCAACACGACAGCACCAGTGCCCAGAGCAAGAGCGAGCCTTCATGCGCACCCCAGACGCCCGAAATCAGGTACAGCGTCGGCAGCGCGGTATTCGAGTTGGTCGCGACATAGGCGACCGAAAAATCGTGCGTCAAAAAGCTCGTCGTCAGGCAACCGAACGAGATCGCCATGAACAAGAGCTGGGCATAAGCGGCGGGCCGGGCGACGCCGATCCAACCGGCAATCGCGCGCGCGGAGCCTGCGATCGGCAAGATGGCCAAGACGACAGCCATGCACAGGGCCATGATCAGCGCGAGGTGTCCTATTTCGGGTATCATTGGGGTTGACCTTTTTTGTTGCTGTCCATGTGGATTATTTAACTGGCCCGCTTACGGGATTGCATCAGCTTGGCTTGCGTGCTTTCAAGGATAAAGTCTCTTAAAAAAACGCTGGCTTTGAGGATTTCGACACCGATCAACTCACCCTCGGCATTCAATTCGGCGGTAATGTGAGGGCTCAACTCCATGCTCCCCGCCTCCTCTTCGTCGGTCATCGCCAAATGGATCACATCCTCATCGGGGAAATAGGTCATTTTGGGATTATTCATAAGTCAGTCTGCCCGTCGTCAATCTGAATTTGATCTGCTGTCGTGTCGTCGCATGAATCGTGATAGGGATAATTTCCGTCTCGCTTTCATCATAAGATACCATCACCAGTTTATTACCCTGTTCACCGACAGCGATCAAGCGATGCGTTTCCGTATCTAAATACCGCTCTGTCGAATAACGCAGAATATGCTCGATCCGAGCTAAATCAAAACCGCGAAGTTCAGCCCGATATTTTAGATAATCGGTAAAAATGCACGTTTTAACGGGCATTTTTCTAATTAAACCTATTTGCCTTCGGCAGGCGCACCCTGATTTTTCAGGCTCGCCTTCACTTCCGGCGGCATGTAGTTCTCATCATGCTTGGCCAGCACTTCCTCGGCGATGAAGACGCCCTGGTCGTTCAATTTACCGTGCGCGACGATGCCCTGGCCTTCCCGGAACAGGTCAGGCAGGATGCCGGTGTATTCGACGACCACTTCCTTGCTGAAATCGGTCAAGGTGAAGCGCACGGTCATGCCGTCGCCGGGACGCGACACCGAGCCTTTGACCACCATGCCGCCCAGGCGGAACAACGCGTCCTTCGGCGCCTTGCCGGCCACGACATCGGTCGTCGAGAAAAAATACATCAGGTTGTCGTTAAATGATTTCAGCGCGAAAAATGTCGCCGCGCCGATGCCGACCACCATCAGGCCGATCAGCAGCAATCGCTGTTTTCTAGCGGGTTTCATCCTTCCTTCCGTTTACTTTTTAAGAGTTGCCGGCGCAGCCATTGTTTGCGCTGCATGACCGGAATCATGATGTTGGCGGCGAGCACCGCCAGGGTAATACCGTAGGCGGTCCAGACATAAAAGCCGTAGCCGCCCATCGCGAAAAATTCCTGCAAACTCATGACGCAGCCCCGAAAAATTTGTTGCGAACCCATTGCGCCGAACGCTCGCGCAGCAAGACTTCGACGCGCGCGCGTTGCAGCATCGCGATCAAGTAATAGAATTTGAAAGCGAGCGCCATCAACAGCAGCGGAATCAGCATGCTGACATGAATCGACGGCTTGTCCATCTTGGTGACCGTCGGTCCCTGATGCAGCGTGTTCCACCATTCGACCGAGTAATGAATGATCGGGATATTCACCACGCCGACCAGCGCCAAAATCGCGACCGCTTTCGAGGCGACGCGCTTGTCGTCGATCGCGCCGTAAAGTCCGATCACGCCGAGATAGAGGAACAACAGGATCAGTTCGGAAGTCAGCCTGGCATCCCAGACCCACCAAGTTCCCCACATCGGCTTGCCCCACAAGGAGCCGGTCACCAGGGCGACAAAGGTGAAACCCGCGCCGACCGGCGCGCTGCTGATCGCGACCACCTCGGCCAGCTTGATCCGCCAGACCAGGCCGATCGCGCCCGCCGCCGCCATCACGGTATAGATGAACAAGGACATCCAGGCGCTCGGCACATGGATATAGATGATCCGGTAACTGTCGCCCTGCTGGTAATCCGCCGGGGCGAGATACAGGCCGCCATACAGGCCGGCAGCGGTCAACAGGATGAAAATGGCGCTCAGCCAGGGCATCAGGCGCTCGGTCAGCGCATAGAAATGCGGCGGCGAGGCCATGCGGTGAAAAAATCGGACTACGGAATCGGGTACTAAAAACATTGCATGCAAAGTACAGAGTTTAAGGCGAAGGGTGGCTAAGCGAAAGCATCCACTATTTCCGACGCTCTTTATCACACACCGCCGGAGCGGTGCAGCCGGTGTTCCCGTGCTCTGGTAAACTGCCATTAAGTAATGGATGGCCGGTCCCTTCTCCCTCCGGGAGAAGGCTAGGATGAGGGGGTCAAAATAAAGTATTTTTCCTTATTTGATTCCCCCTCACCCCGCCCCTCTCCCGAAGGGAGAGGGAGATACCCGCCTTAACTTAATGGCAGTGACACGAAGCGCGGAAACGATAAATCGAAATATTTTACGGGATATTGCTAATTAATACTCATTTTTAATGCCGCCGCGGTCGGCCAGGGCGCCAGGACCAATGACAAGAGCAGGATCGAAATCAATATGCTGATCTGCGCATCGACCGGCAAACCGCCGGCCGCCATTTGCACCGCATTGCCGGCGAAGATCAGCACCGGCACATAGAGCGGCAGCACGAGCAGCGACAGGATCATGCCGCCGCGCCTGAGGCCTACGGTCAACGCGACGCCGATCCCGCCGATCAGGCTGAGCACCGGCGTGCCGAGCAGCAACGTCAACAATAATACGCCCAGGGCATGATTGGGCAGCCCCAGAAACACCGCGAGCAACGGCGCGACCAGCAGCAGCGGCAGACCGGTCACCAGCCAGTGCGCGATCACCTTGGCCAGCACCAGCAGCGACGCCGGATGCGGGCTCAGCAGCATCTGTTCGAGCGAGCCGTCATCGAAGTCGGAGCGGAACAGGCTGTCCAGCGACAACATCGCCGCCAGCAGCGCGGCGACCCAGATTACGCCCGGCGCGATAGACTGCAATAAATGCGGCTGTGCGCCGATGCCGAGCGGAAACAGCGTAATCACCAGCACAAAAAACAGCAAGGGATTGATCATCTCCGCGCGCCGCCGAAACGCCAGCACCAGATCGCGGCGGACGATGGCCAGAAAAGCTCGAGTCAGTGTCATCAGGATAAATAAATACGCTGCACGACCGCGTCATGCAGATCGATGTCATGGTGTGAGGTTAAAACGATCATGCCGCCGTCGGCGCAGTGCTCGCGCATCAGCGATTCGATCAGCGCGATGCCGGCCCGGTCGAGCGAGGTAAACGGCTCGTCGAGAATCCATAAGTGGTTGCCGGTGATCAACAGGCGCGCCAGCGACAGGCGCCGCTTCTGACCGGCCGACAAGGCCTGCGCCGGCACATCGTCATAGCCCGCCAAGTGCACCTTCTCCAGCGCATCGGCGATCGTAAAACGTCCGGGCCGGCCCAGGGCTAGCGAGACGTTCAGATTTTCGAGCACGGTCAGTTCCTTCTTGATGCCGTCCAGATGGCCGACATAGGCCATGTCCGCATAATAGCGGCTGTCATCGATCGCTTCGCCGCGCCACAGCACCTGACCCGCGTCGGCCTCGCGAAAACCGCAGAGGATGCGCAGCAAGGACGTCTTGCCGCTGCCGTTCTTGCCTTCGAGCAACAGGACCTGCCCTGCATGCAGGGTAAAATTCAGTGCCTTGAACAGCACGCGGTCATCGCGTATGCAGCTCAAATCGACGCCCGCGAGCATCATCGGCTTATCCGTCATGCCGTCGTCCGCTGCCGCAGAACCTCATATAACAATACGCCGGTCGCAACCGACAAATTCAGACTTTCGACGCTGCCCCGCATCGGCAGAGAAACCAGCATATCGCAGGCTTCCTGGGTCAGACGCCGAAGGCCCTTGCCTTCCGCGCCGACCACCAGCGCCATCGGCACGCTAAAATCGGACTGATAGGCGCTTTGCGCGGTGTCGCCGGCCGCGCCGAACACCCAGATGCCCTGCTCTTTCAGCCAGCGCAAGGTGCGGGCCAGATTGGTCACCTGATATACCGGCACCGTTTCGGCCGCGCCGCTCGCGACCTTGCAGACGGTCGGGGTAATGCTGGCCGCATTGTCCTTCGTGACAATCACGCCGTGGACGCCGGTCGCATCGGCGGTGCGCAGGCACGCGCCGAAATTATGCGGGTCTTGCACATGATCGAGCACCAGGAACAAGGCCGGCGCGGTCAGATTCTCGACCGCCGTTTTCAGATCGTGCTCCGGCAACTCGCCGGGCATTTCGACTTCGACCACGATGCCTTGGTGTTGACCGCCTTCCGCAAAGCGATCCAGCTTCTTGCGCTCGGTCTTCTCGGGCCGGATGCCGAGCGCTTCCAGGTCGGCGATGGCCCGCGCCAGGCGCTGATCCTGCCGTTGGCCGTCGATCCAGGCCTGGGTAATTTTGTCCGGCGAATAGTGCAACGCCGATTGCACGGCATGCAAGCCGAAGATTTTGCTTAATTTCATCAGTCGTAAGGGTGCGCATCGCGCATCTTTTCTGGGTTAGATAGAGTCGAAGGTGCGCGATGCGCACCCTACCCGAAAATCGTTCAATTATACCAGTATGATTTTGATTCGGGCGACTGTTGTACGCTTTCCGGCCGATCAACGGTAAAATAAGCCTTTTTTTGAACTCACGCGAATGCGCATTCATTTACTCCCAACCCAGCTCGTTAACCAGATCGCGGCGGGCGAAGTGGTCGAAAGACCGTCGTCGGTGGTCAAGGAACTGGTTGAAAACAGCTTCGATGCGGGCGCCCGGCAGATCCACATCGACATCGAACAAGGCGGCGCCCGGCTGATCAAGATCCGCGACGACGGCAGCGGCATCGACAAGGACGATTTGCCGCTCGCACTGTCCCGCCATGCAACCAGTAAAATCGCGACGCTCGACGACCTCGAACACGTCGCCAGCATGGGCTTTCGCGGCGAAGCGCTGCCGAGCATCAGCTCGGTCGCCCGCCTGACGCTGATTTCAAGGACCGATGGCGCCGATTGCGCCTGGCAGGTCCGTGCCGACGGCACCGAAAGCAACTTCGATCCGCAACCCGACCCGCACCCCAAGGGCACGACCGTCGATGTGCGCGACCTGTTTTACAACACGCCGGCGCGCCGCAAGTTTTTAAAATCCGAAAAGACCGAATTCGACCATATCGAAACGCTGATCAAACGGATGGCATTGAGCCGTTTCGACATCGGCTTTAGGCTGACGCATAACCAAAAAGAAATCCTGAACCTGAAGCCGGCCCTGGCGCCCGCCGAACAGGAAAAGCGGATCGCGAGCATCTGCGGTTCGGCCTTCATCGACCAGTGCGTGAAGATCGATTTTGCCTCATCCGGACTGGAGCTGACCGGCTGGGTCGGTCTGCCGACCTTTTCGCGCAGCCAGCCGGACATGCAGTTTTTCTATGTGAACGGCCGCCTGATCAAGGACAAACTGGTCGCGCATGCGATCAAGCAGGCCTATCAGGACGTGCTCTATCACGGCCGCCAGCCGGTGTTCGTGTTGTATCTGACGCTCGACCCGGCGCTGGTCGATGTGAACGCGCATCCGGCCAAGCTCGAGGTGCGCTTCCGGGAAGGCCGCCTGGTGCATGACTTTCTGTTCAGCGCGTTGCACCGCTCGCTGGCCGAAGTGCGTCCGGGGCAGCAGCAAAATACCGTCACGCTGCCGATGGTGGAATCACCGGCCGAGCCGTTCGCCAAGCCGCAAATTACCGAAGAACGCCGGCCGCCGGCATTTCAGCCGCGCCCGCCGCAGCAGGCGACTCTGCCGTTGTCGGTGCAGGAAGAAATCCGGGCTTATGGGGCGCTGCACAACACGCCGGTTTCGCCGCCGATGCTATCTCCCACACCGATGCAGGCCACGGAAAAAAAGGATGATCATCCATTGGGCTATGCGGTCGCGCATCTGCACAACATCTATATCCTGTCCGAGACGCCGACCGGGGTGATCCTGGTCGATACGCACGCCGCGCACGAGCGGGTCAGCTACGAACGCCTGAAACGGCAATACGAACAAGGCGCGGTCGCGCAGCAGCCGCTGCTGTTGCCGATCAAGATCCAGGTCAGCGCCCGCGAGGCCGATCTTGCCGAACAGTCGCATGATTATTTTGCCGCCCTGGGCCTCGAAGTGAATCGATCCGGCCCGGAAACGCTGATCTTGCGTTCTGTACCGGCTCTGTTGGCCGGGGCCGATGCCGAAACCTTACTGCGCGATGTGTTGGCCGATCTTTCGGTGCATGGCGTGAGCCAACGGGTGCAGCAGCAAGCGAATGCCGTCCTGGCCACGATGGCCTGTCACGGCTCGGTCAGGGCGCACCGGCGCCTGACCGTCAGCGAGATGAACGCTTTACTTCGGGATATGGAACAAACCGACCGCAGCGGCCAGTGCAATCACGGCCGCCCGACCTGGATTGAACTCTCAACCCAGGAGTTGGATAAGTTTTTTATGCGGGGGCAATAGGAACACAGCCGGACGGGGTATTCACCCCGCCCGTAAAGATTATACGAACTCCGAGCACGCATAATTGCCGCGAGGATACCGACCACAGCAAATATTGCGACAGTGAAAACCCATCCGGCGAAATTGTTAGGCCTCCGGAAAAACGGTTTCGAAACGTTCAGGACGGGGTTTGAAACCCCGTCCCGCTCAAGAAGTCCGTCAATGCGACTGTTGGGCAAGATAGGAAGCTTTTCCAGGGTGTCTCGTAATCATGCCTCGGAATCAAGTTCATTCAGTTTGGCTGTGCCGAGCAGGGTTTGTATAACGGCGGCACGTTTCCCTGCGGAAATGATGGGCAAACGATGAAGCTGTTTGCCCACCATACCGGGCTTGATCGTGGCGGCATGACAACAATCTAAAAAACTACATAGGCCAGCAAACGCGCGGGTGAAATTATAGGTTATTGGTCCCGTTTATCCTCGATTCCGCGAAGCTACATCGAGGCTAATTACTATTTCAGTTCCGCCATCCCTACTGCCTTGTAGAATTTGAGATTCAGAAAGTCGTTATTGGCCTTGGTGTTTTCGTGCCTATAAAGCGAAAGGGTTACCGGGTGCCTCCACATCAAGGATGGCTTGCCGGTGGTAACGGTATGTGGAACTCCGCGCTCATTCAGCCAACCGGCACAATCAAGACAACAGCCTTTCGTGGTGCCTATCTGAAGTTGGTTATTCCCTACATTACCCGATTCTGACCGCGTTAATTGATCTTTTGCGATAATCGCATTTTTCAATATATAACGAACTATCATCATCTCAGCATGTAACCCCGAGGGGGCTCGATCTTCTATTTTTTCTTTGAATGTACAGTCAATAACGGAAGTCACTTTAAAGTCATCTTTAATTTTCGACTCATTGTAACTGATATTTTTTCCTCCCTGTCGGGCAAGATAAAGCGTATTTCCCATACGCCCCGTCGCCGTCGTGGATTCGGAGTCATTTGGACAATCGGTGTTATGGAGTTGATTGGCCAACTCGGTAAGCCCACTGACCCAGTCGCCGTTCAGGTTATAGTCATCGGCTCCGCTACCCATCCTTTCTTCTGCCCGCCGTGCTGCCTTTTGCCATGAACTCTTCGGCATAATCTACCTCCCGATAAAATTACTTCACCAATAAGAAAAAATTCGGAGCACATGTTGCATTTTGCAAAGTCGAGCTCCTAGGGCGGATTTGCGCCAGCAAACCGCAATTGCCTGAAGCCTCAACGATGTTCAATAAAACAAAACATAACGCTGCAAATAAGACATGACCCATGTTTGTGTTTGTGTTTGTGCCTCTTCCATTCTCCGATCAAAAATCTATACGAGTTCCAAGACGATCAGATAATTGGACCATAGACTGATATCTTGTGCGTTTCGTTGATGGCTTGGTGGTAAGGCCTTGATGAACCATTTGATGACTGCTTAACTTCCTGATTGTTGCCATAGACGCCAATGCCGCCTTTTTTAATAATTGCAAAGGCGTGGCCATTACCTCCGGCCGATCCCGAGGGCCCCCAATTGGTGGCAAAATAACGCCCATCCTTATAACCTTGCATTCCCGTTTTGACCGCTGCCCAGCTGCTGTCTACATAGCATTCTGCCAGATTCAGTTCCTTGATGATCTTATTAATCATTCCGTCGTTCTCGAGATCGGATGCCTTAGATATCCAACCTTTCTGCAGGAAAAAATTGATCGTCGGATGCACGCCGACACCCAAAAGGCGCGAAAACGTCATCGCAACGCAATTTTTATCATATGGCAGCATATTGCTGGGTTGGCTGTAATCCAGCTTTTGATTTTCTAGTATTTTAGCGACCATGATCTAACCCATTAGTCAAAAAGCCGTACAGAATGCCAACGGCACACCGTTTTCTCTATTCAAACCCATACCCAAAATCCCCATCCATTACACTCACATGTACTCGCTCGATCGGCTTGCCTTCCATCATCCGCGTCAAAAACTCCTCGCTGATCCGCGGCAGCACGGTGTTGGTCAAGATCGCGTCGATCATCCGGCCTCCGCTTTCGAGTTCGGTACAGCGGCTCGCGATCAGTTTGATCACGTCGTCATCGTAACTGAACGGCACCTTGTGGCTTTCGGCGATGCGCTTCTTGATGCGGCCGAGTTGCAGGCGGGCGATCGCACCGATCATCACGTCGCTGAGCGGATAATACGGAATCACGACCAGACGCCCGAGCAAGGCCGGCGGGAACACTTTCAAGAGCGGTTCACGCAGCGCCTTCGAAATACCTTCCGGGTCCGGCATCAGTTCGGGGTCGCTGCAAAGCCCCGCGATCAGGTCGGTGCCTGCATTGGTGGTCAACAGGATCAAGGTATTCTTGAAGTCGATCACCCGGCCCTCTCCGTCTTCCATCCAGCCTTTGTCGAACACCTGGAAGAAGATTTCGTGCACGTCCGGATGCGCTTTTTCGACCTCGTCGAGCAGCACCACGCTGTACGGACGCCGGCGCACCGCCTCGGTCAACACGCCACCCTCGCCGTAGCCGACATAGCCCGGAGGCGCGCCTTTCAGGGTCGACACGGTATGCGCTTCCTGGTATTCGCTCATGTTGATCGTGATCACGTTCTGTTCGCCGCCGTAGAGCGTTTCGGCCAGCGCCAGCGCGGTTTCGGTCTTGCCGACGCCGGAGGTGCCGGCCAGCATGAACACGCCGATCGGTTTGTTCGGATTGTCGAGGCCGGCGCGCGAGGTCTGGATACGCTTGGCGATCATTTCCAGCGCATGGCGCTGGCCGATGATGCGCTGTTCGAGCAGGTCGGGCAGTTTCAATACCGTTTCGATCTCGTTCTTGACCATGCGGCCGACCGGGATGCCGGTCCAGTCCTGCACGACCGCGCCGACCGCCTGTTGATCGACGGTCGGCAGAATCAATGGCGATTCCCCCTGCTGGGCGTGCAGTTGCGCTTGTAGATCTTTCAATTCGGCCAGCAGCGCTTCGCGGTCGCCTGCTGCCTCGGCCGGGGCTTCCGCGGCTTTATCGACCGCATGACCGGCGCTGCGGAGCTTCGCGCGCAGTTCGAGAATCTTGCCGACCAGTTCTTTCTCGGCGTTCCAGCGCGCGTCGAGTTCCGCAAGACGGGCTTTTTCGGCTTCCAGTTTTTCGTTGGCCAGCTGTTCTCGCGCCGACACTTCGACGCCGACCGTTTTTTCGCGGCCGATGATCTCCAACTCGGTATCGAGCGCTTCGATGCGCTTACGGCAGTCGTCGACCTCCGCCGGCACCGCATGCTGGCTGATGCCGACGCGGGCGCAGGCGGTATCGAGCAGGCTGACCGCCTTGTCCGGCAATTGCCGGGCCGGAATGTAACGATGCGACAATTTGACCGCCGCTTCCAGCGCTTCGTCGAGCACCAAGACCTGATGATGTTTTTCCTGCACCGACACCACGCCGCGCAGCATCCGAATCGCTTTTTCCTCGCTCGGTTCGAGCACCTGCACGACCTGGAAGCGGCGGGTCAGCGCCGGGTCTTTTTCGATGTGCTTCTTGTATTCGGCCCAGGTGGTCGCCGCAACCGTGCGCAAGGCGCCGCGGGCCAGCGCCGGTTTCAACAGGTTCGCCGCATCGCCGGTGCCGGCCGCGCCGCCGGCGCCGACCAAGGTATGCGCTTCGTCAATGAACAGAATGATCGGCTTCGGCGAGGATTGCACTTCCTCGATCACCTGGCGCAGGCGGTTTTCGAATTCGCCCTTCATGCTGGCCCCGGCCTGCAACAAGCCGACATCCAGGGTGCGTAGGGTCACATCCCTCAGCGACGGCGGCACATCGCCGGCGACGATCTTCAGGGCGAAACCTTCGACCACGGCGGTCTTGCCGACGCCGGCCTCGCCGGTCAAAATCGGATTGTTCTGGCGGCGGCGCATCAGAATGTCGATCACCTGGCGGATTTCTTCATCGCGGCCGACGATCGGGTCGATCTTGCCAAGGCGCGCCTGTTCGGTCAGATCGACGGTAAACTGTTTCAAGGCTTCCTGCTTGCCCATCGCGGCCGGGGCGATCGCGCCGCTGGCTTCGCCGGGCGCCGCGCCGGCCTGGAAACCGTCGGTCGCTGCCAAGCCGTCTTCGGGCGAGCCAGCCACGATCTTGGCCAATTCCTCGGTCAATGCATCGGTTTTGATTTTTTCGAACTCGCGGGAGATGCCGACCAGTTCGTTGCGCAGTCCTTTGGTCTTCAGCATGCCGACAACCAGATGGCCGCTGCGCACCTGGCTTTCGCCGAACATCAAGGTACCGTACACCCAGCCGCGTTCGACCGAATCCTCGATGTGCGGCGAGAAATCGGAAATCGAAGTCGAGCCGCGCGGCAGGCGGTCCAGCGCATTAGTCACGTCGCGCGCGAGCACCGAGACATCGAGGCTGTAATGCTTGAGAACCCGGTGCAGATCCGAATCGGGCAGTTGCAGGAGCTGGCTCAGCCAGTGCACCAGTTCAACATAGGGGTTGCCTCTGAGTTTGCAAAATACCGTCGCGCCCTCGACAGCCTTGTAGCAAACCCGGTTTAATTTTCCAAACAGCTTTACTCGGCTAATTTCTGCCATGGTTCTTTCCCGTTTATGATTGGTTTTATGGTGTGTTCATCAAGCTCCGCCCAGTTTGATGAACGGATCGAGCATCAAGTCATCGGCATCGCGCCGGCCGGGCCGCGGCCCGAGCCACATGCTCCAGCCCAGCTGGGCCGCGCCGTTCATGCAGGAAGCATGCGCGGCCTTCGGCTCACCGAGCGACAGTTCCTGCGGCACCTGATCCTGTTGCAGAATCAGGTTCACATCCCAAACGAATTCATCGCCGACATAATTGCGCACGATCGCGGTCAACTCCGCCAACGCGTCGGCGCCCGGCAGCAGAGCCAAATATTGATGCAGCGGCAGCGGACCCAGGATCAATCGGAATTTATGCTGGCAACCCCAGACATAAGCGCCCAGCAAGGCCGATTGTCCGAGGGACGCGACCTGCGGCGAGAAGCCCAGACGGGTATGCTCGTCTCGTTGAATCTCCATCCACTCGCCGACAAATTCCTCGATTTGAACATTCAGAGACAAAATGTCAGCGATGATCGCCTGCAATCCGTCGGGATTTTTGGCGTGCTGAGAAAAGCGTCCGGCATAAAAGCGCTTGGCCCGGTCGGGCAGCGCGTCGCGGCCGTGGAAGGCTTTGCCGCTGAGGCCCAGCAAGGCGTCGACATAAAACGGGAAGCGATCGGAGTCGGGCCGGCCGTAGACCACTTCCGGGCGAGAGTTCGCCCAGGCGCGGTAAAACAGGCAAAGCATCCGGTGATGGAAGATGTCCGCAAAACCGGCGATGGTGGAATCGTGATGATTTCTGAGCCTATCTCTGGCATATTCGGTCAGATGCAGCGGCAGGGCGCCATGCGGACCGAATAAACCGAAAAAATTCACCGCCAGCCGCGGCGCGGCGCCGTCACCTTGGGTATAGGAAGCCAAGGCGGCGGGCGGAAACTGCAGTTCCGGCACCTGACCGAGGCGCACCGGATCGTCGGCGGCCTTCAGGCTGGTGCCCAGTTTGGGTTTGTCGGGATTCAGCGCTTCGAGCAAACGCAGCGCTTCGAAAAAATCGAAACGGTACGCCGCGTGTTCAAGCTCTTCGATCAGAAAATGTGACGTCGTCCGATTCTCGCCGGCCATCTGGCCACCTCGCCGCGGTCGGTTGAACGCACCACGGTTTCGACAAACGAATTGATCGAAACATGGTTCGCAAAGAATTGTTCCAGCACCTTGCCCATCAAGAAATAGCCGCCGCCTTCAAAGGCCGATTCATCGAGCAACAGCGAAACCTCCAGCCCTCGCCCGAAGACGATGGGGCCTTTCATGTCGATGCGTCTGACTACATTTTTCGCGCTGACCGACACCACCCCTTCGATCTGTTTTCTTTTCGCGGAATCGCGCTGATCGGCGTAAAGGCTCAATAGCTCTCGCAACGCGACCGCGCCCTGCTTGGCGTCGGTATCGATCAGCGACAGGTAGTTCAGCGACAGATGGCTGATCAAACGCCAGACGCTATCCCCTTCGTAAGCGGGAGGCAACGGCCGGGTCGGCCCCGCGATGCAGCGGATCGCTTGCACCGGCGCGCTGATTTGCAGAGTAAAATCGGTGTCGCCGATGCCGACCGGCATGACCAAGGGCAAATCGCGATTCGTGCACAGCGTCTCCAGACCCAGCATCGTGACCTCCGGTGCAAACGGCGCCTGCGCCGCATCGACCAGAGAAATGAACAGTTCGCTGCCGATGTAGCTGGAACGGATGCCTTCGCGACGTTGCTTCGAAGACAACACCCGCCGCCTTCGGTTCAGCGTATAAAAAGCCGTTTCCGCCTGACTTTGATAAGCGCTGCGCGAGCCGTAAAAAGGCAAAAAAGCTTGCTCGCTATATTGTTGGTTACCGTAACCGGTGACTTGCCCGACGCTGAAGATTTCATAATCCATCGGCCGGGTACGGTCCACCACGATATGGTATTCGGATTGGCGCGGATCGACGTGGACACGGTCGGTACGTTTCGGAAACAGATTGATCGCCGGCACGCAAAACAACGCCAGATTGGATTTGTCCAGCGCATGGATCAGGTTCGCGTCACTGCGGTCCAGCAGCACGAACAGCTCCAGTTCATTGCCTTCGCATTGTCTTACCAGAGGCTCCAGACCGGACAATTCGACAAACAAAAAGCGCTCGGGAAAGGCAAAATATTCCTGCAGCATGCGGTATCCGTCGAACGAGCGCGGCGTGTTGCGCAGCATCGCCTCGTCCTCGGCGAAACCCAAGCCGCGCGCGAGTCCCGCGCCGCTCGTATATTCCACCTGCGCAGAGCCGTTTTGCTGAAACTTGCAGGCAATCCCCTGAGTGTTGGCCAAAAATTGCTCATACAGGCGGTAAGGAATGCCGCCGGTGCCGCGCAAAAACAGCGAGAGCTTGTCCAGCGCCATTTTATTGAAGCGTACATCGGCGGTAGTGCGCAGCACGATACGGATTGCGGCCTTGACATTGGCCAGATGTTTGGCCGAAGACAGGCCGCTGGCGGAAACCGCGGCCAGCGTCGGCAGGTATTCGACCTGCTGCACTTCCAACGGAAACAATTGCAGCGGATGGGCGGTTTGATATTCGCAGGCAGTCTGCTCGCCTTTGCCGATCTGGCTGCGGAGCGTTGTACCCTTGGGGATCAGAAAACCTTCCGCCAGGCCCGATTCGGTCAGATCGGGCTTGAATTCGACCACGGTCATCGACGGCGTCGTCGCGAGGTAGTGCGGGTAAACGATCTCCAGGAGATTCTGGGTAAAATTCGGAAATTCCGAATCGATCTTGAGTTGCACGCGCGCGGCCATGAACGCGAAGCCTTCGAAAAGGCGCTCCACATAGGGATCGGCGCATTCGAACGTATCCAGACCCAAGCGTGCGGCGATTTTCGGATATTCGGCGGCAAATTCGGCGCCGATTTCACGAACTTGCTGCAGCTCGCGGTTGTAGTAATTCAATAAACGGGGATCCATGCCCTAACCTCCCAGATCCTTGACCGTCACTTCGCCCGTTTCCAGGTCGAAGCTGCTGCGGATGAATAAATGCGTCGGCAACGGCTGCGCCCATAACTCGCCCTCGATCGTGAAGAAAACCGCATGCTGATTCATTTTTTTATCATCGGCCACCAGCTTGACAATCAGCGAATCGGCAAGAATTCTCGGTTCAAAATCGATGATCGCCTGTTTGACCTTACGCTCGATTTTTACCATATCCAAGCTGCTCACAGAAGCGCCGGAAGCTAATGGTGTGCCGTAGTTGATCACCGAACGCGCGACGAAAGGAAAATCCGCCAAATCGACCATCGTATCGAATGCCGAGGTGTTCAACAGCCAACTCAGATCGCGCAGCACGCTTTGACGCAACTGGCGCAGCGACAATACCCGCTGTTCCCGGCTTTCGGCGGACTTGTCCGGGGAGTCGTCGGTCAGCCGGTCCAATAAGGACGGCTGCAAACGCTCCTGATTGGTCAGTTCGGCCATGACGTTTTAGGTTCCCGGCGCATTAAAAACCAGCTCCCGGATTTCGAACAGGGAATAATCCCGACTGTCCGTGGCCAAGACTTTTTGGCCGAGGCCGAACGCATGGCCTGGATGCGGCTCCCGCCATTCGGTCTTGCGCGCCAGACGGATGTCGGAGTCTGCCGACGCTTCCGAGCCGGGATAACGTGCGGGAATGAAGCAGACAGCGGCGCCGCCGTTCGCCCAGGTCACCTGTGCGGGCAGCCAAACCAGATCGCGTAAATCGACCGGCGCCTCGACCACCAACTTCTGGATATTGGCGCAGGGCACCCAGTAATATTTGCCGTTCACGATCAGTTCCAGCACCGGCCCCAAACGCGTGTCGGTATCGGCCAGCCATTGAAATGGCTCGCCGTTGATCGTGCCGCCAACCGTCGGCGCCTGTTCATAGGCCTGATCCCTGACCTGCAACGCCTCCTCATACTTGCCGGCCACCGCCAGCTGCAAGGACTCCAGCAGCAGGGCCTGCCATTGTTGCGGCTCGCCGAACATGATCGGCGTCGTTTGCGCCTTGAACACTTTCTCCCGCAATAGCTCACAGCGTATCGTTTCGCGATAGGTCTGCACCATCGGTAGATTGGCCGCGTCAAGCTCTCCCGACACGTTCAATTGGTTCAATGCCCGCTCCCAATTACCGATGACCGCCAGCAATTGAAAAAGAAAAACCCGGTATTTGGGATTGGAAGAGTCTTTTCTGATCTGATCCTGCAACTGTTTCAGCGACTCGTCCAAATCACCCATTTGCAAACTTGATAAGGCGTTCACAGGACGCTCCTTGCATGAGAGAAAAAACGACCAGGCAGAACGAAGCTCCGCCTGGTCCGTTCAAATTACTGCGATTTGCCGGCTTCGATGTCCCATTTGTAGGTTACTGCTCCGCCTTCCTTGCCGCCTTTCTCGTTCTGTTCTTGATACTCAATATCGATATGCGCGAAATTCAAAGTCACATTTTCGGTCAGTCTGTCTTCACCGCCGGAGCCGCCGGTAGAAACACTGGTCACCATGACCTTTTTCAGCACAATCTTGAAATAAACGAGCGCCTCCGTACCCGCTTTCTGACAGGTTAAAGTCACCTCGTCAATGTGCGTACCGTCGCAGCATTTCAAATATAAAATCGGGCTGCTTTTGTCGATCCACTTGGTAAAAGACAAGTCTTGCACGTTGCATTTGCCCGCGCCGCCGCCGCCGCCTTCATGAAAACTGCCGGAGTTGCTCGCCCCCCAAGACCACGCCAATACATCAATCGCCCCCTTATGTCCGTCTCTCTTGCTTTCGCCGTCAATTCCGTTCGAAAACTTAATATTTATATCTAACGCCATAAATTTCTCCTCGCTATTGAAAAAAATGAACACATAAGCGCAATCCCCCCTCATAAATCATGGGGGGGATCGCAATCCCACTTTATCCGCCGCCCTTGGCCGAAGGCAGTTTCGATACCAAGCGCAGCGAGACGGTCAACCCCTCCAACTGGTAATGCGGGCGCAAAAAGAATTTCGAAGAATAATAACCCGGATTGCCTTCCACTTCTTCCACGACAACCTGGGCTGCTGCCAGGGGTTTTTGCGCCTTGGTGGTTTCGCTGGAAAACTGGGGAGAACCATCCACGTACTGCAATATCCAGTTATTAAGCCAACGCTCCATATCGTCGCGCTCCTTGAATGAGCCGACCTTATCGCGCACCATGCATTTCAGATAATGCGCAAAACGGCAGGTCGCAAACAGATACGGCAGCCGCGCCGCCAGATTGGCGTTCGCGGTCGCATCCGGGTCTTCGTATTCGGCCGGTTTTTGCAGCGATTGCGCACCAATAAACGCCGCAAAATCGGTATTTTTCTTGTGGATCAACGGCATGAAACCGCTCTTGGCGAGTTCGGCCTCGCGCCGGTCGGTGATCGCGATTTCGGTCGGGCATTTCATGTCGACGCCGCCGTCGTCAGTCGGGAACGCATGCACCGGCAGGCCTTCGACCGCGCCGCCGGATTCGATGCCGCGAATGCGCGAGCACCAGCCGTAGAGCTTGAATGAACGGTTGATGTTGACCGCCATCGCATAAGCCGCATTGGACCAGGTATATTTGCTGCTGTCCGCGCCGGCCGTATCCTCTTCGAAATCGAATTCCTCGACCGGATCGGTTTTCGCGCCATAAGGCAAGCGACTCAGAAAGCGCGGCATCGCCATGCCGAGATAGCGCGCATCCTCGGATTCCCGCAAGGAACGCCACGCGGCATATTCCGGCGTCGAGAATATTTTGGTTAAGTCGCGCGGGTTCGCCAGTTCCGACCAGCTCTGCATTTGCATGACGGTCGGCGCAACGCCACTGATAAACGGCGTATGCGAAGCCGCGCTGATCTTTGCCATCTCGCCCAGTAATTCGACGTCCGGCGGGCTGTGATCGAAATGGTAATCGCCGACCAGGCAACCGAAGGGTTCGCCGCCGAAGGTGCCAAATTCTTCTTCATAGAGTTTCTTGAACAACGGGCTTTGATCCCAAGCGGTGCCCTTGAACTTCTTCAGTGTTTTTCCCAGCTCATTTTTGGAAATGTTAAAAACACGGATCTTCAGTTGCTCGTCGGTTTCGGTATTGTTGACCAGATAATGCAATCCCCGCCACGCGCTTTCGAGCTTTTGGAAATCGGGATTGTGCATGATCAGATTCAACTGCTCGGAGATTTTTTGATCGAGACCGGCAATGATCGACTGTATGCTGGCGATGACGTCATCGGAAATTTTTGTGACATCCTGCAACGCGTATTGCGCCAGCGTGGATACCGCCGAGTTGACCTGATTGGCCGCCTCGGTGCCGGGCTTGAATTCCTTGGACAGCAACGCCGAAAATTCGTCGAGCTCCAGGGCTGCCGTTGCGCCTTGTTGGCTTTGACTTTCCAGTTCCGCCATGATCAGCCTCCGGTGCTTTCTGATGAAGACGCATCGCTCTTGGAATCGGCAGGTTTTGCCGACGCCACCAGCGACTGTAACAAGGCCGGGTCATTGATCAATTTACCGATCAATTCTTCCGCGCCGGTTTTGCCGTCCATATAGGTGATCAAATTCGCAAGTTGCTGTCTGGCTTCGAGCACCTTGTCCAGGCCCGCCACTTTTTTAACCACCGCGGCCGGCGAAAAATCATCCATGCTTTCAAAGGTAATGTCGACGCTCAGATTGCCTTCGCCGGTCAGGGTATTCGCTACCGGAAAGGCCACCCGCGGCTTCATCGATTTGAGCCTGTCGTCGAAATTATCGACGTCGATTTCGAGCAACTTGCGATCCGAAACCGGAGGCAACGGTTCGGACGGTTTGCCCGACAAATCAGAGAGAACCCCCATCACGAAAGGGAGTTGTACTTTCTTTTGAGAACCGTACACCTCGACATCGTATTCAATCTGCACACGCGGCGCGCGGTTTCTTTGGATAAACTTTTGACTGCTTTCGGCCATATCCTACCCTCCACTTCAGTTTGATAAAAAATAATTATTCATTCGATTCCGGCCCCTTGATCAGGCCCATTTGGGAAACCGCATCCGGCAATAAATTCTGCAGGATTTCCATAAAATCCGCTGTCACCAGGTGCTTTGCACGATGCAACAATATAGGCACCGGGCTCGAAGGCTCGGATTCCGCATAATATTTGCAGATCAGATCCAAAGCTTTCAGTACATCCTGGCGAGAGTTAATAGCGCCGACTCCGGCAGCTTGTTTACGGGGCGAGGCGCCTTCCTGAGCCGCTTGCTCATCGGTTGGCTCTTCCTCGCCGGATGTTTCTTCCGCTGCCAGCGCGCCAATCGTCGAATATTGGTCGTAAGCATAGCGCATGTCTTTCAAGGACGTGGCCAGACCCGACAAGTCCGCGCCGTTACCGAACCCCACCTTGCCATTCACAAAGGACTGGATTTGCGAGACCAAGTCCGCGCTGTCGTTGATTGCCTGGTACATGGACTTGAGCATTTCGGGGGAAAAATCCAGGAAAGCGGCTTTGATCACGCTCAAATCGGGCTTTTCTTCTCCCTGAGGCGGGCTGATCTTGTCGGTCGCGATCTGAATATCGCGCAGGCTATAGCGGCCGACCGCTTTTGAATCCACCAACGGCGCCAGACTCAAGGGCTTAAGAACGGAATCGAAATTGCTCAATTCTTCGAGGATGTTGATGCGGGCGGTCGGATCGAGATTATCTTCCGGGTCCAGCACGGGGTGAATGTCGTCCCAATATTTCTCCAGCAAACCCCGCAATAACGCCAGGCCGTCCCGGAAGCCCGGCACGCCTTCCAGCGGAATCAGCGCTCTTGCCAGATAAACGGCGACTTGTAGGTCTTTGCTTCGCTGCAAGATTGCCAGCGCGACTTTTTGAATGTCGCGCCAGTTCGGCGGCTGCGCCTTTTCGCCGGTGATCGGATCTTCCGGCTTACCCTGGATAGCCTTGGCTAACTCCATGTATGCAGGGTCATACTCCAAATAATCCCCGCAAGGATTGTCCGGTGAAACTTCTTCCAGTAACTCTTCCAAATCAGCCATAAATCGCCTGTGCAGTTCATTAAGACGGTAAAGCGCACACCATAGTAATCGAGTCCAAACCCAATTAAAAGGAAAAAATTTAGGCTGCATAACCCCCGAGGAGAAGCTCTTTGCAGCCCGATAAAAATCAAACCCTTCCCCTCATCCGCAACGCTTCTCTTTTTCAAGGCCGGACATCGAGTTAAGCAGGAGACAATACTAGTATGTTAGGCTCAGAGAGCCGGCTAGTAAAAATAGATATTCAACTAACCGGCCCTGGTTAAATACTAAAGTTGCCAAGAGTCAGCGCAGGACTAACATCGAAAAGCCGTTTAGCAAGGGCAGCCAGTTAATGTGTTCTTATGGAAATCTTCAGGTTGGGAAAAGCTTTTCACTGTAAAGTGAGCAAAACCGCAGCAGTTTTTCCGTTGGCCGAAATGACCGGCCTGATCCATCTTGCTTACAGAACACTGCCGGCGCAAGAGATACGTAGGCGAATACGCATCTTCCGCGCCAGAGTGATTGGCGTGATTTATCTTGGCAGGCTTTAGCCATTTTTGACGATTGAGTTACCCAGTTTTTTCATCAATCTTTAATGAATTGCGAGTTCATCATGAAAAAAAATAAAAAACCACACGGTGCGAAGCATAGTACAAAATACCAAAGCGTCAAATCACTGACCCTCGTCGGCTCGCTGGCCGCGGTAGCGGCTTCGCCGCTGGCGTGGGCCGATTCGACGCTGCTGGACGACGCCTATGTGCAGATCGGCACTAGCCAAAACACAAATTTCGGCAAAAAAAGTACGATTGCGGTAACCGCGGGCAAAACCACCCGCCGCGGCTTTCTTAAATTCAGATTGGATACGTTCGATCCGCCCGCTACCCCAAACTCAGTTACCAAGGCCACACTGAAGGTGTTCGTGTCGTCCGTCAAGAATGGCTCCGCGGGCGTCGTAAGAGTGCATCCGATCGACCTGAATCCCAACAATACCTTCAATGAAGGGACGATTACCGGCAATTCGGCGCCAGCTTTCGCTCCTGTTTCGATCCGTGATAGCGCTACGGTCAATATCCAGTATCTGAATAAATGGCTGGAATTTGACGTCACCGATTTTGTTAAGAACAATGTCAATAATGGCGAGCTCGCTTTTGCCTTGGTTGGCGACGGCACACTGAATATCAAATTCGATAGCAAGGAAAGCAAGACCACAGGCCATGCCGCGGTATTGGACATCGTTTATGCATCCGACTCAGGTAATATCCCTCCTATCGGTCCGACTGGTGCAACTGGTGCAACTGGTGCAACTGGGGCGACAGGAGCCACCGGACCAACCGGTCCTGCTGGCACCGGATCAAGTGCGACCGGACCTAAAGGGGATACCGGCGCCACCGGGCCAACTGGCCCCACCGGTCCTTCTGGCACCGGCGCAGGTGCGACAGGCGCAACCGGCCCTGCTGGCGCCACTGGCGCTCCGGGAGCCACTGGCGCGCCGGGAGCAACTGGCGCGCCGGGAGCAACTGGCCCTGCCGGAGCAACTGGCCCTGCCGGAGCAACTGGCCCCGCCGGAGCAACTGGTACTGCCGGGGCAACTGGCCCTGCCGGCGCACCGGGAGTTCCAGGCGCTACCGGCGCACCGGGAGCCCCAGGCGCCACTGGCGCGCCGGGCGCCCCAGGCGCCATCGGCGCACCGGGAACCCCAGGCGCCACCGGCGCTCCTGGTATCAATGGAACCAATGGTGCACCTGGTGCACCTGGTGCACCTGGTGCACCAGGTGCTACGGGCGCCACCGGTGCAACTGGAGCCACCGGTGCGACAGGAGCCACAGGCGCCGGCTTCTCAAGCACCGTGGTTAGAGTGACGTCGGCCCAACTGGATTTAGGAGCACTCCTGGGATCGTTGCTGAATAACGGCAATCCGACTGTCGTAGAGTGCAATACCGCTGCCGGTGAAAAAGTAGTCGGCGGCGGAGCGTTTGTCACGGGCGCCTTATTGGGATTGGTTGTTCCATCCAGCACCGGTCCTACCGCAAACGGCGCCATAATCACCGTATCGAATCCTAATAGCCCGACCGTGGCGACAGGTTGGGGCGCGCAATTTGGCACATTGTCCTCCTTGCTTGGCTTCTTGTCGGGCAATTATGGCGTTAGCGTAGTTTGCTCCAAGCCTTGACGTTAAAGCAGACAAGGCAACTCGGTTAAGATCGATGACCCACAACAACTAACCGAAAAACCCATAACCCCGCCCGGCTTCTCGCCGAGCGGGGTTTTTTACGATCGGCTTTACACCGGAGTCAACTCCCGGTTTTGCTCAATCCTTGGAAAAATTACGAGATCATCATGAAAAACACCAATAAACCCCATCATACAAAAACAAGATACCCAAGCGCCAAAGCACTGTCCGTCATCGGCTCATTGGCCGCGTTGACGGTTTCTCCGGTCGCGTGGAGTAATCCAACCTTAGCGGCGGACACCTATCTGAAACAGGGCCTATCCAAAAATTACGGCAAGCAAACCGCGATTCTGGTAACAGCAGGCAAAACCAAAACCGATGGTTATCTTAAATTTAATCTGAAAGATTCAACCCCCACCCCCAGCGATGTTTCAAAAGCCGTACTCAAGGTTTTTGTCTCCGGCATTCCGAAGACCCAAAGCGGCGAGCTGACCGTTCGCAAACTGGTCAATGACACCTGGACTGAACTAAACCTTATTAATCCTCGCACCATTGATAATGCCAGCGACCCGAATCCGTTGCCGCAGGCCACGGTCAATGCCCAATCCGTCAATCAATGGCTGGAATTCGATGTCACTCACTATGTTCGCGCCAGCTTGGGCTTGGAAGGGCCGCATGTGGGTATAGCCGACAGTACCATCGGCTTTTTGCTGACCGGCAGCTCAGGGTCGTTTAACGCTAAAATCGTGAGCAAAGAAAGCAAGGCTTTGGGCAATGCGGCGGAACTGGACATCGTTTATACGACCGCGGGCATACCAGGCGAAACCGGTCCAACAGGAGCGCAAGGCCCGGCAGGCCCGGCAGGCGGCGGGGCAATAGGCGCTACAGGCCCTCAAGGCGCTACAGGACCGCAGGGCCCGGCCGGAGCTACAGGCCCTCAAGGCCCGACCGGCCCCGCTGGAGGCCCGGTCGGAGCCACAGGCCCTCAAGGCCCTACAGGCGCACCTGGCCCTGCCGGGCTACCCCAAAAAACGGTAGTGAGATCGGTTTCCGGGACAGTATCCTTGCTTACCGCGTCCACGATAACCAAGGATTGTGAACCAGGCGAGTCGGTTGTCGGCGGAGGCGTCATGGCTACAGGCGGACTGCTGGGGCTGGCTATAGCCGTCAACAACGGGCCATCCGCGAATGGCTTGCTGATCAACAATGGCACACCGACCGGGTGGGGGGCTAATTTTGGCACGCTCGACGCCATTACTTCTTTATTAGGCACCAACTATACCGTTACCGTCATATGCTCGACTAATTGATATCCGTCGCGCCTCTGCCGTCAAATGATGGCCGAGGCATTCCGGACTTGAAACAGCAACATCAAAAACCCCGCCCGGCATGGCCCGTGCGGGGTTTTTTATAGTGATAAACTCACGCTTCCGCCACTCGAATCGAGCGCCATTCGACCGATAATTTTGCATCGCTAAATTGCCGCGCGTTAAGATAGCGCCGGTTCCCGGCCGCTGAAAACCCATGCAGATTTATCCATGTCGTGCATTCGGCCGCCGTTATTACAAAAACTATCGCCCTCGTCGATTCGAAATATACCCCCGATGCATCCTGAACAACCTGAAAATGCCTTCGATGCGAAGGGCTTCATCAAAAGCCTGACCACCCGCCCCGGCGTTTATCAAATGCTCGACGCCCACGGCGAGATCATTTACATCGGCAAGGCAAAGAATCTGAAGAACCGCGTTGCGACTTATTTCAACAATAAAGCCGCATCGATCAAGCAGCACACGATGGTAGCGAAGATCGCCTCTATCACCGTGACCGTAACCCATACCGAAGGCGAGGCGCTGCTGCTCGAATCGCAACTGATCAAGCGCCACAAGCCGCGCTACAACATCTGCCTGCGCGACGACAAATCCTATCCTTATATCTATCTGTCCAGCGCCCACGATTTTCCGCAAATTACCTTTCACCGCGGCGCCAAAAAGCGGCCGGGCAAATATTTCGGGCCGTATCCGAGCGTCGGCGCGGTCCGGGAATGTCTGAAACTGCTGCAAAAAATCTTCCCGGTCCGGCAGTGCGAGGACTCGGTGTTTCAAAACCGCACCCGCCCCTGCCTGCAATATCAGATCGAGCGCTGCACCGCGCCCTGCGTCGGCCTGATCGATAAACCCGGCTACGCCCAGGATGTCGAAAACACCATCCTGTTCCTCGAAGGCAAAGGCGGCCTGGTGATCGAACAACTAATCGTAAAAATGGAACAGGCCGCCGCGGCGCTGCAATTCGAGCGGGCCGCTCAATACCGCGACCAGATCGCCAAATTGCGCGCGGTACTCGAAAAGAATTTCGTGCACGGCGAACGCGGCGACGTCGACATCATCGCCTGCGCGACGAAAGCGAACATGGCCTGCATTCAGGTGTTTTTCATCCGTAGCGGCCAGCATCTGGGCAATAAACAGTTTTTCCCGAAGATGTCCGATGAACACGATCCGGCGGCGATTTTACAGGCGTTCATCGCGCAATATTATCTGGAACGGCCGCCGCCGCATGAATTGATCGTCAGCCATCCGCTCGAAGAAAACGATCTGATCGCCGAGGTACTGGCCAATCAGGCAAAGCACCAGGTCGCGATTTCGGCGAATGTGCGCGGCGAACGGCTCAAATGGCTGCAGATGGCAGCCGAGAATGCGGCAACCTCGCTGCAGAACAAGCTGGCCGACAAACAGGGCTTGTATGCGCGCTTTATCAGCCTGCAGGAAGAGTTGGGACTCGCCGCATTGCCGAAGCGCCTCGAATGTTTCGACATCAGCCATCATCAGGGCGAACAGACCGTCGCCTCCTGCGTGGTGTTCGACCGCGAAGGCCCGGCCAAATCGGCTTACCGGCGTTTCAATATCGAAGGCATCACGCCGGGAGACGATTATGCGGCGATTCATCAGGCGGTTTCGCGGCGCTTCAAGCGCCTGAAACAGGGCGAACACGAGGCGCCGGACATTCTATTTATCGACGGCGGCAAAGGACAAGTGCATGAAGCGCAAAAGGCATTGGCGGAATTGGACATAAACAATGTTATGATAGTGGGCGTTTCGAAAGGTCCGGACCGAAAACCGGGCATGGAAAAGCTGATCCTGGTCGATCATAATCAGCCGCTCGCGGTAAATCCGGGAGCCGGCGGCTTGCTGCTGATTCAGCATATCCGCGACGAGGCGCACCGTTTTGCGATCACCGGACACCGGCAACGGCTGGGCAAGGTCAAGAAACGCTCGGTATTGGAGACGATCGACGGATTGGGGCCGAAAAGGCGGCAGCTATTATTAAAACAATTCGGGGGGCTGCAAGGCGTCACCCAGGCGGGTGTGGATGCGCTTTCCAGCATAGACGGCATTAGCCGTCAATTGGCGCAACGTATATACGACAGCTTTCATCAAGCAGATGACCATTGAATTCAACATACCGACGAATCTGACCCTGTTGCGAATCGCGCTGATTCCTTTATTGATGGTCGTATTTTATTTGCCCTGGGCCTATGCGAATATCGCCTGCACCGCGATTTTTATCGCGGCCGGCATTACCGACTGGCTGGACGGTTATCTGGCCCGAAAAATGCAGCAGGAGACGCCGTTCGGCGCCTTTCTGGACCCGGTCGCCGATAAATTGATGGTCGCTTTCGTACTGGTGCTGATCGTGCAGCAACAGGCCAACCCGTATCTGGCGGTGCCGGCCGCGATCATCATCGGCCGTGAAATCACGATCGCCTCGCTCCGGGAATGGATGGCCGAAATCGGCCAGCGCGCCAAGGTCAAAGTTTCGATGCTCGGCAAATGGAAAACGACCGCGCAAATGGTCGCGATCACCCTGCTGCTCTACCGCGAAGATTTGCTCGGCGTTCCGATCAATGCGGTCGGCTACGTGCTGCTGTATATCGCGGCGGTATTGACTTTATGGTCGATGATCAATTATTTGTGCGCGGCGGTTGCCGCCATCAAGGAACACTGAATTTTTAAATTCCGGGCTTTATTTTTGTTCCGGGACACAATCAACCCAAGATACAGCTCATTGAATCGGCTGTGAAAGAATAACAATGGATCAGGAAAAAGAAGATACTCAGACCAAAGCCGACGCGCAGGATGAGATTTTGCTCGCGGCGCTGAAACTGTTCGCCGAAAAAGGCTTTTTCAACACCTCGCTGACCGACATTGCCGATGCGGCCGGCGTCAAAGGCAGCAGCGGCATCTACCAGCATTTCAAAAACAAGCAAATGATCGCGGCAGCGCTCTATGCGAATATTTTCGACAGCTTGAACGTGTCGATCGACGATATTCGCCGCAAGAATCAAAAGCCTGCGGAGCAGCTGCGCGGTATCGTCGACCTGTTGTTCAAACTGACCGATGAAGCACCGCATGTGATGCAATTATTGTTGGTATTGAATATCAACGAGATATTGCCGGACGAAAAACCGCTGCTCGAAACGCCGCCGTTTGCCAAAATCCTTAAAATCTTCCAGGCCGGCACGAAAACCGGAGAAATGCGGAACCTTTCCCCGCATTTGTGTTTCGCCTATTTTTTCGGCATCATCCACCATACCCTACGGATGGTATTGACCGGCGCGCTGGACAAGAAAGCCGACACCTACCAGTCGCAAACCTGGCTGGCCGCGTGGAACACAATCGCCAAAAAATGATCCGTCACTAAATCCATCCAGAGTAAAGTCCCCATGGCCCAATTCACCGTCACCGGAGATGTCGATCCCTTTCTGCATGTCAGCCTGGCCAGCGGCGAAAAGATTTATTGCGAATCGAATGCGATGGTGATGATGGAGGACACCCTGGAACTGAAGGGTAAAATGACCGGCGGGCTCGGCGGCGCCTTGATGCGGCGGCTGGCCAATGACGAATCGTTTTTTCAGCAGCATATCGAGGCGGTGCGCGGCGCCGGCGATTGCCTGCTGTCGCCTACCCTGCCCGGCGCGATCCAGGTGCTGGATGTCGGCGAGACCCACTACATGGTCAGCGACGGCGCTTTCGTCGCCGCCGACCACAGCGTCAATCTGAATGTCCGCACCCAGGGAGTCGGTTCGGCGCTGTTCGGACAGACCGGCGGCTTTTTCATCTGCGAGGCGTCAGGCCGCGGCAAACTGGCCGTCTCCGGCTTCGGATCGAGCTTTGTGCTCGATGTCGAACCGGGCAAGGACATGATCATCGATAATGCGCACGTGGTCGCCTGGGACAGCCGCCTGCACCACGAAATCTCGGTCACCACGCGCCAGGGCGGCGGCTTGCTCGGCCAACTGGTCAACAGCGTGACCAGCGGCGAAGGCATGGTGCTCAAATTCTCCGGCAAAGGCAAGGTCGTGATCTGTTCGCGCAACCGCGAAAACTTTCTCAGCTGGCTGTTGAAAGGCATGCCGGCCAATCGCTAGGGATTTATCTTGCCGGTTAAGCCCCGCCAGGTTTTTAATCCTGGCGGGGCGGTGTCGACTGAAACGACGTTGTTTTTGACCGAATCCTGAAGACGGACGCGCAACACTGTTTCAGTTTCCTGCAAGACGGCGCTCTAGCCTATACCCATACAGTCCCCTAAGCATTACCCTTCGTTAACCCCTCCCCCTCAATGTTGCCGTGTTTAACCAGCATGACATCGCTTTGCTCAACCTTACTCGATGATTTCCCGGGAGAAACGGCAATAGGCGAGGGAACACGGACGGTCATCAGACACTCTTATTTTTTTGATTCCACAACTAGGGAGATCTTTACCAACAAATTACGCCGTAGACTCCGGAAACTCACCTTGGCTAGGTCTTTATTGACAAATCTTTTATCTCAGGCAAAATAATATCGAATCGATATTATCTGGCAACTGGCCTTAACGCACCTTCGCGACTCAACGATTCTCGGGATAAAAATAATGCTTAATTCATTCTCAAAAAATTTGAAAGACGATATTTCCGCCGGCATCGCCGTCTTTTTGGTTTCCGTCCCGCTTTCCCTGGGCATTGCGATGGCATCGGGCGCGCCGCCCCTGTCCGGCTTGATTACCGGCATCATCGGCGGCTTGATCGTTTCGCAGCTTAGCGGTTCGACGCTCGGCATCAACGGCACGGCCGCGGGCCTGACCGTGATCATCCTCGCGGCGATACAACAACTGGGCTTCAATGCGTTTCTTCTGGCGGTGGTGTTGGCCGGTTTGATACAGATCGGCATGGGGATTTTGAGAGCCGGCGTGATCGCCTATTATTTCCCTTCCTCGGTGATCAACGGCATGCTCTACGGCATCGGCCTGATCCTGTTTTTGAAGCAAATCCCGCATGCAGTCGGCTACGACCGCGATTACGAAGGCGATGTCAACTTCATCCAGAGCGATCAATATTCCTCTTTCTCGGAATTGAATCATATGCTCAACAGTTTATCGCCGGGCGCGGTACTGATCTCTTTGCTGTCGCTGGCGAGTTTATTGATTTGGGAGTTCCTGATCAAAGACAAGCATCCGCTTCTGCGCTTACTGCAGGGCGGCTTGGTAGCCTTGCTGGTCGGCGTGCTGGCTAATCTCCTGCTCGCCAACTTTTATCCGGCCTGGGAACTGAAAAACGCGCATTTGGTGATGATTCCTGTCTTCGAGCATCCGTCGGATGTCCTCAGCCAGCTTTATTTACCGGATTTTGCGCGGCTTTTCGATCCGAAAGTCTATTGGTTTGCTCTGACGATTGCGCTGGTCGCGAGCATCGAAACCTTGCTGACAGTTGAAGCGGTGGACAAGCTGGACCCCTATAAACGCATCACCCCGACCAGCCGCGAATTGATCGTGCAAGGCATCGGCAATATCTGCGCCGGCTTTATCGGCGGCCTGCCGATGACGCAATTGATCATCCGCAGTTCGATCAATATCGAATCCGGCGCCAAAAGCCGGACAGCGGCGCTCGTTCAAAGCCTGCTGCTTTTATTTACCATCATTTTCATCCCCGGCGTATTCAACTTGGTGCCGCTGGCGAGTCTGGCCAGTATCTTGCTGCTGGCCGGCTACCGTCTGGCCAGACCCCAGGTATTCGAAAACATGTACATGGCGGGCAAGTACCATTTCATTCCGTTTTGCGCGACGGTGCTCGGCCTCGTGCTGACCGATCTTTTGACCGGCATCGCGATCGGCATGTCGTTCGCTTTGATTGCGATCCTGATCGAAAATTACCGCGGTTCGTTCTACCTGCGTGAAACGCACATCGGCAACAAGACCGTGCTGCGCCTTTCCGAACAGGTTTCATTTTTGAACAAGGCCAACGTGCAACGGACCCTGAAACAGTTGCCGCCGGGCTCCGAGGTCGTGATCGACGCGACCCGGTCGAAATTTATCGATTATGACATTTTTGAAATCATCCAGAATTTCAGATCGGAAGCCCAACTCAAGGGCATCAAGTTGACGGTCGAGAACCTGCGCGGCTATGGCACCTTGCCTCCACCCGAAACGGTTGGCGCCCAGACCTCGGCCTCGCAACAGTCGCTGACGCCGGCCGAAGTGCTGGCCATACTGAAAGAGGGCAACGAGCGTTTCGTGAACAACCTGAAGTCGAATCGCAACCTGCTCGAACAGGTCAACGACACCCGCAAAGGCCAGTTCCCGATCGCGATCATCCTGAGCTGCATCGACTCCAGAACCTCGGTCGAACTGATTTTTGACCAGGGCCTCGGCGACGTGTTCAGCGCCCGGGTCGCGGGCAATGTCGTGAATGACGACATTCTCGGCAGCATGGAATTCGCCTGCAAACTGGCCGGATCGAAACTGATCGTCGTGCTCGGTCATAGCCTTTGCGGCGCAGTCAAAGGCGCCTGCGCCGATGTCGAACTCGACCATTTGACCGGCCTGCTGCAAAAAATCAAGCCGGCAGTTCATGCGGTTCGCGCGGAGTTCGACGCGAAGAATCCACCCGAACAGCCCGTGCTGGTACAGAAAGTCGCCGAACGCAACGTTCACTTGAGCGTCGAACAAATCAGGAAACAAAGTCCGTTGCTGGACGGCATGGCGAAGGCTGGCCAAATCGACATCGTCGGAGCCATGTACGATGTGGAGACCGGGCAGGTCGAATTTTATGCCGATACGCAGACCGCAGCCGCCTGCTGTCAAGCGCATCCGGCCGCCGTTGCGCCGGCTGTTACTAACGTCATACCCATCGGGTTGCAGGCTTTGGGCAAATCCGCGGTATGAGGTAAAATGATCGGCTAGCCGCTGCCGCGTTGGACACACGGCAGCGGCAAGTCCGGCCAGATGCCGTTTCTGCCGGCCCTCAACCTATGAACCCACTCACTCAAAAAGAGAAAACACCATGAAAAAATCTTTGTTTCTGGCGGCCATGCTGGTCTCCGGCTCTGCGTTCGCGACGACCGACCATTATTTGCTGCGCGACGGCAACCACGTCCATCACCTGAAAATCACCCAGCTGAACGATGAAATCACGGTCAGCACCGATGTCGATTTCGAGCCGAATGCGAATGAAAAAGACGCCAAGGCCTGTTCGGCGGACGTTTCAGGCGAAGCCAAGAAGACCGGCGAAAACCAATTGCTGATGAAGAAGCATATCGAGGGCGAAGCCGATTATTGCGAACTGAAGATCCAACTGAGCCCGAACGGCGCGAAAATCGAGCAATCGGAACATTGCAGCAATTTTGCGGCAGGCATCTGCCATTTCAACAGCGACGGCAAGGAACTGGTCAAGATCAAATAAATCCGGCCTAGCGTCTCGATCGGCGGCACAATCATGACCGCCGATCCAGCTTCCGGTAGCCGATCGCCTCGCTCAAATGCGCGATCTCTATCGTTTCAGAGCCAGCCAGATCGGCGATCGTACGCGCCAGCTTCAAGATCCGATGATAGGCGCGATTCGACAAGCCGAACTTGTCCATCGCCTGCTCCAGTAAGCGGTGGCCGGGCTCGGACAAATTGCAAAACTGTTTGACTTCCTTCGCGGTCATCCCCGAATTGGCCTTGCCGGTGCGCGCGACGGCGAGCATCCTCGCCGCGGCGACGCGCGCCCGTATCACCGCGCTGCTTTCCTCCCCTTCGGGCGAGCCTTTGCGCAACACCTCATGCGGAACCCGCGGCACTTCCAGATGCATATCGATCCGATCGAGCAGCGGCCCCGAAATCCGGGCGCGATAGCGCATCACCTGTTCGGAGGTGCAGTGACAGCGGCCCGACGCATCGCCGAGATAACCGCAGGGGCATGGATTCATCGCGGCGACCAGTTGGAAACGGGCCGGAAAATCGGCCTGCCGGTTCGCGCGCGAGATCGTGATATGGCCGGTTTCGAGCGGTTCGCGCAGCACTTCGAGCACTTTCCGGTCGAATTCGGGCAGTTCGTCCAAAAATAAGGTGCCGTTATGCGCGAGCGAGATTTCGCCGGGCCGAGGGTTACTTCCGCCACCGACCAACGCCGCAGCCGAGGCGGTATGATGCGGCGCACGGTAAGGCGGCCTCAGCCAATTTGCGACATCGAGGCCGTGATCGCTGACCGAGGCGATCGCTGCGGTTTCCTGCGCCTGCTGCTCGGTCAACAACGGCAGAATGGTTGGGAGGCGCGAAGCCAGCATCGATTTGCCGGTGCCGGGCGGGCCGAGCATCAGAAGATTGTGCGCTCCGGCCGCGGCGATTTCGAAGGCGCGTTTGACGTGATACTGGCCGTGCACATCGGCAAAATCGAGATCATCGCTAGGCCGCTCGGGCGCGCTGCACTCAAATTCGGCCGCGATCGATTTCTGCCCGGCCAGATGCGCGCACACCTCGAGCAAATGCACGGCCGGAATGATTTCGATGCCCTTGACCAGCGCCGCCTCGGCGGTGTTGTCTCTGGGCAGGATCAGCTTGCGCTGGTTATTGCGCGCCTGAATCGCGACCGGCAACACGCCGTTGACGGGACGCAGTTCGCCGCCGAGTGAAAGCTCGCCGATGCATTCGAACTCCGAAAGCTTGGCGCCCGGAATTTGACCGGAAGCCGCCAGAATGCCAAGTGCGATCGCGAGATCAAAGCGCCCGCCTTCCTTAGGCAAATCGGCCGGCGCCAGATTGACCGTGATGCGCTGAGCCGGAAATTCGAAACGCGAGTTCTGAATCGCGCCGCGCACCCTGTCCTTGCTTTCCTTGACCGCGGCTTCCGGCAACCCGACGATATTCAACGCCGGCAAGCCGTTCGCGACATCGACCTCGACCATCACCAGCGGCGCTTCGATGCCGGTGCGCCCGCGGCTGTAAACGACCGCCAGAGCCATCGCGCCGACGCCTACGCGCTTACAACTCTTCCTTGGACAGCACCTGCTGTTCGAGCGCGGCGACGCGTTTTTCCAAGGCTTCGAGATTGGCGCGGGTTTTCGCCAGCACCAGCTTTTGCACTTCAAATTCTTCGCGGGTGACCAGATCCAGCTTGCTCAAAGCGCCTTGCAGCACCGCGTGAAAGTTCTTTTCGAGGTCTTCTTTAATATGATTCAGACCGGGTGGAATGGTATTGGCCAGCTTGCTGGCAATTTCATCGATTGACTTTGCATCAAAAAACATCGGTAAACTCCGTAGGAATATCGCCGTAGCGAAAGGGGCGGCTGAAAACCGCCGAGGATGAGATCGGGGTGGCTGGGGCCGCCCCGTTCTGTCGTATCTTTAAGTATAGACGCCGGTTTAGACAATAAAATCCGGCAATCAGCCGCCGAACGCCTTTTTGAAAAACTCCGGCTGCGCCAATGCGGCCTTGTGCATATCGACATTGTAAAAAGTCGTATCGAAAGGCTTATTCGCCGAGTCCTGTTCGCGGAATTGCTTCAGGCTGCTCTTGCCCGCGATCGTCGCGCTCCACCAGCCGGACGGATAGATGCATTGCGGGAAGAACAGGGTCTGCAAATGGGCAAAGCCTGCAGACTGCATCGCGCCGCGCATTTCGCCGATCAGCTTCATGTAAAACAGCGCCGATTCGCTTTGCTGCACGACCATGCCGTTTTCGGACAGGCAATTGAAGCAGTCGCGGTAAAACGCCTCGCTGAACAGGCCTTCGGCAGGGCCCGCCGGGTCGGTGCTGTCGACGATGATGATGTCGACCGAATTCGGCTCGGCGTCCTTGACCCATTTGATGCCGTCGATGAATTTCAAATCCGCACGCGGATCGTTGTTCGACTCGCACAGTTCCGGGAAATAAATCTCGGCCAGGCGGGTGACGCGCTCGTCGATATCGATCTGCACCGCCTTTTCGACCGACGGATGCTTCAAGACTTCCCTCAGCGTGCCGCAATCGCCGCCGCCGATGATCCAGACCCGTTTCGGATCCGGGTGGGTATAGAGCGCCGGATGGCTGATCATCTCATGATAAAAAAAGTTGTCGCGCGTCGACACCATCGTGCAGCCGTCGATCACCATCAGGTTGCCGAAGCTTTCGGTCTCAAAGATTTCCAAATGTTGAAATGGCGACTGCTCTTCGTGCAGCTTTTTCTTGATTTTCAGCGAAAAGGCCGAGGCGACGCCGGGCGCTTCTTCGGTAAACCATTCGTTGGGATTGATCATTTGCGTTCCTGTAAGAATAAACGGGTAAAATAGCACGCATTATATATTAGAATTCCGCACATACGTCATCTTGGAGATCAACTTTGAATTCGACTGCTTACCCACACTGGACCCTCCGCGATTCCGCGGAAACCTATGCGATCGACAGCTGGGGAGACGGTTATTTTACGATCAACGCGGCAGGGCATGTCAGCGTGAAGCCGAGTTCCGACCAGAACGTGGAACTGGATTTATACGAAATCGCCCACTCGCTGCATGAAAAAAACCTGTCGCTGCCGGTGCTGGTGCGCTTCACCGATATTTTGAAGGACAAGGTCAACCGGCTGAACCGGGCGTTCGAGAAAGCCTGCGCGAAATACGACTATCAGGGCCGTTACACACCGGTGTATCCGATCAAGGTCAATCAACAGCGCCAGGTCGTCGAAGGTATATTGAAGGCCGATCACATCGGCCTCGAAGCCGGCAGCAAGCCGGAACTGCTGGCGATCATGGCCTTGTCGAATCAAAAAGTGGTGGTCTGCAACGGCTACAAGGACAGGGCCTACATCCGCCTCGCGCTGATCGGCCAGAAAATGGGCCTCGATCTGTATCTGGTGATCGAAAAGCCGATCGAACTGGAATTGATCATCGAAGAATCGCGCAAACTGAACATCAAGCCGGCTATCGGCGTGCGCGTCAGATTATCGAGCATCAGCGCCGGCAAATGGCAAAACAGCGGCGGCGAAAAGTCCAAATTCGGCCTGCACGCGCATGAACTCCTGCAACTGGTCAAAGGCCTGAAACAGGCCGATCTGCTCGATTCGCTAAAACTGATGCATTTTCACATGGGCTCGCAGATCGCGAACATTCACGACATCAAGGTCGCGTTGAAGGAAGCCGGCCAGTTCTATGTCGAACTGCGCCGCCTCGGCGCGCCGATCCGCATCGTCGATGCGGGCGGCGGCCTCGGCGTCGATTATGACGGCAGCCGCTCGCGGCGCGAATCGTCGATGAATTACAGCGTCGATGAATACGCGCAGAACATCGTGCGCAGCTTCTCCGAGATTTGCGCGGAAAAACAGGCGCCAGAGCCTGACATCATCACCGAGTCGGGACGCGCGATCACCGCACATCATGCGGTGCTGATCACCAATGTGACCGACATCGAATCGGCCTATCGGGACGGCGAGCCGCCGGCCCTGGCGGAACGCATCAATCCGGTCGAACTGTATCATGACGCGCAATTCGAGCTGGCAGAGGCGCGCGCGCGCTTTGCCCAGGACAAACTGGATATTGAAGGCCTCGCCCAGGCCGAAAACGCCTATGCGCTGCTGTGCCGGCAATTGCAGCACCGGCTGAATCCGATCATTCAGAGCGAAGAAGCGATTTTGCAGGAATTGAACGAAAAACTGGCCGACAAGGTGTTCTGCAATTTTTCGCTGTTTCAGTCGATGCCGGACATCTGGGGCATCGATCAGATCTTCCCGATCATGCCGATCCATAGGCTCGACGAAGCGCCGACCCGGCGCGCGGTATTGCAGGATCTGACCTGCGATTCGGACGGCCGCATCGACCAGTATATCGACGGCCAGAACATCGAAAAAACGCTGCCGGTGCACCGGATCGACAGCCGCGAGCCTTATCTGATCGGCTTCTTCATGGTCGGCGCCTATCAGGAAATCCTCGGCGACATGCACAACCTGTTCGGCGACACCCATTCGATCAATATCGAACTGGACGAACACGGCTATCATTTTTTCGATTTGCAGGAAGGCGAGCATGTGTCCGACCTGCTCGATTACGTGCATATCAGCCCCGAGGAATTGAAGGCGGCCTACCGCGACAAACTGGCCGCCAGCGGGCTCGGCGTAGAGGAACGGCGCGCCTACGAACAGGAACTCAACGCCGGATTAACCTCCTATACTTATCTGGAGAAAGCATGAAAGCCGGCATGATCGGGCTCGGCGGCATGGGCGCGGGCATGGCCCGGAATCTGGCCAAGGCCGATTTTTTGACGGGCGTTTACAATCGCACCCCGGAGACAGCCGAAGCGCTCGCGGAAATACTCGGAGTCACCGCTTTCAGCAGCATTGCGGATCTGGCCGGCGCGGTTGATGTCGTTTTGCTTTGCGTCTCGGCCGACCCGGATGTACTCGCGGTCGTCGACGCGATACGGGAATCGGTCAGGCCCGGAACGATCGTGGTCGATATGTCGACCGTCAGCCGCCGCACCGCACAAGAAGCCGCCCGCAGGCTGGCCGAGAAACAGACCTTCTTTCTCGATGCGCCGGTGTCGGGCGGCGTCGAAGGCGCGAAGAACGGCACTTTGGCGATGATGGTCGGCGGCGATCCTGCTGTATTCGAAAGGGCGAAGTCGGTACTTTCTGCGATGGCGACTCGGATACTCTACATGGGCCCGACCGGTGCCGGCCAGGCGACCAAGGCGGTCAATCAAATCATGTGCGCGGGCATCAACGAGGCGGTCACCGAGGCACTGGCCTTCGCCGAGGCACAAGACCTGCCGATGGACAAGGTGATCGAGGTGATCGGCGGCGGCGCGGCCGGCAACTGGTTTCTGGACAAGCGCGGCCTGACGATGACCCAGGGCGTTTTCAAACCGGGCTTCAGACTCGCCCTGCATCACAAGGATCTGAAGATCTGCCAGGCGATGGCGGCCGAAGTCGGCGTCGAAATTCCGCTCAGCGATATGTCGGTCAGGGATTATGAACGGCTGATGGCCGAGGGTTACGGCGATGAAGATATTTCGGCGATGTATCGCCTGAAAAAAAATGATCGCCGCTGAATGCCCATCGACTCCTGTCAAATCGATCGATAGAATACGCAGCAGAGAGTCCGGATAAACGAACCGTTAAGGATTCGTTTGTGAAAATTCTTTATCATTCAACAGAGTCGGGTAGGATGCTCGTTTAAGGCTAAATGCGCCTTTTTCTTGCATCGATCACACAGTTTGAAACGAGTCCATTATGTTTGACGACGATGATAATATTTTTCTAGATACCCAGAGCTCTTTACTGAAAATACATGCGAATGACCTCCGGGTAGGAATGTATGTATCAAAGCTCGATCGGCCGTGGCTGGAGACGCCTTTTTTGTTTCAAGGATTTGAGCTAAAAAACCAGGCCGACATCGATGCCGTTAAGCAGCACTGCGACTATGTATTTATCGATGTTTTCAAGCAAAACAATTTAATCCGCGAATCACCCGGTACGCCTTATAGCAAAGGTTGGCTGGAAAGCCGTACACCGCCGAAGAAGAGCGCTAGTTTTGAACAGGAAATCGAGCGGGCGGGCACTACCTACCGAAAGACCAGTCATCTGATTAAAAGCTTCATGGATGAAGTCCAGCTCGGCAACAGCATCAACGTTCAAATTGCGGAAAAGTTCGTCGCGGAATGCGTAAACAGCATTTTGCAGTCGCCGGATGCCTTGTTATGGATGACTCAGCTTAAAAATCAGGACCTGTATACCTCCCAACACAGTATGAATGTTTGCATACTGGCCATTGCGCTCGGCAGGCATCTGAACCTTTCCGTCCATGAACTGAATCATCTCGGCCTGTGCGGCATGATGCACGACATGGGTAAAATGCGTGTGCCGCTGGCAATTTTGAATAAACCGGGCAAACTGACCCCTGCCGAACGCAATATCATGCAGAGCCACGCCGAATTAGGCTGGAAGCTATTAATGTCGAGCTCCGACATGTATGCGGGCGCGATCGATGTGGCCTATAGCCATCATGAAAGATTGGATGGTGCGGGATATCCGAGAAAACTGAACTCCGAGCAGATCACGCCTTATACGCGCATGGTGGCCATCGTCGACATGTATGATGCGATGACGAGTGATCGTATCTACCAAAAGGGACGGAACCATCTGGATGCGATCAATACCATGCTCAAGGCTGGCGATTCTCACCTTGATTCGGCGTTAACCTATAAGTTTATTCAATGCCTTGGCATCTACCCTCCCGGCAGCGTTGTGGAAATGAATAACGGAGAAGTCGCCATCGTCATCGAAGTGAATCCGAAGCTTAAAATCAGGCCGAAAATCATCCTGCTGCTGAATGAAAACAAACAGCCGAGAAGCCCGCGCATAATAGACCTGGCGAAACTCGATCTGGATGCCAGCGCAAGACCTTATACGATCAAGCAAATCGTCAGACCGGAAACCTACGGCATCGATTTGAACCGGCTCTATCAAATGGGGCTTATCCAACACGCCGTGGCTGCGGTTTGACGGATAACCTGCCCTGCCGTACGTCAGCGCGGACTCTTTTACTTCGGCAGGACGGGTTTTGAAAACCCGTCCGAAAGGTTTCAATTCGCTTCGAAGTTCAGATAAATTTGGGGACGGGATACATATCCCGTCCCGCTCAAGGTATAGATCGGGGCTTGGGAAGCAGTCATAGCGTGACAGTCAATCGCTAAACGCATTTACTGTTCCACTGTCCTCGAATCTAAAGCATGGTTTAAGAGCTTTCTAGTGCCTCAATTGGTCAGATGGCAATGGTCCGTAGGGGATGGCGTCCAAGGAGATGTCTAGATCCGTGCCGTAACTGCTTTTACACACCCCCCCTTCGCATTGCGCGGGGTTTCCGTTGGAATTGGCTATATTGCCTCCGCCGTCGGTAACTCCATTTACATCGAATCCGAGGTCGGCATTCTTATTAGCGAGGTTTTTCGATAACGTCACACCGGCTAAGTAACTGCTTTTACAAACCACCCCTTCGCATTGCGCGGGGTTTCCGTTGGAATTGGCTTTATTGCCTCCGCCGTCGGTAACTCCATTTACATCGAATCCGAGGTCGGCATTCTTATTAGCGCGGTTTTTCGATAACGTCACACCGGCTAAACCGGCTGGGTAAGGGGTTCTCATAGGCGGATTGGTCCCCAGCTCCATAGTTGCCCGAGCCGTCACACCATCATCATCAGACAAGACTTTTTCCGACGAAAAACCATTACTTTTCAATAGATTGCCACTTATCTTTGTGTCTTGGCCTGGACAACTGGGGTGCCCAAGATCTTCCACGCAATTTAACGCGATAAGTATCCCCGAGTGGCCGCTACGGTAGATCTTATTCTTCACGATCCGGTTTCCCTGCAACCCCCAAGTAGGTACCAACCGTTCGTCAGTATACATCGTGATGCCCATCGCGTTCTCTCGGAAGATGTTGTAACGAATCGTGTTGTTGTTGGTTTTAAAGCCGTGCTCGGGAAAGAGATTGACCCCAGTCGTGTTGCCTACGAACTTGTTATTTTCGATCAGTATATCGTCAGCCTCCTGAATACTGATTCCTTTCCAATTATTTTTGAACACTGAGTTTATCACCCTCCCTCCTGGAGCATGGAAAAAATCCAGGGCGACTCCGGGTATTTCTGAGAAGGTACAGCGCTTAACCGTGAAGTTGGGCCCGGCCTCAATGAAAAATCCGCGGGGGCTGCTGCCTTTTGTTATCTTGAGGTTCGACAGCGTCCCGCCATCCCCCAGCCAAAAGATTGAGTTAGTTTGGAGCACCCCATTACGTATTACGAGGCCATTGCCAAAAACACCAATGCTGTTTATCGTGAGGGTGAACCGGTTAAGGTTGAAAAACTTGTTGTTCTCATTCTCCCAACTGACTTGATCGCACGTTGTATTTTGAGTGAGACGATAGCCTCCGGGGACAGCGATTACCGCCGGGCAGTCTAAGGGGGTATTAGCACGCGCCTCACCTAAAGGCAACCATGCAAATGATAAAAAAATAATAAAAAAATATATAAACCTATTCATGGGTTTCCTCCTCTTTTTGAAGTATTCGGCCAGCCTTGGCACATAGACACAAGCTTGTACTTGCGCAAAAAAAGCCTAACCCCTAATATCGCCATAACGAAGTCACTTCGGTAGTCCGGCTTTTCGTTTTTCGCGATCCACGACTTTTTGCCTTCATCTTTCGACAGGTCTATCTTTAATTATCACTCTTGGATTACTGATTTTTCAATTAGTAAGAATACTTAGTCGATCCTGAAAAAAGATTATCAGCCATTGTCTGGCTGAGTCGATCAAAGGCACTCAGACGATTACCCGTGAGGTTCCGGTGTAGATCCCTCGAAGCTAGCAGATGCAAAGCCTTCAATAGCCGATCGCCGCGTAAATTGTGCTGGCTCCGACTCTTCATCAATGCAAAAAAGAGCCGCATCCAGAGGCTGAAGTTCCAGAAAATAATGGGGTCAGGTTAATTTATGCAATTTAACCTGACCCCATTGACTCCATTATCGTAAAATTGGTAGTGATCAGCGAAAATCTTAGAAGTCGCTATGTGTATAAAGCCACCTAACGTGAAAGTAAGGTGCACCGCGCTTTTGCGGCGTCCCTCTTGACTGCCGGGTTGGACAGATTACTCATGAACACAGCGTAACTCTAAGGCTGACCATTTGCCACCAGCATCTAAACAAGAATCAGAAGCAAGATATTCTCTGATGCTTGGGATGATACCCAAAATGCTTGCGAGGATAAGGAGTACAACAGCAGCTCTGCTTAGAGAAGGCAAGCTGCCAATAAGAAGAAATACGCCAACGCCAGCGCTGAGGAAAGCTAACGCCCACGACAAGAAATTGCCTGCGCTGAATAGCCACCCCTCGGGGTTAGGCGTGGGCGGGCCACCAGCAAGCCAAGCTCGATAAAAAGCACTGTTGAGGTAAACGATAAAAAGGGCAATGCCAGCGAGTAGCAAACTCCAGCGAACAGTTATTTTCACAATGCTCATGACGATGCCTAACGTTCGCCATAACCGGCGTGCAAATGCGGAGCGCAGCGTAGCTTTTGCGCGTCCGCGTTGATGGCGTTGTTAACCAAGACTGTTCCAAAATGCCAGTTCATAAACGATTTCTTCCGGCGATGGCTCCGCTTGCAGGAACCCACTATACGAATCCATTACGACTGCAACGCGCCCATCATTACTCACGACTGCAAGATGCCCCTTCGAAAGCGATGCAATCTCTTTCAACTGGCCAACTACCGCCATGTTCACGCCAGCAAGGACAGGCAACTCAGGCACCCACTCATTTTTGTCCTCGAAAGTAATCCCAGACGCCTTTCGAAACCAGAGAAAATAATCCCCAAGCGGTAGCTCTTTGGCCCTTTCGAGGAACCACGAGATTGCATTGTTCTCGTACGAGGTTTGCAGAAGCTCTATTCCTTCTCCCGCTTCCGTGCCTGAATGCAGCCGTGCACAGCGAGCAACTGCGCGCTTAAGTTGTTCCGGGGTTTTTGGGTGGAACAATTTTGCATGCGACATTAAGACGCTTTTAAGCCCCTCGGAGGCACCCGCGTACAACTGCTCGAGTGCTAGCCTCTGAGAGTTCTTGGTGGCCAAGTCAAAAAGTATTCGCTTCTGCATCCTCATGAATTGGCTAACGCCAGCTTAAGCCGTGGCCCTGCCGCAGCGAAGCGAAGGCAGGGGCGTCGGATTGAAGCGATAGTTGTACGGCATTTGGCTACCTCTGGCGCGTGCTGATATTGGAAGCGGACTCTACGCAGACGAGCTGCATTACTCCTAGCTTTTGAGCTGACAATGGACAAACCTCGAGTGTTGCGAATGCATCCTGCTCAAACGAAACCATGCTTTTGAGACTATCCGGCATGGACTCGTTCTCGGATGGCACAACACCGAGAAGCCGCTTGGTGCCGACTGGCCAAATTCGGATTGACGGGGTGCCGTTGTATACCGAGACGCGACCGCGGAAGGTGCTGCATTGGCCGACGATGGCAGGATTGCTTTTGCACGGAACAGGTTCAGCACGTGCAGCGCTGACCGTAATGCAGCAACCAAGAAGCAGTAGCCAAACTCTCATGACGTACAACGTAAAGCTAACCGGGCGCGGCACGGAAAGCTGAAAAAATAAAACCGCATTGTAACCGCGCTCCGGTTGAGCGCCATGTTAGATGCGGTCATTGTCATTGCTCCTTCGGTGTTGGTGAAACATTAAGCTCAGCACCCATAGTTTCGAGAATCTGCCGCACACTTGCGATTGCATCGTCGTGGACGTTGCGCAAAGTGATGCACTGGCGAGAACGAATTCCGCGAGCCATGCTCTTGAGTTCGCTCGGAGATGTATTGATTGCTCGACGGAGACGTTTCGTAAGCTCAGTTCGGGCGTGTCCATCCCACCCTGTGAACCCAACATCATGCTCCTTCCAGCCAAGAATCTCGATTGTTGCCATAAGCATCTAACTACAATTATGCATCCTAACAGACGCAAAAAATTTCGTCATAAGACTGTCTAAATATTTATAAAATCAAAAAACTGATTTCTATTCAATAATGTGCAAAAAATTATCACATCCCAATCAAAATGCAATACTAGTCACAAAATTTATCTGGTAAGCCGCCCAAGTTGCTAGATCAAGTTCGTGACAAAATCCACCCGAAGCATTACAGCATCCGCACCGAGCTGGCTTATACGGACTGGATCAATCGATTTATTCTGCACTTCGACAAGAAACATTCCGCGCGAGACGGGCACCTGAGATTTTGATCCGCGACGGCAAGGGCGCAAAAGGCCGGATGGTTTATTGCATGCCTTTATACATAAGTCCGTCATTCCGGCAGGGATTGCCGGAATCCAGGCTACAGAGAGGTTTAGAGCTTACCATCCCTGGCCTGGATACCCGCTTCCCGGCGGGTATGACGGTATCTATGTATAACGATGAGGGTTTATTGGGTTCAGCCCTTACAGGCGCATTTGGTCAAATTGCGCGGAATGAACGGGGCCAGGTCTTGAAGCAAAGCAATATTTTAAACATCTATTGCCATTGCAAAACCTGCCCCCGCGAATGATGGCGACAGTAAGCGTTTTAGGAGAGGCTATTTGCCCCGCTCTTTCAAGCGTCGGCTGAAGTTTTGTCTTCTTCCGCTTCAGACGCCTCATCCGCAACCGTCTCTTCTGCCGGCTGAGCCGCTTCCTCCGTCTTCTTAGTCCGGGATTCCAAGAACTCGACGAACCAGGCCTGGTTCTGCACGCCCGCCATGTCCGGATCGTTCACGATGCTTTGCGTTTCCGGCAGATAGCCCTTGTCGCGTGAAGTTTCCAGGGCTTTCAGGCAAGCCTCGTTCTCTCCGCGCAACGCATGGATACAGGCAAGGTTGTAGGAGGCCGCGCCGGCCTGAATCGAATTGGCTCTTTCGAATTCGTGTTGCGCCTTTACATACAGTTCGGAATTTTTCGCCGCGTTTTGCAGCCTCGCCATATCCATATAGCAAACGCCGCCGTCGATCGCGGCCGCCAGGTAATTCGGGTCCAGAGTCAGGCAAAAGGCGAATTTCAAAATCGCATCGCGGTAAAGCGCCAGAGACTCTTCGCCGGTCTTGGTGTTGGCTTGAAGAAATAAGGCATTCCCCCAATTGTAAAGAGCTTCCGCCCGCAACGGATCGTCATGCACGATGTCGGCATAGTCTTCATAGACTTTCTTGAACAGATACTCCGCTTTGCTGCCTTCGCTCTTGCGGGCCTCCTTGGTCTGCTTGATCGCGGAATTCAGGCGCGAGCGCTTGGTTAACGAATTCAAAATCGACATCGTGTGCTTCCTCGGTAATAGTTATTAAATCCAAAAGCATAGCAACTTGCTTGCGGAAAGATCAAGGTTAAATATAGGACGGCGGGGACGAGAATCGGGTGCTCCCCGCCCTCCCCTGTTTGTTACTTGCCCGGAGCACGCCGCTGTGGTTTGCCAGCCGATTTGCCCGCCGGTTTGCCGCCGGCACGCGCCGGCGTCTTTTGGTGATGCCGGTAATCTTTTTTGCCGGACGGATTCTTGGGCGCCTTCGAGCTCGGCTTATCCACCACTTTCAGCGATACCGGCTCATAACCGGTGTCGGCAACCCTGGGCAGTTCGCGTCCAAGCAGTTTTTCGATCTGGGCCAGCTGATAGGCTTCCTCCGGACAAACCAGCGAAATCGCCTCGCCGTTCGCGCCCGCGCGGCCGGTGCGGCCGATCCGGTGGATGTAATCTTCCGGCACCTGCGGCAGATCGAAATTGATCACATGCGGCAAGTCGTCGATGTCGAGACCGCGCGCGGCGATGTCGGTCGCGACGAGGGCTGCGACCTGGCCGGCCTTGAACTGTTCGAGCGCTCTTGTCCGCGCGCCCTGCGATTTGTCGCCGTGCAGCGCGGCGGTGCGGATGCCGTCCTTGACCAACTGCTTTTCGAGCCGGTCCGCGCCGTGCTTGGTGCGCACAAAGATCAGCACCTGCTTCCAGTTGTTGCTGCCGATCATATAAGACAAGAGCTCGCGCTTGTATTCCTTGCCGATGCCGTAGCACAGCTCCTTGATATTGTCCGCGGTCTTATTGCGCGGCGCGACCGACACCTCGGCCGGCTCGTGCAGCAACTGCTTCGCGAGTCCCTTGATCTCCTCCGGAAAGGTCGCCGAAAACAGCAGGCTTTGCTTCTTTTTCGGCAAATGCCCGATGATCCTGCGGATGTCCGGCAGGAAACCCATGTCGAGCATCCGGTCGGCCTCGTCGAGCACCAGCATTTCAATATGCGACAGGTCGACGTGTCTTTGCAGCAAATGATCGAGCAAACGTCCCGGCGTCGCGACGACGATGTCGCAGCCTCTTTGCAGGCTGCGGATCTGGCCGTTGATGCTAACGCCGCCGACGATCACTTCGGCGAATAACGGCAAATGCTTGCCGTAGGCCCTGACGCTGTCATAGACCTGCGCGGCCAGTTCGCGAGTCGGCGCCAGAATCAGCGCGCGAACCTTACGCGGTTTTTGCGGTTTGGTTTCGGATTCGGCCAGAAGCTGCAACAGCGGCAGCGTGAAGCTGGCGGTCTTGCCGGTGCCGGTCTGGGCGCCGGCCAGCACATCCCTGCCTTCGAGAATCAGCGGGATCGTTCGTTGTTGGATCGGGGTCGGGGTCAGATAGCCCTGTTCCGCAACCGCTTGCAAGAGCGGCGCGGCAAGGCCGAGTTGTTCAAAAGACATCAAGAAACTCGATAAAATAGAGAAAAGGAGACGCGCGGCCTAGCCGCCGGTCATGTTCATGTAACGCAGGATCACCGGCTGCTCCTGCAGGTTGAATTCGTGCTGAGCCGGTTTGATCTGCATCGCATCGATCAGGGTTTGTTTCAGCAGGTCGATATCGCCCGGATGCGCCCGGACCACTTGTTTCAGATCGACCGAATGTTCGTTGCCGAGACAGAGCAGCAGGCGGCCTTCGGCGGTCAGCCGGACCCGGTTGCAGGTGCTGCAGAAATTGTGGCTGTGCGGCGAGATGAATCCGACGCGGGACTTCGTGCCGGCGACTCTAAAATAATTCGACGGGCCGCCGGTTTTTTCGGGCGTCGCGAGCAATGAAAAGCGCGCCGCCAAATCCTTTTTGATCAGATCGCTCGAATAATAGGCCGTTGAACGGTCGTGGTGTTCGACGACGCCGAGCGGCATTTCCTCGATAAAGCTGATGTCGATCTCGCTGTCGACCGCAAACTGCACCAGATCGCAGACCTCAAGGTGATTGTTGTCTTTCAACACGACCGTGTTGATCTTGATCCGCTCGAAACCCTCGGCCTTGGCGGCCGCGATGCCGTTCAGCACGGTTTGCAGATTGCCGGTGCGGGTGATCGCCTTGAATTTTGCAGGGTCCAGCGAGTCGAGGCTGATATTGATGCGTTTGACGCCGGCTTTTTTCAAGGCCGGGGCCATCGTTTCGAGCTGCGCGCCGTTGGTCGTGATCACCAGTTCCTTCAGTCCCTGGAGCCTGCCGAGACTCTCGAACAAATCCAGCGCGCCTTTGCGGACCAGGGGTTCGCCGCCGGTAATGCGGATTTTTTTGACGCCGAGTTCGGTAAAGGCGGCCGCGATCGTCTCGATCTCTTCGAGGGTCAGAATCTGCGCGCGCGGCAGAAACGTCATCTCCTCGGCCATGCAATAGACGCAGCGGAAGTCGCAGCGGTCGGTGATCGAGATGCGCAAGTAATCGATCTTTCTGCCGAAACGGTCTATCAGTTGATTGGCTTCAGAAACTGGGTTCATTGAGGCGCTAAGCTCAGGGTTGCCGGGTCCGCCCGCCTAAGGCGCCGGACCGCCGCAACAGGGTCATAAAGACTGGATTTTATCATAGTTCGGGTCGGCGGTTACGCCGCGCCTCGGCAATTGACTATTTTCCGAATGCGGGCAAAAACTGGCCATAGCCTTGTTTTTCCATATCTTCGACCGGAATGAAGCGCAGCGCGGCCGAATTGATGCAATAACGCAGACCGGTCGGCTCTGGGCCGTCGGTAAACACATGGCCGAGATGCGAGCCGGCGACGCGGCTGCGCACCTCGGTGCGCGGAATGATCAACAGAAAATCCTTTTTCTTGATTATATTGTCTTCGACCAGGGGTTTCGTAAAGCTCGGCCAGCCGGTGCCGGAATCGTATTTATCCTTCGACGAAAACAGCGGTTCGCCGCTGACCACGTCGACATAGATGCCGGCGCGTTTTTCATTCCAGTAGGGATTATCGAACGGCGGCTCGGTCGCTTCTTCCTGCGTGACTTGATATTGCTGTTCGGTCAGGCGCTTGGCCAATTCTTCCTGCGACGGCTTGATAAAGGCGCGCCCATCTATCTTGGGGGCAATAGCCAAGTGCAGATCGGCGCCCCAGGTTTTTTCCAGATATTGATCGCGGCCCGACCGGTAGCGCCAAAATTTGTAGATCAGCGGATTGTTTTTGTAATAATCCTGATGTTTATCCTCGGCCTGATAAAAATGCTCGAACTTCCGGACTTCGGTCACGATCGGCGCCGAATAACGTTTCGATGCGGCCAGTTCCGCAAGAGACTTTTCGGCCAGCGCCTTTTGTCCGTCGTCATGATAAAAAATCACCGAGCGGTACTGATTGCCGCGATCGACAAACGAACCTCCGCTGTCGGTCGGATCGATCATGCGCCAGAAGGCTTGCAGTAACGTCGCATAATCGATTTCGCTCGGATCGAAATAAACCTGCACGCTTTCGACATGGCCGGTCTGGCCTGCGCTCACCTCTTTGTAAGAAGGATTCTCGACCTGACCGCCGCTGTATCCCGAGATGACTTTTTTGACGCCGGGGAGTTTTTCAAAACCGGCTTCGGTGCACCAGAAACAACCGCCCGCAAAGGTCGCGACCGCCCATTGCGGATTGTCTTCGGCCCGACTCTCGGCGCCTCGCATCAGACAGCTAAACAGCATCGTCAGCATGACAAACTTTTTCATATAAATTTCCTCTGCTGGTAAGACCCGGGACTAAAACCGATGTTCAACGACAAGGCAGGATCGTGCATTCAACATAAAGAGCCAACATTGAAGCGATCTCAGCGCGGATAGACGATATGGCGCATTTGCCGGAGAATCCATTGTTGCCGCGCATGCACATAAGACGACGGACGCGCCGCCTTCAGGCGCAGCGGATTCGGCAGCGTCGCCGCGAGCAGGGCCGCCTGCGGCCGGCTCAATTGACTGGCCGGGCTGCCGAAATAGCGCCGGCTCGCCGCCTCGATGCCGAACAGATGATCGCCGAATTCCGCGATGTTCAAATAAACGGTCAAAATCCGCTCCTTGCTCCAGAACGTCTCCAGGAGGAGCGTAAACCAGACCTCGAAGCCTTTGCGGACAAAGCTTTTGGACGGGCTTAAAAACAGGTTTTTCGCGACCTGCTGCGAAATCGTGCTCGCCCCTCTGAGGCGGCGCCCCTCGGCATAGTTATCGACCGCCGCCTGAATCGAGCGGAAATCAAACCCCGCATGGTCAAAAAAACGCTGATCCTCGGACGCGATCACCGCCTGGTAAGCGGCCGGCGCAATCCTGTTGGCGCCCACCCAGTGGTAATCGATCGACTTGAATGTGGTTTCGTAACGGAAATCCTCGACATGGCGATTCAGCATGAACGCGGTCGTCGGCAGCGGCAGCCAGCGAAACAACAGGCAAAATCCGACCGATGAAGCCACGAAGGCCAGCATGGCCTGCCAGGCGAATTTGTATAGGGTGGCCCGAAGCGCTAACGGCGGGGAGTGACGGTGTTTTGAGTGGCGTTTTTTTCTGGTCAAGCGAGAGATGGGGTCTGGGTGGCCGAAACCTGCAACCCCATATCATAAAGCCTTTGAGCCGGCTTGGATACCCGCCGCCGTTTTTTGCAGGAAAGCGCTAGGTAATCATACCAATAGCCAACCACAAGGCGTGCGCGCACAATAATCAGGGTTGACTCCAGACACCCCATTCATCAATCACTGAGGATACACCTATGACCACCTGGGTAGTTGTTGCAGATCATACGCGCGCGCGTTTTTTTCAGATGGATTCGTCTTCCTCGCCGTTAGAGGAATTCGATACGCTAGTCCACGAAGAAGGGCGCATGCATGACCGGGAGATGACGTCGGACCTGCCCGGCAGGGTCAAGAATCCGGGCGGACTCGGCGGCCATGCCTTCGAACAAGAGACCGATCCGAAAAAGCACGAGGCCGAGGTGTTCGCAACCCAAATCGTGCATTCTATCGAACTCGCGCATAATACCAACCGCTTCGACCGATTGATCGTGGTCGCCGATCCGTCCATTCTGGGCTTGATCAGACAACACATGCCGAACCATGTGAAAACGCATATCAGCCTGGAACTGAACAAAAATCTTGCCAACCTGAGTGCGGCCGACATCAGAGCGCATCTGCCGGCCATTTTACCGTAATAGCCCTATGGCGGCACCGGAGACTGGCCTAAGCCGCGTATAACGTGCGCCGAATCAGGTCAGTCCCCGCGCTCATTGCAAGACCGGTGCCCGGTCAAAGTTAAGCGGATACGCTTCAATCCGGCTCCGGCAAAGCAATCGGCTCCGCATCGCTCTCGATGCCCAGTATCTCGACGCCGCGCAATTTTCTTTCCATCGCCGAGGTGCGCGTCGTTTGCAGTTTTTCCAGCGAAATCGATGCGGTCGAGAGTTGTTTATAGACCAGATTCAATTGCTCGGAATACTTGCCGAATTCGGTCTTCACCTCGGCCAGCACCTTCCAGACTTCGCTGCTGCGTTGTTGCACGGCCAGCGTCCGAAAGCCCATGTGCAGGCTGTTCAACAAAGCCGACAAGGTGGTGGGCCCGGTAATCGTGACCCGGTAAGTGCGTTGCAGTTTTTCGAACAGCTCCGGCGAACGCAAGACTTCCGCGTACAAACTTTCGACCGGCAGAAACATGATCACAAAATCGGTCGTATGTGGCGGGTCGAGGTATTTGCCGGCGATGTCTTTCGCGAAACTTTCGATCGCTTTCAATAACTGTTTTTGTGCCGCATCGACCGCCGCCGGATTGCCTTCGTCCAGCGCGCCGAGCAGCAACTGATAGCTTTCGAGCGGAAATTTCGAATCGATCGGCAGCCAGACGGTCTTGTCGTCGGCCTTGCCCGGCAATTTGACCGCATATTCGACATTCGCCTGGCTGCCTTTTTTGGTTGCGACATTCACGTCGTACTGCTCGGGCGCCAGGATTTGCTCAAGAATGTTGCCGAGCTGATATTCGCCGAGGATGCCGCGCGTCTTCACATTCGACAACACTTTCTTCAAGTCGCCGACCCCGACCGCCAGCGTCTGCATCTCGCCCAGCCCCTTATGCACCTGCTCCAACTGGTCGCTGACCCGTTTGAACGACTCGCCGAGACGCTGCTCCAGCGTATTGTGCAGCTTTTCATCGACGGTCTGGCGCATTTCATTCAGCTGCCGGGTGTTGTCCTCCCGGATCGCCTGCAACTGTTTTTCGATCGTTTCCCGGATTTCGTTGATGCCGGCCTTGGCCAACTGATTTGCTTCCTGCTGCTGGCGGTTCAAATCGCTAAACTTAAGCCGGAGCTGTTCGTTGAAATCCTTGATGCCTTCGGCAAACTTGCCTTCGAACGAACCGAGCCCCGCGCTCAGCTCCTGCCGGTTTTGCTGCGCGTCGGCTTTGATGCCTTCCTGAAACTGGGTTAAGGTTTCGGCGGTTTTGTCGCGAAAATCGTCCTGTTTCCGGCTCAACGAGTCGCCGGTCACCTGAAACGACCGGCCGACGCTTTCCCTGAATTCGTTCGCGTTATTGATCAGCCTTTCGGACAGGCTGACCAAGCCATTCTTGAACGTGTCCATCTGCGCATGCTGGGTGCGCTGGTTTTCGGCGATCCGGTTCAGCAAGGTATCCTGGAGATTTTTAAACGCCTCCTGCAACTCGCGCCGATTTTCCGCGCTAACCTCCCGGAGTTCCTTCCGGAATTCGGCAAAGCCCTGCTTCAAGGCGGTTTCCTGATCTTTTAACGCCCTCATCGTCACCTCGGCATCGACGCCCTGCGCCGCCGTCAGCAAAGCCTGCAAACGCCGCAACGCGAGCCACTGCATGATCACGATGATCATCCCTAACAAACCGGCGATGATCGCCACCGGCATCCAGTCAAACGCCATACAATTCCTCTACCGTTGATGAAGTCAATTTGCTTGAAAATGACAAGATGCCGGCACTACAATAGCGGCGGCCGACTCATTTTGTTAGCCAGTTCAGTCCTGCACAAATACCACAATAAAAATAACCCGGGGTACCTCATGTCCAAGCAAGCGCTTATTCCAGCGACGATTCTAACGCTATTCTCTCTCGCCGGCACGCCCGGCATTGCCGCACAATCCGGCACCGATGCGGTGACGCCTCCCGCCAAGGAAATCAGTCCGGTCGGCAAAGTCCCTTATCAAAACGACAGTTGGACCGACACGCAATCCATTCAGGGCGACCGTTCGCTGGTACTGGAAATGCAGAAGGTCCCGCCGGGATCGCGTCTCGTGGTGCAGCAAGTTTCGGTGGTCGCCGAAACCGACGACTCCGCGATTGACGTCAGTTGCTTCGTTTATGCCGGCACGCAGGACAACCGCATCACTCAGGTCAGCCCCAGCCACCCGCTGATGTTGGGACCTCAATCCCGCATTGCTTCGCCGGCGCACACACGAATCGCCGCGCGCGTCGCCAGCCAGCCTCTCACACTCTATGTCGAGTCGGGTTTGGTTCCCGAAATCAACTGTAGATTTTCCGACCCGCTGCAAGGCCATGCCGCCGCGATCTCCGGCACGGTCACCGGCTATCTGATTGCCAAATAAAACAGTCGCCTGAAAACGGCAAGACCTCCGAGGCTTTAAAAACCCCAGAGGTCTTGCAGTCCCGCCCCGTTCACCCTAGCAAAGCGCTATAGCTCAACCCTGACCCCCAATTCGACCACGCGGTCCACCGGAATCTTGAAAAAGTCGATCGGGCTGGTCGAATTGTCGAACAAGAAACAAAAGATACCGCGCCGCCAGGGCGGCATCGGACTGCGCATCCGGAATGAGACCCGCTCGCTGCCGATGAAAAAAGACACCTTTTTCGGATCGAAAACCAGGCCTTCCCGGTTCAACAATTCGAGCGCCCGGCGCACGTCCGCGTTCTGCTTGAAACCGTAATACAGTTTCACCCGGTAGAATTTACGGTTTTTACCGAACATGCGAATCTTGAGCCGATGCGCTTCGTCCACATAAGGTTCGTCTTTGGTGACGATGGTCAGCACGATGATCTGTTCATGCAGCGCGTGATTGTGTTCGAGATTGTGCAGCAGCACCGGCGGCACGCCTTTGAGCGTTCTGGCAAGATAAATCGCGGTGCCTTCGACGGTGACCAAGTGGCCGGTGATTTCCTGTTCGAGCTCCTCGAACAGCAAATGCTTCTCTTCCATGTAGTCGTGCAGCAGCGCGCGCCCCTTGATCCAGGTGGTCATCGCGATATAGACCAGCGCGCCGACCCCCAGCGGCACCCAGCCGCCGGTCTGAATCTTCAGGCTGTTCGCAAACAGAAACTGGAAGTCGATCGCCAGGAATATCGCCAGGAAAGCCAAGCTCTTGACTCTTTGCCATTGCCAGAGCGCCTGGATCACGATAAAAGCCAACACCGTATCGACGATCATCGTCCCGGTCACCGCAATGCCATAGGCGGACGCCAGCGCCGAGGTCGACTGGAAATTGAACACCAGTGAGGTCACCGCGATCATCAAGAGCCAATTGACGGCCGGCAAATACACGCGGCTCTTTTCGCCGTCCGAGATATGCAGGACATTCAGGCGCGGGCAATAGCCGAGCTGAATCGCCTGCCGGATCACCGAGAAGGCGCCCGAAATCACCGCCTGCGAAGCGATCAGCGCCGCCAGTGCGGCCAAAATCAGCAGCGGAAAACGCGCCCAAACCGGCACCATAAAATAAAACGGGTTTTGCACCGCCTCGGCATTTTCGAGCAGCAAGGCGCCCTGACCGAAATAATTCAGCAGCAAGGCCGGAAAGACATAACCGAACCAGGCCAGGCGGACCGGTTTCAGGCCGAACGGTCCCATATCGGCATAGAGCGCCTCGGCGCCGGTAATCACCAGCACGATCGCCCCCATGACCAGAAAGCCTTTCCAGCCGATTTCGCACAAAAATTGCGCGGCGTAAACCGGATTGACCGCCAGCAGCACATCCGGATGCTGCAGCAGATTGATCAATCCCGTCAGCGCGAGCACGCCGAACCATAACACCATCACCGGCGAAAAAATTTTGCCTATCCTGACCGTGATCGAGGATTGAAAGATGAACAGTCCGCCCAACACCAGCAACGCGATCGGCCTGACATCGTCGGTCCACGCAGGGGAAATGACTTGCAGCCCCTCGAGCGCGCCGAGCACCGAGATCGCCGGGGTGATGATGATGTCGCCGAAAAACAGCGAAGCGCCGAGTATGCCGAGACTGACGACCGCGGCCGTTTTACGGGGATCGTCCCGACAAGCATTTAAGGCCAGCGCCATCAGCGCCATGATGCCGCCCTCGCCTTTATTATTCGCGCGCAGGATGAAAAGCGTGTACTTGCAGGCGACGACCAGGGTCAGCGACCAGAATATCAGCGACAGCACGCCGAGGACATGGGCTCTATCGACCGTGATGCCGTCCTGGAAGACTTTCTTCAACGCGTAGAGCGGGCTGGTGCCGATGTCGCAGAAAACGACGCCAACGGCGCCAAATGCCAGGCTGGCGAGTTGTTCACGAACGGGGGGACGGGAATCTGAGGGCATGACAGTATCCTCAAGAAAAAGAAGCCAACCCGGAAAAATTCAAAAGGCCGGACCGCCGACAACCGGCAATCCGACCCTCCGCGAGTGGATAATAAGAAATTTTGTGGCCTTGAAAGGGCTGGCGATTTTACATATGATCCAGAATCGCCCGCTTGACCGCATCGAGTTCGGCGTCGATCGTCAAGGTGCGCGCCGCCGCGCATTGCTTGATTGCGGTATCCGGGTCTTTCAGTCCGGTGCCGGTCAAGGTGCAGACGATCTTGCTGCCTTCGGGAATCTTGCCGCTCTTGATGTCGCGCCAGGCGCCCGCCAGCGAAGTCGCCGAGGCCGGCTCGCAGAAGATGCCCTCATGCTGCGACAGCAGCTTTTGCGCTTCGAGAATCTCTTCGTCGGTAAATTTGTCGAACCAGCCGCCGGATTCCTTTTGCGCGGCCCAGGCGAAATCCCAGGATTGCGGGTTGCCGATGCGGATCGCGGTCGCGATCGTTTCCGGATTGTCGATCGGATGGCCTGCCAAAAACGGCGCGGCGCCGGCCGCCTGATAGCCGCACATGACCGGGCGCTTCGAAGTCACCGCCTTGTGCGTGTCGCTGTCGGTCGAATATTCCTTGTAGCCTTTCCAGTAAGCGGTAATGTTGCCCGCGTTGCCGACCGGAAGGCAATGATAGTCCGGCGCCTCGCCGAGCGCGTCGATGATTTCGAAGGAAGCGGTCTTTTGCCCGTCGATCCGGTACGGATTGATCGAATTCACAATCGTGACCGGAGCCAGCGCTGCGACTTCCTTGACCAGAGTCATGCCCTGATCGAAATTGCCCCGGATCTGGATGATCGTCGCATCGTACATCAGGGTTTGCGCGAGCTTGCCGAGCGCGATCTTGCCTTCCGGAATGATCACGAAGGCCTTGATGCCGGCGCGCGCGGCATAGGCCGCCGCCGCGGCAGACGTGTTGCCGGTCGAGGCGCAGATGATCGCGCGGCTGCCTTCTTCGACCGCCTTGGTGACCGCCATCGTCATGCCGCGATCCTTGAACGAACCGGTCGGATTCAGGCCCTCGAATTTGACGTAGATATCGACATCCTTGCCGGACAGGCGCGGAATATTTTGCAGCTGAATCAGCGGGGTGTTGCCTTCGTTCAGGCTGATGATGCGCGTCGAGGCCGAAACCGGCAGACGATCGCGGTAGCGGTCGATCAGACCGGTGTAATGTTTTGCAATAGACATGTGTTATTTATCCCAAGGTTTCCAGGCGAATCCGGCAGACTTGGCCGGTCACGGTTGGCAAGGCTTCGATCTTCCGGATCGCATCGTTCATTTCTTTTTCGAGCGTGACCTGCGTCAGCAAGATGATCGGCACCGCCGTTTCGTTTGCCAGTGGTTCTTTTTGAATGATCGCTTCGATGCTGATCTGATGGTCGGCCAGGATTTTGGTCACGTCGGCCAGCACGCCGGGCTTGTCTTCGGCATTCAGGCGCAGGTAATAGGCCGACTTGAAGCGGTCGGGTGAAAGTATCGGGATGTCCTTGATCGCATCGGACTGGAAGGCCAGATGCGGAACCCGGTTTTCCGGATCGCTGGTCAAGGCGCGGGCCACGTCGATCACATCCGCGACCACGGACGAGGCGGTCGGATCGGCGCCCGCGCCGGCGCCGTAATACAAGGTCGGGCCGACGGCATCGCCCTTGACCAGCACCGCGTTCATCACGCCGTTCACGTTCGCGATCAAGCGGCGTTCGGGGATCAGGGTCGGATGCACGCGCAGTTCGATGCCCTCATCGGTTTTGCGCGCGATGCCCAGATGCTTGATCCGGTAGCCGAGTTTTTCCGCATAATCGACATCGAGACGGGTAATCTTGGTGATGCCTTCGGTATAGACCTTGTCGAACTGCAACGGAATGCCGAATGCGATCGAGGCCAGGATCGTCAGTTTGTGCGCGGCGTCGATGCCTTCGACATCGAAGGTCGGATCGGCTTCGGCATAGCCCAGAGCCTGCGCCTCGGCCAGCACGTCCGCAAAATCGCGGCCTTTTTCGCGCATCTCGGTCAGGATGAAATTGCCGGTGCCGTTGATGATGCCGGCCAGCCATTGAATCTGATTGCCGCTGAGGCCCTCGCGGATCGCCTTGATGATCGGAATGCCGCCGGCAACCGCCGCCTCGAACGCGACGATCACGCCCTTCTCGCGGGCTTTCGCGAAAATTTCGTTGCCGTGCAGCGCGATCAGCGATTTGTTCGCGGTGACCACATGCTTGCCGTTTGCGATCGCGGCCAACACCATGTCCTTGACGGGACCTGAGCCGCCGATCAATTCGAGCACGATGTCGATTTCGGGGTCGTTGATCACATCATAGGGATCGGCCGTGACCGTGATGCCTTCGGTGCTGCAAATGCGCGGCTTGCCGAGGTCACGGCTCGACGCGCGGGTCACGATGATTTCGCGCCCGGCCCGGCGGGCGATTTCGACCGCATTACGCCTCAGGACATTGACCGTGCCGCCGCCGACCGTCCCTAGCCCCAATATTCCGACTTTTACCGGTTTCAAAACAATCTCCTGATCCGTTTTTTAATAAAAAAACGGATATTATACAACCTTGTCCTTTTTCATCATATGGCGAATACCACGCACCGCCTGCCGGGTGCGGTGTTCGTTCTCGATCAGGCCGAAGCGGACATGATCGTCGCCGTACTGGCCGAAGCCGATGCCGGGCGCGACCGCGACTTTCGCCTCGATCAGCAGCTTTTTCGAGAATTCCAGGGACCCCATCGCTTTATAAGGCTCGGGGATCGGCGCCCACACGAACATCGTCGCCTTCGGCTTCTCGACAGGCCAGCCGGCCGCGTTCAAGCCTTCGCAGAGCACGTCGCGCCGCCGCTGGTACATCGCGGCGATTTCCTGCACGCACTCCTGCGGCCCTTCGAGCGCGGTGATCGCGGCGATCTGGATCGGCGTGAAGGTGCCGTAGTCGAGATACGATTTGATCCGCGCCAAGGCGCCGACCAGCTTCGGATTGCCGCACATGAAGCCGACGCGCCAGCCCGGCATGTTGTAGCTTTTCGACAGCGAGAAAAATTCGACTGCGATGTCTTTCGCCCCCGGAACCTGCAATATCGAAGGCGCCTTGTAGCCGTCGAAGACGATGTCGATATACGCGATGTCGTGCACAACCCAAATATTGTGCTCTTTCGCGAGCGCGATGATCTTTTCAAAAAAGTCCAGCTCGACGCATTGACTGGTCGGATTGCCCGGAAAATTCAAAATCAGCATCTTCGGCTTCGGCCACGATTCGCCGATCGCGCGCTGCAATTCCTCGATGAAATCGACGCCAGGCACCAAGGGCACGTGGCGCAAATCGGCGCCCGCGATCACGACTCCGTAAGGATGGATCGGATAGGCAGGATTCGGCACCAGCACCACGTCGCCGGGGCCCAGGGTCGCCAGCGCCAGATGCGCGAGGCCTTCTTTCGAGCCGATCGTGACGATCGCTTCGGTTTCCGGGTCCAGGTCAACATCGAAGCGGTTCTTGTACCAGGTGCAGATCGCCTTGCGCAGGCGCGGGATGCCTTTCGACATCGAATAGCGGTGCGTGTCCGGCCGCTTCGCCGCTTCGAGCATCTTGTTCACGATATGATCCGGCGTCGGCTGATCCGGGTTGCCCATGCCGAAATCGATAATGTCCTCGCCCGCCGCTCGCGCTTTGGCCTTCAGTTCGTTCACGATATTGAAAACATAGGGGGGCAAGCGGCTGATACGAGGAAATTGGTCCATTTATTCAGATATATACAAAAAATAATTGAAAGGGTCCGTCATTGAGCGACGGCATAGTCTAGCCCGCCGAGCCGAGAAACTGCTCGACGCGCTGCAAGTCTTCCAGCGTATCCACGCCGGCCGGCGGAATTTGATCGACGATGCTGACCGCGATCGCTTCGCCTTGCCACAGGATACGGAGCTGTTCGAGCGACTCGGTTTTCTCGAGTACCGAAGCATCCCAATGGCAGTAACGGCGCAAAAAATCGACCGTGTACGCATATAGGCCGATGTGCCGGTAATAAGGCATGTTGCCGGACAACGTCCGGTTGCCGGCGGCAAAGCCGTCCCGATCCCAGGGAATCGGCGCACGGCTGAAATACAGCGCGTAGCCGTGCCGGTTCAAGACGACCTTGACCGCGTTCGGATTGAAGACTTCCGCGCTGTCGTGAATCGCGGCCGCCAAGGTCGCGATGCCGGCCTGCTCTTGGCCGGCCAACACTGCCGCGGCCGCGCGCAGGTACTTCGGATCGAGCAAGGGCTCGTCGCCTTGCAGGTTCACGACGATGTCACCGCTGGCCCAGCCGAGTTTTTCGGCGACCTCCGCGATGCGCTCGGTGCCGCTCTGGTGATCGGGACGGGTCATCACCGCGTCGATGCCCAATGCCTGAACGGCGCGGAAAATCCGCTCGTCGTCGGTCGCAACCACGACCGCGTCCGCCGCGGCCTCGCGCGCGCGTTCGCAGACATGCGCGATCATCGGTTTACCCGCGATAGGAAGCAAAGGCTTGCCGGGCAGCCGGGTCGATCCGTAGCGCGCCGGGATCACGACCTTGAAGCGAACGCTCATCTGTAGGCTTCGACTTCTTCGAAACTGAGTGCGCGCGCCTCGTCTTCGAGCATCACCGGAATATCGTCGCGGATCGGAAACGCCAGCCGGTCGGGCTTGCAAATCAGTTCCTGTTTGGCCTTGTCGTAAACCAGCGAACTCTTGCAGATCGGACAAGCCAGAATGTCGAGCAATTTTTTATCTATCATGGGTCTCACTTAATAATTCGATTAACCGCGCCGCAAAAGCCGGGTCCAGATTAGCCTCTACCGGAACGGCCCAAAGCCTTGCGTTGGCAAATTGTTTACATTTTACCGCATCCTTCTCGGTCATTAGAACCGGAAGCGCATCGCCATAGTCGACATCCCGAGCCTGAAAGGCAAAATGATCCGGAAAATCATGCGTGATACAGGTCAGCCCCGCCCTTTCGAGGCCCTGAAAAAACCGCGCCGGATAGCCGATCCCGGCGACTGCATGGCAAGGGGCGGACTTGAATTCGGCCAGCGGCCTGCGCTCGCCGGTCATCAGGTTGACCGCTTCCTGCATCGTCATTCGCATCGCAAACTCGCCGGGCCGGGGCTCGCCGCCGTTCACGACGATCAGATCGACTTCCTTGAGCCGGGTGACAGGTTCCCGCAGCGGCCCCGCCGGCAGGCACCAGCCGTTGCCGAAGCGCCTTTCGCCATCGATCACCGCGATCTCGATCGTTCTGCCGAGCGCGTAATGCTGCAAACCGTCATCGGACAGCAGCACGTCGCAAGGGGCCTTGTCGAGCAGCGACCGGCAAGCCTCCGGGCGCCGCGGCGACACCGCCATCGGGCAGCCGGTTCGGGTCGCGATCAGCAGCGCTTCATCGCCGACTGCGCCGGCAGCGCTCGCCGCATCGACCCATTGCGGCGATGCCTCAGGCCTGCCGCCATAGCCCCGGCTGACGATTCCCGGATGGTAGCCTTGTTGCTTTAAAAACTGCGCCAGCCAAAGGACCAAAGGCGTCTTGCCCGCGCCGCCGACCGTGATATTGCCGACCACGACCACCGGAACCTTAAAGGTCGTGGTTTTACGAAGCCCCAGGCGGTAGCCAGTCCTCCGCAGCCAGACAATGGCCTCGAACAGCTTGCTCAAGGGCCAGAGCAGCGCGCCGACGGCGGTTTTTTGATACCAGACCTGCGCCGCCAGCCGCGACAGCCGTTTTGTCATGGCGCCGACTTCGGCTGCTGCGCTTCGAAGGTGATATGCGTAAACCCGGCCCGGCCCGCCGCATCGAGCGCGCTGATTACCGACTGATGCGGGGTCTTGCCGTCCGCGCTGATGATGAAAGGCTGGTCGGTGCCAGTGGTCGCCATTTTTTGCAGTTCGCGCAGCAAGGTCTCCGGTTTTTGGTCGACCAATTGGTGCAGCATGCCGTCGGCGCCCTTCACATAATACAGTCCGTCCGCATCGATCACCAAGGTAATCGATTTTGGCGGCGCTTCCGCCTCGGCTGCGCTGGCTTCGGGCAATCTGATTTTAACTTGGGTCTGCCGGTTGAACGTCGTGGACACCATAAAAAAAAGCAAGAGCACAAACAGCACATCGATCATCGAGATCAAGGTGATATCGATTTTTCGCCTTTTTTTACGATGGAAATTCATAGAACGGCCTCGCGCTCGCCGTGCATCATCTCGATCAGACGCAACGCTTCCATTTCCATGTTGATCACAAATTCATCGACCCGGCGCAGGAAATAGCGATGAAAGATCAGGCTAGGAATCGCGACGGACAGACCGGTCGCGGTCGTGATCAGCGCGACCGAAATGCCGCCTGCCAGCACCGTCGGATCGCCGGCGCCATGATGCAGCAGTTCGGAAAAAATCTCGATCATGCCGAACACGGTGCCCAGCAAACCCAGCAAGGGAGAGACTTCGGCAATGGTGCCGAGCGCATCCAGAAAACGCTCGAGATCGTGCGTCACCTGACGCCCGACGTCTTCGATCGATTCTTTCATCAGCTCGCGTCCGTGATCGCTGTTCGCGATGCCGGCCGCGATGATGTGTCCCAAGGGCGAACTGGTTTTGAGCCGGCGCAGCGTCATTTCGTCGATCCGGTTTTCACGATGCAGCTTCCAGACTTGCAAAACCAGATCCTGCGGCATGATTTTTTTGCGCTGGAGGGTCCAGAACCGTTCCGCAACAATGCCCATCATGCCGATCGAACAGATCATCAAGGGCCACATCATCCAGCCGCCGCTTTTAATTATTTCAAACACATTACACCTTGTTATTCAAAAAAGTTTGCGAAGTCACGAACTCGCCTAAACCTTGTATTTTAGCCTTGCCGCGACGATTTCGCCATGCTTCCGCGCATCCCTGCAAAGGCGATCACAAAAGCCAAAAAACATAACAGCGCCGCAATCGTAAAAATCATGCCGGCGCCGATCTTATCCCAGTAATAGCCGCTGTACAGACTGCCGAGCATGCCGCCGACGCCGAAACTGAAACTGCTGTACAGCGCCTGCCCCTTGCTCAGATGCTGCTCGCCGAAATACTGCTGCACCAAATGGATCGCCGCAATATGCGCGGAACCGAAACTCGCCGCATGCAGCAGCTGCGCCGACACCAGCAAGGCCGGATTGTCGGCGTACCAGCCGATCAGCAGCCAGCGCGCGGTCGCCAACAGCAGACTCCAGAGCAGAATGCCGCGCAGGCTGAAACGGCCAAGCAAGGGCCGCATGAAAATGAACAGGATGATCTCCGCGAACACGCCCAGCGCCCAGAGGCTGCCGGTCGTCGCGGCCGAATAATCCAGTTGCTGGAGATAGATCGAATAAAAAACATAATAGGGCCCATGCGCGGCCTGCAACAGCATCGACACGACCAGGAAGGCCAGCACCTCGGTCTTCTTCAATACCGACAGCACGCCGGACGACTCCGCGTGCGACTGGCGGGGAGCGGTTCCTCGCAGCATCAGCGTCACGATCCAGTTCAACAGCAGCAGCGTGACCAGGAACAGCGGCAGCTGCGCGATCGGCTGGCGGTCAAACCACCACCCGAGACCCAGCACCGTCACGATGAAGCCGATCGAGCCCCACAACCGTATCCGGCTGTAACGGTGCGAATCGTCGCCGAGATGCGCCAGGGTGACCGCCTCGAAAAGCGGCAACGAGGCGTTCCAGAAGACGCCAAAACCGAAGGTGCAGGCCGCCAGCTCGACATAACCCCGCACGGCCAGAAAGCCCGAAAAAGCCAGCGCCGAGAAAAACAGCGTCACCCGGATCAGGCGCAGACTCCTGCCGGTCCGATCCGCGATCCAGCCCCAAAAATTCGGCGCGATGATCCGGGTCCCGACCAGCACCGCGGACAGATTGCCGATCTGCACCGCATCGAGACCGAGCTGTTTCAGGTACAGGTTCCAATAGGGCAAAAAGCCGCCGAGCGTACCGAAATAAAACAGATAGAAACCCGACAGGCGCCAATAGGGAATGGACATCAAAGCGGTCTAGGCAAAAAGGGAGTCACGGCCGGGACTTGCTGCAGACGCAGGGACAAAGATTGCTTTGCCTTGCGCCTTTGGAACCTATCGTAAAATCGGCAAGCCGGAGCGCACATCGCTATTCTGCGCCCGATGCCGGAGATAATGATCCATGATCACGATCGCGACCATCGCCTCCGCGATCGGCGTCGCGCGGATGCCGACGCAAGGATCGTGGCGGCCTTCGGTGACCACTTCGATCGGCTCGCCGCGCACATTAATTGATCGACCGGGCAGGCGCAGGCTCGAAGTCGGCTTCAGCGCAATGCTCGCGATCACGTCCTGGCCGCTCGAAATGCCGCCCAGAATGCCGCCGGCATGATTGCTCAGAAAGCCGTCCGGGGTGATCTCGTCGCGGAACCGGGTACCCTTGCTGTCGATGCAGGCGAAACCGTCGCCGATTTCGACGCCCTTGACCGCATTGATGCTCATCAACGCATGCGCAAGATCCGCATCGAGCCGGTCGAAGATCGGCTCGCCGAGGCCCGGCGGCACGTTCGTCGCGACCACATTGATGCGCGCGCCGATCGACTCGCCTTCCTTGCGCAAGGCGTCCATGTAGGCTTCGAGCTCGGGTACGCGCGCTTGATCCGGGCAAAAGAACGGATTCGTGTTCACGACCGACCAGTCCAGCTTGTCGATCTTGATCGGACCCAACTGCGCCAAGAAGCCCCGAATCTCGATGCCGGCCTTTTCCTTCAGGTATTTTTTCGCGATCGAGGCCGCCGCGACCCGCATCGCGGTTTCGCGCGCGGAGGAACGGCCGCCGCCGCGGTAATCGCGAAAACCGTATTTTTGCTGATAGGTATAATCGGCATGGCCGGGCCGGAACGACTCGGCGATTTTTGAGTAATCCTTCGAGCGCTGATCGGTGTTTTCGATCAACAGCCCGATCGGCGTGCCGGTCGTTTTGCCTTCGAACACGCCGGACAGGATCTTGACTTCGTCCGCCTCGCGCCGCTGCGTGGTATGCCGGGAGGTGCCGGGTTTCCGGCGGTCGAGATCGAGCTGGATGTCAGCCTCAGAGAGTTCGAGCCCCGGCGGGCAGCCGTCGACGATGCAGCCGAGCGCGGGCCCGTGGCTTTCGCCGAAGGTGGTGACGGTGAACAGTTTTCCGAAGGTATTGCCAGACATATTAATCCAAAGCCGCGATGAATGAGTCGTGATAGAGCGCGAGTTGCTCGCCGGTCAGCAAGAACACGCCGTCGCCGCCGCGCTCGAAATCGAGCCAATAAAAAGGAATGTCCGGAAACGCGTCCTGCAGCGTTTGCGCGCTGCTGCCGACTTCGACGACCAGGATGCCCTGTTCGGTCAGATGGTCTTTCGCTTCGGCCAGGATGCGCAGCACGATGTCGAGCCCGGTCTTGCCGCCGGTGAAGCCCATCTCGGGTTCGGCGTGGTATTCGGGCGGCAGGCTTTCCCATTCGGCGACCGCGACATAAGGCGGATTGCTGACGATGATGTCATAACGCTTATTCGGCAGCGCATCAAACAAGTCGGACTGATACAGCGTCACCGAATCCTCGGACTGATGCTTCCTGACATTGATTTCGGCCACCGCCAACGCATCGGGCGACAAATCGACCGCATCGACTGAAGCGGTCGGAAATGCATAGCCGCAGGCGATCGCGATACAGCCGCTGCCGGTGCACAAATCCAGGATAGCATCGACGCTATCCTCGTCGACCCAGGGCGCAAAACGCTGTTCGATCAGTTCCGCGATCGGCGATCTCGGCACCAGGACCCGCTCATCGACATAAAACGACAGGCCCGCGAAAATCGCTTCATGGGTCAGATACGCGGCCGGCTTCCTTTCGTTGACCCGGCGCTCGACGATGTCGATCAAGGCCTGGCGTTCCGGATGCGTCAGCACCGCTTCCAGATAAAACGGCGACACGTTGTAAGGCATATGCAGCGTGTGCAATATCAATCCGGCCGCCTCGTCGATCGCGGTCAGCGAGCCATGGCCGAAATAAACCTGGGCATCGCTAAAGCGGCTGGCCGCCCAACGGATATAGTCCCGTATCGTGGTTAAGGTCGCGATGACCTCGGTCGATGTATCCTGCATGATAAGAAAATCTTGGCCGTTCGGCCTTTGCACAAAGAGGCGAATTTTAAACTAAACTTGCCTCATTGTCCGAATTTTAAAGCCATTCCATGCCAGTTGCCGAACCGATCACCCCAGCCTCCGACGCCATGCCAGCCGAAAACAGGCTACTTGAGGCGTGCCGCCGGCATCTCGAAAACAACGAGCTGATCCTGCCGACGATCCCCGAGGTCGCCTTCAAAATCCGCCGCGCGATCAATGATGAAAAAGCCAACAGCACCCGAATCGCCCGCATCGTGCAGCTCGACCCTTCGCTGACCGCGCGCCTGATCAAGATTTCGAACAGCGCCCTGTACTGCGGCCGCAAAACGATCGAAAGCTGCCCGGAAGCGATCACCCGGCTCGGACTGAAGGCCGCGCAGGACATCATTACCGCGCTTTCGCTGAAAACGGTCTTTACCGCCAGGTCGCCGTTCATCCGCCATAAGATGATCGAGTTGTGGACGCACAGCAGCTTCGTCGCCTCGATCAGCGCGGTGCTCGCGCATCAGGCGAAAGGCTTCGACCCCGACCGCGCGATGTTGGCAGGGCTGATCCACGACATCGGCAAGGTCCCGATACTGACCTTTGCCGATCAGCACATCGAACTGGCCTTGAACGCCGATCATCTGAACGAAACGATCGACAGCCTGCACGGACCGGTCGGCCTAAATCTCATCCGGCAATGGAATTTTCCGGCCGACTTCGACGATGTCGTGACCCACTCGGAAGACTGGCAACGCGATACCGGCGCACCGGCCGATTACGCGGACATCGTGATGCTGGCGCAATTACACAGCCTAATCGGCAAGGTCGGCGTCAAAACGCTGCCGAAGATCGGCACCCTGCCAGCCTATCATAAGATCGCCAGCCATCTCAACGCGGATGACAGCATCTCGATCCTGGACATCGCCAAGGATGAAATCGAGATGGTTCAGCAAATGCTCGGCTGAATCGCCAGGCATCCCCTCCCCTTATTAAATGAATACGATTGAGCCATGAAAACCCAAAGATTGTTAGTCAAAAACTGCATCGACGACATCGCGGACAGCCGGGAAGAACTTTCGCGCCTGTTCTACCGCGAACTGTTCCATCTCGACATCAATCTGAAAAAAGTCCTGCCGGGCAACACCGTGTTTCTGAACCGGAAGTTTTTCAACATGCTGGCCGCGCTGCAGAACGTCAAATATCTCGAAAACATCGCCGAATCGGTCGTCAAACTGGGCGAGCGCCATCTGGTGAAATACGGCGCACAGATCGAGCATTTCGATACGCTGAAACAGGCGCTGCTGAAAGCGCTCGCAGAGCATCTCGGCGAGCGCTTCACGCCCGAATTAGAGGCCGCCTGGAACGGCGTTTTCGACGACGTCGCCCGCGTGATGAAACAGGCGATGAGCACATGCGATCGCCGCACCGAAGCGCGCCCGCTGTATGACGAAAGCACCTACGACCCGAATCTGCTGGATGAAATCGGCGGAGAGGCAGGCGTTTACCGGGTGCACGAGCGTTTCTACGAAGTGATGTTCAACCATCCCTGGCTCGGACAATTCTTTTTCGGCAAGTCGGAAGAAGTCTTGATCACCAAGCAAACCCAGTTCATGGTCGCCGCCTTCAACGGCCCGAACACCTACACCGGCGACACTCCGGCCTTCGTGCACATGCACATGTTCATCACCGACGAAATGGCCGATCTACGCGAACAAATCCTGCGCCAGGCGATCCTGGACGAGGGCCTGTCCGAGTCGATAGCGGACCGCTGGCTGAAGGTCGATCAAAGCTACCGCTCGGCCATCGTCAAAAAATCGATCGACGAATGCGTGTTGAAATGCGTCGGGCAGGTGCCGGTGACGGCCGAGAAGCCGTTAAATTACGAGGCTTGATTTGATTCGATGAGCTCTTCTACCTTTGCAGAACTCCAAGCCTGCTTTTTAGTAGGGGATCAGCGTGAAAAAGACCAGCAGTAGGCTGGGTTGAGGCACGAAACCCAGCATAGCCATTCATATCACATAACCTTGCTATGCATTGCCGAATGCACACCTAATAACTGCTTACGCGTCCCTGCCGGCTGTTATTTTGTTTACTGTTATAACTTTGCCGAGCGCCAGCATGAGGTGTATATCCTGAAAATTGGGCGGCCGCAGTGGAAATTGAGCATTGCAATCGGGAATAGCCTGTTCGGGTCGGATTTGAGACAGAAGCGCTGGGTTTCGTGCCTCAACCCAGCCTACGGTCCTAGGCCCTCACTTTTTCTCAGACGTTTTTTACCGATGTGCAAAATAACACGCTTAATCCAAGCTAAATAAGCCTTCTCGGCATCAATGTTACAATGCCTCAAACGATTTTTGTCGCACCCTTCTAGTCGCTTAGTTGACTTCCCGGAACAAATATTTAGGATGTGATAAATTTTCGTATGCAATTGAATTAAAATTAGTTTTTTATTTTTTGAAATGCATTAAGCAACTTGATGATGAAAAGTTTCGCGTCATTTAGGATGAATAATGTTAGTTAGGCTGTGCAAACTAAATATTCGGATATATTTATGTCAACATTCAATAATTCAAGACTACCTCCTCCTCAAGACCCAAGAGAGTTTGAGAAAATGCTAGTAGCGGCCGCAAAAATACGATGGAATAATACGAATTTTTCTCTTAATGGCCGTCCAGGGCAGAAACAGAATGGTGTGGATGTTTTCGGAACTATGGGGAATGTTGCAGGAATTGGTATTCAATGTAAGAACACAATCTACAAGTTAACAGAAAAATTAATTCGTTCTGAAATAGATGAGGCAAAGAACTTTGATCCTCAACTTAATAAGTTATATATAGCGACAACTTTAAATGGCGACTCCTCTATTCAGGAAATTGTTAGAAAATGCTCCTCTAGCAATGAATCGGAAGGATTATTTGGCATTTCAATAATGTTCTGGGAAGAAATTGTCGGTGAACTAACAAAGGATCAACAAATTCTTTTTCAATTTTATCCAGAGTTGAAGTTAAATTCGGAGCGTGAGCAAGACCAAAGGGTTTTAAGTTTAATTCAAAGAATCTTGCCTTTTAATGGGTTCATAGGAGAAATTCGTTCATCTCCTTTTTTGGGTAAACGCTATGTAGAAAAAAAGCTTGAACAACTTAATGAATTCTATCACACCTTTGATAACCCTGAATTAAGATTTATTTCCCCTAAACTTGAGTATTTGAGACTGAACCTCAGACAGCAAATAGGGGAGTTTTTAGGAAAACTGGGAACTTACTACACAAGCGTACCTAATTCTGTATATGCAGAACTTCATAATTACAATGAAGAGCAGAGAAAAATAGTAATTTCAAAACTAGAATCTTTATCCAATAATGTTGTGCAGGCATATGATGAACTATTCAATCCCGTATATCTGCACTCCAAATAGTAACGCCTGAAGCTAAGTTATCGTGTTTCATAGCCTAACAAGTCAGTCAAAGGGACGCCCCGCCCGTTGGCGGTTTTGAAGTTCTGTTTTTTATCAAAGGTTCGGCGGCTTCGTTCAAGTTATCAGAGGCGGCGCGCCCCTTACCGTAACGTTAGCCCTTTCAGGAATTTTGTATGACGTCAGTTACAAATAAGGACGCGAAGCTATTTTGGCAATGCTGTCGCGAATACCTTGCATCAAAAACTAATCTCGAATTTATTTCTGAGTTGGCTGCCATTGAAGATAGGCAAGACCCCCACACACTTTCAATGCCAGCTTTTTATCTGCGACTTCTCAAGTCATTAGTTAATCGCCAAGGTATGCCTAATTCAATCGGGGATATCGAGTTACTTCGTGAAGTCTTATGTAACTTTTCCCCAAAAAAAGTCATTGATACCTATGGTGGAGATTGGAAGCTGCTTTTTCGTACCATCAAAAAAAAGGTGAAACCATCCTCTAGAATGGAGATTGATACTCCTCAAAACTATTGGGTAGTTTTTTCGAAAGGTGCATTAGAAAGCGCAATTTTTCTGTCTAGTTTTGGTTCTGCTAAAGCGTTTGCAACTGAAATCACAGTTTTTTCTGAAAGTAAATTATTCATGGCAGGTTTACCAAAAGTACTCGCGCTAGAAATACATGGTTATGGCTTTCCTTTAGCCTGCGATTTTTTGAAAGAATGTGGTTGGACTCAATACGCAAAAGCTGATGTTCACACGAAAAAAATCCTTGAACATGTCGGTTTTTCTGATGGGTCAGATTACAATACCTTTAAAGCAATTCAGTCTATTGCGCATCATATAAAAGAAACGCCTTATGCGGTTGATAAACATATTTGGCTAATCGGTTCGGGTAACCTATACAATCGGCACGAGACGTTCCCAACCAGTCGTGAGGAATTTTTTCTGTTCTTTGACCGCTATCGCTAATTTACCGAACGGTTTTTTTTATGCCCTCTTGATTCTCTGGCTAACAAGTCGGTCAAAGACACGCCGCCCGTTGGCGGTTTTGAAGGTTTGCTTTTTAATCTGGTTCGGCGGCTTCGCTTGGCTTCCTTGAGCGGCGCGCCCTTTACCTTTGCGTTTGATATTCATAGCAATGACACTGAACGAGCCACAAAACTACTGGATTGAACTCCTCGACGAGGGCGCTTACCGCCTCTCGTCAGAGTCAGGTGTTTGTAATTTTTCCAAGCCTGCCACTGTCCGTGGCGTTGGCAAGCTATACACACTGTCCGATGGGGAGTCTCTCATTTACGTGGGCATTGCCCAGCAGCCGATGTCTTCGCGTCTAAATTTTGGGTTCAAGGCTAATGGCGAATCCGGCTATCACGGGTACAAATGGAAAAAACTACAACAGAGGCTGCGGCTCTCAGTATGGACTGCAAGCATCGAAGGAACATATGCCACATTGCGAGAGCTAGAAACCGTAGAGGCTGAGGTCGCATTTCTCTGTCGTCACAAGTCCGGGCAGTGGCCCATGTATCAACACGAAATCCACTTCTACCCCTCGGAGGCGCACCACCGAAATGTTGCTGAAAAGATTTACAATCATGCAATCACCAACCATGTCTAACGAATAAGGTTAGCACGTAGACTGGGGTTGAGGCACGAAACCCAGCATAGCCATACATCACAAAACCTTGCTATGCTTGTCGAATGCGAACCTATAAACGCTTACGAGTCCCTGGCGGCTGTTATTTCTTTACCGTTAACCTTGCCGAGCGCCAGCATAATGATCTTCTGATCCGTCATGTCAACGATTTACGCGCCGCATTCAGACAGGTTCGCGACTATCATCCGTTCACAATCGATGCCATCGTAATTTTACCGGAACACCTCCATTGCATATGGCAATTACCTCCCAATGATCACGATTACTCCACACGCTGGCGGCTGATTAAATCACATTTCTCCCGATCAATTCCGGACGCTGAGTTCATATCGCGAAGCCGCCTTCGAAAACAAGAAAGAGGCATATGGCAGCGTCGTTATTGGGAACATTGGATTCGAGACGACCAAGATTATCGCAACCATTTCGATTACATTCATTACAACCCGGTTAAACACGGACTGGTACGAAAGGCCAAGGACTGGCCGTACTCATCGTTTCATCGATGGATAAAACGAGGTGTATATCCTGAAAATTGGGCGGCATCAATGGAAATTGAGAATTGCGATTGGGAATAGTCTGTTCGGATTGGATTTGAGGCGGAAGTGCTGGGTTTCGTGCCTCAACCCAGCCTACGGCCCTTAATGATCGGATTGTTGCGGCAATTGCAAAGATTCCGGGGCATCGTCACCTACGGCGAATGGGGCTTTGCCTGTCCACTGCACTGAATACTGTCCAAGGCGGCGTTTGCGTTCCAGGGTTTTACTAACGGCCTGACGTAGGCAATCAAGCATAGCCTGTGTGTCTGAGCTTAAGGGTGGGTTTGTCTGTTCGCTCATGATTGAGCCTCCCGCTGTAATAGAAGAAAGAAATCCGGGTGTAGGACGGTGCGAACATCGCCAGCTTGTTGAAATACCAATTCAGGTCTTGCACCGCTATTCATAAAACATCTTACCTGATCGACTTTAGGCGCGAATACATTTAACAGATTATGCAAGCTACGCGGAAAACGCCGAATTAAGTCCGACTCAGGGATATTATGCCCGCCGTGGGCAACACGTTCAGCCACCCGCAGGCGCGACATATCGGCACTAGGCAAGGCCAGATAGATCAGCTCCACTCTCCAGCCCGTTGCTTGTAAACGATCTACCAGCTTGAGGTAACTTCGTCCCGCGAGCGTGGTTTCAAAAGCAAAATCCTGACGTGCGGCAATACAGTCTTCAAGCTCATATAAGAACAAGCGGCTGGCGGCCAGCAAGTGTTGTTCCGGTGCCAGCGGCGACAAGCCGGCTGCGATCAAGTCGGCGTTAATGAAACGTCGGCACCCCGCCACCGTGGGCAGATATTCCAGCGCAAACGTGGTTTTACCTGCTCCGTTTGGCCCGGCGATAACCCAACAGGTTGGCATTCGCATATCTCCTCACTTACCCAAAATCATGCGTTCAACTTCGGCCTTGGCATCGGCTAAAATTTGCGCGGCTTCGGTTTGGAGTTGTTTGGCTTGAGTCCTGATGATTTGAATATGGTCAACAATTTCATTCTGCTTTTCAATTAGTGGTAAAGGAACAGGAAAATTTGCCAACATGCCAAAATTAAGATTATTAATATTAGTTCCGCCTCTGTCTGTAGTCAATTACTTGGTTTTCGTTCATTTATTGTCTTGTTGAGTGATAGGTGATTGCTCGTAGGGCAGTTTCGTGCAAGCAAACCGCAGTTACCCAAAGCTATGGCGGATTGCCTTTCGGCGAATCCGCCTTACAGATTACAAAACGGCTATTCGCCGCATCAGGAATCCGAAATATCGGCCTGTACATATTCGCCGAGCAAACACCGCAATGCCGTCTGCACGGTCTGCCGGCGTACCGCATGGCGATCGCCTGCGAAATGCTGTTCAATACAATGACACGCCTCCCCGCGCCGCTGCCAGGCGATAAACACCAGACCGACCGGCTTTTCGGCCGTGCCGCCGCCGGGCCCCGCGATACCGGTGACGGCCAGGGCAATATTCGCGTCGCTATACTTCAAGGCACCGGCGGCCATTTCGGCGGCGGTTTGCGGACTGACCGCGCCATGGGCTTGCAAAGTGCCGTCACTGACCCCGAGCATCGCGATTTTCGCGGCATTGCTGTAGGTCACGAAGCCGCGGTCGAACCAGGCCGAGCTGCCGGCGATTTCGGTCACGCTTTGCGCGATCCAGCCGCCGGTGCAGGATTCGGCCAGAGCCAGCATGTGACCCGTCTTCAGCAGTTGCCGGCCCAACTGCTCGGCGAGGTCTATCAAATCGTCAGGCACGATCGTCACCCGAAAGAAAACTCAAGTTCTTGCCCTGCTTGCTAATCGGCCGAAACATCGATAAAGCCGTGCACGCCGCGCTTGGATTTGACCGCCAGCCAGTCCTTCAAAAACTTCAGCTCCTCGGTTTCCTCCAGGGCATCCAGGCTTTTTTTGTGCCGCAGCAGACGAAACGCCTGCGACAGCACGTTGTAACGCTCGCCGGTGATGCCGGCGCGTTTCAGGCCGACCGTATTCAGCCGGTAATGCTTGGCCGGACGGCCGCCGACCAGCGTGAACGGAATCACGTCCATGTTCAGGCCGGTGGTGCCCTGCACGATCGCGAACGATCCGATCCGGCAAAACTGGTGCGCGACGACCGCGCCGCCCATAAACACATTGCTGCCGACTTCGACATGGCCGCCGATCGCGACATTGTTCGCGAAGATGGTTTTGTCGCCGATCGTGCAGTCGTGCGCGACATGGCTGTTGTTCATGAAAAAGCAGCCGGAGCCGATCTTCGTCTCCCCGTTTTCCTTGGTCGAGCGGTGCGCGGTGAAGCCTTCGCGGAATACGTTGTTGTCGCCGATGGTCAGCCAGGTGACCGTTTCCGGCTTGAAGCCGATATCCTGAGGCAGGCCGCCCAACACCGCATGCGGGTGCAAAATATTGCCCGCCCCCATGCGGACATGGCCGTGCACGACCGCATGCGCGCCGACCTCACAGCGGTCGCCGAGCACCGCGCCGCTTTCGATCACCGCGAACGGACCGACGATGATGCCGTCTCCAAGCGTGACGCCGGGGGCGATATAAGCGGTCGGGTGAATCTGTTGTGTCATGTGTATTAGCCTCTTGGATGAAATTTGGAGTGTAAATCTTTGAGCCGTTCGCGTGCGATATGCGTGTAGATTTGCGTGGTCGACAGATCGGAGTGGCCGAGCAGCAATTGCACCACGCGCAAATCGGCGCCATGGTTCAGCAAATGCGTCGCAAACGCGTGGCGCAAGGTATGCGGCGACAGTTCCTTGCCGATGCCGGCTTTCTTCGCATGGCGCTTGATGATATGCCAGAACGCCTGCCGGGTCATGCCTTCCGCCCGGTTGGTCACGAACAGATAATCGCATGGCCGCGCGCCGAGCAGGTCCGGCCGCGCCTGATTCATGTAGGTTTCGAGCCAGCTCATCGCGACTTCGCCGACCGGCACCAGCCTTTCCTTGTTGCCTTTGCCGGTGATGCGGACCACGCCCTGGCGGAAACTGATCTGCTCGAACTTCAGCCCGACCAGTTCGGATACCCGAAGCCCGGTCGCATACAGCATTTCGAGCATCGTCTTGTCGCGCAGGCCGAGCGCATTCGACACCTCGGGCGCTTCGAGCAGCCGTTCGACATCCTTTTCCGACAGCGACTGCGGCAACGGCCGGCCGATGTACGGCGATTCGATCAGCGCGGTCGGATCGACATGGACCCGGTTTTCGCGCAAATAATACCCGTAAAAACCGCGCAAGGTCGAAAGAATGCGTGCGGTCGAGCGGCTGCCGATGCCCTGCTGGTAGCGGAAAGCGAGAAAACGCGACAACTGCTCGCCATCGGCTTCGAGCAGCGATTTGCCTTTCAGCCAGTTTGCGAAAATCCGCAGGTCGCTGCCGTAGGCAGCCAGCGTGTTTTCGCTGAGCCCCTGCTCGGCCCAGGCGGCATCCAAGTATTGATCGATCGCATCCGCGGCTTTCATCGGTACTGTTCCGCCTCGAACCGCAACAATTTGATCTTGATGTCGAGCAAGGCGCCCTCGGTCGCGCCGCAGTAGCCGCCGAGACCGGATGCCGAAACGACCCGGTGACAGGGGATGATCGGCGCGTAGGGATTGTCGCGGCAGGCATTGCCGACCGCCCGGGGCGACGAATTTAAGATGCTAGCCAAGGCCGCATAACTGAGCGTCGCGCCACAAGGAATCCGGCACAGCTCGTCCCAGACTCGGCGCCGGTAAGGACTGCCCTGCGCCAGCAGTTTCAACGCTATCGTGTTGTCCGCACCGGACCCGTAGGCATCGAACACGCGCTGCCAATGCTCGCTGGGCGGCGGCGCCGTCTCATGATCGAGCAGCCAATTGGTATTGACGATCACATCGCCGCATACAGTCAAAGCCAGCCGCCCGGCTGGCGTTTGTATCGAAACGACCTGCTCCGGCCCGGCGCAGTGCGCCACCCATGTGATCGAAAACGGCATCGCTTACCCCTTTATCTTTTGTTGAACAATCCGGCCTTGCCGGTCATCCGTACGGTGTTCACAGGAGATCTGAAACTGTTGGGACATTTCAATGATCCTTATTCGCGCCTGACGCAATCTCATGGTTGACAACAATTCCCGGTTGGGTTCAAAATCAGACTGATTTGCTTGGTTAGGCGCCTAGCCAACTCAGCCTTAACGAAAGTCTTTTTTAATCAAGAGCAAGCCCCCCAAAGACGACGACGTTAACGCGGTTGAGCACTATTCTAACCGAGTTTGCCGAGGAAGCATCCAAAACGGATAGGCCTCGGGTGAACTGCCTCGGCGCTGAGCCAAGGCAGTGGGCAATGCCGAGATTTTCAGGAATGGGGCTTGTTAATGCTGTCTTTCCTGCCCTGGATGCCGATTGCTAGCGATAAGAAGAACAAGTGGCCGCATCCAAGCCATCTCACACTCAACCGCTTCATCAACGGAGGTCAACCACACCATAGCGCAGTGCACCCGTGCAATCCATTTGCATGACTTTCACAATAATAATGGGGAGAATACATATGAAACTGAAAAAATCAGCCTTTGCGCTGATGCTGTCCGGCGTCGGATTTTTCGGCCTCGCCGGCTACAGCAGCGTAAGCATGGCGATCCTTTTTAGCAGTAATGTCTGCAAAAACCAGCAAGGCGAGATAATCGACGAGGCGATGTGCGCGAAACGCGACGCCGCCAGCTTGAAAGGCGCGGAAGAGGATTATTTCCGCGATATGGACTACGGCATCACCAAAGCCCCTGAAGAACTGGCCAAGACGCTGGCTCCCTTCGTGCCCGGCATTACCCCGGAACAGGCAGCCAAGAGCGTCGCGACCGGCCGCAACAACTGGATCGTATGGACCGCGGGCAACGACCGCTTATGGGATACGATCAGTTATCGCAGCGTGGGTAACCTTGATTTTCTGAAAACCCTATCCAATCACCCCAACCTCAAATTCAGTCGCAGCAATCGCTGGAACTACCTGGGCCTGGTCAACGAGCCCTGCTTCGAAAAAGGCACCGGACCACGCAAGGATCGCTTCGGGCTCTGGCTCGACGTGCGCGCGAAAGATTGCGCACCCGACCCGTTCGAAAATGAAGAAAAATACCCCGGCGTAAAATACGGCGCGCGCGGCAACCGGCCCAGCTTTCCAGCCGGCTCCTACTACGGTTATGCGACCGGCATCGTCGGCCTGCGCTTGTTCCCTAATCCGGACTTCGATGCAGCCGCCGAAAAAAAATGGGATCCCGAACGTTACTACACCGATCCGAGTTATTACAACAACAAGGATCTGGTCCGGCCTTACCGTGTCGGCATGTCCTGCGGTTTCTGCCACGTCGGTCCGAACCCGACCAACCCGCCCGCCGATCCTGAAAATCCGAAATGGGAAAACCTGAACTCGAACCCTGGCGCGCAATATTTCTGGATCGACCGGATCTTCTCCTGGGAAGCCGACCCGAGCGCTTTCCCGTTCCAGCTGTTCGCGACCTCGCGTCCCGGCGCACTGGATACCTCGTTGATTTCGTCCGACTACATCAATAACCCGCGCACGATGAACGCGGTTTACAATCTGGTACCGCGCCTGCTGAATGCGAAAAATTTCGGCGAGGAAAAACTCGGCGGCGGCAGCCTGAACAACAGGCAATTGAATGATTATGTCAAATCCGGACCACTGACCGAATTCTACAAAGCCCCGGATACGGTCTTTACTCCGCACGTTCTGAAAGACGGTTCCGATTCGGTCGGAGCGCTCGGCGCCTTGAACCGCGTCTTCATCAATATCGGCCTGTTCAGCGAAGATTGGTTGACGCACTTCAACCCGTTGATCGGCGGCAAGCCCATCACCCCGATAACGATCAAGCAATCACGTAAAAACTCGTCCTACTGGCAAGCGAATGAAGCGCAAACGCCCGACCTGGCGCTGTTCTTCATCGCCGCCACCCGTCCCGACCTGCTGAAAAACGCCCCCGGCGGCGATCAACATCTGACCCAGGACGCGGCCGTCTTGACCCGCGGCAAGGAAGTCTTCGGCGAACGCTGCGCGCGCTGCCATTCCAGCAAGTTGCCGGCTAAAGCTTACGAATTCTTCAAGGGTAGCGACGTCGTCGGCAAGAATTACCTGAAACATTGGGATAATTACTGGCGCTGGACGCAAACGGATGAATTCAAGAAAGCAATCGGCGAGATCGTCAAAAAAGACGATTTCCTGCAGGACAACTTCATGTCCACAGACCTCCGCGTACCGGTCACCTTGCTCGAAACAAACGCTTGCAGCCCACTCGCAACCAATGCGATTGAAGGCAACATCTGGAACGATTTCTCTTCGCAATCGTACAAGAATCTGCCGTCGGTCGGTAAGTACACCGTGCATCATCCGATGACAGGCAAACCCTGGCAATTCGACATGCCGGGCGGCGGCCGCGGCTTTACCCGTCCGGCTTCACTGGTCAGCGTGTGGTCAACCGCGCCGTTCTTTGTGAACAACGCGCTCGGCGAGTTCAACCCCAGCCCATCGGTCGAAGCCAGACTGCAATCGTTCGATAATTCGATCGAGCAACTGCTGTGGCCGGAAAAACGCAAAGGCAATATCCAGTACCAAACTGCGAACGGCAAAATGCTGCCGGGCTGGATCGATAGAACCTTCGCATCCAGCTATCTCAGGGTTCCTAAAGGCTTCCTGCCTGACCTGCTGGATAAACTGGTCGGCAAGATTGACGGCGGCAAGTTTGCAGGCGAACAAGGTCTTGAAATCGGTCCGATTCCGAAAGGCACGCCGGTCAACCTGCTGACCAACATCGACCTGGATCAACGCACCGGTTTGTGGAACAGACTGACACACGGCGTCAAGCTGCTCGATGTGCTGTTCACGCTCAAGCATGACCTGAAGAAGCTGCCGAAAGATGCGACCGATGAGCAAGCCGCGAAGGTCTTCGCGAATGCGGTCGAGCCTCTAGTCAACGCGAGCAAATGTCCCGACTACATCGTCAACCGCGGCCATTATTTCGGCACCGATTACTTCAAGGAAGCCAATAAAGAGCCGGGCCTGAGCGATGCCGACAAGAAAGCGCTGATCGAATTCCTGAAGACTTTCTAAGCCTTCGTTTCGATCGGGAGCGGCACGACGCCGCTCTCTCCGGACACTCAGGGACAGAACAGCGAGACCGCCCGACCGTAACCGATCGGGCGGTCTTCATTCATCAGAGCAGGAGAACAGATAATGACCGATAACTATAATACGGCAACTTACGATTACATCGTCGTCGGCTCGGGCGCGGGCGGCGGCACCGTCGCCGCACGGCTCGCCGAAAAGGGCAAGAAAGTGCTGGTGCTGGAAGCCGGCGGCGACCCCAAAAAACTGCAAGGCGACAACCTGGCCTTCCCCGGCGAAAAACGGCTGCCAGACGACTATGACGTGCCGGTCTTCCATCCGTTTTCGACTGAAAACGAAGCGATGCGCTGGGACTTTTTCGTGCGCCATTATGAAACCGAATCGCTCCAGGCCCTCGACCCCAAATACACCCCGGCCGAAAAAGGCGTACTCTACCCGCGCGCCGGCTGCCTCGGCGGCTGCACCGCGCATAATGCGATGATCACGGTTTATCCGCACAATGCCGACTGGGACGAAGTGGCCCAGATCACCGGCGATGCGTCCTGGAACGCCGACAACATGCGCAAATATTTCGAGTCGATGGAATACTGCCAGCACCGGCCGATCCTCAGAAAGCTCGCCACCTGGCTCGGCATCAATCCATCGCGCCACGGCTTCAATGGCTGGTTCCAGACCGAAGCCGCGCTGCCGCTGCAAGCCTTGGCCAAGGACAAAAAACTGGTCGCGGCGATACTCGACTCCGCGCTCAAGGCGGCCGGCACGCTGCCGAACTTTTTTGAGCGCCTGAAATGGCAGATCGAAGGACTCGCCGATCCGAACGACTGGCGCCTGGTCAAGGAAAACTCGACCGGCCTCCGTTATCCGCCGCTCGCGACCCAAAACGGCAACCGCCACAGTACCCGCGAACGCTTGCTCGTGGTGCAGCAAAAACATCCCGACAATCTGACCATCGAACTCGATGCGCTGGTCACCAAGGTAATCCTCGACGAAAACAACCGCGCGGTCGGTGTCGAATACCTGAAAGGCGCGAAGCTGTACAAAGCGCACGCGAATCCGAGCAAACAGCCCGGCGAGCCGCGCAAAGTCTATGCCGCGAAAGAAGTGATCCTGGCCGGCGGCGCCTACAACACGCCGCAGCTGTTGATGCTGTCCGGCATCGGCCCGAAGGAAGAACTGCAAAAGCACGGCATTCCGGTCAAGCATCACCTGCCCGGCGTCGGCACCAATTTGCAGGACCGCTACGAGGTCGGCGTCGTGAATAAAATGACTCAGGACTGGGAAGTGCTGAAAGGCGCCAAATACGCGTCCGGTGACCCGCAATACAACGAATGGAAAAACGAAAACAAGGGCGTTTACACGACCAACGGCGCGGTGCTGGCGGTGATCAAAAAATCGTTCGAGGAACGGCCGCTGCCCGACCTGTTCTGCTTCGCCCTGCTCGGCAATTTCAGAGGCTATTTCCCCGGCTACTCAAAGCTGATCAAGGACGGCCTGAACTACCTGACCTGGGCCGTACTGAAGGCGCACACGGTCAACCGCGCCGGCGAAGTCCGGCTGGTCTCCAGCGATCCGCGCGACCGGCCTTACATCAACTTCCGCTATTTTGAAGAAGGCAACGACACGCAGGGCCTGGATCTCGATTCAGTCGTCGAGGGCGTCAAATTCGTGCGCAGCATCGCCAAGCCGCTGTTCGCGCAAGGCATCCTGACCGAAGAAGTCGCGCCCGGCAAGGATGTGCAAACCGACGAGCAATTGCGCGATTTCGTCCGCTACAATGCCTGGGGCCATCACGCTTCCTGCTCCTGCCCGATCGGCGCCGACAACGACCCGATGGCGGTGTTGGACAGTCAGTTCCGCGTCCGCGGCATCCAGGGCCTGCGCGTCGTCGACGCGTCGGCATTCCCGAAGATCCCGGGCTTCTTCATCGTGTCTTCGGTCTATATGATCGGCGAAAAAGCGGCCGATGTGATATTGAACGGTTGATCAGCAATTCAGGGTGGGCGGCACTTTCTGCCCACCTCCTTTCCTTTAAATAGCGGACATGAGTTATCCTAATAGGAATTAATCTGCTCCGATTATACTCAGCCTCAGGGAGGGGGAATAACGGATTCCCCCGCTTGAACGGCTACCTGACGAGTTAAAGCGGACCCACAAAACTATAAACTGTTGGAGTTCGGTGACTCATGAAAATTGCCATCATCGGCACCGGCCATGTCGGCTCGGCGATCGCTTATGCGCTGGTACTGAAAGGTCTCTGCGCTCATCTGGTGCTGGCCGGCAGGAATCTTGCCAAGGCACAAGGCGATGCACTGGATTTACAACATACGCTGGCTTTTTGCGAGCGCTCGATGATCATCGAAAGCGCCGCGCTCGAAGAGGTTGCCGATAGCGACATCCTGGTCGTGACCGCCTCGATGCCCACCTCAAGCCCTATGTCGTCTCGCCTCGAACTCGGCCCGGCCAATGTTGCGTTGTTCCGGCAATTGATCCCGATGCTCGCGCGCAACAATCCGAATGCGATTTTGCTCGTCATCACGAATCCGGTCGACATCATGACTTATCTGGCGACGCAGATCTCCGGATTTCCGTCCGCAAGAATCATGGGCGTCGGCACCCTGGTCGACTCGGCCCGCTTCCGGTCGCTGCTGTCGCTGGAAGAGCAGATCCATCCCGACGATTTACGCGCCTATATCCTCGGCGAACACGGTCCGAATCAGTTCCCGTTGTTCAGCGCCGCCTCGGCCGGCAGTGAGCACATCGACGATAATCCCGCGCGCCGCGATATTTTCAACGCCGTGCACAGCGCCGGTTTCGATGTTTACAAAGCCAAGGGTTACACGAATTATGCGATCGCCGCGGCAGCCTGCGAGGTGATCCGGGCCATCGTTTACGACTCGCGCCGGACCATTCCGCTCAGCACCTACCTTGATGATTGGCTCGGCATTCAGGATAATTGTTTCAGTATTCCGGTCGTGGTCGGCCGGCGCGGCATCATCCGCCATCTGCATCCCGACCTGGACCGGTCGGAAAAGAAAGCATTGGAAAAGGCCGCTAGATTGATCAAAGACCAGATCGATCGCCTGCTTTTGCCCGAAGACAGCTTGAGTTAACCAGGAAACCCACATGCACCCCCATCAACCGGAATCTCATCGCACCCATCGCACCGGCTGGCTGCGCGCCGCCGTATTGGGCGCCAACGACGGCATCGTCTCGACAGCCAGCTTGATCGTCGGTATTGCGGCCTCGCAGGCCACGCAGCACGATATTCTGCTGGCCGGCGTTGCCGGAGCAGTCGCCGGCGCGATGTCGATGGCGGCTGGCGAATATGTCTCGGTCAGCTCGCAAGCCGATACCGAAAAAGCCGACCTGGCGCGCGAACGCAAGGAACTTGAGGAAAACCATTCATATGAGCTGAACGAGCTGACCGCGATTTATATCCAGCGCGGCCTCGATCCCTTGCTCGCCGAACAAGTCGCGGTCCAGTTGATGGAGCATGACGCGCTCGGCGCGCATGCGCTGGAAGAATTGGGCATTTCTGAGCAAGGCACCGCCCGTCCGCTGCAGGCCGCCCTGACCTCGGCGGCCACCTTTGCGGTCGGCGCGGCGCTGCCTTTGCTGGTAGCTCTATTTTCACCCGTCTCCATTCTCGCCGTCACGGTGTCGTCGTCATCGCTGCTGTTTCTGATGCTGCTCGGCATCGTCTCGGCCTATACCGGCGGTTCGAGCCTGTTCAAGGGCGCGGTTCGGGTCACTTTCTGGGGCGCGCTCGCGATGGGTCTCACCGCCGGCGCCGGCGCGCTGTTCGGCACGGTGGTTTAAACCGGCGATGTGGTTTGTCTATATCATCCTCTGTAGCGACGACACCTTGTATACCGGCATCACGAATGACGTACGGCGCCGTTTCGAGCAACATGCGAGCGGGCGCGGCGCGAAATATTTCTACGGCCGCCGGCCGCAGCGGATCGTTTATCTGGAATCGGGCCATGACCGCAGTTCCGCGACCCAACGCGAATTGCAATTGAAAAAATTGAGCAAGCGAGAAAAAACGCGGTTGATCGAGTCGGATTGCAACCGGATCGACGATTTCCTGATCGGTTCAACTGCGCAGCAAGCAGTGGAAGACCATGCCTAACCAATCACTGATTCATATCTTCGGCGAAGTGCTGTTCGACCATTTCCCGGATGGCAGCCGTGTTCTGGGCGGCGCGCCGTTCAATGTCGCCTGGCATTTGCAGGCCTTCGGGCAAGCGCCCCGCTTGATCAGCCGTATCGGCGATGACCCGGAAGGCCGAGAAATCGTCCAATTGATGCGCGACTGGGGCATGTGCCCCGATGCGCTGCAAACCGATACGATACATCCGACCGGCAGCGTGCAAATCTCGATTGCTGACGGCGAGCCGCATTACGACATCGTCCCCGATTGCGCCTACGATTTTATCGACCAGCACCCCTTGGCCGAACAGCCCAGCACAGGCATTCTCTACCACGGCTCGCTGGCTCTGCGTAATCCGATCTCGTGCGCGGCCTTGCAAACAGCCAAGGCCAATCATCGAGGCAAGATTTTTATCGACGTCAATCTGCGTCCGCCCTGGTGGCAGCCCAGCACACTACAGCCATTACTGCACGATGCGGACTGGATCAAGCTGAACGAAGACGAACTGCTTACGCTATGCCCCGGCCCTACCGATTTGGAAACGGCAATGCAGGCGTTCTTCGAGCAGTTCGCTCTAGAAACCTTGTTCGTGACCCGAGGCGCACAAGGCGCGCTGGCTTATGACCGGCAGCATCGGTTTGTCTCGGTCAAACCGCCTGCCACAACGACCGTGATCGATACCGTCGGCGCAGGCGATGCATTTGCCGCGATATTGCTGTTGGGTCTGACCCAGCAATGGCCGCTGCCTACGACACTGGAACGCGCGCAGGCGCTTGCGAGCGCACTGGTGGGCAGACGCGGAGCGACGGTGGCTGACGAGGATTTTTATCGCGCCTTTGCAGAGGCCTGTTGACAGAGACAGGCTAACGGATACCCCCGGCTTTCCACGGTAGCGGAGGATCCGAAAGTCTCCCGCGCAGAGAGAAAATTGCTGCGCGGGAGACTTCATAGAAAGTTACTGATTAACTTGGCTTTCTATAGTAGGAATCGTCCTTGTCTACATGGCAGTCTTTGTTTCTTTTTCCATTAAACTCATAAGTGGTGCCGTACTCGTCCGTACCATACCCGTCCATCTTGTCTCCATCATCATGTATTCTACCGTACATGGAGTATCCGTAGTCATAGTCTGACGTGCTGGTAGTATGCCAGGCATTCTCGTCCTTATTCATATAAGCATGGGCATATTTGAATTTATGATCAAGCCTGTCGCTGTGACCGTATCCCGGGGAGTAGTCATCGAATTTTATACAATCCTTAAACTTCTTCCCGTAGTTGTTTTTGAATTCAACCTCGTAAGTAAACCCACCCGGCCCCTTATCGTAGTGCTTTTCGTAGTCACCGCCATCCTCCGCTAACGCAAGATTAGTGCAGCCGAGCGCGATCCCAATACTAACGGCAAACCCGAGAAAGTTACGTTTAAAGAAACCTCTATTATTTAAGTTACTCATGGTTATCCCCTAATCAATAGATTAAAATGCAACACCCAATATTAATTATCGGTATTCCGTTGCTCTTAATGGCGCCCTGTCGAGTACAACGCGTTGGCAAGGGTGCGTTAAACCTCCCATCAAAACCCGGAAACACTATAATAAATAGCACCGGTATTTTTACACAAGACCACCACAAAAAAGATAAGTTAGGCCGTAAAATATACCCTATAATACTTTTACGCCTAACCAAAACAATCCAAATCAGCCCAATCTCGACGGTTATATTTTTACCTAAAAAAACATAAAAACACCATCGCACCAAAGTAGGGTATTTCATAAATATATTAATAAATATTATTAACAATAACCTCAAGCATATGATTTTTTATTATAACTTTACAAACAAGCAATTATCCAATAAAGATAATAAACATTAATATATTATTTTATAAAAACAGCATATTACCTTAATATAATTAACGCCATCAATCCAGAGCCATGAGAATAAAATAAGCAATACCACATATCGACTTTAACCCGACATTATGAGCATCATGGATAATTTGATATTTAAAAACTGCTACCATGACAGGAGGTTTTTCCGCTTGAACCTTTTCCGGCCAACACGAAATACACTATAAGGTTTATTTACGGGAAGTAGTGATTGATGGACCGTTGTCTTTGCTTTCCCAGCATCCCTGGAACGCATCAACCGCCTGTATGAGGCTTCGGACATTAGCGATTTGGCTTGCGCGCTGTTCGATGTGCAGCCGGGATACGACTGGAATTGCGCAGCGGGGATATCAGTCTTTATCTGGAGCGATACATGCTTTTAGATCCTTTCGTGGCCGCGTGAAATCGCCAACCTACGGAGGTACTCAGGTTATATCGCAGTATGCAAGGAGGGGGACTTCAAAGCAGTGATTAGGCCGTGATAAGTCGTCGTATCGATCAGCGTCAGAGTGAGAACGGCCAGAAAGCCTCCCGCACGCATGGAGAGAAATTGCTGCGCGGGAGACAGGCTAGACCACTACTTATTGAATAGAATAGGTTGGGTGTCCAGGGTAGATGGAGTATCCGGGCTGGATGGCGTATCAGGGCTAGATGGGACATCCGGGCTAGACGGGACATCCGGGCTGGATGGGGTATCCGGGCTGGATGGGGTATCCGGGCTGGATGGGGTATCCGGACTGGATGGGGTATCCGGACTGGATGGGGTATCCGGACTGGATGGAGTATCCGGACTGGATGGCGTATCCGGGCTAGACGGGACATCCGGACTGGATGGCGTATCCGGGCTAGACGGGACATCCGGGCTGGATGGCGTATCCGGGCTAGATGGGACATCCGGGCTGGATGGCGTATCAGGGATGTTTTGATTGTCTCTAGTGCACGTGTCTAAGTCGGTTCTTTTTCCCTTAAACACGAAAGTGTCGCCGGACTGGGTGACGCCATCCCCCTTGATCCTTTCTCCGTGATGATGTGTTCTGCCATGAATGCCAACACTGAACTCAGGTACCGAGCTGCTAGTATCGGAAGGTAGCAAGCCGGCTGAATTAGAGGATACCAAGCCGGTAGCCTGCCAGTCCTCCTCGTCCATATTCAGCTTATCGTGCGCGTAAGTTAACGGATCAACCAATCCAAGGCTTTCAAGCCCATGGATGTCAAGGGACCCAGGGGCATCAGGAGCAAAGGTAAAACAAGTATCAAACTTTTCAAGCGTGTCAAACTTATCCACCTTATCACCCGATGCGATCTTATCACCATGGATAAATTTGACATGAACAGCATAGGTAAGACCCTCTGGTCCATCGTTTTCATGCTTGTTTTGGTCCCATTCATGCTTGTTTCGGTCCCCTTTATCATCGTGTGCTAACGCAAGATTCACGCAACCTAGCGAGATACCGAGACAACAAGCAAGCCCAAGGCAGTTACGCATAAAGCGGCTTCTAACATTCGGACTGCGATCAATATATTGTGTCTTAAAATATTCAGCATTTAAGAAACTCATAGATATCTCCTATCAATAGATATTGATTAAAATACAACGTTCGATATTTAATTATCGGTATTCCGTTGCTTTTAATGGTGCCATGTCGAGTATAACGCGTTGACAGGGGGCGCGCGATAGCTGCCGCCCCACGGCGATACTATAAAAATATCGCATGTTTTCGTATAAGGCATCCTCTGCAAAGACAGACCAGGCTGTAATAAATACACATTATAATATTTTAAATTCCAATCTCACTTCACCAAATCCGCCAAATCTCGACGATTATATTTTTACAGCATAAGATATAAAAATACTATCCTACTAAAGTAGGGAATTTCACGCACACATTAAAAATGGCATGAAATACAACACCAAGCATATGATTTTTATGTTAGTTTTAAGCCACAAGATAAAGACTATAACTAAATAACGAGGCGACAGATAAGCCATAAAAACACTGCATCAATTGAATCGACACTTTCAAAAAAACCGAACATCAAATAAGTAATATTACGTATAGACGTCAGGAAAATATTCTGCGTATTATAAACAATTTTAAAACCGCTCCATGACACCAATGACAAAAGATTTTTTCCTTTGAACCTTTTCCGGCCAATACGAAATACACTGTAAGATTTATTTACGGGAGGTAGGATGGATGGCACGTTATCTTTGCTTGCACCAGCATTTCTTGGAACTCATCAACCGTCTGTACGAGGCTTCGGACATTAGCGATATGACTTGCGCGCTGTTCGATGGCCTACGTCTCGTGATTCCCTTTCACAACGCCATGTTCCTCTCGGTCGATGGCGGCACTTTTGAATTGCAGCCAGGATACGGCTGGAATTTCGCAGCGGAAGATATCAATCTTTATCTGGAACAATACACCCCTTTAGATCCGTTTGTGACGGCGTTGCCATTGCCGCAGCGATTCAACCGGGCGATTCGCCTTTCGGACTTGACCTCCAAAGCTTATTTGGCTCGAACAGGGTTTAGCGACTTTCAGAGCCGCCTGCCTTTTCAGTATGCCTTGAGCGTAGCGGCTGCGTGGAACCGGCAACCGATGGCGGTGCTCAGGTTATACCGTAGCATGCAAGGAGGGGACTTCAAAGCAGAAGAACTCGATCTGTTGAGCAAATTGGCGCCTCACATTGCCCATGCCCTTTTTTTACAGAAAGCGTTGCTTGATGAGGATGTGCACCTTGGCACCGAGATAGTCGTGCTAGCCGCCGACGGGCGGATCATTTTCAACAGCGAAACCGCACGGGATATCCCGCCGGAGATTCGAAATGAATTGATCCTACTGGATGAAGAGGATGGATCGCTGTGCCTCAGTAATGATTCGAAATTCTACCGAGCGCGTGCGGTCGCCTGGCGGCCTCCCAGTTTGCTCACCTGTTTTGCGAAACGCGCCGGAACCACATCAAATCGGCAAAGAGCCGAGGGCGCCTTGCCGTCTGACGGCAACGGCAATGACGCCTTCAATTCTGCAAGCCGAAATCTCAACATCATCGCAATCGAGCCCTTTCGTAGGCGCGAAGACATTGCCAGCCGGCTGCAATACGCCGGCATGTCGTCTCGGGAAATCGAGGTGGCCCTAAGAGTCATGTCAGGGTGTTCCAATGCCGATATTGCCCGCGCCCTGTTTATCGATGAGAAAACAGTAAAGGACCACTTAAGCCACATCTTCCAGAAAATCAAGGTACGCAGCCGAACGCAGTTGATCTCCCAAATAGTCGGGCTGAATTTCATATGGCGCAGCGCAGATAAGTCTTCAGGGAGTTGCGAGAAAACACAGGCAGAGGATCGCCCATAAGGCGCTTTGACTTTCCGTAGCGTGTAGCCCGGAGAAATCGTGCCGTGCTGGAGAATCCATAACAGCCCGGAGGAAGAACGAAGCAGCCATCAGCTAAGAGACATCTTAGCCTGTAGAACGGCGCTGATTATGTCAGATTTACATTGCAGCACGGCTTCTCGCAGTTGCATATAGGTCGCCGGCTCAGGTAGGTCATAGGATAATGTGGCTGAAATCTGCTTCGCTAATGATGACATACTATCAGGAAGCTGCGGCTCGGCAATGCCCTCCAGGGCGTAAAAGCGCGTCAAAACGTCGGCAAAAGCCGTCCATGTTTTGGGTATATTCGCATTGGGAAAATAAGCTTGCAGTTTCGTTCCGATGACTGCGCTCTTGATCTCCCACGCTTTATAAGCCTGGTCAAATTCGGCTTGTTCCTGGGGTGTTACCGGAATCGGAGGAGTTCTCCGAATCTCTTTGCGTATATGAGCGAATTGGATCGACATAAAGAACTCCATGACAGACTCGCTGATTTCGGAGACCAAAGTGGTTTTGATTTCGAGTGATTTTTGTCGATTTTGCCAATTTCGGGTTATGAATGGAATGATCAAACCGCTGAGCATCGCGCCAATGATCAGCAAAGTTAAGGGGTGTCTTAATAGAGAATCCATCAAGTTGCTCCAGTTCAATTGGTGGGAAGGCATGAAATGGCGGACGCCCCGCCCCAATCCAGAGGATAAATACCCCGCTCGACATCGCGGTGAAAGGTAGAATACGGCCAATCCCGTACTTGCGTCACCAAGCCATGTTTAACCGGATTAATGGCAATGTAATCTCTATGGCGAGAATAATCCGATTCTGTGGTAATGCAATGTTCCCAGTAGCGCCGTTGCCAGAAAGTGGATTCGCGGTGTTTGATTTTGGAGGCCGTCATCCAATTCGTTCGATGATAATGTTCAGCACAGGCCAAAGACACCCGGCGTTTGATCAAGCTCCATCGCATTGCATAATTGGCGTCTCCCGCCGGCAATGTCCAAATCGTGTGCAGATGGTCTGGCAGTGAAACCCAAGCATCGATGGTGAAAGGATGGCGCGATTGCACCTTTTTGACGGCGTCGCGCAACGCCGCACGTACCGGAGCATCGCAAAGAATCAGACGACGACGATAGGTGAGCACCGTAAAAAAATAAGTTGCGCCCGGAATATCGGCGCGCCGATAACGTGACATAACAAAACCCACCCGTCAGACAGGTTTTGATTATAGCAAAAAGTCATTAAACGCAGGGTAGGCAGCGCTTTTCTGCCCACCATCTAGCATCGCAAACCCGTTCCGCGTGGGCACGAAAAGCACGTGCCCACCCTACCCGGCTAGTTGATAGATACCTGTTTGATTTTATAAACAAACTCCGGCTCATTGACGTATTGCATGGCCTTGCCCCACAGTGGGTTTGTACGGTCGTAAAGATTATTTGCAAGAGCCTTTATCTCCGGTGGCGCATCATCTCGAAAATAGTTCTTGTTATCTCGATTTTTATCGTAGCTCACGCCTGTTATCTTGAATTTTGACGCTGCCACTTTCTTTGACTTCTGCTGCTCTATGTCCTTATGTGCTGTTTCCCATGTTATGGCTCGTATCATCAAGTAATACCCGCGCTCATCAAATTTGCCATCAATGGTGAATGCGGATTTGGATGGATACTGCGGTTGTATTTTTCTCTTATACAGGCCGCCAACGACGACTCGGAAATGCAGATTATCCGACGACATCTCGTACCGTTGGCAATCGACAATATCTACCCAGTGCCCTTTTGCTTGAGCGAGATGCTTCTTCACAAAGAGAACTGCAAAAGCCTCGTCGGTGCTGGCGTATTCAAGGAATTTTTTAAGTAGCTTGTCGTCCATAAGTTCAAATTGTCCGGAAACTGGTACATGGTGCCCAACGTTGAAAATCACCTGACGGAGGCAAGCGTAGCTTGCCGGAGGTCCGGTGGATTGTGATGTTGGGCGGCTTACTCGACACGAATTTCACCGAAAACATGGGGGTTTGAACGCACATACTCGAATAACAACTCTGTGAGATTGTCAGGGTAGGTGAAGAACTCCCGGTCCAAAGACTCGAGATTTTCATGCGCGTGTTGATTGAGGTTGTCGATGATTTGCTCCCTAGTCGTTTGGTCGTCCGGTAGAGGGCCTGATGTGACGGTACGGAGCGCACGGGCGACAATATCGGCACACTTGTTAGCCCCGATGCGCTGGAGAGCTACGGCAGCGAAGTTTGCGGTGTGACCGTCAGCACTGGTGAAATATTGGGCAAAGCCACCATTGTTGACTTGGCCTTCTAGTTCCCAGATAGCAGAAAACACCTGCTGTCCTTGGCTCTGCTCATGGAAATCGATTCGACCAAATGATGTATGGTCACTTTCAGAAAGTTTGACTAGATACGAATTCTTGTTCATGGCTAGTTATCTGCCCAACGTAGAGCTAAGCCGACCGCTGGAGCGTAGCGGAAGCGGGTCGGCTTGAGCGCCATGTTGGACGAAGCCGCTATCGCGGAGAAAAGCCCAGCCTCTTGATTGACTATAAAATGTAACCTCAAGCCCTCACTACGAGGGACCATTCTACGACGAATCATGAGGTTACCCGCCA
>Ga0208265_100026_pt1 | contig 265700 bp, 237 predicted proteins | sample LakWasMet44_HOW7_2_FD_183882 | JGI IMG/M metagenome (GOLD analysis project Ga0208265, IMG submission 183882) | Freshwater sediment methanotrophic microbial communities from Lake Washington under simulated oxygen tension - Sediment Metagenome... | ecosystem: Environmental > Aquatic > Freshwater... | reverse complement strand
CGCTGCCTGCCTTTCGCCATCCCATCTTTAGTACAGCCTTCTGAGCTACATTTGGGGCATCTAACCATGATCACTGACTCGTAAAAATGGATTAGCTTAGCTCAAACCACATTAAATTAACAATGCCAAGGCGACTTCGAGGCTGTGAAAGTGTTTCAGATCAGCCGGTTGATTTTCCTGCAGGAAAGCATTATCCCAGCTTGCGGTACAGGGTGCTGCGGTCCAGGCCAAGTATTCGGGCGGCCTGAATTTTATTGCCGCCGGTTGATTCCAGAACATGGCGAATATAGGCTTGCTGAACGTCTTCGACTGTCCATCCCTGCATCATTGCCAGTTCCAGAAAATTCTTGTCGTTGAAAGGAATTTTCGAGGCTTGCGCCAGATCTTCAATAAAAAGCGTGTCATGTTCGGCAAGTACGATAGCCCGCTCCAAAGTGTTGGCAAGTTCACGGACATTGCCCGGCCAATGGTAGGCTTGTATCCAACGCAGCACTTCCGCCGAAATATTGACCGGCCCTTGTTTGCTGAGACGTTGGCAGATCGTGTCGATTAATGTCTTGATCAACTCGTTAAGGTCTTCCTTGCGCTCTCGTAAAGGGGGCACTTCAAGGCTGATCACATTCAACCGGTGATAAAGGTCCAGGCGGAACAGTTTGTCGTTGACGCGTTGTTCCAACGGCTGATGGGTCGCGGCGATCAGGCGAACATTGACTTGCTCTTCTTTGGTATCGCCGAGTGCGCGGATTTTTCCGGTTTCCAGCGCTTGCAGCAGCTTGGGCTGTATTTCCAAAGGCAGTTCAGCGATTTCATCGAGGAACAGGGTTCCGGAATTGGCTTGCAAAAACAGTCCCGGTCTGTCTTTGCTGGCATCGGTAAAAGCGCCTTTGCGGACGCCGAACAATTCGCTTTCCACCAGACTGTGCGGCAACGCCGCGCAATTGACGGCGATAAAAGGCCCTTGACGGTTCGGGCTGTTGTCATGAATCCAGCGTGCCACTGCGCTTTTGCCGGTGCCGCTTTCTCCCGTTAAAAGCACCGTCGAATTCACTGCGGCCGCCCGTTTTGCCAGCGTGATCAATTGCCGCATGCAAGCGCTGCGGGTTACAAAAATACTCGTGTCGCTGTTTTTATCATCGGTATAGTCGATTTTTACCGCCGTGCGCCGCATTTGCCGGTCTTCAAGCGCACGGGTTACCGCGGCGTACAGTTCTTCGATGCGGAACGGCTTGGTTAAAAAGTCGCAGGCGCCTGCGTGCATGCTTTGCATTGCCAGGTCAATGCTGCCGAAGGCGGTGATGAGTAATACCAGCTGTTCAGGCCGTTTACGGTGAATAGCCGTCATTAATTCGAGACCGCGCATGCCGGGCATGACCACATCGGATATGACGAGATCGAACGGCTCTTTTTCTATGGCGCTGAGCGCCTCATCGGTTTGCGTGAATCCGACGGCTGAATAGCCCTCATGCCGAAGCATGTCGAGCAGATAATCAACAATGCCGGGATCGTCGTCAATCACCAGCAGGCGAACGTTTTCTGAAGTCATGATGGATTCTTCCAGGGCAAGTGAACAATAAAATGGCTGCCTTTGCCGAATTCTGTTTCGGCGACGACACTGCCCCCCATTTCGGTCACCAAGGTCTTGACCACGGCCAGTCCCAGACCGGTGCCGCCTTGTTTGCTGCGAGTGGTAAAGTAAGGTTCGAAAAGATAGGGCAGATGTTCCGGCGCGATGCCTGTCCCTGTATCGCTGACGGTAAGCCTTAGCGCCGGTATTTTGTTGTCGGCATAGACAATGGAATCCTGGGACAGATCGACGTTGATCGAGCCTGTGTCAACGACTGCCGCCAGCGCATTGGACAGCAGGTTCAACACGATCTGCTGGATGCCGTCTTTGTTGATCAGCAGAAGCGGCAATGTCTCAGGATGGGTGAAAGTCATGACCACGCCTTGACGCCGCGCTTCGAACCCCAGCATGTCGATGACTTCGGCTACAGCCTGGATGACATCGCAGAGCACGGGTTCGGATGACGGGCGCGGGGCAAACTCCAGGAGACGCTGGACAATTCGCGTGATACGGTCGGTCTGGTCGACCAGGATATTGGCTATCCGCCGCACCTCCTGCAAATCCTCGCTGCCGTCGGCCAGCGCTCTCGCCCTGCCGTTAATGATCTGCAGGGGCGAGCCGATTTCATGGGCCAGTCCTGCCGATAACTGGCCGATCGTTATCATTTTGTCCGCATTCTGCAAGGCCCGTTGCAGCTGCCGCCGTTGCTGGGTTTCAACGTCCAGTCTGCGGTAAGCGGAAAACAATTGCACCGTCATCCGGTTGAATTCCTGCCGCACGGACGAAAGCTCGTCATTCCCGCTTATTGGTAAAGGCTCCGGCGGTTCCCGGCTGTTTCTGAAAGCCAGCATGGCTTGGCGGAGTTCCTGCAGCGGGCGGGAAATGTAAATCTGTCCTAAAAAGAAACAAAGCAGAGAGGTAAATGAAATCAAAGAAAAAAAAGACCAAAGAATATAGGTTCTGGTTTTACTTAAATCCTCTTTCATCTTTTGCAGGGACCGCACCACAGCCAGATTGCCCGGCATGGCGGTTGAAGCCTTATTGAAAGGTAAGGACATCACCAGAAAGTCAGGATCGTCTGCGGGAAAATAAAATTGCTTCATTTCACCATCAAGCGCAGTCTGGGACAGCGTTTGTTTTACTTCTTCCGGCCACACCAGGCTTTCTGCACCGGAACGGATAATGCTGTGGTTTTGAATGTAGACAGATACGTCTATAGAAGGCTTGAAGTGCTCTATTTGTTGCAACAGCTCCTGCACATCTTCCGTTTGCTGATCCCGTAAAGCGTTCTCTACAGAAACCAGCAAACTGTGGGCTAATAAGCGAGTCTCTTTTTCAACATCATCCCGTAAGTCCTGCGATTCGGTTCGAAGCTGATACGTCCCGTAGATGCCAAAAACCACTAATGTCAAGGCGAACAGGGAGAAAGTTAATTTATAAATAACAGACATGGTGATGCATTTTGCACTCGCTTTTCGCAAATTGCAACACTCTGTTCAGGCGAATGAATTTACAAGGTGAAATATCTATAGGAAAAATAACGTTATTTAGTCTTTGTTAATATTGGCATTATTATTGCTTATTAAGATAATCAATAATTCCATGACTTGCAATGCCATTAGCCAATGTTATCAACAACAACTCATTTACTCATTTGTACCCGTTTTCTGAGAACTGCGTCCGCCTTTCAGTATTCAGCTTTCCAAATTTAAGCATGCGTTAATAGAAAAAGTGAAAGCTGGGTTTAATGAGCAGAGCAAAAAAATTTATGCCCTAACTTCCATCTGTTTGAAAAAAATCCGTAATCCTAACAGCACGAAGAAAATCCGTACGATTCTCTTGCTGTGTCAGACATTCAATTGCCTAAATGACTTCAAATGAAAAATAGCCAAATACTGTTTCTTGTCTTCTGCCTGATCACGGCATCCTGCACACCTAAAAAAGAAGTTGAGGCCGTCGATTCCCATCAGGTAATAACCCCTCTGTTAAAAGACACCACCTACAGCAGCGAATATGTTGCCGACATACAGTCGGTAAAATATGTCGAGGTAAGAAGCCAGGTTAAAGGCTATATTGAAAAAATCTACGTGGACGAGGGTCAGCCGGTAAAGGAAGGGCAGTTGCTGTTCACGCTTAATCCTCTGGAATTCGAAAAGGAATTGCAAAAGGCCAATGCGGTTTATAAAAATGCCATAGCCGATTTGAAGGCAGCCCAGGTGGAATTAACCAACGTAAGGCGGCTAGTCGAAAAAAATATTGTATCCAAAGCGGAGCTGGCTGTAACAAAGGCCAAAGCGGATGCATTGAGAGCCGACGTGGAAGAGGCTAAGGCGAACAAAGAACAGGCCGCTTTACAGCTTTCATTCGCCAGCATCAAGGCGCCCTATGACGGCGTCATCAACCGGATTCCGAACAAGGTCGGCAGTCTCATAGAAGAAGGGGATATGCTGACTTCCATTTCCGACAATCACGAGGTATTTGCCTATTTCAATCTGTCGGAAATCGATTACCTGAATTACATCACTAACGGGGAACAAAAGACAAAAACGGTGGGTTTAAAGCTTGCCAACAGTGTTCTCTATGGGCACGAGGGAAAAATAGAAATGATCGAAAACGAATTCGATCGTTCAACGGGCAACATTGCCTTCAGGGCCAGGTTTCCAAATCCGGATGCCATTTTAAAGCATGGGGCTAGCGGCAAGATCATCGTCAACAAAGAGCTGAAGAACGTCTTGCAAATTCCTCAAAAATCAACGTTTGAAATTCAGGACAAGCTGTATGTGTTCGTAGTCAGCCGGGATGGAGTGCTGCAGCAAAGGAACATCGTTCCCAAAATGCGGTTTCCTGATTTTTATGTCGTGGAGTCCGGCTTGTCAAAAGACGAAAAAATACTGTTCGAAGGCGTCGAAAATGTCAGGGATGGGCATAAAATCAATCCTGTCGATGTTGATTTAGCCGAAGTGATGGCGTTAGACATTAAAGCTTAACCGGGCGGTAAGGATTATCATGACTTCCAGATTTATTCATCGGCCGGTACTGTCGATTGTCATCTCCATTCTGATCACGTTGATGGGATTGCTGTCTTTAACCCGACTGCCTGTCACTCAGTTTCCCGATATTGCGCCTCCCGAGGTCAACGTGACGACAAAATTTACCGGCGCCAATGCGGAAGTTGTCGTCAAGGCTGTCATAACGCCGCTCGAGCGAGCGATCAACGGCGTGCCCGGCATGGCCTATATGTCCTCTGTTTCCGGCAATGACGGCAGCGGCGAAATCCAGATTATTTTCAAGGCCGGCACTGACCCGGAAGTCGCCGCCGTCAACGTGCAGAACCGGGTGTCTTCGGTGCTGGACGAGCTGCCCGCCGAAGCGATTAAAGCAGGGGTTATTGTCGAGAAAGTACAAAACGCCATGCTGTTATATATCAACATACTCAGTTCGGACCCAACGCTGGACGAGAAATTTCTTTATAACTTTACCGACATCAATGTTTTAAAAGAGCTCAAAAGAATAGACGGGGTCGGTTTTGCCGAAATCCTGGGCTCCAGGGAATACGCCATGCGCGTATGGCTGAAGCCCGATAAACTGTTGATGTACAACATCTCGGCTACGGAAGTCATTGAAAAACTGAAAGCTCAGAACGTGGAAGCCGCGCCGGGTAAGATTGGTGAAAGCTCAGGTAAGAGGGCGCAGGCGCTTCAATACGTCTTGAAGTACACCGGCAAACATAATACCAAGGCAGCCTATGAAAACATCGTCTTGAGCAGTGCGGAGAATGGCGAAATATTGCGGCTCAGGGATGTTGCCGAAATTGAATTCGATTCTCAGGATTACAACGTCCTTTCCAAAGAAAACGGTCGGCCTTCCGCCGCCATTCTGTTAAAGCAGCGCCCGGGCAGCAATGCCAAGGAGGTGATTGACAATATCAAATCGACCATGGCGAAGATAAAGTCCACGTCCTTTCCGCCGGGCATGGATTATACCCTGAGCTATGATGTTTCCGAGTTTCTGGATGCTTCCATTCATGAAGTCATCAAGACACTGGTAGAAGCTTTTCTGTTGGTTGCCCTGGTGGTGTTTGTCTTCTTGCAGGATTTTCGCTCCACCCTCATCCCCATTATTGCCGTGCCGGTATCGTTGGTCGGCACGTTTTTCTTCATGCAGCTGATGGGCTTTTCCCTCAATCTCATTACCCTGTTTGCACTGGTGTTGGCTATCGGTATCGTGGTGGACAACGCCATTGTGGTCATCGAAGCCGTGCATGCCAAAATGGAGCATTCCAAAATCGGCGCGCGAAAAGCCACGGAACAGGCCATGCGCGAAATCAGCGGAGCGATTATCGCCATCACGCTGGTCATGTCGGCCGTGTTTTTACCGGTAGCCTTTATGGAAGGCCCGGAAGGCGTTTTTTACCGGCAGTTTTCCCTGACTATGGCGTTTTCCATTGTCCTCTCAGGTGTTACGGCGCTCACCCTGACTCCCGCGTTGTGCGCCTTGTTTCTCAAGAATGTTCATGTTTCCGATCATGCTGAAAAATCGGGTCTGCAGAAATTCTTTGCAGGATTCAATAACGGGTACGACAGGCTGTCCGGCAACTACAAAAAGCTGATCGGCGTCATCGCTGACAGACGGGTTATAACGTTTGGAATATTGGTTGGATTTTCTGTAGGCTCCGGTTTGATAGGAACTTATGTGCCTACAGGTTTTATCCCTGAAGAAGATCAAGGGACTATATACGCTAATATCACAGCACCATCAGGTGCAACCCTTGAGCGCACCGAAAAAGTGTCGGATGAGGTGCAGCGTGTTGCATCGGGCCTGGACGGTGTGAATTCGGTTTCCAGTCTGGCTGGGTTCAGCCTGCTCTCCGAAGGTACGGGCGCTGTTTACGGCATGAATCTGATCAGCTTGAAAAACTGGGATGAGAGAACAGTTTCCGACAAGGACATCATCCATAGGCTGGAAGAAAAAACCCGATATATCAAAGATGCCAGCATTGAGTTTTTCACGCCGCCGCCCGTGCCGGGCTACGGCAATTCCAGCGGTTTTGAAATGCGCTTGCTGGACAAGACCGGTTCGGACGATCTGCAAAGATTGCAGAAAGTGGCCGATGCCTTTGTGGAGGAACTCAACAAACGGCCCGAGATCGTGAATGCCTTTACCACCTTCAACGTCAGTTTTCCGCAATTTCTGCTGCACATTGACGGCGACAAGGCCGCGCAAAAAGGCATCACCGCCGAGAACGCCATGAGTACGCTGCAAACCCTGATCGGCAGCGAATATGCCACCAACTTTATCCGTTTCGGCCAGATGTACAAGGTCATGGTGCAGGCGCTGCCCGAATACCGTGCTCAGCCGGACGATCTGATGGAGCTGTACATCAAAAATGACGCCGGAAAAATGGTGCCTTTTTCCTCCTTTCTTCGCGTTGAAAAGGTCTATGGCCCGGAGCAGGTGACGCGCTACAACATGTACACCTCGGCCATGGTCAACGGCCAGCCGGCGCCAGGGTACAGCAGCGGGCAGGCCATTGCCGCGATCAAGGATGTGGCCGCGCAAAAACTGCCCAAAGGCTTTGGTTACGATTGGGCAGGTTCATCCCGGGACCAGGCTCAGGCGGGCAACCAGGCGATTTATATTTTTCTGATTTGCCTGGTGTTCGTATACCTGCTGCTTGCCGCCCAGTATGAAAGCTTCCTGTTGCCCATGCCGGTTATTTTTTCTTTGCCGATCGGCATATTCGGAGCCTTGTTCTTACTGATGGTGATGGGGCTGGAAAACAATATCTACGCGCAGATCGCCATGATCATGCTGATCGGCATTCTCGGCAAGAACGCCATTCTGATCATTGAGTTTGCCACGATGCAGCACCGACTGGGGAAAACGCCGCTCGAAGCGGCCATTGAAGGCGCCACGCTGCGCCTGCGTCCCATTTTGATGACCTCCTTTGCCTTTATTGCCGGTCTGATTCCGCTAATGTTTGCCTCGGGGGCGGGCAAGATAGGCAACAATACCATCGGTACGGCAGCCGCGGGAGGCATGCTTTTCGGGACCATTTTCGGGGTCATCGTCATTCCGGGGCTCTATGTGGTGTTTGCAAGCATTACAGACAAGCGCAAGCACGACGGCAGAAAAGAAGAAATGGCTCTCTCGGAAACTATTTAAGATTAAATGAAGAATAAAATTTATTATCCCTTGGCCATCTCGTTTTTGGCCTTAACCATCAATGGTTGTGCGTCGCTCGATACCAACCTGTCCATTCCGGAAAAGGCGATTCCTGCAAGTTTTCAAAATCAGAAAAACACGGCCACGACTATTGCAGACATCAGCTGGCGCCAATACTTTACCGATCCGCTTCTGGTCAAACTGATCGATACCGCCGTGGCCAACAATCTGGATTTACAAATGGCCTTGCAGCGGATTGAAGTCTCGCGCTCCAGCGTGAAGTTGGCAAACGGGGCGCTGCTGCCGAAAGTGGATTTGAGTATAGGCGGCGGGGTGCAAAAGTTCGGGCTTTACACCATGGACGGGGCAGGCAACGCTTCTACTGAAATCACGCCCGGTCAAATTGTTCCTGAAAATCTGACCGATCTCTTTTTAGGCCTGCAGGCCTCCTGGGAAGTCGATGTCTGGGGCAAACTGCGGAGCCAGCGCAAGGCGGCGATCGAGGGCTATCTGTCGAGCATTGAAGGGACCCACTTTGTTATTTCCAATCTGGTGGCCGATGTCGCGGTTAACTATAACGAACTGCTGGCTCTGGATAATGAACTGGACATCATCCGGCAGACCATCCAGAAACAGCAGGAGGCGCTGGAAGTTGTAAAACTGCAGAAAGAAGCCGGCAGGGCGAATGAACTGGCCGTACAGCAGTTCAGGGCCCAATTGCTCAATACGCAAGCCCTGGAAAAACAGAGGCTGCAACAAATCACGGAAGCCGAGAACCGGCTTAATTTCCTGCTGGGGCGCTATCCGCAGCCCATTGAGAGGAAGAAGGAAGTTCTGTTCGAAGTGGTTCCTCAGCAAATCGCGTCGGGCGTTCCTTCGCAATTGCTGGCAAACCGCCCCGATGTTCGCGAAGCCGAACATCAGATTGAGGCCAGCAAGTTTGATCTGAGAGCGGCAAGGGCGGCATTTTTCCCAAATTTCAATATCACGGCGACCTTGGGTTATCAGGCATTCAATCCCGAGTTTTTATTTCAGACGCCTGCATCGCTCGCTTATTCACTCTTTGGAACCGTAGTGGCGCCGCTGATCAATATGAATGCATTGAAAGCGCAGTTCAACACGGCAAAAGCCAATCAGCTGACCGCCATGTATAACTATCAGAAAACCATTCTGAACGGTTATGTCGAAGTGTCGAATGAACTTGCCAATATTAAGAATCTGGAACAGATCCATGCCCAGAAAAAGCAGCAAAGCGAAGCATTGAAAAAGTCTATTGAAACATCTGATGAGCTTTATAAATCTGCCAGGGCAACATACCTGGAGGTGCTTATCGCTCAACAAAATGCGTTGCAGGCCAATCTCGAATTAATCGATGTGACCAAGCGCCAACGCATATCGACCGTAAAAATTTACAAGGCATTGGGCGGGGGATGGAGTTAATAGCTGGGCAGACTTAACCTCGTCAAAAAATATGGCAGCGAATATCCTTATAGCAGGCAAAGTAACCGATCATTATTTGCAAACAACAAGAGCCGCCCAAGTTGAGGCAGGCTATAGGCCTGATGTCTGCTTAGTTTGACCGTAATGGCACGAATAGAAATCCAGAGCCAAAATATAAATAATAAGTTTCAAATAGCGAAAATCTAGCATAAGTCAACATCAACTAACCATTACATCAATTCAGGCTGCGCCTTGCCGGTAGCCGCTATGCTGTATGTTTGACAAAAATAGTTTAACTCCATACTGATGGAGGTTGTCTTATGAAAACAATCAAGATTGCGATCATATCCGCCCTAGCCATTGGCTTCATAGCTTGGCTGCGGCCGAATCAGCCAAATTCAGTAAAAGAACAAGCAGAGAGAGAATTTGGCGCAACTAACACCCCGGTATTCGCTTCATTGCATTCTGATTCCGCATTGGGCTCAGGCCCTAGAAAACGGATCGATAATAATGCCACTCAACCATCCAATTCAGCGCCGTTTTATATCCTATTCACTTCCAATCGCGTAAGCCTTGAGGCTTCCGGTCCCGCTCCAAGCCACTGGTCCGGTAAACTGGGATTACTATCGTAATGAGCGAAAACATGGCCAATCCAACAGCCATAATTCAGTTTCGCAAGCTTTCTATGGAGGACGAAATTTTGATCTAGTTGTTTTGCTTTGTCATACATCAATGAGGGTAAAGACATGATTATACGATCAACAAACAAGAAGATGCGTTACGTAGGCACATTGACGACATTTTTGGGTTTCGGGCTTGTAACTAACACAGCTACTGCTGACCTTTTATTCGCAACACAGAACAACAGCCCACAAAATGGCGCAGCCGCTAGAAATCTTGACCTTAATGGTCCGCAGGCTGGTGGTCAAACAGTTACTTTCAATACAGCGCGCCCAAACCAGTTAGTGCGCGTCATCTTTAATGCTACAGGTGCAGTGCGAGGCAATTTTTCGGCCAAGCTAGTGGCTACGATTCTTATTGATCCTAGTGGCCAACAAGGTCAGGTTGTATGCTCGTTCTCTGGCAATGGAACCAACGGAACCAGCATGGCTATTGGAGCCAGTGGGACTAGCGGAACCAATGGAACCAGTGGAACCAGCGGAACGAGCGGAACCAGCGGAACGAGCGGAACGAGCGGAACGAGCGGAACGAGCGGAACGAGCGGAACGAGCGGAACGAGCGGAACGAGCGGAACGAGCGGAACGAGCGGAACCAGCGGAACCAGCGGAGAATTGGATGGCGCATTCGTATCCGGCAATGGCACGCCTAATATACTTGATGGGGCGGTGAGCGCTACCAAACAGTGTGCATTTCTAGTTCCCACCGCCGGAGTTCATAGTGTCTCTGTTCGAGTGACACCTACTCCAGCAAACCCATGGCTGATTGATGACCTTTCTCTAGTGATTGATAGGTGACTCTAAAATCTCGCTAAGTGTGTAGTGATTACAAGCTAACCTGACAGTCTTCGAGCTTCCAGCGCTGTCTGTCAGGTTAGGTTTTGCTGACTCTTAGCGCAACCCAAACAGGGCTGGAACGAAGCGGATAAAGCCCAGGTAACTCCGTACAGGAAGTAACGCTTAAAGATCGAATAAAGCTTTATTTGAATGTGAGGAAGGAAAACAGAAGATTTCTGACATTAATCCTTTTTAAAAAGGCAGCGCACTTTCTGTATAAAACCCGTTTGCGCTTGTTCCCATTGCGCCAATGTAACGCTGATATTATCGCAATGCGGGCCCCCACTCTGTAAAGCCAGGGTTACAAGATGCTCAGGGCCATCTTGATCAAGCGGATGATTCTGAAGAATAGCCGGAATCTGGTCTTTTTCTACAAATTGCCAGAACCCGTCACTGCATAGCAGGAATATATCGCCGCTTTTCAATGTGCCTACATGAATATCGGGCTCCGGTTTTTTGGGGCCTCCCAGGCGTTTGTAAAGCTGGTTTTGTAACGATCTGGCCTCACTGCCGCCATCTTCAATGGCACCCTGATCGATCATCAGCTGAATCAGTGAATGATCCAGCGTTTGATTGATCAGCCGGCCTTGCCTGTAATGGTACAGGCGCGAGTCGCCGATATGAGCCCAATAGGCCTGACGTTTGTCGATATACAGCAGGACGCAGGTTGTGCCGGGCGCCAATGAACTATCTGCTTCAAGTTGATTAATTTTTTCATGGGATTGACTGCAGATAGCTTCGAGAAATAATTCAGGATTGCGAATTCTGTTTTTTTTGAAAGCCTGTTCAGCAGTGTCTACGACAATTTGCGCGGCCTGACCGCCTTTGGGAATTCCGCCCATGCCGTCAGCGACAACCATTAAATGCCTTTTCCCGTCCCCCGTGTGGAATATGCCTATGCGATCCTGCTGTTCACTGCGTTTGCCTATGTTGATCGCTTGTCCAAATTTCCAGGGCATCAGGGGCTCCTCTTTTTAATGTGTTGTCATACACTGTTTAATCAAATATTGATTTAATCTTTCCAAGCAGGCGCTGGGGAGCATCCGTAAAGGCGTTGGTTTTCTTTCTGAGCGCCAGCAATCTGGAAGAGTTAGGGTAAATGGAAAGCCCTCTTTGAATATTTGCTTTGGCAGCGGTGTAATCAAAAGCGTCCAACTTGGACTCGGCCAGATCCGCATAAGCATTGGCGACCTTGAATTTTCCTTGTTGGGCTTCGGTGTTGTTGGGGTCCAGAAGCAGGACTTCATGAAAATAGTACAAGGCGTTATTTCTGGAGGGCGAAGTCAGCCTGTAGGTCTGCAGCGCCTTTGCCGCTTCTGAAAGATACAGATCAATTTTTTCCTGCATGGACGCGTACAAGGCTCCGACGTGTGTTATGCCCTGGGTGGCAATACCATTATCAGGGTCTATCTCAAGCACCAGATTGTATGCATCGTATGCCTGTTTCAGAATTGGCATGGATAAGTCTGGCTTGGCCAGAAGGGTTTCTGTCTGAGCAAGCAGTTGCCGGATTCTGTTCTCGTCCAATAAAGGGGGAGGCGCTTCGGCAGTAGCGCTTTTATTCTGGGCAGTATCGGCTGAAGAGTCCTCAGATGAAGCCGGTTCTATATTTAAATAAGGATAAAAATAGATGGCGGCCGATAGCACGGCGACGCTGGCCACGCCAAGCCATACCAGCTTGTAGGGGCGTTTTTGGGGGGCGCTTGGCTGATTTGCTGAAAGCGGACCTTTAACGGGCGCTTTGGCTTTTTTGTCGGCAGAAGGCGTGGTCCTGCCGGTTTTCCGGGACAACACACGCCTGGCAACAGGATTTTGGAGCTGTTCAAGAAAGTCGGCCAAATCGCCGGCGGAGTCAAAGCGCTCATTCGCATCCTTGGCAATCATCAAATCCAATAATTCCTGATATTGTGCAAGGCGCTTGGGGAGTGGAGGGGCTTCGGTCGTTAAATGCGCGATGATGATTTCAATCGGAGAATCGCCCTGAAACGGTTTTTGACCGGTCAGCATTTCGTAAAGAATAATGCCGAGACTGTAAATATCCGTTCTGGCATCGAGCGGTTTCTGCTCGGCCTGTTCCGGGCTTAAATAATGGGGGCTGCCGATAGCCGAGCCGTCCATGGTCAATGAGGTATCGGACTGTAGTTGTTTGGCCACGCCAAAGTCCGTCAGGACAGGCGAGCCATTTTTTCTGAACAGAATGTTTTCAGGTTTGATATCCCGGTGAATGACGCCTTTCTGGTGGACAAAATCGAGACAGCGCGCGAGCAGTTTTATCAACTGTATGGCTTCATCCGGCGGCAAGCCGGCATTGATGCGCTGCTTGAGATCTCCACCCTCAATATACTCCATGGCCAGGAAGCAGCGTCCATCGACCTCTCCCAAATCATGGATGGTAATAATATTGTGATGATTCAATGAGGCGATGATCTTGCCTTCATTGAAGAAACGCTTGATTTGGGCTTCGGTATCAAATTTTTTCAGAATCTTCAAAGCGACAGGGCGGTCGAGAGATTTCTGTGTCGCTAAAAAAACAGAAGCCATGCCGCCTTCGCCTAAAAGCTTCTGGATCGCGTAGCCGGGAACCTGGAGAGTCAATGGTAGCTTTTCACTGTTGAGTAAAAGGATTTGGCGCCATTAATCAGCGGCTCATCATTTATTGATGAAACGAAATTTTGTTCCGCGGATTTCGATATCATCGCCGTGCTTGAGTTTTACCCTGGCTTTGACTGTGCTGCCGTTATGGCGGGTTTTTCCACGTTTTTCCGGAACCAGATAATAACCGTCGCTTTGGCGAACGATTTTGGCTGCGACTTTCGGGGCAAACCAGCCACCGATCTGGATATCGCAATCCGAGGATTTTCCGACAGAAAAACGGGTTTTTGACAATCTGAATGTGCGGCCGGCCATTGCGCCGCTGGAAGCTTCAAGGCAAGCGTTGTTGGCCTCCTTGTCTTTTATCAGGCTTTCCAGTCTGGAAACGTCGACCTCCACGGTAGCCGATTGGGTGCTATTGCTTTTTTCATTTGAAGTTCGTGCGTCCGTTTTTTCAACAGATACAGGTAAATCAACCGCGATGAATCTTAGCTTATGTTTGAAAATACTTATTTCATCGCCATAACTTAATTCTGCCTCCGATATCCGCTCGCCGTTTACATAAACGCCATTTTTGCTTTTGAGGTCATGAATGGTGTATTTGTCGCCGTTTTTGATGATTTCAGCATGATTGCCCGAGACACCTACGTTGTCGATTACAACATCATTATCCTGATTACGGCCGATTCGAGTGATGAGGGATTTCACCTCATGTTTGGATTTGAGTTCATCGTTAAAGTAAATATTCAGGTAACCCATAGCGAAATCCGTTTAATCAAAAAATATAAATAGCAAAGTATAGGTTAGAAATTATTTTTTTGATGTTCACCGCATATCTAAAATAAATTTAAAGCTAAAGCTAAAGCTAAAGCTAAAGCTAAAGCTAAAGCTAAAGCTAAAGCTAAAGCCGAAAGTTCTCATTAACTGGCTTGGCGATGTAATCGTTTAACCCCTGAAAACGGTGAATTGGACGAATTGTCTACTGGTTTAATAATTTCTAAGGCAGAACCAGGTAAGATTGCTTGAAAATGAGGCTTCCCCGCTAGCTCAACAGAATTTAAAGAAGAAGCCGGGCAAACCGGCCGGTTGGTAGCCAATTTCGGAAGTCGGAAAATTTCAACAGCGTCCTTAAGGAATAAAAATGAAATGGCGGCAGTGTGCACGGTTAAGCGCGAAAGTGATATTAACCGTGGCTTTCATGATCATGGCGACAAGCCGGCCGGCCCTGGCCGTAGAAGGTGCTCCCATCATCAATAACGGCAGTTTCGAATCTCTCCATGACGCCAAACCGGGCGCTGATGGATGGGCGGCAGGATGGAGATTGGACGCAGCCGGGCAAATTCCTTCTGATTGGCAGCTAAATCCGGCTTATCCCGGCCAGTTGATGTTAGGCGCCGATGATCCGCATACAGGCTCGCGATTTGTCCGGATAACTGCATCAGCTCGCGGCGCCGCGCACATTTATCAGCGCTGCCGGGGCCTGCAGGCGGGCAAGTGGTATCGCGTTTCCTTATGGGCCAGAGGCGGTGCGTTCGCCATACAGACGTACGAATCTTTCCGGGAAAGACAGGCCGAAAGCCGGACGCTGCTGCAGGAACACGCCGGCGCGAAATGGCAGCAGTACACCGTTTTTTATCAGCCAGCCGGGGCGGGATATCTTGATTCGGCCTTAGTTATTTCCACCGCTTCGCAATCGGGCGTCGATATCGACGACGTCCGCGTGGAACCTACGGATTTACCGGAACTGCCGACTGATGCGACAGACATGGTTTTTCAGAATGAGGCTGTACAGTTGAGTTTCTCGCCTGCCGGTTTTTTGACTCACTTCATCAGTCTGGATTCCAGCGAAGATTATGCGGCAATCAACGCCAGAAGGCCGATGCTGACTGTCTCACGGGCCGGAATACAGGGAATGCCTGTGACCCGGCTCTCTCAAAAAGGCGATGTCCTGACCGCGCAATTCATCGATCCTCAGATCAAGGTCAGTTTGCGCGTGATTCCTGCGAAGCGGCATCTCACTTTTGAAGTGCTTAGTGCCGAGCCTGCGGATCTTGATGGTCTGACCATCGACTTCCCTTTGCGGCGTCTCGAAACCGTCGCGCCGGCTTTCAATGCAACCTACGACAGAGAATTCGGCGCGGCCTTCTTCGGCATTACCGAGAACACGCTCAACCATCCGATGTCGCTGGGCAACTCTGTGCAATTGCTCAGGAGCGAAGCTCAGCACGGCCATGGCATAGCAGGCGCGAAATTTTCCCTTGTGGCGGCGCCCATCGAGGATTTCAAGCCTGCAATCCGGGAAGCCGAACGCGCGGCGGGATTGCCATCTCCTGAGCTGGGTGGAAATTGGGCGCGCGATTCGGAATCAGTGCAAAAATCCTATCTGTTTGCTACCGACGCGTCGGAAGCCAATATCGATGCGCTGATCGACCATGCCAAACTGGGAGGCTTCGGCACCCTTGTTTTTTTGAAAAACAATTGGCTGGATAGCCACGGCCATTACCGGATCAACACCGACAATTTTCCGCACGGTCTCGAGGGAGTGAGAGCGGCGGTGGCGAAGATTCATGCGGCCGGGCTTGAAGCCGGAGTGCATGTGTTTGGCCCCTCGATCTCGCCGAACGATTCCTACATCACGCCAAAGCCGGATGGTCGCCTGGCGGCGGTTCCTGTCCCGGATCTTGCCGAGGCGCTCGATGCGAAAGCCTCCGCCATCACGCTGGCGGCTGAACCCAGGTTGCCGCCGATAGATTCTCGCCGCAAGGAGTTTCCGGGCCAGTACCTGAGAATAGGCGATGAGATCATCCGCTATGAGGCCGCGGAGCCGGGTCCTCCGTTCCGGTATATTCGTTGTGTGCGCGGTGCATTGGGCACCAAGGCGGAGGCTCATCCTGCCGGATCGGCTGTAAGAAGGCTTCTTACAATGTGGGGCTATTTTCTCGTGGACCCTGACAGCTCGCTCGTTGACGAAGTTTCCCAGAACTTCGCCGATGTCTTTAACAGCGCGGATTTCGATATGCTGTATGTTGACGCCAGCGACGGCATCATCGATGACTATATCGACAGCTGGTATTACCTCAATCGCATGCATCTTGCTTATTACCGTAAATTCAGGAAGGACGTGCTCTATCAGACCAGCAACGGCGTGGGTACGGATTTGCGCTGGCATATCGTGCCGCGGTCCGCTTCGGCAGACGGCCACGGCGACATCAAGGGCTATCTTGATGAGCGATGGCCAGGGATTCTGCGTATGGATGCGAACTTTACCCGTCCCGATATCGGCTGGTATTACTGGTTCAAGGATATACGGCCGGATCAGCTCGAATATGTCGCCGCCAAAGCGCTGGCAGTGGATGGATCGATTTCGCTGGAGACGTCGCGCGCGGCGCTGGAAAGTCAGACGCAGTCGCGGCAGATGATGGATACGCTTCGAAAGTGGGAGCAGTACCAGCGTGCCCAACCTGTTTCGCAGGAGATAAAAGCCAAGCTGAGAGAGCCGCAGAAGGATTTTAAACTGTTCAGCGATGCTGACGGCGACTGGCAGATCTATCGCGCTTTGTATGAGCCGGTGAGATATGTGGATGTGCTGGACGGCAAGCAGAATACGTGGATTATTCGCAACGATACGGCGAGCGAGCGCCAGCTTGGCGTGGAGATCATTGCCGGCAGGAGGCCCGGAGCGCCGGCTGCCTATAATGCACCGGAAGCCTTCATGATCGAAAGTTTTGACAATGCAGCCGACTTCCAGATAAGCGATCGCAATCAATACGAGAAACATGTTGTCCGCGCGGATAAGGTTTTGTCGTTTAACGGGCCTGTGCGCGATGGCGTGCGGCAGAGTTTCGGGGCAACCAAGAGCGAGATAGAGGCCGACGGGAGCGCTTTGCTTTATACCGCAGCAAACAATGGCAAGTATGGCGGATGGTCGTCGATCGGCCGCCGGTTCGACAAGCCTCTGAATCTCTCGGGAAAAAATGCATTGGGCGGCTGGGTCATGGGGGATGCCAAATACGAGCAGCTTCATATCCAGCTCAGAGACTCAAAAGGGCGCAGCGCCGATTTTCAAGCCGCTATTGACTTCATGGGATGGCATCTGTTGACCTTTCCCTTCTCAGCCGACAGTCAATTTGACTGGGCGAACACGGAGTATCTGCTGTTTTATTTCGATGCCATACCGGCCAAGACGACGGTCAGCGTCGCGCTCGATGATATCCGTGCATTCCGGGCGCCTGCCTCAGTTCCTTCGCTTGACCGGCCGATCATCACGATCAACGGAGAAAGCATGGTCTTTTCTGAATCACTGGCGGCGGGACAGGCGCTGACTTCGGAAGGCCCGGGCGAGACGATTCATTGGCCCGGCGGCATGGCGCCGGGAAAGAAGGTCGAATTCTCCAGTCTGAGGCTTAAGCTGAAGCCGGGCGAAAACACGGTGACATTTTCTGCCGCCAAACCGGAGGCTTTCCCCGGCGACGTGCGTGTCCTGCTTTACCCTATCTGGCCTATAGAAGAATAGATGTAGGCTGGGTTGGAGCTTTAGCGGAAACCCAGCATAGGTGGCCCCAACGATAAAGGTTGTCAGCCCAGCCTATCTTTATCAATCAGCTCCGCATAACCCTTTTTGTAATCGGGATAGCGAAATTGATACCCCAAATCTCGCAATCGCCGGTTGCTGCAACGCTTGTTCATCGCTGCATCTTGGTCGACCGCTTTGGCGACAGGCGGCGCGCAATGCATGCGTTCGGCCAGCCATGAAATCACATCCCATAAAGGAGCGGGATCATCGTCGCTGGCAAGATAGCAGTTTTCCAGTTTGCGGCCTTTTAGCCGCTGCTCGAGCAGAAAGTCCAGTACGCCGACACAGTCCAGCTGATGAATGCGGTTGGTGAAATAGGGCGGTTCTTTTTGAATGACGGGGGATTGCGCGGCCATTCTTAATAGCGACTCGCGGCCGGGGCCGTAAATGCCAGAAAAGCGTACGATGATGTTATCGGGATTGAGTTCAATCAGCTGCTTTTCTGCCTGCCGGATTAACCGGTTTGTGACTGCTTCGGGTTCGGCCGGCGAATCGTCATCGACCCATTCGCCTTGTGATTGCGCGTAAACACCGGTTGACGAGACGAAAATCCACGGGCACTGGGGCAGTTTAGCCAGCAGATGATGCAGGCCGGCCTCATAAATGGCGCGATAGTCTGACTCAGTGCGCTCATCGGGCGTAACGATGAAAAACAGCTGGTCGAAATCTGTATCCAGCGCACCAAGTCCTATGTCTGATGCGATGTCGGCAGCCACATAGCGGATTCGGCTGTCATGGGCTGGCGGATGGCGCTTAAGCCCCGTTACCTGATGGCCTTTATCGGACAGTACATGAGCCAGGCGCGTGCCCAGATCACCGCAGCCGACAATCAATATGTTCGCCATGATTACAGCAGACTGGTCAGCCGCAATTCCTGAGGATAGGGCGACATGTAATAGGATTCGTCAATATAAGGATCGGGCGCTTTGCGGAAGTGGTGCTTCAGCAGCGTCAAAGGCACAATCAGCGGTACTTCGCCCTGGCGGTAACGCTCAATGATCTCGCATAGCTCGGCCTTGTCATCGGCGCTTAATTCTTTTTTCAGATAGCCCTGGATGTGCTGGAGGACATTGACGTGATTGCCGCGGCTGGCGACTTTTCTGAGCATCTTCATCAGCAAAAGGATATATTGACCGGCAAGTTGTTCGATATTGTCCGGGGTTGCGCCGGCCGCTAACTGGCCCAACTCCTGGTAGTCACCATGACTCATGATGATCAGCTTATGCCGGGCATGAAAACGGGTCAGATTGCGTACCGTCAGCCCTTCCTCCAGCATTGATTTCCAGCGGTGCAGCACATAGACGCGCTGAATGAAATTCTCGCGCAGGCCAGGATCGCCCAGCCGGCCTTCTTCTTCGACCGGCAGCAGCGGATTATTGCGCATCAGGGTTTCGGCATAAATTCCTACGCCTTCCCGCCTGGGTATATTGTCGATATAAACTTTGACCCGCTCCATGCCGCAGCTCGGCGAATCCTTTTTCAGGATATAGCCGCATAAATCGGCAAATTGCGCTTTCAGACGTTCGGCATGGCTGCGCAGCCGTTCCGTCACATCGATTTCAGGGTTTTTGACGCCGATGCAGCGCACCTCGCCATTGAGCCTGACCAGGTGGATGGTCGGACGCGGTATGCCGAGGCCGATTTCAACTTCCGGACAGAATGGCCGGAAATCGAAATATTCGCCGAGCGTGCCGGTGATATAGGCATCGTGCTTGTGGCTGCCGTCATAACGGACATGCTGACCAAGCAAGCAACTGCTGATACCGATGGGGATTTTTTTCATAATGAAGCAATTGAGCAAGGCTGATTGAAGCGTGGCGCTAATCTCGCTGAGGACATTGGAAATGCCGGATCTGCCAATTTAGCGCCTGCGATGATGAGTTGCGATCTTACGTCTGCCGTTATCACTGTCATTATATGTCCCATTATCGTGTTCAGTATTGTCGTTGCACCATTGTTTTTCACACGGGATGCCATTGTTGTCACCGTCCGTTTGCTGGTTTGGGCAGTTTTTCAGAAAAAAAGTTGCTTCTTCGCACGAAGTCATTTGCGAGCAGCGGTCTCTGCCGTCACAGTTGAATTCAGTCTCTTCTGATGGCCCGCCGTCGTCTTGACCGGTTCAGTGGCTTTAGGCGGCAGTTCTTTCTCAGGTTCATTTGACTTAGGCGAGGCGCCAATGGCGTTCAAGCGAGCATCTTCCTGCGGCGAGGTTCTGGTTTTCAGCTTCATGGTCCAGTCCGAGTCTTTGTCGACCGAAAATTGCTGCGCGTCCTGGGCGCACTTCGAACTGGAATAGACTGTTTTGCCGTCTACGATACATTTATAGGCGGCAGTGGCATTTAGGCTGAACAGAGACAACACGATTGTCGGTAATAATTTCATTTTTCTTGTTTTGTTAGAGTGATAGAGGGCGAGTCCCCCGGGTATGATTATTTATCAGTCTTGCCGGTGATAATCCACAATCCGCTCAACCTCGTTTTTTGATCCTAAAATCACAGGCACGCGTTGATGCAGAGAGGCCGGTTTGATGTCGAGTATGCGCTCTTGTCCGGTAGAGCAGGCGCCGCCGGCCTGTTCGATAATAAAGCCGACCGGATTGGCTTCGTACATCAGGCGCAGTTTGCCGGGCTTGGAGGGATCGCGGGAATCCAGCGGATACAGGAACACGCCGCCGCGCGTCAGAATCCGGTAGACTTCGGCGACCAGCGATGCAACCCAGCGCATGTTGAAGTCTTTTCCGCGCGGACCTTCCTCGCCCTTCAGGCACTCATCGATATAGCGCTGCACAGGGGCTTCCCAGAAGCGCTGATTGGATATGTTGATGGCGAATTCGCCGGTGTCATCCGGAATGGTCATGTTCGGGTGCGTCAGGATGAATTCGCCGATATCCTGGTCGAGCGTGAAGCCATTGACGCCGTGCCCGGTTGTCAGGACCATCATCGTTGACGGACCGTAGAGCACGAAGCCGGCGCATACCTGATCGCCGCCTTTCTGCAGGAAATCCTCCAGTGTCGGATCGATGCCTTCGCGGCAGCGCAGTATCGAGAAAATGGTGCCGACGGTCAGATTGACGTCAATGTTTGAAGAGCCGTCCAGCGGATCGAACAACGCCAGGTATTTGCCTTTGGGGTACTGGCTCGGGATCTTGATGATGTCATCGACTTCTTCCGATGCCATGCCGGACAGATGCCCGGTCCAGTTCAGGGCGCTGACCATGATATCGTTGGTGATGATGTCCAGTTTCTTTTGCACCTCGCCTTGGACATTCTCGGATTCGGCGCTGCCCAGCACACCGATCAGGTCGCCCCGGTTGACGAGATGCGATATTTTCTTGCATGCGGTCACGATATCGTTGAGCAGCAATGTGAACGTGCCCGATACGCCCGGCAACTCGCGCTGCTGTTCGATGAGAAATTGGGTCAGAGTAATGCGATTGGCCATGTTTGATATCTCCGTTTAACGCGTTTTTATGTCTGGAAAGCGGCTGGACCAGATTTTTTAACTAGCCGAAAGTCGAGCCATTCCAGCCCCAATACTCGGCCGGGCAGTTGCTGAACTCGATATAGACGCGGTCGGCCGGGATTTGCAATGCATCGTTCAGCAGTCGGCTCAGTGAAGACGAGATGGCTTTGGCCTGCGCCGTGGTGAGTCCGATGCTTTTACATTCGGCATAAGCCAGCGGTTGATTGTTGCCGGCGAAGAGCATGGCCTTGCCGCCTTCGATTTGCACCATGACATAGCGTTCCGGCTTGCCGGTCTGTTGCGCCATCAGTTTTGACAATTGATCCAGCAATTGCGGCGATTGTTCATCAGAGATGGATGCGGTGGTGCTTAGTTTTAAATAAGGCATAGCTTTAGCTCCGTGTAAGAATGCGTTTTGACTGGGATTAAAGTTTATAGCAAAAAGCCGATTAGTGAAGATGATTCGCGATTCGCCTGGTTTTTGTGTCTTATAAATGAGATGCTCTTTTACTCACTTGTGACAGGCGAACCGATGACCATCAAATCTCTTTTATATACGGGTTTTATTACGATGACTTTAATGACTGCCAGCCCTGCCAATGCATCCGAAAAAAAACTGGCCCCATGCCCGGGTACTCCGAACTGTGTTTCGAGCCAGGCTGCGGACGCGGATAAGGAGCATTTTATTGCCCCATTTAAAATAATCGGCAAGGCAGACGATGCCTGGAAAGCACTCAAGCAGGCGCTTGTCAGCCAAAGCCGCACCGTTATTACCGAAGAAACGGAGGATACGCTGCACGCGGAGGCGACCAGCCTGGTTTTCCGTTTTGTCGATGATGTCGATGCCCTACTCGATGCTGAGACCGGACTGATTCATATCCGTTCCGCCTCGCGCGTCGGTTACAGCGATCTGGGCGTCAACCGCAGGCGCATGGAAAAGTTGCGGCTTGCGTTGCGGAAGGCTGGCGTTATTGAATGAACGCTGAAGATGTTTCTTCATATTTCCGGTGTTGCTTGCAGCTTCAGGTCTTCAATAGCGCATGCTTCAGTGCCGAAACCAGATCTGGGTATTGAAATTCGAAATCCTGCGCCAACAGCCGTTCGGGCATGACGCGCTGACTGCCTAATACCAGTTCCGACATCTCGCCGAGCATGGTTTTTAACAACCAATCCGGAACCGGAAGCAGGGCGGGGCGGTTTAAACAGTAAGCCAGCGTTTGCGTAAACTCGCGATTGGTGACCGGATTGGGGGCGGTTGCGTTATAAGCGCCTTGCATGGAAGCATTGTTGATCATAGCCTGGACAATCGCTATCCAGTCCTCGCGATGGATCCAGGACATCCACTGCCGGCCGCTGCCCAGGCGGCCGCCTAGCCCTAAACGGAACGGCAGCAACATGCGCTTCAGCAAACCGCCATCTTCGGCGATGACCAGACCTGTTCTGATCAGACAGACTCTGACCCCAAACTGCTCGGCTTTTCGGGCTGCCTGTTCCCAATCGGCGCAAAGCTGGTGCGAAAAGTCCGGGTGCGGCGCCGATTGCTCCGTTAAGACAGTATCCCCTTGATCGCCATAATAGCCGACAGCCGAACCGTTGATCAGCAGATCCGGCTTGATGTCCATGCGTCCGATGGTGTCAACCAGTTGTTCGGTCAGGTTGATGCGGCTGTCCCGGAGCAGTTTTTTTCTGGCGTCGGTCCAGCGGGCGTCAAAAATGGGTTCGCCGGCCAAGTTGATGATGACCTGATAGGTGTCTTCGGCTTTAAGCTGCTCAAGATTGCCTAGCGCGTTTACGCCGGGACCGCAGAGCGCGGCGACTTTGTCGGGGTTGCGGCTTAAAACGGTGACGGCATGGCCTTGGCGGGTCAGATGCTGAGTCAATGCATGGCCGATAAAGCCGGTTCCGCCTGTAATCAATGCTTTCATGGTTCGGACCTCATTGCGTTTTTCCTGATAGAGTCAATAAAATCGGATAAGTTGTTTGTTCTTTTTCTTAAAGTTAAATTGCGCCTGTTGTTACGAAGTGTCCACTTGTTCAGGTATGGATTGACAAACTGTCGTAACGTTCTTATGGTAAATCAATTGTTTATTTAGAACAGGGTTATGAGTTAGGGATTTTTTACTTTAAACAAGAGTCGAATATTCGGGTGATGTTGAACGCCCGGTTAACTGACCCGGTTAACTGATTCTTCTTTTTTCTCTCAACCTCGCGAGAACTGTAAAAAATCCTCCTCGATAAACCCTCCTTAGCAGTCTAGGGGAGGGTTTTCTTTTACTTGATGAATGACGAAGCAGATGAGTGGAAGTATGACATCAAAAGTATTCCAGACTTTTAAATTCCTTGTGACTGCCAACTTTTATCTTTCCGTGATTGTGCTAATGGTAGGGGGTATCTCGTCAGTATCGGGCAGTGATGCAATTTTCGAATTCAAGAGGGAGTTTTATGATCCCTTGCGCAATAACTTGCGCATCATGATGATTTACCTGGCCATTTCTGAAATAGGCGTTTGCGTATATTGTTTTTTAAAGGATAAATTTCAAGGGATTATTCTGACCGGTTTTTTTCTGGTTTTGATTACCGGATTACTGGAATTTTATGGACAGATAAACGAGATCCCGATTGATCCGAATTACCCGCCGTTTTTTTTCTATATTGGTTTTTCACACATTTTGTTCGGTGTGCTGACGAATATGGAAAAAACGCTTGCAAACCAGCGACATGAAATGTCGAAGCAATAGTCTGGACGTTGTCGTTGAATGTCATTGGTCATGCGGATATTTGCATGAGCCATCCGAAAACAAAGTCACGTATCTGGCGGAATACACAACGTGTATTGGGGCTTTTTTATCTGTTTGCATTGACCGCATGTACCGATGCTTTGTTGTTCGCCGTGAATTCACTGGCCCGGATTGATAACTTTACTGCGATTGAAGACATAGCTTATGGTGAGCATCGGCTGAACCGGCTCGATATTTATCTGCCGGACCGGAATCAGGCTTTGCGAGCCACGGTTGTCTTTTTTTACGGTGGTTGCTGGGGCGGATGTGAAACCAAAGGCAAGGAGAATTACCTGTTTGTCGCCCAGGCTTTGACATCGCACGGTTATGCAGTCGTCATACCGGATTATCGGCGCTATCCGGAAGTCAGGTTTGATCAGATCATAGACGATGCTCGGCGGTCCGTCGAATGGGTTAAGGCTCACAGCGCAGAATACGGCGCGGATCCCGACAATATTTTCCTGATGGGGCATTCAGCCGGAGCGCATCTGGGCGCCATGCTGACGCTTAATGAGGGCTATCTGCGGCCTGAAACCTACCAGCGCATAAAGGGATTTATTGGTCTGGCAGGTCCTTATGATTTTTTACCTCTCACAGAAGCCTATCAAAAAGAAATTTTCGGCCCCGAAGAGAAATATCCGGCCTCCCAGCCCGTCAATTTTGTTCAGGGTACGGAACCTCCCTTGCTTTTGCTGTACGGCAACAATGATGAAACGGTAAAGCCAATCAATATCAAGAGCCTGAGCTATAAGGTCAGGGATGCGGCGGGTTGCGTGGAAACCCGTCTATACGAAGACCTTGATCATGTCGAACTGTTGGCGGCGCTGGCACTGCCTCTGCAGGACAGCAAGCCGGTTTTGCCGGATATCATTGGATTTCTGAATTATTACGCACAGCCGCAGGTATCGTGTAAGGCGATAATTACTAAAATGCATTAATCCGGATATTTCGTAAAACCACAGAGATCACGAACGACTACACGGGCAGATATTTGCTCCTCGGCAACTGCTCCTGCGTTGCCCTACTACACGCCATCCATGGCGTTATGCAATATCTGCATTCACCACATCCGTGTGGTTTATGCAGGAGGTAGAAGCGTCTGGAACAGCAATCGAGGACACGAAGAAAATCATGGCATTATCCTCACCGATAACTTTATAAACTCATGAGGAAATACTTGAGTTGAAAAGCCTTTGTGTACTCCGTGTCCTTCGTGGTAAATATTCAGGTTAAATCTCTTGTTAATTTAATCAGGCTATAATTTCTAATAGAAACCCGGCTTGATATTAAGCCAATATCGTATCGTTTTTTTATCTGTCCTTATGTTAAGCAGCCAAGCTGTATTTTAAAGACCTCTGACAGGTCAAGCGCATATGGGTGGACCATAAGGCCAACGCCTAGGCTATAGGATATACACTTAGGCGAGCAATGAAACCCATTTACCTGGAACGGCATGAGTCTGACAAGAACCTGCACCGGTTTTACCAACTGCATGTCACGCCCGGTATCTTTGGGGATTGGGCCTTGGTCCGGGAATGGGGCAGGGTCGGTTCGCCAGGCACCGTGCGCAAGGATTGGTTTGCAACCAAGGACGAGGCAATAGCCGCTGTAAGGCGTTACGGGTTAATAAAGAGAAAAACGGTTATCGCATAGTATGAGCTATACTCACGGCCATGACCTCATTCACTTCACCTGGCGTTTTTTAGCCGCTTGGTTTTTTATATCAATATGGATATAATTTTTCCATGAAACCGATTCGATTCCTTGGCGACTCACTCAAGTGCTTGCGCGAGTTTCCAGACAACGCTCGGCAAGATGCCGGCTATCAATTAGACAAAGTCCAACAGGGCCAGCAGCCGGATGACTTTAAGCCGATGCCGTCCATTGGTAGCGGAGTCGAAGAAATTAGGGTGTGGGACGAAACCGGCACGTTTCGAGTCATTTATACTGCTCGTCGACAGGAGGCGGTCTATGTCCTGCATGCTTTCCAAAAGAAAACACCCGCGACGTCCGAAGCGCGACCTGGACATTGCGAAGACCCGCTTCGCACAATTATTAAGAGGTGAGATATGAAGACAACGTCAAACGAAACTTATGCCAGTGTCTGGGATGCCATTACCGATACACCGGCGGAAGCGGCAAACTTGCGTGTGCGTGCCGAGCTGATGAATAAGATTGCCACGATTGTGGCCGCAAAAGGTTGGACACAGGCGGAAGCGGCGGCGCATTGTGGCGTCACTCAACCGCGCGTCAACGATTTGCTGCGCGGCCGCCTGTCCCGCTTTTCTCTTGATGCACTCGTGAACATAGCCGCAGCATTGGGCCTGCGTGTGCATATCGAGCTGGAAGCAGCCTGATTCGTCTCCTACTCATACGCTATGCCGGCATTCTGAAATCATCGCGATCCAGGTCGAAGATCTGAACTTTGTCGTCGATGGCTCCAGCAGCGTATATATAACAAGGAGTAAAACCGACCCGACCGGCTCTGTGAAATATCTGTCCCATTTAACTGTGCAGCATCTGCAGCACCGGCTGGACTGGGTGCAGATTGCTCCCTAACCCCCAATGCTCCGAAAAGACAAATAATAGCCCAGTTGAAAATATAGTGGTAAAACTGAATGCCGAAAGATGGCTTTGTAGGGGAGTGATGTATGCTGAAAGCGCATCGCATAGTTATTAAAGAGAATGTTGCAGTAATGTGCCGCCTTCTCCCGACCATTTGACAAATACGCTAGCTCGCTATGATCGGTAAAAAAGTTCTTAATAATGTTTACTGGCATATCAATTTAACCATTGCCCAACCTGCTGAAGTCCAGCAATGTATTGTCGAAGCAGAGGTCTTGGCTCATGTGCAAACAGGCATTGATTATAATGTCTTGAAGTACGACACTAGTGGATTTCCCGGCACCATGCAAACGCTTTTTCGCGTGTATCCCCATGACGCTAGGCGGTCATAAATCGCATATCTATCGGTATAAATGAGCGTGCCCGGCGCTATCGTGCTTTGAATCACAGGCTGGATGTTCGCTTGCTGAACATTTTTCAGCATCTGAATGAACACTTGGCCGCCGCGCTGAATCATGCCCACTATCGGCGGCTTTTCCTTGGCCAGAGTGCCGCCGTCCACGCGCACCTTTTAATCGGTTACGCCGACCTTGTCGGCCTTTTTTTTACGGTTTCCGCTGGCCTTTATGCCCGGCGACCCCATAAACTTCATCGCATTCGACTTCGCCTTCCAGCACCACGACCGGTTTCTTGCTGACGATCCCTGAACGCAACTGGCGGGTCATTTGCTGAACGTCCGCTTCATTTAAATCCAGCTCGCGGGCAATCTGTGCGTTTGATAAATTCAAGCCCATAAAATACAGGCACAGTACCCAGATTTTCAGGGGTTGATGGTGGCCTGCGAAAATCGTACCGGTTAAATCATTGAATTTGCGCTGACACGCCTTGCAACTATAGCGCTGTCGTTCTGGTTGGGCGTCATCCTTGCCCTGCTTGATGATGGCTTCTGAGCCGCAATGGGGACATGAGACTTTATCCGGCTAGCGCAGGACGCGAACCGTTTCAAAGCATTTGGCGTTGCCTAATAGCTGAGGTAAGGTAATCATCCGTCCTATTTGGGGGTACTGAACCTCAAATTCAAGGCTTGCTTCAAATAGGGGGGATATCTCCCCGGAATCCAATAAGAGCCAAAACAAAATAGGTATAGCAACCCAGGGCAAGCGCATATAAATATCAAGAAGAAAAAATGACCTTTTCCCTAAATTGATCATTTAATGCCGCTCGAAACCGCTTGCGTTTGATATTCAATTTGGAGGGTTCATTTTTCAAATGGTTAATGGCTAGTTGCCGGGCAATATTAAAATTTTCCGGGGCATAACCGGTACGGATGCGCGAGTCATCCTCTCTAAACGCCACGCCCCAATGCGCTCGTGCCGCGTGGGCGAACGCCTTCACATCGGTTAAAGAATCGATGTAATGCCGCCGCTCAACGCTCACGTCGCCGTTGATGTAGCGTTCGCTTTCAACCAGGCCGATGCTGGCCAAGCCTTGCCAACGGCCGGCATCAGGCAGCGTGTCCAGACAAGTCGACAAGTAACACCGCCGCGTCTCAATGCGTCCATGCCCCGATGTGGTTTCCTCATGGTACTGCAACTGACACAAGGTCGGATTGCCAGACGCGACAGCCATGTCAAAATAATCGCTGACCGCTTCATGCAGTCGCTTCTGGTTAGCCTTCACCGCCAACACGTAATCGGCTTGTTGGCTAACGATGTTGGCGGCAATGTCGGTTTGGCAGCCCATGGCATCAATCGTGACAATACAACCTTTCAGCTCCAGTAGCTCAAGTAATAGCGGTATCGCCGTAATCTCGTTCGACTTTTCTTCGGTTTTGACTTGACCGAGAGAAAGCCCGGCTTGGCTTGCCCACGCGCTGACCATGTGGATAGCTCCCCGTTTGCCCTGGCGGTCGTAAGCGCGCCGGGTCGTCTTGCCATCAATCGCCACGACTTCGCCCACCGTCAGTTTCCTGCTCCCAGGCGATAAAGCATTCGCTTAGTTTAGCCGGCTCAAGACGCGCAATGACTCGCGCTATACAGTCATGCGATGGAATGCCGTTCTCCAAATCGAGCCATTGGCGCAGCCAAGCCTCTTTATCTTTGCCAAACTGTTCAATCGCTTCCCAGCCTTCCGCTCCACTGATCACCGCGCAAATCGTCAGAATGAGGATGTCGAGCAGCTTATGCCGTTCGACCCGTGGGTCTTCCAGCGTGGAAAAAACTTCCTGTAAACTTAAGGCCACTGTTTGCTCTTCAAAATACTCAGTATCTCTGATTTTTATGACAATTTATATGCGCTTGCCTCGAGACCTCTGAGTCAAACTATGCTTAAATCTTCCTGACATGATAGAATTTAAGTATTTTTTAATCAGGACAGGATTTTTTCCTCTTCACTGATTTTCTTCAATCAGGCCATTTTTCGCCGTTCAGCATGCGTTAAGCCTGAGTTTGAAAAAGTGATGTTATATTTGTTTTTGCGTTTGAGAAAATTATCAAAATGAAATTGCGTATATTGTTTGCCTTGTCGATCGCATTATCAGTCATCGGCGGCAAAGCCAGTGCCACGACCTACAATTGGCCGGCAGATCCCAACGATACTGTCATCACCGAATACCCGGATGGGGTGCCTCTGGCCCGGGCAGAGCAGGAAGAAACTTTGCTGGATATGGCCAGAAGGTTCAATTTGGGACAAATGGAAATAGTGCGTCTAAATCCGGACGTTGACCGTTGGCATGTGAAAAAGGATGAAATCATTCGCATCTCCAACAGACGCATTCTGCCCGACTCGCCACACAAGGGCATCACGCTGAATATTTCCGAATACCGTATGTACTTTTATCCGCCTCAGGCACCAGGCATGCCCCGGCAAGTGATGTCGTTCGCGCATGGGGTCGGCAGGCAGGACTGGAAGACGCCTCTGGGCGAAACCAAAGTTGCGCGCAAAGTTAAAGATCCTGTCTGGCATCCGCCTGAATCAATCCGGCGCGAACACGCAGCCAACGGCGATCCTCTGCCAGCAGCCGTGCCAGCTGGCCCGCATAACCCACTGGGTGCTTATGCGTTATATCTGAATCTGCCCGGCGAATACCGCATACATGGCACCGATATCGACAAGATCTTCGGTATCGGCATGCAGATCACGCATGGTTGCGTGCGTATGTATCCTGAAGATATAGAGCAGCTCTACTATATGGTGCCGGTGGGAACACCTGTTTATATCGTCAAGCAGCCTATTAAGGTGGGATGGCTGGATAACAAGCTTTATATAGAGGCGCACCCTGATTTGGAAGGCGAGGAAATGACGCGGGATCAGCGCTTCGAGCTGGCGCTGAGCCTTATCCAGAAAGCCAATAACGGTGAAATACCTGAATTTGATCAGCAAATTCTGAATGAAGCCCTGACCAAGCTGGACGGTGACCCGATAGCAATTTACGAAAGATTGCCGCCTATGCCTGATGAAGAGGCTATAACCGCGCAGCAAGAGCCGGTTCAAACGCCTGCCAGCAATCCGACTTTGACAAAATATTACCGCGGCCCTCAAAAACCGCCTTCGTCGTATTAACCATGCCCAGACTATCCGGTGCGTTCCTGTCGCAACCGGATAGTCTGAATCTAAAATTGCAATTCAATGTCTATAGGGAGTTGTTCATGCAGCACGCCGGCAAGAAATCCTTATTTGCCATTGATGTCCATTTCTTTCAGTAGCCGATCCAGGCTTGCGGTCCAGGCTTATATTTTACTGTGTCGGATGGCATACTTTGGCAATTGTCGGGTGCTGTTAGGGTTTTGCAAACCTATAATTTTTAAGGACAATATTTATTGAAATGATGCTTTTTGTGTAATTTGCACTGGCTTGAATTTAGTGCTTTTTAAAGGTCATTTCAATTTCCCGGAAGCTGGTAAAGTCACGGGTAATTTTACATTTTGAAGTCAGAATGGGCATTTGTAGCTCTTTTTTGAAAATCAGGATGAATAAAATTCACGACTTTTGTAAAGAAATCGCTATCATATCGCTCTAGCGGGAAGTGAGCGTAAGCTTATCCATTAATATTTTTATTCTATGAGGATTTCATGAAGCAATTGCTGTTTTGGGTTTGGTTTTCCGTGTTGTTTATGAGTGGTCAGTCAATGGCTGCAGATCAGCCGGCAGCTACAGAAAAACCCGCAGTTGCAGACAAGTCAACGGTTGTTGATAAACCGGCAGCCACAGAAAAAACACCGCCTGCCGATAAGCCGGAAGCTGATGCCAAGCCGACCAGAGCCGATAAGCCGGAAGCTGACGCCAAGCCGGCCGCAGCCGAGAAACCGGAAACTGCTGGCAAACCGGCTGCTACGGGGCAGGATCAGCCACCGGCAGCCGACAAGCCGGCGACAACAGAAAAGCCGATAGCGGAACTCCAGCATAAAGAAAATGGGCCCATTCCACCCTCCAATGAAGTATTGCAGTGCGCCGCTTTCAGCCCTTACGTCGGCGATCTTAATCCCGACAAGGGCACTCATCCATCCAGGGAATTGATCAATGAACTGCTCGACAAATTGGTCAAGGAAACACGCTTTCGCTGCATTATGACCTACGGCGTTATGAACGGGCTGGAGTATGTCTTTGCTGCGGCCGAAGCGCGCAATCTCAAAGTGATCGCCATCATCTGGCTGGACGATGACATCAACGTCAATACACAGTCGATTAACAGCGGCATAGAAGTCGCGCGGGCTTTCCCGCAGACGATCGTAAAGCTGAGCTGTGGCTCCGAAGTCAGAACGCGGCACGGCAATGCCTTCGATGGCGAGATCACGCGCTGCATAGACAGTTTGCGTAAAGCCGGCGTAACTCAGCCTATCACAACGATTGACACCTGGTGGGAATGGTGCAACCGGTCATGGCCTTGCAAGCAAACCAGCTTCGGCAAAAGCGTGGACTGGATAGGCACCAATATTTTTCCATGGTGGGAGAATAAATATTCAGGTATTTTCCCTTGTACATCAGCCAGCAAAGCGGCTGATTTCCATATCGCCCGCCTCAAGGATCTGCGGAAAACTTATCCCAAGAAAGACGTGATTCTGACCGAATTCGGCTGGCCTAACGGCCCGGCAGGCGGCACGGAATACAATATTCATACCAAGCAGCATTGCGGCGTGGCCGGCAAGAAAAATCAAATGAGAGTCGTCGAGCAGACCTTTAGAAAACTGTCTCAAAAGAACTGGTCCGGCGTTGCGTTTGAGGCGTTTTCGGAAAACTGGAAGCCCAGCAATGAAGGCAGCTTCGGTAGTTACTGGGGGCTTTGTGAAGGAAAGCCGCCGTATGCCTGCGTCAAAGGGGTAAGCGGCATTCCACCCAAACGGTAGGGAGCTGAATTGAAAAGCGTTGCTTGAAAAGCAGGGATAACAGCAACGCTTTTTTACCGACGTTGGAGCATTTTCGACAAAATAAAGTCCAATGCATTATCAAGCATAGGCGCACCTAAAGATGCGCATTAATTGTTTTGAAATATGCCATCTACGGGACTTTATCATGCCATCCACCGCCGAACTGAAAGCCAAGCTGGCCGCCGCCCTGGAAGCTAAAGGCCCGAATTACCAGCCTCGCACGCATCATCTGGAAAACGGCAAGCCGATTTATACGAACCGGCTGATCTTTGAGGATTCTCCTTATCTGTTGCAGCATGCCCATAATCCGGTGGATTGGTTTCCGTGGGGCGATGAGGCGTTTGCAATAGCGCGCCTGGAAAATAAACCGATTTTTCTATCAATAGGTTATGCCACCTGTCATTGGTGCCATGTCATGGAAGAGGAAAGTTTTGAAAGTCTTTATATTGCAAAAATCCTCAATGACGACTTCATCTCCATCAAGGTAGACAGGGAGCAGTACCCCGACATAGACCAGATTTATATGACAGCCGTCACCATGATGACCGGGCATGGCGGCTGGCCGATGTCGTCATTTCTAACGCATCAAGGCAAGCCCTTTTTCGGCGGCACTTATTATCCGGCAGAAACATTTGCCAATTTGCTATTGCAGATCTCGCAGGTTTGGCACAGCCAGCAGCAGATACTGATCGATCAGGCCGAGCAGCTGGCCGATGCGCTGGATCGTGTCACGGCCGCTCAGCGCTGGGTCAGCAAACTGGACTCTTCGGCCATGCAGGCGGCGATCGGCCAGTTGCTTGAGCACTACGATGCCAAAGATGGCGGCTTCAGTCCGGCGCCGAAGTTTCCCAGCGAACCGGTTTTGTTGCTGCTGCTTCAGGCCTATGAGCGAAATCTCGATCCGGCGCTATTTTCCGCTTTGAATCACACGTTGTCGGCGATGGCGCAAGGGGGCATTTATGACCAGATTGGCGGCGGATTTCACCGTTATGCCACCGATGCGCATTGGCTGGTGCCGCATTTTGAAAAAATGCTCTACAACCAGGCCTATCTTGCCAGAGTCTATCTGCACGCCTACGAGCTGACCGGCAATCCGCTCTATGCGCGCATCGTCAAACAGACGCTCGATTATGTGCTGCGCGAGATGACGACTCCGGAAGGCGTATTTTATTCCGCAACCGACGCCGACAGCGAAGGCCGGGAGGGCGCGTTTTTTATCTGGACGGTAGATGAAGTTAAATCCGTGCTGCCGCCTGACGATGCCTGGTTCATCATAAACACCTTCGGCCTGACGCCGAAAGGCAATTTTGAAGGCAAGAATATTTTTCACCTGCCTCGCTCGCTGGATGACATCGCCAGGGACGAAGGCATCAGCCTGGAACAATTATTTAATAGACTCGATCCGCTGCTGGAAAAACTCAGGCTTTATCGCACAAAACGCATTCCGCCGCTGACAGACAACAAAATCATCGTTGCCTGGAACGCCATGCTGATCACGGCGCTGGCCGAGGCCGGCGACAGGCTGGCTGAGCCGCGCTATATCGATGCCGCCAGGCGCGCCGCCGGTACGCTGTGGAAGAAGCAACGGCTCAAAGATGGCGTGTTGTGGCGCGTCAGTCTCGATAATAAGTCATCCATTCCCGCTCGCCAGGACGACTATGTCCATTTCAGCGAAGCTTTGCTGACGCTTTATGATGTCAGCGGCGAACCGTTGTTTCTGCAGCAAGCCCAGGCGCTTGCCGATGAAATGCTGGAGAAGTTTCTGGACAGTGCTTCCGGCGCGTTGGTGATGGGACGGGAGCGGCTATTGTTCCATCATCCCAAAGACAGCTATGACGGTGCGCTGCCTTCCGGCAATGCCGTTGCCGTGCGTGTGCTTTCAAGGCTGGCCAGGCGCACGGGAGAGCTTGTCTATGCTGACCATGCGGCAAAAATCGTTCAGGCTTTCGCGGACGATATCAATCGACAGCCTTCAGCTTTTGCTTATCTGTTGGCGCAGCTCGATGAAATGCAGCATGGCGAGATCGGGCCTCGCCAATATGTTGCGCGCGGCACTGTCAAAATTGAGGCAAAACGCATAAAACAGCCGCGCAAAAGCACTGTGATAATCGATCTGTATATCAAGGAAGGCTGGCACATCAATGCCCATGAGTCGTTACAGCAAACGGCGGTGGCTACGGAGATAAACTTGGCAAAAGGCTCGTCATGGACTATCGATGCGGCGACTTATCCCAAGCCGGTGTTAAGGACGCTGCCGTTCGATAAAAATCCATTGGCACTTTATGAGGGCCGGGTACACCTGCAGGCCGAGCTTTCCCGTCATGATGACGGAAGCTATGAGCCTATCAAGCTGAATCTGCAGCTTCAGGCTTGTGACCAAAATAGCTGCCAGTCGCCCGAAACTGTGGTTTTAACGGTCTATTAACCGCCTTTCAATATCATCGAGCATGGTTCTGTAATTGAGATAGTCGACCGCTACAGGCGAAATTTTGCCATTCTGCTCCAGGATCAGAGATGGGTAAGAACAGACGCCAAAACGTCTGGCGGTCTTGATTTCCTGCTGCAGTTGCCTGTCAATTTCATGACTGCGATAGTCAAGTTCAAATTGCTTGCTGTCTAAATTCGCCTGGTTGGCGCACTCGAACAATGTGGAATCGAGAGCCGGATTTTTGGCGTGCTGATAATAAGCCTCCTGAATGCGGGCTAAAAGCCTGTCTTCAAATTCAATCCCTTGTTTTCTTGCTGCCAATAATGACCGGCAGGCTGGGTAGGTCGACCTAATAGGCGTGTTATTGCTCCAGAATGCAAAATTGAATTTAACGCCCGGCACCGTTTGCTCGATGCGATACCATGCCTGCTGTATGCTTTGCTGCAGGGCAAGGGGCATAGGCTCTGTCGAGTCGGGAGCAAGTCCGCCCAAAAGTCTTTTAAACTCGATGTCCGGTGGTAATGCCTGCTTCAGTGCGGACAGGCTGGGTTTGAAAGCGTAACACCAACTGCACAGCGGATCGTGTATATAATATAGGCTGGTATTCATTTTCATCCTGGTGATAGTTTAAACATGCAGGCCGATTCAAATAAAATTTGTAATATCGCCGATCTTGAAGCCGGCCAATGCCGGCAATTCAATTATACCAATGCATCGGGTGTACTGGTTGAGGCGCTGCTGGTAAAAACGCTTGATACGGTAAAAGCCTATCAAAATGCCTGTCCTCATTGGGAAGTGGAGATGAACTGGAAGCCGGATGAGTTTCTTAACCCTGAGCGGACGCATATCAGCTGCGCCATTCATGGCGCCTTGTTTAGAATTGACGACGGCTTATGTGTGTTCGGACCTTGCGTCAGGCAAAAACTAACACCGGTTCCTGTCCAGGTTTTGGACGGGGCTGTTTATTTATCGGCGCATGGACGATAAATTACGATGATTTAACTGCAGATCCTCATAGATTGGTTTATTTGCAGTATAATTAATGAGCTGTCCCAGGGAGGGTATGACAGAATTTCAGCATAGAATTTCCGGCACATCAATGATCTACTTATCATCAATAGCGGTTATCGTCCAATTGGGAATTGGCGGCATGGCGCGCAATACGGTTGCCCAATACATCCGAAAAGAATCAGGCAATCAGGCAATCAGGCAATCAGTCAACAGGCATTAATGTTTTGATACATGAAGTAAATAAACAGTCTTTCGGTTTCAGAGGCTAAAGTTGTGGTTATTTCTGAGAAACAAAAGAAAATTCTGGCTATTCTTGCAGACGGCCAATTTCACTCCGGAACCGAACTGGCTCGCGCCATGAAGTTCAGTCGCGCAGCGGTATGGAAGCAGTTAAACAGCCTGACTGAATTGGGCCTGCAACATTCGGCAGTCAGAGGTAAAGGTTACCGGCTGGACAAACCGCTTGAGCTGCTTGTGCATGCCGAAATCGATGAAGTGCTGAGCGATCGGACCCGCGAGCTGATTTCATCACTTGAAATTCATGATCGTATCCATTCCACGAACAGTTATCTGGTAGATTGCGGACAACATGGCGCGCTGTCCGGCACTGTCTGTTTCGCAGAGCATCAAACCGCCGGCAAAGGCAGGCGGGGACGGCAATGGATATCGCCTTACGGCAGTAATATTTATCTGTCTATACTGTGGCGTTTCCAGCAGGGCCCTGCCGCCATTTCAGGATTGAGCCTGGCTATCGGCGTAGCGGTCATGCGGGCTTTAAGACAGCATGATATTGAGGATGTCGGCCTGAAATGGCCTAATGACATCTACAGCCAGGGTAAAAAACTGGGCGGTATTCTGGTCGAGGTTTCAGGCGAAACCGATGGCCCGTGTTCGGCTGTGATCGGCTTGGGCCTGAATTTGTTTTTGCCCGAACCTGAGGCTGAAAGCATTACGCAGGCATGGACTGATCTGAGTAAAGTGACCGGTTGGCAGCAACTCTCCAGAAACAGGCTGGCTGGTCTTTTATTGGAACATCTGATAGCGGTTATTGCGGATTTTGAGGACGTCGGCATCAAAGCTTATGTCGATGAATGGCGCAGTTATGATTGCCTGAAAGGCAAAGCGGCGACACTGTTTATCGCCACGCAGCAATTCGAGGGCACTGTTGAAGGCATAGATGATGACGGGCTGTTGTTGATTAAACGGCTGGATGGCCATGTCCAGGCTTTTGCTTCCGGTGAAGTCAGCTTCAGCAGTTATTTGTCATGAATCTGCTGATCGATATAGGCAATACCCGACTGAAATGGGGTATGGCCAACGGCTATCAAATCATTGCCGGACAGCCGCTCGTCCATGATCAGGTGGTGCGGCATGAGCTTGTGAATATCTGGGAAAAAATCTTTCCGCCTCAACGGATCGCCATCGCCTGCGTCAGTGCAGGGCAACTGCTTGAACAGGTTCGTTCAGTTGCTCTTGAGCTTTGGCCGAGTGTGGATATCATCTTGGCCAAAGCTCAAGCACAGGCATTCGGTGTACAGAATGCCTATGAAAATCCGGAAAAACTTGGCGTTGACCGCTGGCTGTCGCTGGTGGCCGTCCGGCATTTCTATCCGGGGCCAGTCTGCGTGATCGATTGCGGCACGGCAATAACCGTGGATGTGCTTGATACGTATGGCAAGCATCAAGGCGGCTTGATCAGCCCCGGATTGATGCTGATGAAAAAATCGCTCTCGCTGGGAACCGAGCAGCTACAATTCAGTGAAACGCATCATGCATTCGGGCTTGCGACGAACACGGCAGCAGCCATCTATAGCGGCACCTTATCGGCCGCAGTCGGGCTGATCGAGCATGTAGTGGCCCGGCAGCCGGAAGCTATGCAAGTGATCTTAACAGGCGGTGACGCACAGTTGATCGCTGAGCGGCTTGCTTTCAAACCGGTCATTGACACTGATATCGTGTTGCGTGGACTGTCCATAATCTTGAAGAGTAACGAATGAAATTTTTTTTGTTTTTAGTGGCGCTGGCTAATGTCGGACTGTTCATGTGGGAATATAAACAGGGCGCTTTCGAACCCTCGGCTGATATCGTCGAGCAATACGATTCGCCGGACCAGGAAAGCATTCTATTGGTCAGCGAGCTAAAAAATGCCCAGCAAGCTCAGGCATCCGGACCTAAGCCGGATACAGCAGCAGATCCGAAGAAAACTCCGGCAGCCACGGCCCCATCAGTTTCATTGAAGAAGTTAGAGGCTCCTGATAATAGTTTGCTGGCTGAGCAATTGAGCCCGCCCCTGGACAAGCTTCCGGTCGAGTCCGGTCTGTCGGCTGGAAACAGCGCTGCTCGTCCGACTGAGCAGAAAAAAGCGGAAAAAGCGTTGCCCGAATCCGCTCATGCTGATAAGGAAAAGTCAGGTCAGCCAAGGCTTGAATCAAAGCCCGATCAGCCAATTATTGCCGCCGCTGAAAAAGCCCAGGGCAGTGAAACGGCAAGCGAGCCGGTCAGTTGTTATGAAGCCGGACCTTTCGCCAATGGCAATGCCTATCAGCTGTGGAAAAGAGAGTTGAATGCGCCCAAGGCAGCCATTAAATCGCTGAGCCGCGACGGCGAGGTGATCAGTGATTATCTGGTTTATTATCCGGCCGCGGAAACCAGGCAGCAGGCTGAAGCCAACCTGAAAATGATCAAGGACAAAGGCATCAATGATCTCTGGCTTTTGACAAAGGGTAAAGATAATGGCTTGATTTCGTTGGGCGTATTCAAAAACGAAAGCCGGGCTCTGGCGATGAAGAGCCAGTTGCTGGCCAAGGGCATTCAGGCCGAAGTCAAGCCCCGATATATTCCAAAACCCCAGAAATACGCCCAGATTAAAGCGGGCGGCAAGGTTCAGGAACGCCTGAATGTCATGAAGCAAACTTACCCGGCTGTCGTCGTCAAACAAATCAATCAGTGCTGGTAATCCGCGAATGGCCGGGCTTTAAAACTGCCGGTTTATTTGCAGAGTAACTCAGGCATATAAACAGGAAAAACTGTACGCCGAAGATCAGGTTGGCCATTAATAAATGCACGGGTTGGGCAACCGCCGGCATGCCCAGTCTGTCCAGCGTGATGCCTGCGATGATGGCAGTCGCAATCAGTCCGATAAGCGTAAAGCCGGTGCGCAGCAAGATGCTTTGCTTGTCGACCGAATGGTAAACTTTCCAGACCAGCCAGAGGTTGGTAAATAAAATAATCGACGAGAAGGATCTGTGGATATAAAAAATGACAGGAAAGCCGTCGCGCCAGAACTGGCGATCGATATAGGCGTGTTCATGCGCGATAAAATCCACCGTTTCGCGCACCTGGGTGCCCATGGCAACCTGCATTAAAGTCATGATCATGGCGACGATCAAAACAGTCCTGAATTTCTCGGGTAATCCCTGGGTATCTATCCGGCCTATAAAGTCGCGTTGCGATCGGGCTATCGTATAAATGAGCAGGGCGACTATGAACAAAGCCAGCAGCATATGCAGCGTGATCATGATAGGCTTCAGGTTGCTGGCGACCACGGTGGAACCCAGCCACCCCTGGAAACCGACCAGAAAAAACACACTTAAGGATAAATAAAAGACGGTTTTGTCGGATTTCAAGTAAATACGCGATGACCAGACAGTCAGAAAAATCAGGAATCCTACCGTCACGCCGACCAGTCGGTTGGTATATTCGGTCCAGGTTTTCACCGGGTTGAATTGCGTGCTTTCATAGCCGCGCTCGGCATAGATTTCATGATAATTGGCCGGTAGCTGTGATTCTTCGGTTGGCGGAACCCATTGTCCGAAGCAGGTCGGCCAATCGGGGCATCCCATGCCCGCTCCGGAGGCTCTTACAATCCCGCCTACGAGAATGACAAAATAAACGGCGAAAATAGTCAAGGTGCCCAGGCGGCGAAAACGTATGGCTGCTTGTGTATTCATCATAGTTTTATCAGGGGTGCTGCGGTTTAGGAAAGCATGCTCTTTGCTCATTTAATTTCATCTGAAATACTTTCAATTTTCGGTATTTCAGCATCGGTTGCAAGACTCGGCTTGCCAAAAGCGGGAGTTGAAGAGCAGTCCATCCGGCATGCCGGACGATCAGTTCCCGCGATGTTCTGCAAGAAAGCTACTTGCATGATATCGATATAAGGAAGGTCTAATGTAAATGTACGAAATTATAACGTTAATACCGTGACCTTGTCCTGATCTTGATTGTTTAAGGCCAGATTATAAGTATTCGCATCGGACACTTGCAGAACGATAAGCATTTTATAAACATTGTTTCTGGCTTGCGCCGTGAGTACCGTGCCAATGCTTTGTTCTGATTCCGCGCTCTTGTCCATGATTGCCGTATTGGGTTGGGGTGCGGTTGCTGATGCGCATTCAGCCAGGAACATTTCCCGTTTGGTTTTGCCGAGATAATGGGTGCGGGCCACAATTTCCTGGCCGGTGTAGCAGCCTTTGTTGAAACTGATGCCGCCCAATTTGTCAAGGTTGAGCATTTGCGGGATGAATTCTTCCGACGTTTCGGGCGTCAGCCACGGAAGGCTTGCGGTAATATCCAGATAGCGCCATTGCGCCGAGCTTTCCGGCTGGAAGCCTTGATCGCCGGTCCATGTTTTCCAAAGCATTATCGCCGTCTCCGGCTCTGATATAACCAGATACCGGCTCTGTTCGGGCGAAATATTGATAAAGACGGCATTTTGCTGACTGGTTGCAAACAACCGCTCAGGCAAGGATAAGTTATTTGGTTGTCCAGTGGAATAGCTGAGCCCGATCAGGCATAGTTCATCCGAGCTATCGATTAATTGCACATCGGACCTCAGGATGTACTTTTGCAGTCGCTCTTTAACCGATCCCAGCAATGCCTTCGGCAAAACCAGAAGGAATGCATCGGCTTTTTTAATCAGCAAAAAAGTTGTAATGACGCGCCCTTTCGGGTTGCACAGAGCTCCGACACTGCTTTGAGTTTCAGTAATATCATTGATATTGCTGGTGATTTGTCCTTGCAGGAATTTTGCCGCATCTTTTCCGGCTACAGTCAGAACAGCCAGCTCAGAGATGGCAAAGATATGTTTTTCGCTGTCAGGGGAAATAGCAGGGAAAGCAATATCGCCCTCATCTTTAAACGTGGCATGTTCAGTGCTTAGAAAATTTTTCCAGTTTTGGTCCATGGATGAGATTTTATGGGTGAGTGCATTAAGAAGGGCATTGATTATAACGCGCTTCAAAACTAAGACAAAAAATCAGCTCGCCCCGCATTTATTACCTATGGATTGGGCGTATTTTGTATTGGCTTACCCGTGGCCGACAAGGTATTATTAACTTACCTTATGGCTTAAATCGTGATGTGTTATGGACCAACAGAAAAAAATCCGGCCACTCTCTCCACATCTGCAGGTTTACAAGCTGCCCCTGAATGCAGTTGCGTCTATTGTTCACCGTATTACCGGTGTCATATTGTCGATAGGATTGCTGCTGTTCGTAGGCGGTTTGCTGACAGTCAGCGTGGGAGAGGATGCATATATAACCCTGCAAAACCTTATGAACCATGCCTTGGGCACTCTGATCCTCTGGTTATTTATTTATGCGCTGTTCTTTCATCTGTGTCACGGCGTCAGGCATTTAATCTGGGATGCCGGCAGTGGATTCGAACGGGAACACATGGACAGGAATGTCTATATTGAACTGATAGCATCGGTCATTCTGACTGTCGCTAGTTTTTTCTTACTTTAAGCAGGAGGCTATCATGGATTATCGTACACCGCTTGCCAAAGCCCGGGGCCTGGGTTCTGCAAAGGCCGGAACTGCTCATTGGTGGATGCAGCGAGTCACGGCTGCCGCGCTTATTCCGCTGTCCTTATGGTGGCTGACGTTCATCGGTCATCTGTTAAAGTCATCTTATCCGCAAACTGTAGTCTGGCTGTCAAAACCTTTGAACAGCGTGCTCATGATCGCCTGGATACTGGCTGTTTTTTACCATGCCGGCCTGGGGCTGCAAGTGGTCATTGAAGATTATGTCCATACCGAATGGCTGAAGATTGTTTCCGTGTGGATCGTCAAGCTGGCATTTATTCTTCTGGCGTTAGTCGCTGTGATGGCGATTTTTAATATTGGGAAAATGGTATAAGGCATGTCGAATAGTTATAAAATCATTGAACATCGCTACGATACCGTCGTTGTCGGCGCTGGCGGCGCCGGTTTGCGCGCGACGCTGGGCATGGCGGAAAAGGGATTGAAAACGGCCTGCATCAGCAAGGTTTTCCCCACCCGCAGCCATACCGTTGCCGCGCAGGGCGGCATCAGCGCGGCATTGGGCAATATGGGCGAAGACGACTGGCGCTGGCACATGTATGATACCGTCAAGGGGTCCGATTGGCTGGGCGACCAGGATGCCATCGAATATATGTGCCGTGAGGCTATCCCGGCCATCATCGAGCTTGAGCATTACGGCGTACCTTTTTCCAGGACGCCGGACGGCAGAATTTACCAGCGCGCGTTCGGCGGCATGACCACGCATTTCGGGGAGGGTACGGCCCAGCGCACCTGTGCTGCTGCCGACTTGACCGGCCACGCCATTCTGCATACCCTGTATCAGCAGTCGCTTAAGCATCGGGCCGAGTTTTTTGTCGAATATATCGCCCTCGATCTGATCATGGAAGACGGTGTCTGCAGAGGCGTGCTGGCCTGGTGTCTGGAGGACGGCAGCCTGCATTTATTCAGGTCTCATATGGCTGTGCTGGCAACGGGTGGTTATGGACGCTGTTACTTTTCCTGCACATCCGCTCATATCGTGACCGGCGACGGCAATGCGATGGCGCTGAGAGCGGGACTGCCGCTGCAGGACATGGAGTTTGTGCAGTTTCATCCGACCGGCATCTATGGCGCGGGCTGTCTGATTACGGAGGGCGTCAGAGGCGAGGGCGGTTATCTGACCAATTCTGAAGGCGAGCGTTTTATGGAGCGCTATGCGCCTCATGCAAAAGATCTCGCTTCCCGCGATGTCGTAAGCCGGGCCATTATGCTGGAAATCAGGGAAGGGCGCGGCGTAGGCAAGGAACGCGACCATGCTTATCTGCATATCGAACATCTGGACCCGGCCATTATAAAAGAACGCCTGCCCGGCATATCAGAGACGACCCGAATTTTTGCCGGCGTTGATGTCACCAAGAATCCGATTCCTGTTTTGCCTACCGTACATTACAACATGGGCGGCATTCCCACCAATTACAAGGCCGAAGTCATCACCAAAAATGGGAATGACTCGGAAACTGTGGTGCCAGGGCTCATGGCCATTGGCGAAGCCGCTTGTGTGTCAGTTCATGGCGCCAACCGACTGGGGTCGAATTCATTGCTCGATCTGATCGTTTTCGGGCGGTCAGCGGCCATACGCTGCGCCGAGCTGGTAAAGCCAAGCACCCCTCATGCGCCTTTAAAAAAAGAGGCATGCGATCAGGCGCTTGCACGCTTCGATCGTATCCGCCACTCTAAAGGATCTTTGAAAACGGCTGATGTACGTTTAAACATGCAAAAAACCATGCAGACGCATGCAGCTGTTTTCAGAACGGGGCCTGTGCTTGATGAGGGTATTGAAAAGTTAAGGCAAGTCGCCGAGTCCTTTGTTGATATAGGAATAAAGGACCAATCCTTGATCTGGAATACGGATCTGGTCGAAACGCTGGAGCTGGACAACCTGTTAAGCCAGGCGATGGTGACCATCACCGGAGCGGCAAACAGAACGGAAAGCCGGGGCGGGCATGCCAGGGAGGACTATCCTGAGCGCGATGACCAGAACTGGCTGAAGCATTCATTACTCTGGCTGGATAAAGGGCAGGTCAAGATCGATTACCGGCCCGTACATTTGTATACCTTGACTGATGAAGTTGAAGCTATTCCACCTAAGAAGAGGGTTTATTAATGGTTGAATTTGCCTTGCCTAAAAACTCGGTGCCTAAAAAAGGCAAATTTTTTCCCGCGCCCGAGCACGCCAAGCATACCAGACGGTTTGAAGTTTACCGCTGGGACCCTGAGAGTGGTGAAAACCCGCGGATCGATGCCTATGAAATCGATCTTGATAATTGTGGGCCGATGGTGCTGGACGCGATCATCAAGATCAAAAATGAGATCGATAGCACTTTGACCTTCAGGCGTTCATGCCGGGAAGGTATTTGCGGTTCCTGTGCGATGAATATCAATGGCAAAAATACACTGGCCTGCATCAACGCCATTGAAGATTATTCTGGCACGATAAAAATTTTCCCGTTGCCGCACTTGTCTGTAATAAAAGACCTGGTCGGCGACATGAGTCATTTCTTTGCTCAATATGCTTCCATAAAACCGTGGATTGAGACACAAGCGCCGCCGCCGGCGGACCGGGAGCGGCTGCAGAGCAGGGAAGACCGCAAGAAACTCGACGGCTATTATGAATGCATCCTGTGCGCCTGCTGCTCAACCAGTTGCCCTAGTTACTGGTGGAACAGCGACCGCTTTCTGGGGCCGGCCGTTTTGTTGCAGGCCTACCGCTGGCTTAATGATAGCCGCGATGAAATTGCCGGCGAGCGGCTGGATGACCTCGAGGATCCGTTTAAACTGTACCGGTGCCATACGATCATGAACTGCACCGATACCTGTCCCAAACACCTGAATCCTGCCAAGGCGATCGCTGAAATCAAAAAAATGCTGTTAATCCGGCAACAAGGTTGATGGTTTCAGAAGAAAAATTGAGATGGCTCTGTCGGCGCGGTTCGCTGGAGTTGGATAAGATGCTTAACCTGTATCTGGAGCATGCCTATTTAAAGGCAGGGTATGATGAACAGCAACTGTTTCAGGCATTGCTGAATTTCAGCGATGCGGAGCTGTTGAGGTTTTTGGTGGACGGGCAAGTGCCTGAAGCAAAAGGAATGGATGCTCTTGTCAAAAAAATACGATCCCTCTCTGCTGCTGGAACTTAAACCTTCCAAACGATTAAAACAGTTGCTGATTTTTGCTCATGTGCTCGCGCTGGGCGCATGTCTGGCCAATGCCTTGCCGCTTGCCCTTAAATTGGCTTTATTGGCAGGAATAGGTCTGCACCTTGGGGTCGTTATTAGGCACTTAAATGATTTCCGGCAAACAATCAGATATACCGAGGCATCAGGCTGGGAAATCTTGGACGGCAATGACTTCGAACCGGTCCGAGTTATAAATTCAACGGTTATAACCGTATATGTAATATTTTTACAGGTGATAAGGCAGAACGCCGGCAAAAAGACGATTATCGTTTTAAACGATGCGTTATCAGAAGATGATTATCGATTTCTTATCGTGAAATTGAGAACAAGCGTCAACACCGGACAAATTAAATAGGCATTTTAGATTAAAGCGATAAATTGTATAATTTACCGTTTGTTTCAGCTTGAACCTCTCGCTGTATTCCTTTCTTGTACCCAATTCTATTTAAGAGAACTCTATGGCATTGTATTGCGGAATCGTTGGTTTGCCCAATGTTGGAAAATCGACCCTGTTTAACGCATTAACCCGGGCGAAGATCGCCGCCGAAAATTACCCATTCTGCACAATTGATCCCAACGTGGGCGTCGTTCCCGTGCCCGACAATAGAATGGAAAAACTGGCAGAAATTGTGAAACCCGAGCGTACACTGCCTACGACCATCGAATTTGTTGATATTGCAGGGCTGGTTGCCGGCGCCTCGAAAGGCGAAGGCTTGGGCAATCAATTTCTGGGCAACATTCGTGAAACCGATGCGATAGCCCACGTCGTGCGCTGTTTCCATGACGACAACGTTATCCATGTCGCCGGCAAGATCGACCCCGTTTCCGATATAGAAGTCATTAACACCGAATTGGCATTGGCGGATATGGCTACGGTTGACAGGGCATTGCAGCGCGTATCAAAAGCCGCCAAATCCGGCAACAAAGACGAACTGGCGAAAAAACAGGTGCTGGAGAAAGTCGCCAAGCATCTGGATACCGGCGAGCCTGTGCGAGCCATGGGGCTGAGCGATGATGAAACAGCGTTGATAAAAGACCTGTGCCTGTTGACGATCAAGCCTACCATGTACATTGCCAATGTTCAGGATGACGGCTTCGAAGACAATCCCTTGCTGGACAGGGTCAGAGAGTTTGCCGCAAAGGAAGGGGCTGTCGTCGTGCCGATATGCGCCGCGATAGAGGCGGAAATTGCCCAACTGGACGACGATGAAAAGAAGGAATTCCTCGATGATCTAGGTCTGGAAGAACCGGGTTTGAACCGTGTCGTCAGAGCCGGCTACGCACTGCTGAACCTGTCCACCTATTTTACCGCCGGCGTAAAGGAAGTCCGGGCCTGGACCATTCCGACAGGCGCAACCGCGCCTCAGGCTGCCGGCGTCATCCACTCGGATTTTGAAAGAGGATTCATCCGCGCCGAAGTGATCGCCTATGAAGATTTCATTGCCAATAAAGGCGAGCAGGGTGCCAAGGATGCCGGAAAATGGCGTCTTGAAGGCAAGGATTATGTTGTTAAAGACGGCGATGTGGTTCATTTTAGATTCAACGTTTGACAAATCTCGAGCGGGTATTTAAAATGCCCGCTCTTTTGAGAGACCTACTTCAAAGGCGATGTAGCTCAGCCGGTTAGAGCGTGGGATTCATAACCCCAAGGTCGGTGGTTCGATCCCACCCATCGCCACCATTTTTCCTTATTTGAAGTTTTGTTTTCGCAGTATCGCCAGATACGCGACCATACAAAATAAAGACCTATCCAAAGGCGATGTAGCTCAGCCGGTTAGAGCGTGGGATTCATAACCCCAAGGTCGGTGGTTCGATCCCACCCATCGCCACCATTCATTAAATCTGCACAAGTTGTCCGGTTTCTGCCCTCTTTTTTGATTGATACAATGCCTGCTCGGCATGATCAAACAAATGTCCTGCTCAATCCGACTAGCCTGGTAACAACGCGAATTGGTCAACGCCTTGGCTTTGCATCCTGCATCAGCCCATTGAAGGCGGCTTTGATTTACGGCGGTTATTTCCCAAGCTGCTGCGCATTCAGGGCAGCGGCCTGGCTCACGGCGAATCCGGCGATTTGCGCACGGCGATGATTGTCCTGAACATAGCGCGACAGGTGACGACTTATCTGGCCTTGCGCTATTACGCCATTGATAGGGACGGGATTTGCCCGATACGTGCTCTTTATGTCCTCTGCGGTTGAATAAAACATATCATCGTCGTTCCCAGGTTTCCACGATCCTCCGCAGGAACCGATACCGGGCTTTGAAAGCATCAGGCATGTGCAGGCCCGGTATGCATTCCCGCGCGGGAAAGACGAGGAAGCGTTTACAGTCTGGCGATTCAGGCTGATGCGCATTCGTCCCAAGAATCGCTTGGGGATGGGAAACCGGCATAAGCCACAGGATAGACACGTTTAACTTTCTCGAAATTACAAGGAGTCAACATGACAGGCAATAGCGGTCCTCTGGGCGGATCAACCAATAGGCCGGTGATAGATGAAGGTACTCTCATTCAGCACCGGTCGCCGTCACCTGGACCGATTGGTATCGCCGCCCAAAATAGTTTGCATGTTACCCCGGAAAATGAGTCCCGAGGATTAACAGTAGGGGAGATTCAAATGGCGAAGAAAATTTTTAAGGATTCGATCAACTACGCCAGGGTTCGGGTCCACAATGAAGGCTATTTCCCTTTTGGGCTGCAAAATGCCAACACAGCAGTGACGCCTAATGGAGAGATATATTTTCTTCCTGACGATTTTGAAGAGGATTTTTCGACGTCTAAAGATTGGAAAAAGCGCTGGTTTATGCATGAGATGACTCATGTATGGCAGTATCAACTGGGGTATTGGGTTAGGTTTAGGGGCGCAATCCGTGCGGGATTAGATTATAGTTATACTCTTGATGAGCAGATGAAGTTCTGTGATTACAATATGGAGGCCCAAGGTGATATTTTGGCAGATTACTTTGCGTTAAAGTTTCTCAATAAGCCAGGTCTTATCAGTAATCTGTTGATTGCCCACCCGCCAGATACATACTCGGTTGAAGAGTATGAAAGAACGTTGCAGAATTTCTTGATCGATCCTTCAAACAGCGAAAACCTGCCCTGATATATGTCAATAGAAAAGCTATTCTATTATGTAATAGTCGTCGCAATGCCCTTTACGCAAATGAGTGGCTGTACTCCGATAAGGAAGATGGATGGGCCGGTTATTGTTCGACAAATCGATAATGTTCCTTGCTTTTCCATTGCAAATACTGAAAAAACTCGTTCTGGTGAAGCAGATCTTCGAATGATAGAGGTTGTAGATGAGCAGGGGGAGGAAGTATGGCTTGTGGATTTCAAAAAGTTGCCTCCATTCACGCCAGACCAGTGCATACCTTATGGTCAAACGACTGACGTATATCCAGCGAAGGTGCCGGCAGAGCCATTAGTTCCCGGTCAAGTGTATGGAGTAACCATCATAGCGCCAATGGAAAAATATCCGTACGAGACGAATGGTTACACTGCGGACTTCTGCTTGCTTAAACGCCCTGGACAAGAGATTCTCGTGCATCAAGTCCAATTTGACTCAAAAACATCGCGATGGCTGCGCGAAGTCTGCAACACTGGCATGTCGGATTGATCATTAGCAGGTAGCTTCAATGAATCGCGGCATGCAATATGCCATAGCTGAGCGACAGGTAATAAATTGATTATTAAATGTTTTTTGGACTTTAGTCGAGCATATGAGTAAAGAATAAATCCCAAACTCCAGCCATGCATCCAAACAGCCAACAAAAAACATAGAATCCGCAAAGGTTAAAAGAACAATGTCCTGTGCAATCTCATGCCCTCTATGGTCAACCTGAACATGAACAGCAACAAGCTTCCCGATAACTATCCCCACTGGCTGGCCGGGCTGAAAAAGCAAATCGCCTCGGCCCAGCAGCGCGCCGCTTTAGCCGTCAACCAGGAGCTGATCCGGCTGTACTGGCAGCTCGGCGCCGACATTTTACAGCGCCAAGCCGAGCAGGGCTGGGGCAGCAAGGTGATCGAACAATTATCCAGAGATTTAAAACAGGCTTTTCCGGATTTGAAAGGGTTGTCCCGTTCAAATTTATTATACATGCGCGCTTTTGCGGAAGCCTGGCCGGACTTTAATGACAATGATGCAATTGTCCAACAGGCTGTTGGACAAATTCCCTGGGGACATAATCTGGTGTTGCTGACCAAGCTGAAAACGCCGGAGCAGCGGCTATGGTATGCCCGTAAAACGATAGCACACGGCTGGTCGCGCAATGTGCTGGTGCATCAGATTGAAAGCGTCCTGATGCAGCGCGAGGGCCAGGCGGTCAGCAATTTCAGCCAAAGCCTGTCCAACCCGCAATCCGAACTGGCTCAGGCAACGCTGAAAGACCCTTATATCTTCGATTTTTTGAGCATAGGCGCAGAAGCGCGCGAACGCGACATAGAACAGGCGCTGACGCAGCATATCACCCAGTTCCTGCTGGAGCTGGGCGCCGGCTTTGCCTATGTCGGCAGACAGGTCGAGCTGAACGTGGGCGGCGATGTTTTTTATCTGGATTTATTGTTCTATCATCTGAAATTGCACTGCTATGTCGTGGTGGAGCTCAAAACCGGCGATTTCAAGCCGGAGCATACAGGACAATTGAGTTTTTATTTAAGTGCGGTAGACGCGCAGATTAAAAGCGAACAGGACGCCCCAAGCATTGGTTTGCTGTTATGCAAGACCCGCAACAAGCTGGTCGCGGAATACGCCCTGCGCGACAACAACAAGCCGATCGGCGTGGCGGAATATCAGCTGGCCCAGGCACTGCCCGCCGATCTGGAAAATCAGCTGCCCAGCATCGAGCAGATCGAGCGTGAACTGGAAGGCGATTGAGCCGGAAATTCAGTGTATAGGCCGGGTTGATAAACCCAGCTTCGAAGCCGCCTAATCCAGGCTGCGAGCTTTAACCATGTATTCGGAACAGGCAATAAAAAACACAGAGAGCACAGAGGTTTGGAGAAAAATGAACCATCTGTGTCCTCTTTGGTTAATAAGCTTGTGCTAAAAAATTTTAATTATGACCAAATCCCTCTCGCATGTCATAGGTTTCGATGACGCCCCGTTTCCGCGCACGCATAAAGGTGATGTGCTTCTGGTGGGCGCGGTTTACGCCGGCCTGCGCCTGGATGCGGTGCTGAGCGGCAAAGTCAGGCGCGACGGGGCTAACGCTACGCAGACCATCATCAAGTTGATCAGCGGCTCGCGCTTTGCAGGCCATTTGCAACTGGTGATGCTGCAGGGCATTGCTTTTGCCGGTTTCAACGTGGTCGATCTGCCGCTGTTGCATGAGGCGCTCGGATTGCCGGTGCTGGTGGTCATGCGCAGGCGTCCCGATATGCAGACGATCAGGCAAACCCTGCTGAATCATGTGCCTGGCGGCCAGCGAAAATGGCGGCTGATCGAACGGGCAGGGCCGGTGGAGTCGGTTCGACAGGTTTTTGTGCAACGGATTGGGCTTACCCTGGCCGATGCCGATCGGACGCTACGGTTTCTTGCCGTCAACAGCCATATCCCCGAACCGTTGCGGACGGCTCATCTCATAGCCGGTGGCGTCACCCTGGGAGAAAGCCGGCATCGGCCTTAGCGCGGCAACCTTGAGCACCGCTGGCGCGGTGCGGGATGCATGTCAACGCGGAGCGTGGGAACGATAGAAATTTAAACAGCCAGGTCCTTTAGTTCATCGGCCAAATCGCGGCTCAAACTATCGAGGCATTCGTTGAGCGCTTTCACCATGACTGAGTAGTCAGTGGTCGAAGCAGGAACGCGGTAAGACTCCTGCTGATTTAATACCATTCCATCTTTGCGCGTTATCTGCCATTGCGCTTTCAAACTTGCTTGTTTTTGCGGGTCCACGTGAAATTCGAGAATATTGACCGATACCCGGAAATTTGCTCGTTCAGCCGTATTTGGATTGCTGGAAAATTCCACCTCGGCCGGCACCAGAGTTGTGAGATTTTGAGCCAGCACGCGCCTGATATTGTGATCCAGCGATTCCGCCCAGCGATTGAGTTCGCTCAATTGATAAGCGTTCTGGCCTGTGGCTGTTACGATCTGAGGCCTGTCCACATAGTGCGGAATACGAATGGATGACAGAATAACGATGGGCTTTTTGGCGGTTCCGGTTATTCGCTCGAGACTCCTGATCGGCTCCAGCATATAAAATTGCGGTGAAGGCGTTGTGCCGCCTATGCAGGCTGCCAAGGATATAAACATAACAGACAGCAACGGAAGAAAAACGAGCCGGTTTGTGAGCATAATCAAACTCCTCTAGTTATCTTTTCCGGTAAGCACCGCTTCCGGATGGCGTTCCAGGTAGTCGGTCAGATTTTCCATGGAGCGTGCGGCATCTTTGAGCGCTTCCAGGGTTTCGGTCAGTTCCGATTCAGGCCCGACGGCGCCGCCCAGTTTCGCCATCGAATCCCGTGCTCTATCAAGGGCGGCGGTTGCGGTGCTCAAGGTCTTGTCGGTGTTGGCGACGATAGGCTTGAGGTCTTTGATCAATGTGTTGGTGCTGACCATGGTTTTGTTCGTATTGGCCAGCAGCGGTTCCAGATTATGATTGAGCGTCTTTATCGTTTGCTCCATTCCCTCCAGGGTAGCGGCCAGGGCGGCAGTAGATTTCTTGATGTCTTTGGAAGCGATAAAGTCTTTGATTTCGCGCAAGCTGGCCGATAAATCCTGGACTATGTCTTCCAGAGGTAATTCGTTTAGTTTTTTTGCCACTTCCGAGGCCGTATTGCGGATTTCGTCCACGGTTGTCGGAATGGCGGGCAGTTCCAGCAATCCCTGATATTCAAGGCCGGTAAACACAGGCGGCTTATCCCGATGCACATCGAAATCTATGAAAAGCAGACCCGTCAATAAGCTTTGCATCTCGAGACGGGCACGGAAGCCCGCATCAACAAGTCTGTCCCGGTTCTCCTCCCGCTCTTCACGCGTCATTGCCTTGGGAAAAGCCTTGCCTTCTTTGCTGGTTAACGTATTACGGTCGATCTCTATCACTACCGGCTTATATATCTTGGTGGCTTTCGGATCAATTTGTAGAGTGATCTCTGTGACCTGGCCGATTTTGACGCCCTGCATTTTTACCGGGGCGCCTATATCCAGCCCATTGAGTGAGGAATCAAAGAAAATGACGAAGTGGACTTTGTCGGTCTGTAAAAACCGCCCGCCGCCGAATATGAAGACTGCGACCAGCAAAAGCGCCAAAGCGCCGACCGTGAAACCGCCAATAGCAACAGGACTGACAGGTTTACTCATGGTAAGGTTTCTCCTTTCTGAGCCGGCTTATCGGCATTGCTTTCGCCGCGGGTCAGAAATTGAATGATTTTGGCATCGTTCGATTCAGTCAGCAGCTTTTTGGGCGAACCGGTCGCCCGCATGGTCTTGGTATCGGGATCAAGAAAAACCGAGTTAGTGCCGATGGCGAAGATGCTCGCCAGCTCGTGGGTGACGACGACAATGGTCGCTCCCAGCGTGTCGCGCAGGCTGGCGATCAGGTCATCCAGCAGTTTGGCGCTGACCGGGTCGAGTCCGGCCGACGGTTCATCGAAGAACAGAATCTCGGGATCGAGCGCCATGGCCCGGGCCAGACCGGCGCGTTTTTGCATGCCGCCGCTGATCTCGGACGGGTAATAATCCTCGAACCCCGCCAGACCGACCAGGGCAAGCTTGTAGGACACGATGTCGGCGATTTCATGCTTGCCCATACCGGTGAACTCGCCTAGCGGCAAAGCGATATTTTCAGCCAGCGTCAGGGAGCTGAACAAGGCGCCGCTCTGGTATAAAACTCCGATGCGGCGCATGATGTGAGTGCGTTCTTCGTCGCTGGCATGCCAGAAATCCTGCTGTTCGTAGAACACATCGCCTTTGGCTGGCCGCTGCAGGCCGATCAAATGCCTGAGCAGGGTGCTTTTACCGCAGCCGCTGCCGCCCATGATGATGAAGATATCGCCATGATCGATCGTGAAATTCAAATCCCGCTGGATCACGAAATCGCCGTAAGCCATGGTCAGATCCTTTACCGTGATGTGCGGTGCATTCATGGCTTATCCACTCAAATACCGAGCCGATCGCAGATCAGCGTAATCACCGAATCGGCCACCACGATGTAGACGATGCTGTTCACCACGGCCGCCGTTGCGGCATCGCCGACAGCCGAAGCGCTGCGTCCGCATTGCATGCCGCGCATACAGCCGGCCGTTGCGATCAAGGTTGCGAATACCAGGCTTTTGAACAGCCCGATGCTGAAATCGGCCAGATCCACGGCCTTTTGGGTTTCGTTGTAGTACTGGATCAAGGATACATCGAACGCGCTGACCGTGACCATCGCCCCGCCCAAAATGCCCATCAGGTCGGCATACAGGCACAGCAGCGGCATCATCAGGATCAACGCCAGCATGCGCGGCAGCACCAGGAATTCCATCGGCGATATGCCCATAGTCCTGAGGGCGTCGATCTCGCTGTTGACGTTCATGGTGCCGAGCTGCGCGGCATAGGCGGCTCCGGTACGCCCGGACATGATCACGGCCGTCATCAGCGCGCCCATCTCGCGCACCGTGCCCAGGCCGACCAAATCGGCGATATAGATCTGGGCGCCGAACATGGCCAGCTGCACGGCGCCGACGAAAGCCAGGATCAGGCCCACCAGCAAGCTGATCAGCGTTACGATCGGCAGGGCCGCGGGACCGGCGTCCTGTATGCACAAGAACATATCAACAGTACGAAAGCGCGCCTTGCCCCGGACCAGCGTTATGGTAGCCAGCACGGCCTCGCCGATAAAGGCAATCAGCCCCTTTGCGTCTTTAAGGCCTTTCAGGACCGTTTTGCCGATTTGGCCCAATGTGGATTTTTTTTGCTCCGTTCGGCGCGCCCCGGCCCGCTCGGGCACCGCGCGCGCCAGTTTGAGCAGCGCCTGTACGCCTTCAGGCAATCCGGAGGCATCGACTTCAATATCATGGCTCTGACAATAATCGATGATCCTGAGGAGGTAAGCCGGCAGCCGGCTGTCCCAGCTTCCAAGATCATGCGCCTGCAGCAAAACATGGCTTGGATTTTTAGAGGTATCCAACTCCGTGAGCACCTGTTCGGCTTGCTTGATTGTCGCGCCATGGTCCCAGTTGCCGGTCAACTGTATAGCCACGGTCGAATCGTCAATCTGAATGAAATTGACCTGGCCCGATACAGCGTTGACAGCGCTCACGGCATTCTCCTGCGAGCATCGTCTTCAGGGCATTCAGATCCTGTTCGCTGGTCATGAGGTTTTTTGATAATGCCTGTCTTTAACATAAATCGTTTCCGCTATAGAGTAAGAAAAGTTCATGCAAGAAAGTGTATCGCTGCCCGGATCTGACTGGGCAGCAAATACCGGTAAGGCACTGATTAAGACAGCAGCGATGGCTTTTGTATCCTGGTGTTAGAGCCGGCATACCAAATGAATAAGACAATGTATGTTTACTTGTTGACAGGTTTAAGTATTTTTAAAGTAGCGATTGACTATAATTTGCGCCCCGACAAGGCAACTTATCTTCCTGCCTCAATCTCTAACTGATAAATCTGTTTTTACTATCCCAAAATGAACAAAATTTTGCTAATGCCATTGTTATGGCTGATGGTTTCTTATGGCCCGGCAAAAGCCGGCGCCATTACCGCACCCCGAATAAATCCGGTTCAACTGGAATATCAGATTCACCTGCAGGTCAATCGCGAGCGCCAGAAATACGGCCTGGCCCCATTGGTTCAGGATGAAAAGCTGGCGTTTATAGCGCGTAATCACAGCCTGGATATGGCGAGGTACAAGTTTTTCAGCCACATCAATACGCTGGGCGAAGGTCCGGCCGAGCGCGGCAAACGCCAAGGCTGGAACAGGCAAAAACAGATCGGCCCCAACACATTGAGAACCGGTTTATCGGAAAATATTTTCCAGAACAGCCTTTACAGCACAATATTGAAGACGATCCAGGACGGCATCACCGTTGACCAGGAATATAGCTGGTACAGCCTGGAGCAGATCGCACAAACGACAGTGCAGAGTTGGATGGACAGTCCGCCGCACCGGAAAAATATCCTGTCGCCTCTGATTGACCGGCAAGGCATCGGCGTTGCCATCTCGGGCAACGATGTTTATGTGACGGAGGATATGTTTTAACGGAGCTCTAATGGAATGATGGGGCGGGTACTATGGGCAAGTTGGGCGAGCAATTGAGGAAGCTTCAGCATATCGTCAAATGACTCTGCATCTCCGGCTTGGCTTAACGGGGTTTCACCATTGCATACATACTGGAATGCGTTCATTCCTGCCGCTGCGGCTGCCTCAATTCCAACTTCGCTATCTTCTATAACCACACATTGGCCGGGTAAAAAGCCCATCGCATTCGCTGCGTATTGGAATAAGCCCGGATCTGGCTTCCAGGAGCCAACTTCATACGAACTGAAGATATTATTGCCAAAGTAAGGCGCGAGACCGCTAATTTCGAGCGCCTGACGGATTTTCAAAGGCGGTCCGCTTGAGGCAATGCACTTGGGAAAATTCGTGGTTTCGAGCATTTCAATAACGCCGGGCATGGGTTTCAGCTCGCTAGAGAAGAGTTCCGTAACACGCTGACGGTAATGCTGTTCAAAGTTATCCGGTAAATTCTGGCAAAGATGGCGCTCAAGATCAGAAAAAATTTGGGCCAGCTTTTTGCCGCGATATCGTTGGATCAATGACTCCACGGTATCGGTCAACCGCGGAAGCAGATCAAGAAACGCTTGATTGCAAAGCCTCTCACTATCCACGAGCGTGCCGTCCAGATCAAAGATTACACAGATGAGGGTCATTTATCGAGATGCCTAACGTAGACTATAAAAACCGTATATCTTCCATACTTTTTGCATTAACGATAATCAGGTTTTGATGTCAGTCAAATTTGACTGTGGTATATCATTCGAACTTGATATTGCATCGCTACCTTGATCCTTTTTCAAACAACGGCGCAAACTCTTCATAGCCGCTTTCCTTGAGCTTGTCGGCCGGAATGAAGCGCAGCGAGGCAGAATTCATGCAGTAGCGTTTGCCGCCTGCCTCTTTGGGGCCATCATCGAAGACATGGCCCAGGTGAGAGTCGGCCAGACGGCTACGGACTTCAGTGCGCGTCGTGAAAAAACCATGATCTATTTTGGTCGTGATGCTGTCCATGCTGATCGGCTTGGTAAAACTCGGCCAGCCTGTGCCTGAGTCGTATTTGTCCAGCGAACTGAACAAAGGTTCGCCGGAAACCACATCAACATAAATGCCGGGCTGCTTGTTATTCCAGTACTCGTTGTCGAACGCGCGCTCCGTGTCTTCATGCTGCGTCACGTCAAACTGCAGCGGCGTCAGCCGTTTTTTCAGCTCATCCTGCGTGGGCTTTACGAATGAGCGGGCGTCCCAGGCTGAAGCCATCACGGCCCATAGCGATAAAGCCAGCAATAAAATGGTTTTGTTCATAGCAAACCTCCGGAAAATCACACATAGCCGCTATCGATCAGGTTGAGCACCGTAATGGTCAAAACCACTTCAATATAAAAGGCGTCAGCAAGGTAGTTAATGTAAGTATTGCCTTAAGACAATGCTTATTTCCGGTAATTCACGTAAAGCGGGGGAGCGAACAGAGAAAGGCAAGGGAAACTGCCTGTTCTGATGTTCGATCCCCGGAAAAGATCGGTAACGCTTAACTTGCAACGCCCAGGATCACTGCGCCGGCTTTGAATACGACGGTTGCAGGCTGGCCTTTGCGCAAGCCCAGCGTTTCAGCGCTTTCGTTAGTGACGGTGGCGGCAATCTGTTCGCCGCCGGCTAATTCGATGTCGACTTCGGTATTGACCGCGCCCGGCTTGACTTGAGTGATCGTTCCGGGCAGTTGGTTGCGGGCGGAAAGCCGGTAGCCGCCGAAATCGGTGACAATGATGATTTGCGGGGCCTTGACCAGCGCGATGACTTCCGTGCCGGTTTTGATGGCCAGGTTTTCCGCTGATTCTTTGGTGATCGAGGCGACAATCGTAGCGCCCCCGTTCAGACCGACATGCACTTCGGCATTGACCGCGCCGATAATGACTTCTTTGACAGTGCCTTTGAATTGATTGCGTGCACTTGCTTTCATGGTAAAACTCCCTATTTAATATTGATTAATTCAAGATCGAGGTGCCCTTGATCTGCACATAAACCCCCATGCCGACCTGCAAATCCAGCAATATTGCCGATTTGCGGGTGATGTGCGCCAGCAATGCCTGAGTGCCGATCCGCAAGCGCACCACGGTCTGGCCGTCGTGACTATTGGCCAGTCCTGTGATGGTGGCGAGAAGGACATTGAGAATGCTGGTGGCGGTTGGCGCCTCAAGGCAGATGCTAACATCCCGGGCAAAAATTTGCACGCGCAGCTGTGCGCCGACATCGGCATCGATGGAAGGCAGACTCAGCGTGCCGCCGGCAAAAGCAACATGAGTCAGATGGTAATCGTTTTCATGTTCGACGACGGTAACAGGCCAGACCGTGGCCGCCTCCCGGTCATGCGCCAGCGGCACATCGAGACGGCTCAGCGTTTCCGCCAGCGGACCCGAAGCCAGCGCCCGACCTTCGGCCATAATTACCAGAGTGTCGGCCAATTGCGCGACTTCCTGCTGGGAATGCGTGACATACAACACCGGGATGTTGAGTTCCCTATGCAGACGGATCAGAAACGGCAGGATTTCCTGTTTGCGCTGGGAATCCAGCGCCGCCAGCGGCTCGTCCATCAGCAGTACTTCGGGGTTCAGGGCCAGTGCCCGGGCTATGGCGACGCGTTGCCGCTCGCCGCCCGATAGACCTTCAGGCATTCTATTCAATAGATGGCCGATGCCCAGCAATTCGATCACCTGTTGCAGATCGACCGCATCCGGTGTTTTGCCGATCCGTTTCCGGCCAAACTGCAAGTTGCCTGCGACGGTCAGATGCGGAAACAGGCTGGCCTCCTGAAATACATAACCCAGAGCCCGTTTATGGGTGGGCACGAACAGGCCGCGCTCGCTGTCTTGCCAGATCTTGCCGTTGATTTCCAGAAAGCCCTGAGGCGCGCACTGCAGGCCGGCAATGCAGCGCAGCAAAGTGGTCTTGCCGGAACCGGACGGGCCGAACAGCACAGTAATGCCCGAACCGGGCAGGCACAGATCGACGTCGAATTGAAATTCGCCGTAATCGAGAAGAAAGCGGGCGTTGATAGTCTGGGTCATTTGAGTTGATGGGCGACAGGGTGGGTTTTGAGTACACTGTACATCAACAGCAAGACCGAGAACGAAAACGCCAGCAGGCCGCCGGCCAGCCAGTGCGCCTGACCGTATTCCAGTGCTTCGACATGATTGTAGATCTGCACCGATACGACCCGCGTCTTGTCGGGAATATTGCCGCCGACCATCAGCACCACGCCGAATTCGCCGACCGTATGCGCAAAGCCCAGGATCGTGGCGGTCAGAAAGCCGGGACGGGCCAGAGGCACCACGACACTGAAAAAAGTATCCAGCGTACCGGCGCGCAGCGTGGCCGCCGCTTCCAGGGGCCGATCGCCGATGGCGGCAAAGGCGGCCTGCAAGGGCTGCACGACGAACGGCAGCGAATACAGGACCGACGCCACGACCAGGCCGCCGAAGGTGAACGGCAAGGTGCCCAGGCCCAATTGGGTCGTCAGTTGGCCGATGGGACCGTGCGGCCCCATCAGCACCAGCAGATAAAAGCCCAGCACGCTCGGCGGCAATACCAGCGGCAAAGCGACCAGGGCATTGCAGACGCCTTTCCAGCGCGACGTCGTGCGGGTCAGCCACCAGGCCAGCGGCGTTCCCAGCATCAGCATCAGCAGTGTGGAAAGGCTCGCGACCTGGAAGGTCAGCCACAGGGCGCTGATATCGGCCGCGTCCAGCATCATCTTGTTACCCGGCAATGCCGTAGCCGTATTTGCGGATGATCGCCAACGCTTCCGGAGATTTCAGAAATTTCAGCAGTGCCGGCGCGGCCGGGTTTTCGGCGCCGGTTTTCAGCAGTACCGCATCCTGCAGAATAGGGCTGTGCAGGTTGTCGGGCACAATCCAGCCTGAACCGCTGGCAATCTTGCCATCTTTAATGACTTGCGACAGTGCCACGAAACCGAGTTCGGCGTTGCCGGTACTGACGAACTGATAGGCTTGGGCAATGTTTTCACCCTGCACAAGCAAGGGCTGGAGTTTTTCTAGTACGCCCTTGTTTTTCATCAACTCGATCGCCGCCGCGCCGTAAGGCGCCAGTTTGGGATCGGCCAGGGCCAGATGCTTGAAACCGCCTTTATCGAGAATCTGCCCCTGATCGTCGACCAGACCTGGCGTGGCCGACCATAAAACCAATTTGCCGACGGCATAAGTGAAGCGGCTGCCAGGCACAGCCAAGCCGGCTTGCTCCAGCTTGAGCGGCTTTTCGTTGTCGGCCGACAGAAACACTTCGAACGGCGCGCCGCTCTCGAATTGAGCGACAAATTTGCCCGAGGAACCGAACGACAGCTTGGCGCTGTGGCCGGTGGCTTTCTCAAAAGCCTCGGCGATCTCGGTCATCGGCTGGCTGAAGTTGGCTGCGACTGCGACCAGCGTGGTTTCGGCATGCGCAATCGCATTGAGAGAAAATAGACACAAAATCAGCAGGGCGCTCTTTAAACAATTAAATGACATGGCTTATCTCCAAAATAAAAAAGCTATTGAAGCGGAGGTATTCCTTCCGCCTGCCGGCAAATGCCGGCCTTAAACAAAGCGCCGCGTGGGCGACATGATACTAAAACCGGAACAAACTCTGCACATAGAAATAATCAAGATCCTTGGCATCCGGCGCCGATGGGGCATTTTTGGCGAATTCGCCTTTGAACAGATGCGCCCAGCCGGTTTCCAGATTCAGGCTGCTGTTGATATCCCAGCGCGCGGCCAACTCCAGTTGATGGCCGACAAAATTGCCGGTATTGCCGGTTGTGTCCCGCAAGTTGGCGGCGGTCCAGGCGTCTTTATCCTCGGCCAGCCAGAAAAACCGGTGAGCTAAGAAAGCTTGCACGTTCGAACGCGGCTTAATGCCGATCCGGTAGCCCGGCGTGTTGATGTTGCTGCGGGCAAACGTGCCGTAGATGCCGGTAGGCCCGTATTGGAAACGGCGCGCGCCAAACAGGGTGTCGAAACGTTCATCCTTGCCGTCGTTCGGATCGCGATCGCCGCTGGCATAGTCGTATTCGAGCGACAGGCGCGGAGACCAGGGCAGATCGAAGGTATAGCCGACATTGAAGCTCTGATACCAGGCCCGGTGCTGCAAATCCTTGCCGTCGGAGGCTTTTTTACTGGAGCGCACCGTGCCGATCTGGCCGATGGCTTCCAGCTCGAAATCGAACTGCTCTTTGGCGGGTTTGCGGTAAAGGCGCATGCCGGGCGTGAAATAGCGGCGGTTGCTGGTGGGATTGCGTTTGCGGTCGCCTTCGTCCAGGTGATACAGGTATAGCTCGGCGTTGGTTTTCCAGGGCAGATCGTAGACTTCCAGAAAACCGCCGGAGAACCAGGTCTGGTATTCCGGCTCGTCGAAACTGTGGAAATGGTCTAGCAGCTGCGCCGAATTATTCGGATAACGGCCGACCGGCATCGTGACGAAGGTAGTGAATTGCCAGTTGCCGTAATCGAGAAGGCGCAACCGCAAACCGTCAAAGCTGTTGATGGTATTGCGGAACACGTTGCGGGCTACCAAACGGCGGCTGCCTAAATTCAAAGTCTGCCGGCCGGCGATGACTTCCGCGCCCAGGCCGCTGTAAGCGACGTTTTGATCGGCCCAGGCCAGATAGCCCTGGATAAAATCGGCTTCATCGACATGGGTATTGTTGATGCCGGAGCCTTCATCCGCGCCGAATTGCCGTGCATCCAGGAATTCGCCCCCAATCCGCCAGTGGCCGAAGCGTGCTTCCAGCGACAGGTCGATCTGCATCGGGATTTGCTGGTCGCCGCCTTGGCTGTTGGCTTTAAAACTGCCGTCCAGGGTTTCGTAGCGGGTGCGCTGTTCCAGCGATACCGACAGCCAATCCGGCAGATTCAGGGTATCGTGCAGATTCCAGACCGGCTTCTCGTATTTGCCGAAACCGTTCAGCGCATCGCGCATCTGGCTGGAAAACGGGGCAAAAGGCGGCTGAGTGTAGCTTTTCTTTTCTGCCGCCGCCTGAACAGAAGTGCTGCTCCCCATGTAAGTGCCGGCGGCGATAATCAAACCGAGTGTATGGCCGGCGGCAGTCATGCCGGTAGTATGTTTTTTTTGCATGGTCAAACCTGATAATTATTATTGTAAGTACGAAATCTATATCGCAACGCTTACTTTGAAGCCCCCAAAAATAAGCATCGCTCTAGCTCAATTCGTTATATATGTAAGTATATAGCGACAATAATTTTCAAGCAAATAATGTGCCGGTTATTGAGATGACACATGTCATTGAGTTATACCGGTTATTGTTGTTGAGCCGGAAAGTAAATAATGTCGGGTTGCAAACATTGGTAGCGCCTGTGTGAGCGGATGCCTACATCGCGACTAAAGATCTCATAAGTCGCGATGTAGGCATTGCTCCCGCAGGAGGACATAAAAATCGATATCGGGATGCAAGCGGACACACTCTTTCGACCGAAAGGCAGGAGGGCAGCGGTTTGATTTTCAGAGAGGAGGGCGCTTCAGTAGGTTTTATAAGGCAGAAATTTTCCTGACATCGTGATCTTGACGCGGTCGCCATTCGGGTCGGGTTCGCGGGTCAGGTCCATCTTGAAATCGATGGCGCTCATGATGCCGTCGCCGAACTCTTCGTGGATCAGTTCTTTGAAGGTTGTCCCATACACGCTGACCAATTCGTGGAAGCGGTAGATCAACGGATCGGTCGGGATGGCGTTGGGCAATGAACCTTTGTAAGGCACAACCGTCAGCCATTGCCTTTCTTCCTCGGTCAGATCGAACAATTCTCCCACCACGGCGGCCTGATCTTTCGTAAGCGTCATCTGGCCGAGGCAGGCGGCCGTGACCCATTCTTTGCTCAGGCCGACCTTTGCCGCGACGTCAGCCCATTTCAGCCCTCGGCTGACTTTGGCGGCAATGATTTTCTCGGTAACGTTGATTCTGTTCATTGGATTCTCCTGGTCTGTGAAAAAGTGCGTATGAGCGGTACGGATAGATAACGATTCATGAGGGCTTCCTTCATTAACCCGCTGACAAAATTGAGCGGGAATCCGAGCAGGCCGACATCGGGCGGCAAAAGAAAAATACAGTAGGGTACGCATTGCGTACCTTTTCCAGATGTTCCGGTGAATGCCATCCCAAAAGGTACGCGATGCGTACCCTACCGGATTTATGAATACCTCTGGCGCCCTGTCGGTCAGTGAATGGCTTGTTTTTATGGCGACGCATGCCTGAAGGTAATGTTTCCGACTAATGAATAAACGCTCTAGATAGCGATTCATGAGGGCTTCCTTCATTAACCCATTGACAAAATTGAGCGGGAATCGGGCAAGTTGACACCGGGCAGCAACAGAAGCAAAGTCCAGGCTCAATCCAGGCCAACTTCATGCAGGCTAGAGAAAGGCTTGGTGGAAGGGCTTTGCCGCTATTTCTTGTTGTATTTCTTAGCGTCACAGGTTAAGCCCCTCCCCAAGTTGGTTAAAGGGATGCAGGCATTGACTGCCGCATCCCGCTTTCAGGTCAAGCGACTGTTATCCCTTCTTCTTGAATTTAGCCGCTTCTTCCGAACCGCCGGTGGCATCGCCTTTGCTGTAGGAATGCGCGCCGACGCCCGCCAGCTGGCCGCCTTGAACCACCAGATACTCGTCGCGGATGGGCCGGCCCTCGAAGTAGCACTCCAGAATCTCGCGGGTGCCGGCCGCATAGCGCGTCTGCGCCGACAGGCTGGTGCCTGAAATGTGCGGCGTCATGCCGTGATGCGGCATGGTGCGCCACGGATGGTCGTTCGGCGCCGGCTGAGGAAACCAGACATCGCCGGCATAACCCGCCAATTGACCGCTTTCCAGGGCGCGGACGATGGCGTCGCGATCGCACAGTTTGCCGCGCGCCGTATTGATCAGGTAAGCGCCGCGTTTGAAATTCTTCAGCGTCTGCTCGTTGATCATGTGCTCGGTTTCAGGATGCAGCGGGCAGTTCAATGTCACGACGTCGCACACCTTGGTCAGGCTGTCCAGGCTGGTGTGATAGGTCAGATCGAGCTCCTGCTCGACCGATTCCGGCAGGCGATGGCGATCCATATAATGCAGTTTCACACCGAAAGGTTTCAGCAGGCGCAGTACGCGCAGGCCGATACGGCCGGCAGCCACAGTACCGACTTGCATCGCTTCCAGGTCGTAGGAGCGCGCCACGCAGTCGGCGATATTCCAGCCGCCTTTGATCACCCAGTTATAGGACGGGATATAGTTGCGCACCAGCGCGAGCGTCGCCATCACCACATGCTCGGCGACGCTGTTGCTGTTGCAGTAAGTGACTTCGGCGACAGTAATGCCGCGCTCCATCGCCGCCTGCAGGTCGGTATGGTCAGAGCCGATGCCGGCCGTCACGATCATCTTGAGATTTTTCGCCTTGGCGATGCGTTCGGCGGTCATGTAAGCCGGCCAGAACGGCTGCGAAATCACGATTTCGGCATCGGGCAGTTCGCGGTCCAGAACGCTGTCGGCGCCGTCCTTGCTGGAGGTGACGATTAGTTGGTGGCCGTTTGATTCCAAATACTTGCGCAGGCCCAGTTCGCCGGACACGCTGCCGAGCAATGTGCCGGGCGTGAAATCAATGGCCTTGGGCGTCGGCAGGGTTTGTCCGTCCGGATAACGCTCCGGCTGCGGGCAGTCATCCCGGGCGTAGGAAGTCGGATAACCATCGATCGGATCATCGTAAAGAACACAAATAATTTTAGCCATTTTTCATCTCCGTCATGAGTTGAATTTTGAGGAACGGTCCTGACCTTTGATTGATCGGGACCGAGGTTTATCCTGGCCAGATGACAATATTGTCCGCTTTACCGGTGGCGGGCGTCTAATCGTTTGCAGATATGGCTTGATAACTCGCGGTTATCGATGAATCAAATCCTTGTTGCAATTTAGAATGCAGGGCTATATTCCTGGCAGCCGCCTGAAAAGAGGCCAGCGTATCTTTGCGGTATTGGCATGCTTTCCTCGAAGCCAAGCCGTTATATCCCTTTTTTGTTAACTTACAGACAATGTCAGGATGAATTTGTCTTATTTGTGACAATCGCACAAAGCAGGTGTGTCTCTCTGACTTCGGAAAAAAGGAGGCGATGCGGGGAGACGCAAGTTTATCGGTTCTCGCAAGAATAAGTGGGTATAGACGGGGCTCCGGGTGGCGTGCCATCGATTGTAGCCATGACGCATTTGCCTGGCATGCATGTTGCTAATTACATTCGTTATATATGTAAGGTTATAACGAATGATAAAAATACAGCACGGACGCGAACCGTTTTCGCGCAACAAACTCGCTCTTGCCGTTTCGACGGCGCTGGCTCTGGGTCCCATGCCGCTGCTTGCCGCCCCCACGGGCGGCGTGGTCGTCAACGGCAGCGCGGCGATCGGCCAGTCAGGGGCGGCGACCAACATCACCCAGCACACGCAAAAGGCGGCGATCAACTGGCAGGGCTTCTCGGTGGGCCAGGGCGAAACGGTCAACTTCCAGCAGCCGAACGCGTCGTCGATCACCCTCAACCGCGTGGTGGGCAATGAAAGGAGCGTGATCGAAGGGGCGCTCAAGGCCAACGGACAGATCTTCCTGGTCAATTCCAACGGTGTACTGTTCACCCGGGGCGGCAGTGTCAACGCCGCCGGGCTGGTGGCGAGCACGTTGGACATCAGCAACGAAGACTTCGAAGCCGGCCGCTATATCTTCCAGGATAACGGCGGCAGCGGATCGGTGATCAACATGGGCACCCTCAGCGCAGCTGACCGCGGCTACGTGGCGCTGCTGGGCAAGGAGGCGTTGAACCAGGGCATGATCCTCGCCACCCGCGGCACGGCAGCGCTGGGCGCCGGCGAGCGGATCACGCTCAACTTCAACGGCGACTCGCTGCTGAGCGTGAGCATCGACCAGGGCGCGCTCGATGCGCTGGTGGAGAACAAGGCGGCGATCTACGCCGACGGCGGCAAGGTATTCCTCACCGCCCGCGCGGCCGACGACCTGCTCGGCAGCCAGGTGAACAACGACGGAGTGATCCAGGCGCAAACCCTGGACGACCTCAAGGGCGAGATCGTCGCCCATGCCTACGGCGGCACTGCGCACATCGCCGGCACGCTGGACGCTTCGGCACCGGACGGCGGCGACGGCGGCTTCATCGAGACCAGCGGCGACAAGGTGAAGATCGCCGAGAGCGCAAACGTCACCACCCGCTCCGAAACCGGCGAGCCCGGGCAGTGGCTGATCGATCCCGACGGTTACACTATCGCCAACAGCGGCGGCGACATCAGCGCCACCCAGCTTTCCAGTTTCCTTGCCAATAATTTGGCGAACATCACCATCGAATCGACCCTGGGCAGCGGTTCCGACGGCGACCTCAACGTCAACGACGCCGTGAGCTGGAGCAGCAACACCAAGCTCACCCTAAAGGCCACCGACGACGTGAACGTCAATGCAACGATCAGCGCCAAAGGCGATGCCGCCGGCCTCACGCTTACCGCCGGGGATGACATCAATGTCAATGCCGGCATCACGTTGAGCGGTGACAATGCGGCGCTGGCGATGAATTACGGCGGAGATTACAACATCCTGACCCCGGCGAGTTTCAGCGGAACGGTGCTGGATGCCGACGGCAAACCGGTGGCCAAGCAGGATACCAGCGGCGGGAAATACGGCAGCATCACGCTGTCCGGCAGCGGCAGCAGCTTGAAGCTCAACGATCAGGACTACACGCTGATCCGCAGCATGGACGATCTGGCGGCGATCAGCGGCACGGTCGGCCATTACGCGTTAGCCAAAAACCTCGATGCGGCAAGCTGGAGCAACGCCCATATCGGCGCCCCAACGGTGGTCGATCGGTTTTCGGGCGTGCTGACCGGCCTGGGGCATACCGTCAGCAATCTGACCCTCCGTGTGTCGGAACCCCCAGCCGATAATCCGTTTGGCCTCTGGCGCCTGGGGTTGATCGGTTGGGCGGAGAACGCCACCACGCTCCGCGACATCGGCGTTGTCAACGCCGATATTTCCGTCACAGGCTCGGCGCAAGGAGGCGGCGGCATTCTGGCCGCCAATGTCGGAGACGACGACGACCCGGAAACTCCCTTCTTCCCAGGAAACATCTATAACGCCTACAGCACCGGCAGCATCAAGGGAACCACTGGGGTAGCGGGTCTCGTTGGAGTGTTCATGGGGACAATGTCCAATGCCTATTCGACCGCCGATGTCGTTAGTGGGAATACCGACTATGCGGGGGGAAATTCCGGCGGTTTGATAGGCAGAGCGTTTAGTGCCGAGCTCAAAAACGTCCACGCGACCGGGGATATCACGCTGTTGGGTGAAAAGTACGGATTCGCACCTGACAGCGGTGGCGGCTTGGTCGGTTGGATGGCGAATTCGAGTATAGCCAACGCCTATGCCATGGGCAGCGTCGATAGTACTGATCCGTCAACGAGTTTGGGTGGCTTGGTCGGTAGTATGCGGATAGAACCTGCAGTTTCCATTCCTGTCCAGGATTCTTTTGCAACGGGCGATGTCACGGGCGGAAAGATGCTTGGAGGGCTTATCGGCCAAATGAAGGCGGGTGGCTCCACCGAGTTTCCTATTACCGTCAAAAACAGCTATGCGACAGGGAACGTGACCGCCAACTATCCGCAGAAGGATGCGCTGGGGGATGGTGCCGGCGGTTTGATAGGCTTCGCGGATTTAGGTGTCAGTAACGGGATGTTAACGGTGGATGGCTCCTTTGCCACCGGTGACGTTGTGCTCACTGATAATTACGGCGGCTTTGGTTATGCCGGCGGGCTGATAGGCCGGTTGAACACCAAAGCCGGCACAATCACGAATTCCTATGCCACCGGCGATGTTTACGCGCCCAACTCAAACGCTATAGGCGGTTTGATCGGCTCAGCGACTAGCCGCGGTAGAGATGGATACATGCTCACTATCAGCGGTTCTTATGCGACAGGGAATGTCACGGGCTACCGAACCGTAGGCGGTTTAGTTGGTTCTCTTGGCGGCGCTTTTAGCAAGACGCCAAGCGCCACCATCAGTAACTCATGGTCGAGCGGGAAAGTTGCCTCAACTGCACCATCCACGGGATTCAGAGGCGTCGGTGGTTTAATCGGGCAGGGGTATAGAGTAAACGTTAATTCCGATGTGTATTACAACGCCGAGGGCGTTTCCGGCGCTTTCGGCAATGAAGGCAGCAATGCGGCTTTGATTGGAACCGATAACAGTCAAGGTTTGACCGGAGAGCAGGTCCGCGACATGGAGTATTACGCCAATGGGACCATCGATCAGGTATTAGCTGACCGCGCTGCCGCAGAAGCCGCGGCACAGGCTGCCGCAGAAGCCGCGGCACAGGCTGCCGCAGAAGCCGCGGCACAGGCCGCCGCAGAAGCCGCGGCACAGGCTGCCGCAGAAGCCGCGGCACAGGCTGCCGCAGAAGCCGCGGCACAGGCTGCCGCAGAAGCCGCGGCACAGGCCGCCGCAGAAGCCGCGGCACAGGCCGCCGCAGAAGCCGCGGCACAAGCAGCTGCAGAAGCCGCCTCACAGTCTGTAGCTAACACTGCATCGCATCTGGGCGCGGCGCAGATAGCGGAGGTTCGACGGCAGTCCATCCAGAGCTCCGGCACAGATACTCAGTCAGCCGCAGCCCCACCCAGCATTGACAATAACATTGTTTTCACTGACCCAGGCAGCTATTCCGCGCATGTGCGGCGTATTGAGGTTGATGGCGTGATTTATGACTTGGATGAGGAGGATAACGACTTGGATAAGGAGGATAAAAAAATGAATAATGAATAATTTAGGATTTGGCCGTAGATAATTTCCCGGTTTGCAGGTGCAGTTAACAGTTATGTGAGGGCGAATTTATTTATGCCCTTGGGTACTTGTGCCCTAGTATGAATATTGGTTCGGGGACGTGGGACAATTTTTTGACCAACCACTGCTACCAAACGTTTTGAGTTTTTTTGAGTGGCTTAATGTACCGATCAAGTCAAAGGTATGGCTACGCTTCTGCCCCGCTCGCCGGGATGCCAGCCGCCGCTGCCCGCGGCGGCTGGCCTTTTTTCCCAGTCACTGTTACCAACTAATTAAATGAATCGATTTTCTCGCGCCGGCGCCGCAAACCGCCGGCTATTGACCTTTTTCGCCCTGTGGATGGGCTGTACTTTTTCCGGCGCGGCCCAGGCCGAGACGCCCGTGATACCCAACTACCGTATCGGCGACGCGATCAAGGACGCGCAGCAGCCGCGCCGTCCCCCACCGCGCGAGGCGCCCGAGCCGGAAATCGTTGAACAGGAGACGCGCCCGCTGACCCTGCCCAAGGGTGAAACGCTGATGGTGCGCGAGTTCCGGCTGGAAGGCGCGGAGTTCATTCCCGAAGCCGAGTTGCAGGCCGAACTCGACCCCTACAAGGGGCGCGCGCTCAGCATGGCCGAAATCCAGGAAGCCGCCGCCAGGCTCACCGCGCTTTACCACAGCCGGGGCTATCTGGTGGCGCGGGCCTATGTGCCGCGACAGGACGCCACCTCGGGGGTGTTGACCATCCGCATCATCGTCGGCAAGTATGGAAAGTTTACGCTCGACAACAAGTCGCTGGTGAACGACGGTCTGCTGCTGGGCGCCTTTGCTTCGCTGCAAGGGGAAAGCGCGGTGACGCGGGACGAGCTCGAGCGCGCCATGCTGCTCATCGATGACATGCCCGGCGTGGCCATGCCCAAGCTCACGATCGCGCGGGGCGAAGCCGCCGGCACCTCGGATTTCGGCATCGAGGCGCCCATAGACCAGCGGGTGCAGGGCTATCTGCTGGGCGATAACTTGGGTTCGCGTTACACCGGCGAGTACCGCCTGAGCGCGGGGGCATCGTTGAATTCGCCGCTCGGCATTGCCGATCAGCTCACCGTGGGCGGCATGGTGAGCGAAGACACGGGGCTGATAAACGGCCGCGCGGCATACAGCTTACCGTTGATGAACAATGGCCTCAGGGCGGATATCGCGGCGGCGGTGACTACCTACGAGCTGGGCTCCATCTATGCCGACCTCGACGCGACGGGCGAGGCCTATTACTTCGATGCGGCGCTGAGATATCCGCTGCTGCGAAGCCGCGAGCAAAGCCTCTACCTGTCGTTTGGGCTGTCGGAGAAGCTGCTGCGCGACAAGATCGGCGCGGCAGATCTCGCCACCTCCAGGGAGGCGAAAACCGGCAACCTGGGCGTGCGCCACGAGCGCTGGGGTTCCCTGTTCGGGATGGGGATCTACAGCACCGCGACGGTCGGCTTCACCTACGGCAATCTCGACTTCAGCAACGCGGAGCAGGAAGCGCTCAACAGGGCCGGCGCCAACACCGCAGGGGATTACGCGCGGCTCAATGTCGATCTCTTAGCCTCGCTCTCTCTGGCGCCGTCGTGGAAACTGAACACCACGGTGAGCCTGCAGAAAGCGCTGTTGGACAAGAACCTCGATGCCGTCGAGCAGATGAACCTGACCTGCAGCAGCTGCGGCGGCGTGAAGGCCTACCGCGAGACGGTGACCGGCGACAACGGCTACCTGATCGGGGTCGAACTGCGCTACGCCCTGCCGGACTGGGGCGGCATCAGGCATACGGCGGGCGTGTTCGCCGACACCGGGGCCGTCAACCTGGAGAATGGCAGCTATGCGCTGGAGAACAGCATCCAGCTGTCCGACGTCGGTTTCGGCTACTACGTGGGTTGGGGGCCCTTCAACGGCATGGTCCAGTACGCGCATGGCGTGGGACCGCGCCCGCATGCCGTAGCAAGCGAAGACGATAACCGTGTGCTGGCGCAGGTCGGCCTGGCGTATTGAACCGTAAAGGAGACATCGATATGAACATGGAATGGCTGGCGGGGGTGATCGACTACGGCGTGATCGGTTTGCTCAGCGCCGCTGGCGTGGTCGCGGTGGCAATCCCTACAGGCGGAGGTAAGCAGGCCAAGACAGCAACGGCTACGGGCACGCGGGCGATGGCGGGGGGGAAGTGATGCGCAAGATGGCAACAGCAGGGGCGATGGCGCCCGCGCCCGGTTCCCGCTTAGGCGTCGGCATCGGCCTGTTCGCTTCGCTGGCGCTGCATGCGGCGCTGGCGATGGGCGTATTGAACGTGAACGTGCGCAAGCCGGTGCCGCAACGCGATCAACTGGTGGTGCAGTATATCGGCATGGTGGGCAACCGCCAGGCCGAACAGAAGCAGCGGGGCGACGATATCGAACGTAACGCGCCGAAGGCGCCCGCGCCGCCGGCCCAGAAAGTAGTGAAGAAGGCGGTGAAGAAGGCGATGGCGCCTGAGCGGCCTGCACGCAAGGCGCCTAGCCCTGTGAAGAAGCAGCCGGGGAAAACCGAGACCAAGCCGAAGCCGGAACAGCAACCGGAACAGCAGCCGGAGCAGCAGGTGGCAAGGGCTGCACCACCGGCAACCGAACAGACCATGCCCAAAGGGGCTGAAGCCCAGCAGGTGCAGCAGACCTTGAAGCCCCGTGAATCGGAAGTGAGCCTGATCCGCAAGTACCTTGCCGGCCTGACACAGGAGATCCAGGATCACCTGGAGTATCCGCGGGAAGCGCGCGACGCCGGGTACGTGGGCGCGCCAACGATCCGCTTTACCATTACCGAGAGCGGCGACATCCTGCCGGCCTCTCTGTCCGTGCATAAGAGCAGCGGTTCGGCCCTGCTCGATGAAAAGGCGCTGCAGGCGGCACAAGCCGCCGCGCCGATGGCGAAGCCGCCGCGGCAGATGACGGTGACGATTACGGTGGCATTCACCCAGGAAGGGTGACCTGGATCAGGCGGCGCTGGAAACGGTCAAGGACTGGCGCTTCGTGCCCGGTCGCTGCGGCGGCCAGATTGTGGCAGCCTGGATCGTCGTGCCTATTTTATTTACTCTTGAAGGATAAACTCATGGATTTCAAAGACAATCTTGCTCATTTCCTGTCCCAAAGCGATGGCGTCGGACAAACGCTTTTTGCCTTGCTGGCCGCGATGTCGATCGCCAGCTGGTATTTCATTATCGTCAAAGCCTGGCAAGGCGCCATGATGCGCCGGTGCTCGGCGCAATTTCTGAAAACGTTCTGGGATACTGCCTCGCTGGACGAGATCGCCCGTTATCTGAACCAGCACGCGCCGAACGAGCCGTTCGCCTATTTGACCTGGCATGCCATTACTGCGGCGCAGCATCACGCCATTCATGGCGCGCAGCGCCTGCACGAGGCCGGCTCCGCGGCGGATTTTCTGACCCGTTCGATGCGTCGTGCGATTGATGAGGAAACCGCGCGCCTGGAATGGGGTTTGACGGCCTTGGCCTCGATCGCCAGCACCGCGCCTTTCGTCGGCCTGTTCGGCACGGTCTGGGGCGTTTATCATGCCCTGCTCGGCATAGGGCAGGGCGGAGCTGCAACGCTCGACCAGATTGCCGGCCCCGTGGGCGAGGCGCTGATCATGACCGGGCTTGGCCTGGCCGTGGCGATTCCGGCCGTGCTGGCCTACAACGCCTGCGCACGCGCCAACCGACTGGTGCTGGCCCGACTCGATGCCTACGCGCATGACTTGTTTTCCTTCTTGACCACCGGCGCACCCATGGGCGCGCAGCCAGCCGCCATGCCAACAGCGGCCGTTGTTCCGGGAGGCGTGTGATGGCCTTCGGCAGTTTCGACCAAAACAAAAGCCAGCATCCGGTTTCGGAAATCAACATGGTGCCGCTGATCGACGTCATGCTGGTGTTGCTGATCATTTTCATGATCACCGCGCCGCTGATGACGCACGCCGTCAAAATCGACCTGCCGAAAGCGTCCAGTGAACCACAAGCCGCCGAAACGAAACATGTCGCGCTGTCCATCAACGGTGATGGGCAGTTATTCTGGGATGAGGCCGGTGTCTCGCGCGAACAGCTCAACGAACGCTTGCAGCAGCTCGCGCAGCAGTCGCCGCAGCCGGAGCTGCATGTGCGCGCCGATCAGGCCGTGCCGTACCGCTTTGTCGCCGAGGCCCTGGCCGATGCAGCCAAGGCCGGCGTCACGCGCATCGGTTTCGTGTCCGAGCCAGACAATCCCGGCCCACGCTAATCAATCAGCCGCCCGGCATTTGCTGCCGGGCAGCCAGCAGTCGCTTCATGGCTTATCCTGATCATGGTAGGCAACGCCGGTCCCTCCCAGACCGCAATAGCCCAGCGGATTTTTTTTCAGATAATCCTGATGATACGCTTCGGCGGACGTATAGTTTTTCAGCAGGGCAATTTCAGTGGTAATGGGCTTGGTGATGCCGGCCGCTTTTAAATTGGCCTGGTAGACGTCCCGCGTTTTCTCTGCCAGCTGCCTTTCTTCATCGGTACGATAAAAGATGGCGCTGCGGTAATTGCTGCCTACGTCGTTGCCCTGGCGATTGCCCTGGGTGGGGTTGTGGTTTTCCCAAAACTGAATCAGGACCCGTTCAAGCGTGGTCTGCTTGGGGTCGTAATAGACTTTGACCACTTCCGCATGGTTTTTGACGGCTTTGCCTGCCTGTATGGATTTTTCGGTATCGTGGAGCGTCTCGTAGTTGGGATGGGCGATATCGCCCCCGGCATAGCCGGCCTCAACATCCAACACGCCTGCCAAGGCTTGCATGCGTTTTTCCGCGCCCCAGAAACACCCCATTCCCAGGACGATATAAGGGGTATCAGGACCAACAGCCGCTTTATTCAAGGAAGGATTGCCGCTTTTGCCGGCAAGCACGGAAGAACTCAGCAATACGCCAGTTGCGATCACTAAAACGCCTACCATAGGTAAAGACCAAAATGCTCGATGCCATCTGTTCACAAATATGTCCTTTTTTATATAGTCAGTTACATAATTGGAGCGACTCAGCTCCGTCTACGCTGTTTGATCGCGTTGAATCGACATTGGTTGCGGTTGCCGGTGAAAATTATTTGCTCGACGGAGGTAGTGATCACTGCCATTAAGTTAAGACTTGTTCCGTTCGCCCTGCTTAAGCCATTCATGGTTCGACAAGCTCACCACGAACGGCTTAACTTAACGGCATTGGGGTAGTGATGCCTCCCCAAAAGTACGATGCTTTGTAAGTGCATTGGAGAGTGGGCTAATAGTTCATGGCGATCAGCGAATCGAACCGGTGTTGCAGATTCAGATGATGGGCAATGTGCCAAACCGCATCCTGTAACGGCGACGCTAATTCCTGCCGGCGGGCGATCAGGCCGATTTCCCGCGACAGTTCCGGAAACAACGGCAGGGCGGTGACTTCCTGACGCATTTCAAACAGGTTCAACAGGCTGTGCGGCACCACGCTGTACAGCGTGGCGCTGCGGACATGCGCGTATAAGGCGAATACCGAGTCGGTTTCCAGCATCACATTGGGAATGATGTCCGCTTCGCGGAAGGCCGCATCGATCAGGCGGCGGTTTTGCATGTTCTGAGTCAACAAGCACAAAGGCAGCTCCGCCAAATCTCGCCAGCACAAGTTGCTTTTTATCAAGCGGGGGGCCGGGCTGCGAGCCAGCAGCACATGCCGTTCACGGTATAGCGGTAAAGTTCTGAAACCTTTGAGCCTGGGGTCATCCAAATAGGTCAGGCCCAAATCCAGCTCGAAACTATCCAGTTGGCGGATCATCTCATCGGAGCTCAATGAAATCAGTGTGACGCCAACGCCGGGATAATCATGCTGGAACGGTTCGGTTAATAACGGCGTTACGGCCAGCGTCGTGGGAATGGCGCCGAGGCGGAGCGTGCCGGTGAGCTGCCGATGACACTGCGCCGCTTCCTGTTTCATGGATTCCCAGTCTTGCGCCAGCATTCGTGCCCATTTTAACAGGCGTTCGCCGTCAGCGGTAAAGCCATGAAAGCGCTGGCCGCGTTGAACGATGGTAATGCCCAGTTCTTCCTCAAGATGCTGGATGGCGGAAGACAAGGCCGGCTGGGAAACGTAACATGCTTCCGCCGCACGGCCGAAATGTCCGGTTTTCGATAGCGCCAGCAGATAATGGATTTGACGGATAAACATAATGCATTGGTTTGTTAAACGACAGAGAACTATCGGTTATTCAAGCAATAAACCACCGCTATTGGCCGCTCCGGTTGCATCGAGGTAATAGTGGCCATCGCCATGGCTGACCACTCGTTGATGGGGCAGTGCGTCAAGCTCGGTGAGATAGGCAATGGAGTGGGTTTTGATCAGGCAATAGATAACATCACCCTCCTGCAAGGCCATATCCCGACATGCGAACGGCGTAATTTCGGCCAGCAGCGTGTTGCCGCAATCGACCTGTACAATCAGGCTTTCTCCGCTGGAAATCAATGCACAGATTCGTCCCTTTATTTGATTCTGGATCGATATGCCGTCGATATAGCCGCGCGATAGGGCTATGTCGTTGGCGCGTATCGACACTTGGGCCTGACTGCCGACAGCCAAATGCGGCCGTAGCGGCAAGGTCAGAGGCAGGCCGAAGCTGTGGGCCAGGCTGCAACCGCCCAGATAATCGTGACGGCTGATCGTCACCGGCAGAATGTTGTCTATCTGGCGGATACCCAGATAACGCATCATGCCTTGATGTTTGGCGACTTCGAGCAGCGAACCGTTGTGCAGCACCTTGCCCTGTTCCAATATGATCAGCCGGTCGGTCAGTTCAAGAATCTCGCCCAGGGATTGGCTGGCATACAGTACCGGCAAATCCAGTTCATCCCGCAAGCGATTCAGAATCGGCAGCAACTGTAAACGGTAATCGTTGCCGATCGCGGCAAAGGTGTCATCCAGCAGCAACAGCCGAGGCGATTTGAGCAGTGATCGGGCCAGCGCCACCCGCTGGCGTTCACCGGCGGAAAGCTGTTCTATGGCATGATCGAGGATAGGTCCCAGTTCCAGTAACTCGATTAAAAAATCCAGTTTGAAAATACGGCGGTGTTTCAGCGTGTGATTATAGGCGGCAGTCAGATTGTCGCGGACGGTTTCCGCCGAATCGGTGCAGTCTGCCTGCAGCACGGCGCCCACAGGCCGCTGTTCGCGCGGCATCATGATGCCTTTGCGGCTGTCGAACAGAATCTTGCCGTCCAGCACGATATGCCCGCTTTGCGGCTGAATAGTGCCGGCAATCAGGCCGAGTACCGTGCTTTTGCCGGCGCCGGATCGGCCGAACAGGCCGGCGCTGGCGTCATTGATCGACAGGCACGTGCTCAGGTTGAAATGCCCGCGGCGCAGTTTTACATTCATTTCTAGCAGCATGATTACCTCCATTAATTAACGGAACAACCCGACCGCAACCGAAAGTTGGTTTGCGGCCGGGGCGTACGAGACATCAACCGGCGGCGGACAGAATCACCGACCCGGCTTTAAACACCGCGGTAGCCGGCTGACCTGCGCGCAAACCCAGTTTTTCGACACTGTCGTTGGTGACGGTGGCGGCGATTTGTTCGCCGTCGGCTAACTCGATGTCGACTTCGGCATTGACCGCGCCGGGAGTAACCCGGGTTACCGTGCCTTGCAGCTGGTTGCGCGCCGAAAGCCGGTAGCCGCCGAAATCGGTGACGATGATGATGTGCGGGGCCTTGACCAGCGCGATAACCTCCATGCCGGTCCGGATTGCCAGCGTTTCGACGGATTCCTTGGTAATGGATGCGACGATCGTCTCTCCACCTTTCAAGGCGACATGAACTTCGGCATTCACTGCGCCGATGCGCACTTCGCTGATAGTACCGGTAAACTGATTTCGTGCACTTGCTTTCATATAAATACCTCGCGGATCGGTTATCACTACCGGCAGGCGATGAAAAAACGGTTTCTTCGTATCCTCAATGACCTGTCGCATAAATTGAGAGTAACTGCTGTATGGATTTTTCGACTTACACAATTTTCATGTGGAAACACTCCAATAAAAGATGGTCTTTGTTGAGCCTTGCATATGTCCGACTCATGGTCCAAAACTCAACGCTTCTGTTGCATCGCCTGCCGGAGCCTGAAGCGCAGCATTTATAACGATTCCAGAAAGCGGATAACCGCTTGGCGTCTGCCGACAGGTAACCTGGCAAAATGTTGCCGGGCGGGCAGCGCCTCGCCCCCATGCCACAGCACGGCTTCCGTCAAGTTGCGCGCGCGGCCGTCATGCAGAAAATAACTGTGTTCGTTGATGCGTTCGACCAAGCCGATCCCCCACAACGGCGGTGTGCGCCACTCCCGCCCGCTGGCTTGAAAGTCGGGGCGGTGGTCGGCCAGGCCATCGCCCATATCGTGCAGGAGCAAATCGGTATAGGGACGGATGGTTTGTCCGGACAGCGCCGGCAGATCGGGAAACTCGCCGGTCGTCAAAACCGGTGCGTGACAGGCTGCGCAGCCAATGGCGATAAATGTCTGTTCGCCTTGCCGCACCATCGGATCGTCGGCGTTCCGCCGGGCCGGTGCTTGCAGCAGGCGCAGATAGCCCAGCACGGCATCGAGCTGGGCATCGGTCAACTCTGGCTGTCGCGCCGATGGAGACTGTTTACAGGCGATTTGAACCGCTGTGCAATTCTCCTTGGGATGCAACGATGAGGTAATCCCCATGTCGCCGATAAAAGCCCCGGCAATTTGCTGCCGGAGCGTGGCGACATTGGCCTTGAGCCCGAAGCGACCGATGGCCGGACGCTGCCGTTCGGCGTCCCAGACATAATTGGGATGGCCGTTGACGCCTTGCCGCCGGCCTTGTTCAGCCAATTGTAGAATGGCCTGGTCAGAGACGGCTTCCAGCAAGCCCAAACCGAATGCCGGCGGTCCGACGCGCGGCGAGAATTGGACGTCGCCGCCTAACGGCCCGTAGTGCAGGTCGGCGAATTGGTACCGCGGCGTTCTCAAGCCGACGGTTTCGCCGTCCGGCAGCGTCACGCGCTCTTCGCGGTAATCGACGCGCACCCAGCCTTCGCCGGATACGCCGGGAACGCCTTGTTCGTTCAACTGATTGCCGTAGACAGGATGAGGCAAGGGGCCGCCGTGCAGGTCTCGCCCCGGCAGGCTCAGGCGCACCAGCATCGAACGCATGGCCTGCTGCGGATTTTCCGGCGGCTGCCCGCGCCCGTTCTTGGGATGGCAGGACAGGCAGGACAATTGGTTGTAAAGCGGTCCGAGCCCGGCGATTTCAATATCTTGGGCCGGCGGCACAACCCAGCTCTGCCGGAACAGGCTGCGGCCGTGCAGAGCGTCGGCCCGTTGTTTCCGAGTTACTTCCGGATTGATCCGCGAGTAGGCCTCGCGCGTGGTGTCCGCTATTTCGAAACTGCTTGCGGCTTGAGCGGCCTGCACGCCCATCATGGTGCCGCTCAATGCCAGCCATGTTATCAGTGAGCGCGTCATCATGGCGCCAGCTGCTTTAGCAGGCGTTCAGCTTCGGCATAACGGCGGTCGATCGCCTGGCGCCAGACCTGTTCCAGCGCCCGGGCTTCTGCTTCGGCTTTCGCATCGGTCGTTCGGTCGATGAATGTCTGCTGCAAGGTCGGGTTTTCAGCCGTTTTCGCATCGACGGGCACGGTCGTCAGCAACTGCCGAATCTTTATCAGTCGCTCGTCCTTGCCGGCGACTTCATGCGTGCGCAGTTTTTGCCAGAGAGCCTGCAGGCGCGGGTGATGATCGGTAAACAGCCGGTCGAACAGCGCATTATTCAAGGCCAGACGCGGCAATGCGTGGGCCGGATCGTAAACTACCGGATGCAGGTCCGCCGCTGCGAACGGGTTGTAGTATCCGTCAGGTTTGTCCGCGTAAACGGCGGCCCGTACCGGCAGCTTGCGGATGTCGGGATGGAACAGCAGTTTCTGGCCGGCGTTCGATAGCACGAAAGCCGCAAACTGTCGGGCGGCATCGGCGTGCCGGCTGGCGGCCGTGATCGCGATATGGGCCGGTGAATAGGCTGCCGGTTCGGGATAAATGAATTGCAGCGGCGCGCCGTTGGCGATGGCCGAGGCGGTGAAAAAGTCGATGGCAGGACCGATGCCGCGCTCGCCGGAACCGATGCCGTCGGTGACGAAGGTGGCGCCGGATTCGACCAGACGGGCATTGGCGGCGATGCCGGCCAGTATCGCCCAGCCCTGGTCCCAGCCGTATTGCTGCAGGACGCTGTCGATCATCATCGGCGCGAAGCCGACCTTGGACGGAACCGGCAAAGCCAGATGCCCCTGATAACGCGCATCGGCCAAGTCTTGCCAGGTTTTCGGCATCGGCAGGCCATGGCTTTGCAGGTAAGCCGGATTCACCGCGAAGCCGTAGCCGGCCGTTTCGGTGGCGCAAAAAAAGCCGTCCGGGTCGGCCAGCGGCAGGGCGCCGAGATGGTCGGCCAAGCCTTGGCGACTGATGCCGAGTTTTTGCCAGGTGCCCTGATTTTTCAGAACCATAAAGTTACGCAGCGAGGCGGACCAGTAAACATCGACGCCGCCTTGCTGAGGCTGGCTCAAATACGGCAGCGCGTCATGCGGCATGCGCCATAGCACCGCCAGGTCGATGTCCGGATAGGCGCGTTCGAACACGGTTTCGAAACGGGACACCACGTCTTCCGGGTAGGCGGTCAGGACCGTCAGTTTCTCCTTGGCGGCGGCCGGAAAGGCGCTCAAGCTGATGATCAGTCCGAATAAGAGGCGTAAGTTTTTCATTGTTGCTCCCGATGCTCAATAACTCAGATTAAGGTTGGCGAAGTAATTCCGGCCCGGTTCCGGGAAGCCTTCTTCATAGGCGTAATTCTGATCGGCCACGTTGTTGACGCCGAATTCGGCGCTCAACTGTTCAGTGGCGATGAAGGTGGCCTTGAGATTGCCGACCACAAAATCTTCCGCGATGCGCGTGCCGGTGGTATTGCTGTAGCGTTTGCCGTTGTATTCGGCGCTGGCGAGCAGCCGCAGGTACTGCATCGGCTGATATTCCAGGTACGTGAAAATCTTGTGCCGGGGCGTGTCGGTCGGATAAATGCCCGGGTTGCTGATATTGTTGCGATCCAGCCAGGTGTAATTGGCATGGGCCCGCCATTGGTCATTGATTTGCGCGGTCGCGAACAGTTCTACCCCCAGGTTTTCCTGCTGGCCGATATTCTGCAGTTGAGAGCAGGGCGGGTGGCTGCAGCTGTCGTTGGGCAGGGTCACGCTTTCGATGGTATTGTCGATCTGGCTGAAAAACAGGTTGCCGCCGTAATCCAACCAGCCCAACGCCTTGCCGTCCAGGCCCAGTTCATAGTTCAGCGCGTCTTCCGGCTGCAGGGCGGGATTAGGCAGGGCGGTGCCTAGCCGGTAGGAAAAGCGGTCCTTGATGGTCGGAAACCGGGTTTTCCGGGCGAGGCTGGCATGCAGCTGCAAGTCATCGGCAATTTGATAAAAGGCGCTGCCCTGGACGTTATAGGCGTCCTTGGTGCCGCTGAGCGGGAACGAGACCAATTGGTTGTCGATCAGGTTCTGCGCCTGAATTTGTTTCTGCTGGTCATAGCTGGCGCCGACGACGAATCTGAGGTCTTCGATAGGTGTGTAGCTGTCTTCGATCGCGTAAGAAAACAACTCGTCGGCAAAACGCTGCTGCGGCTGGCCTTTATTGCCGACTTCGCGGTGCACATCCTGCTTGTAGCTAAATGCCAGTTTCAGTTCGTGCTGGTCGAACCAGGTATTCCCGTATTCGATGCCGCCGCCGAACGTGTAGTCGTCGTATCGGCTGTCGAAGGCATACGGCCGGCGCATGCTGTTGTAGCGGGCGTCGTCATAGGACTGCAGGCTGTTCTCAAAGGTATCGTGGTAAGCGCGCAGTTTTACGGTATGCGCATCGCCGAACTGGGTCCGCGACAGGAAATACACGCTCTCCTTGTTCCAGTACGGCCAGCGCCAGAAACGAGGGCTGGCGGTTTTGTCGGTGCCGGCATAAGGCGGCGTATCCTTGCGCCCGCTTTGGTGGCTGTAAGTGAGAGCATATTCGTCGGTATCATTGGGGGCGAGGCCAAGCTTGATATTGCCCTTGTAATCGGTATTGCCCGAATTCTCGCGGATGCCGCCGTCCTCGCTGGCGGCCGGCTTGAAGTCATCCGAAAGCCGCCAGAACTGCCGGTCCAGATAGGACGCACCGCCCTGGATATACCACAGGCCCTGGTTCGAGCCGAAATTCAAAGCGGTCTGATAGTAATTGGCATCGAACCGGGAATCCATGCCCATGCCGGTTGTCAGATTGGCTTCCAGCTTCCTGGACGGGCGCCGGCTGACCAGGTTGACGCTGCCGCCCAGCGTGTTCGGGCCATAGAGGACCGAGGCATTGCCTTTACTGACATCGATTTGGCTGATGTCGAAGGTCGTAAACCGGTTCAGGTCGACATTGCCGTCGTAAGGCACATACACCGGAATGCCGTCCATGAACAGCGGCACTTGTCGGGAATTGAAGCCGCGCAGGTAGATCAGGCGCTCGTTGCGTGCGCCTAGATTCTGCACTGAAACGCCGGGCAGCAGATCCAGGGCTGAAGCGACATCGTTACGGTTGTTGCGCGCTATGTCTTCGTAGGTGAGGGTTTCCTTGTCGGAAGGCTGTTCCACTTTGGCGTTAACTTCGATAACGCCTAAATCAAAAATATCATCGTCGGCCAATGCCCCTCTGGAGAAAGCTGTGATCATTAACAATAAAGCGGTTGCGCGCATGATTTTTTCTGTTAGATGCTGATAGAATACGGAAGGGGCTTGTGCACGCGAATGGTTATAATCGCGGTTTTACTTGCGCATCGATGAATATGGCAGTGCAAAAACAAGACTTATTCGTTCCCATCCGATAAGAATAGGGCTATTTTAATTCGTTATGTATTTATGTAAATAACGATAATTGACAACAGTCTGTTTCTATTCAGGAGATAATGTTCAACTTAATTTTTTGCGAGGCAACCAACACGACAATGATCGGCGACTCAAACCACGACGATTTTCCAACTGCCTGGATCGAAGGCGACTTGCGGCTGGCCGGCATACTGGACAGCCGCATGATCGGCTTGCTGAAGGCTATCGATGAAAGCGGTTCCATCAATCAGGCCGCCAAGCAGGTGGGCTTAAGTTACAAGGGCGCCTGGCAGATGATAGAACGCGCCAACAATCTCGCTCCTAAAGTGTTGATCGCCACGACGACCGGCGGCAGTAAGGGCGGCGGCACGCGTTTGACTGCCGCCGGTGAGGCGCTGCTGCAGTTGTTTATCCGACTGGAGCAGCAGCACCGGCAGTTTTTGCGGGAACTCAATCAGGGCTTGTCTGACGATCCCGAGATGCTGCTGCTGCTTAAACCGCTGGCCATCAAAACCAGCGCCACTAACCAATTGTTCGGCACGATCACCCGCATTCAGCCCGGTGCCATTAATGCCGAAGTGATCGTCGAATTAAAAGGCGGTGAACAGATTGTCGCTGACTTGAGTTTGTCAACGCTTGACCGGCTTGAACTCAACATTGGCAAGGATGTGCTGTTGCTGATCAATGCTCCGGAGATTGGCATCGTTACCGATTTCAACCGTCAACAATTCTCGGCGCGCAACTGTCTGCCAAGCAGAGTGATTCGCTTGCAGCGGGACGACGTTGATTCGCAGGTAGCGCTCCGGTTGCCTGGCGGAGACAGTCTTACCGCCACGATAACCCAAGCCAGTGCTGAATCCCTGGGACTGAAGTGCGATATGCCAGTCAATGCCGTATTCAAAAGCAATGCCGTGATGCTCGCCGTGGCGGTGCTTGAAGAATCTCATCCACCAGCGCAATAAGAATCCTGACTACTATCAATAAGAGGATTTTGAATCTTAATCTGAGAACGGAAGGGACAGTCGATTATTTCAATCTTGACGCGCTAGCGATAGGTTGTTAAACCGGTCTCACAGCGGACCTCGTCGCCTGAATAGTGATGCCCGCGTGTAGGTGCGAATTCACTTGTGCCCCTTGCGGGTATTCGCACTATTTATTAATGCACAAATCTCGGGGTAGCGTTTCGGGTCGAATACCCACAAAGGGCACAAGTGAATTCGACCCTACAGCTGAATTCAAACAACTGTCGCGTTGGCGGTATTTTTTAAGCCGTTTCAATTCAACTGATGCGTAACATCAGTTAAAAAGTCTTAGCGTACTTCTTTCCTATTCTGCGACTATTTATGATTAGTGAGGATAACTATTAGCGCCCATTGGCATTTGATCTGGATCTGAACTATAAATCGCTTTTTTGTTTAATCTTTTTTTGTCGCGAAACGCGGGCTAATTCCACATACTGTTTACGCAGCAGTGCGAGCTCTTCTTCTTCCATCTCTTCCAAGTCAAGCAGTTCATTATTGGCGCCTTCGATAGCCCGGATCAGCTCGTCCAGTTTAACCTGCAGCGCATCGGTATCGCGATTTTGCGTATGTTGAATCAAGAAGACCATCAGGAATGTCACGATGGTTGTGGCGGTATTGATGATTAATTGCCAAGTATCGCTGAAACCGAAGAGCGGACCGGTGATGATCCAGGAAAGAATGACCACTATTGCTACATTGAAGGCGAGCGGCTTGCCGGTCAGACGAGCCCATGAGCGTGCAAAGTGATCGAATCGGGCGTTCCAATAAACGGTATTCTGTAGCTTTTCAATCCACTGATTTACGACCTTGCTAAAAACATCTTTGTTAATAACATTCTTGAAGTCTATTAAGTCATTCATCGGATTGATCTCACTTATCAGGTTAAGGGAATGCGGATTGTTGAACGTCAAAGAACGGCAATAAATACGCTTGTCATTGTATGTACTGTATACGTGAAATAGAATGGGCTAGCAAGACTATGACCAAGCTTTAATAATAATCATTACCGGAAAATCTCATGTCAGTTGAAATTATGCTCACCGTGGTCGCTACGTCGATTATCCAGTCCGTCTTCGGGGCGGGCGTTTTGCTGTTCGGTACGCCTTTGTTGCTGCTGTTCGGCTACGAGTTCGTGGATGTGCTGATCGTCCTGTTGCCGATTTCGCTCGCCATCAATCTGCTGCAAATCCTCAAGCATCATGCCCATATCGACTTTACCTTCTACCGTAACATACTGATGTTGACGCTGCCGCTCATCGCGGTATTTTTGTTTCTGGTGACTCATGCCCGGATCAATATCAGCTTGCTGATTGGCCTGTTTTTATTATTCATCGCTTTTAAAGAGTTTTCCGCCACGGTTGCCCGGCTCATCGACCGGATGATGGCGTTTGAAAAGACCTATTTCCTGCTCATGGGCATCGTGCATGGCGTGAGCAACCTGGGCGGCTCCCTGCTGACCGCCCTGGTGCATCACAAGAATTATGAAAAGGATGTCGCGCGGGTCACGGTTGCGGCTTCCTACGGCACCTTCGTCGTGGTCCAGTTGTTGACGCTCGGGTTTTTCAGCAGTCAGCAAATCGACGTGTCCGTGACCGACACGGGCATCTATATGGTCGTCGGAGCGCTGGTCTTTATGCTGAGCGATGAAATGCTCTACAGTCAGATCGACCGGGAGAAATATCAGCGTATCTTCGCGGTTTTTCTGGCGCTATCCGGCGCCGTGCTGGTGTTAAGGGCCTTAGGCTGATAGGGTTCCCGCTGGTTTATTGATAGTCAATGCTTATGAATCAATTGATCGCAATCGCCCTGGGAGGCTCTGCCGGCGCAGTGACGCGTTTTCTTGTCGCTAACGGCATCTATGCCTGGCTGGGGCGTAACTTCCCTCACGGCACGTTGTTTGTTAATGTGTCCGGCTCGTTTCTGATGGGATTTCTGACGGCGCTCATGCTGCAACGCTTTGCCCTGGCCGTCGAATACCGGGCGGCCATCCTGGTCGGTTTTCTGGGCGCCTACACGACCTTCTCCACATTTGCCCTGGAGACCGTTTATTTGTTCGAGGAAGGCGGCCTGCTCAAGGCGGGATTGAATGTCTTGCTCAGCGTGGTGCTTTGTTTGACGGCGGTATGGATTGGCCTGATATTGGGACGGCAGCTGTTCGCCGGCGATGCGTATTCTTGGTTAGGGCACGGCTTCCTTTATCGTCATCTGGGCTTGGGCATGCTCGCGGCTTTTTTGCTGACCGTACTGGCGGAATACCTGTTCCATCGCCTGAATCTGATGCTGGAGCTGCGGGCGGTGAGCCTGATTCTGATTCTCGGGGTGCTGACGGTTTCGTCAACGCTCTGGCTGGCGTTCAAGCTGCCTGAAATCCGTTTGGAATTTCAGGGGCTGTTAAGTCTCTTCGTCATCAATGCCCTGTTCGGCGTGGCGGCGGTCTGGTTAGGTCTATTAATGGGGAATTGGTTATGGCAACTCAATCTGTCACGGTAGCGCGCATCTATCTGCGCGAGGGCGAGCATCAACAGAAGAAGGTCATGAAGCTGCTTCATGACGATGGCCGGGTCATGGGCGCCACCGTTTTTCAAGGCGTTGCCGGCTTTGGGCCCGATGGCGTCATGCGCACGGCCTCGCTAGTCGATCTTTCGCTCGATCTGCCGCTGGTCGTGGAGTTTTACGGCGAACCTGACCAGATGGAAAGGGTGATCGACAAGCTGATCCAGCAATTGCACTTGCCCCACATCGTCAGCTGGCCCGCTTTAAGCCATGTTCCAGGCGAATGATATTAAGGGGACGTTTAAGGGGCAGGGTCAAGCCGCTCCAGTTTCAGTCCGGGATGCGCCTGAATTATAAAATTGGATACAAAATTCACTGAATTGCGTTAATTATGAAGAGTCTGAAGCCAAGCTTTTTATTTGCGGCGAGCATAAACTCATGAAAATGAAATGCGAGTAGCTAAAAAACTGTCTTTTTATTTTTTTCAGGATTGGAACTGAGGGGCGGCGGCAAGGATGTGCTGCGGATTTGGACCATGAAGCTCAGCCATATTATTAGCAAGCCACATGAGATACAATCCTGCCAAGATTTTATAATTCATGCGAGTCATCGCTAATAATGCTGGGGGCATTCAATAATGATTTCTAAAAGAAGAATAACAACTTCCGCAGCCCGCCTTGTGCGGACTGCAAGGCCCAAGTATTTTTTTCTGTGTTTATCCTTTACCGTGCTGATCGGCTGCCAAACCGACCCCGGTACCGATCTCAACAATTCCAGCGCGACGGAAGGCTTTTCTCCGAAAGATACCGACAAGCTTTTCGTCGTCGATTGTTTGCTGCCGGGCCAGGTCCGCAAGCTCGGCACCCAAATGACCTACATTTCCAGCCGTCGCCCCATCAGAACGACAGCCGGCGAATGCGAAATTCGCGGCGGCGAATATGTGGCTTATGACCGCGCCAATTTCGCATCGGCTTTGAAAGTATGGCTGCCGCAGGCGCAACAGGGCGACGCGGAGGCGCAGGTGACGCTGGGCGAGATTTATGAAAAAGGCCTGGGCGGAATGGCCGATCCCGCACTGGCGGCGCAATGGTATTTAAAAGCGGCCGAGCAGGGCAATTCCAGAGCCCAAGTCAACCTCGGCTATCTTTATGAGAAAGGCCTGGGCGTAAAGAAAGACATTCCGACCGCATTGAACTGGTACCGCAAGGCATCAGGCCTGGCAAACTCGGATCTGCAGTTTGCCTCGGTAACCGAAGCGGCCGTGGCCAATACCTATAAGACGCAACTGGAGGAACTGCGCCAGGAGTCGCAAAGCCATGCGGAAGAAGCCAAGAGCCTGCGCAGGGAACTGGATGAGACCCGGCAGCAATTGTCCAGCCAGCAGCGCAAACTGTCGGATCTGCGCAGACAGCTCGACAATACGCGTGACAAACTGGAACAGGAGCGAGGAAAATCCAACCGCAACGACGCCCTGATCCACTCCCTGGAAAAAGACCTGGAAGAGAAATTATCCAGCCTGAATGCCCAGCAAACCAGAGTTTCTCAGCTTGAAACCCAATTTCATAAAGAACAGCAGCAAGCCAAGGCTGGGGGCGATGCATCCGGTGCGGCAAATGAGTCAGGCCGCCAGCAGCAGACGGCACAGTCCAGGCAAAAGCTGGAGCAACTGCAGGAACAATTGAAATCGCTGGAAGCGGAATATCACAATACTTCTATCCGCATCAAAAGCGACATGAGCGCGCTTGAAGGCAAGGCATCCGAGACGGGCTCCACGCAGGAAAAGCTTGCGCTGGAAAAATTGCGCGGCAAGCTCAAGCAGGACAAGAGCGAGTTGTTGGCTCAGGGCTTGCAGATCAAGGAATTGAAAAAGACGATCGAGCAGGAGCGGCAGGCGCTGGCAAGCCTTGGGGATACTTCATCCGAGACGCTGGCGCAAAACGGCCCTGTCATCGATATCATCGACCCGCCGATGACATTGACCCGCGGCGTACCCAGCTATCAATTAAGATCCATTGACCGCAGCAAGAAAATCGTCGGCAAGGTCGGCGCCGCGGACAGCCTGAAAACGCTGCAGATCAATGAGCAAAACACGCCGGTCGACGCCGACGGTGTGTTCCGCACCGATATCGCCATCGAGAGCGCACTGACGCCGGTCAAGATCGTAGCAGTCGATAAACAGGGCAAACGCAGCATCGTCACTTTCAATCTGCTGGCTAAAAATCAGGAAGCAGCAGCCGATGAAAAAACCTTGCCGGTCAAAGCCAGCTCAAAATCCTATCCATCCGTTGATTTCGGCCGGTTTTACGCATTGATTATCGGCAATAATGACTATAAACAATTGCCGACGCTGAAAACGTCGATCAATGACGCCAAAGCGGTCGATGAAATGTTGCGCACGCGCTACGGTTATAAAACCACGCTGTTGGTCAACGCCAGCCGGCATCAGATCATGACCGCTTTCAACGATCTGAGAAAGGTGCTGACGGATAAGGACAATCTGCTGATTTACTATGCCGGTCACGGGGAGATCGATAAAAACGACCAGAGCGCCTATTGGCTGCCGTCCGATGCGGAGCCGGACAATAACGCCAACTGGCTGTCCAGCCATAATATCACGCAGTATTTGAGCATTTTGCCGGCGAAACATATTCTGGTCATTGCCGATTCATGTTATTCCGGCGCCATGACTGAAACGTCCATCGTGCGCCTGCCGGACGAAATGCCCGAAGAAAAACGCGAGAAATGGCTGAAATTCATGAACAACCGCAAGGCCAGAACCGTCATGACGTCAGGCGGTGTCAAGCCGGTGCTGGATTCAGGCAGCGGCGGCCACTCGGTATTTGCCAATGCGTTTCTGAAGGCGTTGGGCTCCAATACCGGTCTGCTCGAGGATTATGAGCTGTACAGAATCCTCTCCGGCAAAGTCAAGCAATCCGCGTCACAGATCGGCTTTCAGCAAAGTCCGCAATATTCCGCCATGCAGCATGCAGGGCATGAAGGTAGCCCGTTCTTTTTCGTACCAAGGAGCTGAGAAGACAGGCATTGTTAGATAAAGTAAGTTGTAGGTGCGAATTCACTTGTGCCTTTAGGGTATTCGCACTGTTTTTTGGATATAGAGAAATACAATGAATGCAGACGATCTAGCCGATGATGCTACCCAAATTGCGCCGACAAGAACCATGCGCCAACCATCGGATGAGGCAGGCGCATTAACGCGCATGCCTGAGCAGGATGCTGACGCTACCGTTCTGGCCCAGCCGACGAAAAAGCCGGTTGCGGTCGATGCTGACGCCACTGTTCTGGCCCGGCCGGCGAAAAAGCCAGCTATGGTTGACGATGATGCCACCGTTCTGACTCAGCCGGCAAAAAAGCCGGTTACGGTTGATGCTGATGCCGCTGTTCAGGCTACCGCAACTTTCAGGGAGCTTCATAAGGACGAAAAATCCGAAGCACTGAAAACGGGATCGATACTGAACAAGCGCTTCGTGCTCAAGGAAGTGCTCGGCAGCGGCGGCATGGGTACTGTGTTCAGGGCGACCGATTTGCGTCGCCAGGAAGCGCAGGACCAGCAAACCGACGTTGCGTTAAAAGTGTTAAACGAAGAATTCAGGGATGATCCGGAACTGTTCATCGCGCTCCAGCGCGAAACGAAGAAATCCCAGATGCTGGCGCATCCCAACATCGTCAGCGTCTATGATTTCGACCGCGACGGCCGCAACATTTTCATGGTCATGGAAATACTGGAAGGCAAGTCGCTTTCTCAATATATCCGTGAAATCGCTCCGCAAGGCGGCATTCCTTTCGACAAAGCCTGGCCGATCATTAAAGGACTGGCGTTGGCGTTGGGTTACGCGCATAAAAAGAACATCGTTCATTCGGACTTTAAACCGGGCAATGTCTTTATTACTGACGGCGGCGAAGTCAAGGTGCTGGATTTCGGCATCGCTTGCGCGGCCGTAAGATCGGACCGCCAGGGCCATGACGATACGGTTTTCAATGCCCGCGACCTAGGGGCACTGACGCCGGCTTACGCCAGCCTGGAAATGTTTGAAAACCAAGATCCCGATCCGCGCGACGATATTTATGCTCTGGCCTGCGTCAGCTATGAATTGCTGGCCGGCAAGCATCCTTTCGGCAAGCTGTCCGCTCAGAAGGCGCTGGAAGTCAATCTGCAGCCGCCGGTCATTCCGGGCTTGAAGCGCCGGCAATGGAACGCCCTGACGCACGCCCTGGCGTTGAAAAGAGAGCAGAGAACGGCTTCCATCACGCAATTTCTTGATGAAATAGAGCCCAAATCGCCCTGGCCGAAAGTCCTTGGCGCTGCTGCGATTGTGGCTTTAATCGCGGCGGCGGGCGGTTATGTTTACATTTACCAGAATATGGATGCCGTGCCTGAAGTTGTCGAACTGACTCCGGAGCAGCAACTTCAAATCAAGGACCTGCTCGAACTGGCGCAAATCCATTTTGAAGTCGGCTACATCACCGCGCCATCCGGCAGCAACGCCTTATGGGCTTACCGTCAGGTACTGGCCATTGATCCCTACAACAAGGATGCCTTGCAGGGACTGGAGAAGATCGCCGACCTGATTGAAAAGCAGGCTAACGAGCTGTTTGATCAGCAAAAGTTCGATGAAAGCCTGGCAAAAATTGAAGAAGGGCTGGAAGCGCTGCCTAAAAGAGAAAGTCTGTTGGCATTGAAAGAGAAGATATTGCAGATGAAGCGATAGGAGTTTTACCGGCCATGCCGATGGAATTCCTTTGCTTTTTTCCAAAAAGAGGAGCGCAGAAGAAGCAGATTGACCGGCAAAAAACGACCCAACTCGACCTTTCACCACAGTGGCTTGATCAGCGGATTAGTGCTGTATCCCTTGCTGTATGCTGTCATGCTAGGCGTTATACATAAACTTGACCGGCCCCAAATTCAATTTCAAGTTATGATTTGCTCGTCAATATAAAATGATAGGATAGAGGCAATCTCTAAACAGAGTTACGTCTCGGGAGATAATCATAAATGAATCATAAAAAAAATTTTTTTATTACGTTTATGAAATTGGCCGGCTCTTACTGGAAATCCAAAAACAGCCTCATAATATGGACAGAAACTGTCCTGATGATTGTACTGACGGTAATGCAAATTGAGCTGGCCGTCTATATTACTCAATGGAATGCCGCTCTTTTTGATGCCATTGAACAACGATCAATGGCTGGCGTAAAAGCCCAGGCCGTCATATTAATTCTGATCTTCATGGGCAGCATAGCGATCACCACAGCCCATTTGATCGTCAAACGGCGCTTATTGATTGGATGGCGGACATGGCTAACCGAAAAAGTCATTTCCAAGTGGATACAACAAGGCCGCCATTATCAGATCACTTTATTATCTCAAAGTGATCATGACAATCCGGACGGCCGTATCGCGGAAGATATTCGTATTGCGACCGAAGACGCTATAGCGCTAAGTCACTCATTGTTTTACTGTTTACTGATGTTGGCGAGCTTTAGCCAAATTCTTTGGGGCATTTCCGGAAAAGTTGTATTTGAGTTCGGAAACGTTTCGATTCCGGTGATGGGGTACCTGGTCTGGATAGCGATCAGCTACTCAATCTGCGCTTCGATTTTAGGCTGGTGGATGGGGAAACCGATGACATCGGCCACTCACACAAGACAAACCAGAGAGGCTAATTTCCGGCACAATCTGATCGATATCCAGAATAATTCTCAAGCCATCGCATTGATTCGAGGCGAGACCAACGAACAAGAGCGGCTACTCGATTCGTTTCGAGCGATTATCGGGTCCTATGCCGAACAAACGAGCGCTTGGATTCGGATTCAGTTATTTACATCGGGCTACTCAGTCGCATCCATGGCCTTGCCGATTTTAGTTGCATCGCCTCGTTATATAGCCGGTGCAATTTCATTGGGTATGTTGATTCAGTCCGTCCAGGCCTTTCAGCACATGGTTTCCGCTTTGTCGTGGCCGGTCGATAACATGGCCCAAATCGCCAAATGGCGAACATCAGTCGAACGGGTTTTGGGGCTCATGCATGCCCTTGATCATATGGAGCATGACATTTCTCCGCTGAATTCACATCAGATTCGTGTGAATGAAGCCAATGTTTCGGCGCTAACGTTTAATAACGTCAGGCTGGAAGACCTGAAAGGAGAAAAGCTTTCAATCGTTTTCAATGATGAAATCAAAGCGGGGGAGCATGTGCTGATTTCCGATCAAGCCAACAATGGCCCCAAGCTGTTTAAAGCGATTGCCGGTTTATGGCCTTGGGGATCCGGCCAGATTGAAGTCCCGTCTGGTCAGTCGACATTCTTTATGCCGCCAAAGCCCTACCTTCCTGCAAAGTCATTATTTGACGCCATTTGCTACCCCAAACCCAAAGCAGCGTTTGACCAGGCCGAAGTAGAAAAAAAGCTCGAGCAGGTGGGTCAAAAAGCCCTGATCAACCAATTAGATCAGGTCGATGCCTGGGAAGACGTGTTGTCAAATGAACAGCAGCAGTATTTAGGTGTTGTTCGCGCGTTATTGCATCGGCCGCAATGGCTCTTCATTCAGGAAGCCCTCGACTCGTTGCCCCCTAATGACGAAGAGAAGATGCTTAAATTATTGGCCCGCGAACTGCCTCATGCAGGCATTCTGACGATTACTCATCAGCCGTCCATCCAGGCTTTTTATCAACGCAAGCTCAGGATTTAGAAAGCACTGAGATTACCGATAAAACCGTTGAAAGATTAAGTCTTTTCAGAAAAGACTAACGCAAGCTCAAAGGTTTAAACAATATGTTCCCAATCTACTTTACTTGGCTTCAGTTTTTCTCTTTCCGGTCTAATGTCCGGACTCTTCAATTCCTCAGAACATTGCTTAATATTTTTTGTCTCGTTGACCAGGTAATTTTTAGCCTCTTTGGTATCAAACGCGATGTCTTTTTTCTGTATGGCATCAAGATCGGTATAGGTTGTCTTTCCTACAACTCCCCATAAGGCGAGGATCATTATCACCATAGATAAAAAGGGCGCAGATATTATTGAAAATTTGATGAATCCCAACAATAGATGTCCAGCTATAGCTGCCCCTTTCTGTAAGTATATTTTTCTTATACTCGAGGACACTTCTAAAGAAGCGATAGCAGCATTAATTATCTTTGTGTTCATTTTTGTCTCCTTGAAATGATTTGTCATCTCACCGGATACAAATTGCCAATCTTAATTTTACTCAAATCCCTTGCCAACTATTCCATGTCGGGCAGTTCTTCTTCATTCAAAAAAGACGATTCCATCCAATAGGCTTTGATATTGGCAGATTATCCAGGTCCTCATAATCAATCTCTCTATCTATAATCAATCTGATCAATAAAGACAACATTCGTTCATAAGAGAGCCATCCCTCAGACCTGACCATGCGCCTTCCCTTCATTCCAGCATTATCTCCAAGCCTATGATATAGTTTCTCGTTTGGGCCTGGGCTCAATGGGTCATGCTGTTAGCTGCCTACGTTTTGACAACCATCGCGGCAATAACCGTTGCTTAAGGCCTCATCGACTTGCCGCTTGCAGTATAGGCCGGAGCCTAGATGCATTGCCGTCTAACCCTGCGCGAAAAGTCCCGCAGGCCGGTGAATACAAACGTTGAATGACTGTTTTCAAAGTTTCATCTGACCTTCACTAATAGTTCTTGAAAGACCATTTTTGGCACATTGTTGCCGATCGCTAAAACTAATAGCCAAGTTGATAAGGCGCAATTCATAGGGCGCAATAGGTGCTAGCCGTATTGCGCCGCATGTTGGCTTTGTCCATTCGGCGCATTACGCTGACGCTAATGCGCCCTAGTGTACCCGGCATGGGCTAAAACTTGTTATCTGAAAGGAGATAACCGGAAGTAGTAACGACAACCGTAGCGAAACGCAAGGGGGAAGCCACGAGGCCAGCCTGAAAGAAGCGCGTAGCAAAAGCACGACCGTAGGAACACGAACAAGCAGAGAGGCCGGGTGCGGGCGATGAGTGTGCTAGGGAACACGAAATCCAACCGTTACCGAAAGACGCATCAGGTAAAGCTTGGCGGCACGGGCAGACAATTTTAGCACCTTACCCGGGGAGATCTCCCGAATGTTTGTTTTTGGCTGCTACCGATTTTGAACGGGCAAATCCCGACCGTTTGCAGCCCAGCACCTGATTAGCAATCTATGACTACATTGATACGTCTAGCCGACATTAGCAAGTTATCGTTGTCAGTGGCACCGAGACTTGTTATGTTATGAGATAGTTACATGCATTTGACACAAATCCATAATCGAACTGCCCATATCAGTTCAGCGAGTTTTGCCTTTGGAGACGTCATAGCCGGATCAAAGTTATTTTGACGATACACGTTATTACCCACCAATCGATATGACAGATATCACTTTTACCCCCGCAGATTACCCCGAGATTCGCCGTCGAGGCGTTTTACTGAATGCCAAGATTTTAAAAAAGCTCAGTAAAGAAGATGCCAAAACCTGTGGTCGCCATCTTGGGATATGGCACCAAAAAGCGTTAGTGATAGACAATGAAGACGAAATAGATTTATTTGCCGATTATGCTACTTACGGCTATCGCCCCCATGGCTTCAATATGGCCGAGAAATTCCTGCGCTTATTCCATAAAGAGGCAGACGATTTTGAACTTGCATTGCTTCGGGGTATGAGTGTTGCCCACTATGCGATTTATCAGGTCGAAGAAACGAATGGCACGGATACCCTTAAGGCCGTGGATGTGTTCAGTAAGGTTCAGTACAAGCTCATAGATTACCAATTGGCTAAGATCGCTTATCAAGGTTTGATCTTGGCCGGTTATCTGATCGATTTTGATGAATTCTCTATCCAAACGGGCGGAACGGTGTTGGTGACGCGGGAGATTCTAGAGTCTGATGAAGTGATGCGTGTGATTGACAGTATTGATGACAATCAACTTGGCGATTTTTTGAGTAATCCGGCCAATGGCGCTAAGCTCGCAAAAGCGGTTGTTTCTGCGGCCTTTAAGTTAGGACAAGCTTCAAATTTCGGGCATAAGTCACTATGACAGATAAATGCGCTTCTTGATCAGCATTTAGTTCGCGATCGATGCGCATCACTGCGTTCAGCGGATCCTACGAGCTATGAAATTTTTAGCATCTCTCTCTGGAGTAATCGCATCAGGACTAGTGTGCTTCGTTATCTTTTCATTGATATCGAAATATCAAATTGCTCAGATAGGCTATACGCCGAGCCAATCAGATAAACTTAATAGATGCATTTATAATAATTGCACCTTTGGCTGTTCTTGGTGGAGGCTGGCTATCACTCAGAATATATAAAAAACACCTAACAAAAAACTCAAGCGGCCGCTGAAAAGCGCGCCGCTTAGCTCTGCGGTAGCTTTTACTTAATGAGGAGAATTAAGTGTTATTCGAATGGGACGAAAATAAGAACCAGAAAAACATTGAAAAACATGGAATTGACTTTAATGATGCCATCACTATCTTTGATGATGACGATAGAATAGAAGCCGTTGATGGTCGCAATGACTACGGAGAGGAAAGAATTCAAGTTATTGGAGAAGCTAAGCCAGGTATTTTAATGGCTGTTTATACTTGGAGGCAGAATGGCACCTCAAGACGAATGATCTCCGCCAGAACGGCCAGCAAAAAGGAACGCGCAGTCTATTACAGTATGAAAGTGAGGTGAATCTTATGTCGAAAGATATTCATGTGGAACGGGAAAAAGGCGAGCCAACGAAGGGAAAGACCGATTATGAACGCCTTAAGAAAATGACCGAAGATGAAATAGAAAAGAATGCGGAATCTGATCCCGACGCGCCTCTTTTAACTGACGAAGAACTAAAAAAATTCAAACGTGTTAATAAAGATAAGGAGTGAGCATGGAAAGAAAGGTTGTTAAGCAGCATAGAAAAGGCTTGAAGCATCCTGGCAATACCGATTGGAATAAAGTCTCGTTGCTTTCCGGTAACCCGAAAATTGACGAAGAGAATCCTGAATTGGTTAGCAAGAGGCAATTTAGAAAGACTTCCAAAAATTAACAATCGCATGCATTCGGACAGCAAAAAGCGGTGTGCCTCGTTCCTCGTCACGCCGCTTTTTGCTGCCGGCGATGCGTTCCGTTGGGTAAAAGGATCCGAATGAAACGGAAGCTAATTTTTCCAGCTCTTCTTCTGTTGCTTCTTGGCGCGGTACTCGTCTGGGCGAATCATTTGGCGACCCCAATTCCTGTTGAAGCAAGGGCAGATCTGGTAGTGCTGGAAAAGGCAAAACGCGAACTTACTATCTATAGCCAAGGCCAGCCGCTAAAGACCTACAAAGTAGCCTTGGGCCGAGTGCCTGTTGGCGCGAAGCGACGTGAAGGCGATAAAAAGACTCCTGAAGGGCAATACACCATCGATTATCGAAAGGCTGATAGTGGCTATTTCCGTGCGTTGCACATCTCCTATCCCAACCCCGCCGACACTGAGGCGGCGCGCAAACAGGGAGAAGCGCCCGGGGGCGACATCATGATTCATGGCCTGCGTAACGGTATTGGCTGGTTTGGCAAGCTGCATCAGGTTGCGGATTGGACGCTCGGGTGTGTGGCGGTTACGAACCAGGAGATGGAGGAGTTATGGCGGACGGTGCAGGATGGTACACCAATCGAGCTAAGACCATGAACGCGATAAGGCGCAATTCATAGCGGGGTAGGATGCGCTGTTACGGCATTTATAACCTGGGTCGATTGTTCCAGCATATTTGGCTTGATGTTCAGGGTCGCCAGGTCTTGTTTGCGGAGCACTAAATATTGGGGTTACCATGGGAAATCCGGAAGACCCCTAAAAATACCAGGGGCTAAACGATTACCACCTGACTATCACCAAAATAAAAAACCGTATACCATCCGATACGGGAAGACATACAAAAACTATATAATTATTTTTTAGGTGCTCGCTTTAAAGCGCTTCAACAAATTTCGGCTCTTCCTTGTTTCTCATGGTAGCAGTTAATTTCCCGTATTTTCATCCGTAAAACCGTAACCGCCTAAAAACAACAACGATAACTAAATTTAGTTAATGAAAAAAATGCCTCTACTAATAGCAATCGCACTTATCTTTTTTATTTTTTTGGGGCTTATAAAATGTGAGTCAGAATATCCAACGCAGAATTATTACAAACCAAACAAAGATGTGACCAATGAAGAATATAAAAATGTCTTAGATGTGTGTAAGCGAGCACACGATATAGCGATTGATTCGGAACTGTATATAAATCCTGGAAACTATAGTTATGCTGGTCATTTGGGAGAATATGCAGAAGATAAATGCTTTAGGGAAAAAGGATTTATAAAAAAAGGCGAGATTGCTAACACCACTGCATCGATAGATGTGGTTAAAGAAGACAATGTTGCATCAGAAAACATCGAATCGAAAGAGCGAGTCACAACAGAAGACCCAGTTGTTAGAAATGATATTTTTTATTTACCAAATGAAGATAAGCCTTTTACTGGTAGATATGAAACATATTATCCAAATGGAAATAAAAAAGGTGTGGCTCATATTAAAAATGGAAAATTTGACGGATTGATGACTTTATGGGATGAGAACGGACAAAAAAGCTATGAAAAAATAATCAAAAATGGTGTTGAGATATCAGTAAATGAAAGGCAAAAGATGAAAAAAAGCGCGGGAGGCTTTGATTCATTTCGTTCCGAGGCTGAAACAACAAAAAGAGAACTGCAATGTCCTAATTCCGTTGATTCCGATACAACACCAGCATTTTTCGATGGTGCTGGTGCTTTATATGGATGTATTCAGGGAAAAATGGAAACAGTTAAGTGGTTCATAACCGAAATTCCAAAATCTAATCAAGTTAAAAATGTCAAATTTTTATGGAACGATTGGTTCAAAGAGATGGGTTTTGGAATACATTCAGATAAAGAAGAAGCTGAAAAAGCATTAAAGGTTCTTATAAAGCTATATGCGCCTGAAAAATCAAATGAAGTGCACAACGCATTTTTTGGATCCTCCTCTAAAACAATTGCTTCTGATAAATTTATTTTGGAATACACCTATGACCGTGGGCCAACAATAGATGGGCGTATGATTGTAGTAACCGAAAAATAATAATTGGTGGCATAGTAAATTAAATTCTGCTCCCAACTTTTAACCACTGAGCTTTGCGTTAGGTTGAGAGTTGCGGTATCTGTTTTTTAAACTTGGAGTCTAGTATGTATAAGAAAACATTTGGAGTGTTTGTTTTTATAATTTCGTTATTAGTTTTATCAATTTCTGCTGCTCAGGCAGATGCAAATGCTGCAGCAATTGTTATGTGCCAAGGGTTAGAGGCATCAAATGCTACTCAATGTGAAATTAATCATTCTAAATCAACAATTGATGCAACATTTAATACTTCTGACTCAGAAGCTAGAACAATATGTGTTGGAGTTGCAAATGCAATGGCCAATTATACTAGTTCGCTTAGAAGCGGTGGATGGATGTTAAGAATATTTTCCCCATATAATAGTGAAATACCTATTGCTACATGTAAATTGTAAACCTCGGAATAATTGAGGGTTAGAGTAAACTGTATTTGCCTAACCCAACGCTCCAGCGGACTCCGCTAACGCTTCGCCGCCGAGCTTTACGTTAGCTACACTAAATTAGAATCTGAGATATATGAATGGATTTGATGAATATATAAAACCAAACAAATCAGGATTTGAAGCAGACCCTTTTAGCTATAGTGCATTAGGTCGGATGAGGTGGGGATTAATAGCTGAAATGTCCGGGTTTTCAATTGACTTAGAAAAGCCAGCGACTACGGAAGAGCTAAAGAATCCAATTTTATGGCTTACGCAAGCTGAAGCTCTAACTCAAGCTGCAACTCTCATCATAAAAAGTGAACCTAAATTCAATAACATGCCTGAATACTTGCGCGGTATTTGCGATGGGCAATTCCGGGCTGCAGGCATAATGTTGGTTGGCTATAGTCTTGAAATTTGCCTTAAAGCAATGATAATTATAAAAAAAGGCATTGCTGGTTATAACGATGAAGAAACGAAATATCGCCATCATCGACTACATAAACTTGCGGAATTTGTTCCAAATCTTTCTGAAAAAGACCTCGCGATTTTAGAGCTGTTAACTCATTACGTATATTGGGCTGGCCGTTACCCAGATCCAGGCTACGGAAAAGAAAAGGACGCAGAGCAAATTTTCATAATCGCTGAGAAATATGAAATAACAGCCAAAGACTTGTTTCAATTAGCCGCAAAAGTTATGGCTCATTCAAGAGTGGTAACTGATGAATTGTGAGCAAGGTATATCTAACAAGTTGGTCAAGCATCGCTCGGTTCCCTCGCTGGATCTCGCTACACTCGGCCGCTTACCAAAGCGTTAGGGTATTATATGGAGCACTTCGCCATTTCAAAAACTGAGTCGGGCCTTCACATAGAAGGTTTTTCAACGTGATAAGGCGCAATTCATAGGGCGCAATAGGCGCTAGCCGCATTGCGCCGCATGTTGGCTTTGTCCATCCAGCGCATTACGCTGACGCTAATGCGCCCTATACGCTGGCATCGAAAGAAGCAGATATTGCAGATGAAGCGATAGGGAATTCCACCGGTTGTGCCGATGGAATTCCTTTGCAAGCTTTCCTAAAAAGGAATCCTGACGCCCAGTTCCAGAATATGATTGGAAATGTTGGCTTGCCCCAGGCGCGTTTCATAGCGGAAAAATGCCGACCGGCCTTCAGGCAGGGTGGCGGCAATTGAAGCGCCGAGGTTGAAGTAATCCCGGTCCGGGCTGTCGGTCAGCGTCGTGAAATAACCCAAGCCGGCCGGCGCGCTGACAAACTGGGACTGAATGGCTCGCGCACTGTCCTCAAATTGATGCACCCATTCGAAGCGGGCGCCCGGCGCGAGAATGCCCCAGGGCATGCTGATCGACTGGCTGAACTGGCTGCCCAGCGTCGATGTCACCGACGAAATGGACTGGTCCGCCACATTCAGGGCAAATCCGGCGCCGCCCTGTTCGGTGTATTGGTCTATCGTGGTCTCTATATACTCGCCGCGAAGATAAGGGCTGACAAAGAAACTGCCTATGTAAATGTCCTTGCCAACCCCCACGCTGCCGCCGTACTGGTCGCCTTCCGGATTGCTGGTTGCGGTGGTGATCATGCCGGGATAAGCAATGCGCCGGTTCATTTCGTAACCATGGATGGCGTAGCTCGCAACCCAGTCGACGTAGAAATCCTGGGGCAGAAAATAGCTGCCGTAGACGGAAAAGTCGCCCGATTGCGTGGTCATATCGCCGCCGTTGCTGTTGAAATCCGTATTGGTGTGCCCATAACCGGCCGCCATACCCATGATCAAGGCGTCAGAAAACTGATAATCGACGCCCAGCATAATGCCTTTGGTTTCAAGATCGAAGCCTTTTTCATTGCGGGTTTTGTTTTTATCGCCGATCTTGATCTGGCCTTTCAGAAAAAAGCCCAGCGGGCTGTCCCTTAACGGTTCATCCCCGGCGGCCCCTCCCAAGGCGTTGTTGAGGGCGTTCTGCGCCATTCTGCCTAACGCCACGTTTTCACCGTCGACATTCATGTTGAAGCCGAGCACGGACAGGCCGCCGTTATTGCGCCTGTTTCTTACCTCGATGATGCGGCCATGGATGATCTGCAGCTGCTGTGAGCCGAAATCGACGGCGGCCGATCCCTGGGCAGCGATTTGTTCAGGAACGATCGCATCGAGAATCTGCCTTTTTTCATCGTTGCTCATCCCGGACAGGTACAGCTCATCGCAACGCTGCCTGAATTCGCCGGTCGCTGCCGCGCATGACTGGTCCAGCGCTTCGGCTACCGATCTTTGGTTGGGGGTAAGGTTGTCAATGTCGCTCAGCGACGGCGTTGCATTGGTTATCGCGATATCGATCGCGTCAATGCTGCCGAGCGTCGCGCCTACCGGATTGGACAAGCGAATTGAAAACAATTCATTTTGCTCGGTCGTGTCGCTGTCGGCCGTAGTTTCGATCGTGATTGTTTTCGGGCTGGCATCGCCGGCGTTCCAGATCAGCGTGCCTGATTTTTCGGTATAGTCGCTGCCGGCGAGCGCTGACCGGTTTACCGTGACGTAATCAACACGCACCTCACCATTAGTGCCGCCGGTTCTTTCTACTGTTACCGTTACCGCATTGCCTTCCGTGACCGTTTCCTGCGATACGCTGAATCCCGTCGTTGCCGGTGTCGTTTGGTCGGCTATCGTAACCGTCGAACGACTGGTGCCTAACGTCAGAGCGTTCGTAGGATTGCTCAGATCGACGGTAAAGGTTTCATTCGGTTCTGTTAAGGCATCGGCATTGATCGGGATGTCGATGGATTTGGTGCCGGATTCGCCGTCGGCCCAGCTTAATGTGCCGGCTACGGCATCGAAATCCTGGCTGGCGATTGCGGTGCCGTTATTGGCGCTATAGTCAACCGTTACGCTGCCGCTGGCGCCGTTTGAGCGGGTGGCCGATACGGTGACATGGCCGGCACTCTCATTGACGCTGTAGGTTGCGCTGTCGAGATTGACGGTGCCGGCGCTGTCATCGTCGAGAATTGTCACGGTTGCGCTGCTGGTACCCAGGCTGAGGCCGGCGCTGGGATTGCTCAGGGTCAAAGTCAGCGTTTCGTCTTGTTCCACAGCTGAATCAGGCCGTATTGGAATAACAATGGATTTGGTGCCGGATTCGCCGTTATCCCAATTCAGCGTGCCGGATACGGCGTCAAAATCCTGGCCGGCAACCGCCGACCCGTTTGCGGTGGAAAAATTAACCGAAACAGGGGTGTCGGAGCCGTTTGCACGCGTGGCGGTGATGGTGATGCTGCCGCCGCTTTCGCTAATGCTGTAAGAGGCATTATCAAGACTCACAGTGCCGGAGTTGTCATTATCGGTGATGTTGACGGCGGCAGTGGCATTGCTGGAGATGACTTCCTCAACATTACAGCTTAGATTCTGGAGGCCCAATTGAATGTCTTCGGAGCTTTCCGGCAGGGTATCATCGATAATATTGAGGTTTACAGTCGTTGAGTACGTTGTTTGCCCCCCGGTAAAATTAAAGTCGGTCTGAACAGAAAATCCGTCACTCAATGCAAAATCGGTATTTTCAATTGCCGACCCGCCAATGGGGACAACCCTGCCCGACAGACTGCATCCGCCATAATCGTTCGCTTCCTGCGTAATGGTAATGCCTATCTGCGCCGTGCCGGCTGCCTCATCAACAGTATAGGAATTAGGGGTAAAGTCCAATATCCAGGCATCAGCGGAAATCGGCGTCAGAGCCATCATGCTCAAGGCTGTCAATAATATCGGCTTGGAACCATATAACCGCGGCGTCTGAAAGACGGTATTTCGAAAAGGCGATTTTTCAGTGCGAACTGAAGGATGCCTGGGATGTGCCAAGGGTAATTGCATAATGATTTAGCTCCTCAAAGATGACGGGCGGATATGCCTGGCCGCCGGCAGCGTTAGTGTTTTTTATTTATCGCTGATGAATATAATATTAACAGAATCCTGAATGCTGAGCATGACTTATATAATCTTGGCAATTGAATAAACACTATCCATGAATTAACGATGATTACTGAATATCCGCCTGTGCAGGATCACCGCCGGCATCTTTCCAAATTGCTTCAAGAAATAAAGATATGTTATTAAAAATTAGCGTTTTTTGGTTGTCACTGTTTTCCCGGTTTTAAGGTTATGAGCAAAATAGTCTATGTCTGGGAACTCGGCGGAGGGTATGGCCATATCGGCGCTTTTCTTTCCGTAGCCAGACAATTTCAGCAGCGCGGGCACGAGGTTGTTTTTGTGCTCAAGAATCTTGAGCATGCCCATACGTTGCTCGGCAAGTACGGGTTTGCCTATCTCCAGGCGCCGATGCGCTGGCCCGGCAATGCCGCTATGCCGCCCGCGTTGAATTATGCCGGGATTCTGCGCAATGCGGGCTTTCATGAAGCGGCAGGGCTGTTGGCGAGAACGCAGGCCTGGAAAACGACGATAGCGTGCTTGAGACCGGATCTGCTGTTGTTCGATCATGCGCCGACTGCGTTGCTGGCCGCTCGCGAACTGAAGATCCCGCGCGCCTTGTTCGGCACCGGTTTTTATTCGCCGCCAAGGCTCAGTCCAATGCCCGCTATGCGGCCTGGATTGCATGTGCCCGAGAAAGAGCTGGTAAACAGCGAGACACAGGTCGTGGCGGCGATAAATTCGGTGGCGGACCGTCTCGGCGGCCGGCATCTGACGGTGCTGGCGGATTTGTTCGAGGTGGAGGAGGATTTTCTCTGCACATTGCCGGAACTCGATCATTATCAGGGGCGCAAGCAAGGCGTCTATTGGGGACCGGCTTTTTCTTATTCGGAAAGGGATAGACCCGTGTGGCCCTCCGTGGGCGATAAGCGTATCTTCGCTTATCTGAACAAGGACTATGCCGGTTTGGAGCCGCTGCTGCAGCAATTGCGATCTTCGTCCTGGTCAGTTTTTGCGCATATACCGGGCACGACCCCGGCATTCATTCAAAAATACAGCGGCGCCAATCTGCACGTTTCAGCGCAACCGGTGGATATGCGGCAAGCGGCGCAGTGTGGGTTAGTCATTTGCCATGCCGGAGCCGGCACTGCAGCGGCCATGCTGTTGTCCGGCAAACCCCTGCTGATGCTGCCGGTGCATTTGGAACAGTCAATCACGGCAAGAAATATCGCCATGCTCGGCGCCGGCGTATGCATACCGCCGGAAACGAAAAAGCCGAATTATCGTGCCGCGGCTATGGAGATTTTATCCAATGGCAAATATACCAAAACGGCAGAGAAATTTGCCGATAAATACGCCGCGTTTGCTCCCGAAGAACAGGCTGTCCGCATCGTCGATCGCTGCGAGGCGCTGATGCGTTGAAATCAAGGCTTACCCGTTAACGGCTAATGCTGACGCTGGTTTTGCCGAGATTGACGTTGAACGCTTCATTCTGACCTGGCTTCATTTCAACAAAGGCTTTCCATTGCGCCTGATCGAGATCGCGAAAGGCCGCAAGCACGGCTATATAACGGGCGCCCGCTTGCCGTTCGTGTTTATTGCTGATTTTCTGTCCGGGCCTGACTTCCAGCTCTTCGCGATATTTGATGTCCTTGCCGATCAGTGCCTGATCGTTCTCATATAAGGCAAAGAAGTCGCTGTTATTGAAAGCTGAAATGCTTTCGAGCTGGTAGATGCGCACCACCAGCGGCGATGCCCTGCCTTCGATGTCCGGATTCAGATCGCTGCCGGCTGCAAGTTTAAGTTCAACCGTGAAAGGAACCGGCGCAGGGGCTGATGTTGCAGCAGAGGGCGGGGCATCATCCTGGAATAAACTGCATCCGCTTAAAGCGAGCATACTGCAGATAATCAGGCCGGGCAGCGCATTGGCGCGCATGAAACTGTTGGTGCTAAACACGATTAAACCTCAAATCCATAATGAACAGTTCGATTGAAGTCAGCCCCGATTACAAAGTGGATGAACTTGCAATGCTTACGAACGGAAAAATAAAGGGTAAAACGCGCCCGATTCTAGCGATAAAGCGACAGGCCCGCAAGATTTTGCTGCGTGTTCTTGATGAGCGCAAGCTGTCTTTTCAATGGCCGATGACGGGCCGCTTCAATCGGGTCGGTTCGAAAAATTATAAATATTCACGATTCACGATGTATATTAATACTCAAAAAGGAGTTCTCTAATCATTTACGGTTAAAGATTTTATAAAATGGAAGCAATAATAAAGTAGGGTGGATATGTCGCTATTGCTAAAAATAATATCACTCAAGGGGCAACCCTTTAATGCCGGCACAGAAGCTGTTTTTGACAGGCATGGAGGAACAATCGGCCGTGCCGACGAAAATACCCTGGTCCTGCCTGACCCTGAAAAGTTTGTGTCCAGACGTCATGCTTCCATCTCGTTCGAGAACGGCCATTATCTGATCAGGGATTCCAGTTTAAGCGGCACCTACATAGACGACCAGGAGCCGCCGCTTAATGACGGTACCCAGACATTGATCGACGGTATGCGCCTGAGAATAGGCGAATATGAGATCCTGGTTTCGATTACGCCGGAGCAGCAACCAGACGATTTCGCCTTGGGGCCTGATCTGTTCGCTTCGCCTTTTGAGGCTGTTCCTGCCGCCAAAAGTCCTGTTTACGCACCGGGTCCGTTTGCACCGGCGGACGACATCTTTAATAGTTCATCTCATGGCGATCCCCATCTGGATGCGTTTCTTCGCGATACCGGTGCCGCGCCTTTTCCGGCACATGACGCATTGCTGAATCCCGATCATGACAAAGGTCAGCCGGGTTTCGAAGGGCTTATGCAGGCCAATATTTCCTCGATTCATGACAGCTTCATCCCGCCTGCGCCGACCGAGGGGGCGCAAAGCAGCAATGAAATTCCCGATGACTTTAATTTCGAGGAATTATTCAATACCGGGACAGATGCGCAGGCCGATGATCACAGTTGGTTTCAGGGTTTCGAACCGGAGGCTGTACAAGATTTGCCGCCGGTAACGGCAGAAGCAGAACCGGCGCCCGAGCAGGCAAGCGGCAAATTGCTGGAGCCGGATACGCCTGTATCCATCGATCCGGTACCGGTTGCGGCGGATTTCAGCTTTCAGGGATTTGAACCGGAGGTTGAACAGGAATTGCTGCTGGAAACTGAACTGATGTCCGATGATGGCGCGGTCGGTAAAGTGCCGGAGCTGGAAATGCCGGCGTTGAACGATGCGGTTCCGGTTGCCGCGGCTCCGATACCGGAAGCGCCGGCCGCTCCGCAGGCTCAGGCGGTTAACCAAACCGTGGCTTCGAATGCACTGTTTAAGGCATTTTTACAGGGCGCCGGGCTCGAAGACAAGGATCTGCAAGCGCAAGCCATGCCGGAAACCATGCACAGAATCGGCTTGATGTTCAGAAAGCTGGTCGAAGGCACCGTGGCGGTATTGAGAAGCCGTGCAGAGTTTAAGAGCCAGTTCCGCGTCAGTATGACGACCATTAAAACAACGAATAACAATCCGCTAAAATTTGCCGTGACGACCGAGGATGCGCTGACGCATCTGGTCAAAAACGGGCAGGGCGGTTTCAAGGAGCCGGTCGAGGCGATTGATGAAGGCTTCAACGATATCATGAGTCATCAGATGGCCATGCAGGCCGGCATTCAGGCATCGCTGGCGCAAATTTTAAGGCAGTTCGATCCGAAGCTGATCGAAAAACAGTATGAGGAAGGGCTGGTTCTGCAGAAAAAATCAAAATGCTGGGATAAATACAGCGCTCTCTATCCGCGCGTGGTTGAGCAGGCGATGGAGGATTTTTTCGGAGATGCCTTTGCCGAAGCCTATGAAAAACAAATGAAGCAGTTGAGCAATCTACGGACAGACAAATAAAATAACAATATTCCAAATTCAGGCTTTTTGGGTATGATATTTGCAGTTTAGTGCGGGGGCACGATAAATAATGTCAGAAAACAACAGGGTAATCTGGTCGCAAGGGATGTTCCTGCGTCCGCAACATTTTCAGCAGCATGACCGCTACATCGAAGCTTTGGTGCGGGGGCGGTGCGGTACAGGCCGGGTTTATGACTGGGGCGTGGCAAGGCTGAAGATTGACCAGCGGCAATTGGCGATGGGCAAGTTTGCACTGGCTGAATGCAGCGGTATTTTTCCTGACGGTACGCCTTTTAACCTGCCCGCTGACGATGAGCTGCCTCAGCCTATCGATATTCCGTCCGACGTGCAAAACAGCATTATCTATCTCTCCCTGCCGGCGCGCCTTGAAGGCTCCATTGAAGTCGACAGCGCCGAAAAGCCCAGTAATATGGCGCGCTATCACGCCGTTGAAGCGGATGTCAGGGATCACAATACCAACAGCAACGAAGTCTCGGCGTTGATGATAGGCCGGCTGCATACCAGCCTGATGCTGGAAAGACAGGAGCGCGCCGGGCACATCTGCATCGGTGTGGCTCGGGTCATCGAATCCCGCGCCGACAAAAATGTGATTCTTGACGAAGAGTTTATCCCTCCCAGTCTCGATTGCCTTGCAAATCCCAAGATCAGCGGGTTTATCAAGGAAATTTGCGGTTTATTGCACACCCGGGGCGAAGCATTAGCCGGACGGGCATCGGAAGCGGGGCGCGGAGGCGTTTCGGAAATATCCGATTTTTTACTGCTGCAGGTCGTCAACCGGCTGGAGCCGCTTTTCGAGCATCTGCAGAACCTGCCTGGCATGCATCCCGAGGATTTCTACCGTATCGCGCTGCAGGTGGCCGGCGAACTGTCGACTTTCTCCAAAACCCAGAAGCGCCCGGTCAGTTTTCCCGTCTACAAACACGACAATCTGCAGCTGACTTTCAGTTACGTGATCGATGAAATCCGCGACTGCCTGAGCCTGGTGCTGGAGCAGAACGCCATACCGATTCCGCTGACGCCGCCCAAATACGGTACGCGTGCGGCCAAAATCCCCGATTACAATTTGCTGAAAGACGCCTTCTTCGTATTGGCTGTGAATGCGCAGGTGCCGGTTGACATGCTGCGCAGCCAGTTCCCGACCCAGGTCAAAATCGGTCCGGTAGAACAGATTCAGCAACTGGTCAGGTCGGCGCTGCCCGGCATCGCGGTGCATCCGCTGCCGGTTGCGCCCAGACAGATTCCCTATCATGCGGGTTTCTCGTATTTCGAGCTGAGCAAGCAGGGCGATTTTTGGCAGCAAATGCACAAGTCCGGCGGCTTCGCCATTCATATCGCGGGCGAATTTCCGGGTCTTGAACTAGAATTTTGGGCAATTAAAAACGGGTAACACAGCGTGAATCAAGGCGATCCTTTCGGCAATTATCTGGATGACGACAAAACTGTTTTGAAGCCCTCGCCGGGTCTGCGAAAAAAACCGTCTTCGGAACCCTTGCAACAGCCTGCGGCGCCGGTTTTTGCGCCAGCCGCCGAAGTTTTACCGCAGCAGATCAATCTGCAGTCCGGCGATAATCCGCTGGTCGGCAGCGCCATGGCGCTATTGTCGCTGGTGGTGCAGCTGCGCAACTCCGTATCTCATGCCGACGTGCCAGGGCTCAGGAACAAGCTGATCAGCGAGGTCAAAACCTTCGAGGCCAAGTCCTTGCAGGCAGGCTGCCCGCCCGAGCACGTGCAGGCTGCGCGTTACGCGCTGTGCTCGCTGCTCGATGAAGCGATACTCAACACGCCATGGGGCTGCAATAGTATCTGGACCACGCAAAACCTGCTGGTTACCTTCCACAAGGAAGCCTGGGGCGGCGAGAAGTTTTTCCAGATCCTGCAGAACCTGGTTGCGCAGCCGGGAACCTATCTTTATCTGCTGGAGCTCTTCTATTTCTGCTTGAGCTTGGGGTTTGAAGGCAAGTACCGTGTCCAGGAACACGGCCTGACGCGGCTCGAAGAGGTGCGCGAAAATCTGTATCTGGTCATCCGCCGGCAAAGAGGCGACTTTGACAAGGAACTGTCGCCGCACTGGCGCGGCATTACCGACAAGCGTAACGCGCTGGCCAAATATGTGCCCTTGTGGGTTGTGGCTTCGGTGGCGGGTTTCGCGCTGATGCTGGTATTTTTGGGTTTTCTGTATGCCGTGAATCAGGCATCCAATCCGTTGCTGAGCCAGTTGTACAAAATCAAGGATGATCTCGATATTAAACCCACCTTGGCCGTTAACAAACCCGCGCCTGCAGCGCCGGTCAGAAACATCCTCGACGATCTCAGAGCGTTTCTGGCGCCTGAAATCCAGCAGCATAAAGTCACTGTGGATCAGGTTAACGGCAAGACCGTGATCAGAATCATGGCCAAGAGCTTTTTCGCTTCCGGCAGCGACCAGATCCAGGCCGAATATTATCCGTTGCTGGAAAAAATAGCCCAGGCGCTGACTACCATCACCGATCCCATCAGCGTGGTCGGACATACCGACAATGTACCTATTTTCACGGCGCGCTTTCCTTCCAACTGGGATTTATCCAGTGCAAGGGCAAAAACAGTGGCGGCGTTTTTAAGCGGCCACGGCCAGTTCAGCCACCCCATTGCATCGGAAGGACGCGCGGATACGCAAAGCCTGGTGCCTAACGATAGTCCCGAACACCGGGCCATGAATCGGCGTATAGAAATCAATTTTTAAGAATTTTAAGGTTAATCGTGAAAAAAATTATCGATTTCTTCAAGAGAAAATGGGTGATACAGCTCATTGGTATCATCGCGCTGAGCCTGGTGTTATGGTTTTTCGGTCCGCTGATTGCAATTGGCGGCAATGTACCGCTCGAAACCGAGGTTTCACGCCTGATCGCCATACTGATCCTTGTCGTGCTGTGGGGCGCCAATAACCTGTTCACTCAGGTCAGAGCCAGCCGCGCTAATGCGCAGATGGTCAACGAACTGGTGGACAGCAAGATAGCCGCTCCGTTACAGGTCAATCATGAGTCGGACGAAGAGATCGGCATGCTCGGGCAAAACTTCGATGCGGCCTTGCAAACATTGAAACAGATGAAAAGCAAGTCGTCGCACGGCAAACAATATCTGTACGAGCTGCCCTGGTACATTATCATAGGACCGCCGGGTTCCGGAAAAACGACGGCTTTGATCAACTCCGGCCTGGAATTTCCATTGTCTGACCGTTTCGGCAAAAGCGCCATCCAAGGCGTCGGCGGCACGCGCAATTGCGACTGGTGGTTCACCGATCAGGCGGTGCTGCTCGATACGGCGGGCCGCTACACGACCCAGGACAGCCATGAAGCCGTCGATAAGGCGGCCTGGTTCGGGTTCCTGGACCTGTTGAAAAAACACCGGCCGCGCCGGCCCGTCAACGGCGTTCTGGTGGCCATGAGCCTGTCCGATCTGCTTCGGCAGACGGAAGAAGAGCGCACGCTGCACGCGCTCGCCATACGGCAGCGGATTCAGGAATTGAATGAGCAACTCGGCATCCGCATCCCGATTTATATGTTGTTCACCAAAACGGATCTGATTGCGGGTTTTACGGACTTTTTCGCCGATTTCGGGCAGGATGAGCGCGCCCAGATATGGGGCGTGACGTTTCCCGAAGAAAATGAAGAACATCCGGCCGATGTCATAGCCCGAGTCGGGCAGGACTTCGAGGATTTGCTGGCGCGTCTGAATAGCCGCATGCAGAAACGTCTGCAGGAGGAGAGAGATCTTCAGCGCCGCAATCTGATTTTCGGCTTTCCGCAACGCATGTCGTTACTGAGAGACCCCATGCTCAGTTTCCTGCAGCAGTGCTTCGGCATCAACCGCTACCAGGCGCCCTCACTGCTGCGCGGCGTTTATTTCACCAGCGGCACGCAGGAAGGCACGCCGATCGATCGGTTAATGGGCATACTGGCGACTACATTCAAGCTCGACCGCTTTTCGGCGCCGGTGTTCAGCGGCAAGGGCAAAAGCTATTTTCTGACGCGCCTTCTTAAAGAAGTCATCTTCGGCGAGGCCGAAATCGCCGGTTTGAACCAGCGCGTGGAGCAACGCCGTTCGTTGATGCAAAAATTGTCTTACGGGGCGGCCATTGCGCTGACTATCGGCATGGCGGCTTTATGGTCGACCAGTTTTACACGCAATAAACTGGCTATTGCCGACGTGCAGGCGAAAAACGATCTCTACGAAAAAACGCTTGCCGACACACCTGAGTGGAAAAGCGATTTCGCCGCCTTATTGAAACAAATGGATGCGCTTTATGCCGTGCACGCCGTTTATGCCGACGACGCACCGTGGTCCATGCAGTTCGGGCTTTACCAGGGCGACAAGGTCAGGCCGTTGGTCGACAGCGCTTATGGCAAGCAACTGTCGAACCGTTTCCTGCCGCTCATCAAGGCCAGGCTGGAACAGCGCCTGGTCAGCGAGGAAGCCAAAAATCCGGAGATTTTGTATGAATTGCTGCGTGTTTATTTGATGCTCGGCAATCCGGACAAAATGGACGTCAGGATTTTTCGGCCCTGGATCGCACTGGACTGGGAAAACAATTATCCTCAGGCTGTGCAGCAAGGCTTGTTGGTGCATCTGGATAATCTGTTGAAATTGCCGATGGAGGTCCAGCCTCTGGATGAGCAGTTGGTTGCAGGCACCCGGCAGATATTGACGCAAATACCGGTCGCGCAGCAGGTTTACATGCGCATCAAGCGTGAGGCACTGCAGAGGCATGATTATGACTTCAAGCTGATCGATGCCCTGGGGTTAAGCGGAAATCGCGTTTTTTCGACCGCCAGCGGCACACTGGAAGAGCAGTTGATTCCCGGCTTTTTTACCTATGACGGTTTCTATCAGATTTTTCTGAAAGAAAGCAAGGATCTGGCCAAGCAGGCGGTTGAGCAGCAATGGGTGCTCGGCGAGGACAACATGGCCGGGGTACAGGATTCTGCGGAACTGGAAGCCAAACTGCGCAATTATTATTTCATCGACTTCATCAAGCGCTGGGACGATTTGCTGAATAATTTGAACATCAGGGCGACGGCCAATATACAGCAATCCATAGAAGTGCTGGAGATAGTCTCCGGCGGCGATTCGCCTTTGCGTAAACTGCTGCAGGCGCTGGATCAACAGACATCGCTGACGCGCGCCCCGGCCGATGCCGGTGCCCTGGATAAGCTGAAACAGGGTGCCGAAGCCGCAACAGGCGGCGATGCGCGCATGCAAAAGCTGCTGAATGCCGCCAAAGTGGCCGGCGTGACTGGCGAATCCTCGGCCGGTTCAGGTCAGGAAGTCGAGCGCCATTTTGAAAGGCTGACCGCCCAGATCAGGAATATCGGCGGCGCCGTGGCTATCGATCAGGTGATTGCCGACCTGGGGCAGCTTTACGGTTACATGGCCGACCTGGGCAGCACATCCGATGCTTCCGCCGCTGTTAACCTGGCCTTGCAGCGCAGTTCCGGAGGCGGCAATGACATCATCGCGCAGATTAATCTGCATTCGGCACGGCTGCCAGACCCTTTGCAAGGCTGGGTCAGGACCTTGGCTTCGGGAAACTGGGGCATTATTCTGGGCGGCGCCAAGGCCCAGCTGAACCGCAGTCTGCAAAGCGAAGTGGCCACGGTCTGCAAAAGCGCGCTGGAAGGGCGCTATCCGTTGTCAAAAGCCAGCCGCACCGATATTACGCTGCAGGATTTCGGCAAGTTCTTTGCGCCCAACGGCGTTCTCGACCAGTTTTTCAATACCCATCTGAAACCGTTTGTCGACACCAGCGGCATGCAATGGCGACTGATTGCCCAGGACAACAAGTCGATCGGCATATCGTCGGGCGTCCTGAGCCAGTTCCAGAATGCGGCAAAAATACGCGACGTATTTTTCCAGAGCGGCGGACAGTTGCCGGCTATCACGTTTGAGCTCAAGCCGCTGCAACTCGATTCGAATGCATCGCGTTTCTGGATCGATATGGGCGGCCAGCAGACCGATTATCGCCACGGTCCGGCGCGGGCAACGCAGTTCCAATGGCCGGGTACGGGCGGAGGCTTGGTCCGGTACGGTTTCGAAAAGCCGGACGGCAAGCTGGTCAGTCGCTCGGAAGAGGGCGCATGGGCGCTGTTCAGGGTACTTGATAAGGCTGATATACAGAAATCGACGCAGGACAGTTATATCGTGACCTTCGCTATTGAAGGACTGGCGGCAAAATACGAGTTGAGAGCCAACAGCGTATTCAATCCGTTTGCATTTGATGCCTTAAAGAGCTTTCGCTGCATCGCCGGAATATGACCGTGGAAAACCTGTCCATTCCTGGGTTTTATGGAAAATTGCCGGTCCTGGGCGATTTTGTTTCGCGCCGGCTTTCGCGCGAGTTTATCAATCCTTGGGATAAATGGTTGCAGAGCGCCATGGCGGCGAGCCAGCAGCAGCTTGTCGAGAACTGGCTGAAGGCTTACTTATCGAGCCCGGTCTGGCGTTTTGCATTAAGTCCGGGGCTGTGCGGCAATACCGGTTGGCTCGGTGTGCTGATGCCCAGCGTTGACCGGGTCGGGCGTTATTTTCCGTTGACGCTGGCGTTGCCTGTATCAGCAGACATCAATTTGCCCGATGTGTTTATAGCCAATAACGCCTGGTTTGCGGAAGTCGAATCCATTGCGCTGACGGCGCTGGAAGATAATCTCGACCTGAACGGTTTCGATAATCTGCTGACCCGTATCCCTGCCTTAGTAAGGCCTGAAGCCCGATTCGCCGATCGAACCCTGCGTAGGGATGCCGGTGCCGCCAAAAATGCCATTTGTATAAGCATCGATCATGCGGGACCAGCCGAGGAAGCGTTAGCGGATTTGCAAACCAATTTGTTCGATGTATTTACATCCGGCTACAGCTTGTGGGCTACGCTCGGCTCCGATCATATCAAACCTTTTTTACTGGGCTGCGAAGGCTTGCCGCCGGTGAGCGCGTTTGTCAGCCTGCTCTCCGGCCATATGTCAGACCGAGGCTGGCAGCTTGATAAAACCACTTTGTCAAATGCTGCTGAGGGCAGCGATCCGGATAAGACGCGGCCGCGCAGGTGCATTAATAGCCAGCCGGACAGCAGTGGATCTGAAGCCGGGCAGGATGAGCAGAATCTAAAGTGGCGATCTTTTGCCATAACCGACGTGGGCATGCGCCGGAAATGCAATGAGGATGCGATATTGGACCGGCCGCAGGCGGGCATATGGGCTGTTGCGGACGGCATGGGCGGGCATCAGGCCGGCGATGTAGCGAGCCAGATGATTGTTGAAGCCCTGGGCAAGCTGGAATTCTCAGGCGACCTGGATTCAGCCATAAAAAAAACCGGCGCCTGTCTGAAGCAGGTCAATGATGATCTGCGCGACCTGGCGGAAAGCCGGTTCGGCAATCAAATCGTGGGCAGCACGGTTGTGGTGCTGCTAGCGGGCGATAAGCAATTTGCTTATCTGTGGGCTGGCGATAGCCGTCTCTATCGGTTGAGGAACAAGCAGTTGCAACAATTGACCGTAGATCATTGCGAAGACCAGGAATATCCGGAAAGCAGCCTGATGCCGGCCGATAGGCCTCTGAAACAGACTAATGTTATCACCCGCGCTATTGGGGCTGATGATGATTTACAGTTGGATTCCGGAACTGCTGATGCACAGTCGGGCGATATTTATCTGCTTTGCAGCGATGGGCTGGATAAAGAGGTGAGCTTTCAGGAGATTGAGGCGATTTTGAATGCCCATAATCGTGAAGCCAGCGTACAGGCTTTGATTGACTTGACGCTGCAGCGAGGAGCTCGCGACAACGTTTCGGTCGTGGCCGTCGAAATTTCATAGATTAAAGCACGTCTGAGTTTTAGAGTTCTTGATGATGTGATAGAGTTTGCAGTTATAATAAAAAAATAAGGGGGCAAATTGGCTGTCGATATTGAAAGCTATTTAGAAGCGATAGATTCGGAAAATGTCTGTGGAGAGGATCTGCAATACGATGCCGAATTCATTGCTCTGGAACAGGCGATAAAAGGCAAGCCTGAACAACAGGTCGGCGATACCATTCAAGCAGCGGAACCGCCCAACTGGCGCGAAGTAAAAAAGAGCGCAGAACAGCTATTATCCCGTACCCGAGACCTGCGGGTACTGGTCAGCTTTCTCCGGGCGCTGATCGCAACGGAAGGATTTGCCGGCTTCAATGACGGCATGGCTTTGATCAAGGCGCTGGTTGAACAGCGCTGGGACAGTATTTATCCTCAACTTGATCCGGATGATGACAACGACCCTACTGAACGGGTCAATATTCTGATGTCCTTGTGCGACCACGAGACTATTCTGCGCCCGCTCCAACAAACGCCCCTGGTCGAATCGAGAGGTCTCGGCCGATTCAGCCTACGCGATGTGTTTGTCGCTACCGGAAAAATTACCGTTTCCGATAATGAAAGCGGCATAGCGTCATCGACAATTGACGCCGCCGTTCTGGACAGCGATCTGGAAAGCCTCAAGCAGATATTGGCTGCGGTCAGCTCCGGCCTCGATAACCTGAATGCATTGGAGCGTTTTGTTACTGAGCAGGTTGGAGTCAATGACGCGCCCAGTTTTGGCGACTTAAGAAATCTGTTAAAGGAAAGCAGGGCGCTTCTGACTGACTGGCTTGAAATAAAAGGCGGCGGCGAAGTTGCTGTTGCGGATGAGGCGGAAAGCGAGATTGTCGCTGACAACGTTAAAGCCGCGGCTGCCGCAGAAAAAAAATCGGCGCCCGGCGCCATCAACAATACGCAGGATGTGCTTAAGGCATTGAATCTGGTCTGCGAATATTACAAAAAAAATGAACCGTCGAGTCCAGTGCCTATTTTTATTGAACGCGGCATGAGACTGGTCGGAAAAAGCTTTATGGACGCGCTTAAGGATATCGCGCCTGATGGTTTGGATCAGGCCAAGGTCATCATGGGAACTCGCGATGAAGATGAGTAAAGACATCACGCTGGTTTGGAAATTTAATACGTTGAATAAGGGGCATTAAATGGCAAAAAGTAGTCAAAAATTTATCGCACGCAATCGTGCGCCAAGAGTTCAGATCGAATACGACGTTGAATTATACGGAGCGGAAAAAAAAGTCCAGTTGCCGTTCGTGATGGGCGTTTTAGCCGACCTGTCAGGAAAACCCGCCGAACCTCTGGCGCCGGTTGCCGAGCGCAAGCTGCTGGAAATTGACGTTGACAACTTCGATGAGCGTCTGAAATCCATGAAGCCGCGAGTGGCTTTTACCGTGCCGAACACCATTACCGGCGATGGCAATCTGAACGTTGATATCACCTTCCAGAGCATGGATGACTTTTCCCCGGCGGCTGTCGCCAGAAAAGTGGAAGGACTCAATAAACTGCTGGAAGCCAGAACGCAATTGGCCAATCTGGTGACCTATATGGACGGCAAGGGCGGCGCGGAAGAGCTGATTGCCAAGGCCATCAACGATCCTGCCTTGCTGCAGTCGCTGATCGCGGCGCCTAAGCCGGCTGCAGACGCAACGCCAGAAACCCCGGAAGCAGGAGAATAAGCCATGGTTGAAGTAGCAAATGCGCCAGAAGCCCAAGCAGGGGCTCAGGCACAGGAATTCAGCGATTTTTCATCATTGCTGAACAAAGAGTTCAAGCCCAAGTCGGACCGTGCCAAAGCAGAAGTTGAAAACGCGGTTCAGACATTGGCCGAATACGTTTTGAAGGATGCCTCCATCATATCGGAAGATGCGATCAATTCAATTGAGGCTATCATCGCGCAGATCGATAAAAAACTGACCGAGCAGGTTAATCTGATTCTTCACCATGAAGATTTCCAGAAGCTGGAAGGATCATGGCGAGGCCTGCATTATATGGTCAACAATACGGAAACTGACGAGCAACTGAAGATCAGAGTTATGAACATCTCGAAGAAAGAGTTGGGCAAGACGCTGAAGAAATTCAAAGGCACGGCCTGGGATCAAAGCCCGCTGTTCAAGAAACTGTACGAAGAGGAATACGGCCAGTTCGGCGGCGAACCGTTCGGCTGCCTGATGGGAGATTATTACTTCGATCATTCACCGCAGGACGTTGAACTGCTGGGCCAGATAGCGCAGATTTCAGCGGCATCGCATGCGCCGTTCATCGCCGGCGTTTCGCCTTCGACATTACAGATGGATTCATGGGCCGAACTGGCGAATCCCCGCGATCTGACGAAAATATTCTCGACGCCGGATTATGCCGCATGGCGCTCATTGCGCGAATCGGATGATTCCAAGTACATCGGTCTGGCTATGCCGCGCTTCCTGTCTCGGCTGCCGTACGGCTCCAAAACCGATCCGGTGGACGAATTCGATTTCGAAGAAGATACCGAAGCGGCCCACAGCGGCAACTACACATGGTCCAATGCCGCCTATGCCATGGCGACCAATATCAACCGGTCGTTCAAACTGTACGGCTGGTGCTCCAGAATTCGCGGCATTGAATCAGGCGGCGCCGTCGAAGGCCTGCCGGTGCATTCGTTTCCGACTGATGACGGCGGCGTGGATATGAAATGCCCGACCGAGATCGCCATCAGTGACCGCCGCGAAGCGGAGCTGGCCAAATCGGGTTTTATGCCGCTGGTGCATAAAAAGAATTCCGATTTTGCAGCATTTATCGGCGCGCAATCATTGAATAAGCCGGCCGAGTATGATGATCCGGATGCCACGGCAAACGCCAACCTTGCGGCCAGATTGCCTTATCTGTTTGCGACTTGCCGCTTTGCCCATTATCTGAAATGTATCGTGCGCGACAAAATCGGCTCATTCAAGGAGCGCTCGGACATGGAGCGCTGGCTGAATAATTGGATTCTGAATTATGTGGATGGCGATCCGGCAAACTCCAGTGAAACGACTAAAGCGAAAAAGCCGCTGGCTGCCGCCGAAGTTGTTGTTGAGGAGATAGAAGGCAACCCCGGGTATTACTCGTCCAAATTCTTTCTTCGCCCGCACTATCAGCTGGAAGGCTTGACAGTGTCGTTGCGATTGGTTTCCAAACTGCCCTCCGCCAAAGGCGGTTGATGTTTGGTGCTTGCAAGTCATGGAGCCTAGCACTTATTAAGGACGACGCTTCTGGCTTTTTTTTGATGTCTTAAAAATAAAAGGAGAGACAAATGGCTGTTGATATGTTTATTAAAATCGGCGATGTAAAAGGTGAATCGCGCGATAAAACGCACAAGGATGAGATTGACGTTTTGGCATGGAGCTGGGGGATGTCGCAATCAGGCACCACGCATACAGGCGGCGGCGGCGGCGCTGGCAAAGTCAGCGTGCAGGATATATCGTTAACCAAATATGTCGATAAATCTTCCGCGCCTTTGATCATGGCTTGCTGCAATGGCAAGCATTATCCCGAGGCCACACTGGTCGTGCGCAAAGCCGGCGAAACGCCTCTGGAATATATCGTGATCAAGATGAAGGAAGTCATCGTGACCTCTGTCAGCACGGGCGGCAGCGGCGGTGAAGACAGACTGACGGAAAATGTCAGCCTGAACTTCGCTGAATTCGAATACGCCTATCAGCCTCAAAAAGCGGACGGTTCAAAAGACGGCGGCGCGATTGAGACTAAATGGAATATCGCTGAAAACGTAAAAATCTAAAGTCGGGAGCGCGAAGAAGGCATATCCTTCTTCGCGTTTTTTACGGCTAACAAATTCAAAGCGTTTTTATCAGCAGCAGGAAAGTTTATGAACCTTGCAGAGCAGCATTTACAGGAAGGCCGGCTTCAGGAAGCGCTGGCTGAATTACAAAATCAGGTTCGTAAAGACCCTGCCAATCCTAAACTCAGAACATTTCTATTTCAGCTTTTGTCGATTCTCGGCGAATGGGATCGCGCACTGACGCAACTGAATGTGGCGGGCGAGCTCGATGCGGCGAATCTGCCTATGGTGCAGACTTACAGGGAAGCTATTCGATGCGAAGTTTTGCGCAAGGATATCTTCTCAGGCCATAAAACGCCTGTGGTTTTTGGTGAGCCGGCACAGTGGATCGCGCTGCTTCAGGAAGCGCTTAAACTGAACGCCGACAATCGGTTCGCGGAAGCGAGAAATCTGCGCAATCAGGCTTTTGACCAGGCGCCCGCAACGCCGGGATCAATCAACGGCAATGCCTTTAACTGGATAGCCGATGCCGACACCCGCCTGGGGCCCATGCTGGAAGCGATAGTCAATGGTCATTATTACTGGGTTCCATTCCATCAGATTCGCGAGATTCATATTGAGGAACCGGCCGATCTGCGCGATTTTGCCTGGATGCCGGCGCATTTCGTCTGGGCGAACGGCGGCGAAGCCTTCGGCTTGATTCCAACACGTTATCCCGGTTCCGAAACCGCCAATGATCCGGCAATACGTCTGGCCCGCAAGACGCAGTGGCTGGAGCAGGCTGAAGAATCATTCATCGGCTTGGGCCAACGCTTATTGAGTACGGACGAAAACGACTATGCGCTAATGGATGTCCGTGAAATTAAATTTAATATTGACTGATCGCCAACCTATTTTTGTTCGAACGCAACCTTGAACGCTTCTTGCCCGCTTTTTTATCCCGCATGGGGTGCCTGTAGAGAATAAAAACCATGGCCGAGCTAACCCAGAAAGAACGTTTACAGCCTTCGCTATTGGATCGGCTGACCGATGACGCGCCCGATAAGACTCAGGAATCGCGCGAACAGCGCGTCTTGTCGCTGAGCCGGTTGCGGCAGGGCGTATTGAGGGATATGGGCTGGCTGTTGAATACAGGCCGTCTGGCTGCGGTCGAGAATCTCGATGATTATCCTTTAGTCGCCGGTTCAGTAATCAACTACGGCATTCCCGATCTGGCCGGCACAACGTTATCGGGCGCCGATGTGCAGGAAATAGAGCGTTGCGTCCGACAGGCCATCTGGGATTTTGAGCCTCGAATCCTGCGCGATTCGGTCAAGGTCACGGTGACCGCTTCGGATGACCGGATGAATCACAATGCCATGACCTTCGACATAGAAGGCGATCTTTGGGCGCAACCGTTACCGTTGCGCCTCTACCTTAGAACAGAACTCGATCTTGAGACCGGCAACATGGAAATCATGGATAGAGGAGGCTAGCTGTGGATCCTCGCTTACTGAAATACTACAACCGTGAGTTGCAGCACATCCGCGAAATGGGCGGCGAATTCGCGCGCGAATTTCCTAAAATTGCAGGAAGATTGGGTCTGGACGAATTCGAATGCGCAGACCCTTACGTGGAGCGTCTTCTGGAAGGCTTCGCATTCATGGCGGCGCGTGTCCAGCTCAAGGTTGATGCGGAGTTTCCGCGCTTTACCCAGCATCTGCTGGAAATGGTCTATCCCCATTATCTGGCGCCTACGCCGTCCATGACGGTCGTGCAGTTTCAGCCGGATCTGTCCGAGGGGGCGCTCAATGAAGGATTTCCGATCCTTCGGGAGACCGCTTTGCGCAGCCAGATCGGCAAAGGCGAGCAGACCGCCTGCGAATACCGCACGGCCCACGATCTGACTTTATGGCCTTTGGAACTGGTGGAAGCTGAATATCTGCCCGGTGCCGGCGCCGTCGCCAACCTCGGCGTATCGAGCCTGCCCGGACTGAAAGCCGGCATCCGATTGCGCCTGAGAACGACGGCGGGACTGAAATTCAACCAGATCGCCCTGAATAATCTGCCGCTCTATCTGCGCGGTGTCGGCGAATTGCCCATGCAGATTTATGAACAGATGCTGGCCAATACGATTGCCGTAGTCGTGCAGCCGACCCAACGGCCTGCCGCTTGGCAACACGTCATCAGGAACGCAGCCGTTCAGCCGCTGGGATTTGAAGACAATCAGGCGCTGCTGCCTTATGTCTCGCGTTCATTCCAGGGCTATCGGTTACTGCAGGAGTATTTTGCCTTTCCCGAGCGTTTTATGTTCGTCGAATTGACGCAGTTGCAGGAAGCCGTGCGGCAGTGCGCCGACAACGAACTGGACATCATCATCCTGCTCAATCGCAGCAACCCCCGGCTGATCAATTCGGTCGATGCGTCACGGTTTGCCTTGTTCTGTACGCCGGCCGTCAATATCTTTCCCAAAAGAACCGACCGGATTCATTTGACCAATCAGACCGCCGAATATCATGTCGTTCCCGACCGGACCCGGCCATTGGATTATGAAGTTTATCAGGTGACGGAAGTGACGGGCTTCGGCGGCACAGCCGATGATAAGCAGGAATTCCTGCCTTTTTATCAAGCCAGCGCTGATGCCAGGCACAAGCATAAGAGAGCCTACTATACGCTGCACCGGGCGCCGCGCGTCATTTCGTCCAAGCTACGGCAATACGGCCCCCGCTCCAGCTATACCGGTAATGAAATATATATCTCGTTGGTAGATGCCAATGAGGCGCCTTTTAGAAGCGAGCTGAAGCAGCTCGGCCTTGCCACGCTGTGCACGAACCGCGATTTGCCGCTGCAGTTGCCCATCGGCGTAGGAACGACTGATTTTACGATTCAGACTGGCGCTCCGGTTCAATCCATACGGTGCCTATCGGGGCCGACCAAGCCGCGTCCGTCCAATGCGCATAAGGATACCGCATGGAAACTGATCAGCCATCTGTCGCTGAACTATTTATCGATCGTCGATAACGACGAAAAAGAAGGCGCCATGGCGTTTCGTAACCTGCTGTCGTTGTACGGCGACAGTGATCCAGGCTCTCGCAAGCAGATCGAGGGCGTGTTATCGATTCAATCCAAGTCCATCGTCCGCCGTATCAATACCAAAGGGCCGATCGTGTTCGGGCGCGGTTTGGAAGTATCGATCAATGTCGATGAGTCGGCCTTTGAAGGGAGCGGCGTATTCTTGCTGGGCACCGTGCTGGAGCAGTTCTTCGCTCAGTATGTATCAATCAATTCATTTACGGAAACGGTGCTGAAAACCAGCGACCGGGGCGAGGTAATGCGATGGCCGACGAGAATCGGGCAACGCCACATCCTCTAGAAGAGTCACTGGGCAAAGCGCCGTATAAATACGGCTTTTTCCAGTTGATGCGCCTTCTGGAGTGTGCCTATAAGGACAAGCCCCGGTTGGGCCATTCGGCCCGCCCCGTCGATGATCCGATCAGGCTGGGACAGGAAGTGTCGCTGTCGTTCGAATCCTCCACGCTCAGTTCATTCACGCCGGGTGAGGACGGACTTCCTCCGCGACTGACCGGACGTTTCCTGGGTCTGTTTGGCACCAATGGGCCACTGCCTCTGCATCTGACCGAATACGTTCGCGAAAGAATTCATCATTACCGCGATCATACGTTGGCGCGTTTTGCCGACATATTCCACCATCGCATGCTGTGCCTGTTTTATCGCGCCTGGGCCGATACGGAGCCCGTCGTCAGTTTCGATCGGCCCGAATCCGACCGATTTTCCGGTTATATCGGCTCGCTGGCCGGGCTGGGCCTGGAATCCCTGCACGAGCGCGATGCCATGCCCGATCTGGCCAAGTTCTACTATACGGGCTACTTGTCCTGCCAGGCCAAACATGCCGAAGGGCTGAGGGCTATGCTGGCGGACTATTTCAGGTTGACGGTCAGCATCGAAGAATTCGTCGGCGAATGGCTGGATATCCAGGAATCGGACTTGACGCGCCTGGGCGAGACGCCAAGAACCGGCGAATTAGGCATGTCGGCGATTCTGGGATCACGAGTCTGGTCATGCCAGCATAAGTTCCGAATTCGCCTGGGGCCGTTGACTCTGGCGGAATACCAGAGCCTGTTGCCGAATGGCTACAGGATCGGGCAGCTAATAGCGATAGTCCGCAATTACATAGGCGACGAACTGGTCTGGGATGTCAATCTGGTCCTGAAAAAAGAACAAGTGCCGGGCGCGCGGCTGGACGGACAGACGGGGCTGGGCTGGACAAGCTGGCTGGGCGACCGAAACGAGAATACAGATGCTGACGATTTGATGCTGAATCCTTTCTGGGGAAGTCTGGGCGCAGCGTAAGCACAATAAAAACAAACAAATTGGGAGACGTGAAATGACCGACATCAGTCGTGTGGCGCTGTTCGGGAAGCTGAACAGCGTATGTTACAAAGCGATAGAAGGCGCAACCGTATTTTGCAAGATGCGCGGCAATCCCTATGTGGAACTGGTGCACTGGCTGCATCAGATTCTGCAGCTGCAGGATTCCGATCTGCATAAAATCATCCGTCAGTTCAATCTCGATCCCTCCCTGCTGGCCAAGGACTTTACCGATGCGCTCGACCGGCTGCCCCGGGGCTCCACGTCCATCTCCGACCTGTCTTCGCATGTCGAGGAAGCCGTCGAACGCGGCTGGGTATACGGCACGCTGATGTTCGGCGAATCGCAAGTCCGCTCGGGACATCTGGTCGTCGGCATTCTGAAAACCAAAGGACTGACGCATGCCCTGCAAGGCATCTCCAGGGAATTCGACAAGATCAAGCCTGAGACCCTGACCGAACGTTTTGCCGAAATCGTCAGCGGTTCGCCGGAAGAGGGCCTGCGCGCCAGCGACGGCTTTCAGGTCGGCGGCGGCGCCGTTCCGGGCGAGGCCAGCGGCGCCATGTCACCGGCGCAGATGGGCAAGCAGGAAGCCTTGAAGCAGTTTACGGTCGATCTGACCGAGCAGGCGCGGCAAGGCAAAATGGATCCGATCGTCGGGCGCGACGAGGAAATCCGCCAGGTCATCGATATCCTGATGCGCCGCCGCCAGAACAATCCTATCCTGACCGGCGAGGCCGGCGTCGGTAAGACGGCGGTGGTCGAAGGTTTTGCGCAGAAGATCGTCGCGGGCGACGTGCCGCCGCCTTTGCGCGATGTGTCGCTGCGCACGCTCGATGTCGGCTTGCTGCAAGCCGGCGCCAGCATGAAAGGCGAGTTCGAAAACCGCCTGCGCCAGGTTATAGAAGAAGTTCAGTCCTCGGAAAAACCGATCATCCTGTTCATCGACGAGGCCCATACGCTGGTCGGGGCGGGCGGCGCAGCCGGCACCGGCGATGCGGCCAATCTGCTGAAGCCGGCTCTGGCGCGCGGTACGCTGCGCACAGTCGCCGCGACAACCTGGGCCGAATACAAGAAACACATCGAAAAAGACCCTGCCCTGACACGCCGCTTCCAGGTCGTGCAGGTCAACGAACCGAGCGAGGAAAAGGCTATCCTGATGATGCGCGGCGTGGCGTCGGTCATGGAAAAACACCATCAGGTGCAGGTGCTCGACGAGGCGCTGGAAGCGGCGGTCCGGCTATCGCATCGCTATATCCCGGCTCGCCAGTTGCCCGATAAATCAGTCAGCCTGCTCGATACGGCCTCGGCCCGCGTCGCGATCAGCCAGCATGCCGTACCGGCCAAGGTGGACGACTGCCGCAAACGCATTGCGGCGCTGGAAACCGAACTGGCCATTATCGGCCGTGAGAAAGCGGTCGGCATCGACATCAAAGACCGCGAAACGGTCGCCGCTGAAAAGCTCGGCGCAGAAAAAGAGCGCCTGAGCAAACTGGAAACGCGTTGGAATGCCGAGCGCGAACTGGTCAAGAGCATACTCGATATCCGCAAGCAGTTGCGCGATCAAACCGGCAAGGTGGAAGGCACCGACAGTGCGCTCGAAAAAGCCGCCGACCGGATGGCCGAAGCCGAATCCGTCCCGGCAACGGCAAGTGTCCCGCGCGAGCAGTTGCTTGAGGAACTGAAAACCTTGCAGGCCAATCTGCATGAACTGCAAGGCGAAACGCCGCTGATACTGCCCAGCGTCGACGCGCAGGCCGTTGCCTCCGTAGTCGGCGACTGGACCGGCATTCCGGTCGGCCGCATGGTTAAAAATGAGATCGAAACCATTCTGCATCTGGCCGACAACCTGGAACAGCGCATCATCGGCCAGCGCCATGCGCTGGACATGATCGCCCGAAGAATCCAGACTTCGCGCGCCGGGCTCGACAATCCCAACAAGCCCATCGGCGTTTTCATGCTGGCCGGCACCTCCGGCGTCGGCAAGACTGAAACGGCGCTGGCTCTGGCCGAAGCCTTGTATGGCGGCGAGCAGAACGTCATCACCATCAACATGAGCGAATACCAGGAAGCGCATACTGTTTCCACTTTGAAAGGCGCGCCTCCGGGCTATGTCGGTTACGGCGAAGGCGGCGTGTTGACCGAAGCAGTCCGGCGGCGTCCTTACAGCGTCGTGCTGTTGGATGAAGTCGAAAAAGCCCATCCCGATGTGCATGAGATCTTCTTCCAGGTCTTCGACAAGGGCTGGATGGAAGACGGCGAGGGCAGGGTTATCGATTTCAAGAATACGCTGATCCTATTGACTACGAACGCCGGCACCGATCTGATCGCAGGGCTTTGCCGAGATCCGGAACTGATGCCGGAGCCGGAAGGCATCGCCAAGGCGCTGCGAGAACCGCTGCTGAAAGTGTTCCCGCCGGCCCTGCTCGGCCGTCTGGTCGTGATTCCTTATTATCCGCTCAGCGACGAAATGATCGGTGCGATAGCTCGCCTGCAACTCGGCCGGATCAAGAAGCGCATTGCCGAAAGCCACAAGGTGCCGTTCACTTACGACGACGACGTGATCAAGCTGATCGCGAGCCGCTGCACCGAAGTCGAAAGCGGCGGCCGCATGATCGATGCGATTTTGACCAATACCGTGTTGCCGCGGATCAGCGAGGAGTTTTTAACACGGATGATGGAAGGCAAACCGATCGAGCGGGTTCATGTGAGCGTGCAGGATGGGGATTTTGGGTATGGGTTTGAGTAGACTGTCCTATTATCAATAAACATAAATATAGTATGTGCTAACGAAAGAAGCGCATTTTTGGCCATCAACTTGAGGAAATCACTATGACAGACTGGAGCGGGAAATATACTTACAATAAAATTGCTTACTCTGGACGCGAAATCCACCTCCAGGGTTTATTCAGAGGCTTTAGTATTGAGCGTATGGTCGGCAAAGCCAAAGAAGGCCCATACTATTATTTTCTGGGCAATCCACATGATTCCGGTGCCTATACTTCTGATACGAAGGCTTTTTACACCACGCTATTGCAATCGATAGCTACGCGCTGGGGTAATACCGGTAGCGTGCCTATTGGCGAAATCAATGCGCCCGGCGGCAAGACTGCCAATTACCGCGGTACCAGCATCTGGAACGGAGGCTGAGAACTGTAGGGCGGATTTGCTGAAAGGCAATCCGCTTTTTACTGAAAGCTAAAGTAATCAAACAAACAGTTCTACCCATTTCTGCAGGAGGTATGAAAAATCATCATGCTTTAATGTCCACATCTATTCAAAGGGAATATGAAGCAAAAGGTGACTGGCCAAAATTTAAAAAATCGGAATGGGTGCAAACAGGAGTGGCAGCTATGGGTATCGATGTGCGTGTTTGATAGCAACAGCAAATAAGGAATCTCAAGAAATTATTGAAATTTTTAAAGCTATTTCAAAACCACTTTCAGTCTGCCGACATGATAAATCATTGAAAGAACCAAGTCCGCAAGACGAGTAGCGTGGTAGGGTTGGATTTGGAGGGTAACAGCTTCATCGTTTGCTTACTATTTATAGCAAAGGTGATGATCAGAAAAGCGCACCCTATCCAACGGACTAAATAAAAGAAGAAAGCCTCATGTGTCCAGGTTTCCAATCTAACAGTCGCCCCGCTCCACCAGTTGTCGCTCCGATAGAGCACAACGGAATTCGTTATGAACAGGTTACGCAAAGTTACGACCACGGTGGCAATCAACCCGGAGGATATCTGACTGCAATTGACGTGAAGACTGGGGAACGCCTTTGGACGCTGAAAGTTTATGAAGTATCGGATCAGTCCGAATCCGGTGTTGATAGTATAGGCATTTATTTCAAAAGCATGGCCCTGATTCCGAGGCGTGATGCACTAGAAATTGAAGATGAAACTGGCAGACGCTTTATTTTTGATCTCATCGATAAAACTTCAGATCAAGTTTCCGAGACCCCGATAGATACGTTGGGGCCGATTAAAATTCCTCAATAGATCAATGCATTTTGAGATAAGTCGTTCTCTCTTAGAAAAATGGCTTCACAACTTGAAGTAATTAATTATTAATGGTTTTAATGAGCTGTGGTGAGCTCCATACGTTGGTTCAATAATTTGAAATTAATTCTGGCTGTTATACCTTTGCTATTCTTAAGTTTGACGCCAACTCCAATTGTCTCCGAGGAGTTAAATAAAATAGCGGGCAGAGAAGATTGTAAATTTATATCCCCGCCCGAATGGCAAGATAGAACGGTTGTATGGGATGGAGGCTGTCAAAATGGGAAAGCACATGGGCAAGGTGTATTGCGAGCATACAAAGATGGGCTAAGTACGTTACTTTTTTTAGGTAATCTTGAGCATGGTGAAATATCTTTAGGCGTTATTGATTGCGATGACGGCTATATTGCAGGGCAATTTTCTCATGGAGAATTATTGCCCGATCTCGATCGTAATGTCGTTATCAACGCTTTTCGCAATGCGGCGGCTGCGGCGAAGACCTACAGTAAGCGGCTAGAGCGCCTAGGGAATCAAGAATCTGCCTCGTTTTATCTGAAGAAAGCTGATGAATTAGAACATCAATTAGACTGATGCCGTAGCCGATAGAAGCACAATGGGCAAAGTTTTATATTTGCATTGGGATGTTTTGAGAAAATTGCGTGGAGAGCAAAAGTCAGTGATGCCTTTAAAAGGAAAGTCATACTAATTGCATAAGGATTAAGAGTTTCTCCCGATTTAGCCCAAGTAGTAAAAAGCAAAATGCTGGTTTTGATAAAGACAAAGACGGCAAAATCACACTTGCGGAGATATCTTCATTAGTAATGCAAAAGTATCAAAAAGGTCTAAAAAAAGGACATATAGGGTGACACGATGAAATATCTATCTTGGGCCAAATTTCTAATAATGACAATTATATTACTTCTGACTTCTCACGCTTGTATGAGCCAGGAGTCTTTTGAGTGGGAAGGAGAGTACCTGTACCAGGACCAGCTTGGAAAAAGCTTTGGCGGTAGTCCGATAATAATTGATATGAATTTACGTATCAAAGCTGACGGCTCTTGTTCGCTGGTAGTTAATGGTTATCAGGTTTCGGAGAAAATTATTTGTAGAGCAGTATCCGATCCTGTGGGTAAGCAAATCGCCTTTGTGTCTTATGATAATGGAAAAATTGAAAATGAGTATGGCGTTCAGCAATATCAAGTTGGCGAAGTCTTGTTTAGTTTGGAACGCTCACAGGATAAAGTATTAACCACTTGGCAGTCACTAAAGCCGGATAATATTGAAAAGACGAAGGGAAGCTTTTTCGTAAAGGCGAAAATGGTCAAATAATCGTTGAAAATATGCTGTTCAAAGAGTTGTAGGCGGATTTGCTGAAAGGCAATCTGCCTTTTAATTGCTGCGAAGGGCTCTCCTTGATAAGCGCCAGACCGGAAAAGCCTGGACTAAGAACGCATCGGGTTGCCATATTGGCAACCCGATATCCGCTAATGGAGGAAAATAGCGCGCCTGTCATCACTCGCAAAACATGGAATAACTTGACTTTAAGATTATCATTTCATGTTTGACGTACTAAAGAATGATCCGGTTAAAATTCGAAACGTACCCCGCCTTCAATAGTATGGTTAACAGCGTCAGACATAATAAGGGATTGATAGTTAAACATGGCCGACAATCCGTTCGGTAATGTCACTAGAACACCGGCGCCGATATTACCCCAATCTGTCTCAGGCGAATTCGACGTGATTAAAGTGCTGCCGCCGCCTTGAATCAGGGCCTGAGTCACTCGGGCGTCATTGGCGTACTCTCTCACCCATTCGCCCGTGACTCGCGGGGTGATCACGCCGAAAGGCAGGCTCCAGGCATAGCTCAATTCGGTGCCAAATGTGCTGGTTACTGACGTAACATATTGATTCGGCACATTTAACAAGCCAATACTGGCATCTCCGCTTTCCTGATAACCGCTAATATCCATATAAATAGCTGACGCTTCACCATATCCGCGTAAACTCCATGCTCCAAAGCTATGCGTGTACCCCAGTCCCGTATGGATGTTGTATTCGTCTGTACGGAAGGTTGCATTCGCCGAAGTAGCGCACGTTGCGCAGTTGCGCTTTGAACGATTATCATGGCTCGCATAGCCAGCCGCAATATCAATATAGGTATTTTCAGTTGGTAATAGCGTCACAAAAGGTGAAAATCTGAAAGTATCGGCATCCAGGCGGCCACCTGAATTTACGACTTCCGCTGATGAACTGGTATAGCCAAATAACAAGCCCGTAAACAAACGGTCACTGATTTTTAAATCAACGCCACCGTTAAAATTCCTGGTATATAAATCAAATCCTGCCGCAGTGCTGTTGCTCTCAACATTGCCGAATGTACCGCCGGAATTGACATAAACACCAAATGGCCCCACAAGCTCATAGCCATCACCTGCGCCCCCGCCCGCGTTAGAAGAATTCGGGTTTTGCCTCAATGTGCGCATTGATTGCAGCGAGCGGCTCATCTGGGTTGTGCTACGGTTAAGCTGCAAATTAATCGTCGTTGCGGCATTGACTGCATTGATGGCTTGCTGCTCTTCTGTCGCATGGCCGCCGGACAAAACAGGAAAGCAATTGTTTTGGAATTCAATGATGGCGGCATCTGATGGCGACTCGAACGGCAGTGAAGACGAGCCTCTGGGTGAGCTGCAAGTCATGGTATCAGTAGCTGTATTCCACTCGAAAACTGCTCCTTCCACGGCGTCAGTGATGCGATACGCGAAATCAGTAAAACCTTTGTCTGCCTGGTAGTCACTAAAGGCACTTACAGCTTCTGTATGGCTAAGTGCGGAAGTCACGTCGGCGACAGGAAATTGCGTTCCATCTTGGGCGATATAAGCCCCGCTGAGAGCCCCCCAGGCTGCCGGAGTAAATGCCAGCAACGGAAATAAAATTTTTTTCATTAGAAAGTTCCCCCTTTATGTTGCGCTCATTTGGCATGAAGCAGCGCATTATGTTTTATTATTATCGTGCGATGGGACACCGCGCAGGATGAATCTCAGTCTCTGCTTGGTTTTAAGCTAACTGATCATTGTTAAATTCATCTAACATATTTTATAGATAAAATCCGAGAACCGCATTACTGAATCTGAAAGCTGTAGAGTGGATTTGCCTTGGCAATCCACCGACAAACGGAGCCTTAAAACCGTAACGTCCTGCAATGTTAATGGCTTGATTGAAATTTGGGGTATGAAGGAGTTGATGTGGCTCGTAAAAGTTAGATAATGAGCAGAATCTATTGAGCAGGGCGAGGTTTGTAACCTCGCCCTGAACGATTGGAAACCTTTCCGGCAGTAATCATAATTCTAATGGATGAGAGTTTTCCAGCATGGACATATATCGTGACATTATTCAAGGCTGGGAATACGTGAGTCAATCTTCTCGGCTACAGATTCCGGCAAGCCCGGCTAGAGGCGCAGCTATTGATTGAAATCGCAACAACCGTGCGCAATTGCGGTTCCGGTAGCTCAGCAACGGCATGACGCCTCGCTCAAGCATTGCTTCTGCCGTGGCTTCAGGCAGATACCATTCCGCACAGGCCTGCATGAGCGTTTCGCCGTCTTGTTTATAACTGTAGGCGGGCAGATCGTCGACATTCAAGTGCCGGTCGGGCGACAGCGGCCAGCCGGTCTCCTGAAAATTTTCCGCCAATAATCTTGCGCAGGCGAAAGCAGGGTTGCCCCACAGAAAAGCCTCGTGCTCGTCCGGCATAGTCAGTTCTTCAAATTCAAAACTGTCGATCGGGTCGGTTTTTCTACCGTAAGGCAGGCGCAAAAGAATCCGGGGCAAAGCCAGGCCAAGCCATCGAGCATAAGGTTCTTCACGCAATGCTTGCCATACGGCCATGAATTCAAAGTTGCCATTCCATGTCGAGGGAGGGGAAGGCTGGGCGAGCGAAGCGCAACCTAAAAGACTGCTGTCGGCGGCGGCCAGAAAAGGCGTACCAATATGGGCGGCGATAGCGCCCATGGCTGACAGTGTTTGTACATCCTGCAGGGCGGCTGCGAAAGTATAATCGCCTATTATCACCGACCAGGGCTGGTCAATGTGCTGTCGGGCCAGCAATTGGTAGACGGCCGAGGTTTCCAGATTCTCGCCGGCGCTCAGAAGATCCTGAGCCAATTCAGCCTGTGATATCTCGAGCAGGTACAACTGCAGTGATTCGCCCGTTTCGAGTCGGGAAACCAGTTCATAAGCGGATCGCCACAGCGCTTCAAGAGACTGAAAGTCAGGATGGTGCAGCAGGGAGCGCATCAATGCGCTGGTTGCCCGGTCGACCTCGGCTATTAGTTCGGGCTGGCGCGGATCGATCTTCTCAACGATATGGGGTGCTATGATGTTTTTAAACAGGTGGTCCAGAGAACTTTGCAGGTGTGGTTGCTGCGCAGGCGCTTTCCCGAGCAGACGCTCAAACAATGCGTTCTGATCCTCAGCCGGAGCTGGTTCGACAGATTGTCCGGCGTCATCCGGTACATTGGCCGTCCCCATCAACTTTGCCGCCGTTTGTGCAAAAGTTGCAGGATTCTGCAGGCTTTGGCGCAACTGAGTCACGCGATGAAAAACATCCAGTTCCTTATAGAGATGATCAGGGTGAAAGTCGTCGAGACAGTGGAAGACGACTTCGGTCTGTAAGTCCTGAAAGTTCAGTGCAGGGCTCAATCGGAACATGACTTCGTCAAAATTATCAATGTCTATGCCGGTTATTGTCCGATTCTTCAATGCCGCATCAGGATGACGATGCCCGCTGAAATTGCCCACCATCAGTATGCGCATGGGCGAATCTGCGGATGCAGCCTTTTTGTCTGCGGCAGTGCTGAAGCGGAAGTCGAACTTTAATTGTCCGGGCATGAGGGCTCCTTAAGTGATCGAAAATAAGCATTTGTGCTTAAGATAATTCGATGTTCACCCATGTGCAAGTCTCTTGCTGAGCTTGTAGTTAGGAGCCGCTTTGATTACTCGTATAATTATTTTTGCAACCTATCCCTCCACTTGTTCTATCGAGTTTAGAAAAAGCTATATCAAATTGCACTAAACCAATTTGCATTGACTTTCATCAGCTTTCTAATAATATTTGCTGGATAGAGAAAATGGTATAAACGGCAAAAAGTGGTATCGATCGCTTATACGCTGACGCTCAGTGTTGAATGCACTCTTGTTCCAGGAATCAAGCTCCATGCCGGTTACACAAAAAAATCGTAAGATTCAGGTCTTTACATCACTTGCTGAAGATACTTTGCTGTTTTACCAGATGCATGGCCGGGAGGGCTTGAGCGAACCATTCGAATACAGCGTGGAACTGGTCAGTGAAGACCGGGCTATCGATTCCGAAAAACTGCTGGGCGAACCGCTCACTATCAGGCTGCAACTGGAAGACGGCAACTGGCGCTACTTCCATGGCTTTGTCAGCCGCTTCGGACAGTGGGGCGATCTGAACGGGCTTTCCCGCTATCATGCCACAGTCCGGCCCTGGCTGTGGTTCCTGACCCGCACCTCCAACTGCCGGATCTTTCAGAACCAATCCGTGCCCGAGATTATCAAGCAAGTCTTCCAGGACCGCGGCTTCAGTGACTTTGAAGAAAGGCTGGTCGGCAGCTATGTCCCTCGCGAATACTGCGTGCAATACCGCGAGACCGACTTCAACTTCGTCAGCCGGCTGATGGAAGAGGAGGGGATTTACTATTACTTCAGTCATGGAAAGGACAAGCATCATCTGGTGCTGGCCGATTCCAACAATGCCCATGACCCGTTTCCTGGCTATGACGACATTCCCTACCATGTCGAAACCGGCCCGATGGACCGCACCCGCAAGGATCACATCCACGACTGGATCTTCGCGCGCGAAGTCCAGCCGGGCGCCTATGAACTGACCGATTACGACTTCAAGAAGCCCAAAGCCAATCTGTTGGTCAAGTCTATCCTCAAAAACTCCCACCCTCATGCCGAGTATGAACGCTTCGATTACCCGGGCCGTTATACGGAAACCAGCGCGGGCGATAATTTGGTTCGTCAGCGTATCGAGGAACACCATGCCCGCTTCGAACGCTGCGAGGGTAAATGCAACGCCCGTGGCCTGGCCGCCGGCTACCGCTTCAAGCTGCAGGAATTCCCGCGCCAGGACCAGAACCGCGAATATCTGGTGGTCTCAGCTAACTATCATTTACTGCTGGATGAGTATTCCTCCAGATCCGCGGCCAGCGAAGAGAAACTCTTCGATTGCAGTTTTACCGTTCAGGACAACAAACGGCCTTACCGTGCTCCGCGCAGTACGCCGAAACCCTATGTTCGGGGCGCTCAGACCGCCGTTGTGGTGGGGCCTGCCGGCGAGGAAATCTACACCGACAAGTACGGCCGGGTAAAGGTCCAGTTTCATTGGGACCGCTACGGGAATAAAGACCAGGACAGTTCCTGCTGGATAAGGGTCTCATACCCTTGGGCCGGCAAGAACTGGGGCATGGTCTCCATTCCGCGCATCGGCCATGAAGCCGTCATAGAATTCCTGGAAGGCGACCCCGACCAGCCGCTCATCATTGGCAGCGTCTACAACGCCGATATGATGCCGCCTTTCGAATTGCCGGCCAACGCCACACAGAGCGGTGTGCGCACCCGCTCCTCAAAAGGCGGCTCTGGCGCCAACTGCAACGAACTCCGTTTCGAGGATAAGAAAGGTTCGGAGCAGGTTTATCTGCATGCCGAAAAAAACCAGGACATCGAAGTCGAGAATGATGAAACGCACTGGGTAGGCCATGATCGCACCAAGACCATCGATCACGATGAAACCTCCCATATCAAGCATGACCGCACGGAAACTGTCGGTAATAATGAAACCATCACTATCGGCGTCAATCGTAAGGAAACCGTTGGCGCCAATGAAACCATAGATATCGGTATGAGCCGCACGGAAACCGTTGCCCAGAATGAGACCATTACCGTCGGATTAAACAGGACGCGCGCGGTGGGTATCAATGAAGCCATTGCCATCGGCGCCGCTCAGGAGGTTGTGGTCGGCGCGGCTAGAACAGTCTCCGTAGGCCTCAATCAGGCAACCACCATTGGCAACAGCTATTCAATGGATGTTGGCAACGACCAGTCCATTCAGGTAGGAAAAAATCAGAGTTCCAGTATCGGTGATAACCGGAGCGCTTCGGTCGGCAAGGATGACAGCCTTGATGTAGGTAAAAACTTAATGATCAATGCGGGCGACTCCATCGTTATAAAAACCGGAGATGCCAGTATTACTATGAAAAAAAATGGCGACATTACCATCAAGGGTAAAAACATTACCATCCGCGGTTCCGGCAAGATCAATGCCAAGGCAGACAGTAATGTGGTCATCAAAGGCAGCAAAATTGGCGAGAACTAGAAGATGGCGGCAGAATCGGTTATCAAATTTCAAAGTCCGTCGGTACACACTGGCGAACAAATCAACAATGAAGCGGTAAGCCCTCCTCAGGCACCCTCTCTGCCAAGTGTTGTGATCGGCCGCTTGGAAGGTTTCGAAAATGGCCTGCCGATGGTAAATTTTCCAAACAATAAGCAGGGAAAAGCGTTGCGGGCGCTGACAGGCGTGCCGCTGTCGCAGACCAATACAGGCCGTGAAGTGATTCTGGCCTTTGCCGATGGCGATCCGGAAAAACCGGTCATTCTAAATCTGCTGGTCGATCATCGGTCAGACGGCATCCCTGCCTCCTCTGTCGATATTCAGATTGACGGCGAAAGATTGCTGCTTACTGCGCAAAAAGAAATCGTGCTCCGTTGCGGCGAAGCAAGCGTTACCTTGACTGCCGCCGGAAAAGTGCTTCTCAAAGGCGCTTACGTACTGAGCCGGTCAAGCGGATACAACAAGATCAAAGGGGCGGCGGTTGACATCAATTAATATGTATCCTCATGTGGCAAATTGATAACCGTACGCCTTTTGCCGCTGAGCGAGGATGGGTCCGTGATCGCGATGGCGCCGAGATCTGGCTGGTAGCGGTCAAGGCAACATTTGACATCAAACCGGATGGTTCCGTCGAAATCTCGAAGGAGCAGCCTCCGGTGCTGCGCATTCCTGAATATTACGGCGAGCCGGGCAAGAGCAGCATAAAGTACGAGGCCGATCTTGTTTTAACAAAAAAAACTACCGATGTGCTGATCATCGGCCATGCATACGCCCCTATCGGTTATACGGTAACTTGTCTGGATGCCGGCTTTCGGGTAGGACCTATTACAAAGATGCTTCGCGTTTATGGCGATCGTCATTGGGATGCTGAAGGCGGCTTGTCAGCCCCAAAACCTTTCGAAAAAATGCCCTTAATATACGAACGGGCCTTTGGCGGGGTGGATCATGCATCGGACAATCCGGAACGGGATTTCGATTGGCGCAATCCGGTAGGCACCGGATACGCGGCTTCCTGGCTAAATCTGGCAGGTGTAGCGTTACCCAATATTGAATATCCGAATCAGCTTATTCAGTCGGGCAGTGATAGTCCGGACCCGGCCGGCTTTGGGGCTGTCAGCTGCCACTGGCAACCGCGCGTATCGTTCGCAGGCACTTATGATGACAATTGGATGAAAAATCGTCAGCCTCTCCTTCCGGAAAATTTCGATGACCGCTTTTATCAATGTGCGCCGGCTGATCAACAGGCCCCTTGTTTCTTAAAAGGCGGAGAACCCGTCGCGCTCAGCGGCCTGACGCCCAGCGGAAATTTATTGCGCTTTGTGCTGCCCAAAATTTATCTGGGCTTCGAAACCCGTTTTTATGACGGCAGCCGCGAAATCCATAAAACGCGCAATCTGCACACAGTCATCCTGGAGCCGGATTTTCCGCGCGTCTCCTTGGTCTGGCATACCGCTTTGCCGTGCCACTTCAAAGTACAAAAGCTGGAACGTACCGTAGTAACCCTCAAGACTAATTTGAGAGAGGGAAGCGCTATGACTGATGATGCTGTGCTGGAGATGGGGCAAGATGAGTAGTACGGCAATCTATGTTGTTGGGTTAGGAGCCAGCACACCGGTCGGGCGCAATGCCTGGTCTAGCGCTGCGGCAGTACGGGCGGGAATCAGCGGCTTCACTCAACATCCTTATATGATCGACACGGCGGGCGAGCCGATGTGTGCCGCGATAGCGCCCTGGCTGGATATCGACATCACGGGTGTGGAACGATTTAAGGCATTGCTGTTTCCGGCAATTGACCAGGCTCTTGCTCCCATTGCCGAGGCGCAGTCACTGCGTCCACGTACCGCGCTGTCGTTGGGCCTGCCCGGTCAGCGCCCCGGATTGCCTGAGAATTTTCAACCCATGCTCATGAATGCACTGGCAGAAAAGTACCGTAGTACTTTTGCAAGCGTTGCCGCATTTCCCAATGGACATGCCGCCGGACTATTGGCCCTTGAAGCCGCAGCGAGACAGCTTGTTCAGGGCGCATTCGATGCTTGTGTGGTCGCCGGAGTCGATTCGTATCTGGAACCCGAGACGCTGGAATGGCTGGAAGCATGCGATCAGCTTCATGGGGCCGGCCCTCTCAACAATGCCTGGGGTTTTATTCCAGGGGAAGCGGCCGGCGCGATTTTGGTCATGCGGCACGAATTTGTTGTACGGCTGCGTCTTCAGCCTCTGGCGCGTTTGCTTGGCTTGGGCTCGGCGTTTGAGCCCAAACGCATCAAGACTGAGACAGTCTGCGTCGGCGAAGGTCTTACTCAGGCTTTCCGCACCGCCCTGCAGGCATTACCCGAAGGCGTCAAGGTGACCGATGTCTATTGTGATATGAACGGCGAACCTTATCGGGGCGACGAATACGGTTTTACCTGTTTGCGGACCAAGGAGTATTTTGAGTCGGTATCCGACTTTGTCGCCCCTGCAGATTGTTGGGGCGACGTTTCCGCCGCCAGCGGGCCGCTCTACATTGGACTTGCCGCAATAGCCGGCAGCAAAAATTATTCAAATGGCAACGTGGCATTCGCTTGGGCCAGTTCCGAAAGCGGCGAACGCGCGGCAAGCATTCTGGAAGTGAGGAGATCGGTTTAAATGCCTGTAACAATCAAGGTGAACGGGGTAGCCAATTCGCTGGTGCATAAAGGCAGTAACGCAATCTCCACTGCGACCATTCCCGATGTCTGCAAGACTCCGACTCCCGGCGGTCCGGTGCCCATTCCTTATCCGAACATTTCCCAGTCTGCGACATTAGCCAAAGGTACAACCACCGTTAAGGCCGATGGCGGCATGATGATTGCGATTAAAGGTTCGGAATTTTCGCTGTCCAATGGTGATGAGCCAGGTTCTATCGGCGGCGTCAAATCCAGCACTTTCATTAAGGAGTCCACCTGGATTCTTTATTCGTTTGATGTGAAGATGGACGGCAAAAATGTCTGCCGGCTGACAGACAAAAAATTCCAGAATCATGAAAATACCGTCGATCTGGCCGGTGCAATCCTTGCTCCTACCCCTGTAGGCATGATCGTGCTCGAGTGCGAGCCTGGCTGGACGCCGTGTCAAAAAGCGCAGATGCAAGCCAAGGCCAATAAGCTGGACTCACTTGCGAAGCAGGGAAAGATCAAACCCAGAAATACATACAAAGACGGCAAGCCGACACTGCAACGTAAAGCCGGCAACGGATGGGCTGCAAAATTCGCTCGCGACTGGAACAAACCGGCGCCGGAAGGCTGGCCGGATTCCTCCAACCCGGCCAAACAGCCAAAAAAATTCTACGATGACTGTGCAAAAACAAACGATCCGCTCGGAAACAATATGGAGGCGGACCACATTCATGAAATGCAACTGGGAGGCCGGGCTCAAGGGCCGTTCCTATGGCTGGATCGTGAAGTGAACGGGGCTTCCGGACGACAGATAAAAGAACAACGGAATACAACACCAAACCCGACCGGTTTCACAACCAAGAACTGCTAGCGAATTTGAGGATAAAATGGATCAGAGCATCGAAGACCGTATCAGGCGCGCCGTCGAAAAAGGCATTTCCGCCCGCAAAAAATATTATGATTCAATAGGCCTTCCTGATGAGCAGGAATTAGGGCCTCCATCCTCCCAGGAAGAAATATCAGCGCTTGAGGCGGCAATCGGGAAACCGCTGCCGCCATCGTACAGACGCTTTCTCGAGATGTTTAATGGCTGGCGCATGATCGATGGAGGGCTGGATCTCCTTCCAGTCAAGGATTTGCTTGACGGCCCGCGCAAGCAGAAGATATCCGAATGGCAAAAAAAAATGGAATCTTGTGGGGATGAAGTGGCGGCCAGAAGCCTGGTTATTGGTGTGTCATCCGTGACTGCGACTAAATATTTGCTAGATCCCGAGGTTATCGATCCTCAGGGTGAATGGCGATTCGTCCAGCACCATAACGGTGAAGAAGCCGAAGTTGCGAGTTTTTTGGAATGGCTGGAAGAGTCGGTTGATGAATATGATGAATTGGCTTCCATGAACCAGGATATGCTCTAAAAGAAAGGGTTGTGTCCTGTCCGCTTCAATAAAGTGTCTATCGGAAACTTAATCGGGTTTCCTTTTATTTGAGAAAGTTATAGCTTATGTTTGCTGCCGCGATTCCCCACATCGTTGAACAACACGCCGAAGAAGCGGCTTTTCTCTGGTTTCTCCGCAATCGGGCAGTCAATGCGCCGCACTATAAATTAAGTGAATTAACCAGGCTCGACAATCGTGTAGAAGCCCATCTGGATGGCTTGCGAATTGCCGGACAGGAAGGCTGGAATCTGTGCGAACAGGCGCTGGAAATCGGCGAGGCCGGTGAAGTGTTTACTGCCGGGTTACTGGCTCTGGAAAGCAAGAACCCGCAAAAATTGGCCAAAGTCGCAAGCATTGCCGAAGATTCGGCTGAGGCAGCTAAGGGACTGATTTCGGCTTTTGGCTGGATTGAACCCTCCAAATTGGCGAGAACGGTAAAACTTCTGCTGGATTCCAGTTCAAGCTTCCACCGGTTTATCGGCCTTTCCGCCTGCGCGGTCCATCGAGTGAATCCGGGCAATATTCTGGATAATTGGGTGCATGACCATGATGTGCCGCCACTACTCCGTGCCCGCGCTTTGCGAACAGTGGGAGAGCTGAAACGCCGAGACCTGATTTACGATCTCCGCAATTGTTTTCATGCCGAAGATGCCGCAATACGTTTCTGGGCCGCATGGTCGGCGGTGCTGCTGGGTAATCGCAGCGATGCGCTGGAAGTTCTCAAGGTATTCATGGTGGCCGGCTCGGGGCAGTTTCCTGGCGCTCTGCCCATGTTGCTGCGCGCGATGCCGATTGAGAACTCGGCCCCCCTGTTGAAAGGATTGGCACAGTATCCGGAACGGCAAAGGGATCTGATTGCCGGTACGGGAATGGTGGGCGATCCTTTGTACATACCCTGGCTGATCAAACAGATGGAAACGCCGGAACTGGCGCGGCTGGCGGGCGAGTCGTTCAGTTTTATCACGGGCGCCGACATCGCTTATGAGGATCTGGAAGGCGAGCGGCCGGAAGGTTTCGAATCAGGCCCTAGCGAAAACCCGGAAGACGAAGAGGTCGAACTCGACGGCGATGAGGATTTGCCCTGGCCTGATCCGGCCAAGATCCAAGTTTGGTGGGCTGCGAGACAACACCGGTTTCAGGCCGGAACCCGCTATTTGCTGGGCGCTCCGATCTCTGAAAGTCAGTGCCGAAAAGTCTTGCGGGAAGGTTTCCAGCACCAGCGAGCCGCCGCTGCATTGGAATTGGCGTTGATAAGGCCCGACGAGGCGCTGTTCGAAGTCCGCGCTCCCGGCTGGCGGCAACAGCGTCTGTTAGCGCATACCGCATGAAAACGATGCCTAATCTGACCGCACTGATCTTTGGCGTTTTGTCTTTGCTTTTCGCTTTTTTCTCAGCGCGGGATTATCTGCGTAATAAGGGCAAATTATCTCTCTCAGCTCGTGTGTGGCGGCGCATCGCTATTATTTTCGCTGTTGTGGCGTTAGTTTTGATGATAATCGAGTGAGTTATAAAGGGGCAACAATCGTGTTACCAGCCCCCGTTTGAATTTATCGAATTGGTCGTTGCCGACCCAAAATCGCCTTTGACCACATTTCTTTGAATAGCAGATCAGGAGCATAAAGCAGACTTCGGTTAACTGATCTATCGCATTCTGTTTTTTAGAATTGGACAAAGATTACGTTACTTATGCAATAAATAAACACAGATAGTGGATAATATTGGAAGCCGATTTAAAGTTTAGCTTGTTGGAAGGAGCGAATTCAGTTGACGGAAGTTGATTTAGTCCGGACATCAAGAGCCGGGGATGTGTTTCATTATCGTTGGACGACGCGACGTTGCTTAAAGATGATTAATCCCAATTCCAAGATCAAGTATCTTGTGATTGAGGGCTCTAATGAGCCATCGTTAGCCGGTGAATATGTTATGGATGTCACTGAATACTCGCAAGCTGTGGGCGGTGATAAGGAAGATATTGCCTATTTTCAGCTGAAACATTCAACCAAAAGAGTTAATCAACCCTTCCAGTTAAGTGACTTAAAAAATACTATAGAAGGGTTTGCCAAGCGCTTCATTGAACATGAAGAGAAGAAATCTGAGCGCACCGGGACAATCACATTCTCAGTTATCACCAATCGCAAAATAGATGATGCATTCAAAAAAGAAATTTTAGCGATTGTTCAAGGTAAACACACCGAAAAAAGGTTTTTAACGACTTTAACAAAATATACACAGCTATCCGGCGAATCTTTGAAAAGATTCTGCTCATCATTTCAACTGGAAGATAATGAAGGCAATTATGCTGATCAGAAAGATCAGCTGACTCTTGAGATGTCGGCATTTTTTGCCGGGATTGTTGAAAGTAAAGAAATTAATAACATCATCGCCCTGATTCAAGAAAAGGTTTTACCGGATACATCAGGGAAAATAACTCCCGAGGACGTACTTCAGCGTTTTGGTGTTACATCTCAACATGAATTATTTCCCGCACCTGCTGAGTTTGAAGCATTAGAAAACCCTATTCAAAGGGAGCAACATGGCGAGTTATTAAATCAAATCATCAATGCCACGGTACCTGTCATTATTCACGCCAGTGGTGGCGTGGGTAAGTCGGTAGTTTGTCGTCAGTTGGCCAGCACTTTGCCGAATGGTTCAGTAGGTCTCGTTTATGACTGTTTTGGTGCTGGTAAATATCGCAATAGAAGTCGGCCTCGTCATCGCTTTCGAGATGGTTTAATACAAATCGTCAATGAGTTAGCCGTTTTGGGGCTGTGTGAAACGCTAATTCCGAGATCAGGAGATTTAGACGATGCTCTCCTGAGGTCGTTTTTGCTTAGATTGAACGCGGCGGGCAAAGCATTAGAACAAAATAACAAAACTGGCTTTATTGCTATTTTTATCGATGCTGCCGATAACGCAGAGATGGCAGCAGAAGAATTTGGCGATTCCTGTTTTGTTAAACATCTATTACGAGAAGAACTTCCAATCAATTGTCGCATAATCGCATCATGCAGACCTGAGCGTTTGGATTTGCTAGATCCTAGACACACAGTTAAACAAATTCCATTATTGCCGTTTAGCGAAACAGAAACACAGAGGTATCTTCGCACTCATTATCCTAATGCTAGCGATTACGATGCTTTAGAGTTCCATAGGCTAACTGGGGGTAATCCACGAGTACAAGCGAATGCGCTTGACTTGAATAAACAGTCTTTTGCCGAAGTCTTAACAAGCTTAGGCCCAGGGCAGACTGTGGATGAGCAGATTGCTCGGCAATTACATACTGCCATCGAAAAGCTTAAAGAACACCATACAAAAGTATTTCAACATCAGATTGATGCAATATGTTTAGGTCTTGCAAATCTGCATCCGTTTATCCCTTTACAAGTTCTTGCCACTGCGGCGCAAGTTGATGAGACAACCATCAAAAGCTTTGTCGCAGATTTAGGCCGACCTCTTTGGATTTCCGAAAATTCAGTGCAATTCAGAGATGAGCCGACAGAAACTTGGTTTCGAGGGCAATTTTCGGCTTCGTCTGAACAAATCGGGACTTATGTCGATAGGCTTAAGCCTTTGGCGGCTCAATTCAATTATGTTGCTGAAGTTTTACCTACTCTTTTGCTAGGGGCGGAAAAGTATGACGAACTAATTAAATTGGCGCTTTCCGATGAATTGTTGCCGGAAAGTCCAATTGATAAACGCAATATCCGTATCTATCGTTTACAGTTTTCTTTCAAGGCCGCATTAAAACAAAAAAAGTATGCCGATGCAGCTAAGTTATCGTTAAGAGCCGGAGAGGAAATGGCCGGCGATAAGCGCCAGATGGAATTACTCAGCAAAAATACCGACTTGATTGCGCCGCTGCAATCGCCCCAACGTGTTCAAGAATTGGCATTTCGACAACTGTTGGGTGGTGCATGGGATGGCTCGGAAAATATTTATTCGGCGGCGTTGTTATCAAGTGTTGATGATTTTAAAGGCGAAGCACGGGGATACTTAAGGTCGGCGAACAGTTGGTTAAAGCTTTATTTTCAGGAAAGGAAGAAAAATAAAGAAAATCATCATAACGAACGCTTGCAAGATGATGATATCGCGGAAATGGCTTTTGCCCATCTGAACCTATTTGGGACGGAAGCTTTAGCTGGCTTTATTCACAGTTGGCGACCGCCTGAATTGGCATTTCGTATTACAAGGTTATTGGTCACTCGTCTGATTGATGCAGGTAAGTTTGCAACAATAGATGAACTTAGCCAATTGGCTTGCCGCAATATTTACGTAATGTTGGCGATTGCGGACGGGCTAATTCAAGTCGGTAAATCCCCATCATCTTCCGTTCTGCAGCAGAGCTTGATGTTGCTCAGCCATCGCCGTACGCGCATAAAACGGGAAAAACATCATTGGCGTAGTGAAGAATTGGATTTTGCCATTATTTCGTTTGCCGAGGTTTGTACTGCTGCAAATCTTTGTCGAAAGAAAATCCAACGTGTACTCCGGCATTTTTTTTCGGCTAGGGCTGCTTATTCTGTTCATAGTGATTATGCCGACTCTCGCGAACGTACTGCGTTCATTCGAATAGTTGCGCTTAGAGCGGTACTATCCGGTGAGACTGATGTTAAATTAGATTCATTAATGCCGGAAGAATGGTCCGGAAACCGAAGGAACTACGATACAGAGCAAGATATTAAGCGTTTTGAGCAGGTCGTTGGCGGGTTACTGCCTTGGTACACAGTTCGGGCTCGCCTGCTAACTGGTAGTGATGAAGATGTGGAAGCTTTGATCCAAATTGCTGGCCAGCAATCAAAAAAGGCTCTTGCACAAAGATATCAAAGCAATGACCGCTTGCCCTTTGAATTAACTCAAATTCGTTTCGAGCTGTTGATTTTAAATCCTAATGCTAGCGATTCGGCTTTAAGTAATTTTATGGCAGAGCTACTTGGGCAGAACTTGAAATTTTCGGCTAATGATCGTTTAAATGCTGTCCGTGTCGCTTTTCGCCTACCTCATCTTAAAACCATTAGGTATCTATTAGAACAGTCATGCCGAGATATGATTTTAGCCAGTACGGATGAGGGTCCTGAAACTTTAGCAGACTGGTATATCAGCCTTTCAAGAGCTGTTTTATCGGAAAGTCCAGAAGATGCAAAAGCTTATTTTGATGAAGCAATTGACGTCGTTTCTAAATTTGGCGATGAAATAGTGGAGCGATGGAACGCCATAGTCGCTATGGCCAAACGTACTGTTGAGGGAAGAGTTAGCACACCGGAAATAGCCTATCGTTTTATCCGTTGCGCAGAATTGGTTGGTGAAAGAGTAGCTCGTGAAAAATACTGGGATAGGGAAGAAGCACTGGAAGTTTGTTTTAAACTTCACCCATCATCAGCCTTTGCCACTCTTAGCCGTTGGCGTGATCGCGATGTGGGGTGGCTTGATCGACAGTTGCCGGCATTAGCGCAGGAAGCAGTTCAATCGAAACTCATTTCTGCCGCTGCTGGTTGGTCTTTAACGGCATTTGCCTGGGATTATGGTTTTCAAGAGTTTGTTGAGCTTTGCATAGAATTTGAGGCAGAACCAAACCGCCGGCAGTATGTGTTGGATAAAGCGGTTAGAGATTTTCGATTGAAAGGCTTTGAGGAAGATAAATGGAAGGAACTTTCAGACTTAGCACATAAGTTTTCATTGAAAGACTCTGAAATACAAAAGTTACTTGATTGCTCAGAAAAGTTTAAACTCCCTGATGTAGTCGATGATGATGTGCAAGTAGTCAAAAAGCACGAAACACCTCAAGAGCCCTTCATTAACTGGGATCTACTATTCGCAGATCTCGATTTAGTAAGTGTGGCAGATTTAAGTTTAGCTCTGAAACGATTTAAATCTTTACCTGCACCACGTTGGTCTGAGACATTCTGGAAAGAAGTGATGCCAAGAGTTCATGAAGCTAAAGCAAGTCTTTTCCTAAATGCGATTGTTCATGTCGAAAGTGCTGATGCTTATGATATCGAATATGTATTACAGCATTTCCCGAATTCTTGGCGTGGCAAAATTAGCGTGCAAAGAGTTTGGCCTAAAGTTATTTATGATGTAGGCCGTCGGTTTGCAAGCCGCTATTCAAATCTATATTCCCTTAACCATTTCTACAAGTATATTGATACATCAGAATGCGCAAAAGAATGGTTAAGCAAAGGTGTATTGGAAGGTTTGTCAGGCTCATGTAATTTAGTCAGTGCCACCACACTTTTTGGATTTAGTAGTGTTACGGCTGCTTATATTTCACCGGAAGACGCTGCTGATGTTTTAAATTTTGGACTTGCGCGTTTTGAAAATCACATTGATAGCGACTTTGGGGACGGAGCTTGGGCAGATTGGTTGATACCGCCGGATTCAATTATCGACGCGTTTACTGGATTTATTTGGTCAGCTTTGGGTTCTCCACGCTCTGCTATCCGTTGGCGGGCAGCTCACTGTGTGCGAAGACTTGTGGAAGCAGGCTGCGAAAATGAGATTGATGCCTTAATTGACTGGATGAGTCAGGGTTGCGTTGATGCGTTCGGCAGCAAAAAATATCCTTTTTACAATCTTCATGCTCGACAGTATTTGTTGATCGCAATTGCTCGTGCAGCAATCGATTCACCGCAATTATTTCGTAAACACCATGCCATTTTTGCCTATCATGCACTTGAAAGTATCCCTCATGCATTGATTCAAAAATTTGCCGCCGATATAGCACTGTTAATTGAGCAAGCTTTTCCTGCCACCTACAGTCCAGAAATAACATTACAGTTACAACAGGTAGGCCTTAGCCCTTTCCCTATCGAAAAGGCTGAAGATTACAATAAGCATTTCCTATCACCTTGGCATGAACGCGGTGAAGTCAACAAGGGGCTGGAACTGCACTTTTCATATGACTTTGATCGTTATTGGTTTGAACCTTTAGCAAGGGTATTTGGGATTTCCTCTCACCAAGTAGAAGAATTGGCTAGAGAAATTATTCTTAAGGAGTGGAAAATCGATATAAGTGACGACAAATACATCCTCGATCCGAGGCAAAATTTATGGAATTATCGCTACGAACGTGAAACTTGGCACAGCCACTTCAGTTATCCAAAAACCGACGATTATAGGTTTTACTTGTCCTATCACGGTATGTTAGCTGTTGCCGCTAAATTGCTACAAGCAATGCCCATCGTAGACCGGCATGATGGATATGAAAACGCATGGCTCGAATGGTTACAACGTCACGATTTGACTCGTATAGATAGGCGTTGGTTGGCGGACAGACGCGATCCAATTCCATTACCGAGACGTGCATGGTTACAGGAGTCGAATTCAGATAATTGGCGTTGGGAAATTAATCAAACTGATTTTTTAGAGGGGTTATTACTAGACCGTAATGACGAGCCATGGCTGATTGTCTATGGGGATTGGACTGATAATGACGATAACCGTAAGGAAAGTTTTTCCGTTTCCAGCGCGTTGGTAAGACCTAATACTTCATCATCACTATTAAATGCGCTAACTACTTGCTCGAATCCGCGTGACTTTTATCTTCCCCTTGATCAAAAAGAAGATGAGGAAATCAAAAATTCGTTTTTCACTTTGGAAGGATGGATTTATAGAGGTGAACAGAGCAAATATTTAGATGAATATGATCCTTTGGCTGGAGACTTCGCTTATCCACCTCATACTCCAGAAAAGGCCATAATCGAGCAATTCAAGCTTGTATCAGACATTGAGCAGCGAGAATGGCGTTTACCTAACTCGGATCAAGCTGTTTTGGTCAGCGAACTTTGGGGAGATAAACTGCCTGAAGGCAGAGACAAATCAATGCCGCACGGTAGCCGGATTTTAGGTCCTTTTTCGTTTTTAAAAAATTTATGCACAAGTTTAAATAGAGATTTAATCATTAAAGTCGAAATAGAACGGCACTACCAATATTCATCATACAGGTCGGAACCCAATGACGAAATCAAATATCCCCCTCCATATTGCAAAGTTTATCTCTTCTCAGCAGATGGAAAGCTTAGAGACACAACAACGTGTTATCGAATTAGGCAAAGCGCTGGTTAAAGAATTAGAAATTGAGCCGGACAGTGATACTCTATCCAGATGGCTAGCCCATCACATTGCGGAGTTGATGGTCAAATTGGAAAATGCCGAGAAAGACCAGAAAAGCCAATTACAACAGCAATGTTTCGAAACAATATTAATATTGTGGCAGCATCGATCATCGTTTAAAAGCGGCTACCGACCTTTTGAAAATTTTGAGCCTATCTTGAGAACTTTAGCTGCCATAGATCCAGAAAATCGGGATTCTTATTATCGATTCTGGAACCAAAAGGAATTGGATGATTCGGTACTTTCAGATGATGTTAAACATTGGATTGAGCTTGCTGTTGGACTTGATCATGCTGCACGTACTTGGATCAAGTTTGCCTTGGATCAAGCAACCCAACATGCATTGGATGAAAAAACAAGGTCGTGGCTCAGCAAGGCTAAAGGATTACTACAAGATCAGGAGTTAGAAGTAATAATTCAATTAGCAGGAGAAGCCTCAGAGACGATTCATGATGATAACATCAAGAAGCTCAATTGTAACAAGACCAAACAGTTCAAAGAGATGCTCGAAAGACTTGAGGGCTTTATAGAGATAAGTGACTATATAAAAACCCAGTTAAAAAACAATATCAAAATATTAGAGCAATCTCTTCTTGATAAATCAGAGGCTTAAGTTATCTAAATAAAAAACATTTCCAATTGTAATTTACTATGATCAGCGTCTAGCATAAAACTTGGATGTATCGGCTCAGATATATGTCAGACCAGCTATTAATTCGACCCGGAATAACTGCTTACTTATTACTTGACACTTAGTCGCAACTCTCGTCGGCTGCTCATTATCCTCGTGTCGTAACTGGCAGCTTATGATTCCAATGCGGACGGAGGATAGAATTAATTGACAGTCTCTTTTTGGCACCAAACCGACACTGAGTTGCCGTAAAACACTTGTTTTCCGATCACCCTTCCACAGGGCGTTTGAAACAGACGTTTTGCAGCGCTAAAAATATACGGAAATCCTTGTCGTAATCCTCTACTATGCGGAAACTTTACATCGAGGGTTTTCCGCTTATGTGTAGTCAGCTATGTAACTATGCTGTGTTGATCTCACTGATTTGGGATCACATGAACTCGTACTGGGCATGAATGATTGGTGCTGCTATTATCGAAATGGCGCTTTGCTGCGCGAAACACCGGTTGCGGATGGATTTACTACCTGCCGATTGGTGTGGCGTTCCTGAGGATTTGCCGGCAGTGTTGGCATAAAGATCCCGGCGGAGAAGGGTAAATTGTACGGTGTATGCAATGGTTAGATGTCAAACTTATTGGCAGATACCCTGCCGCCATAATAGCGGCAGGGCATCTGCCTATGATAGCTATCAATCAATTATTTTTTCGTCATGAAAAAATAAGTCGATTGGCATTTTAGAATCATTTTGTCGTTTTCTTTTTCAATCGCAGTGCAGGTTTCCATTCTGGAACGGCCGGGAGCGGCTTGTTTGACCAGTTTTCCGTCCTGGACGGAATAATTAAGTACCGCACGCAGATGATCGATCCGCGCGTGTACGTCCGATTCCTGGGAAATGCCTTCCAGCGTGCCGTCTGCCTTGAAGGTCCAAGTGGTGTTTATGCTTCTTGATTTAGTGCCTTCGCGATCAACCGATTCTTTGTCGATTTGCCAGGTTCCAAGCAGATCGGATTGGGTCAATGGAACGTCCGCATTTGCGGAAAAAGACAAAAGCATCAGAGCGCAAGCAGAAAACCGAATGAATTGCATGTTAAAACCTTATAAATAGTAAGTTAAAGTTTGGGATTGTAGCACATAACCGATCTTCAAAATCAGCGTTAATTCTATAGTAATTGAGTTTTTTCATGGTTTATACTGGCCGCACGGCAACTGAATCGCAGGGTGGATTTGCCTTGATTAATCAGGGATAAAGGGCATTTCATAACCATTATATCTATAAAGTTTTACTAATCTCATCTTGTCGGGCTACTATACCCAGTACAAGTCAATCAATAATAATCCAGGGATATTTAAAATGATTGTTATGAGGAAAATCACCCCTTCCGCAGCGTATTTTGCCCGGACTTCAGGACTTAAGTATTTCTTTCTGTCTTTGTTCTTTGCCGCGCTAATCGGCTGCCAGACCGAACCCAAAACTGATCTCGACAGCGTCAAGCCAACAGGAGATCTTGCGGTGGAGGATACCGATAAGCTTTTCGTTGTCGATTGTTTGTTGCCGGAGCAAGCGAGCGGCCCAGGCGCTCAAAAGACCGATATTTCCTCTCCGCAGCCCATCAAAACCACCGCCGCTGAATGCAGGGCGCGCGGCGGCGAATATGTGGCTCACGATCGCGCCAATGTCGAATCGGCTTTAAAAGTATGGCTGCCGCAGGCGCAGCAGGGTAATGCCGAGGCGCAGGTAATGCTGGGCGAGATTTACGAAAAAGGCCTGGGCGGAACGGCCGATCCGGCTTTGGCGGCCCAATGGTATTCAAAAGCGGCCGAGCAAGGCAATTCGAGGGCGCAGATTGATCTCGGCTATCTTTATGAGAAAGGATTGGGCGTAAAGAAAAATACTCGGATTGCGTTGAAATGGTATCGCAAGGGATCGGGGCTTGCGAATTCAGGTTTGCAGTTTATGCCCATGACCGAAGCCTCCGGTAGAGGCGGAAAAAGGAAACAGGGTGATAACGCACAACATCAGGCCAGGATCGGGGATAATGCTTCCGGTTCGGCGGATGATTCCGGACTTAAGCGGCGGAAGGCGGAATCCAGAGAAAAACTCGATCAGTTGCAGGAGCAACTGAAATCTTTGGAGGAGGAATACCACAATACGTTTGCCCGCATTAAAAGTGATATGACCACTATAGAAGTCAAAGCGTCTCAAATGGACTCAAGGCGGGAAAAATTTGCCCTTGAAAGAGTTCATATCAAGCTCAAAAAGGACAAGAGTAAGCTGATGACTCAAGGAGGGCAGATCAAGGAATTGAAGAAAGCGATCGAGCAGGAAGAAAAGATCCTGGCAGGCCTCAAAGATGTTCCGGCCGAGATGCTGGAGAAAAAGGGGGTACAGAAAAAAAATCATGAAGCTTCCCCTGTCATAGCCAGTCCAAAATCCTACCCGTCCGTCGATTTCGGCCGGTTTTATGCCTTGATTATTGGCATTAATGACTATAAGCAACTGCCGGCGCTTCAAACATCGGTCAATGACGCCAAAGCGGTCGATGAAGTACTGCGGACGCGTTACGGCTATCAAACCACGCTGTTAGTTAACGCCAACCGGCGTCAGATCATGACGGCTTTCAATGATCTGAGAAAAGAGTTGACTGAAAAGGACAGTCTGTTGATTTATTACGCAGGTCTCGGCGAAATCGATAAAAACGATCAAAGCGCCTACTGGCTGCCATCCGATGCGGAGCCGGACAATAACGCCAACTGGCTGTCCAGCCATAATATTGCGCAGCATTTGAGCATTCTCCCGGCCAAGCATATCCTGGTTATTGCCGATTCGTGTTATTCCGGCACTATGACTAAAACGTCAATCGCTCATCTGCCGGAAGATGCGTCCGATAAAAAACGCAAGAAGTGGCTGAAGCTCATGAACAGCCGCAAGGGCAGAACCGTCATCACATCCGGGAGTGTTAAGCCAATACCGGATTCCAAACCGGATTCCAATGTCAGCAGCCATTCGGTATTTGCCAATGCGTTTCTGAAGGCGTTGGGCTCCAATACCGGTCTGCTTGAGGATTATGAACTGTACAGAATGGCCTCCGGTAAAGTCAAACAGTCCGCGTCACAGATCGGCTTTCAGCAAAGTCCGCAGTATTCCGCCATGCAGCATGCAGGGCACGAAGGCAGCCCGTTCTTTTTTGTGCCGAAGAGTTGACACGATGCAATTTTTTATTTGGTTCAGGAGTATGCACTATGAATGCAGATGATTTAGGTGATGTGACGACGCGAATCAACCTGACGCTAACAAATCGCCGGTCATCCGATCAGGCAGATACATTAAAAGTAGGCTCGATACTGAACAAGCGCTTCGTGCTCAAGGAAGTGCTCGGCAGCGGCGGCATGGGCACAGTGTTCAGGGTAACCGATTTGCGCCGTTTGAAAGCGCAGGATCAGCAACCGGATGTCGCCTTGAAAGTATTGAACATAGAATTCCGGGATGATCCGGGACTGTTCATTGCACTTCAGCGAGAAACGAAGAAATCCCGGATGCTGGCCCATCCCAACATCGTCAGTGTCTATGATTTCGACCGCGACGGCCGCAATATTTTCATGGTCATGGAAATGCTGGAAGGCAAGTCGCTTTCTCATTACATACAGAAAATCGCGCGGCGGGGCGGGATTCCCTTCGACAATGCCTGGCCTATTATCGAAAGAATGGCATTGGCGCTGGGCTATGCGCACAAAAAAAATATCGTTCATTCGGACTTTAAGCCAAGCAATATCTTTATTACCGACAGCGGTGAAGTCAAGGTGCTGGATTTCGGCATCGCCTGCGCGGCCGTTAAACCGGAACACCAGAGTTATGATGGAACGGTTTTCAATCGTCGCAATCTGGAGACGCTGACGCCGACTTATGCCGGCCTGAAAATGTTTGAAAACTGCATTCCCGATCCGCGCGACGATATCTATGCGCTGGCCTGCGTGAGTTATGAATTATTGGCCGGCAGGCATCCGTTCAACAAACTGTCCGCCCAGAAGGCGCTGGAAACCAATCTGCAGCCGCCGTTCATTCCGGGCTTGAAACGCCGGCAATGGAACGCCTTGGCGCATGCTCTGGCGTTGAGGAGAGAGCAGAGAACAGCTTCCATTGCGCAATTCCTTGATGAAATACGGCCTAAATCGGCCCGGTCGGAGATGAGGGGGTCTGTCAGGCAATTCCTTGATGCGATAAAGTCCAGGCTGCCCAGGCCGAACATCCTCGGCACGGTGACGGTTATGGTTTTGATCGCGGCGGTGGGCGGTTACGTCTATATTTACCCAAGCATGAATGCGGCGCCGCCAGCAGTGATTGAACTGACTCCGGAACAGCAACTGCAGATTAAGGATCTGCTCGAACTGGCGCAAATCCATTTTGATGTCGGTTATATAACCGAGCCCCAAGACAGTAATGCCTTATGGACTTATCGTCAGGTGTTGGCTATTGACCCTGATAACCAGGAGGCCTTGCAGGGAGTGGAGAAGATTGCCGACCTGATTGAAGAACAGGCAAATGAGTTGCTTGCCCAGCAGAAGCTCGATGAAAGCCTGGCAAAAATTGAAGAAGGACTGAAAGCACAACCTGAAAAGGATCGTTTGCTGTCATTGAAAGAGCAGATATTGAGAATGAGACGATAGGGCTCGCGCTTCGGATGCATGGCTTCATGGCAGATGAATTCCAGAGCGGATTTGCTCTGGCAAGCTACCGGCAACGCGCCCCATCTCAAAACCGGGCTTCGGCCGCATTACGGCCAAAACGGCGCCGGCACCACAGCTGGAATCGGTCCAGGTAAAGATACACCACTGGCGTCGTATAAAGGGTCAGCATTTGGCTGACGATCAGCCCGCCGACGATGGAAATGCCCAGCGGCTGGCGCAACTCGGCGCCGTAGCCGGTTCCGAAAGCCAGCGGCAGGGCGCCCAGCAGTGCCGCCATGGTCGTCATCATGATCGGCCGAAAACGCATGAGGCAGGCGGTAAAAATGGCGTCGTGCGGGTTCAGGCGCTCGTTGCGTTCGGCATCGAGCGCGAAGTCGATCATCATGATGGCGTTCTTTTTCACCAGGCCGATCAGCAGGATCACGCCGATTAGGGCGATGATGCTGAACTCGGTCTTGAATGCGAGCAGGGCAAGCAGCGCGCCGACGCCGGCCGAAGGCAACGTGGACAGAATGGTCAACGGATGGATGTAGCTCTCGTACAGTACGCCCAGCACGATATAAATCGTGGCCAGTGCAGCCAGGATCAGCCAGGGCTGATTGCGCAGAGATTGCGCGAAGGCCTTGGCCGTGCCCTGAAAGCTGCCGTGTATCGAATCGGGCACGCCCAGTTGAACCATCGTCTCCTCGATGGCCTGGGTGGCCGTCGACAATGAGGAACCCCCCTTGAGATTGAACGACAGCGTGGATGCGGCGAACTGGCCCTGATGGTTGACGGTCAGCGGCGCATTGGTCAGCCCGTAGCTGGCAAAGGCTGATAGGGGCACTTGCTTGCCCTCCGGCAATTCCGGACTGGGCGGGACGCTCACATACAAATTTTTCAGCGTGTCAGGATGCTGCCAGTATTCGGGCGCCACTTCCATTACGACGTGATACTGGTTGAGGGGCGTATAAATGACCGATACCTGGCGCTGGCCGAAGGCGTTATTCAGCGTCGAATCGATAAGGGCCTGGCTGACGCCCAGGCGCGAGGCCGCGTCGCGGTCCACGGTCAGGGAAACCTGCTGGCCTCTTTCCTGCTGATCGGTATTGACGTCCGCCAGTTCGGGACGCTGCGACAGCGCTTTCAGAATTTGCGGCGTCCAGGTGCGAAGGTCATCAAGATTTTCGGCCTGCAGCGTGTATTCGAACATGGCCGCCGAGCCGCGTGCGCCGACGCGCAGGTCCTGTACCGGCTGCAGGAACAGGCTGGCTCCCGGTTCTCTGGCGAGCCGGGTACGCAGGCGCTGCATGATCTGATCGGATGTCAGCTGGCGTTCCTCCAGCGGCTTAAGGGTCGCGAACATGAACCCGGTGTTGCCGCCGCGGGTAAAGCCGACGACGTTTTCAACGCCAGGAGCCTCACGCACGATCTCTGCAAAATCGATCAGTTTCTGTTTCAGGGCGGTCGATGAAATGCTTTCATCGGCCCGGAGTGCGCCGGCCAGTCGGCCGGAATCCTGCACTGGAAAGAAACCTTTGGGCACGATAGCGTAAAGATAGACATTTAAAATGATCGCTCCCAGCAACAGCGCCATCATCAGCGGTCCGTGATCCAGCGCCCAGCGCAGCGTCCGCTCATAGCCGGCGAGCAGGCGGTCGAACTGGCGCTCGCTCCAGTGATAAAGCCGTCCGTGCCGCCGATCCTCGGCGCGGGCGAGCCAGCGCGAGCAGAGCATCGGGGCCGTGGTCAGCGAGGCTACCAGCGAGATCATGACCGCCGCCGAGAGCGTGGCCGCGAACTCACGGAACAGGCGGCCGACGATGCCGCCCATCAGCAGGATCGGAATGAACACGGCGATCAGCGACAGGCTCATGGACAAGACCGTGAAGCCGACTTCGCCGGCGCCTTTTATGGCGGCCTGAAACGGCGGCAGACCTTTTTCGATGTGGCGCGTGGTGTTTTCCAGCACCACGATGGCGTCATCAACCACAAAGCCGGTCGCGATAGTCAGTGCCATCAAGGACAAATTATTCAGGCTGAAGCCGGCCAGATACATGACACCGAAAGTGCCGATCAGCGACAGCGGCACGGTGATGGACGGAATCAAAGCCGAGCGCAGATTGCGCAGGAACAGGAACACGACCAGAACCACCAGCCCGATGGCGATCCAGAGCGTTTTTTCCACTTCATATAGCGAAGCGCGGATGGTGCTGGACCTGTCCATAGGCACCGACAGGTCTATGGATTGCGGTATGGAGGCTTTAAGCTGGGGCAGCATTGCCCTGACTCTGTCCACCGTTTCGATGATATTGGCCTCGGGCTGCTTGCGCAGTATCAGTATTACCGACGGCTTGCCGTTGCTAATGCCGGCATTGCGCAGGTCTTCTACGGAATCGACGGCCTGGCCGAGATCGGCGATGCGCACGGGGGCGCCGTTGCGATAGGCAACGATGAGCGGCAGGTAATCGTCCGCCGTGCTGACCTGGTCGTTGGCATAAATCTGCCAATGCCGGCTGTCTTCTGCGACGGAGCCCTTGGGCCTGTTGGCATTGGTCGAGTCGATCGCCGAGCGGACATCATCAAAGCCGATCCCGTACTTTGCCAGCGCGTCGGGATTGAGTTCCACCCGGACCGCCGGCAGCGAACTGCCGCCAACATCCACTTGGCCGATGCCCGGAATCTGCGAGATTTTCTGCGCCAGAATCGTCGAGGCCGCATCGTAGAGTTGGCCACGGGTCTGGGTGGCCGAGGTCAGGGCGATGATCATGATGGGCGCGTCGGCCGGGTTGACCTTGCGATAGCTGGGGCGGGTCGGCAGGTTCGTGGGCAAAAGGCTGCTGGCCGCATTGATCGCGGCCTGCACGTCCCGCGCGGCGCCGTTGATGTCGCGGTCGAGATCGAATTGCAGGTTGATGCTCGTGGAGCCTGTTGAGCTCGTTGATGTCATTTCGTTGATGCCCGCGATCCGGCCGAGGGTGCGCTCGAGCGGCGTGGCTACCGTGGCGGCCATGGTTTCAGGGCTGGCGCCGGGCAGTCGGGCCGACACGGAAATGGCCGGGAAATCGACTTGCGGTAGCGGCGAAACCGGCAGTTGCAGAAAGGCGACCAGTCCGGCCAGCGCCAGCCCCAGCGTCAGCAGCGTAGTCGCTACGGGGCGGGCGATGAAATGTGTGGACAGCATCGTCACAGCCGGCTCTCACTGCCTTGCGGGCGCGACAGCCGCCGGCTCAGCCTGTCGAAAGCCAGATAAATGACCGGCGTCGTAAACAGCGTCAGCAACTGGCTGACGATCAGTCCGCCGACCATGGTGATCCCCAAAGGATGGCGCAGCTCCGATCCGACGCCCGTGCCCAGCATCAACGGCAGGGCGCTCAGCAGCGCCGCCATCGTCGTCATCATGATCGGCCGAAAGCGCAGTAGGGACGCCTGAAAGATCGCTTCGCGCGCGGGTTTGCCTTCCTTGCGTTCGGCTTCCAGGGCGAAGTCGATCATCATAATGGCGTTTTTCTTGACGATGCCGATCAGCAGAATGATGCCGATGATGCCGATAATGCCCAGATCGTTACCCGACAGCATCAGCGCCAGCAGGGCGCCAACGCCGGCCGAGGGCAGCGTCGACAGAATCGTGACCGGATGGATATAGCTCTCGTACAGCACGCCCAGCACGATATAGACGGTCACGACCGCGGCCAGAATCAGCCACAGCGTGTTCGTAAGCGAAGCCGTGAAGGCGCGTGTGGCGCCCTGATAGCTGGTTTGTATGCTGAGGGGCAGGCCGATTTCCTGCTTGGCGGCTTCGACGCTTTCGATCGCTTCGCCGAGAGCCGCGCCCGGCGCCAGATTGAATGAGACTGTTGAAGCCGGGAACTGGCCCAGATGATTGACGACGAGCGGGACTGACTGCTCTGATACGCTGGCAATGGACGGGAGCGGCACCTGCGTGCCGTTCGCTGAACCGATGCGGAGGTCTCTCAGAGCCGCCGGGCTTTTTTGATACTCCGGCTTGACTTCCAGCACGACACGGTACTGGTTCGACTGCGTAAAGCTGGTCGATATCAGACGCTGGCCGAAAGCGTTATACAAGGCGTCATCGATGTCCTGGGTCGTAACGCCGAGGCGGCTGGCGCTGTCGCGGTCTATCGATACGAAAGCCTGAAGTCCCTGGTCCTGTATATCACTGGTTACATCGGCCAGATAGGGTTTATGTGAAAGCTGTTCGACGAACCGGCGCGTCCAGTGGCTCAGTTCATCGGGATTGACCGCTTCCAGCGTGAACTGGTATTGCGTGCGGCTGACGCGGTTCTCAATGGTCAGATCCTGCACCGGTTGCAGGTACAGCGTGATGCCGGGTACTTGGGCAAGCTTCGGCTGCAGCCGCCGGATAACCTCCGGTGCGCTGATGCCGCGCTCGGCCAGTGGCTTCAGCGTGATGAAAAAACGCCCGCTGTTGAGTGTGGGATTGGTGCCGTCCACGCCGATAAATGAAGACAGATTTTCGACAGCCGGATCGGTCAGCACTGCCTTGGCCAGTGCCTGCTGGCGCTGCGCCATGGCTTCGAAGGATATAGTCTGGGGCGCTTCGGAGATACCTTGAATGACGCCGGTGTCCTGAATCGGGAAGAAGCCCTTGGGCACGATCACATACAGGAACACGGTCAGCGCCAATGTTGCAACAGCGACCAGCAGCGTAATGCCCTGATGATCCAGCACCCGGTTCAGCATTCTCCCGTAGCCGCTGGTGAGTTTGTCAAAAAAGCGGCCGCCGGTATGGTGGATGCGGTCAGAGTGTTTTTCCGAAATCGGGCGTAGGATCTTCGCGCACATCATCGGCGTCAGCGTCAGCGAGATAATGCCGGAGATTAGAATCGCCACGGCCAGCGTGATCGCAAATTCGCTAAACAGACGCCCGACCACGTCTTGCATGAACAGCAGCGGGATCAGTACGGCGACCATGGAAAGCGTCAGCGAGATGATTGTGAAGCCGATCTGTTCCGAGCCCTTGAGCGCGGCTTGCAGGGGCTTCTCGCCCTGTTCGATGTAGCGCGCGATGTTCTCGACGACCACGATAGCGTCATCGACGACGAAACCGGCCGCGATGGTCAGCGCCATCAGCGTCAGGTTGTTGATGCTGAAGTCGGCCAGATACATCACGGCAAACGTGCCGATCAGTGACAGCGGCACAGCGACGCCAGGAATAGTCGTTGCGGAGGCATTGCGCAGAAACAGGTAGATCACCAGCACCACCAGCGCCACGGCCAGCAGAAGCTCATGCTCCACATCCTGCACGGAGGCGCGGATGGTTGTTGTGCGGTCGCTCAACGGCGCGACTTCCAGCGCGCTGGGCATGGCCGTCTGCAACTGGGGCAGCAACGCTTTGATGCGGTCCACCACTTCGATGACGTTGGTGCCGGGCTGGCGCTGGATATTGACGATCACGGCCGCCGTTTCGTTGGCCCAGGCCGCCAGCCGCACGTTTTCAGCCGCGTCGCTGACTTCGGCGACATCGGATACGCGCACAGGCCTGTCGTCGCGGTAGGCGATGATGAGCGGCCTGTACTCGGCTGCCGTGCGGAGCTGGTCATTGGCATCGATGATGGCCGCACGCGTCGGCCCGTCGAACATGCCCTTGGGCTGATTGACATTGGCGCGGGCAATGGTTGCGCGCAGGTCTTCCAGGCTCAGGTTGTAGGCTGCGAGCGCCATCGGATTGGCCTGGATGCGCACAGCCGGGCGCTGGCCGCCGCTGATGCTGACCAGGCCGACGCCCGGCAGTTGCGACAGTTTCTGCGCCAGGCGCGTGTCCACGAGATCCTCGACCCTGGTCAAGGGCAGCGTCTTCGAACTGACCGCCAGCGTCATAATCGGCGCGTCCGCCGGGTTGACCTTACTGTAAACGGGCGGCATGGGCAGATCAGTCGGCAGAAAGCTGGTAGCCGCGTTAATGGCCGCCTGCACTTCCTGTTCGGCAATGTCGATGTCCAGCTCCAGATCGAACTGGAGCGTGACGACCGACGCGCCGCCCGAGCTGGAGGATGACATCTGATTGAGCCCCGGCATCTGGCCGAACTGGCGTTCCAGCGGTGCCGTGACCGATGAGGTCATGACGTCCGGGCTGGCGCCGGGATAGAGCGTGACGACCTGAATGGTCGGATAGTCGACCTGGGGCAGGGCGGAGATCGGCAGCGCGCGGTAGCCGATGATCCCGACCAGCAGCAGGGCCACCATCAGCAGCGATGTGGCGACCGGGCGCAGGATGAAGGTGCGGGACGGGTTCATGACTCTGGCCGTGCGGGTTCCCGGTTGACGAGATCCACCCTGGCGCCTTCGCGCAGCTTGTCGATGCCGTCGACCACGACCTGTTCGCCGGGTTTAAGCCCTTCGAACACGGCGACCTTTTCGGCTTCGGCGGGGCCCAGTTTCAGCGGGCGCACGCTGACGGTCTTGTCTTCCTTCACGACATAGGCGAAGGCGCCGGGCGTTCCTCGCTGAATGGCGGTAGCCGGTATGATCGTGACGTCGCGCAATGTATCCACAGTCATCCTGACGTTGACGAACTGGTTCGGAAACAGGGCATGGTCTTTATTATCGAACTGTGCCTTGAACCTGATGGTGCCGGTCGCGATGTCGATCTGATTGTCCACGGCTACGAGCTTGCCCAGAGACAGGCGGGTATTGCCTGATCGGTCATATGCCTCGATAGGCAATGTTTCGCCGGCGCGCAGCCGCTTCATGACGGCCGGCAGATCGGCTTCAGGCAGCGTGAATACGACCGTGATGGGCTGAATCTGCGTTAGCACGACCAGGCCATTGGTATCGGACGTTTTCACGATATTGCCCTTATCGACCAGCCGCAGACCCAGGCGCCCCGTGAACGGGGCCGTGATGCGCGTGTAGGTCAACTGCAGTTTGGCGTCAGCGATCAGCCCGCGGTCGGTTTCCACCGTGCCCCGGTACTGTCTGACCAAGGCTTCCTGCGTGGCTGTCTGCTGCGCAGCGATGGAATCCTGCTCGAGCAGCGTTTGGTAGCGTTCCAGATCGAGCTGTGCATTTTTCAGCAGCGCTTCATCGCGGAGCAGCTGGCCCTCAGCCTGCATGAGCTGAGCCTGGAACGGGCGCGGGTCGATTTCCGCCAGCAGATCGCCTTGGCGCACTACCTGGCCTTCTTGAAAAGCGACACGGATCAGCTCGCCGTCGACGCGCGATCGGATCGTCGCCGTGTTGAGCGCCGTCACCGTGCCCAGCCCGTTCAGATAAATCGGGAAATCGCCCTGTCTGGCCGGTTCGGCTACAACCGCAACGGTGGAAAAGTCCGGCTTGCCTGGTTTTTCGGCATTTTGTTGTTGCGGCTGGTCGTTATTACGGGGCTTGATGAGATAGGCAGCCGTTATGATCGAAAGGAGGACAGCCAGCCCGATTAGAAGCAGCTTCAAGTTACGCGATTTCATTTAATGGAGCGCTTCCTTCAATAAAGCGGAGAATAAAAATTTCAATATTAATGTTCAATGGTTGAGATGCAATAGCTAAGGTTTTTTATCGGGAAAGCCATAAAGGCTTAAAGACTATCAACTTAAATCGTAAGACCACGAAATCCATGAAGAAAATTGTAATACTTCAAACCGGATCTGACGATTTTAAATATTGAGCCGGGCCGGGCATTTGCCATACATCCGTATTTTTAAACCTTTAAAAATACGGCGGTCAACTCTAGTGCCTCGTTTGGCGCTGAGGACTGCCAATTCGGGCTGATGCTTGATCGCCCAAGCCAGAGAGGCCGGTGAGATAGTTGTCTTGAGCGCGAGCGATGCGCGTTTACGCATCCGGCCCAACCCAGAGCGTGAAAAACAGCGCTCTGCAGGTGTAGGCCGGGCAGGGGCAATGAGTTAGACAGATACCCGATCAGACCGGCGTTTTCCTATAAAGCCCAGGCCGGCCAAAGCCGAGCCGAACAGCCATGCGGCGGCAGGGACAGGGACAGGGCTTACGTCGCTGACGCCGACAGTGATCCCTCTCCAGTTCTCGGAGCCGTTTTCAGCCCATGAAATAGAGCTGAAAGTGCCCAGGAATTGGAGGGTGCCGTGTCCTTCGCCTAAATGAGTTGAAGACAGTATATTGCCGTTTCCGCTGTTCAGCGTATCGCAGCCCCAATAGCCGCAGCCGGAACTCAGGACTGTGAACGGCGCATCAAAAGCCCAGCTTGGGCCGTTAAAGCTGACGACGGCCATGATTGGATTGGTTACCGGCGTTGAGAACGTAATTGTGTTCATCGGGGTGCCTTGGCCCAGGCGGAGGATATCGGTGTTCAAGGAATCCGGTGCGTTATCCACTGTTGCACTGGTGTAGGCATTAGGCGACCAGTAATTTGCGCCGCCTGAGATTTGCGCGGAATATAACCCGCCGCTGTAGGCAACATTGACAGTAGACGAGTCCGCCAGCGTAATGATGCCTGACGCTGATCCGCTGTTGCCGGCGCTTGCCGATACCCAGTCTGTCCAATAAACCGGGGCTGCGGCGGCGGTAGCCGGCGCAAAAGCGCTAATAAGTGCGACAGCGCCGATCACCTTCGAAAATGATAGAGAATGCTTCATTATTTAATTTTTCCTGATTTGAGTAGAGGGTTTAGTGGAGTTTCATATTTTATACCCTTGCCCAAACTGATCAATAAATAACGGATTTTTAAACGTAAATTCTCTAAGCCGACTAATTGAACAGTGCTTTGAAAAGCCCGGCATGAGATTTGCCGGTACTGCGTCATCCGGGCTTGGCCGCATTCTTCTGTTGTTTCACTGTATGCCGTAATTCCAGGCGTAATTGTTCCGGCATCGCAGCCAGGCCCTCGCAAGGTTTTTCAGCGTCTATTGCCCGGATCAAGGCGGTCGCCAGGCCAAAATCGGGATCATTCTCGGTGAAGTCATCCATGCCCCGCCTTGCGATGCCTACGGCAATCGAAGCATCGGAACAAGCCAGTCCGATCAGCTTCGGGTGCAGCACATGGGTTCGATAAGCATTCAGTTGCGCCGGTTTACTGTATTTGCAGTCCAGCAAGGTTGGATTATCGCTGTAGCAATCTTTCCGACTGGCCGCTTTGCCTGGCAACAAACGGGTGCCGGCGCGTTCCATACGGGTCTGGAAGGCGCTGAATTTTTCGGCGTCCAGTAACTGCTTGAAGGCTGTTTCCAACCGGTGCTGTTGCTGCTCATTCCAGTCCGACCATGCGCTGTCGGAAATATAGATGCCGTCGAGATTGGCTTTCGACCAGTCAGCCCCTTGCAGTCGCGCTTCCCGCAATTCTGCGCCCTGTAGTTCCGCCAGGGTTAAATCCGCGCCCTGCAGATTCGCAAAGACCATGTTGGCGCCTTGCAGATTCGCCTTGCGCAGGATGGTGCCCTGCAGCTTCGCGCCGCGCAGGTCCGCCCCCTGCAGCTTCGCGCCGCGCAGATCCACGCCCTGCAGGTTCGCGCCGCGCAGATCCACGCTCTGCAGAATTGCCCAGCTCAGGTCGGCACCCTGGAGATCCGCGCCGCGCAGATCCGCGCCCTGTAGATTCGCCTCGATCAATCCCGCGCCTTGCAGCTGCGTTCCACCCAGGATGGCGCCCTGCAACTGCGTCTTATCCCAGCCTATCACGCCCTGAAGCTTGGCTTTCAGCAGGACTGCGCCCTGCAACTGGACATGTCGAATGTCGGCTTTGGGCAGCATGGCTCCGTACAAATTGGCAAAGCGCAGATCGCGATTTTGCAGGTTAAGCCCGTCGAATTCCTTGAAGGCCGCATCGCGAATCTGCTTGTTCGGGTCTGTTGCCCGCGTCAGCAGCGACAGGGAAACTTCCTTGGGCACAAGCCGGGCTTCTCTGAGGTCGAGATTGCGCGTAAAAAGGTCTAAATTGAACCATGAGCAAGGGCCCAGCACTACCTGAAGCATCGTGGCATCGGTCTTGGCAGCCTCGGCTAAAGATGTGCAGGAGGCGGTGCCGTATTTATGGGCGGCAACGCTCAGCCATGACTCCGGCATTCTCCGGATCAGCCAGTCTTCGAGATAATAAGGGGTGTCCTCCGATTGGGACTCGTCATTCGGCGGAAAATAATAGGTCTGTACGGTAATGCTGCCGGGAACTACCGCGACAATACTGAGCAGAATGATGAGCGGCACAGAGATCATCAATATCACCATGCCCTTGGGCTCAACGCCGGGCGGCTGCACGGGCCGGGGAGAGATTTCCCGGAAGTACCGGTTCGGCCAGCGTCGCTGGATCGACCGCGCCAGCCGATTCCATCCGAGGATGCCTAAATGCCGGAGCCATGCTGGCCAATAGCCCACGAGATTGAAGGCAAAACTCTGCCACCATTCTCGCGCCCTGTCTTGGGGTGAAGCAATCAGCGGCCACAGGGCGAGCAGCATGCCCGCATCGGTCCAGACCGAGAGGCGCTGAGACCAGGTGATGCCTTCGTCGTGGAACGGCAGAAAGCGGATTTGCGCAGCCAGCAATATGAATAAGGGCAGGGCAATGATAGTAGTGCCAACGACCAGCGACAGCAGCCAGTTGATTAGCCAGACATTGGAGCGTCCGACGATCAGATGGGTGAAAGGGAAGATGAACAGGCGGTCGCGTATTTGCTGCCCGGCAGACGTATCAGGCAGATCGCGGTCCAGGTTCCAGAGTTTATTGGAAAGCAGCTCCAGTTGCATGAGCAGGTTGAAGTGCAGCAGGACCAGCATCCACGGGGCAAAGGCGTAAAAGGTGGTCAGCGGCACTTCCACATCCAGAATCGGCAGTTTGATCGGGCTGATGCGCAGCATGTCTTCATGCGTGGTGCCCCAGACGATGACGCCGAGATAGGCGGCGAATGCTATAAATGCGATATGAAGGGCGGCTACCGATTGCGATGCGGAGTTGGCTGAGTCCAGCAGTTTTTCAATATGCGGAGAGGTTTCCGGGTGAGCTGGCGGTGCAGTATGGGACATGGCGGTGGATGCTGTTGCTGCCGACTGGTGATGTTTCAGTATAAATCAGCTGAATTAATCCTTCATTATGATTGCGCATTGATTTTCTATACAAGCTAGGGGGCACTGATCTTGATGGTTTACAGTAGAACGCCTATTTCGTAGCGGGAGTTACCCGCCAAATAGTGTTGCCGACGTCATCGGCGACAAGCAGCGCACCCGATCGGTCAACCGCTACGCCGACCGGGCGGCCCAGAGCATCACCGTCCGCGCTGACAAAGCCGACAAGTATATTCTTTGGTGGCAGGGTAGGCCGCCCGTCAACAAACGGCACAAAAATCACTTTATAGCCGCTCCGCGGTTCGCGGTTCCAGGAGCCGTGCTGACCAATAAATGCCCCTCCTTTAAAGCGTTTCGGCAATAAATCGCCCTCATAGAAGACAAGCCCGAGCGAGGCTGTGTGTGCACCCAAGGCATAATCCGGCACAATGGCTTTAGCCACCAGATCAGGCCGAGGCGGCTTCACCCTTGAATCGACATGCTGACCGTAATAGCTATAAGGCCATCCATAAAATGCGCCATCTTTTACCGAAGTCATATAGTCAGGCACCAGATCACTGCCGATCTCATCGCGTTCATTGACGACTGTCCAGAGCGCGCCGCTCCGCGGTTCCCAATCCATGCCGTTCGGATTGCGCAAGCCCGAGGCAAAGATGCGCCACTGTCCTGTTGTCGGGTCAACTTCCCAGATAGCGGCGCGGTTGGCCTCGTTTTCCATGCCGTTCTCGCCGACATTGCTGTTCGAGCCGACCGTGACATACAGTTTTGAACCATCGCGGCTGGCAATTACATTTTTGGTCCAGTGATGGTTGATGGGATCTGCCGGCAAATCGATCACCTTAACGCCGGTACCAGTGATCTGCGTTTCACCGGCACGATAAGGGAAACGCATCAGTTTATCAGTATCGGCGACATAAAAATCATTGCCGACAAGCGTCATGCCAAAAGGTGAGTTCAGTCCTTGCAGGAAGATTGTACGCGTTTCGACGGTGCCGTCACCATTGGCATCGCGCAGCAGCGTGATGCGGTTAGCGCTCGGTGGAGTTGCTCCCGCACGATCCATAAACCACTTCATGAGCCAGCCTTTAATGCCTTTGTCGCCTTCAGGATTGGGCGGAGCACTGGCTTCGGCGACTAGCACATCGTTGTTAGGGAGCACATAGAGCCAGCGCGGATGACTTAAGCCGGTGGCAAAGGCGCTCACCGCAAGCCCAGGGGCAGCCTTAGGCTTGGCATCTGCTGGCCAGCCTTTGGCAGGCGCGATATTGACAGTGGGTATTAGTGTTGGGTTGGGCGGCGGCAACTTCGGATGAGGACCGATGCCGGCCTGTTCGGGTAACGTCGCGACATCACCACAGGCGTTTAAAGTCAGTAAAAGCAGACAAGCGATCAGGTGAAAGATGGCAGAGCGTTGCATGCAGCATCTCCGATTGGAAGGTAAGGAATAACTGTTAAGGTCGATCTGTGTATAACGTCGTGCGTTCTTCGAACTGAACCATAAGCCAGTTCCGGCGCGATAAAAATATTCTCTTTATGCTTTCCCGGCACCGCTGCCGGTATTCCTTAATGTCAGGACTTACGCAAGCCTGTGGCGGCGGCTTCGCCTAAAGCGCCTACTGTTGGCAGTCGCCCCTCAGATTTTAAAACCGCTTGTCTCGGTAGTCCTGAAGTTTGACTATAACCGAGTCCTCAGACAGCATCAGTACGATATCGCACATAAAATGGCTCTGATGAGGCTAAACGGGTCAGCTCCGGCCAACTATATTGTTAGCGCAACGACAATCTTTACGGCTTGAAACATTAGCTTTTGCAGCATGCGCCTGCTCAGGAATGCGCTTCGGAAGACAAGTAGCTATATTGTTAAAATATAAAACATATTATATCATAGACATATTATTGGAAAAGCAAGTCTCTCAACTGTCTTTTCAGTGATTTGAGTTGCGCGATTCAATCTGCCAATCGACCGCTGTAACCACTGATCACCCAAATTTTCCTCAGTTTTTTGCACCCCTAATAGCTGATCCGGCCAGCACAGGGGCGAACCGTTTCAAAGCATAATAGCTGAGGTAAGGTGATCATCCGTCCTGGGCAGGGATTCTGAACCTCAAATTCAAGGGCTCAAATAGGGAGATATAGCCAAAACAGATTTAGGAAAAATATGCTAAAGTACAGCTTGTGCCTGTTTACTTACAAGCATGGCATAGCGGTGTAAACCTAATTTGACATAAAACTACGACGTGTCTTGTTAGTAGGGTGATGTTGGTTTTTATATTTCTTGTAGTTAACTTGTATTTCAATAGCTTATTATTAGGGATAGAAATGAAAAACAAATTTAAATTGATGATGTCTGGGGTGGGCTTGGTTTCGGTATTGGCGCTACCGGGTTTGGCCCAGGCGTCGGACGGGACGATTACTTTTAATGGAGCTTTGGTCTCTTCTACCTGTACGGTTGTGCTTAATGGCGGGGCATCCGGGACCGGCACTGTAACTCTGCCCACGGTAGCCACCACTACGTTGGCCAACACAGGAGATACGGCAGGTGCAACCCATTTTACGCTGGATATAAGCGCCTGTACCGCCGTCACGGACAAGACTACGGTCAATGCCTTCTTTGAGTCAGGGGCCGGCGTTGATCCCGCCACAGGCGATTTAATCAATCTGACCGTTGGCGGCGCAGGTAATGTTGTAGTTCAGCTTTTCCCGGAAAATAACCTGACTACCCAGATCAAACCGGGCGTGACTAATCAAGCGAAAGCGACAGATATAAACTTAATCGCCGGTAGCGGTACCCTCAATTATGTCGCGCAATACTATGCGCTTGATGCAACAACTGCCGGGGCTTATAGTTCTAATGTAACTTACTCTCTGGTCTATAACTGATCAGATTTGTAATCCGCTGGTAAGCTCTTTTAGCACAGAGGCTTATTTGATATTCCTATCAGGCGCAGTACTGTAAGGTCTGCGCCCTATCATTTTTTGAAACAGCCCGATACGAATCCATGATGCTGGCACGATTGACGTTTTTTTTTACATTCGCTTTTAACGCCTGGGTGGCATCGCTTGGCCTGGTTTCGCCGGCCACGGCCGGCGTGGTTATCGACGGCACCCGGGTGGTCTATCCCGGACAAAAACGGGAAGTCAGCATCAATGTTCACAATAATGGGGAAACCCCATCGTTGGTGCAGGTCTGGCTCGATACGGGTAACCCTCAGTCCAAGCCTGGCGAGGACAAGGTTCCATTTTTGCTGACGCCGCCGTTATTCCGCCTCGACCCCACCAAGGGCCAGAGTCTGCGCCTGTTCTATACCCAGGAACCTCTGCCAGTCGACCGGGAGTCACTGTTCTGGTTGAACGTGCTGGATATCCCCCCGCGCGCGCCGGCAGATCCCAATAAGCCTAACAAGTTGGAATTCGCATTCAAACACCGCATCAAGGTGTTTTTTCGTCCGGACAACCTACCCGGTACGGCCGCTGGCGCGCCTGCGCAGTTGACCTGGAAGCTGGTGGCTAAGGATGGGCAAACCGCACTGGAGGTTACCAACCCAACCCCGTATCATGTCTCGTTTGCCCAGGTGACAGCCATCGTAGGGGAGGATGCTTTCAACCTCAAAGCGGATATGGTGGGGCCTTTTGCTAGCCGGACGTTTGGCCTGCCTAAACAGGACGTTGAACCGGCTGGGTTGTTGCGGGTGGATTACAGTTTTATCAATGATTACGGCGGAATTGCAGAAGCGACGTTTAAAGTGCCCACTGCGCGTTGAAGCAGCTATTGACCGATACAGCAATGGACCGCTGGCATAGCACCAAAAATTGAAAAATCGTGAAAATTTATGGTGCGGTTAATCAACACGATCGTAACTAGATATCCAGGTATCGAATCACATAACTTTACGCTAATTTTCGTCTGGACCGGTTTATTTTTCAAGGCGCTAACCCTCTTGATCCTAATCATGGCGGGTTCCGCAGGCGCCGAACCGGAAAAGCTTGCCGAGGTGGAGTTCAACCCCGCATTTTTGCGCGGCGGTAGCGCCCAGCAAGTGGACATTTCCCGGTTTCAGCGTGGCAACCCCGTACTGCCGGGCGATTATATCGTTGATCTGCACGTGAATGACAAATGGGTGGGCCGGGCCTCGGTGCGTTTTGTTGCCCAGCCAGATAGCGACATCGCCTTGCCTTGTATCGAACGGACAGTGCTTGAGAAAATCGACTTGGATTTTGAAAAGCTATCAGATTCGGCTAGCTCCGAATTGCTCAAAGTGCAGGCCGGCGGCTGCGCCGACCTGTCCGTATTGGTCAAAGATGCCCATGTGTTGTTTGATCAATCTTCGTTACGTCTTGACCTGAGCGTGCCCCAGGCGGCGTTGCTGCGCACCCCGCGCGGCTATATCAGCCCGGAATTATGGGATAGCGGCGTGACTTCCGCGACGCTGGCCTACAACCTAAATGCCTTCCGCAACGCGAGCTCATTTTCGACGACATCCAATGGCTATCTCGGCCTGACCGGTGGCTTAAATTTCGAGAATTGGCACTTGCGGCAGCGCTCGTCCATAAATTTGCAATCGGATGGGTCTTCGACTTACCAAAACATCGCCACCTATGTGTTGCGCGACCTGCCTTCGCTGACCAGTCGCCTAAGCCTGGGCGATAGTTTCACGGATGGTGCGATGTTCGACAGTATTGGTTTTCGTGGCATTTCACTGGGGACCGATGACCGCATGCGGCCTGATTCGCAACGCAATTACGCTCCGGTAGTGCGCGGTATCGCCAAGACTCGTGCGCGCGTACAGATCAGCCAGAATGGCAATATCATATTGGATACCACCGTGGCACCAGGGCCTTTTGAAATAAATGATGTTTATGCCACCGGCTATGGCGGCGATTTGCTGGTCACCGTGTATGAAGCGGACGGCAGCCAGCAGAATTTTACCGTTCCTTATGCTTACGTTACCCAATTGCTGCGTCCGGGAATCTGGCGTTACAACGCCACGATTGGCGAAGTCCGCGAGACACAGATTCACAACGGCGAGAAATTTGGCCAGGCAACGTTGCAATATGGTTTTAATAATCTGCTGACGGGTTATATGGGCGGCATTATCGCCTCCAACTATAAGGCGGGGCTGGTGGGGACGGGATTTAACACGCCACTGGGAGCGATAGCGGTCGACCTGACCCATGCTGAAGCGGATATTCCGGGTGCACCGGCGACTAGCGGCCAAAGTTTGCGCGTCAGTTACAGCAAGCTGGTCTCTTATACTCGCACTTACTTAACATTAGCCGCCTACCGCTATTCGTCAGAGGGTTATTGGTCGTTTCACGAGGCGCTGGCCGGCCGCGATTTGGTGGCCGCCGGTGCCGATCCGCTGACGATCAACCACCAGCGCAGTAAATTACAACTCAACATCAACCAGAATTTTGGGAACTGGGGCACTCTTTTCCTGACCGGATCCATCGTGGATTATTGGAGCCAATCCGGTACAGCCACGCAGTTCCAAGCGGGCTACAATAATTTTTTCACTTTTGCAGGTATTACTCCGAATTACAATATTTCGGTGACCCGTCAGTTGGATGGAGCTACCGGCGGCGTTGATAATCAGGTGCTGGTCGGTATCTCCTTACCGTTGGGCAGTAGCCCACAGGCGCCCAGGCTGATGACAAATTTTACTCAAGACGACGTGGGCGGGGTAACTCGCCGTACCGCGCAGGAGATTATCAGCGGTACGGGGGGCGAGAACAACGAACTGAGTTATACCGCATCGTCTAGCCAGACCGATGATGGGAAAGCTGTTTTCGGCCTGGCTGGGGGATACCGTAGCCCTTACACGACGCTTTCGGCGAGCTTCAGCGAAGGGTCCGAATATTCGCAACAATCTTTGGGAGCTACCGGCGGTGTGGTCCTTCATCCGGGAGGGGTAACGCTGGCGAACCAAATGGGCGACACAATTGGCATCGTCGAAGCGCCCGGCGCCGAGGGTGCCGGGGTCACCAACAGTATCGGTACACGCATTGATGGTCGTGGTTACGCGGTCTTGCCTTTCCTGTCGCCCTACCGTATGAACATCGTCAGCATTGATCCGGATGGTGTTCCACCCGATGTGGAATTTAAAACCACTAGCCAGCAGATTACACCCCGCTCCGATACGGTGGCGATGATAAGTTTTGCCACCGTCAGCGGACGGGCGGTTATGGTCACGGCTTATCTGGCCGACCGCTCGCCGGTGCCTTTCGGCGCCAGCGTACTCGATGCCGAAGGCCACGAGGTTGGTCTGGCGGGACAGGATGGCCGTATTTTTCTGCGTGGCATTGCCGACTCAGGCATCTTAACCGCAAAGTGGGGAGATGCCAGCGATCAACAGTGTGACTTCGAATATCAACTGCCACCGAAGAGCATGGATGAAGGCCCATTCCTAAAAATTGAGGCGGTATGCAATATCAGGGATGCCTTATCCATGCAAAACAATGACCGGCCAAACCAGCGACTCTGAAGTCGGCAACAGAAGGTATAGTGCGATGAAAATTTTAATGTGCGGCTATAAACTGGCCGGAGGGTTATTACAAGCGTTGTTGGGCTTGTGTGTCATGACCACTTTGTGCAAAGCTGCTCCGGTGGTCAATTATTCGCCAGCCACGCTCAATTTTTCTCCGGCGGGACCTTACTCGCCGCCTAGAGACGAGGCGGTCGGGAGCACGCTTGCCATGGCAACGTCCGGGATTTCCATAAGCAATTTGCCTAGTCTATTGGGCATATATGGTTGTACCATTAGGCAGACCGTTACCGTGGTCGGCACCGAGGTTTCATCAGGCGTATACCCTACAGGGATTAACGGCCTGGGGATCAGTTTCTATTTTAACTCCACGTTAATAACGAATGCGAATAATGGACTGTCTATCGACACTTTCTTTAATACTGGATCGGGGCCGTTGCCTGGCATCAATGCCCATCTGGTCGTGGCCGGACAGATTGCTCCGGGGTCTGTTGCGTCCAGCACCTCTTTTGTACAAATAAATTATAAAACAGGGCTCCTCAATCCGCTGTTAAGCTGTCTTGGCCTGAATCTCGCTTGGAACCAGACAGATAATCTGACTACCGGCAACATTACCGTCTCGCCGGTTACGTGCAGCGTGACGACCCCATCGGTCAGCGTGACCTTGCCAACGGTTTCCACTACATCGCTAAGTTCATTGGGGCAAACCAATGGCGATACACGATTTAATATTGGCCTGAGTTGCCAGAGCGGCGCTAATGTCTATGTGACGTTAACCGATGCCACGACCCCTGGTAATACAACATCGCTGTTGTCATTGAATCCCTCTTCAACTGCGCAGGGAGTCAAGTTGCGGATTCTTAAAAATGACGGCAATCCCGTGTCTTTTGGGCCGGATTCGGCGGCGGCCGGCAACATCAACCAATGGTTGGTCGGCTCTTCGGCAAGCACCAGCAATATTCCGCTGATAGTCCAATACTATCGAAACGGAGACTTAACAGCGGGAACTGTCAATGCAGCAGCGACTTTTACGATGAGCTATCAATAAATTTGGGGTTTAGGGAGATTGCCGGTATAAGGAAACGGAAATTCTTCTCCTATATCGCAGAAAAACGAAAGGGTTCCCTTATCTCAACTTTAAGCGAGGATATCTTTAGTTTTTACTAATTTTTACCTTTTCGAGGGATGGACAAAAATAGCCCGGGTGCCAATTCATTCGTACCGCCTATACCTCGGGTTGCCTTTGTCGAATTTATTTGATCCTACAAACTGCGTAACATCAGTAAATAAGATCTGAACGTTAGGATTTAGTTATTTAAAAAATCAGTATTCCCACGCGCCGGCAACAGTGATCAATGAACCGGTCATTGATTCGGGGCTATTCCAAATGAGCCATGCTGTAGTTTTGCCGATCTCATCAGGGTGAACAGGGCGGCCATAAGGGATTTGGTCTGCCATGTGTTGCCGTTCTTCTGCACTGATATTGCCTTCTTCGACAAGTCCAGGGCAGATTGCATTGACACGGACTTTATGCGGAGCAAGCGCAGCAGCGAGACTTTTAGTTAAAACGGCAACTCCGGTTTTAGCAGCGCAATAACCGGCCGACATAGACCAGGCTTTAATATTTTCCACGCCTGAAAAGGCAAAGTTGATGATCTGGCCGTGATTGCGGCGCAATTCATTCATTGCATAATAACTGGTATTAAAACAGGTATGCAGATTCAGGTTGATATCAGCGAACCATTCCTCCGGTGTGACCTCCAAGATGTTTTTGTACACGAAAGGCCCTACGATATTAATCAAAACGTCAATCGAACCAAAAGCTTCCAAACTTTGAGCAATCAGCGACTCGGCTTGTCTGGGCTCTGTCAGGTCGCATTGAAAAAGGCGGCTTGGAACATTTTTTTCATTTAGCCAAGCTTGAAGCTCACTGGCTTTGGCTTGATTCGAATAATATTGCAGAGCCAATTGCAATGGGCGGTCAGACAAAGCTTTGGCAACGGCTATACCAATATCCGAATTACTGCCAGTTATTAAGATCGTCTTCATAAAATACTTATCATGATGAATAGGGTAGGGATGTATTGTAACGTTATTGCCCGTTTAACTAAAAATACAGTCCCAATAGGAAGGAACGAGGCGATTCCATTAAAACTCTGATCAATCAATCCAGTAGCACTCTAAAGAAAACCAATGTCAAATCAATTTGCTGCCGACCTGGTCGTATTGCTGCACTTTTCCTTCATTTTATTTGTCGTTTTCGGCGGCCTGTTCATTTTCAAATGGCGGTGGCTTGCATGGCTTCATTTACCGGCCGCTGCGTGGGGCGCATTTATTGAGCTCAGCGGTGGCATTTGTCCGCTGACACCGCTTGAAAACAGACTTCGGGCTTCTGATGGTGGCAGCTATTCTGGCGACTTTATTGAGCATTACATCATGCCGATAATTTACCTCGGCGAATTAACCCATCAAATGCAAATCGTATTCGGAATAATGGTTTTGATTTTCAACGGCATCATTTACGGCTTGTGGCTTATCCGCAAGAGGCGATGAAGACAGCATCCACTTTTGTTCCGGTTGCATAGCTGGAATCAGTTTGTCAGTTAGCCTAAACGAAGTAAGTCTGAGTAAGTTTCTGGAAAAGGCCCTGCTGATCCCACACACGGCAAGTTATATATGAAAATAATAAATCTATTATATCATAGACATATTGATTATAATTCAAGGTGACGTCAGAAGAGCCCATCCTCTTAAACTTATCATCCAACAGCTAGAAAATTACAAAGTTTAGAATTCAGAAAACCGTTTTTTAAAGTGAGATGAAAAAATCCAGTGGGGAAGGGTTAGTCTCAGTTGTTGCCTCTGCTAAAATCTCCACCACTGGTAGATAGCTTCTATCTCAGATTAACAAATTTATTAATCACCCTTTGGCCCCGCAAACCACCAAATAACCAAACCTACAACTGGCAACAGTAGAATTAAAACCACCCATAAAACTTTCATTCCAGTGGTGGCAGCGCTTTTCATAATGTTAATAATGGCCCAGATATCCAAGACGAGTATAATAAAACCTAGAAAACCTCCAACTTCAATATCCATATTTCCTCCTAAACAGGTTTGTTTTCATTAGAAAAACTATTCTGCCTCATCAGTTTTAGACTTTACGCTTAAAAATAAGCCGGCTCTGTACGCTAACACACATTGCTCGGCCTACGGCGTTTTTTGAGCAGTTTTTAATCAATCTGATATTACGAAACTATTATCCGGCCACCAGCAACGAAACCGGAAATGCTCCAAGCATATCCTCAATATCCAGTTCCAAATGACCATCAACCGCTTTGGCTGACAGTTTCCCGGTCGTAAGAATATTGCTGTAATGCAAAGGAACATCAGCAGGCAGTTCTAGTCGGGTTTCAGCCCAAATATCATCCTCATCCGACAGATGTTTCATGAATCTGGATGCCAGAATCACAACAAACTGTTCTGGATCACCGCGCGCAAACGCCACTAAATTGTCAGATCGCGGTCCATTGATAGACGCCTCAGGTATTCGCCACTCTCAAACAGCGCCGCATATCCGTTGCGCAGTCGAAGAGTCTGAGTGGTAAGAAACAGCTTGATTCGGCCATCTTCCGGAGCATCCAGTAATGATTTTAGTAAAGGCAGTCGATCATCAACGAGCGCGTCATCTATAGTCGACAATAATTGCCGGCCTATTTCGAAATCAACGGGACGGCGGTTGTCGGGATCGACCAAAGAAAAGCACCAGATTTCATTGCCCTGATAGATGTCCGGGACGCTTGGCGAGGTCAATAACAGTAATGTTTAACGATGCCGGTGCAATTCATCCACAAAGCTCTCATAATCCGCTTCCGAACCGATTTCGAGATTTAGCGCGTTATGATCGACAATATCGTAGCCGTGAGTGTTGCCCGGCCTGGCCTTCAGATAGGGCGATACGTAGCAGTGGCTGATGCCTAGCCGGTGCAAATAGGGAATCAGTGCTGTGGCCTGGTGGAATGTGAACTGACTATTGAATTGCAGGCGATAGGTCGCATCGGGAATCGCCTTGATGCGCACCATAACCGTTCAGCTTTCAGTCAGCAGCCAGACTACAGACCAGGGCGACAAGCTGGCTGGCTGCTGGAAGTCGGCAATCGCGGCATCGGTTTTGAAAATGACTTCGCCATTGCTGGGGCTGTCGATCGCCACCGACTCGTCGCCAAGATTGGCGATCAGTTCCAGTTGCGAATCGTCGGCTATCCGCCAGCTCACCATCAAGGCGCGTTTGCTCAACAGCCGATATTCGGCTTGTCCTCCAGTCATGCCGGGCAGACTAGGTTGAATATACTGTCGGCGCAGGTTCAGAAGCTGCCGATGGTAATTCAGCCATTGTTGATGCGTCGGTTGCTCCAACTCATGCCAGGCCAGTTTTGCAGACTGGAATGTGCCGATCTGGTTCGGTAACGGCATGTCTTGCGAATTGTTAAAGCCCGGCAAGTGTGCAAATTTACGAAACCGACCTTGTGCAATTCTTTCACCCAGTTCTTCCGGAAAATCCACGAAATAAGGGAAGGGCGTAGAAGCGACCCATTCCTGTCCCATGAATAAGAGCGGTATGGATGGGGCCAGCAGGATAATCGCCGTGGCCGCCTGCAATGCCTTCGGGGAACATAGCGTAGAAAGGCGCTCTGCGAAAGCACGGTTGCCGATCTGGTCATGATTCTGCAGGAAATTGACGAAAGCCAACGGCGGCAGATCAGCACTCGGTTCGCCGCGCGGTTTGCCGTCCCGGTAAGCCGAGATTTCTCCCTGATAGGCGAAGCCTTCAGTCAGACAACGGGCCAGATGTTCGATCGGATTCTTTGCATAATCCTGGTAATAACCGCCCGTTTCACCGGTCAGCAACACATGCAGCACATGATGAATATCGTCGTTCCACTGAGCGTTGTAATGGCCGTCATGCGGTTCTGCAGGATTCGGCCTCAAATAATGCGCAGCGTTGTTGTCGTTTTCCAGAACCAGATGGACATGGCGGTCATAACCATACGCGTGCCGCACCTCCCTGGCCAGATATTCAAAAAAGGGCGGACGGGTAGAGTCGGAATCGTCGAAGACGGTATGGACGGAATCAAACATGAGCCCGTCAACATGATACTCTTCCAGCCAATACAGGGCGTTATGAAGAAAGTAAGCGCGCACCCAGGTACTGCCGGGGCCGTCAAAATTGATTGCGCTGCCCCAGGGCGTTTGATGGCGGTCGGTAAAAAATACCGGCGCATATTGGTTCAGGTAATTGCCTTCCGGGCCGAAATGGCTGTAAACCATGTCCAGAAAAACCATCAGGCCCTTGGCGTGCGCCGTCTGAATGAAATCCTTCAGGTCATCGGGCGTACCGTAAGCCGTGGCCGGGGCGAATGGCAATACACCGTCATAGCCCCAGTTGCGATTGCCGGGAAAAGCAGCAATGGGCATCAGCTGTAATGCGGTGACGCCCAGATCGGCCAGATAATCGAGCCGCTGCTTGGCGGCCGCAAATGTGCCTTCGGCCGTGAATGTACCAATATGCAGTTCATATAAAATGACTTCTTCCCAAGGGCGTCCTTTCCAGTCCCGGTCCTGCCAGTCCCAGTCGTTGGGATCGATGATCTGGCTGGCGCCGTGTACGGTTTCCGGCTGATAGCGCGACGCAGGGTCCGGCACATAAAATGACTCATCAATGCGGTACTGATAGTAATAGGCGCTGCTGCCATATTCCGTAATAATGCCGAACCAGCCTTCGTCTTCCGGCGTCATCATCAGGTATTCTTCAGGTTCCAGGCCAAGCAGGCTCAGCTCTACTTTGGCGGCTCCCGGCGCCCACAAGCGAAAACGCACCCGGCCGTCATCCAGGAGCTCGGCGCCGAAAGGCATCAGATGGCGGCGTTTGACGGCCATCAACCTAACTCGATACGGTCAGCAGAGCCATACTGCAACGCGAACATCAGCGTTAAATGTTCGCGCAGCTGGCGGGTTAGCAGGAAATTTTCGCGCACAAAGTTTTTCACGGTGATCCCCATTTCCCGGGCTTTTTTCGGTTGATTGAATAAATAACGGATACGCAACTTTGCCTTGCAAGGGCTCGGCCAATTGCCGCAAGTGCCGGATGACATCGGCGCCAACAATATCAGCATAGGCATCGAGTATGTGAGTCATTCCGTGGCATCCATAGCGTAGTCAAAACAAATTTCAAAAACGTCGACCAACTGTTGCCGCAGTTCCGCCAGCGATCCGAAGTAAGGATCTATGCTCGACAGGAGTTCAATCAGTACTTGATAGGTATCGCCATAATGGTTTAGCCAGGCGCGGAAGTCGCCCATTCTGTCCGGATTGCGTCGTCTGGCATCGATAAAATGATAAAAAATGCTGCTGACCGACAGCTTATGCATGATTTTGGCCATTTCTCTGGGATTGGCTATGCTCGTATGCGTGTTGAAAACGACAATCTGAGAACGTATGAACTCAAACGGCTGCTCGGCGATAACCCAATGCAGGTGCTCGCTTTCTTCAAGGCGTTCTTCGATATACTCCAGAAGCTGCCGGCGAATTTTCGTCATGTTGACGAATTGGGTAAGATCAACGACCGCCAGCTGTTCTGCCAGTTTCGCATCGTGAAGACTGCGATGAGTCCAGGTGGCGAAATCGTTGTTATATTCGCGTTCTTCAAAACGGGCCTGGAGCAGATTGCCCCAAAAATGATAATACAGGCTGTCAGGACTGATTTCGGCAATATGGTCACGGAATTCTTTCAGCGTATGCGCGCGTTTGCCTGTGGCGATAGCGATCAATGTGCAATCTTTAATCGCGAAGCGGGGCTTGTCTGGCCCCGGTGCTGCAGTGGATGGTTCGGTTATAGCCATAGCCCCTCTAAAATAGCCGGCGGTGCGTACAGCAAGTGGCAGGAGTTGACGGCCAGCTGCTTGAAATTTCCAGGCCACATAAGTTGCCATGTAATATAACCTATTGAAAGTGAAAATAAAATTCGCACTAACCCCTAGGTAAATATACTGACTAAGAACGAGGCAATAAGCCGCTATAATTGCCGCATTGTTAAAATTGCGGTTTAGCGTAATGGAGGGCGATCTATGACAACCGGAAGAGTATTGATGATTATCGGCGTCATTCTGATTGTCGCCGGGCTTGTTTTCAATTATGCCCCCTGGCTGATCAATTGGTTTGGCAAGTTGCCCGGCGATATCCATATCAAGGATGAAAAGCGGATTATTTTTTTTCCGATTACCTCAATGGTCATCGCCAGCCTGATTTTGACGCTGATTATCAACCTGATTTTCCGCAAATAATAGAAGATTGGGCTGATTGACTTGAAAAAGCGGACAATCCATAGCCGGATCGCCCGCTTTTTTATTATTCACTGATGTGTAAGGTCGAATTCATTCGACCCGAAGCAAACGCCCATGTACCGACCCATGCAGTGCGAATACCGACAAAGGGCACAAGTACCCAAAGGGCATAAATGAATTCGCACCTATACAGCATTGCAGTAAAACTAAAACAGCACAGAGATTGATGCATGCGTAACATCAGTTACTCGGCGGGTACTGTTCCTGAAGAAGGCTTATTGCTTGGAACGCGGCGCTTGCCGATATTTTTCCTGTCGCGATGACGCTCTTTGGTCTTTTTGACGGCTTCTTTTTTAGGTTCTTTTTTAGTCTTGCTGCCAGCAGCTTTGCCTGAGGCTTTAAGCTTTTTAGGGCCTTTATACTTGCCTTCCATTTCCTTGATCGTGCGGCGCTTAAATTTTTGCTTTAGAAACCGTTCGATGCCTGCCATCAAGTTCCATTCCGTGCTTTTTACCAGAGCAATCGCCAATCCCAGTTCATCGGCGCGGCCTGTTCTGCCGATACGATGGATATAATCGATACCGGTCCTAGGCATGTCGAAATTAATGACCAGATCAATGCCTTTTACATCGAGACCGCGCGCGGCGACATCTTTGCCTGTGGCGATAGCGATCAATGTGCAATCTTTAATCGCGAAGCGGGGCTTGTCTGGCCCCGGTGCTGCAGTGGATGGTTCGGTTATAGCCATAGCCCCTCTAAAATAGCCGGCGGTGCGTACAGCAAGTGGCAGGAGTTGACGGCCAGCTGCTTGAAATTTCCAGGCCACATAAGTTGCCATGTAATATAACCTATTGAAAGTGAAAATAAAATTCGCACTAACCCCTAGGTAAATATACTGACTAAGAACGAGGCAATAAGCCGCTATAATTGCCGCATTGTTAAAATTGCGGTTTAGCGTAATGGAGGGCGATCTATGACAACCGGAAGAGTATTGATGATTATCGGCGTCATTCTGATTGTCGCCGGGCTTGTTTTCAATTATGCCCCCTGGCTGATCAATTGGTTTGGCAAGTTGCCCGGCGATATCCATATCAAGGATGAAAAGCGGATTATTTTTTTTCCGATTACCTCAATGGTCATCGCCAGCCTGATTTTGACGCTGATTATCAACCTGATTTTCCGCAAATAATAGAAGATTGGGCTGATTGACTTGAAAAAGCGGACAATCCATAGCCGGATCGCCCGCTTTTTTATTATTCACTGATGTGTAAGGTCGAATTCATTCGACCCGAAGCAAACGCCCATGTACCGACCCATGCAGTGCGAATACCGACAAAGGGCACAAGTACCCAAAGGGCATAAATGAATTCGCACCTATACAGCATTGCAGTAAAACTAAAACAGCACAGAGATTGATGCATGCGTAACATCAGTTACTCGGCGGGTACTGTTCCTGAAGAAGGCTTATTGCTTGGAACGCGGCGCTTGCCGATATTTTTCCTGTCGCGATGACGCTCTTTGGTCTTTTTGACGGCTTCTTTTTTAGGTTCTTTTTTAGTCTTGCTGCCAGCAGCTTTGCCTGAGGCTTTAAGCTTTTTAGGGCCTTTATACTTGCCTTCCATTTCCTTGATCGTGCGGCGCTTAAATTTTTGCTTTAGAAACCGTTCGATGCCTGCCATCAAGTTCCATTCCGTGCTTTTTACCAGAGCAATCGCCAATCCCAGTTCATCGGCGCGGCCTGTTCTGCCGATACGATGGATATAATCGATACCGGTCCTAGGCATGTCGAAATTAATGACCAGATCAATGCCTTTTACATCGAGACCGCGCGCGGCGACATCGGTGGCAATCAGAATGTTGATATCACCCTGTGTATACAATTCCAGAACCCGGTTGCGGTCTTTCTGATCCATATCGCCATGCAGCACGCCGACGCGGAGCTTCTGGCCCCGCAACGGGCCGCGCAGACTGTCGGCCTGAATTTTGGTGTTGGTAAAGACCAGGGCCTTGTCATAAGTTTCGTTCAGCAGCAGCCAGGCCAGCAGTTTTTGTTTATGCTCGCTGTCGTCGGCCAAGACAATTTGCTGTTCAATATTGCCGTGTTCATCGTGCAGGCTGTTTAAGGCAATCACTTCTGGTTTTTTCAGCACCTGTTTGGCTATCTTCGTGACGCCTTGATGAGCCAGCGTTGCAGAAAGCAGCAGGGTTTGTCTTTTCGTATTGCAGTGCTCGACAATGGCCAGTACGTCATCGCTGAATCCCATGTCCAGCATGCGGTCGGCTTCATCCAGCACCAGCACTTCCAGGCCGTCAAGATTCGGCAGGTCCTGATTCAGCAGTTCCAGAAGCCGTCCCGGCGTGGCAATGATAATGTCGGGATTCTTACGGATGGTTTTCTGTTGTTGTTTGAAATCGTCGCCGCCCGTAATCAGGCCGGCTTGCAGATCGCTGAATTCGCACAATTGCCTGCACTGCTGAAAAATCTGACGCGCAAGCTCGCGGGTCGGAGCAAGTACCAATGCCCGCGTTCCGGTGTGAGAGGCGGGAATCGCTAGTAAATGATGCAGAGTCGGCAGCAGGAAGGCCGCTGTTTTGCCGCTGCCGGTTTCGGCGCTGACCAGCAGGTCTTTATGTTCCAGGGCCGGCGGAATAGCCTGCATTTGAGTCGGTGTGGGCTGCTCAAAGCCTAATTGTCTTAATGCCATGAGCAAATGTTCATCAAGGAACAAGTCTGAAAAGGATAGGGGAGTATCTAGTGAATTCGGTTGCATGAATCGTTAACGGTCGCCGTAAGGCAAATATGAGAAGGAGCTGTTTTTTCCATCATTATAAACTTTTTGGACCGAGAATTTATCAATAAATGCAGACTCGTTGCTCATCAGTATTTTTAACTGATAAGCTTGAGCTAGAAATATCCGGATTTTTCGATAACTGGAATCAACAATAGGGGAAGCCATGATACCAATTAGAGATACAGCGCCCTGTAACATAAGGCCTTGGGTGACCTGGGGATTGATGGCCATCTGCATCACTATTTTTATTGCCATGCAGCTGATGCCGTATGAACTGAGTTATCGGCTTATTTATCGCTATGGCATGGTGCCTATTCGTTATACAGAGCCACAGTGGGCTTTCAGTTTCGGTTTGCCCGACGACTACTATTTGTCCTTCTTGACCAGTCTGTTCTTGCATGGGAACTGGTGGCACCTGGCCATCAACATGGTTTTCATGTGGATCTTTGCCGATAACATAGAAGATAGAATGGGGCATGGGCCTTTTCTGCTCTTTTATTTAGTGTGCGGCCTATGCGCGACATTTCTTCAATGGTATTTTGATCCTCGTCTGGCCATCCCGGTCGTTGGCGCATCGGGCGCTATTGCCGGCGTATTGGCGGCTTATTTTTTTCTCTATCCGATGGCCCGGGTCATCCTTTGGATTCCTCTGTTTTTTTTGCCGATTGTCGTCCATGTCCCGGCTATTGCTTTTTTAGGTTTGTGGGTCATTATCCAGCTCCATGATGCCATGACTTCGGTCGTGTTTGAGGGCGTGACTGTTGATGTGGCCTGGTGGGCGCATTTAGGCGGCTTTGTGACCGGCACTATCCTATATAGATTATTTATTCGAAACGAGCCAAATGAGCAGGTAGAAGAAAAATAAATTATTTTGATGGCTTTAAGGTATAATTGCCGATCTCAAAAAGTGGGGCTTTTTGATAAAGATCAATCAGAGCCAGGAACGCTTTCTGGCTAAAAAGGCTTCTTAAGTTCTATCAGGAAATTAAAAATAATATGAAAAATATTAATGTTGCATTGGTAAGGCTGCTTCAATTTGTAGTTTTTGTACTGTTCACATTCATGGTATTGGCCTATTTCGGCGCCATGGTTTTACTGCCATTGGATGCGATTGCTCTGCTAATAAAACTCATGTCAGCCATTGGCCTTAACGGTTTTATTGCAGCTTTTATTGCCGTTCCGGTTGTCGGCTATCTGGTCATGGTGGTTTACAAAATTCCAGGGCTTGGCAAAATGGTAGTTGATACTGGCGTTGATCTGGTTACTACCGGCAAATCAAGAGTTGAAGCGTTTAATGAAATCGCCAATTCAGTAAAAAGTTAATTTCCATTCTTGCCCTGCCGGGTGCAAAAAGGCGTGTCGGATATGTGTTCGGCACGCCTTTTTTTATGTCCCACAGCGGACTTTTAAATCCGGAGCAGGTCATAAAAGCCAATCAATCGGCAACCATGACAGAAAATAGACGATGGAGCGCTGCAGAAAATTCGTGCCGGGCTCCGTCTCGTGCCGCACCAGCATCCCCTCGCGATTCTCAAGCCAATATAAATCTCCCTTATCGGACAGGCGCACCTCATAGGCGCTTTCAGGAATACCGTTGCTGAATACGGCATCGATCTGTTTTGCCAAGCGCGGGCTATAGATTATGAAGCCCAGTTCGGTATTCAGCTCGGCCGAACGCGGATCGAAATTGAACGAGCCGATGAAAACGCTTGAGTGGTCTACTGAAAACGTTTTCGCGTGCAGGCTTGAACCAGAACTGCCCAATATGCCGACTCTTCTGTTTCTTTCGGCTTCCGGCGATAACAGCCGTGTTTCATAGAGCGTGATGCCGGCCTGTAGCAACGGTTTGCGCCATTTCGCATAACCCGCGTGTACAACAGGGACATCCGTGGCCTCCAGGGAATTGGTGAATACCTTAATGTCAACGCCTCGGCTGGCCAGAGCCACAAATGCATCGACGCCTGCGGCGGTCGGCACGAAGTAAGGCGAGACAAGTTCCACTTCAGCTTTTGGCTCGCCGATGATCTTATCAAGTTCGCAGGTCAGGTGGGCGTCCTCCGAGGACTGGCCAAGCCCTTTGCCCGGATCGTCGCTGACCATGCGGGTGACAACCCATTCCAGTTCCAGATTTCCCTGGACTAGTTTGCGGATGACAGCCGTGTTGCGTATCGCATTCATATAGGCCACGGCAGCCGGATCCCTTTCGACCATTTTTGCCGCCGACACCAGTTCCTTGAGCATGACAAGGTCGGCGGGCGGCAATACGCGGTCGATAGGGTATGACGATTCGCTGATCCAGTAGCGGTCGAAGTCATTCGATACATCCTTGACGACTGCCCCTGCGGCCATGACATCCAGATCGGCGAACAGCACGTCGTCGGCCGCGCCGAAGTACTCGTCCCCGACATTGCGGCCGCCAATGATCGTGACCTGATTATCGGCGGTAAAAGACTTGTTATGCATACGCCGGTTCAGGCGGGAGAAGTCGGTGATGTAACCAATCAACCGCGGCTTGCGGATCATGAACGGATTAAACAAGCGAACTTCGATATTCGGATGAGCATCAAGCGCCATAAGCATGGCATCGAGTTCGGAAGAGATATTGTTGTCGTCGAGCAATAACCGCACGCGCACGCCGCGGTCGGCCGAGGCATGCAGGGCTTCGAGCAGCAGGATGCCGGTCATGTCCCAATGCCAGATGTAATACTGGACATCAAGGGTACGGTCGGCGGTCCCGGCCAATAGAGCCCGCACGGCAAACGCATCGTGCGCGTTCGGAAGCGGGTGAATACCGGATTTGCCGGGATGCGCCTCAGCAGATGAGGAAATCGACCTGCCAAGTCGGGTGGCTTTGGACTCGGCAGCGGACAGCGCCGTGGAAATGCTTCGGCCTTCGAGTGATGGCAACGGGGTGCAGCCTTCGGTCAGACCTGCGGCCAGGCAAAACATCAAAACATACGGGGTAATGCCTCCGTGTGAGTTCATGGCATCGTCCGTCTGCCAGCCGGTTTATACATATGAAGTACCTTTAGGTCGGCGGCGGCGACGGCCGCCGAGAGTTCGTGATTATCGTTTTGTCCTCACAACATTCACACAAAGGGGAGGGCGGCAATCACTCGGCTTCACCAGAGATAAGCACTCGCCTTTTTTCCCATTATTTCGAACCGGAATACCTGCCTGGCGGGGGCGCCGGCAATGCCGTAGCAAACGTGCAAAGGCAGCAAGTGATCTTCTCTCGGATGGCAATATCTTGCGGCCGGGGCGCTCTCCCAATTGACCAGCCTGTGTTCTCTCTCGGGCTCGCTTAACTGTCGGTTTGAGCAGGTATCGATCAGCCATTGCTCGAAAGCTTCATTCATCGATTGCGCTTCCATTGTCGACGGTCCAAAAAATGCTCTGAGATTATGAAACGAAAATCCGGAACCGATAACAAGCACGTTTTCCTCTAACAGTCCGGCCAAGGCCTTGCCAATCCGGATGTGTTCATCAGGCCTCAAGCCCTTGACCAGCGATAATTGAACGCAAGGAATGTTCGCATCCGGATACATAATTTTTAACGGCACGAATAAACCATGATCAAAGCCCCTCTGGTCCGTAAGGCTTGCGTCTATGCCATGGCTTTGCAGAAGACCGAATATCTTATTCGCAAGCATGGGCGCACCAGGCGCCGGATATTCGATGGCATAGGATTCCTCCGGGAACCCGTAATAATCATAGATCAAAGGAGGCGACGCCCCGCTTGTAATGGTTGGCTTGTTTTCTTCCCAGTGGGCGCTGATTACTAGAATGGCCGGGGGATTGCCAAGATCAGGCGCCACTTTTTTAAGCAGTGTTATCATTTCCTTGTGCGCGCCATCGCCAAGCAAGGGCAGAGGGCCTCCACCATGGGAAAGGTATAAAACCGAGCCCCCTGGAACACTGTTTGATTTGTCGCTCATGATAGCCGGGATTACTTAATTTCTTCGATCGTGAAGCGCTGGTAACGGTGAGCAAAGTCAAACGGTACACGCCGGATGACGTTCATCGCGCGTGCTGCCTCCGTATCGCCGGGCGCATAGATCAGCAAGAACGCGGAGCCTTGCTTGGCGGCTTCCAGATGGGCTTTTACCGCTTCATCACTCCAGCCCAATCGCGCCAGGAAGCCCTTGTTATCAGCAAGATTACGTTGTGCCGCATCAGCCACTTCTTTGCATGTATAAAACTCGCAATCGGCCTGGTCATACCCGCCGGCCATGAGATCCCGCTGTACCTGCCGCGCATCTTCCTGGTTCGGAAACGCGACGACGAGATAGCCGAGCGGATAAAATATACCGAAGTCGGTGCCTGGTCTATTCTCTGTTGTCTGATTGCGCATGACTCATCCTCTCTCGATAGCTTTACATTGAAAGTTCGCTTTGGAAAGCATCAGCTAATCTGACAGTAGGCATGGTCGCTAAGTTTCCGTTGAATCCTGGCTGACGCCAAGCCATGCCGGTCATTCGAAAAAACGCTTCAGATAAACGCCGGTATGCGAGGCCGGATTTTCCGAAATCTGTTTCGGCGTGCCTTCGGCCACCAGCGTACCGCCGCCGTCGCCGCCTTCTGGACCCATATCGATGATCCAGTCTGCTGTCTTGATGACGTCCAGGTTGTGCTCGATGACGATGACTGTATTGCCGTGGTCGCGCAACGTATGCAAGACCGACAGCAACTGCTTGATATCGTGGAAGTGCAGGCCTGTGGTCGGCTCGTCGAGAATATATAAAGTTTTGCCGGTATCGCGCTTGGAGAGTTCTTTAGCGAGTTTGACGCGTTGCGCCTCGCCGCCGGACAGGGTCGTCGCATTTTGCCCCAAAGTGATGTAGCTCAGGCCGACTTCGGTCAGCGTGTCCAGTTTGCGGGCAATGGTCGGAACGGCGCTGAAGAAGGCGGCCGCGTCCTCGACGGTCATATTCAGCACTTCATTGACCGTTTTGCCTTTGTAGCGTATTTCCAGTGTTTCGCGGTTGTAACGCTTGCCATGGCAGATGTCGCAGTTGACGAAGATGTCGGGCAGAAAATGCATCTCCACTTTGATGACGCCGTCGCCTTTACAGGCTTCGCAACGGCCGCCCTTGACGTTGAAGCTGAACCGACCCGGCGTGTAGCCGCGCGAGCGCGCTTCGGGCGTGGCCGCAAACAGTTCCCGTATCGGTGTGAACAGGCCGGTATAAGTGGCCGGATTCGAGCGCGGCGTGCGGCCGATCGGGCTCTGGTCGATATCGACGACCTTGTCGAAGTAATCCAGACCTTCAATGGCATCGCAAGGGGCCGGAACGGCGCCTGCGCGATTGATCAGACGCGCCGCATGACAATACAGCGTATCGTTGACCAGTGTGGACTTGCCGGACCCGGACACGCCCGTGACACAGGTCAGCAAACCGATAGGGAAGGCGATATCGACATTTTTCAGGTTATTGCCGCGTGCGTTGCGCACGACGATTTGTTTGTCTTTATCAACGGGCGTCAGTGAATCGGGTACGGTAATTTCGACTTTGCCCGATAAATACTGGCCAGTCAGAGAGTCTTTGTTGGCAAGTATGTCTTCCAGTGCGCCTTGGGCGATGACGCGCCCGCCGTGGACGCCGGCACCGGAGCCGATATCGACGATGTGGTTCGCCGAACGTATGGCATCCTCGTCGTGCTCGACCACGATCACGGTATTGCCCAGATCGCGCAGGCGGAATAGAGTATTCAGCAGGCGCTGATTGTCGCGTTGGTGCAGTCCTATCGACGGCTCGTCCAGCACGTACATGACGCCAACCAGTCCGGCACCGATTTGGCTGGCCAAGCGTATGCGCTGCGCTTCGCCGCCGGACAGCGTTTCGGCGCTGCGATCCAGCGTCAAGTAGTCGAGCCCCACGTTGACCAGAAATTCCAGGCGCTCCTGAATTTCCTTGACGATTTTGCCGGCAACTTCGCCGCGTTTGCCAGTTAATTTAAGGTACTTGAAAAAATCCAGCGATTTGCGGACAGGGAAGCGTGTGAGATGATGAATAGGTAAATCTTCAACGAAAACATTTCTGGCCGAGATGTTAAGCCGCGCGCCGCCGCAGACATTGCAGATCCTGTTGGACAAATACTTCGACAGCTCTTCCCGGACCATCTGCGAATCGGTTTCATGATAGCGCCGCTCCATGTTGGCGATAATGCCTTCGAAGCTATGACGCCTTTTCTTGGCGCCGCCGGTGCCGGTCATGAATTTGAATTCGATGGTCTCATTGCCGCTGCCGTACAGGATCATCGATTGAATATCATTGGGCAATTGCGAAAACGGTATTTCCGGATCAAAGTTATAATGCCTGGCCAGCGAGCAAATGAGCTGGTAATAATAGGCATTACGACGATCCCAGCCGCGAATCGCACCGCCGGCAAGACTGATATCGGGATTGTGAATGATCAGCTCGGGGTCGAAATACTGCCGCACACCCAGGCCATCGCAACTGCTGCAGGCGCCTTTCGGGTTGTTGAACGAGAAGATGCGCGGCTCCAGTTCGTTCAGGCTGTAACCGCAATGCGGACAGGCGTAGCGCTCGGAGAACAGCAGCTCTGCGCCGTTGTCCAGGCAGGCGGCGACAGCGATACCGTCGGCCATGCGCAGGGCGGTTTCGAAAGACTCGGCCAACCGTAGGCCGATATCGTCGCGAATTTTAAAGCGGTCGACAATGACTTCAATGGTGTGCTGCTTTCTCAGGTCCAATGCCGGCGCTTCATCCAGGTCGTACACGACGCCGTCGATGCGGGCTCGAATAAAGCCTTGCGCGCGCAGATCCTCGAGCAACTGGGTATGTTCACCTTTGCGCTGGCTGATGACCGGGGCCAGCAGCATCCAGCGCTGGTCCTGGGGCTGGGCAAGCACCTGATCGACCATCTGGCTGATCGTTTGCGCTTCCAGCGAGACCTGATGCTCAGGGCAGCGCGGCGTGCCGGCCCGCGCATACAACAATCTTAAATAATCGTAGATTTCGGTAATCGTGCCGACGGTTGAGCGTGGATTGTGCGAGGTCGATTTCTGCTCGATGGAGATTGCCGGCGACAGTCCTTCGATATGGTCGACGTCGGGCTTTTCCATCATCGACAGAAACTGGCGGGCATAGGCGGAAAGCGATTCTACATAGCGTCTTTGGCCTTCAGCGTAAATCGTATCAAAAGCCAGCGATGACTTGCCGGAACCGGAAAGCCCGGTGATGACAATGAGTGAATTCCGGGGCAGATCAAGATCGATATTTTTCAGATTATGCGTTCTGGCGCCACGTATGCTAATGATATCCATCAAATAATTCCGTCAATCAAAACAACTTTATAATATACGTTCAAAATAGGCATGATTCAACGCGGCAAACCAATGGGCATTCAAATGGATGATAAGCTTTGGGTTACTACTTACAAATTTAGGGTTATTACTTACAATTTTACATAATATACATTATGCGAAATTTATAATTACATTTACTTTGGGGATTATTACTATGAAACATCCGGAATTTCCTTTATCCGATGAATTAATTTATTTAAATCATGCGGCTGTATCACCGTGGCCTAAAAGAACTAGCGAGGCAGTCGCAAAGTTCGCAGAACAAAATATGCTATACGGATCATATTTTTATCCAGAATGGCTGGCTAAAGAATCTGAATTACGATCCCAGCTCCAAATTTTATTAAACGCTCCCTCTGCAGATGATATTGCTTTGGTTAAAAATACTTCTGAAGCTCTATCTTTTGTCGCCTATGGCCTAGATTGGAAATCCGGCGACAATATTGTCAGCAGTAATGAAGAATTTCCTTCTAATAGATTACCTTGGCAATCTCTGGCCCAACAAGGTATTGAATTTCGTCAAGCTGACTTAAGAAATTCCACTTCTCCTGAGGACGCTTTGTTTGAGTTGGTAGATGGTAATACCCGTTTGCTAACGATAAGTTCTATACAATTCGCTTCGGGTCTGCGTCTGGATCTGGAAAAGATAGGCGCATTCTGTAAACAGCGCAATATCTTTTTCTGTATTGATGCAATTCAAAGCCTAGGTGTGGTTCAGTTTGATGTGCAGGCTTATCAAGCTGATTTCGTTATGGCTGATGGTCACAAATGGATGTTAGGTCCTGAAGGCTTGGGTGTTTTCTATACTACGCCTACAGCTAGAGATAGACTAAAATTGACTCAATACGGTTGGCACATGATGAAAGACACCTATAATTATGAAAATAAGCCATGGGAAGTCCATCCTACTGCCCGTCGTTTTGAATGTGGCAGCCCGAATATGCTGGGAATTCATGCACTCTCTGCCAGTCTGTCGTTATTGCTGGAAACCGGTATGACAGCTGTTGAATCTTCGATTATGGAAAAAACAAACTATTTAATGGAACAGATTCATAGAAACGAGAAGTTAATTTTATTATCTCAGAAGCGAAATCAATTAAATTCCGGTATTATAATATTCAAGCACGGAACAGCCCCGAATAATGCTTTTTATAGATACTTACAGAAAAATGGCATTGTCTGTGCTTTACGCGGTGGCGGAATACGGTTATCCCCACATTTTTATAATAATAATGAAGAATTAAAGAAAGCGATATCTATAATGGAACTGTATTGCGATTAACAGTTCCCGTTAGATTTCTCTATATAAAAAACGACTCTATTAATAACCGGTTATCCAGTTTGCAACAAATCGCCCTATTCTTTCGATTACGATTGAGAATGAGCTTGGTGTTCATTCTATTTATCTTTTTGCTGAGCCAATTCGCTTCAGCCGCGCCTCCTGTAATTGAAAAACAACAAAACATAGTCATTCCTGTCATCAATAGCGCTAATCAGCAGGATACTATCAGCCGAAATGGGTTAAGTGCTATTTTCAAGATGCGTTTACTGCGTTGGAACGATGGTTCCGCGGTGACAGTTTTTGTACTCAATGATGATGATCCATTACATAAACAGTTTTGCAAACAGATATTAAATGTTTTTCCTCATCAAATGCGCCGAAATTGGGATAAGTTAGTATTCAGCGGATCAGGTCAGGCTCCAATTCTTGTAGAAAGCAAGGAGGAAATGATCGAAAAAATAGAAAAAACACCGGGGTCTGTAGGTTATTTAAATTTAAGTGATTTAACAAATGGTATCAAGCGGTTGGATATTAAATAAGGAAATGTGCATGTATGCTGGCAAATTTAATTTAAATAACCTTACAAAACTGATCATTTGCAATGTTGTGGTAATAACCCCCTTTATTTCCAGCAATGCAATCGCAGCTGAAAAAAACTGGCTGCCGGAGTTGCCGGATACAGTACAAATACATGGTTTTCTTTCTCAAGCATTAATTCACACATCAGATAATAATTTCTTTGGTACAACTGATGACAATATTTCTGATGATTTCAGAGAATTAGGAATTAATGGCTCATGGCGTATCATCCCTGATTTGCAAATAGCGATGCAGGTAGTATGGCGGGATGCAGGAAAAACTGATGAACAAGGTTTGCGTATTGATTATGGACTCGCCGATTATCGCTTGTACTCATCTGAAGACAGTTTATTAGGCATTAAAGCAGGAAGAGTTCCAACGCCATTAGGTTTATATAACGACACTCGAGATGTCGCATCTACCAGACCAAGTATATTTTTACCACAATCAATTTATTTTGACATCAATCGAAACAGTGCGTTGTCTGCTGATGGTGGCTATTTCTATGGTGAGCAAAATACCGATTGGGGGGATTTTTCGTTTCATATTGGAACCATTGTTCCGCGTACTGAGGATCCTGATTTAAAAAATCAATTTAAAAAGTTAGATGGCGATACTTCTTGGGTTAGTCGTTTAAATTATGAGTGGAGAGGCGGCGAAGTTCGGCTAGCAATTACTTATGCTGAATTCAATGGCCACTTTTTAGATCCAATTAAATTAAATGAAGGGCAGTTCCAATTTAAACCACTGATTTTTTCTGCTCAATATAATGCTGAAAGATGGTCATTGACTGGAGAATATGAGTTCCGCGGTCTACGATTGAATAATTTTGATGTCCTTGATTCTGATATAACAGGTGAAGGTTATTATCTGCAAGGAATTTACAAATTTACATCTTATGTGGAAGGTATGGTTCGATATGATCAGCTTATCTGGGATAAAGATGATAAACATGGAGATAAGTTTTCTGCTAACACTGGTGCGCCAGCCTATTCACGATTTGCTAAAGATTGGACTGTTGGTTTGCGATTTAAATTAATTCCAGGTTTGCTTCTCAGTACCGAATATCATCGTATAAACGGGACAGGAACAATATCCAGATTAGAAAATCCTCCTGGAGCTACAAAGCAACATTGGGATCTGTATGCAATAATGTTGTCATATGATTTTTGATTTAAATCAAATTGTTTCCATTTCAGACTGAAGCTGAAATTTACTATGTAAGTCGAATTGTGGTTCAGGCATAGGTTTGCCTATACCATAACCTTGAGCGTAGTTTACCCCCATTTCTGATAATTCTTTCAATATTGCTTCATTCTCAACAAACTCAGCAATTGTTTTTATCCCCATTCCCTGCCCGACATCATTAATTGCTTTTACGAAAAGCTGATCTTCTCTATTATTGGCAAGATTCTTAATAAAGCCGCCATCAATTTTTAAATATTGGACAGGTAATTGTTTTAGATGGCTCATAGATGAAAAACCGACCCCAAAATCATCCAAAGCAAATTTACCACCTATATTTGTGACATAAGTCATGAAATCACGAGCTGCTTGTATATTTGTGACAGCCTGCGTTTCCAGAACTTCGAAAATGAATTTGTGAGCAGGAACATTCCACCTATCAAGATGCTCAGCTATTATGGAAAATGCATTAGGATTTGAGAGCATTTCACCGGACAAGTTAATGGATAAATGAATGTCCAGTCCCTGTTTAATAAATAAAGACTGTTTTTTAAAAGCGAGATCAATGACTCTTTGATCAATTTTGGTGATTAGCCCAAAGTGTTCGGCAATACCGGTGAACATGCCTGGCGGAATAATTTCTCCATTTTCATCAATCATCCGTAACAGACATTCGTAGTGGGAAATACTTTTATCAACTATTCTCATAATAGGCTGATAATAAAGAATAAAGCGGTCTTCTTCTAACGCCTTTTCAATTTTTGCCTTCCAATTTACCCTATGCCGTATTTCATCCCTAGCTAGATCCTCCATAGAAGCGAGACACCACCCTCCTCTGCCCATTTGTTTTGCTTTATACATGGCGATATCTACGGTTGCCATCAACTCTTGGGAAGAGAAACCGGGAGCTGGAAAAATTAGCATGCCTGCACTGATGGTCACACCTAAATCAATATTGTTAACTGTAACTTTAACTGTAGCAATCTCGGTGCATATTTTCTGTACTACTTTCTCGGCATGGTCCTGATCAATACAATATGAAATTACTACGAATTCATCTCCGCCTAATCTGGCAACAATATCCGTATCACGAATTATTGAAAGCAGTTTATCAGCGACTTTAATCAATAATTCATCGCCCACATTATGACCGCTGCTATCATTAATATTTTTGAATTGGTCTATATCAAAAAGAATAAGGGCTCCTTTTTGATTATACCGATTGGCAATGGTTAGTGCGTGCTCCAATTCCTGATCAAATCTGCGCCGGTTATATAAATTGGTTAATGGATCATGGTCCGCAAGCCATGATAATTTTTTTTCTGTAATTCTACGTTCAGTCAAATCCAGGCCAACAGATAATATTTCTATTTTTTTATTATTTTTTATAAGAGTAAAAAACCATGAAATATATAATTCATTTCCTTTTGATGAAAATAGTATGCATTCATAACGAAATGTTCTTCTCTGCTGGCTGGATATTTCTTCAATTGCATTAGAAATAGTTCTTATATCCTCATGACCGAAAACCAGGTTAACGAATAGTTGCCGTTTTAATTCATTTTCGCTATAACCGATCTGTTTCTCGGCATATTTATTGCTCATTACAATTCTTCCGTTATTATCAATTATTATAATAATAACTTGAGCCGTATTAAGTATATTGGAAACCAGATTTTTTTCTTGTTGCAGTTCAACACTCCGTTCGGCCAGTCGTTGCGTACGCAGATCAACATCTCTATCCAGGTTTTTTAACGTAAGGATCAAATCTTGCGTGGCATTATTTAATATATCAATTTCATCATTAAATAATTTATGTCCAGAAGAAACGGGCATAATTTCATTTACTTTTAAATAATTTTTCTTGGCTATCCAGGGCAGCAAAGCAATGAATGCATTTAAACGCCTCATTGGTTTAATCAGTAAAAGTAATAGGATCACACCTGCCAAGATTAAGCTTATTGCGCCGCTTAGAGCATATAACATCGATGATCTATGAATATCGATTAATTCTTCACTTAAATTATCAATAATAACAAGATCAGCAATATTATTGTCTTTGTTGAATGGGAAAATAATTATTTCATAATCATTATTATTGTATTCAAAGCGTGCTTTTTTTTGGGGTAAACTATCTGGCAGTTTATTCATAACAGCCAGCAAGAGCGGAAAGCTTTTTTCATATTCCGTTAATGCAATAATGGCCTTTGACCATTTATCTAGAGTCGGTTTTGTCGAGACTATTTCATTTTCATTATTCTGTACTAGAATTCCAATTTCCTTACCGGTAATGGCTTTCATTCTTAGCACCATATCGGCTAGGTCTCTTCCAAATATAAATACCCCAATAAACTCTCCATTATGCAAAAAAGGATAAGCCTTATATTGCACGCAGTTGATACTACAAAGAATTTTTTCAAAAGGCTCTTCATTTTCAAATACATAGTTGAGCCACGGTGAAAAAACTTCCTTATTTAATACTGTATCGCCCCAACTGTTCAGCAAATCTCCTTTTTTTGAAAATAAATAAGCGGATTTGATATCAGACTCAAGCTCTATTTTGAACCAATTGGCGTTAATAATTTTTTCTATCTGACCTAATGCCTGCTGAGATGATAGATCAAGACTAATGACAGCGGGAATGATCCAGGTAATATCAATTTGATCAAGCTTTGACTGTTGCAGAATACTATCGAATGCTTGTTGATAAAAGCGATGAACCCTATCTCGCTCCTGCGAATAATTTTTTTCTAATGTCAGATTACCGAATATAAAAACACTGCCTGAAGATGTCAGAATGGCTATGCTTACGGCTAAAATTGCTTTCCAGGTAAGGCTCAGGAACCTGCTTTTTTTCTTGATATTATCTTGCATTAAGATGAGCGGTATTTTCTATTACATTCTGTCCATTTAAATCTTCGCTTATTTTATCAAATAGACTATGAAATTCCGGTATTAAATTTCTGTAGGTACTTTCTGGATAAAATACATAAGGAGCTCGTATTCCAAAGCACTCAATAGGTTCCCCTATTTGATCAAATTGCACACCAAAATGGCGCAATAAAACTGCAAAACGCGGCTCTATCATGGCAAAACCATATTTCATATTTTCCTTAAATAAGAAATATATTGCGGCCGAAATGAGACACATAGGTAAGTAATTGATTGGGAAACGTTTATTTTCACCATCTATGTTTTTAGACTGGCTAATATTCTCTTGATCCAGATCGTAGCTATCAAAAGGCCGTTTTCTAAAAGATGAAATAATGGCCATCCGCGAAAGCTCGCCTATATTTTTTCCATCTACCTGAAGATTAGTACTATTAAAATTAAAGTTTTTTCCGCAATATTTTTTAATCGGTAATGGTTTTCTATATTTTTCTGTTTGAGGAATCAGTCGTATATAACCAATTGCCTGATTGCTTGGCCTATGGAATAACAGGCTGTGCAAAGAATAGTCATCATATTCATCAATCTCCATATTATTGTTTAGTCGATTACCTAAATTACGGTAACCGAATTCTTCATGAAACACGCTGTATCGCAATTTATAGGCGATGTTTTTTAACTCTTTTGTATTAACATTGACTATCTGAAAATATTTTGAATAATGACTTCCTATATCTTCTTTGTTCTTCATAGCTATCCATTTCTCTTTTTTGTAAGCACTCTAAAATCTACACACTAATGGTAGATTTTTGATTAATATTAGTTCACTATAATTTTATATGATTCTAATGAGATCATAGTCTATTTTATAGATAAACATAGAATAAAAACGCTATTTATCCTAACAGGAAAAATTATATGCCTAAGTTCAAAGGACCTGTTGACGTTGATTACCTCAAGAAAGCAGGCGAAATTTTTGCACCTATTAAGCAAATTAGCTATAAAAAAATGCAAATTAAGCAAGGTGACACAGTTCTTGATTTGGGATGTGGCCCTGGTGTTGATGCTATTGAGCTAGGGAAATTAGTATCGCCGGATGGTCTTGTTATTGGTGTTGATTACGATGAAGCTATGTTAGCAGAGGCTTTAGAACAGGTAGAAACTTTAAAGATGAGTCGTATTGTCGGCTTTCAACAAGGAGATGCCGGCTCTTTGGCTTTTGCAGATAATTACTTTGACAGCTGCCGAAGTGAGCGACTTTTTATGCACCTAAACAATCCAGAACAGGTAATAGGCGAAGTTCGTAGAGTCACAAAACCAGGAGGAAGTGTGGTAATCATCGATACAGATTGGGCAAGTCTGTCTATCGATTGTCAATCAGTCAAAATAGAGCGATTGTTATCAAATTATCGCTTGGAAAAGCTTATTCCAAATAGTTATTCAGGGCGAAGTTTATATCGATTGTTCAGCAGGGCATATTTTAGTGACATTCAAATTGATGTTTTTCCTCTATATACCAATGATCTGGAATTGTTTTATACCTTGTCGTTACAGGAAAGCGTTGAAAATAAAGCTTTATCAGATAATATTATTACTCAAAAGGAATTGGAGCAATGGCGCATGGAATTGAAGCAGGCCGCATTAGAGAACTCTTTCTATTGCAGCGTCAATATGATCATGGTGAGTGGTATCAAACCTTTTAGCTAAGAATCTAGCTAATCTCCAATTTAAAAAGTCTTTTAAAATTTTCTGTACTCTGTCGCGCGATCTGTTGAAAACTTGTGTCTCTTAATTCAGCTATATGTTCAGCTACATAACGTACGTAGGTAGGATAATTTGGTTTTCCACGGAATGGAACCGGCGCTAAGTAAGGCGAATCAGTTTCAATAAGAAAACGGTCCGCAGGTACTTTTTTTGCTACTTCCTTGATTTCTTTAGCACTGTTAAACGTCACAATACCGGAAAAAGAAATATAAAACCCCAAATCCAACGCTTTTTCGGCAAAATCCCAGTCTTCGGTAAAACAGTGAATAACCCCGCCTATATCACGAGCGTTCTCTTCTTCCAAAATTCGTAATGTATCTTGCTTTGATTCGCGGGTATGAATGATCAGCGGTTTTTTTAGAATCTTTGCTGCGGTAATATGCTTCTTGAAACGTTGGTGTTGCCAATCAAGATCGCCTTTGCTGCGGAAATAGTCAAGGCCTGTCTCCCCTATTGCAATAACCTTTTCTTCCTGACCTAAAGCGACAAGCTCATCAACACTAGGATCCTTGCCGTCCTGAACATTCGGATGAACTCCAACGGTAAGGGAAATTTGAGAATAGCCAGAGACCAGATCATGCATGGCCGAATAGGATTCTAAATCAATGGCTATGCATAGCATATGTTCAATTTGATTATTCTCCGCTTCCTTCATGAAACAGGAAAAATCATGTTGGTAGGGTTCCAGATCGATGCGATCCAGGTGGCAATGAGAGTCGATAAGCATTCGATAAAATCACATGGTGTGGGTTGATCGGTCAGAACCTAAACTGCCTGCTAAATACATTTCTATTTTATTGCGAGCCATGCCGCCATCCTGGTCACTGAACTGTACGCCAATGCCGGTTGCTCGATAGCCTTCCGAACCCGGCGGCGTTTTCCAGATTATTTTCCCGGCAATAGGAAGCCGTTCGGTTTCTTCCATTAAATTTAACAGCATGAAAACTTCCTGGCCCATTTGATATTCCCGATTAGTGGGAATAAACAGGCCGCCATTGATCACAAAAGGCATGTAAGCTGCATATAAAGCGTTTTTATCTTTAATTGACAGCGACAATATGCCTTGTCTGGGGGATAATTCTGCCATGGTATTATTTGCTCAAGTTAATTTCAGACCATTTTATTAAGATCTCTTCAAACATCAATTGTTTATTGATTGGAGAATCCAGTCGCTGGCGAGTTGCCAGTAATAAGTCATACAATTTGTAAACTCTTTTTAATTCTAGCTGTTGTGACATTTCTTTCAAGGAATCTGCCAAGTCCGGATTATATAAATTTTCACTATTTGTCGAATAAGAACATTTAATTAAATCGATAATCCAGGATGTAATCCAGAACAATAACGGAGATTCAGGCAGCTTATACCAATCTTCCGCAATCATGACAGGATTGCGCTGTCGTCTTGCGATGCCCATCCACGACTTGAAGCACTCATGACGCATGCCAGTATACCCTTCATCCACATATTGCTGGGCTAACAATGGCGCTCCTCTAGCCAGCCCGAATAGCAATTCTGCGTTTTCCTGAACATTTTGCTGCTTAAGCCATGCAAGCGTTGTCTCTCTAGCTGGCGTATTAATTACCAACTTCTGGCATCGACTGACTATCGTTGCGGGTAATTTTGCCGGTTTATCTGTAATTAGGATAATGAGAGTGCGCTCTGTCGGCTCTTCCAGGCATTTTAGAAAGGCATTGGCTGCTGCATGATTCATCTGGTCGGCCGGACTGACAATAACGACGCGATAAGCTTCGAACTGAGGTTTTAAGGTCAGTTGGGTGATTAAGTTGCGGATTTGGGCAATGGTAATGCTTTTGCCGACTTCTTCAGGCTGAATATTAATAAGGTCAGGATGCGTTTCGGCATTGAGCAGTTTGCAGCTGTCACAGGATCCGCAATATAAACCATCGGACTGGGGATTTGCGCAAAGCAGAGAAAAAGCGAACTGGCTAGCTAAATATTGCTTGCCAAGCCCTCTGTTACCAGTAATAAGCAAAGCCTGTGGAATGCGCTTCTGAGTAATATAACTGTGAAGGTGCTCCCAGTTGGGCTTTAGCCAGGGCAATAATGCATTAGACATTCTCATCTTATTAATGGCGTGAGCATGTCAATTAGTTTATTTTGCACATCGCTTAATGGCTGATCCGCCTTAATAAGTTTGATTCGTTCAGGGTAAAGCTCGGCTTGTCTTAAATAAGCCTGCCTGACGCGTTCAAAAAAGTCGATTTTTTCAGATTCAAATCTGTCCAGTTGCCCCCGATCTTTTGCCCGCTCAATACCAACCTCAACGGGCGCATCGAGCAACAATGTCAAGTCAGGCCGCAAAGTATCTTGTACAAGATTTTCCAACCATTCTATAGTATTTATATTCATGTTGCGGCCGCCTCCTTGATAGGCATAGGTCGCATCAGTGAAACGATCGCAAAGCACCCATTTCCCTTGCGACAGCGCAGGCTCTATCACATGTTTGATATGTTGAGCCCTTGCTGCAAACATAAGTAGCAATTCTGCCGATTCTGAAATGCTCTCATTATTCGAATCCAATAGTAACTCGCGTATCTTTTCCGCCAATCGGGTACCGCCGGGTTCGCGAGTAACGATGACATCAATACCGTGATTTTGCAAATAGCTGCTTATAAAAGACAGGTTCGTGGTTTTGCCTACACCTTCTCCGCCTTCCAAGGTAATGAATTTTCCTCTAGTCACTGTTTTTTCCTTTGGAAGGTATCAACCGCTCGGTTGTGATCTTTTAATGTTGACGAAAAGGCGTGCGTTCCATCACCACGCGAAACAAAATAAAGGCTATCGCCGTTATCAGGATGCAGGGCCGCATAAATGGCATCTTGCCCGGGCATGGCTATCGGGGTAGGTGGTAAGCCTTTTACAACATAAGTATTATAAGGAGTGGTATTTTTTAAATCTTCGTAAGTAATATCGCCTTTATAGAACTCACCCATGCCATAAATTACTGTAGGATCGGTTTGCAGCAACATTCCTTTTTCAAGCCGGCGAATAAATACGCCAGCAATTAAAGGCCTTTCTTCAGTTACTGCGGTTTCCTTCTCTACAATTGAAGCGAGAATCAACGCCTCATAAGGATTTTTAAAAGGCAGATTTTCGGCTTTATTATGCCATGCCTGTTGCAATACCTGTTGCATCTTGTCATAAGCTCTCTTTAACAAAGAAACATCGGACATGTGTTTTTCGAAGAAATAGGTATCGGGAAAAAACATGCCTTCAGGATGCTTCGCATCCGTTCCAATTTGCAGCATTAGAGCTTCAATATCAGTGCTGTTTAAAGTATGTTCCAGATAAGGGTTTTTCTGAATTTCCTGCAATATATCCTTAAAACTCCACCCTTCTGGAAAGGTAATTGCATATTGCTTGGTTTTGCCTTGAACAAATAAGGCTAGTATTTCCGGTATATTTAAACCAGGCGTTAATTCGTACTCTCCTGTTTTAATTTTTTTAGCCGATTCGCTTGTGTAGGCGAAAACTTTAAACCAGATTGGGTTAATGGCCACGTTCTGATCGATCAATTTATCAGTGATCCGGTTTAATGAGTCGCCTTTTTCAATATCTATATAAACCTGTTTATCGAGCACTACAGGATTTTTTACTGCGCTTCGATAGTCAGTCCATGCCCATCCGCCCGTAAAAATGAAGATCAACAATGTAAATCCGATAATTTTGAGGGTCATGGCAAAGACGCCTCCGCCCCGCTTTTCAGTCTGTCGAGGCAAAATTGTATTTGTCTGGTTATCGGGCCTATCGAAAAATGTTTGTTTTCAATTTGATTGATTGGCCATAAACCAATGATTGAATTGCTGACAAAGATTTCATCAGCCGATAAAAATTCATGTTTCTTAAACGGCTTCTCAACTGTTTTAATATGATTACTTGACAATATTTCTATAATAATACTGCGCATAATGCCGGCAATACCTGATTGAGACAGTGATGCGGTGTAAACTGAACCATTTTTAACATAAAAAAGATTGGTCATAGTCCCTTCGATAATATGATCATTGACATCCATCATAATTCCTTCCTGAATAGCTGGATCATTCCATTCAGCCCGTGCCAATATCTGTTCGAGCCGATTCATGTGTTTAATTCCTGCCAATGATGGGTTCAACCCTAAACGAGTAGTACAGAAACGGGCAATAATGCCCTGCTCTACGAATGAAGAAGGATAATCGGGATAAGGATGAAGGCTTAATACGCGGGTAGGTTGAATTAAGTCTGGCTGGCGGTAGCCCCGTCCGCCAGACCCTCGAGTGACTATCAATTTGAGTACAGCTAAACTCGAACCTTTACAAAGATTAAGCGCTTCGGCGATAATCAGTTCAGGATCCGGACACGGGATATGGAGTCGACGGCAACCTGTATTTAAGCGCTTTAAATGCCGATCGAGAAATACAGGTTGTCCATTTCTAACTTCTATTGTTTCGAATAATCCATCGCCATACTGAAAGCCGCGATCAGATATCTCAATATGCTGCTTGCATTCGCCATTTACCAGAATCATCAGCAAGAAGCATTACGTATTGGGCAATACGTTGCAGCGTTACTCGTAACGTTTAAAAATTATAGATCCGTTAGTGCCGCCAAAACCGAATGAGTTGGATATGGCTATATCAATTTTCATATCTCTGGCGGTATTGGGCACATAATCAAGATCACATTCTGGGTCTTGATTTTCCAGGTTAATCGTTGGCGGAGCAATCTGATTTTTGATGCTTAAGGCTGTGAGCACAGCTTCAATGCCGCCGGCAGCGCCTAACAAATGTCCTATCATGGATTTAGTTGAGCTGACAGCAACTTTATAGGCGTATTCACCTAAAGCTGCTTTCATTGCCTGGGTTTCTCCGATATCGCCTGCAGGCGTTGAAGTACCATGCGCATTGATATAATCAACCTGATCCGCATTTATGCCCGCATCACGCAAGGCATTGCGCATGCAGCGGGCTGCACCTTCGCCCCCTACGGAAGGGGTTGTAATATGATAAGCATCGCCGCTCATGCCATAGCCGACTACTTCAGCATAAATTTTTGCGCCGCGCGCTTTTGCATGTTCCAGTTCTTCCAGGACAACCACCCCGGAGCCATCGCTCAATACGAAACCATCTCGATCTCTATCCCAAGGGCGGCTAGCTGCCTGGGGATTATCATTGCGGCGTGACAAGGCTTTTGCAGAGGCAAAGCCGCCCATGGCCGTTGGCGAGGTAGTGCAGCGCTCAGCACCACCAGCGACCATAACATCGGCATCGCCGTATTTAATTAAACGTGCAGCATCGCCAATATTGTGCGTACCTGTTGAGCAGGCCGTAACAATGGAAAAGTTAGGGCCTTTTAATCCATATTTGATTGAAAGGTTGCCTGAGATCATATTAATAATATTGCCCGGCACAAAGAATGGCGAAATACGACGTGGGCCACCTTTTTCATAAGTGGCGTAGCATTCTTCAATTCCGGTAATCCCGCCTATACCTGCACCAATTGCCACGCCAATACGCTCAGCGTTAGCCTCGGTGACTTCAATGCCTGAGTCTTCAATAGCCTGACAGCCGGCAGCGATGCCATAATGAATAAAAGCGTCCATTCGTTTGGCATCTTTGTCAGGAATATATTGAGTAATGTCGAAATTTCTTATGACGCCGCCAAACGTAGTGGCAAATGGAGAAATGTCAAAAGAATCAATTGGAGTGATGCCGCTTCTACCGTTGATAATACCGTCCCAAGTTTCAGCGACAGTGTTAGCTAAAGGCGTGATAGCGCCTAATCCAGTTATTACGACTCGACGTTTGCTCAATGTAATGTACCGTAAGAAATGTATAGGGAGGTAAGAAAGACTTTATTCTGATTAGTGGATGAACGAGAAGGTCCATCCACTAAAAGACAGGCTATTGCGCTGCGTTTTTTTCTACGTAATCGATAGCTTGTTGAACAGTTGTAATTTTTTCAGCTTCATCGTCTGGAATTTCACATTCGAATTCTTCCTCAAGAGCCATAACGAGTTCAACTGTATCCAGAGAATCAGCACCAAGATCATCTACAAATGAAGCATCAGTAGCGATATCTTCTTTAACGCCCAATTGCTCAGCTACAATTTTTTTTACTCGTTCTTCAATGTTACTCATAATTATTATCCTCAAACAATGTAAGTTTGTTTGTATTTGGTTAGAAACTTACAATAGTATTGTTATTAACTTTACTAGAAATCCCGTCTCCGGCAATTCCAGACGGCGGGGGGATTATACTTTATATTGCAAAAATCTCACAATATTAAGGCATAAACATGCCACCGTTTACATGAATGGTTTCACCGGTGATATAAGCGGCACCTTCTGAAGCCAAAAATGAAACGGCATGGGCGATTTCTTTAGCTTCGCCCAGTCGAGCCAAAGGAATGGAAGCTAATAAGGAATTTTTAACGTCCTCACCCAATTCCTTGGTCATGTCGGTATCGATAAACCCGGGCGCTACCGTATTGATAGTAATATTGCGTGAACCCACTTCTTTAGCCATCGATTTGGCGAAACCGATCATGCCGGCCTTTGCAGCGGCGTAATTTGCCTGGCCTGCATTGCCTGTAGCGCCAACCACGGACGATATATTGATGATACGCCCTGTTTTTGCCTTCATCATGCCGCGCAACACGGCTTTGCTCATGCGAAAAACCGAAGTCAAATTCGTATTGATAATATCGTCCCAGTCTTCGTCCTTCATGCGCATGAGTAGGTTATCGCGCGTAATGCCGGCATTGTTGACCAGTACTGTGGGGGTTCCATACTCATCGGTAACTGTTTTAACAACTTCAGCAATCGATTCAGGATCGGCCACATCAAGTTTTAAGCCTTTGCCGTTTTCACCGAGATAAGCAGAAATTAAATCGGCGCCATTATCGGAAGTTGCTGTGCCGACAACAAAAAAACCATCCTCGGCCAATCTTTCGGCGATTGCTCTGCCGATACCTCGACTGGCGCCTGTCACTAATGCTACTTGCTTAGTCATTTAACTGCTCCAATACTTTATTTAAAGTCTCCGGGTTATATATAGCCATATGCTCGGCATCTTTCGCGATGCGCTTGTTTAAGCCAATCAATACCTTGCCGGGGCCGCACTCAACAAAATGGGTAACGCCTTGGTCATGCATAAACTTAATGCTGTCAACCCAACGCACGGGTTTATAGAGTTGCTCTTTCAGTACGCTTCGAATGACTTCCGATGCACTGTGTGCGGCAACATCTACATTATGAATCAATGTCATTTTGGGAGCGCTGAGGGCTATATTCTGCAATTGTTCATCCAGTTTTTCGGCCGCTGGCTGCATCAATGCACAGTGAGATGGGACGCTGACCGGTAACTGTACCGCGCGTTTAGCGCCAGCTTCCTTTGCAGCGGCTATAGCTCTTTCGACAGCCGCTGTATGCCCGGCAATAACAACCTGCCCCGGGGCATTAAAATTAACGGCTGAGACAACTTCATTTTCTGCCGCCTCCGCACATACTTTGACAACCTGATGGTCTTCAAGTCCCAAAATTGCCGCCATGGCGCCAACGCCCGCAGGCACGGCTTCCTGCATTAACCGGCCTCTTGCGGCCACCAGTTTTATTCCGTCTTCAAAGGATATTGCGTCGGAACAAACCAGCGCAGTGTATTCGCCAAGGCTATGGCCCGCCATCCAGGCCGGACGGATATCGCTCTGCTTGCACCAAACTTTCCAGATAGCAACGCCAGCGGCCAACATGGCTGGCTGTGTATTGTGCGTTTGATTAAGATCTTCTTCGGGCCCTGAAGATACAATAGACCATAAATCTTTTCCTAATGCATCGGATGCCTGTTCAAAGATCTGTTTTACTTCTGGATAGCTTTCGGCCAGCTCCGACATCATGCCGACGGATTGAGAACCTTGTCCCGGAAAAACAAAAGCCAAATTATAATTTTGCTTGCTCATTAATACGCTTGTTTATAGTTATTAGTATTTAATTAATGCAGAACCCCATGTAAACCCTGCGCCAAACGCTTCAAGCAACACCACTTGTCCGCGCTGGATGCGGCCGTCACGCACAGCTTCATTAAATGCGAGAAGCACTGAAGCAGAAGATGTGTTGCCCTGATTTTCAAGCGTTAAAACAACATGATCCATAGGCATTTTTAATTTTTTGGCTGTTGCTGCAATGATGCGTATGTTAGCCTGATGAGGAACCAGCCAATGCACATCGGATTTCTGCATATTGTTGGCTTCCAGCGTTTCATCAACAATACGGCCTAATGTGTTTACGGCGATCTTAAACACTTCGTTGCCGCGCATTTTTACGTAACCGGCCTCGTCTTTATTAAGCTCGGCGGCCGCCTGTGGATTCGGACAGTAAAGCAGATCTTCATATTCACCGTCAGAGTGGATATGCGTTGACAAAATGCCGGCTTCATTTGAAGAGCCTAGCAATAGGGCGCCAGCGCCATCACCGAATAAAACGCAAGTGCCGCGATCAGTCCAGTCAATAATGCGTGAACAGATTTCAGAGCCGACGATAAGCACTTTTTTGGCAGCGCCTGTTTTAATGTATTGATCAGCAATACTCAAGGCGAATATTGAACCTGAGCAAGCTGCTTGTACATCGAAAGCTACACAGTTTTTAATGCCTAAACGCTGTTGCAACAGACAGCCTGTGCTCGGATAAACGCGATCGGGCGTCCCTGTTGCGACAATTATTAAATCAATTTCCTCAGGATCAATTTGTGCCGCATCTATGGCTTGCCTCGCCGCAATTTCAGCCATGCTTGAAGCCGTTTCATTCGGCCCGGCAATGCGACGGCTTTTAATGCCGGTGCGTTCATGAATCCAACTATCGGATGTATCTACAGTTTGCGATATATGATCATTCGTGCGAACTTCTTCTGGCAGATATCCGCCGGTACCGATTACTCTTGAATAGCGGATCATGCGCTCTCTCTCCTTGCCAAAGTTTGTTCAACTTGCTCGCTTATTTTTCTGATAATATCTTTTTTGACTTCAACTTCGGCAAGATGTATGGCTGTTTTAAAAGCCAACACATCGGCTCCTCCATGGCTTTTGATAACAAGCCCGCGCAATCCCAGAAAGCTGGCGCCGTTATAGAGTCGCGGATCAATGCGCTTTTTGAATGACTTGAGGACCGGGTAAACAAGCAATCCCGCAAACTTGGTCAAAATGTTTCTGTTAAAGGCTTCTTTGAGCGCTGTCCCGATCATTTTAGCCGCGCCTTCAATCGATTTCAGCGCAACATTGCCTACGAAACCGTCGGCGACAATCAGATCAACTTTAATACTTCCTGCATTTAAAGAATCACCTTCTACATAACCGATATAATTTAACGATGAGTTTTCCAGTAATTTTGCTGCAGCTTTAACCTGCTCATTACCTTTTACATCTTCCTCGCCAATATTTAGCAGGCCGACTTTCGGGTTCTCAATATTTTCTACGGCTTTAACCAATTCGGCGCCCATGACAGCAAACTGAAAAAGATGTTCAGCACTGCAGTCTACGTTTCCCCCGAGGTCAAGCGCGTGGGTATGCCCATAAATTGACGGTAAAGTAGAAATAATGGCAGGGCGATCAACGCCTGGAATCATTTTCAGAACAAAACGAGCGGTCGCCATTAATGCACCGGTATTGCCGGCGCTAACGCAGGCATCGGCCTGGCCGTCACGAACCAGGTTAATAGCCACCCGCATTGATGAATCTTTCTTGTTCTTTAGCGCCTTGGATGGTGACTCATCCATGCCGACGCACTGCGACGCATGATGAATAGTGAGTCTATCCTTGAATTCAATTAATGCTTCTGTTAACTGTGGTTTTAAAACAGCTTCATCGCCCACTAAGATCAGTTTTAAGTCTGGATTGCTTTTCAAACAATCCAATGATGCTGGAATGGTAACTTCAGGACCATGATCCCCGCCCATCGCATCAATCGAAATTGTTAAACTCACGCTTACGAATGACTCCGGAATTATTATAAAAAGCCGAACCCAATCGGGTTCGGCATATCATCATTCTAAAAGGGAGAAAGATTGATTAATCTTCGTCGCCAGTCGTTACGATTTGGCGACCTTTGAAGAAACCGTCTGGAGTGACGTGGTGACGCAAATGAGTTTCACCTGTCATCGGGTCTTGAGATAATGCTCTGCTGGTTAAAGCATCATGTGAACGACGTTGACCACGTCTTGAACGTGATACTTTACTTTTTTGTACTGCCATTATAAATCTCCAGTTTTTTTAAGTTTGGCTAAGATGGAAAAAGGATTTTCAGGGGCTGACCGCTCCTCATCAGATAATTCATCTTTCTTGTTAAAGTCTGCATCCGGCACTGAACATGCGTGCTGATGCTTTGGAAAAGTTGGCAGAGTCAGTAACAACTCGTCTTCAACGATATCCTTAAGAGGTATTTTCTCTTCTTCAATCAATAAAGGTTCATAATCTTCGGGCAATCTATCTGCTTGATCTATTGAGGTAACAATACCCAGTTTGATGTCAGCACTGACGGGCCATTCCATAGCCTGCAAACAGTTTTGGCATTCAAGTTCCAGAATCGCCTCTATGTGTCCCTCAATTTTGGCCAGTCTTCCTTCCCGTCCAAAAAAAAGATCAACAGCAACAGTCCCGGCGTCGCTCAGCAGTGATTCCGCTAAACGATCCATGCTGTTTAAAGGTATTTTGCCCTTCAATTCAGCTCGCTTATCTGCAAGCTGCAAAGGGTCGACATATTCAGGCAATCGATCTAACATAACTATACAATAATATCTGGAATCAATAACTGCGTCAAACTTACAACAATTGGCAATATGAAAATCAATAACTTAATTCTGGCGTCAAGTTCACCTTATAGACAAGCATTATTGAAAAAACTTCATTTGAAATTTAAAGCCATCAGCCCTGAAGTCGATGAAAGACCGCTTGAGCATGAAGCCCCGGAAGCGCTCGCATTGCGATTAGGAAAATTAAAAGCGCAAGCGCTATGTGAAAAGTACCCCGATCATCTTATTATCGGTTCAGATCAAGTCGCCGTGCTCAATGGCCAACAATTGCACAAGCCTGGCGATCGAGCCAAAGCGATAGAGCAACTCCGGGCAGCATCAGGAAATGCGGTTACGTTTTTTACCAGCATCTGCATTATAAACAGCAATACAATGTGTTGCTTGACTGATTTGGATGTCTGTACCGCCTATTTTAAAACACTGTCATGCCGACAGATTGAACATTATGTCGACCTTGAGAAACCTTACGATTGTGCCGGCAGCTTTAAGTCTGAAAGCCTGGGGATCGCGTTGTTTGAAAAAATTCAAGGCGACGACCCAAACGCCTTGACGGGCTTACCTTTGATTAAGCTGACTTCCTTATTGGAGAAATTTGGCGTGCATGTGCTTTAACGGAAGAATTTTTTAACCGTATTACCTAGAAGCATGCAATCCACAGCAAGTTCTCTGCGATAAAACACTTATCTATTGTAGAGAGCCAAGACCTGTTTTACATAATTGCGCGTTTCAGGGTATGGCGGAATTGATTTGTTATACCGTATAACTGCATTTTCGCCGGCATTATAGGCTGCAACAGCCAAGTCCAGGTTCGAATCAAACATTCGCAGTAAATCTTTCAAGTATCGTGTTCCGCCATCAATATTCTGGTCAGGATCGCGGCGGTCCGTAACACCATAGCGCCTTGCCGTGTCCGGCATTAATTGCATTAGCCCCACTGCTCCGGCCGATGAAACGGCGGCGGCATCATAGGCCGACTCCGCTTGAATCACGGCATGCAGCAACTTCTCGTCAACCTGATGCCTAGCTGCAGCCTGAGCTATCATGTCTGCATATCTTTTTCTGTTGACGCTTACAAAAGGCAGTGCTTTTGCGTAACTCTTGGGTCTTGTTCGAATGATGCGCTTATAAAGGCTATTTTTAGGGTCGTCCGTATAATAAACATGCCCTTCAGGGTCAACATATTTATAAACATCAGCCAGAACTTGATTGGACACAAACAAGGCAAACAATAAAACAACAGCGACTCTTATCATTTTTGTTATTTTTCCTAGTCAGATTCAAAACTGCATGCGCAGCATCTCTGGCAAACCAATACCAACATAGCCCCATCGGTATAGGGCTATGCGAGAAAAGCGGATATTGATTTACTGTCCTTATAAGGATAGTAAAAACTTGATTACACTACCAGAAGCAGAACAATTTTTTACTTGGAATCGGACAGATAGTTGTCTATATCTTCTTTTGAAAAGCCTATCTTTTTAGCAACGCGATCAGCATGACTGATGCGGGAAATGCCGGGGATAAGTTTATAAGTCGGCGCATCATTAGAAAACTCGACTTGTTTGGGCAAACCTATGCCTTTACTGACAAAACTATCGACAAGCTGATGATTATGAGTGATTAATACGGTGCTGTTGCCTTTTCGATAAAATCCGTTAAGCACATTGGCAGAAGATTCCATCTTTTCCTCAAACGTCGTACCTTCGGACAACTCATCCAGCACAACCAGACTTTTAGCCGTGGTTGCTAAAAAAATATCTTTAGTTCTTTTCAATTCAGTACCAAAGCGCCCTTCCCCGTCATCCAAATGGCTAATTTCCGGCACCTGATAAAAAATTCTGTCCGCTACGGTAAGGGTTGCGGATTTGGCGGGCACATAACATCCTATTTGCGCCAGTAATTGGATTTGAGTGACGGTTTTACAAAATGCGGTTTTACCCCCGCTATTAGGGCCTGTTACCAGGACCAATTTATCATCTTCCAAAACAAAATCATTACCGACATATTGGGGATTTTGCTTGCCCAAAACCGGATTTCTGGCGTCAACAAGATTGATGCGATGGTGGTCGGCCTCAATCAGCTTGGGTAAAACCATATCGCCGCCAAACGCATCGGCAAATTTTACAAATGAGAGCAATTCATCCAATTGCCCCAGCGCATCCAGTGTTTCACCAACCGTCTGTGAGTTTTTAAACTCATTTCTTAACGGGATAATACAACTGTCTCGGTCGAATCCTCCTACTACCGGAAAATAAACCAGTAATAAAGGGATAAAAAAGATGGAAAGGGTTGGAATGACTTCCACCGAAATCCGGAACATATCCGTCGGAAACAGATGTGCCAGCACCCAGATAATGCCGAAAACTAGCGCCAGCAAGAGCGGCTTGAAGATACGAGGTCTGAATATGATGGCCGGAGAAAATGAGCCTTCCCTCTCCCGTTTGGATCGAATGCCGTTTTCAGTAATATAGGCAGGGCCTTCCATCAATGAATAAGACCGGGTTTCTGCAAAAGCTTTTATTTTTTCAAAAATGCCTGCGAGATAGCGGCTCCTGGGTGCTTCACTGGTCTGAATCTGGTCAACCAGCTCAAGCATAAGGCGAATGCCTCTTTTATACTGCAAATAACCGTAACCTTCGATTTCATGTTCCTCCCTGGCTGTACCAAAGGATCCGAGGAATTCGCCGAACAAAAGCAGGTAAAAGTTTTTCTCATGCGCCGTTGCGTTTTGCACGATGCGCTCGATGTTGTCTTTTAATGACGGGTTATTGCGAAGTTCCTCGACGGCTTCCTGCTTTGCCTGAATATCCTCCATAACGTCCAGCGGCTGTGTTAAAGAGCGAAACAGGACTGCTTGTCCAACCAGAGTTGATGCATGATTAATGGCATCAAACACTTCGTTGACCTCGATCGTATTGAAGGAGCGCTCATCAATGACGCCCTCGCCGGTCTTCAGCGGTTTGCTGGACTGAACAGTAGGCCAAATAACATCCTGCCAACTTTGTAATATGGTTTCTTTCATCACTTTAGCTCTTTATTTTTACCGGGACTCAAAAACTATAATCGCCGCGAAAACGCCGGATAGCATGATGTTTTTTTATTCGAGACATCAATCTCTTGCTCACGCCAATGCAGGCAAAAGAAAGGCTGCGCGTTAAGCGATATATTGCACAGATTGAATCGTACCCTTTTATGCCGATAATTTTCAAAGTTTTTGTTCAATTAGCTTAACTATAGCATCAGCATGAAGCTTTGAATCGTTAAGAGCAGGAATATAGCGATAGGTCTCACCGCCGGCTTTAATGAACAGGGCTTTATTTTCCATAGCGATCTCTTCCAGAGTCTCCAGACAGTCCACGGCGAACCCCGGGCAAACCACATCAATTTTTTTAACTCCTTGTCTTGCAAGATTTTGCAGTGTTTCCGCGCAATAAGGTTTAAGCCATTGTGCCTTGCCAAATCTGGACTGAAATACAACACGCCAGTTTTCTTTGTCGAGATCGAGTTTCTCTGCAATCAAAGCGGCGGTTTTATGGCACTGATGAAAATAAGGATCGCCCCATTGGGTTAACTGCTCAGGCAAACCATGAAAAGACATCAAAAGCAGATCATTCCTCTCTTGTTTGCGCCAGATTTTCTCAATAGACTCAGCAACCGCGGCAATATAATGCTCATCCTGATGATAATCACTGATAAACTGAAAGCTGGGCAGATGCCGCCAGCGGTTCAGTTCCTTGATCAGATCATCATATACGGATGCCGTCGTTGTTGAAGAGTATTGAGGATAAAGCGGCAGGATGATCAGATTGTCGATGCCTTGTTTTTTAAGGACGTTTAACTGCTCGGCTATGGAAGGTTTACCATAGCGCATTGCATAATCGGTTATAACGCCTTTGGCATTTAATCGTTGAGCGACCATATCGGTCAGCTGGCGGGTCAAAAAAACTAAAGGCGATCCCTTTTCATCCCATATTTTGCGATAAGCAGCCGTCGACCTGTGCGGACGGAAAGGCAGAATGAAAAAACGTAGTATCACCCACCATAGAGGACGCGGCAGATTGACTACGCGAGGATCGCCAAGAAACTCTTTGAGAAAGCGCCTGACTGCCGAAGTGGTAGGTGCCGCTGGCGATCCCAGGTTCACCAATAGAACGCCCGTTTTATTGGCGGTGGCGCTTTGAGGCGGCATGTAAAAGCCTAGCGGTTTATCAGGTTTAAGAATTCAGAACGGGTGCTGATCTCTTTGCGAAACACACCTGTCATTACCGATGTCGTCATGACTGAATTTTGTTTTTCGATGCCGCGCATCATCATGCATAAATGCTTGGCTTCGATAACCACAGCAACGCCTCTGGCGCCGGTTGCAATCTCAATGGCATCAGCAATTTGCTTGGTCAATTTTTCCTGAATTTGCAGGCGTCGCGCATACATATCGACAACACGAGCGATTTTGGACAAGCCGAGCACTTTGCCTTTTGGCAAATAGCCGACATGACATTTACCAATGAACGGCAGTAAATGGTGCTCACATAAGGAATATAATTCAATATCCTTAACGATAACCATGTCTTCGGTGTCTGCTGTAAAAATAGCGCCGTTAAGCACTTCATCCAGCGTCTTACCGTAGCCGTTGTTCAGAAATTTAAAGGCCTTGGCTGCGCGTTTGGGTGTATCGATCAGGCCTTCTCGATTTAAGTCTTCACCAACTGCTTCGATAATTTTGGAAAAATGCTCTTCCATTGTTTCAGTCTCAATTGTAAAAGGCTTGCTATTATACATCATTGAGCAGTGAATTTTAATGCATCCAAAATGACATTTTCATCCGCATCGGGTGTACTGACATTTTCACTGATATGCCGGCGCCAGCCTCGTGCGCCGGCTTCACCATGAAACAGGCCCAGAATATGCCGAGAGATATTATTTAAGCGAGCACCGGATTTGAGTTGCTGTTGAATGTAAGGAATTAGTCGCATCACTATTTCCTGCCGTGACTTGGGTTCACGGGACTCGGTAAAAAAACGCTTATCCACGTCGGCCAGCAGATACGGATTGTGATAGGCTTCCCGCCCCATCATGACCCCATCGACATGCTTCAGAATCTCTTCAGCCTGATCCAATGTTGTAATGCCGCCGTTCAATATAATTTCTAGTGCCGGAAAATCATTTTTTAACTGATAGACCATGTCGTAGCGTAACGGTGGAACTTCGCGGTTTTGCTTGGGCGACAGACCGCTTAGCCAAGCTTTTCTGGCGTGAACGATAAAAGTGCTGCAGCCGGCATCGGCCACAGTCGCTATAAAATGCACCAGTCCTTCGTATGAATCGCGCTCATCAATGCCTATTCTCGATTTGATCGTTACCGGAATTGAAACCGCCTGCCGCATTGCCGCCACACACTCGGCGACAAGTTCCGGCTCTGCCATCAGGCAGGCCCCGAAGCGGCCGTTCTGAACCCGATCGCTGGGGCAGCCGACGTTTAGATTAACTTCGTCATATGCATAATCTTCAATCATCCTTGCACAAGTTGCCAGATCCTTAGGATGGCTGCCGCCCAATTGAAATGAGACAGGATGCTCGGTTACATCAAACTGTAAAAACCGATGATGATCACCATGTAATAGAGCGCCAGTTGTGACCATTTCAGTATACAAGAAGGCATGTTGTGAAATCAGACGGTGGAAAAAACGGCAGTGTTTATCTGTCCAGTCCAGCATCGGGGCGACGCAAAAGGCATGATTCGTTGTTGTCTTGGTTTCTGTGTATTTATCTGTATTGGGCATTGTCAGCAGAATGATTGATGGCAAAAAGATTCGCTGGAATAAACAATGATTGACGTATTAGTTGGACGGAAGTCAAAAAAAGAAATCGAAATGGCGATGCTGGAGAATTTAACATCTTGCTGTCGATCATTGAGCATTATCTTAGGCGCAGTTCTCTATGCAACTAGAAAAGGATGCAAAATTGAAAATGGCTGCTCAATTGTCCGATTGTTAAGCTTGCTATTGATTGCAAGCCAAGGAAGAAATCGGGAAACAGTTGAAATTAGCTAAGGTGCTTAAGAATTAAATGGCTGGCTCTCAGGGATTCGAACCCCGGCAGCTGGAATCAGAATCCAGAGTCCTACCGCTAGACGAAGAGCCAGTAATTAATGATGGAGCAACATTTATTGTCTTATTTATATTTTACTACTATTAAAGAATGAAGTGTTAGTACAAAGTAATTATTTTTTAATTCTTGAAATTAATCCTTCCATTACGTTCTAATTCGGCAATCAAAAATCCACAGTTGCTGGTCAATGCTGTCGATCTGGTCAAGTTGCATTATAGAGATGCCCCATAAGGTGCTGTTCACGGCAGTACCTTATGGGGCAAATAGCATGCGTTTATTCGTTTTCGGTTTTTAGAATATTACCGTTAACATCCAGTTCAAGTTCGATTTCCTTGCCGACGGATTTGATCTCGACTTCATAGCCTGTCACCGTGTTATCCGGCTTCATTAATTTCTCTACTTCCTCAATCTTGGCTTCGGGATAAGCTTTTTTGACGGCATCAGCAACGGGCCCAGGTAGCGATTCGCGATCGACTTCCTCTTCTTTCTGTAGCAGGGTGCCATCGGCGCTATAGGTCGCTTCATATTCCTTGCCATTTTCTTTGTATTCCACCTCATAGGCCGCTTTGCCTTCAAACGTTTCCTCCTCGAACTTCATGCCCTTGGCATGGGGATAGGCTTTTTCAAAGGCCGTGATGACCTCTTTGGGCACCTGTTCTTTGCTCAACTTTTTCTCGCCGGCATTCGCGGGGCCGACTGACACCACCAGTAAAGCGCCGAAAACTACTGTCGTTAGGTATTGGTTTTTCATAAATACTCCTTAGGTAGGGACGAATGTTTTAACTCAAACACATTAGCCGCGTTCCTGCAGAGAATCGTGGAGGCAAATACCTCCACGATCAGAATTTCCATTGACGTTCTTATACGCTTATAAAGTAGAATATTCAACAATATTGTTATATAAGAACCCATACACATGAACTGTTTTTGGCTCATTTTGGTTGTCAGTTTGCCGACCCGCAATTCCGCTGGCCGCATGCGTGTGTGGCGGGCGCTGAAAGCGCTGGGCTGCGGCGTTTTACGCGACGGCGTCTATTTACTGCCCTATCGCCCGGAGTTCCGGCAAACGCTTCAGCTTCAGGCCGAAGACGTCATCTCGGGCGGAGGCAGCGCCCATATCCTGGCGTTGAACAGTGAAAACGATGAACAGCAAGCACTCTTCGAACGCTTCTTCGACCGCTCGGCCGATTACGCAAGACTGATTGAGGAGATCCGGCAAACCGCCGGCTTGAGTCTTCAGATCGAAGACACGGGACAGCTGCAAAAACAGATGCACCGGTTGCGCAAGACATTTGAAGCCATTGCTCTCCATGATTTTTTCTCTGGTGCAGCACAGGAACAGACCGCAACGGCTCTGGAAGATTTGGAACATGCCGTCCAAGAGCGCCTTGTGCCGGATGAACCCCATGCCGTCCAGCATCGGATCAAGCGGCTCCAGCCTCAGGATTATCGTCACAGAATCTGGGCGACGCGTCAGCGGCCGTGGATAGACCGGCTTGCCAGCGCCTGGCTTATCCGGCGTTTCATCGATCCTGAAGCGCGCTTCATCTGGCTTAAGCCACCGGCCGATTGCCCTTCCGAAGCGCTGGGGTTTGATTTCGACGGGGCTGTATTTACGCATGTAGAGGCGAAAGTCACTTTTGAAGTTTTACTGGTCAGTTTTGGATTGACAAAGGATACGGCTTTAAACCGCATCGGCGCTTTAGTGCATTATCTCGATGTGGGGGGGATTCCCGTTCTTGAAGCAGCCGGTCTGGAGATGCTCATGAGCGGGATGCGCCAGCGCTGGACCGATGACGATGAACTGCTGGCCGAAGCAGAAAAGATTTTTGACGCCTTTTATCAGGCTTTTTCAGGAACCGAGTCATGAATAAACCCGACTTATCGCAAACACCGCCACCCGTCACGTTTGGGCAAGCTTTTCGGTACTGGCTGAAGCTTGGCTTCATCAGCTTTGGCGGCCCCGCCGGGCAGATCGCCATCATGCATCAGGAGTTGGTCGAGAAGAAACGCTGGATTTCCGAGCGCCGCTTTTTGCATGCCTTGAACTACTGCATGTTGCTGCCGGGCCCGGAGGCCCAGCAACTGGCCATTTACATCGGCTGGCTGATGCATCGGACCTGGGGCGGCATTGTCGCAGGCACTTTATTCATCCTGCCGTCACTGTGTCTTTTGATTGCGCTGTCCTGGATTTATGTCGCGTTTGGCGATGTGGCGTGGGTGGCCGGCTTGTTTTACGGCATTAAACCGGCGGTGACGGCAATTGTGCTGCAAGCGGCGCACCGCATCGGCTCGCGCGCACTGAAAAATAAAATCTTGTGGTTTATCGCCGGCTTGTCTTTTCTGGCCATTTTCCTGCTGCAGGTGCCATTTCCAGCAATCGTTGTCATGGCTGCACTGATCGGCTTCCTGGGCAGCCGCATTGCCCCGGAGACATTCCGAGTCGGAGGCGGTCATAATGAAACCAACAAGTCTTACGGCTCTGCCTTGATCGATGATGATACCCCCCGGCCGGCACATACTTGGTTTTGCTGGTCCAGGCTGACGGCTATTGTCACTGTCGGCAGCCTGCTTTGGGCCATTCCGATGGCAATGCTCACGGCCTATCATGGCTGGAGCCATGCCTTGACGCAGATGGGTTGGTTTTTCAGCAAAGCGGCGCTGCTGACCTTTGGCGGAGCCTATGCGGTGCTGCCTTATGTCTATCAAGGGGCTGTCGAGCATTATCACTGGCTACAGCCTCGGCAGATGATCGACGGGCTGGCGTTGGGAGAAACCACGCCCGGCCCCCTGATCATGGTGGTTACCTTTGTCGGCTTCGTGGCCGGCTGGTCGCAGGCGCTATTCGGGCCTGAGCAGTTAGGCTGGACCGGTGCGGTAGCGGCCACGTTGGTGACCTATTTCACCTTTTTGCCCAGTTTCCTGTTCATTCTGGCGGGCGGCCCTCTGGTCGAATCCACGCACGGGAATCTGAAGTTCACGGCGCCATTAACCGGTATTACCGCCGCCGTGGTCGGCGTGATTTTAAATCTGGCCGTGTTTTTTGCCTATCACGTCTTTTGGCCACAAGGTTTTACCGGCCGGTTTGACGGCGCTGCCGCCCTGATCGGCTTCTGCGCGTTGCTGGCCTTGTTTCGCTACAAGGTTGGCGTCATCCCGTCCATTGCCGTCTGTGGCATGGCTGGACTGTTGTTCACTTTCTTCAAGCCCTGGCTGCTCCAGGTAGGAGTTTTATTATGAATACTGTCCGTTATTCTCAAGCTGTCGTACTGGCGCTATGCACAGCCCTCATAAGCCCCGTAACCGCTAAGCCCAAACAAGCCCATCCAGTTGACTTGGATACCGCCAAAATCGAGCAATTGACCGGAATGAAAGGTACGCTTGATAAGGCCGAGCATGTCTTCAAGGTTAGCCAGCCACGCTCCGATCTCAGCGTGACCGTGGCCGGCACCAAGATCATTCCGGCCATGGGGCTGACGTCCTGGGCGGCTTTCAAGCCGGCGGGCCGTCAGGTCATGGTGATGGGCGACTTGGTTCTCCAGGAAGATCAGGTGAATTCGGTCATGAGCACGGCGTTGGACAATGGCATCGAAGTAACCGCTCTGCATAATCACTTCCTCTGGGATACGCCTAAGGTGATGTTCATGCACATTGGCGGCACGGGTGATTCGGACACGATGGCGACCGCGATCGGCAGAGTGTTTCAGGCCATTCAGTCCACCGCCGGCAGCAAATCCGCCGCGCCTTCTGCTTCGATGGATGTCACCAAGACCTCATTGGACTCCAAGGCGATTGAAGTCATTATCGAGGCCCCGGTTGAGAAAGCCGGTGACGTTTATAAAGTCACGATAGGCCGAACCACTAAAATGGCAGGGCATAAGGCTGGCAAAGTCATGGACGTCAATACCTGGGCGGTATTCGTCGGCAGCAATGAACAAGCCAGCGTGGATGGCGACTTTGCCATGCAGGAACCCGAGCTGCAAGGCGTATTAAAAGCCTTACGCACGGGCGGCATTAACATTACGGCCATTCACAATCATATGGTTGAGGAGTCGCCCCGAATCATGTTTCTGCATTATTGGGGTACCGGACCTGCCAATGATTTAGCCAAAGCTATTAAATCGGCGTTGGACACGCAAAAAACAGCCAAGCTCAAAGCCAGAAAGAAAACATGAGGTGGATCGCCCACGAATGCCCTAAAATCGACCGCATTGCCTGTCCTTGGCTGATTGCCCAGTTTATCGATCCAGACGCGGAGTTTGTTTACGTGCCGCCGGGCGATGTGCTCAGGCTTGCCTATGAGACGGGAGCCTTCCTATGAAATCCCGGGAGCCGAACTCTACGGAATTTGCTCTTTTTTATGAAATATCCGGGCTCAATAGAGAAGTTGATGCATAACCTTGAAAATAAAAAAGCCGACTATTGTCGGCTTTTTATCGGTCAAAAGACTACTCAAGTTACATATTATCCAAAATCGCCTTTTTGACGGCATCCAGATTGGCTTCAATCGTAACTGGATGGGCCGCTGCGCATTGTTTAATCGCGCTGTCGGGATCTTTCAAGCCATTACCGGTTAACGTACACACGACTTTGCTGCCTTCAGGTATTTTGCCGGTTTTAATATCATGCAAAGCGCCCGCTAACGAGGTAGCCGATGCCGGCTCACAGAATACGCCTTCATATTGAGACAGCATTTTCTGAGCTGCCAGAATCTCCTCATCTGAGAACTTGTCGAACCAGCCGCCGGATTCTTTTTGCGCCGCCCAGGCCAAATCCCAGGATTGAGGATGACCGATACGGATGGCCGTAGCAAGTGTTTCCGGTTCATCAACCATTTTGCCGAGCACAAACGGAGCCGCTCCGGCCGCCTGATAACCGCACATGATTGGACGCGTATTGGTGACAGCTTGATGCGTCGCTGTATCGGTTGAATATTCCTTATAGCCTTTCCAATATGCACTGATATTGCCGGCATTTCCGACGGGCAGACAGTGATAGTCTGGCGCGCGGCCGAGTTCGTCAACGATTTCAAACGCCGCTGTTTTTTGGCCTTCCAGCCTGAACGGATTGATCGAATTCACGATAGTAACGGGGGCGTGGTCAGCCACTTCTTTAACCAGCGCCATACCCCTGTCAAAATTGCCGTTGATCTGAATGATTTCAGCGCCATACATCAGCGTTTGGGCCAGTTTTCCCAAGGCAATTTTGCCTTCGGGTATCAATACGAATGCTTTAATGCCTGCGCGGACGGCATAAGCTGCCGCAGCAGCTGATGTGTTTCCGGTTGATGCACAGATGATGGCCTTGCTGCCCTCTTCCACGGCTTTAGTCACAGCCATCGTCATGCCGCGGTCCTTGAACGAACCGGTAGGATTCAGGCCTTCGTACTTGACGTAAATGTCAACATCTTTGCCGATCAAACGGGGAATGTTTTGCAGTTGAATGAGCGGCGTATTGCCTTCGCCCAGACTGATCAGACGAGTAGTTTCACTGACGGGCAGACGGTCTCTGTAATGTTCGATGAGACCGGTATAACGTTTATGAATAGACATGTTTTTTTATTTATCCCAAAGTTTCTAGGCGGATTCGATTGACCTTGCCGTTGACCATCGGTAAAGCTTCAATTTCAGCAATGGCCGCATTCATTTCTTTTTCCAGCGTGATCTGAGTCAGCATAATAATCGGCATGAACCCTTTGTCATCCAGTGCTTCTTTCTGGATAATGGCTTCAATGCTGATCTGGTGGTTGGCAAGAATTCTTGTTACGTCAGCGAGAACGCCGGGCTTGTCCTCGGCATGCAGGCGTAGATAATAAGCGGTTCTAAATTCTTCTGACGGCAACACCGGTATATCTGCCAACGAATCGGCCTGGAAGGCCAGATGTGGCACCCGGTTTTCAGGATCACCAGTTAATGCCCGCACGACATCAACCACATCAGCAACGACAGAAGATGCAGTCGGTTCAGCACCGGCGCCGGCTCCATAGTATAAAGTGGGGCCTACCGCATCACCTTTAACCAGCACAGCATTCATGACGCCGTCGACATTGGCAATTAGGCGACGTGCCGGTATCAATGTCGGATGAACTCTTAATTCGATCCCTTCAGGCGTCTTGCGGGCAATGCCCAAATGCTTGATGCGGTAACCCAATGCTTCAGCGTACTCAACATCTTCACGCGTGATTTTAGTAATACCTTCGGTAAAAACCTTATCAAATTGCAGCGGTATGCCGAACGCGATAGAGGCCAAAATCGTCAACTTATGGCCGGCATCAATGCCTTCCACGTCAAAAGTCGGGTCGGCCTCTGCATAACCTAGCGCTTGTGCTTCGGCTAAAACATCGGAAAAATCACGGCCTTTATCGCGCATTTCAGTCAGAATAAAATTGCCGGTGCCATTGATAATACCGGCCAGCCACTGGATTTGATTGCCGCTCAATCCTTCACGAATGGCCTTGATAATCGGAATGCCGCCGGCAACTGCAGCTTCAAACGCCACCATGACGCCTTTTTCGCTGGCTCTGGCGAAAATCTCATTGCCGTGCAAGGCAATCAGCGCTTTGTTGGCTGTGACAACATGCTTGCCGTTGGCGATGGCCGTCAAAACCATTTCCTTGACCGGACCACAGCCGCCAATCAGTTCCAGGACAATGTCGATTTCCGGATCATTGATGATTTCATAAGGGTCCGTTGTTAAAACGATACCTTGCGTATCGCAAATGCGTTCACGGTTCAAATCCCTTGCCGACGCGCGGGTGATGACGATTTCACGGCCCGCTCTGCGTGCGATTTCAGCTGCATTGCGTTTCAAAACATTGACAGTACCGCCCCCGACAGTACCTAATCCTAAAACCCCCACTTTTACCGGTTTCAAATTAAACTCCTGCACAAAGCATTTTTTACTAAATTTAATGTCATATAACGTTGTCTTTCTTCAGCATATTGCGAATACCGCGCACCGCCTGACGGGTTCTATGCTCGTTCTCAATCAATCCGAACCGGACATGATCATCGCCATGCTGGCCAAAACCAATGCCGGGAGAAACAGCCACTTTGGCCTCCGCCAGCAGCTTTTTCGAGAATTCCAACGACCCCATTTCCTTGTAGGGTTCCGGAATAGGCGCCCAGACAAACATGGTCGCTTTGGGCTTGCTGACTGGCCAGCCTGCTGCATTTAAGCCATCACACAGCACATCCCGGCGCTTTCTGTACATTTCGGCAATTTCAGTCAGGCAATCCTGCGGGCCCTCCAGTGCAGCGATCGCTGCGATCTGAATAGGCGTAAAAGTGCCGTAATCCAGATAGGATTTGATACGTGCCAGAGCGGCTACGAGTTGCTTGTTGCCGCACATAAAGCCGACACGCCAACCTGGCATATTATAACTTTTCGACAGCGAGAAAAATTCGACCGCTATATCTTTTGCGCCAGGAATCTGAAGAATGGATGGCGCCTTATAGCCGTCGAACACGATGTCGGCATAGGCAATATCATGGACTACCCAGATCTTGTGCTCTTTGGCCAAAGCAATGATCTTTTCAAAGAAATCCAGTTCCACGCACTGGCTGGTCGGATTGCCGGGAAAATTCAGGATCAGCATTTTCGGCTTAGGCCAGGAATCGATGATGGCTTTCTGTAGTTCCTCAAAGAAATCAACGCCTGGCACCAAGGGTATGTGCCGAAGATCGGCTCCGGCAATCACAACGCCGTAAGGATGAATCGGATAAGCGGGGCTGGGCACCAGCACGATATCGCCGGGCCCCAAAGTCGCCAGGGCCAAATGCGCGAGACCTTCCTTCGAGCCTATCGTGACAATAGCCTCGCTTTCAGGGTCCAAATCAACGTCAAAACGGTTTTTATACCAGTTACAGATAGCTCTTCTGAGTCTGGGGATGCCTTTTGAAACTGAATAACGGTGCGTATCCCCTCTTTGCGTCGCTTCAATCAGCTTTTTGACAATATGATCGGGAGTAGGCTGATCCGGGTTGCCCATGCCAAAATCGATAATATCCTCGCCGGCTGCACGGGCTTTGGCTTTTAGTTCATTAACAATGTTAAAGACATAGGGAGGTAAGCGACTTATTCTATGAAATTGTTCCATTAACAGCCCTTGAGAATTCAAGTATATAAGTGAAAGGTTAAAAAAACAGTCTAAAGTACTGTTGTTACTGAGCCATGTCAACTATTTGACAATGCCACCGGCTTGATTGAAACACGAACTGAAAAGTTTAACGGTATGCGGACAATATCTGTTCCACGCGTATTAAATCTTCCGGCGTATCGACACCGGCAGCCGGCGTTTGAGCTACAACTTTTACCTGAACAGGTTCGCCGTGCCACAGAATTCTAAGTTGTTCCAGAGATTCCACCGACTCGAGTGGCGAGGCTTCCCATTGGCAGTAACGGTTCAAAAAATTGACTGTATAGGCATACATGCCGATGTGCCGAAGATAAGGCATTTTCCCGGAAGGCGTGCCGCCGGCATGCGTAAAATGCCCTCTTTCCCATGGAATAGGGGCGCGGCTGAAATAAAGCGCCAAACCGGCTTTATTCACTACAACCTTGACGGCGTTCGGATTAAAAATCTCTTCATTATCAATAATTTCAGCAGCCAGCGTGGCTATGCCCGCTTGCTGGTGGCCCGCTAATGCCGCAGCGACCTCGCGAATATAAGCTGGAGGGATCAACGGCTCATCGCCCTGCAGATTAACGATGATCTCATCATGACGCCATCCGCGCAGTCTGGCGACTTCCGCAATGCGCTCCGTGCCGCTTTGATGATCCGGATTTGTCATGATGGCTTTAATGCCCAGATCGTTTACCGTCTGCAAGATTCTCTCGTCATCGGTTGCGACGATAATTTCTTCGGCATCGGCTTCCTGCGCGCGGTCACAGACATGCGCAATCATAGGTTTGCCGGCAATCTTCAATAACGGTTTGCCAGGCAGCCTCGTGGAAGCATATCGTGCAGGAATAACGACTTTGAAACGTAAACTCATTGATGTAAAGCGTCAACTTCATCAAGGGTTAATTCGCGCGCTTCATCCTCAAGCATGACTGGAATGTCATCGCGAATAGGAAAAGCGAGACGATCGGCTTTACAGATTAATTCCTGTCTGGCTTTATCATAAACCAGCGGACTTTTGCATAAAGGACAGGCCAGAATATCGAGTAGTTTTTTATCCATTGTTCTTTGCTTTTAATAAATTTAATAATCGTTCGGAAAAACCTTGTTCCAGAACTGCTTTTACCGGCACATACCAATGCTGCGAACCGGCAAAAGCGGTGCATTTTACAGCATCCTTTTCGGTCATTAATACCGGTTTATCATCATTGAACGCGATATCATGCCGCTCAAACTTATAATGATCGGGAAAGCTGTGCGTTGCACATGAGATGCCGGCAGTGGCCAACAGATTGAAGAAGCGCTCAGGATTGCCAATGCCCGCCAACGCATGACATTCAACAGTACTGAAATCTTCCAATGATTTTTGCTGGCCCGTGGCCAGATTGATCGCACGATCTCCAATCAGTTGCATGGAATATTCTTCGTCTTCCTTTTCTGCGCCGTTAACAATCCTGAAATCGACGCTTTGCAGTCTATCTATCGGTTCTCTCAGCGGTCCGGCAGGCAGGCAGTAGCCGTTGCCAAACCGCCTTTCCCCATCAATAACGGCAATCTCGATATCTCTGGTCAGCGCATAATGCTGAAGGCCATCGTCCGATACGATGACATTACAGTCCGTCTGCGCCAGCAACAGGTTGGCGGCATCGGCACGGACAGGGCCTACCGCTACAGGGCAAGCCGTCTGCCTGACCAATAACAGGGCTTCATCGCCGACCAGCTCGGCATTACTATTCTCATCAACTCTCTGAGGCCATGATTCAGCCAGTCCACCATAGCCTCGGCTAATGATGCCGGGCTTATAGCCGGCTTCTTTAAGCAATGAAGCCAACCATACTACGAACGGCGTCTTACCGGTGCCGCCTACCGTAATATTGCCTACCACGATAACAGGAACAGGCACGGTTTGTTTTTTCAATACGCCCAGGCGATACAATAATTTGCGAAACCTGACCGCATCGCAGAACAGAAAGCCCAATGGGCAAAGCCATACGCCGATAAAATGATCTTTATACCAGATATCCTGCGCCCATCGAGCCAGTGTTTTTTTCATTTTTCTGTCTTCGATTCTTCCGTCGCGAACGAGATATGTGTAAAGCCCGCTTGGCCGGCACTGTCCAGCGCCGCAATAACAGCCTGATGAGGTGTCTTGCCGTCAGCATTGATAATAAAAGGCAGTTGTGAGGAATGCGTGGCGATTTTCTGCAATTCCTGTCTTAACGTATCTTTGTTCTGATTGACCAGTTCGTGCGGCAGACCGTCTTCACCTTCCAGATAATAAACGCCGTCCGCATCGATGATTAAGGTAACCATCTTTTCATGCGCTTCGGCTTCAGCGCCATTGGCTTCAGGCAGCTTTACATTGACTTCTGTTTGTCGGTTGAAAGTAGTGGATACCACAAAGAACAGCAGCAATACAAAAAGCACATCGATCATCGATACCAACATGATATCGACTTTTTCTCTTTTTTTCCGGTGAAAGTTCATAAAGCCTCTTCACGGTCTCCGTGCAGGATTTCCATCAGTTTTATCGCTTCGGCTTCCATGTTTACGATGTATTCATCGACCAGTCTTTCAAAATGACGGTGAAAAATCAAACTGGGAATGGCTACTACCAATCCGGCTGCCGTAGTGATTAATGCAACGGAAATACCCCCTGCCAAAACAGACGGATCGCCTCCGGCACCGCGCTGCATAAGCGCTGAAAAGATTTCAATCATGCCGAACACTGTTCCCAGCAATCCCAATAAAGGACTGACGGCAGCGATAGTGCCCAAGGTATTAAGAAAGCGCTCCAGATTATGAACAACCTGTCGGCCAGCTTCTTCAATACATTCCTTCATGACTTCGCGTCCATGCTCGCTATTAGCCAGGCCTGCCGCCAAAATATATCCTAAAGGCGAACTGGTCTTTAAACGATGCAGAGCCGCTTTATCCAGCTTTCCTTCACGAAATAAGTTCCATACCTGAGGAACGAGCTCCGAAGGTACGATTTTCTTCCTTTGCAAAGACCATAAACGTTCAGCAATGATACCCATTGCCCCAATTGAGCATAAAATGATTGGCAGCATCATCCAGCCGCCGCTTTTAATTACTTCAAACACGTTATTTCCTAAAATCAGTATTGTTAACTAAAAACCACATGCGTAAGTATAGGTCACACACTGTACAAGTGCTATTTTAACCTAAAGTACCTGGTGTTGAGTATTTTCAAAGCCAATCCACAGATAAGCGATCACAAAGGCCAATCCGCATGCGACGGCGGCTAATGAATAAACAAACGCCGGGCCCATGGACTCCCAGTAATAACCACTGTAGAGGCTGCCCAGCATGCCGCCTACCCCATAACTCAGGCTACTGTATAAAGCCTGGCCTTTACCCTGATGTTGTTGACCAAAATAAAGATAAACCAAATGAATAGCTGCAGCATGGGCTGCGCCGAAGGTAGCGGCATGCAGCAACTGGGCAAGAATCAGCAACCATAACTGATCTGCATACCAGGCGATCATCAGCCATCTGCCGGCGGCCAGCACGATGCTGAGCAGCAGAATATGCCGTAATGAATAACGCTTTAATAGGCGCCTCATGTAAATAAATAGCACGATCTCCGCGCAGACGCCTAAAGCCCAGAGCGCTCCCGTTATCGTTGTCGAATAATGATATTGCTTAAGATAAATGGAATAAAAAACATAATAAGGTCCATGAGCCATTTGCAGCAGCAGATAAACGACTAAAAAAGCTAACACTTCCGGCCTTTTCAGGATTTGCATAAGGCCGACTGGCTCGGTTTCATAACTTAAGGCATGAGCATCCGGCGTCGCTAAGGCAACAACCCAGATTAAAGCCAACAAGATGATAATGACGGCCGGAAGCATCGATATGGGCTGTTTATCCAGCAGCCAGCCAATGCCTAACACAGCGACAATAAACCCGACTGAGCCCCACAGTCTGATCTGGCTATAACGATGAGGCTCGCCTTTTAAATGAAACAACGTTACCGCCTCAAACTGCGGCAAAGCGGCATTCCAGAAAAAGCTGAACCCGATGGTGATCCAGGCAAACCCGACGTAACTGCGATCGATTAAAAAGCCGGCAAAGAGCAAGGCGGCAAAAAATGAGGCAATGCGGATGATGCGCAGACTCTTGCCGGTATGATCGGCAATCCATCCCCACAGATTAGGCGCAATGATTTTGGTGCCCACCAACAAGGCAGACAGTTCGCCGATCTGATCGGCATTGAAGCCGCTGTCTTTCAGATAGAGGCTCCAATAAGGCAAAAAGCCGCCCAGCGTCGCAAAATAAAAAAAGTAGAATCCTGACAGACGCCAGTAAGGAATAGACATAAAGGTCTTTATTCAAGCACCACAAGACAGGGTGTCATGTCTTGTGGTGTTTGTGCTGGTCATTGATGACCGCTTATCTTAAAACCGGCAATCCGGATTGGACATCGGCATTTTGTGCCCGATGCCGTAAAAAATGATCCATCAGCACGATTGCCACCATCGCTTCGGCGATTGGCGTCGCACGAATGCCGACGCACGGATCATGACGGCCTTCCGTAACCACTTCGACGGCTTCGCCTTGACGATTGATACTTCTCCCGGGCAGACGGAGGCTCGATGTCGGTTTTAACGCGATGCTGGCGACGATGGCCTGACCGCTTGAAATGCCGCCCAAAATGCCGCCGGCGTGATTGCTCAAGAATCCGTCCGGCGTGATTTCATCACGAAACTGCGTGCCTTTGCTGTCGATGCAGGCAAAACCATCGCCGATTTCCACGCCTTTTACGGCATTGATGCTCATCAACGCATGCGCCAGATCGGCGTCGAGCCGGTCGAAAACAGGCTCGCCCAGGCCGGGCGGGACATGGGTTGCCACGATATTGACTCTGGCGCCTATCGATTCGCCTTCCTTGCGCAGGGCATCCATATAAGCCGCCATTTCCTCGATTTTATCCGCATCCGGACAGAAAAAGGGATTGCTATCGATAATATCCCAATCGATTTTCTCTATTCTTATGGGGCCCAGTTGCGACAAATAGCCTTTTATTTCAATGCCGGCCTGCTCTTTAAGATATTTTTTGGCGATGCCGCCGGCCGCCACGCGCATGGCCGTCTCGCGGGCCGATGAACGACCGCCGCCGCGATAATCCCTGATGCCGTATTTATGCTGGTAGGTATAGTCGGCATGCCCTGGCCTGAAACTATCGGCGATTTTTGAATAATCCTTGGAGCGCTGATCGGTGTTTTCAATCAGCAGGCCGATAGGCGTGCCTGTGGTTTTGCCTTCGAACACGCCGGACAGAATCCTGACTTCGTCGGCTTCGCGGCGTTGCGTCGTATGCCTGGAGGTGCCGGGTTTTCTGCGATCCAGATCCTGTTGCAGATCGGCCTCAGTCAGTGATAATCCCGGCGGGCAGCCGTCAACGATGCAACCCAAAGCAGGGCCGTGACTTTCACCGAACGTGGTGACGGTAAATAATTTTCCTATAGTGTTTCCAGACATTACGCTAAAGCCGCTAAGAATAGTTCATGATATTGGTTAACCTGTTCGGCCGTCAGCAGGAATACGCCGTCGCCTCCCCGCTCAAAATCCAGCCAGTAAAATGGCACATCGGGGAATGTATATTGCAGTGTTTCCGCGCTGCTGCCGACTTCCACGATCAAAATGCCCTGCTCCGTCAAATAGTGGTCGGCTTCAACCAGAATGCGCAGCACGATATCCAGCCCTGATTCGCCGCCTTTAAAGCCCATATCGGGTTCGGCGCGAAACTCGGCAGGCAACTGTTCCCATTCGGCATGACTGACATAAGGCGGATTGCTGACGATGATGTCATAGCGCTGATCGGGCAATTCATTGAACAGATCCGACTGATACAGCGTCACCGTATCATCGAGCCGGTGTTTTGCCACATTCATCTCAGCAACGGCCAATGCGTCGGCAGACAAATCGACCGCGTCGACATAGGCTTCGGGAAATGCATAAGCGCAGGCAATAGCAATACAGGCGCTACCGGTGCACAAATCCAGGATGCGTTCGACCTGATCTTCATCTACCCAAGGATCGAACCGCTGCTCGATCAATTCGGCGATTGGCGATCTCGGCACGAGAACCCTTTCGTCGACATAAAAAGGCAGGCCTGCAAAAATGGCCTCATGAGTCAAATAGGCGGCCGGTTTCCTTTCGATGATGCGTCTATCGATAATATCAATGACGTCCTGGCGCTCTTTCAGTGTCAAAACAGTTTCCAGATAAGCCTCAGGCAGATTATAGGGCTGATAAATAGTATGCAGAACCAGCGCCGCAGCTTCGTCCAGCGCTGTCGCCGTGCCATGGCCAAAAACGATTCCGGCTTCGGTAAACCGGCTGGCACCCCAGCGAATGTAATCGCGAATCGTGGAGAGTGTGGTTAAAACATCAGATGGAGTTGTGTTCATTGATCAATAAATAGTCAATCTCGTTAGATAAGCATCGGCCTATTTTGGCCCATAGCGAATAATCAAACCGTTTCCGGCCTAAAGCCACCGCCTTGAACAGTTCAAAGATATCGGCGGGCACATGACCGCCGATTTTGAAAATGATCGTCTTAAAAACTTGCAGCCTTGGCTCTTGCCGCTCTGGCGCCTGCGAAATCCTGCTGCATCACTTTGGCGTTTCCGATCAATAGCCAGCTTTGCCTTTTCAAACGCGCGTTTCCGGATGCCAGCAGCGCCGATTTTTTTGCCAGGTCTTCCGCTAATCGCGGTTTGGACTGTTTGAGCCTTAACTCCGCAAGCTTATAAAACAAGGCTGCATTGCGAGGTTCTATTCTGATGGCACGTTCTATAGCGGCCACTGCCGAGTCAAGGTTGCCGGACTGGCTGTTTTGGTCCGCCGCGGAAACCAGAGCGCCTACCGCCGGCGACGATGATACAAACGCAACCGGTTCCAATGGCTGCATCATTTCCGTGGGCTCCGGCAAAGGCGCCGCAGGTACCTGGACAGAAGGTACTGCAGAACCCGGAATAGCCCCCGCCCCTGGGGCTGTTTCCATAGGTGTTGTTTCTATGGGCTCCATAGGCGTTGTCGTTATCGGGCCGGAGTCCTTAAGCGGTTGGGTCTCAACCGTCGGAGCGGCCGGACGTTTAGCCTGTTTGGCTTTTTTGGGAGGCTTCGGCTTGGGCGCAGGCTTAGCATAGATGTTCGGTTGGACACGAGGTTGTCCGCCATATACCGGTGCTGGAGGCTGAGAGCCATAAAACTCGGCGCAGCCTGTAACCAGGATAGGCAGTGAACAAACTAAAACAAGTCGTTTAATTGGCATTGACATTTATTTATAAAAACAGCTCTTTGGAATTTGATTAGTTTTGCCGGCGAATTTCTTCATCTACGGGTTTATCTTGATAAGAAGGCGTCGAACTTCTGTTTTCCGGCTTTCATTGTGTATTACCCGGATATTTCTCAGAAAAATCCTCTATTTTTTGAGATTATAAAGGTATTCCGGGTTTTCTACTAATCAAGACAGACCTTTGAATTCAATGTTGCAAACAGCATTGCCTTACAAAATCAGGCACTGGTATAGCTTGAAATCAGATATTGCAAGCCATCCCTGTCCAGCTTCTGATTGTCAACTTTGAGGTAAGCGACTGCTTCTTCATAATGCAAGGTCACTTCTTCCACACCGACAATCTTCACCATTTCTGCCATAAATTCGTTGGCTTCCTGCTCCGTCAGTTTTTCCAGAGAAATGAGCAGATTCGCCCAATAACGCGGCGGCTTCATGCTGAGGGATAAAAGCAGCCAACTGCCGGCAGCGGCCGCGCAAAACAAAAATACGGCGCCGGCGCCAAATTCTCCATAACACCAGCCGCCTGCTGCGCCGCCGATGCCTGCGCCCAGAAACTGACAGGTTGAATAGACCCCCATCGCTGTGCCTCGCAGGTCAGCCGGCGCATTCTTGGATATTAACGACGGCAAGGTCGCTTCCAGCAGGTTAAAACCGCAGAAAAACAGCCAGAGAAAGCCGATTATGGCAAACAGATTACTATTGAACTGCATCAAACCGATGTCAGCCAGCACCAGTGCGGCAATGGCGCCTATAAAGACGGTTTTCATCTTGCGTTTTTTTTCCGCCAATATGACAAACGGGATAATAGCGGCCATGGAGACAATGAATACCGGCAGATAAACCTGCCAGTGCTGTGCCGGAAGCAGGCCGGCATCGCGCATTAACAAAGGCACGATGACAAAACTGGCCGTTAAAATGGCGTGCAGGATAAAAATGCCGTAATCCAGCCGCAGTAATTCAACATTTTTCAGCACATGCGAAAATTGCGTCGGTACGAGTTCCGCATCGCGATGTGTCTTGGATTCCTGGGGATTGGGCACTATAAATAGAAGAATTAATATAGCCAGCAACGCCAGTCCCGCAATCAGCCAGAATATGCCGTGCACGCCAATAAAGCTCGCAATCACGGGACCTGAAGTAATGGCAACGCCGAAGGATACGCCGATACTGGCGCCGATCAACGCCATGGCTTTCGTGCGGTGCACTTCCTGCGTTAAATCGGCCACCAACGCCATAACGGCGGCGGCTACTGCGCCGGCCCCCTGTATGGCGCGCCCCAGCAGAACGCCGTAAATAGTCGTGGACATGGCGGCAATCACGCTGCCGGCAAAAAACAGCAACAAACCGATGATTATGATCTTTTTACGGCCAAACCGATCCGACATCAAACCGAAAGGAATTTGCAGAAGCGATTGGGTAATGCCGTAAATGCCGATAGCCAGGCCGACTAATGAGTGTGTTGCTCCCTCAAGCTGCTCGGCAAATAACGACAATACCGGCATAATCAGGAACAAGCCGAGCATGCGGAAAGCATAAATGCTGGCCAAAGACCAGGTGGCGCGTTTTTCCGATGGGCTCATCGGACTCGTAATGTCCTGCACTTGTGTCAAAACCAATTTCTCCTTTGTAATCGTTACGCTTAAAAATCTGCCATTATAACAATCATTCTGGCGCATTCATGTATTTGTGCTATGGCTCCCAGGACAAGCGCATATAAATATCAAAAAGAAAAAACTTGACCAAAAGAAAGCCCGGCTTGGCTTGGCGCTGACCATGTGGATGGCACCCCGTTTGCCCTGATGGTTGTAAGAGCGCCAGGCCGTCTTGCCGCCATTAATCGCCACGACTTCGTCCGCCGTCAGTTTTCTGCCCCCAGGCGATAAAGTTCTCGCTCAGTTTCGCCGGCTCAAGACGCGCAATGACTCGCGCTCTGCAGTCATGCGAAGGGATGCCGTTCTACTCGGGGGGCTTTCGGCGGTGAAAAGACTTTAATAGATCAAAGTCACGCATGATCTGGCAAAAAACCATTAATAACGTGATGATTCCTCTGTATGCAGCCTTATTAGGACAAGCTGTGGCTTTACAGCCAAAGCCTGAGCCATTACGCGGATTTAAGCTTTACCTCGGCAACCGATTAAAGCCTTATTGCCTGAATTAAAGCAAAGACAGGCATTGAATGTGCCTGTAAATACTTGTTAAGTCGCTCCCTTATTGAGCAGGTTTGATAGCCGTGACCAAGGCATTGGCTTCCATTCTGTGACTCAGGCTAACCTGTGAAAAACCGACGTCTCTCAGTTGATTTAGCGACAGCGATTCACGCATGATATGGTCTTCGGATTCATCATTTAATATGTGAATTATCCAACCCTCCAATAAATCAAGCTTATTGGCTTCCGTCAATATCTTGAAATACCCCTCCACCTCTCTCTGAACAACCCGTGTATGTATGGAAACATCGTCCAGGGCATAACGATCTCCATTAATAAGTTGCCCGCCGGGCTTTAAAACGCGGAAAATTTCCCCTATAACTCTCTGACGATAAGTATTTTGAAAATTGTGCAAAGTATAGGCGGATGCCACGATGTCAACGCTATCAGTTGCCATATTTTCTAGTGCGGTCAATGCGTCATCGCTATAAAAAAATAGCCTTTCTTCATCAGCCCATTTTTTTAGATGGTTTTTGGCTTGGTTCTGCATGGTGGGTTCGTTATCAATGCTTATTACAACCGCCTTATCCTTAGCAGTTAATATTGATAACGTAGTAATGCCAGTTCCTCCGCCCAATTCGACGATCTTCAATTTATCTGCACTTCGAACAGGATATTCTGCAACTGCGGCGCCTACAAGACGGCTCATTTCCGTCGCTAATGGACTGATCAGATTGAGCATTTCATAGTCCTGCCCTATTACGCCGGAGAACAGTGCATCGTATTGGGATTTTTTATTACCACTCATATTAACTACTCATTTATCAGTTATGATTTTGCCTGCTGTTTACGCTCATAAGCGGCTAATTGTTCGGCTGTCGCTTCGCTTTGATATTTATCTTTCCACTCTTTATAGGGCATGCCATAAATCACTTCCCTCGCCTGCTCATAATCGATATCAACGCCCCGCTCTGCAGCCGCAGCCGCGTACCATTTTGCCAGGCAATTCCTGCAAAAATCAGCCAAAATCATTAAATCAATGTTTTGCACTTCGTTGTGTCTCTGTAAATGGCTGACCAATTGCCTGAATGCAGCCGCTTCTAATTCTGTCTGTGTGTTTATATTCATGGATTTTTTCCGAAAAGTTGGCATTTTAGCAGAAACGCACATGGGGTTATGTACATTCATGAGCAAAGATTTTACAATACCTCGTCATCATGTTTGCATAACAGACGGTTAAATATATGGAAATTCGTAGTTCATTGTTAACTTTTTCGCCTATTGGATATAACCGGCAGGCCATAGAAAGAAACAACAGCGTGCAAAACAAAGATGAAATCAGTGAACTTTCTGTTCCTATAAACTCTCATAACCATCAGTTCGGCCGGGGCCTTTCTGCCGATGAGATTAAAAAAGCATTCGATAATGCCGGTTTAACTCTAGGCTTAATAGACCAACATAATACTTATAAATCAACTGATACGCGTACTTTAAAAGCATTAAATGCTCATATACAAAATCAGTCAACCTTACTGATTACAGGAATAGACACTTATGTCTGACAACCTTCATATCCAGCTATTATGAATCAGCTTTTCGAATTCTTCCCTATCATTTTATTCTTTATTGCCTTTAAGCTTTACGATATATATGTTGCTACCGCAGTCGTTATCGTAGCCACTGTTATTCAGGTTGCCTATACCTGGTTTAAACATCGTAAAGTTGAAACCATGCAATGGATTACTTTGGCCCTGATTCTTGTGATGGGCGGCGCCACCATTTATTTACAGGATGAGCAATTTATCAAATGGAAATTATCCATTATAGAATGGCTATTCGGCCTTGCCTTTCTAGGCAGTCAATTCATTGGTAAAAAGCCTTTCGTCGAACGAATGATGTCCGGCAGTTTGACGTTGCCGGCAGTGGTCTGGAGACGGTTAAACATTATGTGGGCCGGTTTCTTTATCAGTGTCGGCTTTATCAATCTGTACGTTATGTATAATTACAATACCGATGATTGGGTGACTTTTAAAACATTCGGCGTGCCGGGGCTGATGATTATTTTTATTCTGGTACAAATGATTTTTATCTATAAATATATCCCCGAGGCAGAGGAATGAATCGTGTTATACGCAATTATCAGTGAAGATGTAGCGCATAGTCTGGAAAAAAGGATGACCGCGCGTCCTGCCCATCTTAAAAGACTGCAAGCGCTTCAGGATGCTGGAAGACTGATTTTAGCCGGTCCGCATCCCGCTGTAGACAGTGAAAATCCGGGCGAAGCCGGTTTTACCGGCAGTTTGATTGTGGCCGAGTTTGATAGCCTGGAAGCAGCTCAACAATGGGCCGATGCGGACCCCTATATTGATGCAGGCGTTTATACGCAGGTCACCGTTAAACCTTTCAAAAAAGTCTTGCCTCAATGACAGTTAATATAATTAAACAATTATTAAACGATGCTTTTCATCCTGAGCTTCTGGAAATTGTAGATAACAGCTCAGCTCATGCTGGACATGCTGGAGCACGTAGCGGCGGCGGTCATTACCATGTAACAATTGTTGCCGAGGCGTTTGAAGGCAAATCATTGGTTCAACGGCACCAGCTAATCTATAAAGCGTTGGGCGACATGATGAAACATCAAATCCATGCTTTAGGCATTAATGCTCTATCACCCTCTGAACGTAAAATATAAGGAAAATAATAAATGAAAAAAAAGATTATCCCTTTACTGCTTGCTGGTACAGCACTGGTTTCGATTTCAGCTTGCAATGAACAAAAAAGTACTGATGCCACACCTGCCGCTCCCGTTGTTGACAAAGCAGATGCCGTTGCCGTCGTAAACGGAAAATATATCAGCAAAAAAACACTGGCAGACTTGGAAGGTGAAGTTGCCGAACGTGCTCACGGGCAGACTTTTCCTAAAGATAAATTAATAGAAGAATTGATCCAACGTGAGTTATTGGTTCAGGAAGCCGTAAAAAAAGGGCTTGATAAATCGCCTGAGGTTGTAGAACGTCTTGAAACTCTAAAGAAATCATTACTGTCGCAAGCCGTTCTGCAGGATTACTTAAAAACCAATCCGGTCACCGAAGCCGAAGTCAAAGCTGAGTACGACAGCAAAGTTGCCGCTGAGAAAGGCAATGAATATAAAGCGCGCCATATTTTAGTCAAAACTGAAGCTGAAGCTAAAAAGCTGATTGAAAAATTAGACAAAGGCGCAAAATTTGACGAACTGGCAAACAAAAACTCTATAGATAAATCATCTCAAGGCGGTGATTTGGGCTGGTTCAGTGCTAATCAGATGGTGGCGCCTTTCTCTGAAGCTGTAGAAAAACTGGAAAACGGCAAATACACTAAAACACCGGTACAGACACAGTTTGGCTGGCATGTTATTTTAAGAGAAGACTCACGTCCTGTAACACCACCTCCTTTGGAAGCGGTAAAAGAACAGCTGACACCTTATCTGCAACGCAAAAAAGTCCAATCCATGATAGAAAACCTGCGTAAGCAGGCGCAAGTAGAAGTTCTGGTTCCGACAACAGAAGAAAAACCAAAAGCTGAAGGCGCTGAACCTGCCGCTCCTGCTGGCGAGCCGGCAACTACAGAGCAACCAGCTGCTCAACAACCAGCGGCTGAACCTGCAAAGCCAAGTGACGCCCCTGCTGAGAAAGCCGCACCTGAAGCAGACAAACCGGCTACTATAGATAAAAAATAACCTACTTGTCGAAAAAGGGCGGTTTTTCCGCCCTTTTTTATGCTATTTTTTCCATGTATTGCAAAATAAACTGGACGTTGCGATTCCCTCTGAATTCGTTAATATCCAATTTATAAACCATTCTGCAAGATCTAAGGCCCAACCATTGTTCAGGATGATCCACATAAAAAGCGATAGCATCAATTAACTGCTCGTTATCTGGTTTTCTCAGCACCAGCTTAAGATGGCGTTGTCCGACGACACGAGATTGAATGACATCAAATATACCGTCAAACACTGGCTCCGGAAACTCCTGTCCCCAAGTACCTGCGTTTTGCAATAAAGCGGCAAATTCAATCGAGATGTCACTTTCGGACAATTCGCCATCCGAATAGACCTTTAGCTCCAGATCAACATTTGCCAGACGCTTTCTCACCATTTCATCAAAGGCTAAAGCAAAAGGCGGATAATCGTGCATTTTCAAACTTAAACCGGCCGCCATGGCGTGACCGCCAAATTTGCTTAATAATTTGGGGTGCTCTGCGGCAATATCACTTAACACATCACGGATATGGATTCCGGGGATAGAGCGTGCTGAACCTTTTATTTCATCTTTGCCGGCCGAAGCAAAGGCAATAACTGGGCGATGCACCCTATCCTTGATTCGTGAGGCTAAAATGCCAATTACACCCTGATGCCAGTCCGCATTGAATAGGCAGACCCCAGCGGGCAAATGATTTTCATCCAGGGTTTTCATTTCCCTCAATAAAGCAACCGCTTCCTTTTTCATTTGGCCTTCAATTTCCCGCCGATCATTATTCAGATCATCGAGCTGAAGTGCTATTTCTTTGGCATGAGCCGGATCTTCGGCTAACAGGCACTCAATGCCTAATGACATATCATCCATGCGCCCAGCTGCATTGAGTCTCGGCCCTAATGAAAAACCCAGATCCGACGAACTGATTGATTGAGCTTTTTTGCCTGATACTTCAATCAGCGCATTCACCCCAGGATGCGCGCGCCCCGTGCGTATCCTTAATAATCCCTGATAAACCAGTATTCGGTTGACTCGGTCCAGCGGAACCACATCGGCAACTGAACCTAGAGCCACATAATCAAGCAACTGAGCGAGATTAGGCTCCTGGATCTGATGCTTCTCGAACCAGTTTTGTTCTCTTAAGCGGCTACGCAGTGCCATTAACACATAGAAAATCACTCCGACACCTGCCAACGCGCCACTCGGAAATTTATCGTCGGGTAAATTGGGATTGACGATAGCATCAGCAGCCGGAAGCTCATGCCCAGGTAAATGGTGATCCGTTACCAGGACTTTTAATCCAGAAGCCTTAGCCGCTTTAACACCGTCAATGCTTGATATGCCATTATCAACAGTAATGATAATGTCGGGCTTTTGCTGCTTGACCAGTTCTACAATTTCCGGCGTCAATCCATAACCGTATTCAAACCGGTTGGGGACTATAAATGAAACCGGCCCTGCTCCCAGTAATTGCAAGCCTTTGACAGCCACTGCGCAACTGGTGGCGCCATCCGCATCGAAGTCGGCTATGACAGAAATTCTCAGCCCTTCATTAATCGCGTTGATTAGATGAGCAACCATATCTTCCATGCCCGATAACAACCACGGCGATGGCAATTTTGCCAGCGTTCTATCCAGATCAGCTTCCGATGTTAAGCCTCTGGCTAAATAAATACGTTCCAATATGGGATGAAGCTCGCCGAATTGTGGACGTTTTTTGCCTATGGGTCTGGCAACAATGGTTTTCTTTACGTTTGGATAATACATGAGTTACAGCAATCAGCAGAGCTTGCGCTATAGCGTTTTAAAATAATTTTCTTAGGCGAGATAATTAAAATCAACGTTTTGTTGGCATTGTTATCGGTATTACCCGGGAAGCTCCTGTTTATCAGGAAGGCAGAAAGAGCTCATTATAATTGATTGAGGCAATAACATAGTCATCAATTCTTCTTAGTTTCTTCATATTTTTGTCATTTCCAATACTTATTATTCATGAAGTCCGCTTATAGCATTGCGGCCAATTAAAATTCAGAAAATATACGGAAAATAAGCATGAATAAAATAATTCTAACATCCCTTCCCTTACTTGCGGCGGCAGGTGTTTTTCATCCAGTCATCAATTTCGCGGATGAAGTCAAAGGACCAATGGCCTTCAAACCGATCAAGGGGTCTGCTTATAATGAACTCACCAATGATCCTGCTGTGTTGGATGAATCGACCTGGCTGATTCCAGAAGGATTCAAACAATCCGTTATCTCTGATGAATCCAATTTAAACATTTATATTGATAACGATTGGCCTGACATGAATACGGTCAATGAGACTCAAAAACAGACTGGGCGCTATTTATACCGTACTCATGAAGTCCGTCCAGGCAATGACCAACGCAATGACGGGAGATTGGGCGGAGCAGTTTCCGTTATCGATTTAAAAACGGGTAAAGCCAAAGAATTGGCAGCTAGAGATTATTGGGAGGCTTTGGACGGTATTGTCTGGACACCGTGGCATACCATTCTGGTTGCTGAGGAAACAAACTCGGGCGACTATCCTGATCCCGATTATCCGCATGCTTCATCGGGACTGGTTTATGAAATCGAGCTGGACAAGGATGACCTTACCAAAGCAAAAAAAGTCACAGCCCGCCCATTGCTTGGTTCAATTGCTCATGAAGGGATTGAGACCGATGATGAAGGCAATGTCTATGTGATCGACGAAGACCGTGCACCAGGCGGATCTATTTACAAGTTCGTACCAAACACCTATGGCGATTTGAGCAGCGGCAAGTTATTTGCATTGCGGGTTAAAAATGGCGCCCAAACCGGCGAGGCGGAATGGGTGGAACTTAACCTTGATCCAGCCACATTTGATGCGCAAGCGGCTGCAGAACAAATTGGGGCAACCAGTTACTGTCGTCCTGAAGATTTGGAGCGCATCGGCAAGGTTTTATATGCGGCATTGACCTGCGAACCGCGAACCGGCGGCAAAGATGGTCCCGGCGCCGTATTATCTATCAGCCTGAATGAAGCGCCGATGGTCAACTACTTCGTTGAAGCCGGTGTCAATATTGCTGCAGAAAATTCAGCTTCCGGCGTAACCGGTTTTAAAAGCCCTGATAACCTGGCCAACGGTCCTGACGGAAAATTATGGATCGTGGAAGACAATGTACCCAGTGATATTTGGGTAGCAGAACCCGATAATGACGGCGATAGCCATGCGGATGGCGTGCATTTGTTTGCATCGATGAAAGATAAAGATGCGGAAGGAACCGGTATCTATTTTGGCAAAAACCCGCATAAACTATTCGTGAACGTCCAGCATTCGGGAACGGGCAATGATAAGACGATGGCGATCTCTGAAATCAGGAAAAACGATGAAAAGGATGAAAGCCACGATGAGGACCGTGATTAATTCATCCAGTTAAATTGATGTCTATATAAATACAAGACGAGCCGCAGCTTATCGAGCCGCAGCTTATTTAATTGTTGCGGCTTTTTATTATTCGCTTTTAGGCGACGCATCAGGGCATGAATCAAACAGAATAATCGAAGCTTCATAGCTGATGCGTCCGCGAACTTAAATATCCCTTTGCTCTATAACAATCTGCCAAGGCCGTTCAGCAATGGGCAATACGTAACCTTGGGCATCTAATTCTACATGAGTCAGGGAAACCGCATCGAGCACATTTCCTCCGATCAGATCCAACTCATTCGTTCGGCGTTCTACCACAATATCGCAATGATAAGGTCCGCGGCGCAATCGCGCGAACGCATTTACTTCATGCATGAATCCCTCCTCCCGAGGCGCACAAAGCAAATCTCCTGGCTTGGGTGAATAGAATTTTGCGTCCCGGGCAATAAAGCGGGCATTCCTGTCAGCCGACAGCGTATGCTCGATATAGTCCCAATGCAGTACAGTGGATGGCAGATCGCTTTCGGGTACCCCTGCACTGCGCGCCAACCAGATGATGAAAGCGCCTGACCAGGGGCGCAGTTCACCTTCATAGCCTAATATCGGCAAAGATGAGGCAGTGTACCAGTATAAATACACGCGCGAGAAAAGCGGAGCCTGGGTTTCATGGCTGTTCACTTCTCCATTCGAATAGGTCAGTACCGGCGGTTGATGAGTATAATCGGCCACAGGCTGGCCAAATAGCATCCATTCCTGACGGGCCAGATAAATCATGCGTTCGCGTATGGTAGGTATGGCGAATGCTGGCTTGACGCCCTCTGCCGGCGTGATACGTGGAGGTTGGTCGACGGCTATTAACGTACAACCGATCTGCAAAAGGATCAATCCTAAACTTAAACCGAACAAGGATCTGGTCACACGCTCACCTCGACCCGCCACTGTCTGCCCGGATCAATTTCAACTACATTAATCTCTACATTCATAAATTGCCGAATAACAGCAATATTAGTGCGGCTATGCTCGGATAAAGGACCGGTCACAAACGAACCGCCGGCTCCCAGGCTTAACGGTAAGAGGAGTTGGTCAGCGAGATAACAGCCGATAGGCGCACCTAAGGATTGATAATTTATCAACTCGTCAGCCGCCTTGTCAGCCACTTGTTCAGCGCTGATACCGCGCTCTCCAATGCTTTCGACAACTTCTGTTATGTCAGGATAACGAACTTGGAGAGAAATAATATTGCCGGGGCCTGGTGATTCAACTGTTTCCAATGTTATGCTTTCTTCAGGCCAGTTCAGCCTTTTCAATAATTGTTTTTTCTCTCTGATCAGCACATGGCCAGGTATTCTGGATGCCATGCATTTTGCCTGACTATTGAGCAGTATTCCCTGATTTTCCAGTATGACTTTTTGAAAGTTTCGAGGAGGATTGATGGTTATTGTCCATTTTCCGCCTCCTGCCGGATAAAAGCCGTAGCGGTCGATCTTGGCATTAAACTTAGCGCCCATTTGTTCCAGAACCGGCAAAAAACTGTGTTGTATAAAATCAAAGCTGGGGGCCATTGGGTTATGCGTTCCTCCTTCCAGAATCAACCGTGAAGGCTTGCCAGTCAATAACAGCGCCGGCAGCACGGTCTGGAAAACCAATGTACTGCTGCCGGCAGTGCCGATAGCAAAATGATAGTCACCAGCCTTGATATTGCCAGGTATAAATTCAATTTCCTGAGAACCGACAAACGCACCATTAACCTGCGCATCGCATATCTCGGCCATGGCCTTAACGCTGGCTAAATGTTGGCGCATCAGCCCCGGTTTTTTTCTGCCTTGCCTGATATTTTTGATGCGTAGCGGTTTTCCCAGACTGGCAGCCAACGATAGTGATGTTCTCAGCATCTGGCCGCCACCCTCCCCACGTGCGCCATCTATATTAATCATGATTGTACTTTTTAATAATCCTGAAGTATCTTGGCATTCATTTTTTTCAAATATGTCTATGATATAATACCCTTAATTGAAACGTGCCCGTCTGTCATTTTGCTTCTGCCAAGATAGTTACTAAACCTTTATATCAAAATAAGACTTAATAAATGCTATATTTACTACATGTCTATGATATAAATAATCATAAATATAATCGTCTCCATGAATTGGACGTCTCTCTACGATGATAGATGGTGCATTAACAGCGCCACGCACACATACTGTCTAAACGGCAGATGCCGCACTCGATCAATTTTGCTCTGTAATCAAGTGTTATTTATATGATGCTAATCTCTTTGGCCGCTCGTACTGCTGCTGTGTTTTTTGATTTGCTCCCTAGCGACAGCGGCAATGTTTTCCGAGGTAAAACCGAAATGTTGAGCAACAGCTTTCGCTGGTGCAGACAAGCCGAAGTCATGCAGGCAAAATCTGGCGCCCTCGCAACCGGTATAGCGCTCCCAACCGAAGCCGGACGCGGCTTCGACGGCGACCCGCGCCTTGATTCGGGGAGGCAGCACGCTGTCACGATAAGCCTGGCTCTGAGCCTCGAACAGTTCCCATGACGGCATGCTTACCACCCACGCCTTAATCCCTTCGGATTTCAGTTGCTCATAAGCCATGACGCAGAGACTGATCTCACTGCCCGTCCCCAGTAACAGTACATCAGGCTGCTGATCCTCGGCATCGGCAAGCACATAGGCGCCGCGGGCCACACCGCTGGCCGGTGCGTATTTCGAACGGTCCAGCGTCGGCACCGCCTGGCGGGTCAACACCAGGCTGACGGGGCGATTCTTGATTGGCATAATGACGCGCCACGCCTCGATCACCTCGTTCGCATCCGCCGGACGTATCAGGACCATGCCCGGCATGGCACGAAAAGAAGCGAGATGTTCGACAGGCTGATGAGTGGGCCCATCCTCGCCCAGACTGATCGAATCATGCGTCCAGATATAGATCACGGGCAGTTCCATCATGGCGCAAAGCCGCACCGCAGCCCGGCAGTAGTCGGTAAAAATAAAGAAGCTCGCCGCATAGGGCCGTAGTTTTGACTGGCTCAGCCCGCTGGCGATGGCGCACATGGCGTGCTCGCGCAGGCCAAAGTGTAAATTGCGGCCGCTGTAATCGCCCCCCTGCCCTGGCGCCTGAAACTCGCCGGCCGGTTCTTCGCTTAAATGTGTTTTCGTAGACGGCGCAAGGTCTGCCGCACCGCCCAATAGCCACGGCACTTTTCCGGCTATCGCATTCAGCACTTTACCCGACGATTCACGGGTAGCCATACCCTTCGCATCGGCCGGAAATTCAGGTAAATCGCTATCCCAACCGTCCGGCAACGCACGCCGCTGCATCTGATCGATCTGTTCGGCAAGATCCGGAAAATGCTGGCGATAGGCTGCAAACTGCTCATTCCAGTCTAAGCGAGCCGCAGAACCGCGCCGACCAAACTGATCCCGGAAGTGCGCCGGAACCTCGTCCGGCACGTAAAACTGAGCATCCGGGTCCCACCCATAAGCCATTTTCGCCAGCCGAACCTCTTCATCGCCCAGCGGCTCGCCATGGGCTTCTTTCGTATCATGCTTGTGCGGCGCGCCATAGCCGATATGGCTCCGAACGATAATCAACGTAGGCCCATCATGCGTATTAAGAAATTTCTCGTAGCATTGGGTAAGCAGATCAAGGTCATTGGCATCCTCAACATGAGAGATATGCCAACCGTAGCCGGAAAAGCGCTCTGCCACGTTTTCCGTGAAAGTCAAACGGGTCGAGCCCTCGATGGTGATATCGTTGTCATCGTAAATCCAGCAGAGATTGGAAAGCTTCAAGTGACCAGCCAGGGACGCAGCCTCGGCGCAAACGCCCTCCATGATGTCGCCATCGCTGCACAGTGCATACACGTTGTAGTCAAACAGATCGTAACCGGGGCGGTTGTAAGTAGCCGCCAGCCAGCGTTCCGCGATCGCCATGCCGACACTGTTCGCAGCCCCCTGCCCGAGCGGCCCCGTGGTCGTCTCCACGCCGGAAGTCCAGCCGTACTCAGGGTGCCCCGTGCAGCGACTGTTGATCTGGCGGAACGTCTTGAGATCTTCAAGCGTCACTGCCAGCCGGCCAGATTCCTTATAACTGGGACTGGCCGCCTTGACGCCGCACAGATACAGCAGACTGTAGAGCAACGCCGAGGCATGACCGGCCGAGAGCACGAAACGGTCACGGTTCGACCAGTTGGGATCTTCCGGATCGGAGCGCAAGAAGCGCTGCCACAGGCAGTAAGCGGTCGGGGCCGCGCCCATTGGCGTCCCTGGATGGCCGGATTTCGCTTTCTGGACGGCATCGATGGAAAGCGTGCGCAGGGTATTGATGCAAAGCTGGTCAAGTTGGGCTGGATCGGTCATAAATTTACTCCACTGATGAAGGACAATGCGTCAGCACGTTCATAAATAAAGCGCCCCCAAGCAGCTTCCTCCAAGAAATCGCTATTATTTGATCTCGATACCGGCGGTCGGGACCTTCCGTTCCATTAAATAGGCATAAATCGTAGCGATAAAGATGGGAAAGGCGCCGAAAATGATAAACACAAGGTCTCCGGGCAAGCGCAGCCATTCAAAAAGGCGGGACTGATGCGTGCCCGTATAAGCAAGCCCCCGGGCATGCCAATAACCGTTTTCCACTACATCTATCAATTGCAGCACGCCAGCCGGAAACAGACTAAAAACCACCATCATCAGAAGGCCGATATTGATCCCCCAGAAGCCAACCCGAATGTATTTCTCCAGGCTCATCCAGAGAGCATCACTGACTGTCTGCCTGATCACGAATACGAGAAGGCCGATGCCAAGATTGCCGAACACGCCCATCAAAGCGGCATGGCCATGGTTTGGCGTCAGCAATGTGCCGGCCTCGTAATAACTGACGATCGGCAGATTGATCAGAAAACCGAAAATCCCGGCTCCGACAAAATTCCAGACACCAACGGCGATAAGAAAATAAAAAGTCCATTTATGGGGCACCGCAATCTTCTGTTGACAGATCACGCAGCGCGAGTGGGTCAGCGTTATGAAATCCCAGGCGTCGAGCGTAAGCAATGTCAACGGCACGACTTCGAGCGCCGAGAACATGGCGCTCAACGCCATGTTGAGGTTAGTCTGACCTGTCCAGTACATGTGATGGCCTGTGCCTATGATGCCGCCGGCAAAGTACAAGATGGCGTCCAGGTAAATGATGCGAGTCGCCGTCAATCGCGAGACAACACCAAAACGGAAAAAAATAGTAGCGACCAGCACAGTAATGAAAAACTCGAAAAAACCCTCAACCCAGAGATGAATGATCCAGAAACGCCAGGAATCGACAATAGAGAAATGGGTCGAGCTGTCGAAGAACATGGCCGGCAGATAAAAGAAAGGAATAGCCAGCGCGGCAAACAAAAACAAACCGGCGATCTCCCGATGTTCGACATCATGCAGGGCCGGAATCAGCGCGCGCACCAGCAAGCCAAACCAGAAAAGCAGCGCGGCAGCGAGCAAAAATTGCCATGCGCGGCCAAGCTCAAGGTATTCCCAACCCTGGTCGCCCAGCCAGAACCAGATCTGCGGCAATTTCTGTAGCATTCCAACCCATTCGCCCAGCAAACTGCCGGCGACGACTGTGAGCAGAGCCCAAAACAAAGCATGAATGCCGGCCGTTTGCCCTCTTGGTTCCTTCCCTCCAAGTTCACTGCTCAGAAAGAGCGCGCCGGCAACGAACGCAGTGGAAATCCAGAAAATCGCAAGCTGCAGATGCCAGGTCCTTAGCAAGTTACTGGGGAACCACAAAGAAAGATCGAACCCATAAAAGCTGTTCGGATCGGCGCGATAATGTGCGGTGCCGCCGCCGGCCAGCGTCTGCATTAAAAACAGCAACGAGACGATGACGAAATACTTGAGCGTGGCACGTTGGGCGGGACTCCCGCCGGTGTGAAGCCGTTGAGGATGCACATGCCCCTCAGTCTTCCATCCGAGAAATTTGAATTTACCGAACGCTAACAGCACCAACGCTGTTCCGCCGAGCAAGAAAATCAGGCTCAAAACGCTCCAGAGCACCGCATCAGCCGTTGGCGTGTTTCCTGCCACAGGATCGAATGGGAAATTGTTCGTGTACGAATAAGGCTTTCCCGGCCGGTTGGCAACCGAAGCCCAGGCAGCCCAGGCGACAAAAGCGGTTAACTGCCGCAGCTCATCGGGATTGCGGATGGCTCCTATGCCGAGCCCGCCGCTCTGTAGCGGCGAGGAGAAATAAGTGTTCCACGCGTGCGTCTGCTGCCGAAACCAGTCGCCATAGGAAGACCCCATGGTCAGTATGCCGCTGTGAGGATCATACCGATTTTGTTTCAGTTCGGCTCGAACTTCCGCCTCGACAGCCGCCCGCTGAGCCGGCGTTAATTGATCTGGCGATTGGCCATAGCGCTGGCGGGCAATCAGCCCCGCGCCGGCAAGCGCCTGGGTATGCAGATACTCTGCCGAGTAATCGGGACCGAGATAAGCGCCATGCCCCCAAACAGTGCCATTGTCCATCAGTCCGTACTTAAGAAATACTTGCTGGCCGGCGCGAATGTCATCGTCAGTGAATAAAATCGATCCATCGGCCGCCATCACCTTCTTTGGAATCGGAGGCGCTTCATGATAGACCTTGAGTGTCACCAGCAGAAGAACCGCCAGACCGGAGACCAGGATGATAAGACTCGCGCGCCTCCACCAGGGCGAAAGCGTATCGATGACAGGCATCTCTGATGCTGGCATTACTTCCCTGAAGGCGAGATTATCGTCTGTTTCATTCATTCGGTTGCCTTGATGTCGATGCTGATCGGTATTCTACATATCGTCATTCATCTTTATTTATACCTCCGCCGCTCCGGTTTTTTCTGTTCGTTGGCATACTTATAAAATTATCATCGTCGCCTGAAAAAAGGCAGCTAGGCCTAACCGGCATTTCATGCTCTAAACTGGCGGTAGCGGCGGATCAAGGTATTGGTCGAGCTGTCATGATTGAGCTGCGGCTCGCTTGCGCTTTCCAGCTCGGGGATCATGCGCTGCGCCAGCACTTTGCCCAACTCGACGCCCCACTGGTCGAAAGAATTGATATGCCAGATTACCCCCTGCGTGAAGACACTGTGTTCATAAAGTGCGATCAAGGCCCCGAGCGTCTGCGGCGTCAGGCGTTCGGCCAGCAGGGTATTAGTCGGACGGTTGCCCTCGAAGCTGCGGTGCGGCGCCAACCAGTCGGGAGTGCCTTCGGCCTTGACTTCCTGCTCCGTCTTGCCGAAGGCTAATGCCTCCGTCTGCGCGAACAAGTTCGCCATCAGCAAGTCATGCTGCCCATTGACTGGATTCAATGTCTGGCAGAAACCGATAAAATCACAGGGGATCAGCTGCATTCCCTGATGGAGAAGCTGATAAAACGAGTGCTGTCCGTTGGTGCCCGGCTCGCCCCAGTAGACAGGCGCCGTATGGTAATCGACGCGCAAACCGTCCAGGGTGATGTGCTTGCCGTTGCTCTCCATCGTCAGTTGCTGAAGGTAAGAGGGAAAATATTTGAGATACTGCTCATAAGGCAATACCGCCATTGTCTGCACACCGAAAAAATTGATGTACCAGACTGACAGCAGTCCCATGAGCACCGGTAAATTGCGCTCAAACGGGGCGGTGCGGAAGTGCTCGTCCATGGCCCGGAAGCCGGCCAGCATCGAGCGGAAATTCTCGGGTCCGATCGCGATCATGGTCGACAGGCCGATCGCCGAATCCATCGAATAACGGCCGCCGACCCAATCCCAGAAACCGAACTGGTTTACCTCTCCGATACCGAATTTCGCCACCTCTTCTGGGTTCGCCGAGACGGCTACAAAGTGTCTGGAAACGGCCTCTTCGCTGCCGAGCTTGCGTAGGCTCCAGGCCCGGGCGGCATGCGCATTAACCATCGTCTCAAGGGTCGTGAAGGTTTTCGAACAAATAATGAACAGCGTCTCTTCGGGGTCGAGATAACGCGTCGCTTCAACGAAATCGGTGCCGTCCACGTTGGAAACGAAGAGAAAGCGCATATCGCGCTGACTGTAATAATGCAATGCTTCGTAAGCCATTACCGGCCCAAGGTCGGAACCGCCGAGACCAATATTAATGACATTTTTGATGCGTTTACCCGTATACCCCAGCCATTGCCCGTCACGAACCTGCTGCGAGAAAACGCTCATACGGTCCAGCACCTCATGCACTTCAGGCACAACATCGACGCCATCGACAAAAACCTGTTCATCTTTGGGTGCCCGCAAGGCCGTGTGCAAAACAGCCATCCGTTCCGTCACATTAATCTTTTCACCGCTGAACATCGCATCAATTCGATCACGCAACCTGCACTCGCCGGCAAGCTGCACAAGCAGTCGTATCGTCTCGTCAGTGATGCGGTTCTTCGAGTAATCGAGATAAATGCCGGCAGCCTCGGCCGCCAAGCGCTCGCCACGTCCTGAATCATCGGCGAAAAGCTGGCGCAAGTGAATATTGCGCATGGCTTGATAATGCGCCGCCAGCGCCTTCCAGGCCGGACACTCAATCAATGGTTGCGAGGCTGCATTCATCTCGATCCTCCGGTTGCTTTGGCGTCAATACTGGCCATCAGATCATTCCAGGACTTCACGAAAGCCTGGGCGCCCTCATGTTGCAGCTTTCCGGCCAAGTCAGCGTAATTTACCCCGGCCTTTACAAACGCGTCCAGCACTTTATCGGCCTCGCCGGTGCCGACCGGCAATTCGGCCCCCACTCGCCCATGGTCCGCAAAGGCCAGCAAAGTCTTCTCGGGCATGGTATTGATCGTATTCGGCGCCACCAGCGCTTCAATGTACATAGTATCGGAAGCTTCAGGGTCCTTAGTGCCGGTGCTGGCCCATAACAGGCGTTGAGGCCTTCCGCCTCGTTCGACTATTTCCCGCGAGCGGGGAGAATCCAACAGTTCACGGTAGGCCGTATAGGTGCGCTTGGCAATGGCGATGCCAAGGCGGTTTCGAAGCTCGGCCGGCACCTTGTCCTTGACTGCCACATCCCAACGGCTCACGAAAATAGATGCCACAGAGTCGATCCTGGGCTCGAGGCCGGCTTCGATCCGCCGTTCAATGCCGCGCATGTAGGCCAGGGATGCCGCAATATATTGCTCGCGCGAGAACAGCAGCGTGACGTTTATTGGCACGCCCTTAAAAATGCACTCCTCGATCGCGGGAATGCCTGCCGAGGTTCCCGGTATCTTGATAAATATATTGGGCCTCTGCGCCCGGTCATGGAGTTGCTCAGCCATTTTAATGCTATTGGCGGTATCATCCGCCAGCAAAGGCGACAGCTCCAACGATACCCAGCCGTCCGCGCCGCCGGTGGCGTCATGGATCGGGCGAAAAAGATCGGCGGCCTGGGTCAAATCCTCTAGTTCCAATTCCAGGAACAACGCTTCTCCTGACTTGCCTTCGGCTGCTTTACGACGGATAGCGTCATCATAAAAATCAGCGCTCTTAATAGCCTGATCGAAGATTGTGGGATTTGAGGTAAGCCCCGTCAGCGAAAGCTCATTGATGTAGCGCTGTAATGTGCCGCTCGTCAATAATCCTCGTGTAATATTATCAAGCCAGAGGCGCTGGCCGAGATTATGAAGTTGTTGTGTGGCCTTCATCATTCCTCCTGTTCAACATATTCAGTATTGGCAGACCTTAGCAAGGCTGGCAAATCCACATGGATCAGGTCGCTAATATGTTCGATTGTCAGATCAGTCGAGGGATAAGCGGCAATATTATCGGGGTCGAGCGCATAATGCCCCTGACGAGGAAAAATCGTCGTCAACCGCTTCCCCCAGGTCTTTTTCATGGCTGCCAGAATGCGCAGCTTGTCATCCACCATCATATAACACCGAGCCGGATAGCGCTGCTCGACCGCTTCCAGCATTTCTTCCTTATGGATGTAAATCAGCATGCGGCCTTCGACTGCATCCCAGAGTCCCGAACGCTGTACCTTGCGCGGTTGGAAGACCACATCGCCGTCCGACAGGATGACGGTCGGCCCCCAGCGGCGCAGATGTCTGATAACATCAAGCGCCCCCGGATACAGACGATCCGCAAACGGATAGTCCGCCAGATAACTCGACATCAGCAATAGCTGCGGTTCGTTCATGGCGCCAAGCCGATAGCGCTGCAGCGCGCCCAGATAATCGGCATAGCCCAGCTCGACGCGCAATTCATTGAAGATCACCCAATAACGCTCGCTGTTCTCGAAGCCAAACGAATGCTCCAGATGCCGCCTGAGGTCCGTCGTCACGCGGTCGTTTTCAAGTAGCGTATTGTCCACATCCAGCAAAAAAACGACTTCCTCCGGCTTTATCATAGCCTCGGTCCCTGCCGTGTGGGATTGAGCCAGCCGCCATCGGCCGCAATAAGCGCATCGGCTTGTTCCGGTCCCCAACTGCCGGGCGCGTAAAAGAGGACCGGGTGATGCGTTTTCAGGACCGGATCGACCACCGCCCAGGCGGCCTCGATCGCCTCCTCGGCAGTAAAAAGCGCGCCATCGCCGGCCAAGGCGTCGGTCAAAAGCCGCTCGTAGGGCAGTTCCTCACCTAACTGCTCATCCAACAGGTAGAGTTCCCGCTGGTCGCCGACGAATTCTTTCCCTATTCGTTTGACTCGCGCAGCCAAGGCAATAGCACTGTTGGGAGAAAGCCTGAAGCGTACATAATTAGTCCGCCCATCCGCCGGCAGCGAGTCGGCAAACAACCGCTGCGGCGGCGCCTTGAGCTGGACCAGCACCTCGGCAGCCGTTTCGGCCAGGCATTTACCGGAACGCAAATACCACGGCACGCCTTCCCAACGCCAGGAGTCGATAAAAAGCCGCGCCGCGCAGAAAGTTTCCACATCGGAATTCCTGGCCACGCTAGGCTCGTCGCGATAGCCTATGTACTGGCCGCGCACCAGATCATCTGCATTCAACGGACGCATGGCGTGAAAGACCTTGGCTTTTTCGGCATGTACGGCGCCAAACCCTCGGTAGGCCGGCGGTTCCATGGCGAGCAATGAGACGATCTGAAACAGATGGTTCTGAATCACGTCGCGCAGGCAACCGGCTGTCTCGTAGAAGGCGCCGCGTTCTTTTACGCCGAAATTCTCGGCCAGGGTGACCTGAACGCTGGCTACGCAATCGCGGTTCCAAATCGGCTCCAGGAATGAGTTGGCGAAACGGAAATAAAGAATATTCATAATCGCTTCCTTGCCGAGAAAATGATCGATGCGAAAAATCGCCTCCTGCGGAAACACCGACTGGGCAATGCGGTTCAGCTCCCGCGCCGAAGCCAGATCGCGCCCAAACGGTTTTTCGATGACGATGCGCGCATGCTCCGCCAGTCCTGCCGCGCCCAGCCCCTTAATGACGACCGAAAACAATGAAGGCGGAATGGCCAGATAATGTGTGGGACACCTGGCTTCGCCAAGGGTCTGTCTGAGGGCCTTGAATGTTTCCGCATCGTTATAGTCGCCCGCCACGTATCGAAGCAAAGAGAGCAAATGCGCCAAAGCGGGCCGGTCATCTATCGTGCTGTGCTGCTGTATGCTGTCCTCTGCTCGCTGGCGAAGCTGTTCCAGACTCCACGGCGACGATGCGACGCCGATCACCGGCACATTGAGACTACCTTGCTTTGCCATCGCATAAAGCGCCGGGAAAATCATTTTATAGGCCAAATCACCCGTCACGCCAAAAAGGACCAGCGCATCAGATATCTCGCGGCCACCGCTATTGCCCATCTCAATATCCTCCTATCCTGTTTTGCTTCACTGCTTTCTGGCGATGATGTTTCTTATTTCAATTTCATAAAATGCACCGGATTGACTAATTTCCTCTGTTCGGTATCCAACATAGTGTTGCATTTTTTCCAGACGAGAAATTGCAACACTGTTTAATCTCTATTGTTCATAGGCGTGCTTCAATTTTTGAATATCAATCTTGTCCATTTGCAACATGGCTTGCATGACTCTCTGCGATTTTTCTACGCTCCGGTCTTGCAGCATCTCGCCTAAAGCGGAAGGAATGATCTGCCATGAAACACCAAATTTATCTGTAAGCCAGCCGCAATGAAGTTTTTCTCCGCCCTCGGAGAGCTTCTCCCACAACTCATCGACTTCTTCTTGTGTCTCGCAGTTAACGAAAAGAGAAACGGCCGGCGTGAAAGTGAACTGAGGGCCGCCGTTCAAGGCTATGAATTCTTGTCCATCAAGTTGAAATGTCACCGACATGGCCGAGCCGGCAGGACCCGGCCCCACTTCTCCATAATGAGTAATATTTCCTTTTTTTGAATTTTTAAAAATGGAGGTATAAAAATTCATCGCCTCTTCGGCTTTGCCATCAAACCACAAACATGGGGTAATTTTTTGCATCGTGTTTCCTTCTTTTATCTAAAAAGCTCAGTTTCGTAGCCTCGATTCAATAGTGTGAAACTGATGAATTAAACTCAATCCTTGATTTCGTTACACTTCTTCGAGACTACGTTTATCTGAAAAGCCAACCTACAACTTAAAGGCGGCGTTTAGCCGCAAACTTTCAGAGCCGCCTCTTGCAGTTCCTCCAGACTCACATCACGAACATGTGTAGCAATCGCCCAGTGATGACCAAACGGGTCTTCAAGATAACCATACCGATCACCCCAGAACATATCCTCGACCGGCATTCTAGTAGTAGCGCCGGCGTTGACAGCCTGTTCGAAGAGCGCATCAACGTCTTCGACCTGGAGATGAATAGTGACTGGCGAACCTTTAAGCGACTTGGGACCGAATGATCCCCATTCCGGGCATTCATCGGCCAAGAAGATCGCCGAATCACCAATTCGAATGCAGGCATGGATGAGCTTGCCTTGCGGACCCGGCAAACGCATCATTTCAACGGCATTGAGCGCCTTCTTGTAAAATTCAATGGCATCGGCCGCGCCGGCGCAAACCAAATGCGGTGTTACCGTATGCATCCAGTCTGGAACAGGTTTTACTTGTGGCATGAGATGTCTCCTTATGGTTTTTAATTTTGAAATGGTTTTGTGCGTGGATTCCATCGTATAGATCCGGGCTCGACTGACTGACCGAGTTACTTTTGAAAAAAGAAACGCCTAGATCCTATGCTCAGCATCCAGCTCGCGAAAACGCTCGGTTGCATCTCCAGAAGGAAAATCTTCCAGTTCATACAACTGGCGCACCTCGATCTCCGCATCCTTGCCATCGACAGCGGGATTGGGATAGCGTTTGGTCCATTCGATAGCCTCTTCCCTCGAATTCACCTGAATCAACGTATATCCGGCGACGAGCTCCTTGGTTTCGGCAAAAGGGCCATTGATCAGGGTTCGCTTCTCGCCGAAATATTTTATGCGCCATCCTTTCGAACTCGGCTGAAGCCCCTCTGCACCAAGCAGTATGCCGGCTGTTGCCAGATCCTCATGGAATTTTGCCATGGAAGCCATAAGCGTATCATCTTCGGGCATGACGCCGGCTTCAGTATCTTTGCTGGCCCTGACTATAATCATGAATCTCATTGTTTGTATCTCCTATTCGTTAAAAGCTAGAACCGTGTTTGAGCAATCTTGTCTCCGGCTCTGCTTACTAGTCGAATGGGAAACTGAAAAATCGACACGGCAGGATTAAAAAATTAGCTTGCTTCGGCCTGAGCCATTTCCCGAATCGGTCGAATCGGGCGAACTTCAATACTCCCCACGCGCGCTGGAGGGATCTTTGCAGCCAGGCTAATTGCCTCGTTCAAATCCCTGGCATCGATAAGATAAAACCCGGCCAGCTGCTCCTTGGTTTCGGCAAACGGGCCGTCGGTTACGGAAACCTTGCCGTTGCGAACCCGCACAGTCGTGGCGGTATGAACAGGCTGGAGAGCCTCCGAAGCAATGCAGTGCCCGCTCTTGCGGAGCGCTTCATCATAGGCCAGGCATTCGTCATCCTTCGGGCTTTCCGGCAAACTGTGCAATTTTTCTTCGTCACTGTAGACCAGGCATAGATACTTCATGGATCACTCCTTATTCATGGATAAAAGATCGATAACGCCTTATTGGATTAGCGGGGGCATTTGCACAGAAAATTACGGTTATAATTTAATTAGCTGTGTTATCAATAACATATATATCCATCACTTACGCATCAATAGCCAATTATTATTGGTTAATAATGGCATAACTTATTGTTTTATTGAATTACCTTATCTTGATTTACACAAACCGTATGTTTCAGCGCAAATGCTCCCGCTAGTCCTTATTGTCGATTAAGATGACCGGAAATCGACAGTGAACCGATTAATTTTTCAATTCGCCCAATCGCCGCTCAAGGAAGCGCCGCTCCGGTTCCTGTCTGACAAGGTTTAGCGCTTGCCGGTAAGCCACTTCGGCTTGGCCGATTCGTCCGAGTCGACGGCACAAGTCCGCTCGCGCCGAATGCGCCAGGTGATAGTCTGTGAGCTCGCCGCGTGCAAGTATGGTGTCGATCAGGGCAAGACCCGCTTCCGGCCCGTCACGCATGGCTATTGCCACCGCTCGATTCAATTCAACCACTGGCGTGGGATTCGTCCATAACAGTAGATCGTAAAGTCCGGCAATTTCCGGCCAGTCGGTTTCTCCTGCGTTGGGGGCCTGCGCGTGAACCGCCGCAATGGCGGCCTGCAGTGTGTAGGAACCGATGCTTTTTGATCTGAATGCCCGCATAACCAGTTCCAACCCCTCCGTAATCTGATCTCGGTTCCAGAGCGCACGATCCTGCTCATCCAGCAGTATCAGATCGCCATTTGCTGAAGTGCGTGCGGCGCGGCGGGAGTCATGCAGCAGCATAAGCGCCAGCAAGCCGCATGCTTCTGATTCCTCCGGCAAGAGTTCGGTCAGTAGTCTGCCCAGACGGATTGCTTCCCTAGAAAGATCATGCCGTGCCAGTTCAATGCCGGCAGAGGCGGAATACCCCTCGTTAAAAACCAGATAAATTACCCGCAACACCGCATCCAATCGGTCGGGCAAATCCTCATGAGCCGGAACTTCATACGGAATACGGGCATCGCGGATTTTCGCTTTGGCGCGCACAATGCGCTGCGCAACCGTTGTCGGTGCAATAAGAAACGCGCAGGCAATTTCTTCCGTGCTAAGTCCGCATACTTCGCGCAGGGTTAAAACAACCTGCGAATCAAACGCTAAAGCAGGGTGGCTGCAGGTAAAAATGAGTCTGAGATGATCATCCTCGACGCTCGCATCATCCCATAGCATCGTGTCATCGATGACGCCATCGACTTGCCTGGCATCTTCATCCAGCGCATCGAACCGGGCATTCCGCCGCATATTATCAATAGCCTTGAAACGGCCGGCTGACACCAACCAGGCGCAGGGATTGGCCGGCACGCCGTTACGCGGCCACTGCTCCAGCGCGGCCCGGAATGCATCATGCAAAGCTTCTTCCGCAAGATCAAAGTCCCCCAACAGGTGAATCAAAGTCGCCAGTACATGTCGCGACTCGATGCGGTAAACCGCTTCCAGCATTTTGGTCGGGTTCGATTCTGTATTTTCGTTCAAGGCGCTACCTGCTCTTAATCTGAATATTTCACCACGAAGGGCACGAAGTACACGAAGGCTTATCCATTCAAGCGCTTGCCAATGTTTTCAGATGAATTCAGGAAGTGACGGGAAGAAAATAACAACACCTTGATTTTCTTCGTGTTCTCTGTAGTTTTATGAAATATCCGGGTTAACATCTTCGACAAGCAAATAGTCAATATATTATTGGTTTGAGAATGGCTGTCACGCCGGAATTTGAGGTAGGTGCGAATTCATTCTCACAAAATTGTCGCAGTAAGGTTTTCGAGTCGAATGAATTCGGCCCTACAATTCAGCTTTATTAAACCCCATGAATCAGATTCATCAGATGTATGGGATCAACGCCCAGCCAGACCAGCAGCAGCGTCAACAAGACCAGTACGGCTGAGGACACCCTGGCCAAAACCGCTTCACGGCCTGCATAATTGCCCGATTCCTGGCTGATCGACATGACCACGATGACCCTCAGGTAATAATAAAGCCCAAGGCCGCTGCCGACAATCAGCATAAGCAGCATTCCCCACAGTTGCGCATCGGCGCCAACGGCGAAAATATAGAATTTACCGATAAAGCCGGCCGTCAGCGGGATGCCGGCCAGCGACAACAGCATGAACGTGAAAACCGTCGCCAGCCCCGGCCGTCGCCAGAAAAGTCCTCGGTAGCTCGACAGTTCCACCGCCTCGGCCTGCGGCGTGGACAAAAGCGATACGACGCCGAACGCACCCAGTGTAGTCATGAAATAAGCGGCCAGATAAAAAATGACGGATTCGACGACGAAGTTCGACTCGATGTTGCCGCCGGCAATAAAAGCGATCAGCAGATAACCCATGTGCGCGATGGAAGAATAGGCCAGCATGCGCTTGACATTATCCTGCAGCAGCGCCAGCACATTGCCGAGCAGAATGGATAAGACAGCCATGACGGTGATAACCGTCATCATCGAGACATAGGAATAACCGCCGCCGCTGAGGAAAAAGCGTAGCAACAGGAGAAAAACGGCGCCCTTCGAGACTGTGGCGATAAAAGCCGTGACAGGCGCCGGCGCGCCTTCGTAGACATCCGGCGTCCACATATGGAACGGCGCCAGCGACAGCTTGAAACCAACCCCGGCCACGATGAAAACGATGCCCGTCAAGACCATGGCATTAAATATTTCCTGCTCGGCCAGATACTGTTCGATACCGCTGAAGCTGAGCTGTCCGCATTCCGAATAGATCAGCGCCATGCCCATCAGCAACAAGGCGGAGGATACGCCCGACAAAACCAGATATTTGGTCGCCGCTTCCAGTGATCGCGATTGCCCCAGCGCATAACCGACCAGCACGAATAAAGATACGCTGAGCGTTTCCAGGCCAATGAAAAAAGTGGCGAAGTGGCTCGCCGTCACCAGCACACAGCCGCCCAAAAGCGCAGTCAGTATCAGAAACAGCAACTCCTCGTTCTCGCCTTCGCGATCTTTGAAATAGTCGTAACAAAAGACAATAACAACCAGGCCCGCCAGCAGCAGCAGCGCCATAGCGAAAAGTCCGTAGGCATCCACCCGTACAAGAGATGTCACATACACGGGACTTTGCTGCCTTGCAGCCATCAACGCCAGAAGGGAAACAAGAACACCAAGGCCGGCCACCAGGCAGGTCAGTGCGAAATGACGCCTTATGGCGATAGTCAGCATTACGATTACCGCCGATGCGGCAATGCAGATAACGGGCAAAAAAGCGATCAATTGGCTACTGTTCATCGGTCGATCCCGTAACGGCAGAACTTTGCATGGCCTGTTGCAACGAGGGCTCTGTTGTCTCCAACACCTTATGAGGATGCAGCCCCAGCCAGATGCTGGCGACTACCAGCAGGCCCATGGCGATTATGTCCCGGCGGCTGAAATCGGCTATAGGGTGCGGCAACCGCAAGGGGCCATAAAAAGCTTTCTGCATAATGATCAAGGCATAAACCGGAGAAAGGATCATGACCAGCGCTGCCAGTGCCGTCAATAGCATGTTGACCTTGAAAGCGCCCAGCAATACCAGAAATTCGCCCAGGAAATTGCCCAACCCTGGCAAGCCCAGCGAAGCAATGGCGAAGAACAGGGCCATAGCCGACAAATGCGGCACTGCGACCCAAAGCCCGCCCATGTTGCCCATCTGGCGCGTATGCAAACGCTCCTGCAGGGCGCCGGCGATCATGAACAGGGCCGCTGCACTGATGCCGTGCGCCAGCATGGTCATAACCGCCCCTTGCAATGCCAGCAAATCCCAGGCAAACACGCCCAGCAATACAAAGCCCATGTGGCTGACGCTGGTATAGGCGATCAATCGTTTCAGATCGGATTGCGCGAACGCCATCACGGCCGCATAGAGCACGCTGACAGCGCCCAGTGTCATCGCGATCGGCGCAAACTGATGCGATGCTTCGGGAAACAGCGGCACGACAAAACGCAGCAAGCCATAAGCGCCGGTTTTCAGCATGACGCCGGCCAGGATCACGCTGCCGCCGGTCGGCGCCTGCGTATGCGCATCCGGCAGCCATGTATGGAACGGCACCGACGGCAACTTGACCGTAAATGCGACAAAAAAGCCCAGCATCAGCCAGAATGCCACCTCCGCATCAAGGGGCATGCCCAAAAGCTTAAAATAATCAAAGCTGTAAACGCCTGTGTATCCATGGTAAATCAGCGCCAATACTATGATGGCCGTCAGCATCAGCAGGCCGCTTACCTGCGTAAAAATCACGAATTTGATGGCTGCCGCCGTGCGGTCTTCATGCCCCCAGATACTGATCAGAAAGTACATCGGGATGATCATGACTTCCCAGCTGAAAAAAAACAGGAACAGATCCAGCGCCAGAAAGACGCCTACGGTCCCGGCCAGACACATCAATAAATTGAAGTAGAAGAACCCCTGCCGATGCCTGATCTCGGTCCAGGAACTGCTGACCGCCATGAATCCAAGCACAACAGTCAGCATGACCAGCGATAGGCTAAGCCCGTCCATGGCCAGGTGAAAACCGATGCCGAAACGCGAAATCCACGGCCACTTCAAATCGGCTATCCAGACCGATGATTGATCGGCAGTCAGCGCATACTGTAACAGCACGAGCACAAACTCCAGCGCCAGCGCCGCCAAGGCAGTCCAGCGCGGAGCCGCAGGATGCCAGCGCTCGGAAATAAAAGCCGCCAGTCCGCCAAAAAACAAAACGGCAATCAGCGCCAGCAGCATCATGACAGCAGTCCTATCACAATGATCAGTACAGCACCCCAGCCCATCGATGCCGCATACCAGCGCAGCCGCCCGATCTGCGAAGCGCTGGCCAGGTAATGAAGATTCAGGCTGCGCCTGGCTATGGCGGCATAGCCCGCATCCACCATATCATTTTTATTAAGTCTGGCAATGGCTTTGAAAGGCCGTATCAGCACTGCGTTATAAAGGCTATCCAGCCCCCAACCACTAAACCACCAGCGCTGCAGACCTTGCATCCATCTGGAGGAAACCAGCCTTTGCGCCGAAAAAGTGCCTATCAGGTAAAACAATGCCGCAATCGCCAGGCCGACCACCGGCGCTGCAATAGTCAAGCCGCACACGGCATCGCAACCTTTATGAGTCTGAATGGTTTCGGGAAACACCGAATCCAGCGGTATCCGCAGCAATCCTCCCAACAGCGCCAGCGCGCTCAATACAACCAGAGGCAGCGCCATGCGCCAGCCGATGCCCTGTTCGACTTCATGACGTTCGGGACCGAAAAACACCACGAACACCAAGCGAAAACTGTATATGCCCGTGATCAGCGCGCCAAGACAAGCGGCCGCCCACAGGCCGGGCGAGACTGCGAAAGTCTCCAGCAGAATATCGTGCTTGCTGTAATAGCCGGACGTAAGCGGCAGCGCGGCCAGTGCGGCGCTACCGATCATAAAGCTCCAGAAAGCGATCGGCATGGCTTTGCGCAGGCCGCCCATACGGAAAATATTGTGTTCATGGTGGAAGCAGAAAATGACCGCGCCTGCAGCAAGGAACAGCAGGGCCTTGAAGAAAGCATGCGTCATCAGATGAAAAATGGCCGCCGACCAGGCGCCGACGCCCAGCGCCAGAAACATATAACCGATCTGGCTGATCGTCGAATAAGCCAGAATGCGCTTGATGTCGGTCTGGACCAGCGCCGAGCAGCCGGCTATCAACAACGTTATCGTGCCAACCAGCGCAACGGCATGCTGCACGGCAGGCGCCAGTATAAACAGATCATGCATCCTGGCGATCAGGTAAACGCCAGCCGTCACCATGGTCGCGGCATGGATCAGTGCGCTGACCGGCGTGGGGCCGGCCATCGCATCCGGCAGCCAGGTTTGCAGCGGCAACTGCGCAGACTTGCCGACCGCGCCGCCCAGCAGCAGCGCCGAGGCCGCAACAGGCAGCCAGCTGCCTTCCTGCCACTGGCCTGAAACCCGCAAGACGGATTGAATATCCAGCGTATGCAACTGCGTAAACAGCAGGAACAAGCCGATCGCGAGCGAAGTATCGCCGATTCGTGTCATCACGAAAGCCTTGCGCGCCGCATAGCCGTTGTCCGGATTCTCATACCAGAAGCCGATCAGCAGATAACTGCCGAGCCCTACGCCTTCCCAGCCCAGATAGAGCATTACCAGATTGTCCGCCAGCACCAGCACCAGCATGGCGCCGACAAACAGATTCATGTAGGCGAAAAAGCGTGCATAACTGACATCATCAGCCATGAAGTCGGCCGAGTAAAGATGGATCAGGAAACCGATGCCGGTCACGACGAATAGCATTGTGACGGACAGGGCATCCAGATAAAAGCCGAAAGGCAGCGACAAGTCACCGATAACCATCCACGAGCCCAGAACCAACCGGTAAGGCTGCTGAGCGTCAGCCAGAAACGCGGCACCGACCAGCGCTGCTAAAATAGCTGACAGGCCGACAGAGCCGACTCCTACCCAGGCCACCGCCGATCTGGGCAACTTTTCACCGGCCAATGCCAGGATCAAAAATCCGAGCAGAGGCAACAACGGCGCCAGCCAAAGCCATTCAATCACCTGTCCTCCTTAATAAATTAAATGATTTTCTGCACCATGCACCGCCGCTTTTAACGACGGTAGGCTGGGTTAATAAACCCAGCCATTCGAAACCATCCATGCCGGGTTTCCGCTAAAGCTCCAACCCAGCCTACACGTGTTGTAGGGTACGCACCGCGTACCTTTTTAAAGTCTTGATGAGCCGAAAAACTTTGAAAAAAGGTATGCGATGCATACCCTACAAAGCTTCATGCTCTCGATTGCTGTTCCAGGCGCAATTCTACCTCTCCCCTAGGGCGTTCATGTCCTTCGCGGTTAAATCGATACCCTCAATGCCCTACCCTTTCATCTCATCCACCGCATCCGCATCCAATGTACGAAAACGATGAAAAACCTGCATGACCAATCCCAGTCCGACGCCGACTTCCGCGGCGGCCAGCGTCAGTATCAGCAGAAACATGATCTGCCCGTCCGCCTGTCCCCAGCGCGACCCGGCCACGACAAACGCAAGGCCCGCCGCGTTGAACATGATTTCCAATGACATCAGGATGAAAATCAGATTGCGCCGCACCAGCACGCCGACCAGTCCCAGCGCAAACAGCACGGCGGACAACGACAATCCATACGCCATTGGAATTCCGCTCATAGCACTCTCCTTTTTGCCATCAAGGGTTTGCCGAGGTGATAGGCGCCGACCAAGCCGGCCAGCAGCAGCATCGACGCCAACTCCACAGCCAACAAATAAGGCCCGTACAAGGCGATCCCGACTTGCTTGGAGTTCACTAGCTGTCCGGTTCCGGCATTGTTGCCGGCGATCACCACCAGGACTTCCGCAAACAGAATCAATGCCAGTATCGAGGGACCTATCCAGATACCCGGCGTCAGCCAGGCGCGCTCCTGGCTCGTGGTTTTCTCGCCCTGATTGAGCAGCATGATCACGAAGACGAACATGACCATAATAGCGCCGGCATAAATGATCACTTCCAGCACGGCGGCGAAATGCGCGCCCAGCAGGAAAAACAGGACGCCCACGGCCAGCAGCGACAGAATCAGGTAAAGCAGTCCATGCACAGCATTCAGTTGCGTGAGCATCATGACCGTAGCAAAGATGGCGACGGCCGATGAGATAGAGAACAGCACCATTTCCATACAACACCCCTTATGGCAACAATGTTTTAACATCGACAGGCGGCGCCTCGTTTTCGGCCTGCCCCTTGCCTTTGCCGCCGACCGACATGCCGGCCACGCGGTAAAAATTGTAATCGTGATACTTGCCCGTGCCGTCGATCAATAAATGCTCTTTTTCATACACCATGTTCTGGCGGTCGTATTCGCACATTTCGAAATCCGGCGTCAGTTGAATCGCACAGGTCGGACAGGCTTCCTCGCAAAAGCCGCACATGATGCATCGGGAAAAATTGATGCGGAAAAATGACGGATACCAGCGCCCGTCCTCGTCTTCGGCTTTCTGTAGCGCGATGCAGTCTACCGGACAGGCGACGGCGCACAGATTGCAGGCCACACAACGCTCCTCGCCGTCCGGATCGCGCGTCAGCACGATGCGCCCCCGGTAACGCGGATACAACTCCCGCTTCTGCTCGGGGTATTCGATCGTATCGGGCTTGGTGAAGGTGTGCGTCAGGACTTCCCATAATGTGCGTAATTGGCTGAACATGATCTCCCCTTATACGCTATAAAGCGCCACGGCGCCGGTAACGAGCAGATTCAACAAAGCCGCCGGCAGCATGACTTTCCAGCCGAAGCTCATAAGCTGGTCATAGCGCGGCCGTGGCAACGATCCGCGCACCAGAATGAAAAACAGGATGCCGATAGCGGTTTTCAGGCAGAACCAGACCAACGGCGGCAGCCAGGGCCCCAACCAGCCGCCGAAGAATAACGTCACGATCATGGCGGACGCGAGGGTAATGCCTAGATATTCGCCGACGAAAAACATGCCGAATTTCATGCCCGAATACTCTGTGTGAAAACCGGCAATCAGCTCCTGCTCCGCTTCCGGCAAATCGAACGGCGCCCGGCGGCTTTCAGCGACGGCCGCGACCATAAACACGACGAAGCCGGCAAATTGGGGCAAAATGAACCAGCCGTCACGCTGGGCCTCGACGATCTCACGCAGGTTGAATGTACCGGCCAGCATGACCACGCCCATGATGGAAATGCCCATAAATACTTCGTAGCTGACGGTCTGGGCCGCAGCGCGCAGACTGCCCAGTAGCGCATATTTGTTGTTGGAGGCATAGCCTGCCAGCACGACGCTGTAAACGGCCAGAGACGTCAATGCCAGAAAATAGAGCAATCCGAAATTGAAATCGATAATGCCGACGCCCGGCGCGAACGGAATCACGGCAAAACCGGTCAGCATGGTAATGAAGACAATCGTGGGCGCCAGAACAAACACCAGTTTGTCGGCAAAAGGCGGAATCCAGTCTTCCTTGAAGAACATCTTGATCATGTCCGCCGCGACCTGAAGCAACCCCAAGGGACCGACCCGGTTGGGGCCGAGCCGATCCTGCCAGACAGCCAACAATCTGCGCTCGACCCAGATCAGTATCGCCGCCACGAAAATCGTCGACAGCAAGATGCCGATAATATCCGCAGCGCCGCCCAACCCGGCATTCATAATGGCTCCTCCCCGATCGCTTTCTTCAGTATCACCTGATCCGATTGACAGCACCGCGCGGTTTCCTGACGGCCTTCAGTTATGCCGAGCAGACCGGACGGCAGGGCCGGTTCGATGCTCACAGGCAGTACTATGAACGGCCCGCCGGAAAGACAGTGAATTTCGATTCTATCGCCCGCCTGCACGCCCAGCCTTCCGGCGTCTGAAGAATTCAGCGTGGCGCACGGAATCGGCGAGCGTTCAGCCACTGGCGGCGAGTGCAAGCTCAACTCTTCGCTGCCGAAAATATGCGGCAGCAGTACAATGCGCCACTGGTCATTTATCGGCTTGAAAGGCTCGGGAATATTTTTGAACCAGTCACGCCCGCCTGAGGGTTCAATCAGCCTGACGCCGTAATCACCGCCGCGCAAATGCCCCCCGATCTCATCCTGAAACTTGCTGATCGCCTGATTGGAATTCCAGCCGGGCGCCCAGATAACCGGTTCCAGAGCGGCCTGCACATCGGCTGTTGCGCCTTCCATCGAAAACGCGAAGGGTGTTTCCGGATCAACCGGCTGCCGAGGCTCGCTGACGTTGATGTTCGCTCGCATGGCTGTTCGGCCGCTGTAACGATGGGGCTGGCGGGGAATCTTCATGCCGTCGACTTTAAAGTTGGCGCCGGGTGCTGCTTGGGTGATTGATGCAAACATTGGAAAAGCGGCAGCGCAGGCTGCGGTCAGCGCATCAAAGCTCAAGCCTTCCATGCCGGCCGACAGCCATTGCCAACTGCTTCGCACGGGCTCCGGTGCAGGATAAACCTGGAAATAACGCTGCGCCCTGCCTTCATTATTGACTACTGTGCCGTCGGATTCGGCAAATGTAGCGGCAGGCAGCAGCAATGAGGCTTTTTCTGCCGTCCTGTTGTACAGATAGTCGATGACGCCTATTCGCTGTGCCGACTGCAGAAACGCATCAACATCCCGGACTGGAGCGCGCCGGTAGAGATCGTTCTCAAGAATAATCACGCGCCCGGTCTCATGGACCCGCTCGAAAGCCTGCTTCAGGCGTTTGCCGCCCATCATGACCAACCCCAGGCTGTTGCTTTCGGGCACCGTGAAAGTCAATTGCCTATCCTGTGACGGCAGCGCCTTGGCTACATTGTAAGCAGCCTCAATGACGGCAAGGCTGGCGCTGACGGAGCCCGACACCACTAATGGCCGTTTGGCCTGTTTCAGACTATCGGCGATAATGGCGGCCAGCGCACGAACATCATCCGGCAACCCGGCAGGTTCAGACGCTTGGGGATTAAGATTATGCGCAATGGCAAATCCCAGCCTGGCAATGTCTTCCGGACTGCCCCGGTAAGTGGCCGTGGCAGCGTCATCCAGGCGCGTTGCGCAAACGCTGGCGATAAACAGCGGGCTGCGGTGGTCTATCTGCTGTTCTCTGACAGGTTTATCCAGCCAGGGCGCTATTTTCAGGTTCCTGGCCTGATCGAATGCAGCATTGCGCACCGATTGGCGCAACGACAATGCCAGCCTGGGCGCGCTATGGGTCACGTCCTCGCCCAGAATCAGCACGGCATCGGCTTGCTCAACCTCCCGCAATGAAGGAGAACGAATACCGCCGTTGCATAAAATATCGACGATCGCCTCAAGCAGCGACTGCTCAGTGTCGTCCAGGCCCAGAAAGAAGTTTTTCTCGCCCACCCGACTGCGCAGGGCAAAATTGGCTTCCAGCGAGGCGCGCGGCGAGCCGATGCCGATCGTAGTATCGGTCAGCCAATCGCGAAGCTTCTGCTCCGCTTCCTCGGTCGTGATATCCATTCGATCATGAATGCGCGGCTTTAAAATGCGTTCGGAGCTGTTGACGAAGCCGTAGCCGAAGCGCCCCCGGTCACAGAGGAAATAACCGTTGATCTCGCCGTTGTAGCGGTTGACGATCCGCCTGAGCTCGCCGTAACGCTCGCCGGGCGAGGTATTGCAGCCCAGGCCGCAGTGCACGCACACTGACGGCGCCGTCTGCAGATCCCATTTGCGCGTGTAGTGCTCGCTGAAGGTCCGGTCGGTGAAAACGCCGGTAGGACAGACCTCGACCAGGTTGCCGCTGAATTCGTTTTCCAGCACGCCGTCCTCGAAGCGGCCGAAATAGACGTTGTCATGGATGCCGAAGACTTGCAAATCGCTGCCGCCGGCATACTCATCATAAAAGCGCACGCAGCGGTAACAGGCGATGCAACGGTTCATTTCATGGTTGATGAACGGGCCGAGATACTGGTTTTTATGCGTGCGCTTCCTGCCGCGATAACGGCGGACCGTATGACCGGACATCAGCGTCATGTCCTGCAGATGGCATTCGCCGCCTTCCTCGCAAACAGGGCAGTCGTGCGGATGGTTGATCATCAGAAGTTCGATATTGTCCTTGCGGAATTGTCGCGCCTGCTCGGTCTGGAGAGAAATACGCATGCCGTCCGTCACAGGTGTCATGCACGCCATCACAAGACGTCCTCGCTGGTCTTCCGGATTTTGGTATTGCATTACTGCGCATTGTCGGCAGGCGCCTACCGAACCCAGAGCCGGATGCCAGCAAAAATAGGTCAGATCAAGGCCCAGGTTAAGGCAAACCGGCAACAGACTTTCGCCGGCCTCCACCTGATATTGCACGCCGTCGATTTCAATGGTGACCATCAGCCTCTCCTTTCCTTGATTAAGTCTATATGCATCCGCTCTCCCTCATGTCAGCCTTTTCACTGAGGGAGAAGGCGCAACACCCGCGATGTAATGCTCAAAATCCCTGCGGAAAAATTTCAGTGCGCTTTGCAACGGTTCCATAGCGCCCGGCGCCAATGCGCAGAATGTATTGCCCAGCGCCATCATGCCCGTGAGCCTCGACAGGGTATCGAGGTCCTCCATATGTCCGCGCCCCTCGATAATATCTTGCAGCAATGCGGCCGTCCATGGCAGTCCATCCCGGCAAGGCGTGCACCAGCCGCAGGATTCCTGCGCAAAAAACCGTTCCAGATTCAGCACCATCTTCACCGGACAGGTCTTGTCATCGAGGACGATCATAGTGCCGGTGCCCATACGGCTGCCGACTTTTGCAACAGCATCGTAATCCATACGCACGTCCAGGTGTTCGGGCAATAGAAAATCGGTCGACGCACCGCCCGGCAGGAAGGCGCGCAATGAGTATCCGTCTCGCATGCCACCCGCATGCTCTTCGATGATTTCCCGGATGGGCGTTCCCATGGGCAGTTCCCACAATCCCGGCCGCCTGACCCGGCCGCTGACGCCGAACAGCTTCGTGCCTTGATCGGCGCCCAGCCCCAGCCCTTTATACCAGTTTACCCCGTTGCGTAGGATATGAGGCACGTTGCACAGGGTTTCGATATTATTGACGACGGTTGGCTTGCCCCAAAGTCCGCTGACCACGGCAAACGGCGGTTTGGTGCGAGGATGGGCGCGTTTTCCTTCCAATGAATTGATCAGCGCCGTTTCCTCACCGCAGATATAGCGCCCGGCGCTGGTATGCAGATGAATGTCCAGGCTGAAATCCGAGTTCAGTATGCGCTCGCCCAAATAGCCCTTGGCGCGTGCTTCCTGCAACGCTTGTTCAAGGCGACGCGCGGCCAGGTGGTATTCTGCGCGCAGGAAGATATAAGCGGTCCGGGCCTGGATGGCGTAAGCGGCAATAATCATGCCTTCGATTAACTGATGCGGATCTCTCTCCAGCAGAAACCGATCTTTGAATGTGCCCGGCTCCATTTCGTCGCCGTTGGCGATCAGATAATGTGTTTGACGCGCGTCATCCATGGGCATAAGGCTCCACTTGACCCCGGCCGGAAATCCCGAACCGCCCCGGCCTCTGAGCCCGGCGTCCTTGACCCACTGCAGCACCTCTTTCGGTTGCAGTTCCGAGAGTGCCCTGCGCAGGCCTTGGTAGCCGCCGGTACTTTCGTAATCCGCCAGCGTGGCAAAGACGCGATCCGGTTGAATGTTCTGGGTTAGCGGCCTGCTCATGTTTTCCATGACGTCACCTGCCCAGAATCTTGTCAACGCTATCATCCGTGACATCGAGCCGGAGCTGGTCGCCGACCAACATGACCGGCGCATGATCGCAGGCGCCCAGGCAGACGATCGGCAATACCGTATACTCGCCATCCGCGGACATCTCGCCCGGCTCGACGTTCAAAAGCCGGCATAGGCGGTCTTGAACCTGCTCGGCGCCCATTATCCAGCAGCTGACGCTGTCGCAGTAATGAATAACCGTCTTGCCCACGGGCTGGCGGTAAATAAGATTATAAAAAGTCGCCACGGCCTCCAGCTGCGCCGGCGATATGTCCAGCAGTTCCGCCACGGCCACCAGGCATTCATCCGAGACCCACTGCCGATACTTCTGCACGATTTTCAGCGCTTCGATGGAGGCGGCCGCCTTGTCCGCATAATGCGCCATTTCGGCGTTTATCTCCTCTATTTCAAGCGTGGTTAGCACGGCGGATTTCTCGGTCATGTCAGCGGTCCACGTCAGCCATTACAAAATCGATGCTGGCCAATATCGCAATCAAGTCGGCAATCATCAGTCCCCGGCACATCATCGGGATCATCTGCAAATGCGGGAAAGACGGCGTGCGGATGCGCGTGCGATAAGACATCGTGCCGCCGTCGCTGGTCAGGTAGTAGCCGTTGAGGCCTTTGGTGGCTTCGACCGTCACGCAAGCCTCGCCTGCCGGTATTACTGGCCCCCAGCTGACATTAAGAAAATGGTCGATCAGGGTTTCTATGTCATGCAGGGTACGCGCTTTGGGCGGCGGCGTGGTCAGCGGATGGTCGGCCTTATGAGGACCTTCCGGCATGTTATTCAAACATTGCTCAATGATACGGACGCTCTGGCGCATTTCTTCGATGCGCACGGCGCAGCGGTCATAGCAATCGCCGTGTTGCGCTGTCGGGATCTCGAACTCGTAGTTCTCATAGCCTGAATAAGGGCGCGCCTTGCGATAATCCCAGGCAAAACCCGTCGCGCGCAGGCTCGGCCCGGTCGCACTCCAATCAATGGCTTCGGCGGTGTTGTAAACCCCAACGCCTTGAGTGCGCCGCTTTATGGTGCTGTTGTTCATGACCATTTTGTCATACTGATCAAGCCGTGCCGGAAAATAATCGATAAATTCCCGCACCAGCCTGTCCCAGCCGACAGGCAAATCCATGGCCACGCCACCGATACGGAAATAGCTGGAATGCATGCGTGCGCCGCTGATTGCTTCCATGATGTCGAACACTTTCTCGCGATCGATAAACATGTAAAAAATCGGCGACATCTGACCGATGTCCTGAGCAAACGTGCCATAAAACAGCAGATGACTAGCCAGGCGATAAAATTCGGCAACCATGACGCGGATGACTTGAGCACGTTCCGGTACTTCTATTCCGGCCAGCCGCTCCACGGCCATTACGTAGGGAAAATTGTTCATGGAGCCGCCCAGATAATCCACGCGGTCGGTATAAGGGATATAGGTGTGCCATGACTGGCGCTCGCCCATCTTTTCCGCACCGCGGTGGTGATAGCCAATATCGGGCACGGCATCGACGATTTCCTCGCCGTCCAGCTGCAGGGCGACACGGAAAACCCCATGTGCGCTCGGGTGATTGGGCCCGAGGTTAAGGAACAGAAAATCGCTGTCCACACCATGTCGTATCATGCCCCATTCCTCGGGCACAAAGCGCAGCGCTTCCTGTTCCCTTGCCTCGCATTCGTCAGACAGACTATAAGGCTCCATTTCCGTTGCGCGGGCCGGATGGTCCTTGCGCAACGGATGCCCTGCCCAGGTCGGCGGCATCAGGATGCGCCGGAGATTGGGATGGCCTTCAAATAAGATGCCGAACATGTCCCATACCTCACGCTCATACCAGTTGGCCGAAGGCCAGATGTCGGTGATGGACGGCAGGGACAAGCTGTCCTCCAACAAGGCCACCTTGAGGCGCATATCCTCATTACGATCAAAGGACAACAGATGATAAACAACCGTATAGGCACTGGCCGGCAATCCCTGCCGCCGCGTGCGCTGCCGCTCGTCCATGGCCGACAGGTCGAACAGCATGGCGTAGCCGGAAGCCGCTTCTTTTTTCAGGAATCTGAGGAAATCGCGGATGCGCGCTCTGTCGACCCAAAGCGTAGGGATGTTGTCGGCTGTCGACTGGAGGACGAAAGCGTCCTCGCCGAACCGGGCAGACAGTTCGCGCACGATCCAGTCAGACATGATCCGGCCCTCTCAACTCTCTGGCACGCATTCTTTCTTCCGTCAACAAATCGCGGAAGCTGGGCTTGGGTGCCTTGAGCACTGCCTGATCGCCGACCACCCAGCTCAACGGCCGCCTTTCCTGGCCGATGGCTTGCTGCAGCAGCATCAAGCCCTGCAGCAAGGCTTCCGGGCGCGGCGGACAGCCCGGCACATAGACATCCACCGGCAGAAACTTGTCCACACCCTGTACGACGCTGTAAATGTCGTACATGCCGCCGGAATTGGCGCAGGAGCCCATGGAAATGACCCAACGCGGCTCCAATAGCTGGTCATAGAGGCGCTTGATGACCGGAGCCATCTTGCGGAAAACTGTGCCCGAAATAACGATCAAATCTGCCTGTCTTGGCGAGCCTCGGATAACCTCGGAGCCGAAGCGGGCAATGTCGTGCCGACTCGTGAAGGCGGTCGCCATTTCCACATAGCAGCAGGAAAGCCCAAAATTAAACGGCCAGACGGAATTGGCCTGTCCCCAGGCTACCATATCTTCAAGTTTGGCCATAAAGAAATTGCGGCGTAGCGCCTCTTCATAGGTTTGTTGCCCCGGTCTTGGTGCTGTATCGTTCTCGGCTTTGCTCAGATGCCAGTGCATGATTTACTCCCTTAGCCCGGTTTTTTGAATATCAATGCGCTGCCGCCGCGTGCGCCAATCAAGTGCGCCAACAGCCCAGAGATAGGCCAGCGCCGCCAACAATACGACTATGAAAATCAATGCTTCGATAAAGCCTGCCCAGCCGGATTCGCGCAAAGCCACGGACCAGGCGAACAGAAATACTGATTCCATATCGAAAATCACGAAAAAGATAGCAAGCAGGTAAAACTGAATGGAGAAGCGGACATGAACATCGCCCGCCGGCACGACGCCCGATTCAAACTGTTCGTCGGTATCCCTGTTGGCTCTGTGCCGCTGCCCCAGAAAATAAGCGCCGCCAAGCATAATGCCAGTCGCAGCCAACACGGCTACAAAATAGATGATGAGAGGAAGAAGATCGCTGGCAAGAGTGGCTTCAATGTTCATCAATGCCTCTGTCAATCAATAAACTAATAAGGTGTGATGCCTCAGTAAATTCAACAAACATCGACATCCGATGATCATTCATGCTCCTTGCATGAATTAAGAGTTGAAAAAAAATTAATGGTTCAAATTGACATTGAAACCTCGTACGACAATTACAGACTATCCAAATACCAGTACCGCTTATGCACTTCGGCTGGCAATTGGTTTGAATAAAATGCCTCAACACTGGAACGGCTGAAGATCAGGAGCTAGATCATATTCGAGCGCACTAAGGTAGTGGAAGCCTTCTTCGAAGCGCAAAGGCGAGAAAGTCAGTGGGCTGCCGGATTTCTTCATCGGTGCCCGTACCACCGTTCGGCTATCCTGTACGGCAAGGATTAGTTCAGCATTTACTTTCTCAGCATGGGTTTGATATTGCCTGAATTTACCAGTGGGCTGAACTAGCGTAAACCTCAAGGAGGCCCGGGGCTAATGTCTAACCTATGGAGCGCCAATCATCAGATAACGCAATTCAGACGAAACTGGACCAATGCGCTAACTGGCAGCAGGCACAATCTAAACATCCTATTGAAGACCATAGGCGGCTGAGTGAACACGTATTACCAAAATACGAAAACATAAAATTGATAATTTCAATTCCACTTCTTGAGTTTCTTCCGAGCCGTCCCGAAGTTGCCTAATTGATAAACGGATAATCTGTCTGGAGAGAACGTAATTACATCAAAAGGTTGGGTGAGCATTTCCTTCAGATGGTCCGTAGAGGCGAGCCCAATGGTAATATGTGGACTGAAATTCTTGCCTGTCTGTTTCGGAATAAATGTCGCAACGTAATCTATGGTTGACTGGTTAATGTCAGGTTCTTCTGGCGTTGTAAAAAATGCCGTAGCGGATCCCGTTTTCACAGTAAAAGGAGTAACTACATTGATCAGTTTCTGTTGCAACTTTAGGAGATCGTCTGTTGGCTCGAGGACAATACTCGCAAGCCCCAAATTCTTCCAGGAAGAATAATGGTACTTGAATGCCTTCAGCTTCCAGTTCCCCACTTTCTCGGTGGTCAGGATTTCTCCAACTGCCGCATAGATTTTTTCGAGGTCTGCTGTGCGAACATACCTCTGCAAAATCGTGATATGTGGTCTGTGGGAAGCGTCTAAAGCGAATCCCTTCGGGTAGTCATCAAGCAAGCTGGCATTGGCTGCCTCCGCATACTGAGCCATTGCAGCATCCGGCTCAAGTGCAATGTTGATGGCTGTAATTGGACTCTGTTTTTCGCCAGCTGTTGCAATATGGCCGAACAGTGTTCCTAAGCAAATGTCGAGTACAGCAAGAACCTTCATATACCTCAGCATAATCTTTTCCTGTTGAAAATTAACATTCGTGAGAATATTGCGTTGCTCCAGGCCCCGTCTGGACGCCACTCAATGTCGCCGATAAACCGGCGGAGCAAGTGGCTAAACATGGTGCAAGTACTCCAATGAAACGACCTGCCCAACCGGAAGAAGTTGCTCCTGCGTTTGTCTTTTTCGCGTCGCCGGCCGATGCGCGCTACATCACCGGCGAGCTCCTGACCTTGCTGGGCGGCGAGACGCGGGCAGCCTGAGCGCCGGGCAAAAAAAAACCCGGGCCTCTGGGAGGTCCGGGTTTT